>Ga0164242_10000018_pt1 | contig 206115 bp, 178 predicted proteins | sample OricomgcompostMG_FD_108783 | JGI IMG/M metagenome (GOLD analysis project Ga0164242, IMG submission 108783) | Miracle-Growth compost microbial communities from Emeryville, California, USA - Original compost - Miracle growth compost (MG) ...
GGCACGACACGCCGTGTGTTGAAGGACTTCAATATGAAGTTACGGCGCGGAGAGCGTATTGCGCTGATTGGCGAGAATGGCCAGGGCAAGACGACCATCGTCAAGCTGATTACTCGCCTGTACGACCCGACGGAGGGCCAGATTCTGCTGGACGGCATCGATCTTCGCGAGTATTCGCTGGAGGATCTCCACCGCAATATCGGGGTAATCTTTCAGGACTTCGTTCGGTTCGAGATGACGGCGCGCGAGAACATCGCAATAGGACGCATCGACCAGGTAAACAGTCTGCCGGAGATTGAATCCGCGGCGCACAAGAGTCTGGCCGATAGCGTTGTGGCTAAACTTGCTGGTGGCTATGACCAGATGCTGGGCCGCAGATTCGAAGGCGGTGTAGAGCTCTCCGGTGGAGAATGGCAGAAGATTGCCCTCGCTAGGGCCTACCTGCGAGACGCCCAACTGCTGATCCTTGACGAACCAACCGCAGCGCTGGATGCACGCAGTGAGCTTGAGGTTTTTGAGCGCTTTGCCGAGCTGACAGAAGGGAAGATGGCTCTTCTGATCTCCCATCGCTTTTCGACGGTCCGCATGGCCGACCGTATCGTCGTCCTTTCGGGTGGTCGGCTGATCGAAGAAGGCAATCACGATCAGCTGATGGCAGCTCATGGCGTTTACGCTGAGATGTTTGAGATGCAGGCCGCCAGCTATCGCTGAGGGTTTGTCGGAGAGCCATGGAAGCATATCAGTCATCTGAAATGCATCTGAATACAAAGGGAAGTTGAGTAAGGGGTTCGATGGCACTGTCTGAAGATTTGACGCCGGCACACACCATGCCGTTGACGGCACCGATTCAGGAGACTGCCGCGGTAGGGCTTCCGGAAGAGCCCACGATTAGCGGGGCAGAGCTGAAGCGGCATGCAGATGAGCTGGCGCAGCGGCTTCATGCCCAAAGACCGGGCAAAACTCAGGAAGACCTGACCCGGTATCTCGATCATCTTCGCAAGTGGCTCGCTGCCCGCGTACCGGTCTGGAAGCATGAGACATCGACGACGGAACTCACACCGAAGCTCGAACTTGTAGAGAGCGTCCGCATGTTTGAATCAGTGATTCCCCGCGGAGAAGGCGCCGCCACGATGTTTAAGGATGTTCCCGTGGCTGAGTTGCCCCCTGTTGGAATGCTGCCCCAGGTGATTCATCTCGCAGGGAGCTATCTGACTGCCGTGGACGGCATCTGGTCTCCGCTCTCGCTTTCTCTATACGTGGAGCAAGTACAACGTCATCAACCTTTAACGCTGAGAGAGATCGAGCTGCTCCCCGATGCGCTAAAGATTTCGCAGTTGGAGTTGATCCTGAACCTGTCGGACGCTGCTTTCGCGAAGGGAGAGTTGCCCCCTATCGAGCAGTCGCCATTTTCGGCGCCCATCCATAGTCTTCGTCGTATGAATCAGGTCGAGTGGAGAGACACGCTCGAGCCTCTCGTGGCCTTCGACGCCGTTCTGCGGCTCGACCCGGTCGGCGTCTTCGCCTTGATGGAGGAAGAGACGCGCGCAGCCTATCGTCATCGCATTGCCGAGCTTGCCAGGAATGCTGATACAAGCGAGGTGCAGACCGCGCAGGTTGCTCTGGAGCTGGCGCAGACGGCGGCACACACAGATTATCCAGATCCGCGAATGGCGAGAAGAAAATCACACATCGGTTACTACCTGTTTGCGGATGGGATTCGAGAGCTGAAACTCCGTATCGGGTTCCGGCCATCGCCCATGGAGCGACTTCGCGAGTGGGTGAGCACGTATAACGAAGAGTTCTACATCCTCGGGACCTTCATTCTTGCCCTTCTGCTGATCACGGCAATCATTCTGCCGCTGGTGCCTCATCATGATTTCTGGCCAGTGATGGCGGCGCTGCTCTTGGCACTTCTGCCCGCCACGCAGGGCGCGGTCGATCTCGTCAATGGCGTCGTCGTCATGCTGATGAAGACCGAAGCCCTGCCGAAGCTCGATTTCTCGAAGGGCATCCCGAGCGACGCGGCCACCCTGGTCGTGGTGCCGACACTGCTCATGAACGAGAAGCAAGTGGAAGAGTTGGTGGACGAGCTCGAGGCGCGCTATCTTTCCAACCAGGACCCCAATCTGCACTTCGCATTGCTGACCGACCTTCCCGATACTGCGGCACGCCCTCCACAGGTAGACGAGGGCCCTCTGGTCGATCATGCGGCACGTCTGATCGACAGGCTGAATCGGAAATACGCCGACCGCAAGGCTGGATCATTCCTGTTGCTTCATCGTCACCGTGTCTTCAATGCTCGGCAGGGCGTATGGATGGGGTGGGAGCGCAAACGTGGCAAGCTGCTGGATCTGAATCTTCTTCTGGAAGAAGAGCACGACAGCTTCCCTCGCAAGGCAGGCCCGCTGGGAGTGCTCGAACACATTCGCTATGTAATCACGCTTGACTCTGACACGCAGCTTCCCAAGGGCACCGCTGCTCGCATGATCGGCACGATGATTCATCCTCTCAATCAGGCGATCATCCATCCCCGGCTTCAGATTGTGACTGCCGGGTATGGGATTCTACAGCCGCGTGTCGGTGTAAGCGTCTCGTCAGCCTCGCGGTCGCGCCTGGCCGCCTTGTACTCGGGAGAGACAGGCTTCGACGTATATGCTCGGGCAGTCTCTGACGCGTACCAGGATCTCTTCGGAGAGGGAATCTTTACCGGCAAGGGTATCTATGATGTAAAGGCGTTCCACACGGTCCTGAATCATCGCTTCCCTCGTAACGCTCTGCTGTCGCATGACCTGATCGAAGGGGCCTATGCGCGTGCCGGGCTCGTCTCCGATATCGAAGTCATCGATGATTATCCATCGCACTATCTGGCGCATATGAAGCGGAAGCATCGCTGGGTCCGTGGTGACTGGCAGATCCTGCGCTGGCTCTTCAATGTTGTGCCAGACGAATACGGCCGCCATGTTGTGAATCCCATCAGCACGATTTCGCGATGGAAGATCCTCGATAATCTTCGTCGCAGCCTGATTGAGCCGATCGCCTTTCTCCTGTTTGTCTTCGGCTGGTTCTTTCTCCCTGGTGGAGGTCTGTACTGGACAGTCGCCGTGTTGCTCCTTATTCTTTTGCCGGGGCTGGTGCAGCTTGGCTTCAATCTCAGCCGTTCTCTTTTCAGGAGGAACTTCGCTGCATTTCGCGACGGTGCGAAGACGTTCATCTCTTCACTGGCCATAACGCTGCTCAACCTGATCTTTCTGCCGCACCACATGCTCCTTGCACTCGATGCGATCATTCGTTCGCTCGTGCGACTCTTCCTGTCGGGAAACAACCTTCTTGATTGGGAGACGGCTGCGCAGTCAGAGAGTAGTATGGGACGAGGGTCACTCGATACATATCTCAAGCTGTCTCCGCTAATCTCGCTTACAATTGCTGTCGGCCTGGCGTTGGCCCGTCCCGTTTCACTCTTTGCCGCCGCGCCCGTGCTGGTGTTATGGGCGCTTGCGCCTGCGGTGGCCACTTGGGTCAACTCTCCTCCACGTGCGGAAGAAGGACCGCTGAAGAAGACAGACCGCGAGTTTCTGGAGCGGCAGGCTTTGTTGATCTGGAGATACTTTCTGGAGTTCGGCGGCGAGGAGAACCATTGGCTGATCCCCGACAACGTAGAAGAAAAAGATACTCTACAGGTCCGGAAGCTCTCCCCTACCAATTTGGGAATGCTGGTGAATGCGAGGCAGGCGGCGTGTGAATTTGGATTCGTCACTCCGGACTGGTTTGCAGCCGCGACACTTGGGACATTCGATACCTACGAGAAGCTTGAGAAACAACGGGGACACATCTACAACTGGTACGACATTGAGACACTGCAGCCCATTGCTCCTCGAATCGTGTCGGCGGTGGACAGCGGGAACCTGGCTGCTTCCTTCTATTCCATGCATTCAGGAACGCTCGAGATGATCAAGCGACCATTCCTGCGAGAGGAGTGGTTCGCGGACTCTAAACACGATGGTGAGGCCGGAGACTGGGCAGAGGCAGAAAAACGTCGTATACGCGAAAACTGGAAGACGTTTGCTGAGAATTACGCTCCATGGCGCTCGGCTCGGTTTCAGCAACTTTTCGAGGGAGCGACGCTCGTCCGCCCGCCTGACACACTCACGTTCCCCAGGGCGCTTAGCTATATTGATGACCTTGACGCCAAACTCGCCACGGTCGCGGGCAGTGCTGAATTGCAACATCAGGCGCTTGAGCTGCGCGGACTGCTGCCGGCCACGCGTGCGCGCATTACGAAGCTATGCGAAGATCTGCAGTCGATCGCGGCGCGGGCGAGCCGTTATGCGGACGAGATGCAATATGGCTTTCTGCTGGTGAAATCCCGGAAACTGCTCTCGATCGGGTACGACGGCGTGACAGGCGAGCTGTACAACGCTTGCTACGACCTATTGGCATCCGAGGCCAGAATGGCGTTTTTCCTTGCGGTGGCAAAGGGCGACATCCCACAGGAATCTTGGTTCCGCCTGGATCGCTCGCACGTTCTGGTGAAGGGGCGCGCCTGTCTCGTCTCCTGGACGGGCACCATGTTTGAGTACATGATGCCGGCGCTCTGGATGCGTCCGTATGCCAACACGCTGATCACCCGGTCGCTTGAGTCGGCACTCCGCATTCAGCGCGATCACGTGAAAGGTATGCCGTGGGGAATTTCGGAATCCGGCTTTGCGAAGACCGATCCTGCCGGACGGTACGGGTACCAGGCTTGGGGTATTCCGCAGATTGCACTGAAGTATGGTGCGGAAGATGGCCCCGTGATCTCTCCCTATTCGACCTTCCTTGCTTTGGGACTTTTGCGGGACGATGCCGTGGGGAACCTGCGGCGAATGGCCTCCATGGGATGGATCGGAGATTTCGGATTCTACGAAGCTGCCGATTACACGCAAGGTAGAGAGCCGCAAATGGTGCGCTCCTGGATGGCCCACCATCAGGGGATGAGCCTGCTGGCGCTGACCAACCTGCTTCGCGAAGGCGCCTTCCAGCGTTGGTTCCACAGCACTCCGATCGTTCGAGCAGCAGAGCTGTTGCTGCATGAGAAACCTTTGAGCAAAGAGTCCATCGATGCGCTGCAGGAGCCAGCTGTGGAGAAGCTGGCTGATACGCCAGCGTCAGCCAAGGTAGCTTGATCGAGAGAAGGTGTACTCCGCCACTTAGTAGCTTTTGAAGCCCGCCAGCTTCATTGCTTTAGGGCCCTCGGAGTTGGACATGAAATGCTTCCAAACAAATCCAGAGCGGAAGTTCTCGATCATCAGAAGACTGATCCCCAGGTCGATTCCCAAGACATCAGCGTCATACCATGCGAGATCGGGGTGGAAGGCATCACAAGGTCCGTATCGTCCCCAGGCGTACTGGCCGAACTTGTCCTTGAGCGAGCGCAGCACGCGAAGGCAGTCTTCAGGCAGAAACGGCATGGAACCCGCGGTGGCGCATGGAACTACGCTTCCGTCGATCGGACCCATCAGTGGGGGCCCCCCCCAGGCTGTATAGCCATGCATCCAGTCCGAGGCGGTCACGCCCCAATAATCGTCTGTATAGCCTCGATTTAGGCTCAGACAGAATGCTTTATGGGCGCGCACCGCCGTGACGGAGTTCGCAAAATAATCCGTATAGGAATCGCGCTTGCGATAGAAGTCAAACCAGGCGTGCGAGTACAGATGGATGAAAAGTGGATCCGGGCCGCTGATGAAACGGAACTTCTCAAACCGTACGTGGGGTCTTGTGAAGCTCTTCCAGAATGACGGGTCGATGGGATGAGTTGGAGATCCGATAGCCAGCAGATAGAGCATCATCATCTCCGCGTAGTGATCCCACCGTGGCGTCAGAAATCCGGTCGCCGGAAGCCAGCCCAGGGCGAAAGTAGGGCCATTGTTCAGCATCCATGGCCAATTGACCCGATTGTAGATCTGGGTGGCGAGATCGGTAATCTTCGGGTCCTTAAAGTAGGCACGGCAGGTCAGGATTCCGCACATAAGAATTGCCGTATCGATCGGAGAGACTTCGATATTCAGCAGCGGTAGTCCGGTCTTGACGTCGTTGAAATGGTAATAAAAGCCGTGCTCGGTCGGCATAGGCTTCAGATGGAACTGCAGAGTCGCAATCACTCGCCGCCGGACCCTATCCGACGGGAGATAGTTTCTGCTGTCGGCGATACACAGAGCTGTCAACCCGAACCCGGTTGCCGCGATACTTGAAGCAAAGCGTGGGTCCATCTGTCCAGGCGGCATGTGATTATTTGCACGATCCAGCACCTGGCCAGTTGCAGGATCGGCTTGCTCGTAGAAATAGAGGCAAGCCTGTCGCTCCATCTCATCGAGAAAAGCCGTCGTGTCCGGATCAAGCTGCGTGCTCCGTTGAGCTGCCCGTGCTGTGCTCTCGAAAGAGGGTAGAGCCAGACCGGTAACAAGGGTGCCGCCGATCCATTGCAAGGCTCTGCGACGCGTGAGCGCGCGCGAAGGAGTCATCTTCGTTCTGCCGCCTTCGTAATGGATTGTGAGCCCGCCGAGCACCCTGAGATTAGTGCGCCGCCTTTCCGTGATTGATGATGACTACGACCAGTCCTTGCGGCGGAACCTGGATATTCAGCCGCCCGTTCTGGAGCCTCACCGTCTCCGGAGGCGCCGGCTGGCCAGCCTCTCGCAACCTGACGATCTGTTCTCTCGAAGGAAATGCAGGCCGTCCCATCTCGTCGTACGCTTTTATGACGTTGCCGTGAGTCTCGTCGAGCCGTAGAACCGTGGCTTCTGCCTCTGCTGGTGCCGCGGCTATCTGCAGTGTAAATGCGCGGTTTGGTCCACGGGCAGCAGGAGGAGGCGTGTAGGCTGCTCCCGTGCCGTCCGGAGGTGCATAGTTCCACAGCGCCACCGCAATCGTCCCATCGCTGCGGCGTGTCGCCAGGGCAGAATCTGACTCGAGCGGAATGCGCCGGTCTCCCAACTGATGCAACATGGCAAACGCGTTGAAGCTCGGCTTTGGGATTCCATGTTCCGCCAGAATGCCGAACCCTCCATAGAACGGAGTTCTGACGACACCCTGCTCTTCAAAGACATCCGAGAAGGTCCAGTAGCTCATCCCTTCAGTAAGGCCGTCGCACTGGCTGATAGTAGTCGCAAGCCAAGGCCCCATATAGACAGTATCGGTCACGTTGGGTTCGTTCGCATAACTGGCGTTGTACTCGCTGAAGATAAGAGGCAGCTTCGGAAAAGGCGATGCTGCAATCTCGTCGTGTACCTTGCGAACAGATCTGCAGACCATGCGATCGCGCGGAATCGTCTCGTCAGTGTGAAATACGTCCTTTGCCGAGTCGTTGGCATAGACGTGGCTGGTCACAAAGTCCACCGGGATATTCTTCTCTTTACAGTGGCGTAAAAAGTCGCCGGTCCATGCAGCCTGCGCTGTCGAAGGGCCACCCACCCGGAGCCGCGAGTTTACTTTCTTGATCGCAAGAGCAGTGTGATCATAAAGCTCAAAATAGCTTGCTTGTGCGGGTGTGCCCTTCCAGAAGTCTATGTTCGGCTCGTTCCATACTTCAAAATCCCAATGGGAGACTTCATCCAGACCGTACCGATCGATCAGATGCTGTACAAAGGCGGCGATCATGACATCCCACTGGGCGTAGTCTCGGGGAGGATTTACATTGGGCCGGTACCAGAATGGGTGCGAAGCCTCTGGCTGCGAAGACAGCTTGCGCGGCATAAAGCTGAGTTCGACGAAGGGGCGAACCCCTTGTTCCAGCAGCCCGTCGTAGATCTGGTCGATGTAGGAGAAGTTGTAGACGCCGGCGTTGTCCTGGGTGATCTCCTGTTTTGCGTCGCGCATCTGTGCAAATTGCACAGGTTTGCGGTCCGGATCATAGAGCCCCACTTCATCATCGAAGATGCCATGAAACCTGACACTGGTAAGCTCGGTCACGCGCTTTACAGATTCAAGATCACGGCGATACCTCTCGCGAAGCGAAAGAATCGCGCGCCCAGAGCCGAAGATCTGTTCCCAAAAGTGCGGGAATGGCGTCGTTGCGGCATTCTCATTAATCCTTATCGTCTCAGTTCCGGCAGCGTTTGTCTGTCCTTTCGCATTGAGAACAGTTGCGCATGCAAATGCGCCGAGAGTAAGCAGGCCAATTCTTACAGATCGGTAACTGAAAGAACGCTTTTGATGAGCATCAGACATGGCGCGATTGAGTCTCCACGGTGCTATTCCCGCACCTCAGGTTAAGATGCGGATGCGCTGAAACCGTCTCCTGTAATCCGGAGGCGTGCTCTTTCAAAAGCCTCAGCTTGTTTTTAAGGTGAAATGTCTCGCCATTCGACGTCCACCCTGTTTTCTGAAATTGGTGCTTGACGAAGCTTCTCCCCATCATGCTTAATTGCAAGCGCAATTCTGCGTCTGTTTTAGACAAACGTTTGTCTATTTGTGTCACAGCTCCCATCAGAGGTGCGGGAATGACAGCCGGACGGAGGCAACTTTACGGAGGCAACATCATGAAACGCTATTCCATATGGCTGCTGGTCGCCTGGGCCGCTGTTTTTCTCTCGGCCGCTCCCGGGAGTGCGAATGCTCAAAGCATGAACGCAGGCGATATTCGCGGCATCGTGACTGATCCCAGCGGCGCTGCGATCCCTGAGGTGACCGTCACGGTTCTCAACAAAAATACGGGAGTCTCAAAAGACTTCACCACCAACCAGGACGGGCTATACGACACGTCCTCCATCGTCCCAGGTACCTACGAGATCAGCTTTTCTAAGCAGGGATTTCAGAAGTATGTCCGCTCAAATATCACACTGACGGTCGGGAATACGACAGTGAATGCGCAGCTGAATGTTGGGCAGGTATCTGAGCAAGTGGTCGTGAATACTGATTTGCCGTTGCTCTCGACCGAGAACGCGGAGCAAACGACAACGCTGGAAGCCAAGACAATGGCCGAGCTTCCCCAGACGGGAACCCCGAATTGGGAGAACTTCACCATCCTCGTGCCAGGTGCGACCGGCGCTCCGGGAGGATCTCAGGGAGCCAAGAATCCTGGACAGGAAGTCGCGGTTAACGGAAATCTGCCATTCAGCACCGTTCTTGCCGATGGCGCCGCCATTACGCTTCCTTCCAGCGCAAATGCCGACGTGATGATCTTCGAGACGATCCAAGAAGTGAAAGTCAGTGCTTCCGCCTTCTCTGCTCAGTACGGAGTCGGCGGCATCATGTTCAACCAGATCAGCAAGGGCGGCACGAACAGCTTCCATGGCTCGGCCTATGAATACTTCCAGAACGATGCCATGAATGCTGCCAGCTACGCGTTCGCTCACAAGACAAGGCAACAGGCTATCGCCAAGGTCCGTTACAACAACTTCGGCTTTTCAGTAGGCGGGCCGATCTGGAAGAACAAGCTCTTCTTCTTCTTCGATTACGATAAAATCATCAACCATGGCGCTGCATCGCAGGGTTATACCACCGTTCCCACAGATGCGATGTTGAACGGTGACTTCACCGGCCTGCCTACCATCTATGACCCTGCCAGCACAGTCTTGACGCAGGCCACCGGCACTCGTCCTCTGCCCGGAGTTCCCGGTCAGACCCAGAAATGCCCGTGCTATGACCGCCTCTCCTTCGCTCAGGAGTACGGAAACGGAAACAGGATTCCTGCCAGCCGGCTTGATCCTGTGGCGAAGGCATCGGGAGCACTATTCCCGCGTCCCAATACGGCTCCAACGATTGCCAGCAATGGTCTTCAGCAGAACAATTTCTTCTATAACGTTCCCAACTCGCAGCCATTCCAGAAGTTCTTTGGCCGCGCCGACTACGACATCACTGGCAATAACCGTTTGACCATGACGGAAACGGCCAGCGACAACCCGGCCTATTCCAACGGACAGGGCTTCTGTCCCATTAACTGCCAGTCGCAGGACGTCAGCAGGCACAACGCCCAGATCACAGACGTTTGGACGATTTCACCGAATGTCATCAACGAATTCCGAATTGGTTACACCAACCAGATGAATTATTTCGTTCCTGCTTCGCTGGGCCAGGGTTATCCAGCGAAGCTTGGTTGGCAGTTTGCGAAGGCTGATGTCTTGCCGCAGTACAACATCAACCAGTTCTACACTGTTCAACCTGCGATCAATGCCGTCTATAAAGAGCATGTCTATGATCCGTCGGACGTCGTAACGCTCATCCGCGGCAAGCACATTCTCCACTTCGGTGGCGAGTTCCTGTTCTTCCGCGATAACTCGACGGCTTGGGGCAATATCAATCCAGGCACGATGTCTTATACCGGCATCTATACCTCCTCCACCAACGTAACGAACGGAACCGGCTTATCATATGCCGACTTCCTGTTGGGCCAGACCCAGAAGTGGAGTGCTCAGGTAACGCCTGAGTACGGCGGTCGGATGCGTCTGCCGCAGATGTTTGTCCAGGACGACTACAAAGTCACTCCAAACCTGACGCTCAACCTCGGTCTCCGGTACCAGATTCAATCCGGTTGGGGCGAAGTGAAGGGCAACATGCGGGCGTTCGATCCGCGTGTTCAGAATCCGGCAACCGGGACCATGGGAGCCATGTGGTACGGTACCACCAAGGCGAACGGTCGCTCGACGCTTCAGGCTCCCGTCTACAACACCTTCCTGCCTCGCGTCGGATTCGCCTGGCTTGTCCATCCGGACACAACCCTTCGCGGAGGATTCGGACTGTACGCCTACAACTGGAGTCTGGATACCTACGGCGGAGGAATGGGGGCTGCCTTCGGCACGCAGGGCAATCTTGAAGACCAGGCGCCAAATGTCAACCCGGTCGTCATTCTGGGCTCGACGGGTGCCAACCTGCCCTACCTGAGTGCCACCACTGCCCCCGAGGGGTTTAACGGCCAGCGGGTGTCCTATAACCAGTACCACTCTCCCGTCGGCGGTTCGTATCAATGGAACCTGAGCCTGCAAAAGCAGATCGGATCGAACCTGGTAACGGAGCTTGCCTATGTCGCCAGCCACGGACATGATCTTCCGTTCCCGGTGGATATCAACCAGGTCCACAAGGAGAATCTCTCTCCGAACGACAAGAATGCTCGCCCCTATCCGCAATATCAGGGCATTCAGGGAAGCACGAACAACGCAATGTCGAACTATCACTCCCTGCAGGCCATCATTCAGAAACGAATGTCTTCCGGCCTCAGCTTCAACTTCAGCTATGTCTGGTCACACTTCCTCAGCGAGATGGACTCGTCGGGCTGGGGCAGCCGTGCGGGCGCCCAGAACTATCAGGACGCCTACAATCCCAGGGCAAACTACGCCAATTCGAACTTCGACGTAAGGAATGCCTTCAAGGGCAATGTCGTCTATCAGCTTCCGTTTGGAAAAGGTCGTCAGTTCCTGAACAGCAACGCTCTCTTGGACGAGGTGATCGGCGGATGGCAGGCGTCAGGCACCATCACGCTGCTCAGTGGACAGCCATTCACTGTATATATGAGTGACAGTTCGTCCTCTTATACGCTCACCTCAAACGGAAGGTGGTTCCCCAATCTGGTTGGCACTCCAAAATTGTCCAGCCACGGTAGCTTCCACGGAACGAACCAGTGGTTCAACGAAGCGGCCTATGCGCAGCCGACTCCGGGAACCCTCGGTACCAGCGGCCGCAACTCCCTCAACGGCCCCGGGCTGAGCAACATCAACTTCTCGTTGGGCAAGTCGTTCGCGATCTGGGAAAACGTAAAATTCCAGGTACGTGCCGATGCCAGCAATATCTTCAACCATCCCAGCTTTGGGTTGCCGAACGGATCCCTTAGCGTCAACTCGTCTTCTGGTGCCATTAACACCGGGACCTCCACCATCCGATCAACCACCGTCGGCGGCCGAACGATGCAGTTGAGCGGTCGCATCTCGTTCTAAATAGTAGAGGGGATGGCGGGTCACCGCCATCCCTCTTTTTTGCTCTGCTGCGCCGTTCAGAGGGCGTATGGTCGTGAGATGAAGGTCTGGGCATTCTTCCTGTTGTTCTGTCTTTCTGTTGCGAATAGCTGCATGGCTCAGCAGGCTGCCTCGGCCAGCCAGGCAAGCGCCCATCAGCAGCGGGCGCACCAGCTTCTTATTCAGAAAAAACCTGATTTAGCTGCCAAAGAATTTGCCGCTGTGCTCGAGACAGATCCCACCAATCTCGACGCGCAGGCCAACCTGGGCGTTCTCCTTTATTTCCAGCAGAAATTTTCCGAGGCTGAACCGCACCTGCGAGCAGCACTCGAACAGCAGCCGGGACTTGCAAAAATTCGCGCGCTTCTGGGAATGTGTGAACGGCGGCTCAGCCAGACGGATGCCGCGCAAAAGGATCTGCAGGCGGTGATCGGTCAACTCGATGACCCCGGTATCCGGATGGAAGTAGGCCTGGAGCTGATCGAAATGCACACGGCCAGCCACGACCTGACGAGTGCCGCTTCCGTCGTCGAACTGTTGCGGCAGAAGAATCCTGCTGATCCTCGTGTCCTCTACGCCGGGTATCGCATCTATACCGATCTTGCTGGAGAAGCGTTGATCGGCCTCTCGCTTGCAGCGCCGAACTCCGGTCAGATGTACCAAGCCATCGCGCATGAGCTCGTTCAGCAGCGCGACATGAACGGCGCGATCACTGACTTTCGCAAAGCCATTGCAGTCAACCTCAATCTCCCTGGAATCCATTACGAGCTGGGTGAGGCTCTGCATGCGTCGGACGATCTGAACCTGCGGGCTGAAGCGGAGGAGCAGTATAAGCTGGCGGTCGCCGCCAATCCATTCGACCAAAAGGCGATCACGCGTCTTGGAGACATTGCGTTCGATAAGGGAGATCTTGATGGGGCAGCTGCTTCCTATAAAAAAGCCCTCGTCCTCGCGCCAAGCGATGCGGATGCGCAGATCGGCTTGGCGCGGGTCTACACCGAAAAGAACGATCCGCAGGCCGCGGCTCCCTTGCTGGAGAGCGTCGTTAAGGCTGATGTATCGAACGTACAGGCGCATTATCGCTTGAGTGTGGTGTATCGCAAGCTGAAGCGCCCTGAGGATGCAAAGCGTGAGCTCGCCGAGTACCAGAAGTACAAAGACATGAAGGAGAGACTCAGAAAGACCTACAAGACTCTACGGCTCGAAGACACAGAAGCCGCTCAGGGCAAAGAGGCTCACTGATGCGGGCTCTGGGACGCCGGTGCGGTCTGTTGTTCTGTGTAGCAGCTATCCTGCTTCCTCTCTGTGCCAGCGCACAGCAGAAAGCCCCCACGTCAGCAGGCGGGAAGATTTCGGTTCCCGAACTTGTCGATATCACAGCGTCTACGCAGATTAACTTTGACCACCTGGCAAGCCCGGAGCAGAAGTACATCGTCGAATCCATGGGTGGCGGAGTGGCTCTTCTGGACTATGACGGCGACGGCTGGCTCGATATCTACTTCACCAATGGCCCAAGCGTCGCGATGGCTATGGAAGGAAAGAAGGCCAGAAGTGCCCTCTTTCGGAATAATCACGATGGCACCTTTACCGACGTCTCTGCCAAGGCTGGCGTTGCCTATCCCTGCTGGGCAATGGGAGCGGCTACAGGTGATTACAACAATGACGGACATCCCGACCTGGCGGTCAGTTGTTTCGGTGGGGTGGTCCTCTATCGCAACAACGGTGATGGAACCTTCACTGATGTCACAAAGCTGTCGGGCCTGGATAAAGATACCGGCTGGGCGACCGGAGTTACATTCGGTGACTACGACGCCGACGGCTTCGTAGATCTTTTCGTCCCGCACTATGTCGACTTCGATCTCAAGGATCTGCCCACGTTCGGCTCCCGCAAGACATGCCAGTACCACGAGATTGCCGTGCAGTGCGGCCCCCGCGGACTCAAGGGCTATCCGGATACGCTCTTCCACAACAACGGCGACGGCACGTTCACCGAAGTTGCTAAGACTGCGGGCGTGGATGACGCAAAAATGTTCTTCGGGCTGGGCGCCGTCTGGTCTGATTTCGACAACGATGGCAAGGTCGATCTCTTCGTAGCCAACGATGGAGAGCCCAACTACCTCTACCACAATGAGGGGGGCGGACACTTCCGGGAGATCGGTTACGATGCCGGCATCGCCGTCAGCGATGATGGAATCGAACAGGCCAATATGGGATTGGCTCTCGGCGACTACATGCACACCGGTCGCATGAGTATCGCCATTTCGCACTTCAGCGACGAGTACGCCGTTCTCTACCGCAATGACGGAAACCTGAGCTTCAGCGATGTCTCCCATGCAGCAGGTATCGCCCGGTCTACAGAGCGTTTTGTAGGCTGGGGTGACGCATTTGCCGATCTCGATAACTCTGGATGGCTTGATCTCGTCCTGGTAAACGGCCATGTCTATCCGCAGGTCGATAACGCCGCTGTAGGGACCGCCTATCGTGAACCTCGGCTGGTCTTTCAGAATCAGCGCAACGGCACCTTCAAGGATGTAAGCGCCCAGCTCGGCAAGGTTGTTACGACACCGCAGGTAAGTCGAGGTCTGGCTATAGGAGATCTCTTCAATCGCGGTCGGCTCGATCTGGTGATCGAAAATGTGACCGGATCGCCTATGATTCTGGAGACCCTACCCAGTCCATCGAATCACTGGATCAGCCTGGCTCTCGAAGGAAATCCGTCGAACCGGATGGCCCTGAATGCCCTGGTGTTTGTCACGGCCGCAGGCACGCGCCAGATGGATGAGGTTCGCAGCGGAGGCAGTTATCTGTCGCAGAGCGATACGCGGCTGCACTTTGGACTCGGGTCTTCCTCACACATCGACAAGCTTGAGATTCATTGGCCCGATGGGAAATCCCAAATCTTTCAGGATGTCGCAGCCGATCGCTTCTATCGGATAAGCGAAGGCGGAAAGCTCACAGAAGCATCCTTCCGCTAAGCGATAGCAGGTCCGCGAGCTGTCTTCTTCTTCTTCGTTGGCTCCCTCGCTGGTGCCGTAGACTCCCGGAGGACCAATTCAGGGTCGACCTGGATGAACTCCGGGATAGCTTCCCCGCTCAGCTTCTTCAGCAGCAGCTGTGCCGCAGTGCTGCCCATCTTCTGTAACGGCTGCCGGATGGTTGTCAGACTGGGAATCTGATATGCCGCGGATTGAATATCGTCGAAGCCGAGCACGGAGACATCATCTGGCACCCGGAGGCCTGATTCATGCAGCGCTCGAATGGTACCCATGGCGGCAACGTCGTTGAAGCACAACACAGCCGTGAAGCGGCTGCCGCTTTTTATGAGTTTGCGTATCCCCGGATAGCTGATCTCCGGCGAATGAGAGTCCTTTGACAGATAGATCATCAGCTCGTCGTGCAACTCCAGCCCAAGTTCGCGTGCGGCCTTCAAACTCGCAAACCATCTTGTGTCCGCGTCCGAGCTGAAAGGCTGACCATGCATGAAGGCAATCCTGCGATGGCCAAGGTCGCGCAGATGGGTCAGGGAAAGCCGCGCCGCCTGGTCTTCATCGAGAAAGACGTTTGAGACGCCAGACAGCGTGTTGTGTCCTGCAACGGTCACAGTCGGTAAAGGGGGAGGGCCTTCGAGATGCGTGTCGATCGCGACAATGCCGTCTACTCCCCTGGCGCGAAGAAGACTCGGATACGCGCTGACCAGCTCCTTGCGATGACGATGATGCACCGTGAAGTAAAAGTAGTCCTTGCGCATCAGAAGATCGCCCACGCCCGACAGCACCTGCGAATGGTAACCCTCGCCGAGCTCCGGCAACAGGATGCCGATGGTCTGCATGCGCTTGCCCTGCAAGGTGCGAGCAATCATGCTGGGCCGGTAGTTGAACTTCTCGGCTGCCGCCCTCACCCGCGCGCGCGTCGCCTCGGGGATCGAACGTCCGGGAGTGTTATTCAGAACGAACGACACCGTGGAAGGGCTCAGGCCGAGATATTCGGCCAGCATCTTCAGATTTGCGTGACGGGGCCCATCACTATTCGGTGGCGGTTTCTGCATGGCGAAGCGCACTACAATGACACTGCATTCGCTTAACAATAGCAGTGAAGTCCGAAAGATCAAGCGGCGGTATGCTGCGACTTCACCCTAAATTTGCCAAATTCCTGTCCTGTCGTTGCATGTCGGATGCGAGTTTCAATCGTAGGTCATAGACAAACAGACAAACGTTTGTCTAAACTTGCTCGGCTGTACTTATCCAAAAGGAACCTCCGCGCCGGAGCCTCAGAGACAACAGGGCTCGGCGCGCTCGACGTGATATCGCCAACCCGGAGCTTTGTTGCAATGGCCCTCATCCATCTCGGTCTCCTGTCGCGCCGGCTCTTCTCCGCGGGTGTACTGTGCTGCGCTTTGCTTGCCACAGATCGCGTAACAGCAGCTGCAGATGAAGTTGCGCAGGCGAGCCATTCCTCGTCAAGTGAACCGGAGCGGTTTGTCCATGCACTGCTCGCCAGGATGACCCTGCAGGAGAAGATCGGGCAGATGTCCCAGGTCGCTCTCAACTCGTCCGAAGGCGAGCAGCGCGATCAGCTCATCCTCAACGGTAATGTCGGTTCGATGCTCTTCGTTCGCGATCCCAGCGAGATCAACCGCCTGCAGCATCTCGCAGTAGAAAAAAGCCGACTGCATATTCCCATCCTCTTCGGCTTTGACGTCGTCCATGGCTATCGCACCATCTACCCGGTCCCATTGGCTCTTGCAGCTTCGTGGGATCCTGCCGCGGTCGAACTGGCCCAAAGGATGGCGGCTCGCGAGGCGAGCTCGGTCGGAATCCGCTGGACCTTTGCTCCAATGGTCGACATCGCACGCGATCCTCGCTGGGGGCGGATCATGGAAGGTGCAGGAGAAGACCCATACCTCGGTTCCCGCATGGCCGAAGCGCAGGTGCAAGGCTTTCAGGGCCCCAGCCTGAACGCCCCCGACAGCATCCTGGCGTGCGTCAAGCACTTTGCGGGTTATGGAGCAGCCGTTGGAGGCCGAGACTATGACTCCTCGGACATCTCCGAGGAGCAGTTGTACAACATCTATTTGCCGCCCTTCCATGCTGCCATCAAGGCAGGAGCAGGCTCTGTCATGAGCGCCTACATGGATCTTAACGGCGTTCCTGCGACCAGCAATCGATGGCTTCTCCACGATATTCTGCGGAAGAGTTGGAGCTTCAGCGGTGTCGTGGTCAGCGATTGGGGTTCGGTCCCTAGTCTGGCTACACACGGCTTCGCTTCAGGTCCTGAGGACGCTGCTGTCCGAGCCGTCAATGCCAGCGTTGACATGGAGATGACCTCAACCGCCTTCCGCACCTATCTCGCTGACGCCGTCAGAAAGAAGCTGGTGGCCGAAAGCACGATTGATGATGCTGTTCGAGAGATTCTGGTCGCCAAGTACAAGCTGGGTCTGTTCACCAATCCGTATGTGCCGCTGGAGCGCTCACAGAAGGAGCTTGTCTCTCAGGAGCAGCGCAACGCCTCTCGCGCAATTGCGACCAAGACGGCCGTGCTGCTTCGGAACGAGACCAATCTGCTCCCGCTTCGCAAAGACCTGCACTCCATCGCCCTGATCGGTCCACTGATCGACTCTCAGCCCGACGTCATGGGCTCCTGGAGCCTTGCGGCCCACCCGCAGGACACAGTGACGGTGGTTGACGGACTCCGGCGCTTTCTTGCTCCCACCGGAACAAAGCTGCTGGCCACGAAAGGTGTAGAGATCGAACGCGGGCAGCCGTCCATCTTCGACGATCAGTTCCCCAGCCCAAAGCCGACCTTAACGACGGAAGCCCAGAAACAGGCAGAGTTCGACCACGCTATCGACCTCGTCCGGCAGGCCGATGTCGCCGTGCTTGTCCTCGGGGAGGCCCAGACGATGAGTGGAGAGCGTGCCTCACGCTCCAGCCTGACCTTGCCCGGAAATCAGGAGCAGTTACTGGAGGCTGCAGTCGCGACAGGCAAACCAGTGGTGCTGGTGCTGGTCAACGGACGCCCGCTCAACATTACCTGGGCTTCACAGCACGTCCCGTCGATTCTCGATGTCTGGTACCCGGGTACGGAGGCCGGCGATGCGATCGCGGACCTGCTCTTTGGCGATGCTGTCCCCGGCGGCAAGCTCCCCGTGACATGGCCCCGCAGCGTGGGCCAGTTGCCGATCTATTATTCGCGTAATCTTACCCAGATTCCGAACGAGCCTGACACGCGCTACTGGGATGGTTCCAGTGCTCCTCTCTATCCCTTCGGCTATGGACTTAGCTACACGAAATTCTCGATCAGCAATCTCAGGACGGGAGCGAAGACCATCCCAGCAGGCGAGTCCATAGGTGTGTCCGTCGACGTCGCGAACACGGGCAGCGTGACCGGCGATGAGGTGGTGCAGCTCTACACGCACCAGCGTGCAGGCTCTGCCTCTCGTCCCGTGCGGGAGCTGAAAGGCTTCAGGCGAATTACGCTGAAGCCCGGAGAACGGCGAACGATCACTCTCAGGCTCGACACTCACGACGTCGGCTTCTGGAGCACGCAGACCCATCAATGGTCAATCGAGCCGGGAACATTCGACATCTGGGTGGGAAGCGATTCGAATGCGACAGAGCATACGACCGTGAATGTTACCTCGCAACCTTAGTCGAACTGTTTTTCTCCGAGGGATCAACAATGTTTGTTAGCCAGCTTCTTGCCATCTTCATGCTGTCACTTGCCTCCCTGACAGCGACCGCGCAATTCGCCCACACCCAGGGCAGGCAGATCGTCGACGGCAGCGGAAAGCCTCTGTTCCTTCGTGGGACCAGCCTGGGGAACTGGATGGTGACGGAAGGCTATATGTGGCTCTTCGATGGCGGACCGCAATCGAGCCGCGAGATTGAAGAGCTGGTGCTGGAGCTTCTCGGACCGGATAAGTCGCAACAGTTCTGGCATGACTATCGCGAAAACTATGTCACCCGTGCTGACATTCACCTGCTGCACGAAGCCGGATTCAACTCCATCCGTATTCCCATGCATTACAAGTTCTTCGAGAGCAACGACGCCGAAGGCTTTCGCCTTGTTGATCGTGTGGTCGGTTGGGCGCATGAGGAGGGGATCTACGTCATTCTCGACATGCACGCCGCACCCGGGGGACAAACCGGTACCAATATCGATGACAGCCACGGCTATCCCTGGCTCTATGACAGCCCCATGGAGCAGCAGCACCTCGTCACGATATGGGAGCGGATCGCTCGTCACTACCAGAACAATCCCACGGTGCTGGGCTACGACCTACTGAACGAGCCGATCCCGCACTATCCTGCGCTCCGTCCGCTCAACGCCAAGCTCGAATCGATGTACAAAAAACTGACCGTAGCCATCCGGGGCGTCGACACCCACCACATCCTCTTCCTGGGTGGAGCGCAGTGGGATACGAACTTTTCAGTCTTCGGACCGCCGTTCGACAAAAATACGGCCTATACCCTGCACAAATACTGGATGCCGGTCGAGCAATCTGCCGTGCAGAGCTACGTTGAGTTCAGCAAGAAATACAACGTACCCCTCTGGCTGGGTGAATCCGGCGAAAACAATGACGAGTGGATCTCGCAGTTCCGCCAACTGCTTGAGAAGAACGACATCGGCTGGGCATTCTGGCCGTACAAGAAGCTTGAAAAGAGCTCTGCGGTTGTGACAGTTCCACCGCCGGAAGGATGGGACAAGATCGTGACCTTCGCCAAGCTTCCGCGAGCCATGGCGAATGTGGAGGCACGCGTGAAAGCCCGGCCAGATCAGGACACGATCAACCGCGCCTTCGACGGCCTGCTTCAGAACATAAAGCTCGCAAATTGTCACATCAATCCCGGATATCTCTCTGCGCTTGGGTTGAAGCAGATTCCTGGGAATAGCAAATAGACATCGTCGACATCAGCGTGGTCGACAAACCCTGGAGGATTGAATGAAACAAAGACGTCTCGCGATCTGCTGTGCTGCGCTGGCTATCGCATTCGCTCCGGCATGCCTTGGCGCACAGCAGGTCTCGCTTTGGCTTACTACGCCAGACCGTTCTGCGCTCCTGCAGAAACAACCGGAAGGTCTTTCCTTCTCTCAAGGCGAAACATCCGTACAGGTGATTGATGTTGATGACCGCCAGAGATTCCAGACGATAGACGGCTTCGGCTTTGCGCTCACAGGGGGCAGTGCCCAGTTGATCGCTCACATGGATGCCGAACCTCGTGCTGCCCTGCTGAAGGAGCTCTTCTCGGCTGAGGGGAACGGTATCGGTGTCAGTTATCTGCGCGTCAGCGTTGGATCGTCCGACATGAACGATCACGTCTACTCCTACGACGATTTGCCGCAGGGCCAGACAGACGTGAAGATGGACAGGTTCAGTCTCGATCCGGATCGAGCAGACGTGATCCCTGTTTTGAGACAGATACTCACCATCAATCCGAAGATAAAGATCCTTGCTTCGCCGTGGTCTGCGCCCCTTTGGATGAAGACAACGGGAGTGGCGCGTGGTGGCGTGCTCAAGCCGGAGTACTTCGACGCCTACGCACTCTACTGGGTCAAGTACCTCCAGGCGATGAAGGCTGAAGGCATCAACATCGACGCCATTACCATTCAGAACGAGCCGCTGAACGAAAAGAATACGCCCAGCATGCTGATGCTCGAATCCGAGCAGGCGGACTTCATCGCGAACCATCTTGGGCCTGCCTTCAAAAAGGCAGGAATCAAGACCAAGATCATTCTTTACGACCACAACCTCGACCACCCTTCCTACCCGCTCGCGATTTTGAAGGACAAGAAGGCGAACAGGTATGTGGATGGAACCGGATTCCATCTTTATGGTGGCACCGTAGATGCGTTCGATCGGGTGCACGACGCCTTCCCAAAGAAGAACCTCTACTTTACGGAGCAGTCGGTGACGGAGCGGCCAGGCGCAACTGAGATGCACATTGCGCAGCCGGTGACGCGCATCGTCATTGGAGCGACACGGCATTGGAGCCGAAACGTTCTGCTCTGGAACCTCGCCGCAGATCCGCAGGCCGGACCGCACACGAACAACGGCGGCTGCTCTGGCTGCTACGGTGCGATCACCATTGACGGCAACAAGGTGACGCGCCTTGTGGCGTACTACACGATCGCGCACGCTTCGAAGTTCGTTCCTGCCGGCTCGCTGCGCATCGCCTCAGAGCCATCCGACGTTCTTGCTAATGTCGCGTTCGAGACATCGGATGGCAAAACGGTGCTTCTGGTGGCGAACGCGGGAACCTCGGATGCAAAGTTCGGCGTCAAGTTTCACGGAAGGATCTTCCAATCTTCGCTCCCTGCTGGAGCGGTTGGAACCTATGTCTGGTAAGAACATTTTCAGAAGAGGCAGAGAAGGATGAACAGGCGATTCTGTTTGTGTGTTGCGAGTGCTGCAGTGATTATGATGTCCACCGTTTCCAGGGCTTCGGAATCGTTTTATCGGCTGCGCCTGGAGGACAGGAAGGCTGTTTACCTCACGCGCAACCAGGACGGGCTGCACGGCGATGGCATCGGCGACGACTCGGACGCGATTCAGCGGGCCATCAACCACGTGCAGGAGACGACGGGTCGGGGAATCGTCTTCCTGCCGGAGGGCCGCTACAGGATCTCGAAGACACTCTTCCTCTGGCCGGGCGTTCGGCTGATCGGCTGGGGCGGTCATCGGCCTGCTCTCGTGCTCGGCAGGAATACGCCGGGCTATCAGCAGGGCATGGGCTACATGCTGATGTTCACCGGCAATCGTCCGCGCTCAAGCTCCGCGCCTGTCCGCCAGGGGCGCTCGCAGCCTCCGGTGCCCGGAGTTGTGCCGCTCAATCCGTCCATCGCGGATGCGAACCCGGGGACGTTCTACTCTGCCGTCAGCAACATCGACTTCGATATCGAAGACGGAAATCCGGCAGCAGTTGGAGTTCGCTTTCACGCGGCGCAGCACTGCTATCTTGCGCACATCGACTTCCACATCGGCTCCGGTCTCGCGGGAATTCACGATGCCGGTAATGAGGCCGAGGACCTCCACTTCTACGGCGGCCAGTACGGCATTATGACCCGCAAACCTTCTCCGGGATGGCAGTTCACGCTGCTCGATTCCACCTTTGAGGGTCAGAGCAAGGCCGCGATCAAGGAGCATGAGGCCGGTCTGACGCTGATCCGTGCGCATATCAGCAAGACTCCCACCGCGATCTCGATCGATCCAACCTACGCGGAGGAGCTTTGGGTGAAGGACTCGCGTTTCGAAGACCTCACCGGACCTGCAGTAATCGTCAGCAACGACCGCGGCCTGCGCACCGAGATCAATCTCGAAGACGTTGTCTGCCACCAAGTTCCCACGCTTGCGATGTTCCGCGAGAGCGGCAGTACGCTGCCGGGTCGCGGCGAGATGTACCGCGTGAACGCGATGACTCACGGCCTCACCTTCGATTCGCCATCTTCTGAGGGCGTGGTGAAGACGCATTATGATGCCAGCTCGCTTGCTGCAATGCCAGCGCCTGTCGCTTCTGACATTCCGAAGCTGCCTGCGCAGGAGAGCTGGGTGAATCTTCAGACTCTCGGAGCGAAGGGCGACGGCACGACGGATGATACTGCTGCAATCCGTCAGGCGATCGCATCGCATCGTGCGATCTACATTCCATCAGGCCGATATGTCGTTACTGACACGATCACGCTTCGTCCCGATACGGTTTTGATAGGGTTGAATCCTTCGACGACGCAGTTGGATATTCCGGACTCGACGCCTGCCTTCCAGGGACCGGGCTCGCCGAAGCCGCTGCTCGAGGCGCCGAAGGGCGGCGCCAACATCGTGACTGGAATCGGACTGTATACCAACGGAATCAACAGCCGTGCGGTCGGAGCGAAGTGGATGGCGGGCAAGAATTCGCTGATGGATGATGTGCGTTTCCTCGGGGGGCACGGCACCTTCGTTCCCGGCATGTCACCGATCTACAACAACACGCATACAGCGGATACCGACATCAAGCGTCGCTGGGACAGCCAGTATCCGAGCCTGTGGGTGACGGACGGCGGCGGCGGAACCTTCGCCAATATCTGGACGCCGAGCACCTTTGCGCAGGCGGGGATGATGATCTCGAACACCGCGACCGAGGGCCGCGTGTATGAGCTGTCGAGCGAGCATCATGTGCGCAACGAGGTGAAGATTGATCACGCCGCCAACTGGAAGATCTACGCTTTGCAGACCGAAGAGGAGCGGGGTGAAGGGCCATTCTGCCTGCCGCTGTCGATCGAGAACTCCAGCAATATCACGGTGGCGAACTATCACAGCTATCGGGTTGTCAGCAGCTATCATCCCTTTCTGAACGCCATTCATGTGGCGAACTCGCATGATATTCGCCTGCGCAACATTCATGTGTACGGCGACAACAAGGTTTCGTTCGATAACTCGGTGGTTGTAGAGGACGGCGAACCGGAGCTGGTCCGCAACCGCGAGTTCGCCTGGATGACGATCGATACTGCGAAACCCGATCACGAGGCGGCTGCTGCTAAATCTTCGACCGTGCTCGCCGACGGAGCGAGGGTGCAGCGGCTTGCGAGCGGCTTCTACAACATCTCCGGAGCTGCGGTTGATCCTGCGGGACAGCTCTATTTTGTCGACGCACACTGGCAGCGCATCTATCGCTGGCTTCCGGAGCAGAACCGTGCGGAGATCGTGCGCGATAGTCCGCTTGCGCCGGTGGAACTCGTCTTCGACAAGGCCGGCGACCTGATGGTCGTGTCCTATGACGGCGACGGGACGGTGTACAGCTTTCGTCCGGGTGCGCTGGATGAGGAGATCACGCTGCTGAAGCCCGAGAAGGCTACGGCGCGCGAGTCTGCGGTGGCGGTGCTGCCGGAGAACTACTGGAGGAACGAGAACGACTTTGTGAAGGCGGTCCCGGTCACGAAGCCGTATCAGTATGTCTCGCCGGACGGCTCAACCTTCATTCCCGCGGGTGAGGACTTTGTTACTGGCGCGCTCTATTACGGGACCAAGATGGCAGACGTGCTGCGCGCCTTCGGGCTGGGAAGGGCGGAGCAGGGCAAGCTGTTCTACGTCAGCGATGAGATCTATCAGAAGACCTACGCGGGTGAGGTCGGGCCGGATGGCACGCTCAAGAACCTGAAGCTGTTCGCCGAGAATGGCGGCGAGAGCGTGACACAGGATGCGAGCGGAAACGTCTACATCGCGGCGGGTCAGGTTTACGTCTACAACCCGCAGGGGGAACTGATCGATACCATCAGGGTTCCGGAGCGGCCAATCGATCTTGTCTTCGGGGGCAAGGATGGGAAGACGCTGTTCATCCTGGCCCGGACATCTCTTTACAGTGTGCAGGTGAGGGGATAGGCCCCTCCCTGTATTTCTTGCAAAGTCTTCATAAATAGTGACTTAGTGGTGTACTTGCAGCGTAAAGTATTCCAAATAAAGGGCTTACGTGTAAAGTCTTGAAAACAAGATTCTTAATGAGCTTTGATGGAGTAGATCTCTTTTTGCTGCTGATTTCATTTTACGGGATTGATGGTGGCTCATCGGCACTTGCATGTGCTTTGGTTTCTGCAGCTTGCAATTGTTTTGGCTTGACAGGTTTATGGACGGGTCATTTTCGTGGTGGAGATGATGCCTGATGGCTATTATCTGGCACGGCTGAACAGTCGTGCCTTCAAGCGCGGCTCGAATGAGCCCACTTTCGCGACAATGAGGCCGTCGCGAAGTACCTCAGGGGCTAAAGCCCCGGAGAAGTTATGAGTGGTTTCGGCACGGCTAAAGCCGTGCCCTTAGCGAAACGGGTAATGGCTAAAGCCGTGCCCTTAACGAAACGGGTAATGGCTAAAGCCGCGAGTCTTAATTAATCGCGTGGCTCATTAACCGTGCGATGGGACACCCGATCCGTGACGCGGATGGTGCAATGGCGCATCGGACGAACCGCAGATCCTTCGACTCCGCTGCGCTTCGCTCAGGATGACACTTGCAGATTCGGAACTTACGCGATTTCTACGCTTTGCTCAGAACGACCCCTTTCCGATTGGGGACTTACGCGACTCCGCTGCGCTTTGCTCAAGGATGACACTTGCAGATTGGGGACTTACGCGACTCCGCTGCGCTTCGCTCAGGATGACACTTGCAGATTCGGAACTTACGCGATTTCTATGCTTTGCTCAGAACGACCCCTTTCCGATTGGGGACTTACGCGATTTCGCTGCGCTTCGCTCAAGGATGACACTTGCAGATTGGGGACTTACGCGATTTCGCTGCGCTTTGCTCAGGACGACACCTCTTTGCGCTCCTATCCTCGACTGTTCGTGAAGTGATGGTCAGTGCGTTGATGTGGTGACGAGTACGAGTGCGTTGGGTTCGAGGCTTAGGGTGAGTTGGTGGTCTTTGAGGTGGGCCTGCTCGGGGGCGGGGAGCGCAGTCGCCTTGTTGAGCTGCTCGACCTGTTGCGGGGAGGGGTAGTCGGGTTTGCCGATTTCGGCGTACTCGGGGAGGACGTTGCCGTGCTCGTTGTCGACTCGCTGGATTGATACGGCTGCGTTTGCACCGATGCCCTGAAGGTCGAGGGTGATGGTGCGGGTCTTGCCGTTGCGGAGCGATTCGGGGTCGGGGTCGACGAGGTTCCAAAGGGCGATCTTCAGCTGGCCGTCTGATGATGTGGTTACGATGGCGTCCTGTGCCGGGTTGGCGAGGCGGCGGTTGCCGAGCTGGTGGAGCAGGGCGAAGCCGTAGAAGCTGGGTTTGTTGATTCCGAACTCGGCGCGCAGGCCGAACTGGCCGATGAAGGGTCTGGGGCCGGGGCCGCCCTCTTCGAAGACGTCGGAGAAGGTCCAGAAGGACATCATGTCGACCATGCCATCGCACTGGCGAATGGTGTTGGCGAGAGCCGGACCGACGTAGGTGGTGTCGCGTGACTGGTTTTCGCCGGGAACATTCCACTCGGTCCAGAAAAGGGGAAGGTTCGGTTTGCCGGCGGCCTTCATCTGGTTGCGGACCTTGGCGATGGCGCGGCAGACGCGCTGGTCCATGGGGAGAGCTTTGGGCACGCTGGGGTCGTCGGGGAACATGTTTTCGACGGTGTCGTCGGCGTAGCCGTGGCTGGAGACGAAGTCGACGGGAACGTTGTTTTCGGTGGTGTGGTTGAGGAAGGCCGGAACCCATTGGGCTGCGGCGGTTGCGGGACCGCCGACGCGGAGGCGCGGACTGACCGCTTTGAGATCGCGCGCGGTATGGTCGTAAAGCTCGAAGTAGCTTCGCTGGCGCGGGATGCCGTTCCAGAAGTCGATGTTGGGCTCGTTCCAGACCTCGAAGTACCACTGCGAGACCTCATCGATGCCGTAGCGGTCGATGAGGTTTTTGGCGAAGGCGGTGATGAGGCCATCCCACTTCTCCATCGACTTGGGCGGTGAGACGTTCTGCTTGTACCAGAAGGGATGGAGGGCGTCGGGGTTGAAGGCGAGCTTTTTGGGCATGAAGCTGATCTCGACGACGGGGCGCACGCCGTTGGCGAGAAGGTTGTCGTAGATCTGGTTGACATAGGCGAAGTTGTAGACGGGGTTGCCATGCTCGTCTTCGTTATAGACGCCGAGCTCGTCGTGCAGGATGGCGTGGAAGCGCACGTAGCGGAAGTCAGTGACCTGCTTTACGGCCTTGAGATCGTTGAGGTAGCTCTGGCGAAGGACGAGGGCGGCGCGTCCGGAGCCGAACATCTCTTCCCAAAAGTGAGGGAAGGGAGTGGTGGGGGCGTTGGCGTTGATCTGGATGGTCTGCTGGGCAGAGAGGGGCACCCAGAGAAGTAGAAGGCCAAGTACTTGGTAGCTCTTGTTCCTCAGCATAGGAGTGTACCCAACTTCTAAAATAAGAGGGGGCACAAGAGAGTGTGCCCCCGTCACTAATTCATTAAGTGGTCTGGCAATCTTAGACGGGGCTGATTCCGCCACCTTCATCTCCTGCGACAGGTTGCCTGAACTCAGAAGGTGCATCAACATCAGAGCCCGAATATTGGAGCCAGAGCATATATTCACCCGGTGGAACATTCACATCCAACGTACAACTTCCCTGCCCTGAGCCATTAACATTTCCCGCGCAGTAATCCATACAGTAAGTCATGCCATACGTGCAAAGTTGGACGGTAAAACCACTGTTAGCTGTTACGGGAGTTACCCCGTCTGTCTCCGTGACTCGGACCAGTACTGTTACACCTTGGGCTCCTTGGCCCCCGATACTGAGCCATTGAATGACCGTTGGAGTCTGTCCCAGCAAAGGGCTCGACATGACTGTTATAAGTAGAAATGAGAACAGGCTAGCGATGTATTTCATCATCATTCTTTCTCCTATTTAGAAGCTGAACCTGGCCTGGAATTCAATAGTTCGAGAACCAAGGGCCCTTTGGGATTGGCCGAAAGTGTCACTTGTAATCAAAGTATTACCGTCACCTGTGTTGAATGGCACCAGGTTTGTTTGGTTGAAGATGTTGAAGAACATGGCGCGTACTGTAAGCCCGGCATTTTCGCCAAAGATGGTGCTATGAGGAATGCCGAAAGTCTTCTGGGCGTCCATATCGGTATCGAAGTAATTCGGTCCGCGCAGACTGTTGCGGCTTACGGCCGGAGGCGGAGGAGCGCCGTTGCTTGAAAATGTAGGGACGGTGTAATACGCGAGTCCGCCATCCGGAAACTGTCCGTGGGTGCGCTTGAAGGCGTCGTTGCTAGTGTCACCCGTTCCTTTGGCAATCTGAGATCCGGGTCTCAGATTGCAGTATCCGCTGCCAACGTAGACGACATTGCAGCCTGTATTGGCGTACAGCGGAGTCCATGGAAAGCCGGTATGGTATTGAACGATACCGCTGATCTGGATGCCGCCGAAGATGCCTTCGAGAAGTTTGTTGTTTGGGAAGAACTTTGGGGCGTAGGTGCCGAAGAGCTTCGTGTTGTGAGTGACATCGTAGTCGGCAGGAGCATAAGCAAACCGATTGTCGTAGGGGTATTGATCGATGTAGTAGTCATACGACGCTGTGTCCATGACCTTGCCCCAGCGGTACTGGCCAGTGAGGCTGAAGTTGTGGGAGAAGTCGTGGCGGATCTCGGTCAGGAAGGCGTGGGAGCTTGCGCTGACATCGTTGAGGAAGTAGTTGAAAGAGCTGACAGCCGGGTTCAGGTTGGGATAGTAGAGCCAATTGAGATTTGTCTGCCGAGTGTAGTGGCGCGAGATGCTGCCTTGATAACCGACGCTGACAACCCAGCGTGGGGCGATAGCATACTCGACACCCAACGAGGTTTTATATGTGAGTGGGGTGGGAAGATCCTGCTGAATCGCCTGAATCTGAATCGGTGCTCCACCGATCGGCAGTCCATTCGGGCCAAAGGTGGCGATGACAGCGGGGTTTGAGGGATAGCCATTGAGGTCTGTGGGACTTGCCGAAGCCGCGTAGAGCACGCCTGGGCAGTTGGTTAGCGCGGTGTCGGTACACACTGCATTGACCTGTGTGACGAGGGGCGGATTTGAGCGGCCATTGAGGGTGACGGCCTGCTGCATGCGGTTATACGCGATACCAAATCCGCCACGGACAACAGCCAAGTGATTTGAGGGGGGGTTGATGGAGTAAGCAAATCCGAACTGTGGTCCCCAGTTATTCCGACTGGTTTTATAGAGGTCTCCGCCCACTTTCATGGTGGCGCCGGTCAGGGTCTGGTCTCCGGTGCCGAGGACGGGATTGCTGATGTTGTTGTTCTTCTCGGTGGTAGGGGTGAAGTATTCCCAGCGCATGCCGAGGTTGAGTGTCAGGTTTGCGTTGACGCGCCAGTCGTCCTGAATATAACCCGCATAGATGTAGGAACGGATGTACTTGGTGGCTGAGGTTGGTGCGCCGGTGCGCGGATCGAAGTTGCCGTTCAACTGGCGGGGGCGGTCGTTAGCGAACTCCCAAAGATTGCGGAAGGTATATGTCGGAACGGCGCCGCTTGTTTGAGTGTCATTGTCAAGCTCTCGATAACCATCAAAGCCCATACGAATATTGTGAGATCGCCAGGTCTTTGTGAGAGTGTCGCGCAGGTTGTATGTCGTCTGGGCGAAGTTGCCCGGTCCAGGAGCGCCAAAGAACTGAAAGGCAGAAGATGCAATACCACCCAAGGTGTCGATGTTTCCGCGGGGGAGGCCGAAAGGCTCCTGCGGGTTGGATGCCACTTCATTGAAGTACCAGCGGACACCGTTGAGACGGAACTCATTCAATAAGGTGGGGCTGAAGATATGGTTCCAGAGAGCGGCGTGGGAATAAGCGAGACGGTTGGTGTTCCAGAGATTCGCAGTCCGGTTGGGTCCATTGAAGGAGGTGGTTGAAGTTGGAACCCAGTAGATGGTGTAGGCGATTAGATCGCGAGGATTGAGCTGCCAGTCCAGACGCCCGTTGTATTGCTGGAGAGTGTTCTTTCCCGGATTCACGGTGTTTGCGTAGAAGAGATCTGGGATGCCATCGAAGCCACCACCGATTCCCGGGGCATTATTTCCGGCATAGGACGGGTCGGCTGATCCCAGAGATGTGGGCAGGGGCGATCCTACGTCAAGAGCGATGCCGCCGTTATAAGGAATTTCATGGCAGTAGGCGGAGCTTAAACCAGCCAATGCACAGCCAGAGCTTCTTGCAACGGAAGCATAGTTGACACTTTCGCCGGGATAGCCGACGACGGCGGCCGATACCCCGCCTTGCTTTCTTTGTGCGACGAGCTGATCAAACTCGGGGGTTTCATACCAGCGGGTATCCTGGCTTCGTGAGCTGTTGCGAAGCTCTTCATAAGAGAAGAAGAAGAATACGTGATTCTTCCAGATGGGGCCGCCGATGCTTCCACCAATCTGATTGAACCGATTGTTATCGCGCTGCAGTTGGTTTTTGTCGCCTTCGGATCCTGGACCATTCCATCGCTGATAGGCGTTCAGGCCCGGACGGTGGATCTTGATGAACGCGCTGCCATGAAAATCGTTGGTGCCGTTTTTGGAGACGATGAGAACCTGAGCTCCGCTGTTTCGCCCGTTGGTTGCATCGTACGGGCTGGTCTGGGTCTGAACTTCTTTGACGGACTCTTCGTTTGGTGTGATGACGGCGCCCCCACCCCAGGCGAGAGAGTTGACCTGGCTTCCGTCGATCTGGAAGGAGTTTCCGGAGACGCGTACCCCATTCGCCTGTGTCTGTGCGCGGTTTTCTACGGAAAAGATACTGGCACTGGCACCGCTTGCACTGCTGCCCCCGATGCCGCCGTTACCTGGGAGGGAGTAGCTTCCGCCCCCGCCCTGCTGCGATCCATCACCGAGTGCGCCGGGGGTGAGGCGGAGGAGCTGGTAGGGGTCGCGGTTGGAGGAGGGCAGCGTCTGCAATTGCTGAGCGCTGATGGTGCCGGAGATGTTCGCGGTCGTGGTGTTGATCGCGGGGGCGGTGTCGGTGACAGTGATGGATTGTTGTCCACCTTCTGCTTCAAGAGAGATGTTGAGTCCCTGCATGGTTTCGCCCACGATGTTGACGTTGTCGACGGTTTTGGTAGCGAATCCCTTGGCTTCGACGGTCACGGTGTAGGGCGCGGGAGCGAGCCGGTTGAAGGTGTAGTTGCCGGCGCCGTCGGTTGTGCCCTTCTGGGTCTGGTTGGTCTCCTTGTCCACGATGGTGACGCTAGCGCCGGGAACGACGGCTCCGGTTGGGTCGGTCACGGTGCCCTGCAGTCCGGCGCGGTATTGTGCGTGGGCGAACCTTGCCGGAAGACACAGCAGGGTGAACATGGACAAAAGGAAGACGAGCGAATGCCTTGTGGAAAGGGGGAGATTGCGGTGGGTTTTCATCACTGCTCCTGAAAAGGGAGCGGTCCTACGTGCGTGACCGATACTCCGGTTGTGCTGTTTTGTCGTGACCGGTAGAGTGCGCAGAACGCCTGCAGACTCTCTTGGGGCCCCTGGCTGTACGTCAGCCAGACGATGCTTCATCGTCCTAACCTGGGAGGTCGTGCGGCGACGCAAGAGCACAGCAACTGCCAAGTGGCAAAAAGGAAAGCGGCTCCACGCGCAGCGCAGTTTCGGTCTGCGCATGTCATGGATGCTTCACCCACAACAGATGCAGAAAATGGCTGCCGGGTCGATTGTGGGGTGCGATTTTTTTCCGATGTAAGTCCAGCTACGCCAAGGAAAAAGGGAAGCCGGCGGCGATTTAGCGGCAGCAGCGGAAGCCGATGTTGGAGCTGGAGCTATCGGGCGTGTTGGAGCTGCGGGCGGCCACGCGATAGCGATTGCAGTAGGACTTGTGGCAGAGAAACGATCCGCCCTTCATCACCTTGGCGGTACCGGTCGGCGGGCCTGTGGGGTTATCGCGGCTGGCGGTGCGATGGTATTGGGTGTCGAACCAGTCGGCGCACCACTCCCACGTGTTGCCAGTCATGGAGTAGAGATCGAAGCCGTTGGGTGGGAAGGCATCGACGGGGCAGGCGCCGGCGTAGCCGTCGTCGCCGGTGTCTTCACGGGGAAACTCGCCCTGCCATATGTTGCAGCGATGCTCGCCGTCCGGGCGAAGCTTGTCGCCCCAGGGGTAGAGCTTCTGGACGAGGCCGCCGCGTGCGGCGTACTCCCACTCGGCTTCGGTGGGGAGACGTTGGCCGGTCCAGTTGCAGTACGCCTGGGCGTCGTTCCAGGAGACGTGAACGACCGGGTAGTTGCCTCGGGCGTCGAGGTTGGAGCCCGGTCCTTCGGGGGCGTTCCACTGTGCGCCCGGGACCTTGCACCACCAGGGTGCGGCGGCTACGGTGTCTTCGACCAGGGCGTGAAAACGTGAGGCGGGGATGTGGGCCCAGAAGACGAAGGACCAGCCGAAGACTTCGGCTTCCGTTCTGTAGCCGGTGGCATCGACGAACTGGCGAAAGAGGTCGTTGGTAACCGGGTAGCGATCCATCAGGAAGGGCGCTACGGTGACTTCACGGACCGGGCCTTCTCCATCGTTGGGGAATGCGTCTGGGTAGTCGGTGCCCATCAGGAAACTTCCGCCGTCCAGCGGGACCATGCGCTCGAGCAACTCCGCGGGCACTTCGGTCGTCACGGACGATTGCGCGGCGAGGTGCTCGGCTGTGCGTTCGGAGGCGGGAGCGCAGCAGGGTTTTGCGGGATGGTTGCCGGGCAGGCTGGAGCAGCTCATCGTTTCCTCTATCGTCTCCAAGTCTAGCGCTTCGCGAAGGGTCCTTTGTAGAGCCGAACTTCGGGGTTTCGTTTTTAGAACGCTGGAGCGGTCAGGTATGGTGGCGTAGCGGTTCAAATTGGTTTTCAGCAATCGTTCGCCGATGGGACTGTTTGACCGTGTGAAGCCAGTAGAACGTGAGACGGGATGAAGACGAGACGAGATTTTTTGAAGATTGCCGCTGCTGCTGCGGGTTCCACCGTGTTGCCGCCATCGATTCGACGAGCGCTTGCGATTCCTGCCGACCGCCGTACCGGGACGATTCAGGACGTGGAACACGTCGTGATCCTGATGCAGGAGAATCGGTCGTTCGATCATTATTTTGGTTCTCTGCGCGGTGTACGCGGGTTCAACGACCCCCGGCCTGTGCTGCTGCCGAATGGGCGGCCCGTTTGGTATCAGCCGACGGCAAAGGTGAAGACCAGCCATTATCACGATCGCGGTCTTTCGCCTGCGGCGGAGTACGTTCTGCCGTTCTACATCAATCCGCAGAAGACTACGGAGTTCCAGGCGGGTACGGACCATGGCTGGAGCAGCGGTCATCTGGCGTGGAACAACGGCCACCACAACCAGTGGGTCAACCAGAAGCAGGATGTGATGACGATGGGTTACCTGAAGCGCGAAGACGTGAGCTTTCATTACGCGCTGGCGGACGCCTTCACGATCTGCGATTCCTACTTCTGCTCTGTGCACGCGAATACATGCCCGAATCGCATCTATATGTGGTCGGGAACGATGGATGCGCAGAATGCCTATGGCGTGCGGCCAAACGGGCCCGGATTCGACGAGCGCCAACAGACCAACGGATATACGTGGACGACCTATCCGGAACGGCTGGAGAAGGCGGGCGTCTCGTGGAAGGTCTACCAGGGTGGCAGCGGAGTTCCGGGCGAGCCGACCGACAACTACACCGACAACTCGCTTGAGTTCTTTGCCCAGTATCAGGTGCAGGAGGGAGCTTCGGCTGAGAGTCCGCTGGTGAAGAAGGGCGTGACCGATAGATCTCTGAAGGGCTTCAAGGAAGATGTGGAGAGCGGAAAGCTGGCGCAGGTCTCGTGGGTTGTGGCTCCGTACAAGTACAGCGAACATCCGGAGGCCTCACCGACCGACGGCGCCTACTATGTTTCGCTGGTCCTTGATGCTCTCACGTCGAACCCAGAGGTGTGGAGCAGGACGGTGCTGCTGATCAACTACGACGAGAACGACGGATTGTTCGATCACGTCGTTCCTCCCATGCCGCCGAAGAGCCAGCGGCCGGGACAGTATGGGATGGTCTCTGCCGACCTGTACGCAAGCCTGAAAGACGAGTTCATCGACATGGACAAGTATCCCGAGCAACGACATCCCAAAGTTGACGGCGCCGATCCGGGAGGAGTGCAGCCCATCGGACTGGGCCCGCGGGTGCCGATGCTGGTGATTTCGCCGTGGAGTACGGGCGGGTGGGTCTGCTCGCAGACGTTCGATCACACCTCAGTCATTCAGTTCCTCGAAAGGCGCTTCGGTGTGCAGGAGCCGAACATCAGCGCGTGGCGGCGGGCTGTGTGCGGCGATCTTACCTCGGCGTTCGATTTCTCCCGGATGAGCGACAACCGGAACGTGTCGTTTCCGCCACCTGCTCCCATCAGGTCATTGCAGCAGCCGTACTCGGTTCCGAAGGTGCAGACGATGCCTGTGCAGGAGAAGGGAACGCGTCCGGCTCGTCCGCTGCCGTACTGGTTGGAGACGGCATGCGAGATTGGCAGCGATCGCGTGAGGATACGCCTGACGAATAAGGGGAAGGCGGGTGCGGCGTTTTACATCTACAACCGGGCCGAACCGGACCAGGAGCCTCGTCGCTACACGGTTTCGGCTGGAGATACGCTGTCGGATTTCTGGGTAGCTGGGTCGCGCGGAGTGTTCGATCTGGCCGCCTATGGCCCCAACGGCTTCATGGTCCACCAGAAGGGAACTGTGTCGGCAGCTGAGCCTTCAGTTCAGCTGCAGCAGGACCCGGCGCAGAGGACGGTTCGCGTGGGGGTGCGGAACAATTCTCAAGGCCCGCTGAGGTTCGCTATTGAAGAGGGTTACACGAAGCTGCGGACGCGGAAGATGGTTTTAGCGGGCGAAGACACATCTGTTGAGATTCCGCTGGCTGATAGCGCTGGGTGGTTCGATGTCAAAGTGCAGGCAGAGAAGGCCGAGCCTTTTCTGCGGCGCTTTGCCGGACATATTGAAGATGGCAAGGCATCGACGAGCGACCCTGGGATGCCTGTCTGAGAGGTGTCACAAATCCTCCTGGAGCCATGCGGTACACTCGCGTTTTGTGATTGTTTGATCTTGAGGTCGGGTTTCATGGTGTTTTGTTCGCTTCGTGTTCTTCGGCTGGTACCAGCGTTTGCAGTGCTGGTTGCCGCACAGGTGGTGTACGGTGCTGCTCCTCGTGCCCGGAACGTAAGTCTGGCAAAGCTGCCGCCCAGCGCCCGCAGCCTGTTTGAAGTTGCAATGAAATCGATGGACGAGGCGTGGGACCCGGAGGCGAAGCTGCTTCGCTACCCGGAGGGCTTCAGCGGACATAGCGGAACACACGCACAGTACATGGTGCGCGAGACGGGCAACTATGCGCTTGGTCTGCTGATGCGTGATGCAGGCGGCGATCGCGCACGTGCGGAAGACGCGCTTACCTCAGTGCTGAAGGAGCAGTTTCTCAACGCTTCGAAGCCGTGGTATGGAACCTTTCGCCGCAGCCCGGAGGAGCCCGACCCCGCGGGTGCGAATACAGTGATGTGGACCAACTATGATCCAAACTGGAGGGTCTTCATCGGCACGACGTTTGAGCTGATCCTGATTGAGTATCCGGAGCGGATTTCGTCTGAACTGGCATTGAAGATGTACAAGGCCATCGGCATTGCGATTGCCGGTGAGATGAAACAGGGACGCCTGACGCCGCACTATTCCAACATTGCGCTGATGTATGGAGCGCTATGGGACTTCGCGGCAAACCATGACAACAATGCCGAGTGGAAGAAGCAGTCGTCAGCGTGGATGAGAGAGGTAGCGCGGCTCTATCACCTTTACAACTCCTTCGAGGAGTACAACTCGCCTACGTATTACGGTGTGGACCTGTTCGGTCTGGCGCTGTGGCGCAGCTATGGGTCGACGGCAGAGATTCGCGCTGCGGGCAGCAACATCGAGGCGCATCTGTGGAGCGATATCGCGGATTTCTACCAGCCGGAGCTGCGAAATCTCGCGGGTCCGTATGACCGATCCTACGGCATGGACATGGAGACGTACGTCGCTTATGCGGGGGTGTGGATGCGGTCTCTGCTTCCCGCGGAGAAGGCCCCTCTGCCTGTGCCCGACAGCAACACGGACCATCTGGCGGACCTGTGGTTTGCCCCCCATGTCGTGCTGCTGGGCGCGAAGCCGCCCGGGCCGGCACTTGCGAAGCTGAAGACCTTCTCAGGCGATCACATGGTCCGGCGGCAGATTACAGACGATCGCAGAGCGACGGCGTGGGTAGGCCGCAAGGTCATTCTGGGAGGAGAGGATACGAAGCTCACCAAAGACGCTCCTCCGGACACGCAGTTCCACCCTGCGACAGCGCAGTGGCGTACCCCCTCGGGTTCCATCGGCTGGTTCTATGTGTGGCAGGCGCCGAAGATCGATGCGGTTGTCGAGCACACCACGATGCAGATTGCGACCGATGGAACCATCACGATCCGCCTGAAGGCCGAGGGCGTAAAGAAGGAAGATATTACGGCAACGCGATGGAAGCTGCCGGGATTGAGCGTTGCGGTCGAAGGGGATGAGAAGGGCTTTGGGGTGAAAGAGTCGACGTACTATCGGGCAGGGGACTCCTTGGAGCTAACCTATAGCAATCTGCACAGGATGAGGCTGACCGTCACTCCGCAGTGATGTGCGAAAGCGTTTGGAGAGGGTTGGCAGCGGCCCGTTAGCGGGCAGTTTCTGCGCAACCCCGCGACGCCCGTATGCCTCTTAAGGTTCAGGTATGCAGGGGACGCGTTGGCTGGGAGCTGATTGGTTCTCAGTGATGCGGGGGCGCAACGGACGGTTTTAAATCGTCCGGCAGCAAGTACCGTCTCTAACGCCGCGTCCGCGAAAGCCGGGGATACAGGAGGCAGCATGGCTGAGACAGCAGAAAACCGAATCAATCACTATCTCGAGGACGTTATCGGCGCTGAGCGCAATTTTGAGAAGGCGCTGAAGAGCTTTAGCGAGGCGGGGACGCAGGCGTCGGTGCAGCGGCTGATGGCGAAAGCATCGGCCAAGGCGAAGACGCAGCACGAGCGATTGGAAGCTCTGCTGCGACGACGCGGGGGAACGCCTTCAGAGGCCAAGACGCTTCTGGCAGAGATGCTCGCATTTACGCCACTCAGCGCGCAGATTGGACAGGGTGCGGAAGAGAAGAACACGCAGCACCTGATGGTGACGTTCGCGGCCGCGGCCGCGGAGATGGCGATGTACGAGTCGCTTGCGAGAGCGGCCAGCCTGACGGGAGATGAAGACGTCGTCTCGCTGGCGCGCACGCTGCAGGCAGAGGAGCGGGACGATTACGACCAGGTGTGGGGGGTACTTGGACAGAGCGCCGGGGATTCGTTTCGAGCACAGCTGGCCCGGGGTAAATTAGCCCAGGAGGTTATTGGTGTCTACCTGCAGGATGCAATTGCGGCCGAGAAGAGCTTTGGGACGCAGCTGACTGGCTTCTCGAAAGAGGCGGATGATCCGGTTCTGCAAAATCTTTTCCAACAGCATGCGGAAGAGACCAGGCAGCAATACACTCTGCTTACCAACAGGCTTGAAGAACTGGGAGGATCCACCTCGGGGTTCAAGAGTTTTCTGGCGCATGTCTTCAACTTTGCTCCGAAGATTGCGCAGCTTGGGCATGAGAAGAGCGAGCGTGTCACCCAGAACCTGATGATGGCTTATGCCGTGGAGAACTCCGAGGTGGCGATGTATGAGTCCATGGCGACGGCAGCGGAGCTGGCTTCGGATAGCCGGACGGCGCAGATTGCACGGCAGATTCAGGAGCAGGAACGTGAGACTGCGGAGAAGGTATGGGCGCAGATCGCGCCTGCGGCCCAGCGTTCCATGGCTGCCGCGTAGTGTGCGGCTGATGGCAGAGCCGCACACTACGACGCGTGGAACGATCGCGAGATGGCGCTATGGGTGTGTTGCTTCGCTGAAAGCGATGGATTCCTTCGCCGCGGCATTCACGTCGATCTCTACTTCCTTGCGGACGCGAAATACAAAGGTACTCGGATCTTTCAGTCCCCATTGCACGTAAGGGACGGCGAAGTGGGTCTTGATGGAGAGGCCGCTTGCGGCGGGTTGCACGGTCACGTTCATCGTCATCGGGTGGTCCTGCCCGTGGAGAGTGAAGATGCCGTGGACGACGAAGACGCCGTGGATCGCCTCGCCAAAAGTCCCATCGATACGGCTCGGGCGAAAGGTGATCAGCTGATATCGATCGCTGTCGAGGATATTTTTATGCATCCTGTGGTCGCGCGCGGAGTTGCCGCTTTCTCCGCTGGTGGCATCGATCTCGACCAGGCCGCTTGCTGCACCGGTGAGCGGGTTGCAGCTGATGGTTCCTTGCTTCAGCCTGAACGTGCCGCGGACAGTGTGCAGGGTATCGCCGAGCGTCCATTCGATCGTTGTTGCCGCAGGGTCCAGGACGATGTTGATCGGATGCGCCGTCTGTCCGTTGGCGCTTCCGACGAAGAACAACAGCGCGCTTGCCAGAAGGAGGATTCGAATCTCGCGGATGGTCTTGTTCATTGGTTGCATTTCGAACCTCTGATCGTTTAGCAGGTTTGGCTGATCATCTTCCAGCCGAATTGAGGACCCCGGCACAAGGCGAACTTCAGGAGGCTGTCTGTTCCGAGATGGACAGACAGCAATTCACGAAAGATCTCCGGCGCGGAAGCAAGCGCCTGGATGGCACGACCCTCAACAGAAGGCCAGCGATCCATGGTAAGCATGAGTGAGCCCATCGTGTAGGGAAGTCTGCCGATCTGCCGATGGGCTACGGCGTACTGTTCCAGCGATCCAGCTGCAATGGCTTCGGCCAGAGCATGCGCCTGTCGGAACGACATTGCAAGCCCCTCTCCCGTCACGGCATCGACGGAGCCGGAAGCATCGCCGATGAGAGCGACGGTCGCGTTGGCGACTCGCCGCAGCGTGCGGGTAGCAGACACGGCGCCGCGCTGTTGCGAGAGCAGGGGCGCATCCTTCAGCCTGGCTGCGATCTTGGGGAAGGACGAGAGTATGTCTGTGCGAGCCAGCTTCAGATCGCGTGTGACAAATACGACGCATACCGAATCTGCTGAAACGGGCGTGATGTAGAGTTGCCCGGCAGCGGCCCAGTGCACCTCGACGAACTCGCTCCAGGGGGTGATCTGGTAGTGGCGGCGGAAGCCATAGCGGAGTTTCTTCTGCAGCGCGTGGTCGAGCTTCGCCCAGCGACGAACGGAAGAGGCCTGGCCGTCTGCTCCGATCAGCCACCGGAACGATACTTCCTGGCCGTTGAGGAGTGCAGTGCGGTGGTCCACATGCGTGATGCGACTGTTCCAGCACATGCGTACGCCGTTGTCGTGCGCATGCCGGACCAGCCGTTCATGCAGGCGCGTACGACGCACCCCAATTCCATGCCCTTCGGGGAATGCGGCATCTACCTGGTGAGTTGCATTGGCGAACCGGACGCCCTGGAAGGCAAAGCCATCCTCTTGCCTGATATCGATGCCCAGCAGTGCAAGTGCCTTGAGCGCATCGGGCATCAGCCCTTCACCGCAGGCCTTATCAATCGGAGGGGTCATTGCATCGACTACGAGGCAGTCCAGACCACGTTGCCGAAGCGCAATTGCAGCGGCCAGACCGGCGGGGCCACCCCCGACAATGAGAGCGTCAGTACGGGAATCACTCAATGGGATCTGCTATTCCTTCCTGCAAAGCGCATATCGCTCGATGGCCGAGGTCCAGGGCATCGGGCCAGACCACGGTTGACGAATGCAATGCATCCGCGTTGATCGCCGGCGGACCAAGACGTCTGGCCCATTCAGGGTTGACATAGTCGCTGTAGCTGGACCAGGCCTCAAGCGGCGAGGCATGGGGAGTTGAGAGCCTGGATTGTGTCACCGTTGCTGTTCCTCTCACGCATATAGCTGCTTAGTCTTAAGACGATAAGACTTGCAATATGTAATTCTTATTTGTTTAAGACTTGAAGCGCAAGCGATGCTATACTTCGTCCATCGAAGCACCCGATGGAGTTCCTCCGATGCCGAGCAAGGCAAAGCCCCCCCTTCCTACGAGTGCCGAACTCCGCATCCTGAACGTGTTGTGGCGGCTGGGTGAAGGCACAGTCGATCAGATTGTCTCGTCTTTTCCGGCGCGCAAGCGACCAAACTACAAGACGACACAGGCATTCCTGCGCATTATGGAGCAGAAGGGCTTTGTAACGCATGCTGCGCGAGGCCGGGTGTTCGTCTTCGAGCCTGTCATCAGCAAGGAAGCCGTCGATCAGCAGTCCGTACAAGCCTTGTTGAAACAGAATTTTGGCGGTTCTGCCCGGGGGTTGCTGGTCAATCTGCTGGAGTCGGATGCAATGGCTTCGTCTGATCTGGATGCCATAGAAGGGCTGATCCAGGAGTACAGGCGGCGGAAAGAGACGCCCTTAAAATAAGAGATTTTGCGAGACAATTGCAGTGAGGGGATCCGGATGGGTCTGAATGCTGCATCTGCGCTGATCACGTTTCTATTGCAGACCACGGCAGAGTGGGGCGCTTGCCTGTTGCTGGTCCGTCTGGCGCTCTCTGCCCGGATGCGATTTCGCCTTTGGCTTGTTTTCTTCCTTGCTGTGTTTCTGCAGTGGGTATCCCTGGCGGCAGGTCTGGCGAGGCATTCTCTGATTGCCGCCACATCCGCATCGTCTCAGCTTTTGGCAGGGAATGGACAGGGACATGCCGTCTTCGTTGCGCAACCATGGGAGCTCAGAACGGCAACGATACTTAGCGCATTTGCCGTATGCTATGTCGTCGTGCTCTGTGGCCTGCTTTTGCGAGGGCTGTGGGGCGGCTTTCGCTTGAGGAAGGCGCTGAAGTTTAGACGTGCTCCCTCCGAACGCCTGTTGAGCGCCTTCCGAGAGATCGGCCTGGTGACACCTTCGCGTAACTGCAACTTGTGGGTCCTTCCCGGGTTGGAATCTCCAGCAACATTTGGTTGGTTGCAGCCGAAGATTATTGTTCCTTCGGAATGCGAGAGCGAGAGCAGTTCCAATCTGCAGGCTGTGTTCTGGCATGAACTCACGCACGTCCAGCGGAGGGATGCGCTCTGGAGCTGGTTGATACGCGTCTGCCGCAATGTTCTCTGGTTTCACCCATGCGTTCATTACGCATTTTCCGCGGTGATCGCCGAGCGGGAACTGGCGTGCGATGAGGTCGTGCTCGAGAACTACCCGGTGGCTCGCGATTCCTATGCTGCGTGTCTTCTGCATTTTGCTCGTTCCGGCGGAAGCCCGGTAGCGAGTTCTCCATGCGTTGAGTTGTCGTCGGGAACGGCATTGCTGAATCTGCGGGTGCGTTCGATTCTTCGGGAGGCGCCTCGGGAAAGCAGTGCATCCGTTCTGCGGCGCACCATGATGGGACTTGCGATCCTGTCGGCGATGCCGGTACTTGCGCCAGGTCTGCGAGTGTTGCTGACGACCTCTCCAGTCGCCATTGCGGTGACCAGGTTTGCAGTTCCATCCAATCGTGAAGGGATTCGTCCTGCAAAGGGTTTATCAAGACGCGGCAGGAGGGCAGTAGTAGTAGGTGCATTGCCGGGACGGGTTGGGACCGATGCGAAGATGGCAGCGACGCCTGTTACCAGGAAGATGGATCTGCAGCTTGCTGCAGCCCATAGGGTCGGCATGAACGTCGTTACAGAGTACGGCAGCTCGCAGAACGTGGAGGATCGTGAACGCGCATTGGAACGCGAGGGCCCGGCCCCGTTTGCCCACCATGGGACGACAACGGAGCCCGCATGGGGAAGCATTGTGTTGGGAGCGGTTGAGCACCTGGGCAGTGTAGGGATGGATCGCGATCACGACAGGCATTGAGGTCGGCATGCTGCCGGCCGCAGAAGTTGCATTTGACGGACGTGTGAACGATTGCTTCAGGCTGGCTGCATTCAACTGTATCTCTGGACTGACGGCATTCCGGCTATCGTGACTTCTTTAGCAGTACGTTTCGTAATCCTATCGGACTCAATGACAGGTATCTGCGTGTGCCGCGGTTGCGGAACGTTCTGCGCTTGCGGCGTAGAGCCTAAGAGCGCGCAGGTCCGGGATGGTAAGAACGCGGCCTTTCATGTCGATCAGTCCGTCGTGTTTCAGCCTGGCAAACGCGCGCGAAACCACATCCCTCACCGAGCCGATGCGAGTAGCAATTTCCTGATTTGAGAGAAGGAGTCGGAAAACGACCTGGCCCTCTGCGGAACCGCCGGCGCTTTGTCCTTCTGTAACGAGAAACGATGCAAGCCGATGTCCAACATCATGGAAAGAGAGTGCCTTGACGAGGTGCGCATGCGTCCTCACTCGCGAGGCCAGCAGTCGCAATGCTGTTAGCGCGAGAGAGGGGTATTTGCTACAGAATTGATGCATGTGGAGCTTGTTGATCAAGAGCACGTCCGCGTCCAGCTCGGCGATGGCGGTCGCCGGATACGGTCCGTCATCGAATACCGAAACGTCGGCAAGAACAGAGCCGGGGGCATTAACATGCATGACCTGCTCCCGGCCGTCCGGATTTTGTTGAAAGACCCGGATCTTACCGCTCGAAACGACGAACAGTCCTTTCGCCTCCTCTCCTGAGAGGAACAGCATCTCGCCTTTTTTAAAGTGGAGTTCCACTGCTCGTTGCGCTATGTCCGCGAGCTCAGTCTCTGTGAGGCATCCAAACAGCGGCGTGCGGCGCAAGGCTTCGATTCGTCTGGCATTCATTCCATTCTCCAACCCCGACATTCGCCACGTTATGACCTAAGTCATAGCATATGCCTCTCCAAGGGCCTACCGTTTCAGAAGGCGATGGCTGGAATTGCTGAAGAGAGGTGTTCCCGTGCAGAAATATAACCTGAATGTTCTGGTCGAATATGACGACGAGAGTTTCTGCCCTAAAGTTCTGATGAATGAGCCTGGCTATCGCATGGTGCTGCTGAGTATGCGCGCAGGGCAATGTATTCCGTCGCATGCGACATCAGGAACCGTGACGGTCCATGCGATTCTCGGACACATTACCGTATTCGCCGGTCCTTTTCCTGATGAGTTGTATGCCGGAGAAGTGATTTGCATAGAGAGCGGCAGGCCTCATTCCATCGAAGCCCATGAAGATTCAGCACTGCTCGTGCTCTCTACGGGTGGAGCGCTTACCTCGGTAGATCTCTCTGAAGAGCTGGATCTGTGCCATCTTGCGCGATCACGTCGTCACTCTCTGGTATTTGAAAGATTCGATGCGTTAGCGGTTGGAGAATCCTTCGTCCTGGTGAACGATCACAATCCTGTCCTGCTCGAGAGGAAGCTTGAGCACGCGCGCCCTGGGCAGGCGGCCTGGGAGCACGTGGACCGCGGCCCGAAAAAATACCATATCCGAGTGAGACGCGTTGCACCGTCTCGCGTGTCGGAGAGCCGGAGGGTGGCGCGGCCAGAAGACCTGGTGCATGAGATTCACGAAATTGAGGGAGTACGCTCCTAGTGCTTGCATGGAGGCGCCGGTGGCCACAACGTCACTCGAAATCGCAACGTTACCTGACGAGAATTATCTGAACAACGAGTATGGCCTCAAGTCATGGCTGCTGACTCAAGACCACAAGCGCATTGCTTTGCTCTATTTGTTTGCGACGACTTTCTTTTTTGTGATTGGCGGCCTGGCCGCTTCCTTCATTCGACTGGAGCTGTTGACGCCTGCGGGCGACCTGGTAGCCTCCGACACGTATAACAAGCTCTTCTCCATTCACGGCATCATCATGGTGTTCTTTTTTCTGGTTCCGATAGCACCGGCCGTACTGGGGAACTTTCTTATACCTCTCATGATCGGCGCCCGTGACGTTGCCTTTCCCAAGCTCAACCTGTTCAGCTGGTATCTGTTCGTGACCGGCGGATGCTTTGAGCTGTACATGATGATCTTTGGCGGTGTGGATACGGGATGGACCTTTACAACGCCGCTGAGCGCCCACTATGTAAATACTCAGGTCGTCAGCGCGGCGATGGGGATCTTCATTGCCGGGTTCTCTTCCATCCTGACAGGAGTGAATTTCATCGTAACCATCCACCGGATGCGCGCACCTGGTATGACCTGGTTCAGGCTGCCCCTGTTCATCTGGTCGTACTATGCAACCTCGATCATCTTCGTGCTGGCTACCCCGGTCGTCGCCATAAGCTTATTGCTGGTTGTGCTGGAGCGCACCATTAACATTGGGGTTTTCGATCCAACCAAGGGCGGTGACCCGCTTCTGTTCCAGCATCTCTTCTGGTTCTATTCTCACCCGGCTGTCTATGTCATGATTTTGCCCGGGATGGGCGTCATCTCGGAGGTGATGGCCTGCTTCTGCCGGAAACGGGTCTTTGGGTATACCGCTGTCGCATTTTCTTCAGTATCGATTGCGGTCTTCAGCTTTTTTGTCTGGGCCCATCACATGTTCATCATGGGAATATCGAACTACTCCGCGCTTGTATTTTCCTTGATGAGCATGCTGGTCGCCGTACCCTCGGCGATCAAGGTCTTCAATTGGACCGCGACTATGCAAAGGGGCTCAATCTCTTTCGATACTCCAATGCTTTATGCGCTTGGCTTCATTGGCCTCTTCACGATGGGCGGGATGACCGGAATCTTTCTTGCGGCCTTGGGTATGGATATCCACATGACCGAAACGTATTTCATCGTGGCCCACTTCCACTATGTCATGGTCGGCGGCATGGTGAGCGCGATTATGGCTGGCCTGCACTTCTGGTGGCCCAAGATGACGGGGAGAATGTATCCGGAGTCATTGGGAAAACTCGCAGCTTCGATTCTCTTTATCGGATTCAATCTCACCTTTTTTCCGCAGTTCGTTCTTGGATATCTGGGCATGCCGCGCAGGTATCACGCGTATCCGCCGGAGTTTCAGGTTTTGAACGTGCTTTCAACAGCTGGCGCGTCGGTCCTTGCCATTGGATACCTGCTTCCAGCGATGTATCTGCTTTGGTCGCTGAAGTACGGCAGGATCGCGGGGCCAAACCCATGGCATGCTGCCGGATTGGAATGGAAGATCCAGTCCCCTCCTCTCACGAGCAACTTTCTGGAAGTACCGCTCGTGACGGAAGAAGCGTACGCTTATGGCGACATTGATCGGCCGGCGGAAGTGGTGGCTGAATGATGACGGGATCGTGATGGAACCGTCTCTGTAAACCAGATCATGAGCCTGATTGCTGCGCGAATCGCTTCGGACGTGCACGGTCCTGGTCATCGAGTCTTGGTGACGAGAGTGATTTATTTCGGACAAGGAGTCGAACATGGCGTTCGTTATTGCGGAACCTTGTATCGGAGTCAAGGACACCGCTTGCGTTACTGCCTGCCCGGTGGATTGCATCCATCCGCGACGGGACGAAGCCGATTTTGCAACTGCGGCGATGCTCTATATCAATCCAATCGAATGTATCGATTGTGGCGCGTGCGTACCGGTTTGCCCGGTACAGGCAATTTATGCTGAAGGCGATGTACCTGAGAAGTGGGCACAGTTCACCCAGATCAATGCGGCTGTTTATGCGAAATAGTCGCGCACCCGGCAGGATGATGATTGCCTGGTTGCTCTGCTGTCGGGGTGGCGAACGCAATTCGAGTGAAGATAGAGCCAGACTTCGCCGCGACGGATTTGTTTCCGTGCTGCAAAGCCTGGCTCTTCACGCTAGAGGTGAATCGGAGTGACCGATGGATCGTAGCTCCCAACCGACTTGGGGTTCTTGAGTACCTTGCGGAGCTGTTCGCCCACAATCCTGTCCTGGCCTGGGAACAGCAGCATTGCGGTGACGACGAGCGCATTCGGCATGGGGTCCACTCCCTGCGAAGCCTTCGTGGAGCCCGTGTGCGGATTGATCTCGATTGCCGGATCTCCGGAGGCGAGGCGAGCCCTGATCTCTCGCGGCGACGCTCCGATGACCTTGGGGTCGAATTCGACCACCAGCTGCGGGTAGTGGTTGGCGACCGCCGGTACGATCACGCGGGTCTTCACGGTGGGGATATCCTTCACCATCGACGCCATCACGGCGAGTCGATCGTTGGATTCCTTGAACAGGCTTTCGTCGGTCTGCGAGAGGATCCAATCCACCGCTGCCACCATGCCGACGAGCTGCTCCTTGGCAACCTTCATACCGCGTGCCACGCCTTCTACCGGAGACAGCATGTGGTTGGCAAGATCGGTGTATTTCTTCTTGCCCAGCAACAGACCGGCGCTCTGCGGGCCGCGAATACCCTTGCCGCCGGAGAAGCAGACCAGGTCCCACTTCTCGGTGAGCGTCCACAGGTTGGAGATGGGGGGCATGTCTGCCGCGGCATCGAGATGGCAGGGGACGCCATGGTCCTTCGCTACGGCCAGCCAGTCCTCGACTGGAATCTTCACCACCTCGGCTGCGTTTTCGTGGTTGGTCATTACGGTGTTCTCGTTGAAGGCACGCTTGTACTCCTCGAGCGTGTTCACGACGACGATCTTCGCGCCGCAAAGAATCATTCCCTCGTCGTATCCGTACGGGGTCTGCGTGATGATCTCGTTTTTCGGGTACTGTGGCGTGCCGATATTACGTGGAATGTCGATCGGCTTGCAGTTGTTCGCCGCCTGAATGCAGGCCGCTGCGGCCATGGTGATTGCCGAAGCCGCTCCGGCGGTGATGCAGCAACCCTCAGCTTTGAGACGGTTGGCGATGTAGGCGCCTCCCTTTTGCTGCAGCTCCCGGATATGGACCCACTTTTTGGCGGCGAGCGCAACCGCTTCCTGCACGGATTCGGGCATACATGCGCCGCTCAGGTCGGTGTACGTGCCGGCTGCATTGATAAATGTCTGTACGCCGAGCTTGTCATAGTAGTCCACGCCTGCTGCGGGTTTTGCGTGAGTTGCCGCTGCCAGAGCCGTAGTGGGAGCCGCTGCTGCTGCCGCCAACGCGGCCTGGGCGCGAAGAAAACCTCTCCGCGTAACCTTCGTGCTTGGAGAATTCGACATGAAACCACCTTTCGTTAAGAGCGAACGCTCGCTGCCTCTGGCAACACTTGCTGTTGATTTGGGGCTGCACAGGTGATGTTACCGAAGGAAGGAAAGCATCGTACAGAAAGTCGTGGTTCGCAGGAGCGAAGGCGTTCTGCATTCTTTTTGAGAGCGAGCTTTAGATCTCGTTGGTGAATCCGAGAGCTTCTTCAGCTTTCGACAGAGACATCGCGAATGAAGGCCGTGCATCCAGTAAAGAGAGCCAATGCAGAGGGAAGGGCGAAAGATCGGCGAGCGTAAGTGTCTTTGAAAACCGAACGCGATTGCGAAAGAGGTTGCGCGTCTGCCACTTTGCAATGGATTCAGGATCGCTATGGACCGCTTACTTTTAGGGGGTTAGTTGGTGGACCTGATCGGGATCGAACCGATGACCTCTTCCATGCCATGGAGTGCATTGGATGGCAAGTTGTAGACGGTAAAGGACTTAATAACCGGCACAACCGGCAAAAACGGCATATTTGGCAGCAAATGCTGCCAAAATGCTGCCAAATTTACCCAGCGGGCCAAAGGGGCTGATCGTGTGGAATCGGCCCCCAGCTTTTCTTCGGCACTTCACCAAGGCTTGTATCATCCATTAACACGTATCTTGCACGATAACGTTTGATATGTTATCGTGCATAAATCATGATAGAGCAGAGATTGCGTGCGGAACTCCATCAGCTCGAAGGCTACCTTCGGGATGCATTGGGCGTTACCGTAAAGGCAAAGCCGTGGAGCGAAGCCAATCGCTTACCCCCCTTCCTCAGAGAACGGTATCGATTCGCCCAAGCGGAACTGCTGAACATCCATGCCCTCTTCGTCATCGATACAAAGCCCGAGGAAGAGTCCCCGGCTACCGTACGCAAGCACCTGGACACGGTTCAGGCAAAGCAGCACGTAGATGTCATCTATGTCCGCCCGCAGGTGACGGCGTACAACCGAAAGCGGTTGATCGAACAGAAGGTCCCGTTCATCGTTCCCGGCAACCAGATGTACCTGCCGATGGCGGGAATTGATTTTCGCGAGCATTTCCGAAGAGTTCGCGAAGAGTCTTCCGTCTTCAGCCCTTCAACTCAGGTTCTCGTTCTACATGCATTGCTTCGCAGTGCAGGACAATCGCTGGTTCCGAGTGAAATGGCTCCTCCGTTGGGATACTCGGTAATGACAATGACCCGTGCCTTCGATGAAATGGAGGCTACGAGCCTCGCCGAAGTGACAATGCGCGGACGAGAGCGGTGTTTGCGCTTCGCCGGAAGCCGAAAAGAAATCTGGGAAAAGGCGCAGCCCTATCTTCGCACTCCCGTAACCAAGCGATTGTTCATCCATCGGACCGATGGGGCGAAGAACGCCGTCCGTGCGGGACTCACAGCATTGGCGCAATACAGCATGTTGGCTGCGCCAGGGTCCACAACCTATGCGCTGAGCCGTGAGAACTGGAAGGCGCTACGGCAATCGCAAAAAATCATCCAGGTTCCAACTCAAGACCCGGATGCGGACCAAATTGAGGTTTGGTCGTATTCTCCTGAGCTTTTCAGCGAACACGGCTTCGTTGACCAGCTTTCACTTTACCTGTCCCTAAAGGACGACCGCGATGAGCGCACTGAGGCTGCATTGGAGGAGATGATGGAGAAATTCCAATGGTGAATGGTCTCGAAGTCTTCCGTGAGCACTTCCGAAATTACGCAGACCGCTATGTGCTCATTGGCGGCGCTGCATGCGACCTTGCGATGACTGCAGCCGGGCTCGCCTTCAGGGCCACGAAGGACTTGGATATCGTTCTGTACGTCGAAGCGTTGGATGCGGAATTCGTTCGGGCGTTCTGGGAATTCGTGCGTGCGGGCGGATATGAGATCCAGGAAAAATCAACCGGCGAGAAGCAGTTCTACCGCTTCCAGAAGCCACGGAACGGCGACTATCCCTTCATGCTGGAATTATTCTCGCGCCAGCCCGATGTGCTACAGGTCGCGGACGGCAGCCATCTCACGCCGCTGCCGGTCGAGGAGAACGAGTCCAGCCTTTCGGCGATTCTCTTGGATGATGATTACTATGATTTCATTCGCGCAGGCAGACAGGAAGTTGACGGAATTCCAATGGTGGGTGCCGCGCAACTCATCGCGTTGAAAGCACGTGCATGGCTCGACCTGACCGAACGCGAAAAGCGGGGTGAGCAGATCGACAGCAGGACAATTAAGAAGCACAAAAACGATGTCTTCCGGCTTTACCAGATCCTCGATCCGGACACCGATCCGGCGGCCCCGGCCGCAGTCAGAAACGACATTCGCGAGTTCGTATCCCGCATGAGTGGCGAAGATGTTGACCTCAGATCGCTGGGTATCCGCACCGGCACGCGCGATGACATCCTCGCTGAAATCGCCAAAGTGTATCGGCTCGCCGAGAGCGAGTAAAACAAAGGCCACAATGCGATTGCATCGAGCTTGCAGTCATCGGGAGTGAAAGCAGGTTCTTCCTTCCTACAATCTGTAGTTGCCGAAGCTGCGATCCGTGGACGTGGGCTTATTTTGCCGAGATCAGAGTCGGGTGAGGTCAAAGAACGATGATCGACCGCGCGGCTTAGCCGCCCGATCGCCTTTTCGTCGCAAATGGAAACTCAAACGCGACGGGCCTGTGCTCCAAGTCGCCTGACCAACCGAGCAAGGCGGCGTTAATGAAGGTCGTTGGCCCAATCCTTTTTGCACCGTGACTGCGGTGTACATGGCCGAAGATGTGTACTTGCGGATTCACACGCTGAACCTCCGTCAGCAATTCCAGGCAGCCCCGATGAACTCCGTCTCCTGAGAATTCCACGTCCAACACGCCGGACGGAGGCCCATGCGTGATGAGAATGTCTGTATCAGCGGGAATAGTTTTGTAAAGCGCCCGACGCTCATCTGCCGTTGAATAGCCGAATGCCTCATCATCGCAGGTAACGGGCGACCCCCACAGCTTTATTCCGCCTACGATCAGTTCCTCGTTGATGAGCAGCTTCGCATTCGTTATCAACCTGCGAAGCTCTGGTCTGTCATACATGATTCGCTCGTGATTTCCCGGCACCACAACCTTATATTGGAAAGGCAACTCGCCAAGCCAAGCATTGAAATCACGTATGGCGGGACGGTCTTCAAAGAAGAATGAGAAGTCCCCCGCGTGAATCAGCAAGTCCCCCTGCATTCGCACAGTAATGGAACGGTGGAGATTATGGGTGTCGGATAGACAGACGATTCTCATATGCTCATCTTTTCAGCGTTAACAGCACTTAAAAAGAGCCTCCGAATCGAGGAGGCTCTCTTGCTTCAACTCACTTCACGTGCACCCGGTCATCTTCCCACATCTTATGGCTTTATGAGCCTACGAAAGGGATCGGAACAAATACGATGGTTCAAAGTCAGCAATGAGGAAACCTTCTCTGCGGGCTTCCTTGACGCTTTCCGATTCGTTTCCGCTCGGCGACTTCGGCCAAATAATCATCCGCTTCGCTTTCGCCGATGTGTCAACCCCTACGCCAGCAACAGCAGTCAAGAACTTCGCAAACGCGCTGCGTGCTTCCTCGTTCTCCCAAAGCATAGCGTTCGCGTTATTGAGCTGGCCTTTTAGCGTGGTAAGTTGTCGAGCGTTCTTTAGTTCGATGAACACTGGAAAGTATGCACCGTTCTTACGTCCGACCGCGATCATGTCGGCGCGCAACTTGTCCTTTCCGGCCTCTAGGGAGAGTTCGTCAGTAACGAAGGCAAGCTCATCGAACTCGTTCGCGAAGCCCTGGAATACCTGATGAAATCTCAACCCGTTTCGCAATGCCTCTCGAATCAAATACGCCTGAACCCTATGCTCCGGTTTGTCCGCGCCGGGCTCATGTTCTTCGCGGTTTGCACTCTTCGCTCTTTCTAGTGCTTCGGCAAGGGTGTCGCAACACTTGATTTCATCGCCGCTGCGATCATTTAGATGCCCGCAGGGGTTAACGATACTGATGGAAACAGGGCGAAATCCATTGCCGAGAATCCGAACGTACCGAAAATCTTGCGCCAGTCTCGTGTGCTCTGGGAGTTTCTCGTGCCACTCCTCGCCCCGAGAAATTCGACTTTCGATGTGTTCTGTAATCCAGTTCTGAACTGTGAGCATTCTTCTGACTCCCTCTTGGTTTTATTTCGGCCCCTTGTTTTCAATCTTGCCAGTGACTCCGCAGAGTGGGCATTTGTTGGAAATGTGAAATCCTTCTTTATATTTGCAATTAAAACAAAAGAACATTCCGCACGCCTTGCAGTGCCTCCAGTTCCCACCGCTCGTATGACACTTGGGACAGATGGCCATATCTACTCCCTCCCCGTCTTGCTTAGTTCAGGACGAACTGTTCTCCGTCCCTTATTGTTGTTACGTTTTCAAAACTGCTTGTAAAACCCTCTGCATCTTCTGTATGAATCGGAACCAGCATTTTCGGCTTGAAAGCCCCAGCCAGTTCTTGCAGGTCCTTCAAGGGCGCGTGGCCGCTTGTATGCGCGTATACAAAGTTCACCCTCGGGTCATCCCGGTAGGCGGATATCTGGTCGCTGCCGTAGTACTCGGGATGGCGAGCCTCTTCCGCAGCCGCCGCGTGACTTGAGGACAGAAGCTGCAACTGGAGAACCGGCAATGGCCAACCTTCTTGGGCGCGATGTGGGGAATGGACTCTCGGACCCTGTGCGCAGCTTGAACGCGGGTCAACCCGCCCGCCAGACGAACGGCGATCCGAGGTGCGAAGTGCGCCGCTTTGTCTTGAGGTCCGGTGACGGATATGAATCTGGTTCGCCAGTGAACGGCATCGCCTTGAAGCATGGAGAGCGCGCTGTCCTGATGCGTGTGTCTCCCGATCTATTCCGTCTCTTGCTCGGTCACTGCTTCGGGGCTTCTGCGACGCCCGGCGGCGCTGCGCCGTTCTGCTTTCCGGACTCCTCTCCCAGAGCGAGTCTGGGCCCCTGCTCCAGAATGCACGGCTTGGCACTTGGGAGTCGCGCCCACTCGCAAGGCTTCGCCCAGGTGTGACCCGAGCAGATCGGGAATTCAAAAACGGAGACACTCGTCATGTATCAGAACAAAGCGACGCTCATGGGCTTTCTCGGCAACGATGCGGAAGTTCGCACTGGCAAGAGCAACCAGAAGTTCACCACTTTCTCCATCGCCACCAAGACCTCCTACAAGGACAAAGAATCCGGCGAATACGTATCGCACACCGAATGGCATCGCTGCATCGTCTTCGGCAAGTCCGGCGAGTTTGCAGCCACGCTCAAGAAGGGCGCGCACGTGCAGGTCGAAGGCGAGATTCGCCACAACGAATACACGCCCAAGAAGGCCAAGAAACCAGTTCGTACCGACAGCATTCGCGTGACCTCCATCCTCAAGCTCGATCACGCGGAGAAGACGGCGGCCGAGGAGCAGTTTGACGAGGAGATTCCCTCCGAGGACGAGGCCGCATAGGCTTCGTCCTCTCACAAGGCGTGAGCCCGGCACGACCGGGCTTTCCGTCTGAAATTAGCCGGTGGACTTGCTTTCTAACCGAGGGCAACAAATGAACGAGATGGCAACCCAATTTCTCACCCGCAGTTTCGCCTTCAGCGAGACGATTGCGATTCTGCTGAGTTGTGAAGGTTCCACGCGACCGCAACAACGAGTAGTCCTGGTCGAGCAGGTGCTTCAGGCGAGTTATCTGGCTTGGTTGGCGCATGAGAACGAGCGTGGGATGAACGTCTACTTTTCGGCAAATCCGCTTTTGCCAAGCAGCCGGAGGCGGACCAAAGAATGCGTTGCGTCGGTCCGCCATCTTTATATTGACATTGACACCGATGGCGAAGCGCGCCTTGCCGCACTTCGGAGTTCGGATCGTGTTCCCCAACCCACGGCGATTCTGTCCACCTCACCGGGTAAGTATCAGGCCCTATGGCGTGTCGCAGGCTTTGATTTCGAGCGCCAGGAACAGACGCTCAAACTGCTTGCCATTATGTTCGGCGGTGATGCTGCTTGCACGGATCGAAACCGGGTGCTGCGCCTTCCTGGATTCTTCAATCGCAAGTATGCTCTCGCGAACCTTGTCACGGTCGAATACCCCGCACAGAAGACGTGCGGTCCAGCCGACTTCAATCTCGATGGAGTAACCGACCAGACTGTATCTCGGGACAACGACGGCCTGGCGAAATCACATCCGGTCAAGCGCTCGCATTCCGAAGACGATTGGGCATGGACATTGCGCGAACTTGTACGAGGAAAAGACGCGGCGAAGCTCACTCAGGACTTGGCGTTGCGACGCCCCGACAAGCCCAACCCACTCTACTATGCCCAGCGCACAGTCGATATCGCCTCTGCTCGTCTTTGGCTTGCCGACGGCGTCTCGATTGATGACGTGATCACGATGCTCGAAGTGCGTCGGCGCTTTGACATTCCAGATAGGCTTTGCGCGGCCCGAGCGAGAGAGATTGCAATGGCCGCCCAGCGCATGATCGCTCGCCAGAAGCTTGCTTGATTTCCATCTCCAAAAGAGAACCGCTATGCCATTACTTGAAGTTGTCCAAACACGCTATATCAGCGCATCCGTTCGGTTGACGGATACAACCGCTTTGCAACTGGATCAGTATGCCGCCTTCATCCGCGCTTCGGCTGATGAAGTGATGGAGCAAGCACTCGCCTATGTCTTCTCGAAAGACCGTGACTTTCAGGAGTTCCTGAAGTCCCCTGAGGCGAAGCGTATTACGCCGACTTTGCGTATTAGGAAAGCTCCTGCAAATGAGGTTGCCGAGTTGCCGCAAAAGAGGGCGTCGTCGGCAGCAGAATCAGTGGAGTCTGTGCGTGGCTCGAAGGCATGAATCGAGGACAGATTCGTATCCGAACCACTGCGGCGCTTCGCGCCGGGAGAATTTGCGACACTCCACCCCTGAAAGGGTCGTGCAGGTATACCAAGGTAAACCTGCACAATCCAAACGAACTTCGGTGAGGCCGGTATACCTGGGTATACCGGACCGGAGAACCCGAATATGTATTTGCTCAAGAAAAAGCGTGAAGCAGCCAAGGCGGTTTTCCGCGATACAACATGCTGTTTGAAGTTGACCAAGGAAGAAGCGCGATTGCTCGATCAGGTCGCCACAACCAAAGGCGTTGCCCGTAGCGAGTGGATGCGCGACGTCATCTTGCGCGAGCTTCATTCGAATCCAGCCTCCGATCCGGAGCTGGCAGAGATTCTTGGGGTGCGCTTACTCCTGGTCAACGTGCTTCGCCCGCTTGCCTCCGGTCAACGGCTTGCGCCGGAAACATTCGACAAACTTCTCGACGAAATCAGCACAGCGAAGCACGAACTAGCCGAGAAACTCGCGGCAGAACGTGGGAGATAATCGCCATGGCTAAACCCATCTGGGGACGCAAGGAAACCGTCGTCTGGCCCTATCAGATCCCCATCTATTTCTATAGCGCCGTCTGCTTTTCGGCAGTCCTCACTTTCGCGCTCGTCTGCGGCTGGATTCGATTCGGAGCGACACCGCTTCAACGCTATTACCTGCCCATTTACGAGCGAACCTCCTTGATAGGCGCCTTCAGCAAGACGCACCAAAGCATCTACCGCGTGCTCTTCGTGGCAGAGAAGCAACATGCCCCACGGCCTGCGATGAATGAGGATGTGATCCTCGGAAGGACCGTAGAGTCTGGGATTGACACCATCCCACTGACCCTTTCGCCTAGCGCGCGCCAGCAGGGCTATACGCTGCTTTTTCGTGGACCGCGCCGCAGCTTTTTGGATGCGCGGCTACGGGCCTTTCTCAAAGACGTGGTCTATGAAAACGCAGATCTCCTCGCGTTCTTCCGGCCACCGCTGATCGGAGGCGCAATTATCTTTGGCTTGCTTTTCCCGTTCGCCGCTTGGAAGGACGTGCAACGGCACAAACAGCTTCGCTACGGACGGCGTTTGAAGGGACCGGAGATGCTGACGCCGCGCCAGTTCAATCGCGTTGTGAAGGGCGACGGTGCGGGATTCAAGACCGACCAGATGCGCAAAATGCTCCGCATTCCGGCTCGTGCCGAGGCTCAGCACATTCAGATCATCGGCGACACCGGCGCTGGCAAATCCGCGTTGATGTTTCAACTGCTTCGCCTGGTACGCAGCCGGGGCGATTCGGCCATCGTCTATGACCCGGCACGCGAATTCTTAAAGCGGTTTTACGATCCAAGCCGCGGGGATGTGGTCCTTAACCCTCTGGACAGACGCTGCCCATATTGGGGGCCGTCAGAGGAGTTGCGCAGCCGCTCGGAAGCCAAGGCACTGGCCGTCTCTTTGTTCCAGCCGCCACAGGACAAGAAGGGCGAGTTCTTCATCGAATCGCCCCAAAAAATCTTCGCTTTCCTCATGGCCTATGGGCCGACACCGACTGAATTGGTCGAGTGGATGTCGAACCCGGAGGAGATCGACCGGAGACTGAAAGGCACCGAGCACGCGCACTTGATCGACCAGCGTGCGCACCAGCAGCGCGCGGGCGTGCTCGGTTCCCTCGGCTTGGTTGCCGACAGCCTTCGTTTGCTCCCGAAGAGGAGCGAAGCCAATGGAGTGTGGACCGCAACCGAGTGGGCCGAGAAGCGGCGGGGATGGATCTTTCTTACCTCTCTTCCGGCAGAGCGCGAAGCACTTCGTCCATTGCAGAGCCTTTGGATTGACTGGCTGGTTTTGCGCCTACTCAATGAACCAACCGAGGCTCAGAAGCGGGTCTGGTTCGTCATCGACGAGTTGGCCAGCTTACAGAAGCTTCCACAACTTCATACCGCCATCACCGAGGCGCGTAAGAGCCGCAATCCGGTCGTGATGGGCTTCCAGGGCAAGGCACAACTGGAATACCTCTACGGGCACTTGGCAGAGGTCATGCTTTCGCAACCCGCAACCAGCGTGTGGCTCACCACCAAGGAACCCAATGCGGGCGAATGGGTCTCAAAATTCATCGGCAAAGTCGAAGTCGAACGGCTGCGCGAGACGCACTTCGATGGCACGCGATCGGGACGAAACTTCGCGCTTGACCGTCAGGTTGAGCCGCTCGTTCTAGAGTCTGAAATCTCCGGCCTCCCGGACCTGCACGCCTATATGAAGTACCAGAACTACGTCACGCGCTTTTCATTTCCGTACTTCAATATGCCGAACATCGCAGAGGGTTTCGAACGGCGGGAGCGAGCCGAAGATCAACTGCCTTTCGATCCGGCGCGTAAACGTGGAGCGACGCGGGAATCCGCGAACGCAACACTGAACCAAGCTCCGGATGCGACCGCACAGGCACCCACGACTATCTCCTCACCAGCGCAACAGCTTGAAGCGGAACCAACCGCCGGCGACGATCCAAATGAACAGCAGAACCTCATTCTGCGAGGCTAAACGGACTGTATGCTGACCATCTCGAAGCCGCTCGCCGCTGCACAGGCGCAGACCTACCATGCAAAAGAGTTCACTTCGCCGGATCAAAGCTATTGGAGTCGCGGACAGGCCATTACCGGCGAGTGGCAAGGTCAGCTTGCCAGCAAATTTGGATTATCCGGAATGGTCGGAGCGGAGGAATTTGCGCGGCTCTCGCAAGGGCAGAACCCGGCCACCGGCGAACAGCTCGTGCAGCATCGGCAAGCTCACCAGTACACGAACAGCGACGGAAAGACGATCACCTCGGTAGAACACCGCGCAGGGTGGGACGCAACATTTTCCGCTCCCAAGTCCGTTTCGTTGACCGCGCTTGTTGGTGGGGATGACCGTGTTCGTGAGGCCCATCGTGAAGCCGTGACCGCAGCTTTAGCGGAACTGGAGCGATACACCCAGGCGAGGATTGGCGGCAATCACGCTGCCGAAACTACTGGCCAGTTCATCGCTGCAAAATTCGAGCACGATACGGCACGCCCAGTGGACGGCTATGCTGCGCCCCAGCTCCACACCCATGCCGTAATCTTCAACATCACTGAGCGCGCGGACGGATCTTCCCGCGCCCTTCAGCCACGGAGTCTGTTCGAGTCGCAGCAGTTTGCGACGGCGGTCTACCAATCGGAATTGATGTTCCGGCTACGGGGTCTGGGCTACCAAATCGAGACGGGCCGGAGCGGCGCACCGGAGATCAAAGGCTACACGCAGGAGTATCTGGACGCCTCCAGTCCTCGCAGTCAGCAGATACGCGCTTACATGGAGCGCAACGGATTCGAGGGACATGAATCAGCGCAGATTGCGGCGCATTCGACCCGCGACAAGAAGCAGATTCTTACGCCTGCCGAGGTCTTTGCCGCGCATCGGAGGCTCGCCGCTGAATATGGCAGTCAGGCCAACCACGTCATTGCCGAGGCACGTGTCCGCGCCCTCGAACAGCAGCCCGCAAAAAGTGCCGGACAGCCGGATATGCGTGCGCAGGAATCCGTGACTTGGGCACGCGACAAGATTTTCGAACGGGAGGCCGTGGGTGACGAACGCGCGATCTACCGCGATGCACTCCGGCGTGGCATGGGTGATATTCGTTACGCCGAGATCCGATCCAACTTCGAGGCGCGCCGCGCCACGGGCGAATTTCAGCAGGTCGTTCCGCCGAAGCACTCTTCGGGCCGCCGCTTTACCACACGCCAAGTGGTCGCAAACGAGCGCGAGGTACTGCGCAAAATGCAAGATGGACAAGGGCAGGGTGCCCAAATCATGCCGGTCGAGCGGGCCGTCGCCCACTCCGAGGCCTACCCACGCCTCAATCCGAGCCAACGTCGAGCCATCGAGGAAGTGCTCATTTCACGGGACCGCATTCAGGGACTCCAAGGCTATGCCGGAGTCGGCAAGACCACGGTGCTATCCGCAATTCGGGAGGCGGCAGAACAGAATGGCTACGCCGTCGAAGGATTCGCGCCGACGTCGCGCGCCGCGCGCCAGCTTCGCGAAGCCGGGGTATCCAGCGAAACCTTGCAACGGTTTCTCACGCGCGGAAATGAACCAAATGGTGCGCCGGGAACTCGGCACCTACACATGATCGACGAATCGAGTCTTGCCAGCACCAAACAGGTCCGAGAATTCCTCGCCAAGCTCGACTCCCGAGACCGCGTTCTCTTGGTTGGCGATACTAGGCAGCATCAAGGCGTTGAGGCTGGGAAACCTTTCGAGCAACTGGTAGGTGCGGGTATGAGGACAGTGCGGCTTGATGAAATTGTTCGTCAGCAGAACCCGGAACTAAAGACCGCCGTCGAACACTTCGCACGAGGCCAAATGAGCGACGGCATGAACCTGCTTCAGCGACAGGGACGCATTCGAGAGATTGCCAATCCAACGACACGTATCCAGACAATTGCCGAGGAATACGCAGCCCATCCGGAGCAAACATTGATTGTCTCGCCCGACAACGCTTCGCGTCGGGCTATCAACGATGCTGTCCGCCAGACGTTGCAAACGATGGGAGTAGTCGCTAAAGAGAACCACCAACTCCGCGTTCTTACTCCCCGGCAGGAGCTAACCGGTGCGGAACGCCGGTGGGCTTCACGCTACGAGAACGGTCAAGTGTTGCGATATGCGCGCGGAAGTCAGGAGGTTGGGATTGAGCGCGGAGAGTACGCCCGCGTCGTATCCGTCGATTCCAAGGAGAATCAGCTTACGATTGAAAAGCAGAATGGCGAACACCATACCTACGATCCGCGCCGCCTGCAAGGCGTCAGTGTATATCGGGAGTTGGAACAGCAGTTTTCCGCCGGTGACCGCATACAGTTCACAGCTCCTGACAAAGCACTCGGCGTCGCGAACCGCGACCTCGCTGTGATTCGTTCCATTTCGGAGGATGGGCGAGTTTCGGCCCGCCTTGATTCCGGCCGGCAGATCGAGTTCGACCCAGCCGAACATCGGCACTTTGACCATGGCTATGCCGTCACCAGCCATAGCTCGCAGGGACTGACTGCCGAACGCGTCCTGGTGAACGCCGATACCGGAGTCCACCCTGACCTGCTCAACTCCCGCTTCGGTTACGTCTCCGTCTCCCGCGCCAGCCAGGAGGCCACTGTCTTCACGGACAATGTTGCCACGCTTCAGACCCGCCTGAGCGCGGATGTATCGAAGACCTCGGCACTAGAAGTGACCCAGATCGCCTCCCTTGGACGTGAGCTCGCAATAGGTTGATAAGAGTCGCTGGGGTTGAACTGCCTCCCAATTCGATTCCTGTCTGGTACCACATCTGCGAAGCCCGAAAGAGAAGTTTCTTGTGACCAAAGAGTTCCAGATCGTGAGCTGAAGCTCTTGGTGTATGGGTGTATGTGGGTGTATATATAGTTGAACTCTCAAAATGAAGACGCAATCCGACATCCGGATCACGCCGGAAATTCTTTCGCTCATCGCAGAAATCGATGAGTTTAAAGGGGCATGGCTCGCTCTCGGGACACTCGCGCCCGAGCGACTCACGGCCCTACGTCGTGTCGCAACAATCGAGAGTATTGGCTCTTCTACGCGCATTGAGGGGAGTCAACTCTCCGACCGCGATGTTGAGCGCCTGCTTGCCAATGTCGATATCCGGAGATTCGCCAGCCCCGGTGAGCAGGAAGTTGCTGGGTATGCTGCCGTGATGGAAACCATTCTTCATGGGTGGCAGGAGATTCCCATAACGGAGAACCACATAAAGCAGCTCCACCGCGATCTTCTGCAGTACAGCATTAAAGACCAACGCCATCGTGGCGAGTATAAGACGCTCCCGAACAACATCGCAGCATTCGATGACTCCGGCAATCAGACCTCCGTTCTCTTCGAAACAGCTACTCCGTTTGATACACCACGGCGTATGAAGGAGCTGATCGAATGGTTACGTGCTGAGCAGGAATTGAAGCACCTCCATCCCTTGCTCATCATCGCCATCTTCACTGTGGTGCTTCTCGCCATCCATCCTTTCCAAGACGGTAATGGCCGATTGAGTCGTGTCCTCTCGACCATCCTCCTACTACAGGCAGGGTATTCCTATGTGCCGTTCAGCTCACTCGAAAGTGTGATCGAGAACAGCAAGGAAGGCTACTACCTCTCATTACGGCAAACGCAGTCCACCATCGAGTCGAAAAACCCGGATTGGCAGCCTTGGGTGCTCTTTTTCCTGCGAGCATTACAGCAACAGAAGCGCCGACTGGCGATCAAAGTGGAACGTGAAAGGTTGGTGCTCACCGCGCTGCCCGAACTGGCCGTTCACATTGTTGACTACGCCCGCGAACATGGCCGCGTCACGATGGCGGACATGATCCGACTGACTGGTGCCAGCAGAAACACACTCAAAGAACACTTTCGTAGGCTTGTAGAGGCTCGAACGCCGGGACAGGATTTTGCTTGAACTCGAAATGACCAATGCACTTCGGCCCAGTGAATTATTTGGGCTGAGATGGAAGTGCTTCGATGCTGAGGCGTCTTCAATCAAGATCGAAGAAACCACCTACAAGGGGAAGATTCGCTCTTGGGGCAAGACCAAGGGAAGTCTCACGACGATCCCAATTGCCGCCGAATTAGCGGAAGAACTCCAGACATGGCGAAAGCAGTGCCGAGAAGAACAGCGGCAAAAGAAGCATTGGGACGGACCTACCGCAGATGACCCGGAAGGATTCATCTTTCCGGGACGTAACGGCGGGTTCATCGATTCAGGCAACTACCGGAAACGCGTACTGCACCGGTTTGCCAGAGAACTGGAATTGCCGAAACTGACATTCCAGGTCATTCGGCGCACGATTGCTACGCTGGCGCGGAAAAAGGGCGACGTGAAGGATGTGCAAGGCGTACTGCGCCACTCGCGAACGGCTACAACAACCGATGTCTACATGCAGCAGCTTCCAGAGGGTGTCCGGGCGACGGTGAACTCCATTCATCAGGAACTGACGCAGAAACGCGGCAGAAATGGTAATGGACGTCCCGGAGCTTCAAAACCGACTGCGAAGAAGGCCAAGGTCTTGAGCTTCAGTACGAGAAAGTGGCAGGGTGCTGTAGGCAGTGGGAAAAGCGAAGTAGTTTTGGACGGCCGTTGAAAATTTGCTGCCAAAATGCTGCCAAGCTTGAGGGGAGGAGGTTCGCTAAATGCTTGATTTAATTGGTGGACCTGGTCGGGATCGAACCGACGACCTCTTCCATGCCATGGAAGTCATTAGAATCGAAATTACTGACGGATAAGCACTTAGCAGACGGCAAAACCGGCAAAACCGGCCCAATTGGCCGCCTTTGACACAAACTTTGACACAAACTTTTGGGGCCGTGAGCTGGTTCGTGGCGGGACCAGCTCACATTCTTTACAGGATTAGACGTGTTAAAACGTCTTTTATTGTTTCACTGAATATGCTATTTTCAGCAAATGCTGAAACACGCCAATTCAGTGAAAGAGATTGAGCAACAGGCAGCGACCTTGTTCGAGGAACTCCTCGGACGCGTCGCTAGCCTGAAACTGAATTCAATCAAAATCGATCCTCGTGGACAAGATTCGGGAATCGATATTTTGGCTCGCGTGAAGGCTGGAAGTGGCGAATATTTCCTGGTGGGCGAGGTCAAGAAAAGCGGCCAACCCCGGTTTGCGAGAGAGGCAATCAATCAGCTAAAGGCGTACCTTTCAAGATCGAAGCGCGACGGAATTCCTGTCTTCATCGCTCCCTTTCTCACAACCGCAACGCAAGAGATGTGTCGGTCGGAAGGCGTCGGCTATTTGGACTTCGAAGGTAACGCATTTCTCTCGTTTGGGCCCGTCTATATCGAGCGCTCAACTGGGAGCAAACCGGAGGCTAAAAGCCGTGAGTTCCGGTCGCTATTCAAGCCACGTTCTGCCCAGGTCTTGCGTGTCCTTTTGAGAGATCCGAGCCGTTCGTGGAAGATATCGGAACTTGCACAGGAATCAGGAGTCAGTATTGGGCACGTCAGCAATGTTCGCAGTGCGCTCGCAGACCGGGAATGGCTCGACGATCACGCACCTGGTATCAAACTGACGTCGCCCAGTTCGTTACTGGACGCGTGGCGCGATACCTATCAGATTCCTGCAGCATCGGAACTCAAGTTCTACACGCCGTTGCATGGTTCGAGCTGGCAGCGATCACTCCGCGACTATTTCAACAAAGACTCGAATGACGACGTTGCTTTGGCGTCCTTTTCCGCCGCGCAATGGATTGCTCCCTATGCGCGAAACGCGACGAACTTCCTGTACGCAGACGCCAATGCGATTCCTGGCCTGGAACCTGTACTGCAACTGGCGAAACCGGCAATGGGCGAAAACCTCATCATTTGGGTTCCGAGTGATAACGGAGTCTTCACTGATTCGGCCGCTTTCGATGAGGGCATACGTTGCACAAGCCCGCTCCAAACCTATTTGGATCTGACCAAGGGTGGCGACCGAGGATTTGAAGCGGCAGAACACCTGCGGGAGGCGAAACTCAAATGGCCGAAATAGTTCCACAAGCGGCGCAAACCGCAGATGCTTACGAGGACCGAATCACCGCGGCGGTGAAGATGGTGCTCGTCGAAATTGGTCAGATTCTAGGGAGCTTTAGAGGGAAGTTTGCCGTCGTCGGCGGCTCGGTGCCTTGGCTGTTGCTGGAGGACTCCGAGATGGAACACGTTGGAACTGCAGACGTGGACCTCAATCTGCACGCCGAGGCCCTTCAAAACGGCGAATATGCGGAATTGATTGGGTCGTTGATGGCGAATCAATATGAGCAAACGCCAGACACCAAAGACTTCCAACTGCGACGGCTGGTTCCAGCTCGTGATGGCGGCGAAGACATCGACGTCCGTGTTGACTTCCTGATGCCGGCGAACGCAGACATCAAGAAGAACAAGCCCAAGTACATAGAGAACTTTCGCGTCCAGAGAGCGGACGGAGGCGATCTCGCGACGCAGTTTCACGAACTCGTCGCCATCGAGGCGGAGATGCCGGACGGTGGACGTAACCGAGTTGAGATAGCCGTGTGCTCGATCCCCGTGCTCCTCGCGATGAAAGGGTACGCTCTCCAAAATCGACACAAACGGAAGGATGCGTATGACATTTACTTTTGCATCCGCAATTACCCGGAGGGAATCGGCCCCCTTGCAGAGGCTTGCCAGGCGGTGCTGGCGCAGCCAAGCGGGCGAGAGGGCTACGGGTATATCCGCGACAAGTTCGCGACGGTAGATGGCTACGGCCCTGACTCCGTCAGAAAGTTTGTAGAAGATACACGGGCCTTGGAAGGTCGAACGGCGGATCAATGGCAACAAGATGCCTTCGGTCAGGTCAATGCGTGGCTCGATGCACTCGGTACGCCTGACAGGCAGGCGGAGCGGCAAAAAGACAGGAAAGAGTAGGTCACGAAGGGTGTTTCGATCGAGCGAGGATTACGAATACTTTGCGGACTTCATCCGAACGAAGTCGCGGTATGTTCTCGACAGCTGGCAGCAAGACTTCGTCAACACGATTGTGGAGACAAGCAAGAAGCGGACAACCACGCTTTCCGCGAACCAAATTCTTTGGCGAGCGGCCGAAGGATACGAGAATCCGGACCGTGTGCATCCGCACGAAGTATTTTTTCTCGACGACATTGACCCGCACAAGATCGAGCGCATGAAACCGCTCCGTGATCGCGCCCGTGAAGGTCGCGTCAATCCCAGGGGAATCCCTTGTCTTTACATGGCAACGGATGACGTGACGGCGATGATGGAGACACGCCCGTGGGCGGGTTCAGTTCTGACGATTTGCCGACTGGTTTTGCTCAAGGAGGTCACGCTTGTCGATTGCACGCAAGCGGCCGAATTTAACTTGAACAAACCGATGACCCAACAACGGCTAGAAAGCAACAACTGGCATGTTCTGAACGAAGCATTCTCGCTCCCGGTTTTTCAAGCGGATGACGTTGCCGATTACGCACCAACCCAATACATCGCGGAGGCCTTTCGGGCCGCCAAATACGACGGCATCATGTATGAGAGCAAGGTGGGCAATGGGAAGAACATTGCGATCTTCGACCCCGCGATCGCGGAGGTCGTAAGTCGGCAACTTCGGCAGGCGAATAAGCCGAAGTTCTCGTTTAGCAAAGTCGGTGCCGTTAGCTTCGAGGAGAAATACAAAAACATGTTTCCATCTCCTGAGAGCGCCGCCTCTCACGAGGGTAACGGTTAACGAACGGACCATCCTCTTCTGAGAGAGATTAATGTACGGAGACTTCCTCGAATCCGCATACGGCCAAGCGCTGCAATATCGCAAGCGCCGGGATCGTCAGTTCGAAATTTGGTGGAAAGGATCGTTGCAAACTAAGGGGACTCGGGACTCTGAATCGAACCTTTCCTTCCAAAAATCTGTTCTCAAAATGATGGAAAGCATGGGCCGCAAAGGCCCATACAAAGGGCCTCTATTTCTCGAGCTTCAGTTCCATCCCCCAGAGAAGAACGCGCCGTCTATTCAGAACTTGGCGAAACACTATTTGGACTTGCTCATGAGCCCGTTGCCGAGGTTGTCGCTGAATCGCAAGAAGCTCCTGCTTCAGGACGATTCGCAAGTCCATTTCCTATCCTGCAGCTATGCCCCGATGGTCTTCGAGGAAGGCGTTCGTTTACGAGTCCATCGTCTCTTGGATTTCTTCTCCGACCTGGAACTGTACCACGCTCTGCGTTCGGGTGATTTTGGAGATCGCGTCAAAGACAAGGAAGATGAAGACGACCTCTTCGAAGAGGATCACGTTGACTCATGGCTCGACTTCCAACGAGATAAAAAAGAGTGGAAGAAGCGGCTGGGCGAGGAAGGATTTGTTTCGTACGAACTGATGATGCAGCGACTCGCTCAAGAACAAGCCTTGAAACAACGCAAGATTCCGTTACGCGGTTTGAGAGGTCTGTTCGGTACGAAGCATCATGGTCGCAGGCATCATCCCATGATGAAAGATGTTCTGTTGGCCAATGCTTCGTTGAGCCGCTCTACCTACTTCCACGACCTGACGGCTGTTGACCTGGGTGCACGCCCGCTGATTAAAGGTGACTCGGACCTTTTCAAGGCTCGGGTACGAGAAGGCCTGGAAGCCTACAAGAAGAGGATTCCTTTGTTCTCGCCCCTCTTGGTCACAGTTGGCGTGACGATTATCTATGTGCCTCCCGTGAAAGCTCCGAAGGTTGATCTCGACAACCTTGCCCGGAAGGCCATCATCCCGGCTGTTCATGAAATTCTCGAACCTCCTTCCTCATCTGTCGCGAGTTTGCGACGACTCAAGGTTAAGCTTCCCGATGGGGACGATATCGACGAGTTCATCCAACGGTTAAAGAAGATGCCTCGGGTGCAGGTCGCCGGTTATGACATTCTCAGCGCCGGCCGCCTTCCGGATGACCCTCCCAACGGCTCAGTGAAACTACTCCTTCATGCCGGTGACGCGATGAGAAGCACGCTGACTCATCTGAAGGCTGTGCTCGACGATTGGGAGAGCGATGTTGAGCGGGATTGAGCCTGGACGGCTGCTTTCGACGCCTATTTGCCATCCATTAGATGATCCGTTTCTTATAGGTCCATCGGGCCATAACCTATAGTGCGAATCTCCCGATTTACGGCGCGATCATTTAGATGCCCCCGAAGGACTAGGAGTGTGATCCCGTCTGGTCCGAAGCGCGGGCAAATCGCCTTCAGGTCGTCCACAAAATTCTCGAACTATCCATTGAGAATGTTGAGCACCCTGCTTTGACCAGATGGTGATCCGGAACGGTCGCGACTGCCTCGTCTCCTACAGAAACGAACCAAGATCGCTGAGCGCTTTCAGCAGACTCAGGATTGGCTCGCGCATCGTCGCCGCAAACTCATACTCGACGTGGAGTACCGAAGTGCTGAGATCTCTACGGATGATGATTCCCCGTTTCTCTAAGGAGCGGAGGCTGGCGGTGAGTGCTTTTTTCGAGGCTGAGGGGTGCGAGCGTCGAAGATCACTCAATCTGACCGGCGAGTCCTTCATCAACCATAGAATTTGCACCGTCCACTTACCCGACAGAGTCGTGAAACCGCGTTCGATCTGGTTTCCCTCGCCGGTCTCGTATTGGTATCTCCCCGGCTTTCCCAGCCCGCCATTGTTCACGCCAACTCCAACTGCGCTTCGATCTGCAGGGGCGCGTTGAATGGCGTTGCAGCGACGCCGATCGCGACGCGCGCATGGTCGCCGATCTCGGGGCCGAACACATCGTGAATGATTCGCGACGCTCCATTCAGTAAAGCCGGAAATCCAGCGAAATCGGGGGATCCCGAAACCATGCCGTAGACTCGCAGCCATGCACCAATCCGATCGAGATCGCCCAGTTTCGCTTTGAGACTTGCAAGGATCCCGATGAGCGCCAGGCACGCGGCTTCCTGTCCCTGCTCGGGCGTGAATTCTGAGCACACGCGTCCGAATGGGCCAGCGGGAGAGCCATCAGCAGCGCTTGAATCAATTCTCAATTCCTCGAAGCATGGGACAGGGCACAGCCTCCCGATCAAAGCAAGCGGAGCCCGCGGCCAAGCGTTGCGGCAAATGCTCCGAAAATCAGAATCGCGGTCGCTATTAAGAATGGACTGCGGGCAATGGCTGCGTTCGGGCGAACGTTTTGGGAAGTTCGACAATCGCGAGGTATGAAGAGGAGAGGAAACCTTGCCAGTCCGGCCTCTAGAATTGCGTCTCGCAGATCGCCAAAGCCGGGTCCTAAAGATCCTGCCAGCGCTGCCCCATGAGCTTCCGCCCAAAAGCCTCGAGTCACTTCGCTCATTTTCCTCCCATGAGGTAGTGCTCCCGCGCGATGGCAAGGTCCTCAAGCTCGATGAAACGTACATCCGCAGAGTGGAGTCGTGAATGTCACACTGTAGCGCAACGGATAAGACTCTCATTTCCATCCCCCGCCTAAAGCTTTCACGAGCAAAACACTAGCCTCAAGACGACGCCGCATGAGGTCAATATCGTTGCGTTCATTTATCAGTGCCGTAGTCTGCCAGATGACCACCTGCAGATAGGTGTCGACTCCACCTGCATAGCGATTCTGAGAAAACCCAAGAGACTTCTCAGCCGCGAGAGTGGCGGCGCGCTGTTGATTCGACTCGGTATTGAGGACATCCAGTGCAATTAGATTGTCCTCGACCTGCTGGTACGCGTTGAGGACGGTTTGCCTGTAGTTCGCAACCGTTCCGTCATAGGCTGCGAGCGCAGACTCCGTCGTTGCCCTGCGGCGTCCGGCATCGAAGAGGGACTCGGAAAGCGCCGGCCCTACGGCCCATAGCCGGCTTGGCCAATTGAACCAATTCAGAAGAGAACTTCCTTCCAACCCCGCAGTACCTGCGATGCTAAGCGTTGGATAGTATGCAGCTTTTGCGATTCCAATCCGTTCATTTGCCGCGGCCATGTGTCGCTCGGCTGCCGCGATGTCGGGACGGCGCTCAAGCAATTCTGCGGGCAGAGTCACAGGAATATCCGGCAGAAGCGCGGGCTGCAAGTTCATGGAAACAGGGGGTAGATGAAATCGCGCTGGTGGTTTGCCTATAAGAATGGCAAGCGCATGCTCGAACTGAGCACGCTGAACGATGATCTCCGAAGCCTGGACGCGGGCCGCTTCGAGCTGTGTCTCCGCCTGCGTTACATCGGCTTCTGGAGCTGCGCCGCCTTCAAACCGATTTTTCGTCAACGCTAAGGCATCGCCGTATGTCTTGACGGTATCATCGAGAAGTCGCTTCTCTGCATCAGCGCTTCGGATTTCAAAATAGTCGATGGCGGCCTCTGCGTGCAGGCTCAAGCGGGCTGTCTCAAGGTCAGCTGCGCTCGCCTGGGCTTGTTCGGTTGCAGCAGTGACCGAGCGTCGAATGCGCGCCCAGAGATCCACCTCATAGGAGAGATCTACGGGGAGGATGAAATCTCCTGATCCGTTGTTCACGATGGCCGGAGTGACATACGGCGCATGCGCTGAGGTGCGGATGGTAGAGATGCTCGGGGCTACCCCAATGGTAGGCGCCTCTGCTGCGCGGTTGAAGCGGATTGCGGCGCGAGCCTGGCGGAAGTTGGCCTCGGCAACCTTGAGGGTTTCATTGGAGGGATCGACCTGTTCTTCTAACGCATTCAATTGCGTGTCGCCATAGAGTTCCCACCACTTTCCTTTGAGAGAAGCATCGCTCGGCTGAGCAAGCTTCCAGCCATCGCCTTGCTGCCATTGCTTTGTCTCCTTGAAGACCGGCGGAACGGGAGCAGCAGGCCGCACATATTTAGGACCGACCATGCACCCTGAAAGCAAAAGTGAGCCGATGGTGGCCATGAAGATCAACCATATCTTCATGGATGCACCGCACTGGCATTTGAATTCATGCGTGCTTTGACCGCCGCCCCATCCGCAAGCGAATCGGACGGGTTAACAATGACCGAATCCGCGGGAGTCAACCCAGCGACGACTTCAACGGCACTCCCGTAATCCTGTCCGATCATGATCGGCGTGAGCTTCACATGTCCGTTCTTCACCACACCGGCACGCAATCCTTCCGATCGGAAGAGGAGCGCGTTGGACGGTATGGTGACGGCACCATTGCTTGACGGAATCTTCCAATGAACCACGGCATAGGCCCCTGGATAGAGCCGGCCAGAAGGATTGTTGACATCTACTTCGACGTTCAACGTGCGGGAGTTAAGATCAATCGCGTCCGAGTTCCGCACGACCGTCCCGTCGAACACCTCTTGAGGGAACGCATCCGCGGTCACTCTGACCTTCTCCCCATTCTTCACCGAGCGAGCGTCGATCTCGGGCACGGGAATATAGACGCGCAACTTCTGGATGGACGCAAGATGGAAGAGCTCCTTCGGCGCGCTATTGTCCCCGGACTGGATCAAAGCGCCAATATCCGTATTCCGCGCCGTGATGATGCCGTCAAACGGCGCGGTAACCCTTTCAAATGCCTGCAGCTGCGTTAACCGATCGACGTTGGCTTTATTGGAAGCAGCCAGGGCACGCTTGGCGCTGAGATCACTGACTGCCTGATCGGTCTCCTGCTCGGAAACAGAGTGACTCTTCAACAAGTTCTGCCAACGTTTGGCTGTGATCTCTGCAAACTGGAGATTGGACTGGGCGTTTGTCAGATCCGCCCGCGCCTGCTCCAGCTGCTGATCGAGCTCAGGTGTCTCGATGAGCGCGAGTAACTGTCCCTGCTTCACATGAGCGCCGATGTCAACATACCAATGCTTCACATATCCACTGGTGCGGGCATAGATAGGGGTATCGTTGAAAGCCTGAGTGTTTCCTGGCAGGTCGAACTCTTCCGCATTAGATCCAGAAGTGGGATGAATAACCACAACGGTTGGCATCGCCGCTGCGATCGCAACCTGACGCAAGGCCGCTTGCGCCTCCACACGAGAATGAATGCCGCGAAATACTCCAACGGTTATCAGGAGGGCAACAATGGTTGCGGCGATTAAAAACCGTTGTCTCTCTGCGCGGCTTCCTCGCACCTCTGGTTCCAATATCGGCGTCTGAACACCCGAATGATCACTCAGTTCCTTTTGGCTCATAAAAGTGGCTCCGTATTTACACCTGTGCTGTCTCAGGAATCTCTCCCGAGGGCTCCCTGGGCTGTTGGCCCTTGCTTCGGTGAAAAAGAGTGAATACGCAAGGCACAAACATCAGAGTGGCCACGGTTGCGCATAGCAGGCCACCAATAACAGCACGTCCAAGTGGCGCATTCTGTTCCCCACCATCCCCCAGACCGAGCGCCATGGGCACCATGCCGATCATCATGGCAAGAGCCGTCATGATCACGGGGCGGAATCTAGTATTACCAGCTTCGATGGCAGCCTTCACCGCATCCCCGTGGATGCTCAGCCGTTCCTTTGCGAAGGAGACCACCAGGATGCTGTTCGCCGTCGCCACTCCCACACACATCAGTGCTCCCATCAGAGCCGGAACACTCAAGGTCGTGTGCGTGAAGAACAACATTAGGACGATGCCCGCCATGGCGGCAGGGAGCGCGGTGATGATGATGAAGGGGTCCAACCAAGATTGAAAATTGACCACGATGAGCATATAGACCAGGAGGATGGCAAACCCAAGTCCAGCCGTCAGCCCGATATAGGAACTGCGCATCGTTTGGACCTGACCGCGAACGGTGATGAAGGTTCCGCGAGGAAGCTGGCCTCTGTTGGCATCAACAATCCGCTGCACGTCACTGCTTACCGCACCAAGATCACGATCCTGAACGGAGCCGTAGATATCGATCACCTTCCGGATGTTGTAGTGGGAAACGATGGCCATTTCGCGCGAGCGTTTCAGGGAAGCGACATCTGCGAGGATCTCCGGATTCCCTCGTTGTCCCCCAGCTATCGGGATATTTTGAATGTCTTTGATCGATTGAATGCGGTATTGAGGAGTCTGCGCGACGAGGTTGTAGCTCACTCCGTTGTTCCAGTTGACGAAGAACATGGGAGTGATCTGAAAGCTTCCGCTAAGGCTGTTCAGAACATTCGAAGCAATCTGCTGTTCGGTATATCCAGCCTGGGAGGCTTTAGTCCGATCAACGTCGACATTCAACGTTGGATAGTCGAGTGGTTGCTGGATATGCAGATCGCTCAGGCCGGAGACCTGATGCAACTGAGCCATGATCTTCTCCGCAATCTGATGGCTCGCCGGTACATTGCTCCCTTCGATCTGGACATCGATTGGCGCGGGCAACCCAAAGTTCAAGATCTGGGTCACCATATCGGCAGGCAGGAAGTAGAAGGTGGTCCCCGGGAATTCGTCGGGAAGTCTGCGGCGCAGTTCTCGCACGTATTCCGCCGTGGGCCGATGCTTCTGGCGCAGGGATACCAGAACATCGACATCATTTGCGCCGAGCACGCCTGAGTTGGCATGCATTGTGTTAAACGGGCTATAAGGCAGGCCAATGTTGTCGAGGACGTTATCCATTTCGCCAGCCGGAATGTCCGTGCGGATGGAGTTTTCGACCAGATCAGCAAGACGGGCCGTCTCCTCGATTCGGCTGCCTGTCTTGGCCCTGATATGGAGAATGAATTGCCCGCTATCGGTGACGGGGAAAAAGTCCTGCCCTAGCCACGGAACGAGTAGGAGTGTGCACAGGCAGAGTCCGAGAAATACAGGCATAAAGATTCTGCGCCCCGTGACAAAACCTGCCAGCACGCCATTGTAGAAAGCGTGTATCCGTTTAAATCCCTGTTCGAAGCGCCTTTGAACACGGGAGAATATATTGCGTGAATCTCCCTGATCCTCGTTGAGGCGCAGCATGTACATCGCCAACGTCGGAACAAGGGTTCGCGACAGAACATAGGAGGCGAGCATAGCAAAGACAACAGCTTCAGCCAACGGCACGAAGAGATAGCGAGCGACTCCGTTGAGCAGAAGCAGTGGCGTGAAAACGATGCAGATACAAAGCGTGGAAACCAAGGCTGGGACTGCGATCTGCTGAGCGCCGTCCAGAATGGCTTGTTTGATGTCGGTCTCCTGACCCTCTTCGAGGATGCGGTTCACATTTTCGATCTCAACGGTCGCATCGTCGACGAGGATTCCAACAGCAAGGGCCAGACCACCCAGAGTCATGATGTTGATCGTCTCGTGCAAAAGACTCAGAACGATGATGGATGTAAGGATAGAAAGAGGAATCGAGATAGCGATGATGACGGTACTACGCCAGCTCCCAATGAAAAGCAGGATCATTAAGCCCGTTAAGGCGGCAGCGATCACCACTTCGCGAATCACGCCGCTGATCGCGCTCTTCACAAACAGAGACTGGTCGGCAATCGGCGTGATCTTCAGCTCCGGCGGCAACGTCGATGCAGCACGTGGCAGCAGGCTGTTGACGCCAGAGACCACATCGAGCGTGGATGCATTCCCGGCCTTGAGGATGCTCAGCAGGACGCCCCGTTTGCCATCCTGGCGTACCACATTGGTCTGTACGGCAAAGCCGTCGCTGACAGTGGCAACTTCTCGCAGGTAGACCGTGGTATTGCCAACCTGCTTGATCGGGATATTGCTTAACTCCTCGATCGTGCGCGGGTAAATATTCATCCGTACATCGAGTTCACTCTCCGCGATCTTGGCTGTTCCGGCCGGAAGAATCAGGTTTTGAGCATTCACTGCGCTCAACACGTCCGAAGGAGAGACGCCCTTGGCCTGCATCAGATTTTGGTTCATGTTGATCATCACCTGACGTTGCTTCCCACCGTAAGGCAGCGGGATCACGACGCCGGGCACGGAAACGAGTTGAGGACGCAAGAAATTCAATCCGATGTCATTCAACTGCTGCTCCGACATTCCTTCGCCTGAAAGTCCGAGCTGAAGGATCGGAACGCTGGATGCACTGAAGTTGATAATCTCCGGTGGCTGAATGGAGGGCGGGAGTAAGCGGCGAATGTACTCCCCGGCGGCCACAACCTGAGCATTCGCCGTATCGAGACTGCTGCCCGGCTGGAGGTAGATCTTGATGACCGCGGCACCGTTATAGCTTGTCGATTCGATGTGCTGAATATTATCGACGAGCGATGTCAGAACCTTTTCATATGGAGTCGTGACGCGAGTCTCGATGTTTTCCGGGTCGAGACCCGTATAGGCCCATGCAACCGAAATCACGGGGATATTAATGTTGGGAAAGATGTCCGTCGGCGTGCGCAGGATCATGGCCGAACCCAGGATCAGAATAAGCAGGGCCATAATGATGAAGGTATAAGGCCTGTTGAGGGCGAGGCGAACAATCCACATTTCTCCACCAGGGTGAGGCCATGGCGTCAAAATAAATGGCGCCTAGCCGGCGATCTCTCCCCCAGCGGACTTCAAGGTCCATCTGACGGGACACTAGGAATTGATTACCCACTGATAGATTGCGATGCACGATTTAAATGCATATATAGTATGATTATTGTGCATCTTACGTGTGTTGTTATCGCAATAATCGAGATCCAGTAGACTAGTGCGAGTATGGCGATTGCGCATATTGATAAATTCGAGATGCCCAGAGAGAGCAGATGAATTTTTTTGACCTGGAAGCACTCGTTGCCGTTGTCGACTATGGCTCTGTCGTCGGGGCCGCTGCCGCTCTCCACGTCACGCAATCGGCCATTACGAGACGGCTCCGTAATCTGGAACAGACGTTGGAAGTTCCTCTACTTGACCACAAGACAAGGCCTTTGCAGCCGACGCGAGCTGGACTTGAAACCTACACTTTTGCGAAGCAGGTTCTGAACTCGGTGAGCGACCTGAAGGCTGCCGTAATCGACGAGGGAGAGCCTTCCGGTAACTTCCGGCTCGGAGTTGCTCGCGGACTGGGCGGAACTGTCCTCACCGATTCGATCTGTTGTCTCCGGGCGGAGTATCCAAAATTAGGGATCCAGGCCTTTACTAAGTGGTCGGGTCTTTTGATTGATCAGCTAACCAGCAGGACGCTTGACGCAGCGGTTGTACTCGTTCCGCGTAAAGCGGCACTACCTCCGACGCTTGTTGGTGAGTATTTGGGGGCGGAATCGTTTGCTGTCGTTGCCGCAAAATCAATGCCCTTTCCACCAAACCCAACGCTTCATGAACTGTCGTCTTGTGGATGGATCTTGAATCCCCGTGGATGCGGAGTACGCCGTTCGATCGAGTCCGCGTTGACTTCGCAGCGGATCCCTTTCCGGGTTGCGGTCGAGGTCGAAGGACAAGAACTACAATTGTCGCTTGTCTCGCAGGGCATCGGTCTCGCCTTGGTTATGCCCCAGGTGCTCCGCAAATCGGAACTCCGAAAGCACCTGAAAGTCATAAAGGTCGCCGACTTTGTCTCCGAACAAGGCGTATGGGTCGCTCATTCATCCCATCTCGGACGATTGGCTCCGGTGGTTCAAACATTGCGTGAGGTGGTGAAAAGGACCCTGCAGATCAAGCCAGGCAACTCCGACTGATTGCGAATCTTGCAATAAAGCAATTGGAACTGCTTCGAATATTTGACTTGCAACCTGCGAAAACGTCGGCACGCAGCCAGCCAGCGTGGGCGCACCGATGCTTGAACGACTGGTAAGGTGCTAACTCGCCTCTCCGGCAGTCCTGGTTAATTGCGCCAAGTGGTTCAGGTCGTGGCCGGCCATGGTTTCTACAATCGTTTGAAATGTCACCCGGCCACGCTCCGGATGATTACCCGCGCGTTCAGCGGCAGCGGGCAAGGCCTTCCTGATCAGCAGCAGGTTCCAGGCTCGCAATGCGCTAAACGTTTCGAGCGCGCTCGCTGCACTGATGCCGCCGTAAGTGGCAGCCCACTTGTCCTGGTCGAACGGCTGTAACAACGGCGAATCTTCCGCAACAATCTGGCGCAGCCGCCACGCGAATGCAATTTCGCAATCGGCCAGATGGCTCACAATCTGCGCAGGACTCCATTTGCCGGGTGCAATCGGCGCGGACGCTTTGTCAGGGCTCATTGCGGCCAGTGCAGATGCCAACGCGCCCGAGGTCGACTCCAGTATGGTTTCCAGCGAGCGACCGTCGAGATATTTATCGAATGGATTTTCCGTGCTCATTCAACTGCCTCCTTCCGGTGTATAGCGGGTTTAATGTCGAGTAGATTGATTCAGGTTGGTCCAGGCTCTAAGAACGATGCGGCACGGGTTACCGGTATTCCTGCGCCATGCGCGAGCACGTGGGCCAATTGTGCGTGTCATCAGTATCCCAGATGAAGATCGGGTGGGGTATCACCGCGTTGGTAAGCACCACCTGCAGGCTCTGGTTCTGAGCCAGGCAAAGGTCGCCCCATCCCGTAGCGAGAACGTAATGATGATTGCGCTGGTAGCGATCGAGATACCAGCGGTCCTTGAGGTTGGGCAGGTAGTGGGTAGGCAGGTTGTAGTAGTAATCCAGATCGTAGTAGCCCCGAAGTAGTCATTGCCGGATTCGGTATCACGTTCGTTGCCGGTGAACTTGCGGCCAGACGCAGCGTACCTACATCGCTTAGGCGATTCATGGCCCGAAAGCCGATCACTTAGGAGGATTCAGTCTGCCCAAGATCCCTTCAATTGATATCCCAATCGAGAGCAGGTGTTCGTCGCTTCCCTCCGGGCCGTCGATCTCCAAGCCAATCGGAAGTCCCGACTTATCTCCCAATCCTGAGGGCAGGGTCAGTCCCGGCACTCCGACGACGCTTCCCGGACCTGTGTTCTGAATAATATTTTGAAAGATTGCTGGATCAGTCACTCCAGGTCCGGCCGCTGGCGCAACCCGTGGAACCGTTGGAAACACGAGCGCATCGATTTTGTACTTTGCAAATGTGTCCCGATACAGTCTCTGCATTGCCGGCCTAGCCACAGCGACTGCATTCTGATACACGGGGCTTAAATCTGTGTAACGTCCATCGATGGGCATCTTCCTTGGTAAGACTTGTTCTTCATACATAGTCTTCACGTCTTCGCTCGCCATCATTCGAACAAGTTCTTTAAGAGTAATGCCAGTTTTGTACTTCTCGAGGTAGCTCTCCAACTCATCGCGGACCTCGTACGTCACGATTGGAAACTCTGTTGCATCATCAAGCTCTTTTAGTCCGGGCATTTCGACATCAACCAACGTAACGCCCGCGTCCCTGAGCTTTTCGAGCGCAGCTTCCGTAGCACGGCGCGTGTCGCCATCTTGATTCGCCATGAAATTAGACGCAATCCCCAGTCGAATTCCTTTCAACGGCAGAGGTCCGATTATTGGACCTCCCATCATGACGCGATCAAACAAGGCAAGATCCGCTACAGATCGAGCGATCGGCCCTACGGTATCCCTGGTATGCGAAAGGGGAGCGATTCCCTCGGTCGGATAGCGGCCAACAGTAGGCCGCAATCCAGCACATCCATTAAATGCAGAAGGTATGCGTATCGACCCGCCCGTATCGGTTCCCAACGCGAGGGGCGCCATACCTGCACCTATCGCCGCACCACTTCCGGACGAAGATCCTCCCGCAATACGTGTTGAGTCGTACGCGTTACGCACGCCAACGCTGCCCTGATATTTGTAGGTAGCGTTATATCCGGAAATTCCATAGGCGGTTTCGTGCATGGTCGAAATGCCCATGACAATCGCCCCTGCTGCCCGGAGCCGTGCGACAACCGGTGCATCTTGAGTGGCAATAAAGTCTTTCAGCGCCGGTGTCCCATCCGAGTGGGGCATTCCTTCGACCTGGATATTGGCCTTGACGAGCAATGGAACGCCGCCCAGAGGTTGGCAGGGCTGACCGGATCGGTGTTGTCGATCAAACTCACGTGCTGCCTTGAGCGCACCGACTTCATCGAGGACTTCAATAGCGTTCAACTCAGGCCGGGATTTCGCCCTTACAAGATAGGCGTTCACCAACTGCTCGCTGGTTAATGTGCCAGCGCATATACGTTGTGCCGCTTGACTGGCGGTGAGCGTATCAATATTCAAAGAATCGGCATGCAACATTTTTGTCTCCATGGCTAGACACGGAACTAGAAAAGCTGAAACCAGTACGAAACGCTTGATGGAAAGTGCCTCCGGCATAAGTTGCTTCCCTTGGATTGAATGTGAGATCTATCGTTGGATAGGAACCAATCGCCTCTCGCCGACTAGCAAAAGAGACAGTGCGAAGCCAACGCCGAGCAGCGCAACATTCATGGACAATGCATTGCTGAACGCACACGCATAGGCTTTTGGGCCGGTTTGCCCGGCCAGAGAGGTGTAAAAGACGCCGCCGACGATAGCGATTCCAAGAGCAGCGCCTACCTGCAGAGCGGTCATGACCATGCCTGCGGCTAAGCCCGCGTGACGTTGATCGATGTCTCCGATGACTTCCTTAATGATGCTCGGCATCACAAAACCGTAGCCGACGCCTGCTACGGCGAGTCCTTCTTCCAAACCTCGCAACTGATAGCGCGAGCAGAGCGCAACCACGCCGAAGCCAATCACCTGCAGCGCTAATCCAGTGGGAAGAACATAACCCTTGAGGAGACGTATCACTGCAGAGGACCCAACCGAACCAACGAAGAAACTGGCGGCGAATGGCAGTGTGGCAAATCCGGCTTCGAGAGGAGTTTCGTGCAGCCCCGCCTGGAGATAGATCGAGAAGGTGAGATAGAAGGCTGACAGCATGTAGAAGACCAGCCCGATCAGGATGCCCAGCGTGAATCGGTGGTTCGCAAATAAGGAGAGTTCGACCAGTGGATCGAGGCCTTTTGCGGAGAGCCCTCGCTCGTATCGGATGAACCCGAGGAATGCGATAACAGCGATGCACAGTACCCCAATCATCCATCCGGACCAACCTAGTTCGCGGCCTTCGATTAAGGGATAGACAAGGCAGCCAAGCGCCACCGAGAGCACAAGGACGCCAACGAAATCCAGTTTTTTGGCATGCGGCGAGCGGCTCTCGTCCACATAGAGGACGGTGCCGATGAAGGCAGCAATACCGATCGGAATATTGACGAAAAAGATCGATTGCCACGCCAATCCGAAGGGATGCGCAGAGACCAAAAAACCGCCCAAGAGTTGCCCGCAGATATTCGCAAGTCCGAAAGTGGCGCCATAAAACGCGAGAGCCCGCGTCTGTTCGGGCCCGGGAAACATGAGGCGAATCGATGCCAGAACCTGCGGAGCCATTACCGTCGCCATGAGAGCCTGCAGGATGCGCCCCATGATTAATGTTGTGGGAGAATTTGCGAATCCACACAATAGAGAAGCCATGGTGAATCCAGCCACACCCAAGAGGAACATCCGCTTGCGTCCGAGCAGGTCCCCTAGCCGTCCGCCCGTGATGAGCATGACCGCATAGGTTGCCGCATAAGCCGAAATGACGAACTGCACTTGAGCCGAGTTGGCTCTCAGGCCTTCTCGTATGGAAGGCAAGGCGAGGTTGACGATGGTGAAATCCAGAATTGGAAGGAATGCTCCGGTCAGCAATACCGCGAGGGCAAGCCATCGGCCGGCTACACCATGGGGGAGCGACGGTTCGGGCATTGTGGTCTCGATTTGTAGTGATGAGTTCATACCGTCAAGAAACGCGAATGCCTACTGCGGGATCGCCGCCCAAACATTCGCCTTGACTTCAATTTATTGAGGGATAAAGATAATGTACAGATATGACTAGCTATTTCAGTCATAACAATTGTGAATGACTATGACCACTCTTGATGTCGATTCCGTTCACGCTTTTTTGTTGGTGGCCGATCTTGGCAGCTTCACCAAGGCGGCATTGACTCTCGATACATCGCAAGCCTCGATAAGCGTGAAAATAAAGCGCCTGGAAGACAAATTGGGGTATCGTCTCCTAGACCGGACACCCAGAAGCGTCCGGCTATCCCCACAGGGAATGACCTTTCTCAGGCCCGCGAGAAATCTCATCACAGCTCACGAGCAAGCGGTTGCGGGTCTCTCCGCGACTGTCAGGCGTATCGCCATCGGGATCAGCGATCAGATCGCAGGTCCCGAATTGCCTGCCTTCTTACAAAAGCTGAACTCTTTTGATCCCGGTCTCGTTGTCGAGGTCAGCATCGGCTCCTCATTCTCCCTAATGGAGGCATTCGATAAGGAAGCACTTGATGCGGCGATTGTGAGACGTGAGGATGACCGACGGGATGGCGAACTCCTCGTTCGAGAACGATTCGGATGGTTTGCCTCTCCGCAGTGGGAGTACATCTCTGGACGGCCTCTGCGACTTGCCTCTTTATCAAAATCGTGCGGAGTGCGGGACGCTGCCACACAGTTGCTCGAAAAGGCGGCAATTCCCTGGAGGGAGGTATTTATCGGAGGTGGTATGGCGGCGATCTGTGCAGCCGTTAGTGCGGGCCTCGCAGTCGCACCTATGGCCTATAGCGTGGCTCCCGTGGGAACTCTAGACGTCGGGCGCCGCTACGACCTTCCCCACCTTCCTGAATCGGACGTGATCCTGCATTCATCAATCACTAATCCTGCATCTCGAGAGGTCGTGAAGATGCTCGCGGCTGCATTTCGAAGCCGAAATGGAAGCGCACCCCTTGAAGCAACAAGAAAGCATCGCTTGACCGCCCTTTCTAGGAGAGGGATTGAGCACCACGTGCACAGACAACAGGCGGTGCGACGGAAGGATCATGAATAGATGAGAGGTTATGAAAACTTCCGCATTTTTTGGGAAACATGGAAGCAGAATACGAAGCGCCCGGAGAATGGCCCCGAGGCTGAGAACTGGGACACTGCGGCTGCGATTTTCGTATCTATCGCTGACGGCGGTAGCACAGCTGGAACTCCAGAAGCATTGGGTTTTGTGAGAGACTCTTTGCCCGGATGGCGCGTCCGACTGAAAGCACACTCCCAGTGGGATTCACGAACAGATCGACTGCGCCTGTACCGGGGGCTGCGGGACCAGTCTGCTATCGAAGCCCGTCTGGCCGGGAAGGCGGAGATCGGGGCCAACCGTCCCACTTCCTTCGCTCTCGACCGCGCAAGTGCACTGAGGTTCGCCGGCCAGGGAACGGTGGATGGATATCTGGGGGCTGCCGATGTGCCGTTGGACGCAATCGTATTCGCTGATCTCGACGGACTCTATCGGGAAGGCAATTCCCACCTCGAAACTGAGATTATCGTGGTAACCCGCGAGCCTCTTTTGATGAGTTGTGAGGTCGAGCGAGTGAGTCCCGGCGTCAGGCCCATGCGCACTAAATCTCAAAAGACGAGGATGGAGGAAGAGCGGCGTCGCCTTGAGGAACTCGAAGCGAAACTCGTTAGCGAGCGCAAGAGAGAGTAGAGAGCTCAACGTCCGCGGGCGGAAGCTGCAACGGGATGAGGGTGCCGGGAGAACCAAAGCGGGTTCTCCGGATTGGAGACAAATGAGTAGTGAGATTCCACAGAGGAGCCCCATGCGGGAAGGGCAAGCAAACAAGACACTGGGACTGGTCATGGGCCTTGGCGTTGGAGCAGGTATTTTCTACTATCGCTCTCTTGTTGATGCCTGCCTCGCGCGAAATCTTTCACCGCGCATCGTGATGGTGCATGCCGACGTTCGCACAGTAATGGACTTTGCATTGGCACGAGAAGCTATGAGGTTGGCGGAATATCTGGGAGGCAAGTTGCATCAACTTGCAGCCGCTGGGGCCGATTTCGCGACGATTCCCGCCTTTTCTCCGCAGGTCTGTGCCGAGGAGCTACAGAGGCTTACTCCACTGCCGCTACTTGGTTTGCTTGACGCAATAGTTGCCGAGGTGAAAGAAAAAGGGCTCCGACGTGTGGCGATCTTCGGTGCGCGCGTGACCATGGACACTGAACTGTTTGGTCGCCTGCGAGAGATAGCAGAGGTCGTTTCGCTCTCCGGCGCCGAAACTCAGTACGTCGGCGAACTCTACAGGAAGATCGTGGAGACCGAGAGAGCCTCATCGGAAGAGCTCGATTCGCTCCGATCGATAGCGCTCAGATTAGTTGAAAGTGAAGGCGTCGATGCCATCCTGTTGGCCGGAACGGATTTCTCCTTTGTGTTTCATCCGGAAAATACCAATTTTCCGCATTTGGATGGAGCCCGCGTTCACCTACGAAGTATCGTGCGTGCATTGGAGCCGATATGACCTCTTCTGCACCGAATTGATCTCAATCGCAAGTCGATCGTTCGGCAAGACGAATCACCTGTGACTCAGCGTTTCCGCGGCGTGGACAGATCCAAATCAGTTCTGACAATTTGCTTGGTGAGCAGGATGATTTGACCCCCATGGTGATCGACGTGGCTTACGGCCCTGCAAATGACTTCGAGTACGCTCGCATGATTCCATGTGCCGCTGGGCTGCGGATTGATGATCTCCATGAGCCTTTCGTGCGGAATGGAAGCAATCATCTTCGTGGCTTGTTGTGACGCATCTTTGAAGAGTCTGTATGCCTCGGCAGCCGAATGTGTAGTGGTAAGGGAAAATTCCGCATCGCGATCACGGATGTCGGGGGGGGGCGCAAATCCGGTGCAAGATCAGCTGGCGCAAGTTCCCAGACAGGTGCAACAACAAATTCGCTATCGAGTTCTCGTGATCTCCTCCACGATCCCACATCTGCTCTTCGGTCAGATGTTCACAACAGGAAGCGATTGTCGTTTCCAACTGGCCTAGACGAGCCGCGGAATAGGCAAGAAACTTCCCAGCAATATTTGCATCGAACATAGACGTATTATCAATGCCAATTACCGCCATATCTTCCACCTTCTTTGGCATTTCTTCCGCTGTATCGCGAATAACCTTGGAGCTTCTGCATCGACCGTTCAATGCCTCGGCGAGTCAGAAACTAGGCCTTTGTCGGTGTTGGACTGGCGTCTGCAATAGATTCATCGATCCACGTCCCGCACCGTTCCAAAGGTGAACAGATTCTTGCAACGATGTCCGGACGAATTGGCATCCCTTGGCGACTGCATCGGGGAGCGACAGTCCGATCGCTAAACCGGATGCGATCGAGGTCGCCAAAGCGCAACCAGTGCCGTGGTCGTTGCGCGTTTCAATCCGTGGAGCGGGAAAAAGCAGTGGCTCCGCGATTTCTCTTCGAAGGAGAATATCGATGGAGTCGCCCCCTGTGAAGTGCCCGCCTTTCAGAAGGACGGCATTGGCCCCCATGTCGAGCAAGGCGCGTCCAGCCGCTACCATCTCGATGGAATTTCTTACTGGCATTCCAGTAAGAACCGCCGCTTCAACGGCATTCGGCGTAAGCAATCTAAACAGTGGCAAAAATGAGAGTAGGGCCTCCCTTCCATCCGCATCGAGGAGCACGGACCCGCTTGTCGAAACCAGAACGGGATCGCAGACAATGTCGCGAAGTCTATAGGTTTTGATCGCGTCTGCGACCGCACACACACGGGCGCCATCGTACAGCATCCCCAGCTTGACAGCGTGTGGAGGAATATCCGAGCAGATGCTGGAAATCTGGTTGCGGAGCGTGTCAATCGTGACTGGCTCGACCGCTTGTACGCCAAGGCTATTCTGGGCGGTAATGGCGGTAATCGCTGTCAAGACGTCCACGCCGATTGCTGCGCCAGTCTTTATGTCACCCTGAATCCCGGCACCACCACTGGAGTCTGATCCGGCGATGACTAGAAGACGAGGCAATTCTAATTGCTCTTTCATACCGTCTGGCTGGCGCGCTGGGCCCGCGGCGTCTCTTCCAGCAATTCCAGCGTCGCACGTCGATAGTCCGGCACGTCGACGATCGCGCGAAGGACCGCTGCGTAGTCGACGCCGGTGCTCCATACACCTGTGATGCGGGGAAGATTGATTCCGCCAATCGCGACTAGCGGATAATGGGGTGACATTAGCTCTACATATCGTTTGAGCCGGCGCAGGCCCTGTGGCTGAGTTGGCATTGCTTTACTGGCCGTGGCGTAAATAGCCCCCAAAGCCATGTAGCTTGGCCGGCACGCATGGGCGCGCAGCATCTCATAGATTCCGTGGGTTGAGATTCCAAGCCGCATACCAGCTCTCTGAATTGCGCCAAGATCCGCCTCACTCAAATCGTCCTGGCCAAGGTGTACACCATACGCGCCACATTCGATGGCAATGCGCCAATGATCATTAACTATGAGTCGGGTGCTTGTTCCGTCCACTGAACGAATGGCCGCGCGGATGCTTTGCATAGTCCGAGGATCATCTATTCGCTTGTCGCGGAGCTGCACGACAGGCACCTTCAGTTCCGTAAGGCGATGAACCCACTCACTTGTTGGGACCACAACATAGAGACCGACGCGTCGCGGAAAACTTGCGAATGCCAAATCGCACTTGAGCCCTCCAACCGGCACCGGGTAATCGAGAAGATCGGTGGGCCAGGATGAATCGCGAAACGCGCGCGCCAACATCAAAGCGTCAATGAGCGGAAAATCGTGCGCTAGAAAAGCTGCGAGAACGGCGAGATCGAGCTGCGTGTGCACGTTACTACGGACCTGTATGTCACTATCGCGCTGGCGCAGCCGATCGATGGTTTCAGCGGAAGTTCCATTGAGATCGACTCGGGATTCGAGAAGAGCTCCTCCCTGTGCCAGCCAGTCTTCTTGAGCGGCATTGGCCTCAGGATTAAGCCAAACCGAGCAGCTGGTTGCACTGCGCTGCCTTGGCCTGGTCCATATGTCAAACGAGAGCTGTGATTCGTCAGGAACAGGACCGAGCACATTGAGTGCTGCGCGGTACTCATGAAGTTGGTCTGCAGGCTCGCCGTCAATGTAGACCGTAACGCTCATGCAGTTTCCCTTGCCGGAAATCTCGACGAATGATTCCAAAAAGGCTTCCCCATCTCCGGAGTGCTGGCGACGGCGAGATCCTGTACAGGCATGGGGCCCGCAAGGAATCCCGCGCGGCCTGCCTGCACCGCGTTCGCGAACGCCTTCGCCATTAGCACAGGATCGATGGCACGTGAGACGGCGGTGTTCACGAGGATCCCATCAAAACCCCACTCCATCACCTGGCAGGCGTGAGATGGAAGCCCAAGCCCCGCATCGACGATGAGCGGAACATCGGGTACGCGTTCTCGAAGCTCGCGTAGGGCTCGCGGATTGCGTGGCCCCTGACCCGTTCCTATGGGAGCTGCCCAGGGCATGAGAACCTCACACCCAGCATCAAGCAAACGTCTGCTAAGCACTATGTCATCGGTGCAATAAGGAAAGACACGAAAGCCGCGCCTGACGAGTTCCGTGGTCGCTTCAACCAAGCCAAACGGATCGGGTTGAAGGTTTACGTCGTCGCCAATGACTTCTAACTTAATGAAATCGGTCGCGAATACCTCGCGAGCCATCAGTGCGGTATTCACGGCCTCTTTCACCGTGTTGCAACCCGCCGTGTTCGGCAGCAGCGGCCTGTCAGCACCGCGTAGGATGCTCCAGAAAGATTCCCCTGACTGGGAACCACCCTCGATCTGCTTGCGCAAAGCCACGGTCAGCATGGCAGGGTCAGCAGCGTCAACGGCATTCAATAAGAGTGTTGGTGCTTCATACCGCGCCGTTCCCAGCAGAATGCGACTGTCGTAACTTTTTCCGTAAAGTCTCAGTTCGTCTTGCATCATTGCTAGCCTCCTGCCGATGGGTGGACAATCTCAATCCGGTCTCCGTGATTCAATTCGCATAGAGCGTACCCCGTTACGGGAATAAACTCCTCGTTTCGCGCCACCGCGAAAGGGTGTTGCGGAGACACTACCTGCAGCAGATTCTCCAGCGTTGGCGGATTGGGCAGAGGCGTGACGCGTCCATTAACGGTCAGTGACATGCAAGAGCCTCCTCCCGCGCGCCAAGTGACGGCCATCGTGGCGAGGCACCTAGCTCGGCTTTGGGATTTGCAAGCAATTGCGGCAAGATTGTAAGCACTTCTTCGACGACCGATGGCGAGAGCAGAAAGCCGTGCCGGTAGAGGCCATTGATTTCCATCAAACGGCTTGAGGGAGTGTAGCGAATCGCGGGTCGATTATCGGGCAGAGCCGGACGACAATCGCAATCGAGTTCAAGGATTCTTGCCTCGCCTAATTCCGGCAATACAGCATAAGCAACTGACAACAACTCCAACGCGCCGCGCACCGAGACTGGGGTGCAATCATCGCTCTCGATGGAGGTAGCTCCCACAACAACATTGGCGCCGGGCCGCGAGATCAGGTAGATGGAATAGCGGGGATGCAGCAATCGGATCATGTGCTGTAGCTCGACACCGGGAGCATGCAAACGCACGAGTTCCCCGCGAACGCCGCGAAGCTCTTTCCATCGTGTCTTCGCGCTTTTGCCCCGGCAATCGATCACGAGAGTGGCGTCGGGCAACTCAATGTCTTCAACTTGGCGGTTCCAGTGGCATTCGACGCCCAGATCATCTAGTGTGTCAGCAAGCGCGGGCAGTAGTTGACGATTGTCCACATGCGCTTCGCCGGGTAGAAAGAGCGCTTCACGAAAGCGATTCCCAAGGGCCGGTTCCTTTTGCGCGAGTTGCTGTAAATCGAGCCGACGATAATTTGCCTGTGAATCGCGCGCCTTCAAGAGCGATTCAAATCTCCGAGCCTCGCCGGCGTCGCTAATTTGCCATACAAGCAACGTTCCGGTTTCGCAGTAGTGCACGGGCTTGCTGAGCGAGGGTAGCCATTCAGGCCAGAGCGCCAGGCTTCGTCGGCCCATCGCCACGAGTTCCGGCATCGCATCCGCAGCTTCAGCCTGCGGAGTCACCATTCCTGCGGCAGCCCATGCAGTGGCTTCCTTCCCCATGCGGTCGTTTGCGTCGTACAATGTGACGCGAAATTCGTTGAGCGCAGCGCGCCAGGCTAACAACCGGCCCAACAAGCCCCCACCCACAATTGCAAGATCCGGTTTTGTCACTGATACACCTCTCCGTTCGATTGGCGGAATTCGCGCGCCTTTTCGGCCATCGCCTCGTTTACGTCCTGGCCGTAGGTATCGCGAATCTCCTGGGTGATCTTCATTGAGCAAAATTTCGGACCGCACATCGAGCAGAAGTGCGCAGTTTTTGCGGCTTCATGGGGGAGTGTGGCGTCATGGTATTCGCGTGCTCGTTCGGGATCTAGACTCAGGTTGAACTGGTCTTCCCATCGGAACTCGAAACGGGCCTTCGACAATGCATTGTCGTGCAGTTGTGCTCCGGGCCATCCCTTGGCGAGATCCGCAGCATGTGCTGCGATCTTGTAGGAAACAATTCCGTTGCGCACATCTTCCTTGTTCGGTAACCCAAGATGCTCCTTGGGCGTGACGTAGCAGAGCATGGCCGTGCCATACCAGCCGATCTGAGCTGCTCCAATAGCACTCGTGATGTGGTCATAACCGGGTGCAATGTCGGTCACCAGAGGGCCGAGCGTATAGAACGGAGCCTCCATGCAGTGGCGGAGTTCTTCCGTCATGTTTACTTCGATTAAGTGCATTGGGATGTGCCCCGGCCCCTCAATCATTACCTGGACATCGTTCTGCCATGCCTTGACGGTCAGCTCGCCCAACGTACGCAGTTCCGCGAACTGGGCCTGGTCGTTCGCGTCGAAGATGGAGCCGGGACGCAGCCCATCGCCCAGACTGAACGACACATCGTAGGCCTTCATGATTTCGCAGATCTCTTCGAAATGGGTGTACAGGAAACTTTCTTCATGGTGCGCCAGGCACCACTTGGCAATGATGGATCCGCCACGCGACACAATGCCTGTAAGCCTGCGCGCCGTAAGCGGAATCCAGGGCAGGCGAACACCGGCATGTACCGTGAAATAGTCTACGCCTTGCTCGGCTTGTTCGATGAGCGTGTCGCGATACAACTCCCACGTTAACTCTTCCGCGATCCCGCCCACTTTTTCGAGCGCTTGATATATAGGCACAGTGCCAATGGGCACAGGGGCATTGCGCAGAATCCACTCACGGGTCTCGTGAATGTGCTTGCCGGTGGATAGATCCATGATGGTATCGGCACCCCAGTGAATTCCCCATACCATCTTGTCGATCTCCTCTTCGAGCGAAGAGGATACGGCCGAGTTGCCAAGATTCCCGTTGATTTTCACTCTGAATTTGCGGCCGATGATCATTGGCTCGAGTTCGGGGTGGTTGATGTTGGCTGGGATGATCGCTCTTCCCGCTGCCACTTCATCACGAACGAATTCGGGCGTGATCCTTGTCGGCAACTCTGCGCCGTAATCACGCCCCGGATGGGCACGAAGAAGACCAGCATAGGCCGGATCGGCACTCAGTTCTTCAATTCGCAGTGATTCGCGCAACGCGACAAATTCCATCTCCGGCGTTACAACCCCCTTGCGCGCGTAGTGCATTTGCGTCACGTTTCTACCCGAACGCGCGCGCCTCGGCCGTGGAAGCGAGGGAAAGCGCAATGCGTGTGTTAACAGGTCATTGGCGCGCTGACGGCCATACTCCGAACTCGGCCCTCGTAGGTATTCTGAGTCGTTGCGTTCTTCGATCCAATTGCTGCGCACCTTCGGCAGGCCTTTTGCGACATCGACGACACAATCGGGGTCGCTGAAGGGTCCTGAGCAGTCATAGACCGGTACGGGCAAATTTTCTTCCGTACCACGCGAATGGTGGGTAGGAGATAGCGTAATCTCGCGGTAGGGGACGCGCAGATCAGGTCGGCTGCCCGCGATGAATTTCTTTCGCGAAGCGGGATATGTTGTGGGAACGCAAGATTTAGGAACGGCGGTTTCCCGCATCAGGACCTCCTTAAATGGTGAATCAGGAGGCCATACAACAATGCCCGGAATAGCCCGAGCTATTTAGACCTTCCCACGCCGGTATTATCCGGATCGGGTTCAAAGGGTATTTCTCAGCCCTACATGTGTAGAGCACCCCTGGTTCACTAGCGACAATTTAAGCACCTTTCGGTTTAATGCTGCAAGCTTCACGGTTGTATGCACGGAAGCGGTGCTTGAAACCCGTTGCTCGGAGCAATAGAACCGAGAAAGTCTCAAAGACATGCAGTGCAGGCCTCGAAAAGCGCTGAAGTAAACTTTGAGAATTCAAATGAGACGGTACAAGAGTGTTTGGTCAAACTCCTCCAGTGAGGAAAGATGAGCATTGCAGAAGTCGAACACTCCTGGTGTGGAATGCTGATTGTTCTGAACTGCGACCACCTTCATTTGTGCAGCTTTCGCGGAGATTGCACCGTAAACCGAATCCTCTATCGCGATGCAGTCGCGTGGGTCTCTGCTCAATAGAGAAGCACATCTGAGGTATGCCGCTGGGTGTGGTTTACCCAGTACTTCATCATGGGCCGACACTATATGGCTCATCGAATGCCTGATGCCGAGCGATAGAAGAGTTACTTCGATGAGTTCGTGCGGGGCTGATGAGCACACAGCGAGCTGAATGTTATGGCTCAAAAGCAGTTCTAGCAATTCGAGGACTCCGGGAAGGGGTTTAGGAGTCTGCTCGACGATGGTCATGAAGAGGCGATCCACGTCCTTGGTGAGATCATCGATGGTCCTTCCAGACCACGGAAATCTCCGAAACCAGTGCTGCAATGCTTCGTCGGTTCGCATCCCTTTCGTTTCGTGTGAATATTCGTCGCTAAGGAAGACGCCAACCGTTCGTAATGCCTCGACACCGGCTCTCCACCATAGAGGTTCCGAATCGATAAGTACTCCGTCCATATCGAAGATCACGGAAAGGTTCATAAGGCTGCTGCTCTCCACTCGCACAGTTCTTCCACTTCAAGCTATTCTGAACTCTTGATCCCACCCAATTGTTCGGGGCCCCAATGTGATGCGTCAATCGCGGACATTCGCATTGTGGAATGAATGACACTTCGGCATTTAGAGTGCCCCGCTTACGTAACGTCAAACGGCCTCCAACGAAGCACCACCGATCCGACAGTCGCTAGCGTTACACGAAATTCTCGGGTGTCTTGAGGTGTGCCACATTGCCGCGCCATACACGGGCTATCTCATGCGCGAGTTGGTGTCTATCTGGATAATCGCCCTCATTCTGAAAGCGGAACGGAATGGGATCCGTCGTGAACAAGCCAAGGAGACGATGCTTTAGAGCAGTTTTTGCGAGTTGAACATCAGCCTCGGATATACGAACGGAACCATAGACAGCGAACGTCGGAAGTACCTCCATCCCCGAAAAGAAAAGCGTTCCGTGGGTGATCGGAAAAAGTATCTGCTCAAGAGACCCGTTGATACCTCGTGCTCCGTAATCTATCTCAGGACCACCTACTATGACACCAAGCAGCGCTCGTTTTCCCGCGAATCCCCCTTCGCCATAGCGGTATTGATTCCCGGCTCCTTTGTAGCCATAGGCCAGTCCGAAAGCGAAGACACGGTCTACCCACCCCTTAAGAATTGCTGGAAAGCTAAACCACCAAAGCGGAAATAGAAGAACCACTGCATCAGCTCGTCGCAATTTGTCCTGCTCTTCCTGGACGTCTGCCGTCTGTTTAGAATTCGCATAGGCAGCGCCTGATTCCGCAATGAAGGATAGTCGCCCTCGATCAACTCGCTCAGGAAAGTCCTCCGCGTCAAAAACGGCCTTCCAACCCATTGCATAAAGATCGCTCTCAAGTACACGGTGGCCAGCAGCCTCCAGTTCCGCCTTCGCCGTGTCAGCAAGCGTGTGAGTAAGTGACGTGGCTTCGGGATGGGCATGGACAACCAAAACGGTTTTCTGCATTTGATTCCTCGGCGGGCGAAAATTTCTGGTCGATAGAAGAGATGCGCTAGGTCGCAGTAAGTTACATAAAATGTCGTACTTCCATCAATGTGTCGTACTAACAAAAAGAATAGTGTCAAGGAGCAAATGATGAAGAAAAGGCGTTTCAAAAATTATGAACTGCAGAGCGGTTGCGGTGTGGAGGCATGCCTTGAGGTGATCGGTGGCAAATGGAAGGGATTGATTCTTCATCACCTCCTGGAGCAAGGAACACTCCGATTTAGTCAGTTCCAGCGTCTAAAGCCAGACCTAAGCCCCAGGATTCTCACCGCCCAACTCCGTGAGCTTGAGAGTGACGGGGTCATCGCTCGCAAGGTATTTCCGGTGGTACCTCCGAAAGTGGAATATTCGCTTTCTCCAAGCGGAGAATCATTGCGAGGGCTGATCTCTGCAATGCAACAGTGGGGTGATGAGTTCTTGATTCGCATACAAGCGCCTGTGCGGAAGACCCATCACTGAGGTAGATGACTCGACGGCTCGAGCAGCAGCAGGGGCGCAGGCACCGGATCACGTTGGGCGCCGACAAGGCTTCCGAAAGGAAAGATTGTTTCGCGCACCATACGCAAGCCCGATGTCACTTCGCACGCGTCGAACAACGAAGGGCCACAACAGACACTTGGATCGGAGCATCACCCGAACTCAGGACACTAGCGAGCTACAAACTCCAGGCGCATTGATAAGTCCACCGCTCGAACGTGTTTCGTGATGCTGCCAATAGAGATGCAGTCGACGCCGGTTTCCGCGATGGCGCGGACTGTCTCGAGCGTCACCCTTCCTGATGCTTCGATTTTGACGCTGTGGTTGCTGGCACGGTTCAGCTCTACGGCGGTTCTCATGTCGCTCAGGCTGAATTCATCCACCATGATGATGTCTGGTGCCGCCTGTAGGGCCTCCGAGAACTCCTGCAGCGTTTCGACTTCGACTTCGACTTTCTTCGAGCCTGCCGCGCGGCGAGCTGCTCGGATTGCGTTAGTGATGGAGCCGGCCGCCGCGATGTGGTTTTCCTTGATCAGGACTTGATCGAACAGGCCGATCCGGAGGTTCTGCGCGCCGCCGCACAGGACCGCGTATTTCTGGGCGGTCCGCAATCCGGGCAGTGTTTTGCGGGTGTCGAGAATTGCACTGGCGGTTCCCGCGATGGCCTCCACGTAGCGGCGTGTGGCAGTGGCGGTGCCGGAAAGGAGCTGTAGGAAATTGAGGGCGGTCCGCTCGCCAGTGAGAACCGGTCGGGCAAGGCCGGCAATCTCGAAGAGAGTCTGATTTGCGGAGACCCGGTCCCCGTCGTCGGCGGTCCATGTCAGCTGGACCGAGCGATCCAGTTGGCGGAAGACCTCGTTGACCCATGGGCGTCCGCAAAGGATGGCAGGCTCCCTGGAGATGACCTTTCCGGTCACACGTTGATCGCCGGGCACTAACTCGGCAGTGACATCGCCACTGCCGATGTCTTCGTCCAAGGCGATCTTTACTTGCTGGGCGAGGTCGGTAGGGATACTCAGCATCTCCCAAGCCTAATTTAAAGCCGTAAGGTGGACAACTTCAGTACTCACAAGACACCCGACATTGAAGGCTGGCTCATAATCCACGCTTTCACGCGCACTTCACCTCCTACCCCGGAGGTTTGCCATGGTCACTAAGCGTCTGATCCGCCGCGGTACCCATCGCAGCACTGATGAGTTGGAAATCGCGATCTGCAGCAATCTCGCCTCCAACAATCGAGATCCGAAACCTTTCGCATTGATCAAAAGAGATGACCCAATCCTCGAAGGAATCAAGCGAATTTTGAATGCGACCTTTTAACTCAGGAAACTAGGTAGATTGCTTCTCCACCATGTATCACAGCCTCATACTCGCGCTCAGACGATTCAAGGCGTTCATTGTCGCAGCGATAAAGGTAAGGTCTGATATTTGAGCGTCTGAGAAGTGCCTTTTTAGTTCCTCAAATACTTCGTCGGGTGCGTGGCCTTCAGAAATACGGGTTATCGTCTCTGCCCATGCCAACGCAGCGCGCTCAGCTTTCGTAAAGTGAGGGCTGAGCTCCCAGCCGACCACTGTGTCGATTTTCTCGTTAATCTGTCCACCTTCTCGGAGTGCATGGGCATGACGCTCCATGCAATATGCACATTGATTGATTTGCGAAACCCGCAGATTAATTAGCTCTCCGAGCATCTTGTCCACCGAACCATGCATACCCTTTGCATAGGTTAAGTAAATAGCTTTGTAGGCTTCGGGTGACAATGTGTCATAAGGAAGTCGAAGGGGCATTGTTTCTCCATATCGTTTTTCGAGTATCGATAGCAATTTCGAATGGGCTTAGGGACTCGCTCAACCGTCCTTTCTCAATATCAGCGAGTTCGGACCCTGCTTACCAGTGGCAAAAATGTCAATGATGACAAAGATCATGCCTTGACCTGTCGAACACACTACTTAAACTGAGAGCACGGCAGATTATTCCCGTACAGACTGCGTTCCAGTCTCGATTGGCACGAAACTTTTTATAATAGACATCGTGCCACAAGCTTCGATTGATCCCCGCCCTCATCGCATCGTCGCCCTTGCTTACGACAGATTGAGTACATTTGAATTCTCGATAGCGCTTGAGGTTTTCGGAATTCCGCAGCCTGATATCACACACTGGTACAAATTCGGCATCTGCACAGCAAATAAAGGCCATTTGCAGGCACGTGGAGGTATCGAAGTTGTTTCTCCTCGCCTCGGAATTCGAGCGCTTCGGAAAGCAGACACGATTTTGATTCCGGGCTGGACCGGTCCCGATGTTGATCCTCCCAAAGAATTACTTGGTGAATTGCGAAACGCGCACCGACGTGGTGCTAGGCTAGTATCGTTTTGCTCGGGCGCCTTTGTCGTCGCGGCAACTGGGTTGTTGGATGGTAAAAGCGCGACGACTCATTGGCGCTATGCAGATTATCTCGCGAAACGCTTTCCATCCATTCGCGTGAAACCGGACGTCCTCTATGTGGACGAAGATTCGATTCTGACGGCTGCTGGGAGTGCAGCCGCCATCGATCTGTCCTTGCATGTCGTTCGGAAGGACTTCGGCACGAAAATAGCGAACAATATTGCAAGACGTCTAGTCATTCAACCTCATCGCGAAGGCGGACAGGTGCAGTTTATTCAAGCCCCCATCGTTGATCCGATGTTTCCATGGCTGGCCAAACTCTTCGATTGGGTACAAGCTCATATTCACGAAGATCTGACGATCCGTCGGTTGGCGGATCAAGCTCATATGAGTCGGCGCACATTTATACGCCATTTCGAATCTGCCTGCGGATCCTCCCCTGGGGAATGGATCGTGATGCAAAGAATTCGGAGAGCTAAAGAATTTCTCGAAATGACGAATTGCTCCATCGAGGACATAGCTGCAAGATGCGGTTTCAAATCCTCAGCGAATTTGCAGCACCATTTTAGAAATCGTCTACATTTGAGTCCTAGCGCATATCGATCGGCTTTCAAAGCATAGACAGTACTTCCTGGCAGCCCGAGTGACTCGCATAGCTTAGCAACCACTCATCGCTACTCGCCTTCCCGGAATATCCCGGCCTTTCGACAGAGTTGAGTGCGGCACTCTTCGCAATGCATTGCACTAGCGCCGCGAGTGATTCGAACATCTCTCCAGACTGATGCATTCACAAGACAAGAGTAAAGACAGTTCGGTCCCCATCACGAGTGCCCTTGCCCGCTCGCCGCGCCAGCGAGACAAACTGAATTGGAATGGCGGGCGGAGGCCCGGCACCGGGATGAGGGTGCAGGGAGAAACCAAAGCGGGTTCTCCCTGCGAAAAGTTTTTGACACAAAAAGTAGGGCGGCATTCAGCCGCCCTACAAACGGGATGTTGTTCTAGGCAGCTCTTTTCGGTGCCTTGGTTGTAGTCTTGGAATTCACCCTCGACTTATCTTTCGCTGCAAACTCCTGCTTGACCTGGGCCGCTATGGCTTGGGCATCGACTTTGTATGCGCTCGCCGCATCGCGGAGCACGTTGCTTGGATTGGAACGCGAAGCCAGCAGAATGCTAGACTCAACGAGCATTCGAGACAAGGCACCTTCGTCCGCGCGGCGGATCAAGACCGCGAGGGTTTTGGCTATACCACCGTCATCTCGTTTTTGACGGACGCCGTGTTGCCGCGCAAGCGTTTCCATGCGGCTTTCGTCCATCATGTTGACCAATCGCTCAAGGATGAACGAAAGATCGCGCTTCATAAGGCGGACTGGCACAGCCGAGCCAATCGCCGCAAGAACACGAAGCCCGGTTGCATTGGCGATTGCCTGCTCCCTGCGCTGCTTTTCCTGTTCCGCTTTCCACTTGTCATCGCGACCAGTTTGCTGCTTCGGGTGGTGCACCGAGCAGGACGGATTGGCACACACCTTGTGGATGGTGCCAACCTCACTGCCTTCGGTGATGATGGCGTGGGTCGTGAACTTGCACATCTTGAACTCGGGCTTCTTCGCCTCGTCTTTGGAGTTCGGCTTGTCGTCACGTATCGCCGTATACTGATTACGTGAGAGTGTCGGACTGCCTTCCTTCTGTTTGCCGTAAACTGTGCTGATCTGCACCAAGCCCGGCATGGCGGCAACAGCCTGAGCGATGTGAGCCCGCACCTTGGCCTGATAGCAGATTGGATCGGTGCAACGATCCCCCTGCCGCCCAAGGTCGTCGCCGAAGAGAAGCTTGTTATGCCCCGTGCGCTTGGGGCACTCGACGCAACTGCCCGCAGCCGGCAGGAGGCTCTCATCGCGTTTATTGAAAGGGGCATCCTTCAATACGAGCAGGATGTTGGAATCGATCCAGAATTGGAGGCTGCGAACGGGCAGCAGGATACGGGTTGGCTTCGCCGCGCCGTTATAAACCTCCTTGAAACAGGCCAAAAGCCCCTGCTCCTGCTGGTTGGCAGGCAACTTCGCCAACATCAGCGCATGGCCTACGCCAATCTCGTTGGCGTAAAAGGCTTCGACGGCAGCAGGTACAAGATCAGACAGCTTCAATCGAGACGCGACGAATGCAGGTGTCTTGCCCACCCTCGCGGCGATCTGTTCGATGCTGTACTTTGGCTGTTCCAAGTCCAGCAAGGCGCGGAAGCCTTGCGCCTCTTCCATTGGGTGAATCTCGGCACGGATGAGATTTTCGACCAGTTGCGCCTCCAACGCTTCCGCGTCGGACAGATTGACGATGCGGACGGGAACGGTTGGAACTTCCGCCATCTGCGCAGCGCGGTAGCGGCGCGCCCCGGCAATGATTTCGAAGGCGTTCTCCGTGACAGGCCGCACCAGCAAGGGTGAGAGAACGCCCTGGCTGCGGATACTCTCGGCCAATTCCTTCAGGGCCGATTCTTCAAAGGTGCGGCGAGGGTTGGTCTTCGATTCGTTCAAGAGAGCGAGTGAGACATTGCGGTATTCGGTGGCATTGGTGACCTGCGTTTCCATGATGCGATGCTCCTTTCGAGCGGTAGAAGGTGAATGGAAACGGAGCGGACACACGCTGGCTGTTCCGCTCCGAGGAGAGCGGACTAACCACGAATGCATTTATCCGTGAAGGCCTCGACGAATCGTTGTGCGCTCAGGTTCTTATCCCAGAGCGCGGCGAACCGCTCATGCTCACGGTGGAGCATCGTGTGGAAGGCGTATTGCCCCTCCCGAAGAAAGCGTGACCATTGCTCGATTCCGGCGTAGTCGTTGCGGTAGTAGAACGCCGAGAGCGCGGGAGCGCAGAGTGGCGGCGTTGACAACTCAAAGCACATCTCCGGATCGCGCATGGCATCGCCATTCAGTTCGCCGTAATGGGCAACCGAGATCGCCGGGAGCCCGCAGGGGCCGGACTCGTCGAGTGCCTCGATGACAAGGTCCATATACGGCGGGTTGTCGATCTTGAGATACAGGCCGGAGTGCCACCCACCGGCTCGCTTGATGAGTTCCAGAACGGTTTTCATGCTGCCACCTCCGAAAGCTCGGGGGCGGTCATGGCTTGTTCAATCGAAAGCTGCAAGGCGGCGAGTATGACGGCTGACGTCTGCTGGATGACTTCGAGCGATTCGGCAAGCAAGGATGCGTTGCCGTGATACAGCTGGATATAGTCGGCTGATTTTGTGCCTGTTTCGAGGCCAACGGCCTTGCCAATGATGAACGCGATAGCCTCGGCCTCGGTCTCGCGTACTGTCTTGGTGGTCACCGTGCGCCGCTCGGCTTTGTGCAACATCTCATGCGCCAACTCATGCACCAAGGTGCTGAACTCCTCGGCCTTCGACTGACCGGGCAGGATCGCGATACGCCCGCCGTAGCTCATGCCCAGTGCGGGCGCAATGCGCTCGGAAAAGGCAAGTTCGATGCCCTGACGCTCGATGAAAGCAATCAGGCGGTCGCGGTTCTCGCCAACGTCACCGCTGATCTCGCGTAGTTCGGGAAGCTCTGCGCCTTCGGTCTGCGATACGTCGAAGACATAGGTCGAACGAAAACCCACCAATACCGCTTTGTTCTGCTTGGTGATGTCCTTCTCGGCTTCTTCGTCCTTCTTGCGGTGAACTCCGATGATGGGCGCAAGGATGCGAATGCCTTTCTCGCCTTTCTTGACGGAACGGCCAAGCTCCTTCCACTTCCAGAACCCGGCGACTCTGGTCGCGTCCGGCCTCTGCCGTGCGATTTCGAGGATGTTGCCAAGGGAGTAGTTGTGAAACCGGCTCATTGCGTTGAGATAGGCGGTGAGGGCTTCGGAGTGCCCGGCCTCCAGTTGCTCGATGAGGGCTTGAACGTTGGCGGCGATTACTTCTTTCGCCGTCTTGGGTTGGCTGTTGCTGCTGGTGGTGGCTACGCTGCTCATGGTGTTGGCTCCTTTGCCGGTCGGCATTTGCTTTTGCATTTCCGCGTTGAAACGCGGCATGCATATGCCGAACGCCTCCTGGCGAAGGCGGGGGTAGCAAGGCGCAGGGGGAGGGGTCTCCCCATCCTTGGAGCGGAATGGAAAGGAGCGAAAAGGACGGAGCGTAGCGGAGGTCTGCACAAGCGCAAGCGCGGAAGATTGGGGAAGCCCCTTGTGCCGCGCGATCGGGGCAGAGCCCCTTAGCGAGGCTTGTCTTCCTTATTCGTGCGCGTCAGCGCACCTGATTTTGGGTGGGCGTTGCGGGCGGGAACGGCCCGCAGAGGAGGGTAGCGGAGGACGCAGAGCGGCCGCAGCGAGGGAGGAGACTTCTTCCCTGCACTACGAGAACAGGATTTGTTCAGAGGCTAACCGGAGTGGCAGGGCTGTTGTAATCCCGGAGTATGTTCGACTGTCCACCTTGATCCTGCGAATAGGTGGCTTCGATAGAGATCGCGGGTTTGAGGCACGCGGAGAATCGAGTACCATCGGCAAACTCAATCTGGATATCCGGACCATAATGGCCGTCCTCGAAGATCGTGAAGGCGCGAATGACTTTGCCGGCGAGTTCTTTGCATTCAATCATGGTGAGATCCCCACGGGGAGATAAGGCTAGGGCAGGAAAGGCGCGGCCCAAGCCAGTGTACGGCTCCGAAAGTATTATACGCAGCGCGTCATATACTTGCGGTGCCACAGTGAGATGTGGCAACTTCAAAGGCGAACAATCCGAAAAGTGATCCGTCGGTCGCCTTTGGTGTGCTCTTGCGTAAGCGGCGGATTCAGCAAGACATGAGCCAGGACCTGCTGGCCGCGAAGGCTGGATACGAGCGGGCCTTCATCAGTCTCATCGAACGAGGGAAAACCAATCCGTCTCTGCGTTCCATCTTCGATATCTGCACGGCTCTCAACATTCGGCCTTCCGCTTTTATCCGCCAAGTCGAAAAAGAGGCGAATTTCGAGCTGCCGGTAAAAGCTTAGCTCAATCGCTCCAATGACGGCAGGTGCTCGCAGAGAACCCCATCGATGACAGACCAAAAGACAGAACCGGAAAACCTATTACTCAAGCTGCATGAGCAAATAGCTGAACCTTTAAATGCGGCCGGCATCTATTCCGTTCTCAACTACGCATGGGAGGGAGAAAATACCCCAGCGGACGATTATCTCGGACTCGCCATATGGAGCACCGATGCTCCATTCGAACCGGATTGGTTTCGATGGAATCGCACCAAGCCGCCCGCGAGGCCCACTAAACAACAAGAGGCATATTACAAAGCGGCCGAGGATTTCCTCGGAACCATGGAACTCGTCCGGAATGCAATCGGCTTGGTTCTTTACAGTTTTGAACACCGAAAGCCGGACAACATTCTGGATGATATTGAGCCCTTCTGGGAGCATTCCGCTGGTGCTGCGCTCTGGCTCAACATTGCGGCGGACCGTATCCGTGAGTATTACGTGACCGCCCGATTTGGCGTGCCGTCAGAGGAATACGACGCTCAAGGAACGCGCAACAACTTCAGGAAACCATTCGATGCCTTTGAGCCAAACGCAACGCCGAATGCTCAAAAAGCTGCCGCTGACCTGCGCAGCGACGCGAAGAAGTTGGACAAACGGCGAAATGCGCGGAACACGATTGTGCATGAAGTGGCTTCGCGCCAGGGCAGGAACGCGCTCCTATCGTTGAAACACCAGAAAGAAGAATCCACTCAGACTCCCTATATGCCACGCACAACCGCAAATCTCGCAGAGGAGGCCGAGAGTTGGAAGGAAACGACCGAAGCGATACAGGCAGACAGAAGAAAAGAGATGGAAGATATGATTTCCGATCTCAAGAGCTGGTATCTGCTTGCAGTGCACGCCTGCGCGCTCGCATTCGAATATGAGTACTGGAAGCGGATCGGCAAATAGTGAATACCCTCCGCTCGGTTGGCTCCGACCGTGACGATCGCGAACAATTCCAAGATCTCACCGGTTTCTTTGTCTTTCTATCTGTTCCAGAGGCCGGCGAAGGGGAACGGGCTCTTGTTCTTGAAGGCGCGGGCTTGTTTAATTCAACGGCAATCTCAGTCCAGTCGAGCCCCGGTCGGCTCAATAGAAGTGCGACCGCATATAGATGCTGATACAAGAATCCACCGTGAACATCGTCGGTACGTCGGAATTGTGCTTCGTTGAGGACGAAAGGCAATGGCTGCTTCTTTACTCCGGGGAGAATCTGGGTATTCATATCAGTATCGCGCGGCAGGCTTACTTACGGGCATGAACGTTCGTTAGATGCGTCGTTTGCGAAAGCACCGTCAACGAACTGAAGGAGACAGTCAATCTTCTCTCGATCCGAGAGGCTCGCAACGTGGTGAAGAAAGGCGGGATTTTCGGCGTCCGATCGCGAAAGGCAGTCTCGTAGAAGCTCAATGTTTTCGAGACTTATGCCGCTGATACTCCGACGAAACTCGTGAACCTCTTCCATCGACATTTTGGTCAAGAAAGTATGCATTTTCGCGAGTAGCCCAACCACAATGTCGGATAGTTGTATGCCCGGCTCCGTGGTTGAATCCGCGAACCTAAAATGTGTGGCTGGCAAGCCGTTTTGGGTAAGTTGCATCGCGTTGAGACGGTCTCGGACGGTTTCTTCCACGTCAAGAATGTGTGTCGATCGACTAAACATCGCTATTCGGGCCGCATAGAAGATCGCGAAACTGTCGATTAGCAGGTTAGGCTCATTTCCTTCTAGAAAAGCCAACGAGTCGAGCGCGAGGCCGCGAAGCAGAATCCGCCGTAGAAGCGACACATTTAGTTCGTCTAGTTTGCGTGTGTTCCGGCTGACAATATCCAAGAGCCCTGTCAGGAACGCGACTTTGACACCCGGGTTGACCTCTGGATAGGTGTAGCGGTGGAACAGATCGGTGGTGGCCAACATTTCCGCCCGAAGAATCTCGGTGAGGTCGCTTTTGATAACCTCGTGAGCCCCATATAAGGACGGATCTCCAACTCCATGCAGGATGGAATCGATGATGTCTACGATTGACCAATAGACGGGGTCCGCTTCATGGTAATGAATTAAGAGGTCAGAGTCGTTCACCCACGCAAGGAAGGTTCTCAAACTCGTGGAGTGTAATATTTCGGGAAACGCGCCCTTCGCGACGTGATGGAACTTCAGTTCCTTCACATTCTGTTGAATCCGCATTGCCTTTCGCAGTTCGAGCAAGTCCAATGCACGCGGTTCACCTTCGTGGGAGACACCGCCGAGAACGAAAACCTTCACTTCTTCGACGTTGAAGCCCCGTGCATTCACTTTCAGCTTCCGCACGTTGTTCGTTTCGTCGTAATAGAAGGTGGACGGCTTCTCGATGTCCCTGAGACCGGCGAACTGCATTTGTTTGTCACGCCACTGGTTTAGATCCATCACGGCTAAACCTTCATGTGCTGCGGTGTCAGCGTCTGCATAAATCCTCGATCCGCCAGACACAGAAGACCATACTCTGGGTTCAAAACGAAGGGAGAGCACTGTCCTTCCGTAGCAACTGCTCGCCATGAGCAGGACTATTCTGTTGTCTGCGGGGAATGGGTTAATGAATCGGACCGTTGCGGAAACTGCTCGTATTCTCGGCGTGGACACCCAACAGGTGAAAACATGGGCATGGACATTCAGGGAATTTCTCTGCAATGAAGCGAATCCGGGCAAGTCTCGTTCGAGAAGTTTCGCAGATTCAGACGTACTGGCGCTGATGCTCATCGCCTTCTATTGGGAAGACGATCCCGACATGGAGGCAATACGGGCGCGCCTGGCTAGCGAAGATCACTTTGATGGCAGATTTCGCCAGATTCTCTATCGACATACTCCCATCCTGCAAGAACCACCAGAAGGACTCGATGAGACTTGGCGGCACGGGGTATTTCTTTGTGGCGGGACGGTCGATGGCTATCTTGCCCTGGCCCGAAGCTACCGAGAAGGCGCCGATGCCCTCTTGCAGTCGGCGCTCAAAAGTGGAGAACCACGCGATTGGGGATATCCGGTTCTTTTCGCATATCGTCATTCCCTTGAACTATATTTGAAGGTCGTAGGCAAGATCAGTGTGGAGACGCATTCGTTAAACCGATGCCTCACGATTCTGGAAAAGCATCATAGCCAAAGAATCCCGTCACCCGCTAGAGAATGGATCGCGGAGTTTGACTTAATTGATCCAGGCGGTACAACCTTTCGATATGACGATGAAAAGTCGGGAGCCCTGATACAGTATGCCGAATATTGGATCGATTTCAATCAACTCCAGCACGTGATGACATGCGTCTTCGACATGCTTGATCATGCGGCTATTCGAATGATGGGCGGTATCCCGTCACCCGAGTGATTTGGAACCTCACCACATCCTTTCGGCGATATATAGCCTATGAGGGAATCTCATGGCTGCGGGATCTGAGCTCCTTTGGCCGGTTTCCCTGTATCCTTATGATGTCGGTGAACCGAATTTGTAGGGGTCGGCATTCGGGCAGGACAAAGGCTGCATGGATGGGAAGCAAAAAAACGCAGTTCGATCGGCGTTTGCAGCGGAGGAAAGGCGGGAATATTCCCGCCCCAGCGTTATCCGCGGCTGCGTCCCCAGTTGGTTCTCCGAATTCGATTCTCCATCCGATGACTCATTGCTTCAAGCTCCGAGATTTTGCGCCGTAACTTCTCGATATATATGCGGGCAGCTTCGGGGAAAGCTCCGAACTCCGCTGGAGTGATTTCGTCCTGATCGCCGAAGGATCGGTAGTAGAGCCGGATTTCTTGACCAAGGCCCAGTTCTCCAAGCAGGGCGAGAAGCGCTTCGACTTCGGCGTCAACCTGTGCTCCTGTGACCTGTTGGCTGCGTTCCAACTGGAACGTCCGAATGTGTCCCGCGTGAAAATCTTTGAGACAAACCCCGAATGTTTCTGCCCAGTGCTGCAAATGCTCGCTGCGTGGATCATGCCAGAGAGGCGCTGCTTCACGAATTGTCATAGTCTCAACAATCTGAATTCGATCTTCGCTCACCGTCGCTAACCTCTTTCGGGCACCTTGAAGCTCCCACATTCCAATTTTCCTTAGAATAGTCGGCGTGGAACGTTCGACGGAGAGTTTCGGACAGTTCTCGTCGAGGTGGGCTCTTCTTCTTTAGTGCTGGAAAACCTTTGAATTCTTTATTTTCTGGAATCGCAGAGTAAAATGAACGCTTGATGGACGACATTTTTAAGGCTTACAGCGACGAAGTTGCCGTATTGTCGGCATCCCAAACGACGACGGAGCCGAGCTACTACCCGGCCATCAAGTCCCTTTTTTCGAAGATGCTGAGCGCTGAGACCCTACCGTTCGAGGTCCGCGCTTCGACCAGCGAATCCAGAGCCGGGGGCGGTCATGACATGCCGGATCTCGCGCTATACGACGGAGACGGTGATTATCTGGTAGTCGCCGGCGAAGTAAAACTCCCCTCGGATGAAATTAAGGACATTGCCTTTTCCGAAGATCGAAACGATCAGATTGGTAGGTACCTCGCTAAGACCAGTGTCGTCCTTGTGTCCAATGTGAGGGCCGTCGGCCTTTTGACGGTCCGGCACGGCGCGGCTCGGGACGGGAACAGGATTGCGCCAGCGAATCGAGTGTTGGAACACGTCGTTGAACTCTGGCCTTCGACGTCTGCGATGGAGCAGCGCCGTCCCATACCGAGAGAGGCGATTGAGGAGCTGTATCTTCTCCTGGAAACGGCTGTAACGCGCTATGCGCCGATTGCTGAGCCGGAATCACTGGCCAAAATTCTTGCTCGCCAAGCGAAACGTGCGAAGGCGCAACTCCCCATGGAATTCACACAGGCTGTCAGAGGGCTTGCTGATGACTTTGGCAAAGCGCTCGGTGTGTCATTTGAAGGTGACGAGGGTGAAGAGTTCTTTCGGTCGTCTCTCATCCAGACAGTCTTTTACGGCTTGTTCGCGGGTTGGACACTCTGGCTTCGTTCAGGATCAAAGGCTCCGTTTCGGTGGGAGGACCTGGCGGATCATTTGAAAATCCCGTTCCTGGCGGAACTGTATTACGAATTCCAGCATCCGAGACGTATTCAAGAGCTAGGGCTGCGTCCGCACCTCGATCTGGCGACGGAAACTCTCCACCGGGTCGATACAGGAGCCTTCTTTCGTCATTTCGAGCTCCCGAGCGTCCGTCACCGAGAGGAATCTGAAGGCCAAGGCGAGGCGACGGCGGCCATCATCTATTTCTACGAGCCGTTCCTGGAGGCATTCGATCCTGAACTGCGCAAGAGCTTGGGCGTTTGGTACACGCCTCGGGAAGTTATCCAATACCAAGTTCGCTTAATCGACAGATTGCTTCGCGAAGAACTCGGCTGCGACCGGGGTTTCGCCGACGAGAATGTGATCGTACTTGACCCGTGCTGCGGTACAGGCGCGTACCTGATTGAGGTGATGAGGTCGATAGCAGAACAGTTGGAATCGGAAGGTGCTGAAGCTCTGATGGGGCAAACGCTTCTCGATGCCGCAACTAAGAGGCTCGTTGGCTTCGAGCTATTGACTGCACCGTTCGTAATCGCGCAGCTCCAAATGTTTCTGATCCTCTCGGAACTGGGAGCGAAACCAACAGCTACCCATCGGCCGGCCGTCTTTCTCACAAATGCGCTCACGGGTTGGGATGGACCCGAGCAAATGAAGTTGCATTTTCCAGAACTACAGGCCGAGTACGATGCCGCGCACGCCGTGAAGCGTGCGGGCAAGATTATCGTGGTTATCGGTAACCCTCCTTATAACCGCTTCGCTGGTGTCCCGCTCTCGGAGGAGGCCGATCTTGTTGATCATTACAAGGGAATTCGACGCGATGACAAGGGCAAACAGGTCGGTTCCAGCGAACTGTACACCCGTTGGGGTATACGGAAACAACTTCTCGACGACCTGTATGTCCGCTTCTTCCGCTTGGCGGAGCGGTGTATTGGAGAGCGTGCCGAGTATGGGATTGTGAGCTTTATCTCGAACTATAGTTTCTATGCCGGGCGTTCACATCCAATCATGCGTTCGTCGTTGCTGCAATCTTTTGATGAGATATGGATAGATTCTCTCAACGGTGACAAGTATAAGACAGGTAAGGTCATCCCCAAGGGTCTGCCGGGTGAAGGAACGACGGACCAAAGCATCTTCACGACCGAGCATGATCCTCGTGGAATTCAGGTCGGCGCCGGAATAACGACCCTACTCAAGAGACGAGGGCGGAAACGCGAAGACCGTGTTCCAACAGTTCACTACCGAAACTACTGGGGCCGATCACAAGGCAAGCGAGAGGCGCTACTCTGCTCGCTCGGCATGGACACTTGGTCCTCCGCAAAGATGGCTGCTGCGGCGCGCTCTCCGGAAGGGCCCCGATCTTTTGAGAGCTTTGTACCTACCGAGCAGTCCCGTTGGAAGCTTGTGCCCTTCGCTGCGCAGGGAGGGTTTGACGATTGGCCGGCGCTCGATCAGTTATTTGCTACGAAATTTCAGGGTGTAAACCCGAATCGGGGCCTTGATGGAAGCGTTGTGGCGATGGACCGTGAATCGCTCACAGACCGGATGCACAATTATTTTTCGAACATGCCCTTGGATCGTCTGCTGGAACGGCATCCAGTTCTCATGCAGGACAGGGCTCGCTTTACGGCCGCAACCGTGCGGGGGAAGCTCAAAAGAGAGATCGGTTTTGACGAAAATAAGATTGTGCCATATGTGACGTTTCCGCTGGATCAGCGCTGGATCTATTACGAAACAGAATTCAAATTCTTGAATGAAGCGCGTGCGGAACTCTATAGCAGCCTATCCGGCAACGAGTTCCTTGTGACTGTACCGGAGCCGCGAAAGGAATCGGAAACCCGGCCTATCTTGTTGACGACTGCTTTTGACCTACACCTGCACGACCGGGGGTCTGTTGGCTTCCCTGTAACTACGATCGCGGCGAATTCGCTGGAAGGGACATTGTTTGCTGCTCATCGTGAGGCACCACAGCGGCAGGCTAATCTCGCCGAGGGCCCCTGGGAAGCTCTTAAGAAGGCATATGACTTTAGGGGCGATCTTTTCGGTAAAGACGCGCAAAAGCTGGCTCGCTGTCTCGTCCGGGTTTCGCTTGCTCTCTGTCACTCTCCCCAATATCAGTTTGAACATAAGGAGTCTCTAGCCCAAGACTGGGCGCACATTCCGATCCCAAAATCTTCCGAATTATTCCAAGAGTTGGTTGATGCAGGTGATCGACTTGCGGTCCTGCTGGATCCTGTCGCTAATCCGGGAAAGGTCCTGAAGTCGGTCTTGGGAGACGAACTCAAACAGATTGCGGTACCCACGAGAGTAGGCGGAGGGAACGTGAGCGAAGGCGATCTCCTGGTCGAATACTCATTTTTCGGTGGTGCTCAGGGTGGTTGGCGCGAACGGCCTGCAGTTGGTAACGAACCGATGCATGACGAGTGGGGGAATGCGACAGGGGATCTATATATCAACGAGAATGTCTTTTTTCGCCATGTGCCGGAGCGGGCTTGGCGTTATGACCTCGGCGGCTATCCCGTAATAAAGAAGTGGCTGGGCTACCGCGACCGCGGTCGGCGACCGGGAGTACCGTTATCGGTGCAGGAAACCGCGCATCTTAGAGGAATGGCGCAGCGGTTGTGTGCAGTTTTGCGATTGCATCCGACTCTCGATGATCTGTACGAGCACACATGCAAGGACTGTTTTTCTGCTGAGGAGCTTGGATTGTGAAGTCGGGCCACTGTTCCTGATGAGAGCCAAGAAACGGCTACTGCCTTCGGCAAATCAGAAAAGCGAGGTTACGAATCCGGCCCTGGGGGCTTGCATATTCGCCTTTTATTCGCTATACTGTGTCGATACTTGGGCGATCCGTGTATCCCATTGATTTTGCGTCCTCTATGACATGCGTGCGAAAATTGAATGCACAAGAAAAGGTGCGTATAGAGGGAGAATCGGAGCCGTACAGTGGCCACAGCTCTACAACCGGCAACAATCAAGGCTCCGCTCCTCGCATGCGGATATAGGCCTGATCTCCTGCGCGCCGATTTCCCGTTTGGCAGGAATCAAATCGCGCCGATTGTTGGATTCGCACAAGCGCCTACAGATTCTCGTTCTGCCTGTGTTGCGGTCACCTCGGCAGGTAGAGATCCTCACATGGCAGCTGAACAGTGCAGAGCACTCGGCGCTCCAGTGGTCTTTGTGTGTGCCGGCGATGTACTCCAATGGTGGAAACAGGGGAGCAAGTCACCCGAGTTTCTGGAGAGTATTCCCACCTCCGATATAAATAGCTTTTTCGATAGACGCAGGGACGAGTTTTCTCCCGAGACTGTCTATCGGGCAAAGACTTGGGGACGTTTCAAGACCGAATATCAGCTGAGTTTCGTAGATTTGGGATTGATGCCTCTAGTCGAGGAAGAAGTTGGAAGATCACTTGCCAATCTCATAGAGCGCAACGTGTCTGAGCTCCAGGCTTGTTTAGGCCGTACGAATATCTCGGCTACGACGGGACAGTGGCTTCTTCAGAGTATCTTCTGGTTGGTGTCAGGCAAGATTCTGCATGACAAACAGGTTGGCGCATTTCGTGATCTCGATTTGACAGATGTGGACGAGGTCTTCGCTCGTCTGGGTGCTCATTATGGAGCGGTGCCTTTGGCAATCCGAAACCGCCGAGAGCGTGATGGACTCAGCAGCGCCGCGCAAACCATCAGCCGGTTTAGCAGCCTCGCTTTAACGACCACTGAATCTCTGGCGTATGTGTACGAAAATACCCTGATTTCTCAGAAAACCAGAACGGAGCTTGGGACACATAGCACTCCATCTTTTCTTGTGGACTATGTGGTGGGAAATCTGTCTGACTGGATAGCTGAGATTCCCGTCGATGAGCGGAGTGTCTTTGAGCCAGCTTGCGGTCACGCAGCGTTTCTTGTTTCAGCTATGCGGCTGCTGACCGAGTTGCTGCCACCCGATCGGGCAGTACCGCGTAAGCGGGGGGCATATTTGCGGAGTCGATTGCACGGTTCCGACATTGACTCATTTGCACTCGAACTGGCGCGACTTTCCCTAACGTTGACGGACATTCCAAACCCCGATGGATGGGATTTGAAAGCTGGAGATATGTTCATTGGGGAGGGGCTGAGTGAACAAGCTAAGGCCAGCACAATTCTTCTCGCAAATCCGCCGTTTGACAACTTTTCGCGCGAGGAACAGGTTTCGTATCAGAAAAAGAATACTGAACTGAGCTTCGTCAACAAATCGGTGGAGATGCTGTGGCGAACTCTTCCGAAGTTGCGAGGAAGCGCGGTGTTCGGTCTTGCGTTGCCGCAGTCTTTTCTTCACAACAGCAATGCAAAGGAAGCTCGCGAAATGCTTCTGAACACCTTCGAGCTACGTGAGGTGTGTTTATTTCCGGACCGAGTATTCTCGTTTTCAGACGCCGAGTCAGTGGTTCTTCTTGGACGCCGCAAAGCCGCGAAATATGAAAACTCTGTTCGGTACCGCAGAGTGCGCGAACGGCAGTTGTCTTCTTTCCGTTCAACCTATGAGGCTTCCAGCACCATAGAAGTGAAGCAGTCCAGATTCTCTAATGAGCACGATCAGTCGTTGCGCCTTGCAGACCTTCTGGAAATATGGAGCTACTGCGCGAATTACCCCACACTCGAAGACGTTGCATCGGCTGGGCAGGGATTTATATTCCACGGCGCGCAACTTCCGAAGGGGAGCAATACATTTTCGCAGAAGAAGTTTCCAGGGAGTCAACCTGGCTTCATTCATTTCGACCAGGGATTGCACTTGCATGACCTACCTCAGCAATATTGGGTCAACCTTAATCCCGAAGTTATTCGACGAGCAGTCAGCGGAACGAAAGTCGGGGTTCCTCAAGTGCTGCTCAACTACGCTCCGTGCAGTCGTGGACCTTGGCGGCTAAAAGCGCTTTTGGATTCGAAAGGGCATCCGGTTTCGAGTCGCTTCATAGTCGTTCGCCCGAGTGACTCGTATTCGGTCCTTGCACTGTGGGCCATCCTGAACTCGCCGGTAGCAAATGCCTTCGTCTTTTCCCATTTGGGAAAACGAGACAACGTGGTCGGTGATGTCAAAAAGATGCCGATGCCGGTGAAGACTTCTTTTGGCAGGCTTGAGGCGACGGCAAGTCGGTATCTGAGAGAAGCTTCGCTGAACTCCGGTTCCGCGAAGTTGAAAGACATGCTGTCTGATGTTGACTGCGAAGTGCTCCGTCTGTATGCCCTTCCGGCGAATCTCGAGCGACAAATTCTTGAAACCTTTACCGGATGGGAGCGAGTCGGCGTTCCATTTAGCCACGCACATTATCTACCTGAAGGTTTTCATGCCGACGTATCTTTTGCGGATTTTAGGAAGATTGACGAAAGCTGGTCGAGAACGAACCGTGAACGAGGATTATTGATTGACTTACAGATCTCGGGCAAGTTGGATGAGGCACAGCGAGTCCGACTGGACCTTTTACAGCAGTATGCGGACTATCACATTAGTCAAGTGGCGCCTGTACCGATCAGCGAGTTGGATGAACTCGAAAGAAAACTTCTCACGAGGTTGATTGATGGAGGTGAGAAGAGTACATGAACGGATTTGAGTATCCGAATCAGCCTCACGTTCGACGTCATGGCCCGTCCGGATACTCGGACTATGAAAGCTATCGTGACTGGTTGCGCGATGAGTTTTTATTCCGTTGCGTCTATTGCCTTCATCGAGAAAAGTGGTACAACCGCAGCGCGGCCTTTCATATAGATCATTTCATTCCCGTCGTTTCTGATGCTGGCAGCATTTGCGAATACGCGAATCTCTTGTATGCTTGCGCAGCATGTAATGAGGCTAAAAACGCCATACTTGGGCTTCCTGACCCTTGCAAGATTGCTTTCGGTGATTGTCTTCGAATTACGGCAGATGGGCAGGTACAGTCACTCAACAAGCACGGCGAGAAACTGCTTCAAACATTGCGCCTGAATAGTACGAAGAATGTCGAGTATCGATCTCGTCTCATGAGAATGTTCGATGCCCTCCAGAAAAGCGCACCGGAACTTTATCAGGAATGGATGAGTTTCCCAAATGATCTTCCCGATCTGCGGATGAAACGAGTTCCGTCAAATACAAGACCGCAAGGAGCGCTTGAGTGCCACTTCGCTCTGCGCGAGAGCGGGCTCTTACCTTCAACATACTGAGTTGATAGGGCAAATTGCTGATTGAAGATGTTTGCCCTAAAGAGCCAATCCCAGGCCACCAACCGGTATGTTTTCGAGGGCGTGGGGTCGCTCGAAGCCCGCACTTGGGACTGGAGTTGGATTGGCACCAAAGGTTGGATTGGCACCAAAGTCGATCGCAGAAGTCTTGGACACATCGCGGCTGAGAGTCTCGGCAAGGGCCGCGGCATCGTTGGTGAAAATCTGTGCGTCATGCGAGGCACGCGAAACCGAGACATAGGCGAATCGCTGGTTTATCAGGTCAGGGTGAGCTTCGGTATCCATATTCACCAATACTCGCTCTGCGGTAATGCCCTGTGAGCTATGCGAGGTCACGGCATAGCCGTGATCGAAATGGCGCATCTCGCGCGGGTCGAAGGTAATGGTCTTCTCTTTATCGCCATCCATGCGGACGGTCATTTTCCCGTCTGCGTCGATCCGCTGAAGCGTACCGAGGTCACGGTTGGCAACGCCCAGCTCGCGGTTCGGTGCCGTGAGTTGTATCCGGTCGCCGATGGCAAACTCGCGCTCAATCTCGCGGTAGGCACTGATACCGCGTAGACGCGCCGGATCATAGGTCACTGGCTCCCCATTCTGTTTCCGTACCATGACAAGATTCTCTTTCGGGTCGATGGCAACGACCTGGGCATAGCTGCCGCTCTCGATGCCATGCTCTTTGCTACCGCGGACGTAATGCAGCACATCTCCGGCCTGATAGCGTGCGGCCCATGCACGATCAGCACCAGTCATATCGGATCGCGGCATGAGCACCTGAATGGAATGGTCCTGCTTATCGAGTGAACCAAGCTCCTGCAATTCCTGTCGCACAGCCTGATTGATGGCGCGGCGCGAGGCATTATCGGGAGACACGATGATGGCGTTTTCAGGATGCAGGGCGTAAGCCTTCGCAATCGCCACGATGCGTTCCTGCGGGTCTACGATCTCTGTCACGCGGCCCTGCTCCTGGAGCATCTGAACGCCAATCTTCGTCTCATTCTTCGACAGATGCTCGACGGCCTTCAGGAGCTGGGAATCTCGCTGGCGCACAATCTTATCGAGATGTGCGGTCTGCATCCCGGCCTGCTGCAACTGCTCGAAAGGCTTTCCGGCATCGACACCCTGATGCTGGCGAATGTCTCCAATGAGCAACACTTTGTCCCGGGGGCCAATTTTGCCAAGAAAATCCCGCATCTGTTGTGTAGATGCCAGGGACGATTCATCAACCATATAGAAATGCTTCGCTGCCAGGTCGGTATTTCGGTTGCGGGCAAGAAAGCCCTGCAAGGTGTCGGCAGCGATCCCCGCGTCGCGGAGCTGCCGGGCGGCGCGGCTGGTCGGTGCGAAGCCTTCGACCGAATAGCCGCTCTGCTCCGCCCCCTGCCGAATGCTGGCAAGCGTCGTGGTCTTCCCGGCCCCAGCGACGCCCTGCAATCCCCGTACTTGGTCGCGAGAGGTAAGTACCTGCTCAATCGCTACACGCTGCGCCTGATTGAGCTGCGGACGGGTATGGGTGAGTGAAATCGCCTGCTGCATGGACATAAGCTGCGGACCGTGGCCCTGGCCATCCCGCATTGTCTTCACAATCACACGCTCCGCTCGAATTGTCTCTTCCGTAGTGAATTGGCGGCCAGTCTCATGTTTCTTCGCGGTAACGGCACGGAACTCACCCGAGGCAACACGCGCCTCGAAGCTGGCGCGGATCTCCGGATATGTCGTTTCCCCCATTCCTCGCCGCATGGCATCAACGAAGATTACGCGTTCGTCCATAACAGCTTGGCGTTCAAAGCTGCGGTCGCGGGCAAAAGTCAGCGCGGCGTGCGCCTGCTGCTGACGCACGCTCGGCGGCCGCTCGTAGGTCTGGTTCTGCCGACGTGTAAGGGCTTCGATCACTACCTTGTCAGCCTGATTGCCGAAATCGGCGGCGATCTGCCGATGTGCGGCCATAACCTCGGCGGGAGAAAGAATCTGCTTGCCGTCACGGGTATTGTGGGCGGCGATCTGCGCGGCCTCCGGCCCGCTAAATCCGCTCCTGGCAACCGCCTCCAAGATCTGCTGGCGACGTGGACTGGAGGCGTCCAAATACTCCTGCGAATAGCCTTTGATCTCTGGCGCGCCGCTCTTGCCCGATTCGATCTCGTAGCCGAGAGAGCGAAGTCGATAAGTAAGGTGTGATTGATAGATGGCGGTCGCGTAACTCTGGGACTCGAAAAAGCTACGCTCCTGAAGCGCCCGCATCTGCCCATTCTCCCGCTCGGTCATGTTGAAGATGACGACATGCGTATGGAGCTGCGGGGCGGCGTAACCATCGACCGGGCGCGCGGTATCGTGGTGGAACTTAGCGGCGATGAACTGCCCGGTCATCTCGGCGGGGCGATTGCCGCCGATGCGGGCCTGCGTGTACCGCTCCAACTCATTGAGGGCGAGGTTCACGGCCTGCTGGTGAGCCTCGCGCACTCGCTCATCCCCACCGACAAGAGCAGTCAGCGAAACCGATTTGGGGGCGCTGAACGTGCCGTCCCAACCGGCGCGATGCTCTACCGGCGCAATGGTTTTACCGTCCTCGGTCTGGTACTCCTGCACCTTGCGATGCCGAACCAACTGCTCGCCGGTCAGCGGATTCTGCCCCTCGGAGAGACGGGCGAACTCCGCGGCTCCGACGCCGCCAGCGAGTGCGAGCTTGTCAGCCAGCCTGCCGTGCCACTCTCCTTGGATGCTGTCGTTCTGCTTCCAATAGTTCTGCTCGGCGGCGGTGAACTCCTTGGCGTGATAAGTCCGCGCCTGAGTTGCGGAGAGCGGTTTCGAGATAGTCAGCATTGACATTTCACCCCCGCAGGATCAGGTCTTGGTGTTCGTCGATATCGGGAGCGATGGCAGGCTCGCGCTCGATTTGCTCGATCGTCGCAATCCCACCCGTCGGCGTTGGCGCGACAGGCTCAGGCTCCTGCTTCTGCTCCGCAGGGGACGTCTCGACTGCCCATACTCGTTTGGGGTCGTAAGGCAGCTTGTCATCGGGACGCTCGCGCAGCTCGAAGCCATTGGCAACTACCGGCATGTCGAAGTAAGGGAACGCAAACCGTGTGACATAGTTCTGATACTTCATGTAAGCGTGAAGGTCGGCTAGGCCGGAGATTTCCGACTCAAGTACGAGCGGCTCGACCTGCCGGTCCAGAGCGAAATTCCTGCCCGCCCGCGTGCCGTCAAAGTGAGTTTCGCGCAGCCTTTCGACTTCGACCTTGCCAATGAATTCGCTCACCCATTGACCTGCCTTCGGCTCTTTCGTCGTAAGCCAGATGCTCGTCGCTGGCTGCGACAACATCACTTCGGCCAAGTGTCCGTACAGGAATTCAAGCTGGGCCTTACCCTGGAAGCCCAGCACCACAGGATTGCGGCTCTTGCGGGCCTCCGTAATTGCGGTGTGAAGCTGCGGCAACTTCTGCAAGCTCGCCAGCTCGTCGATGACAAACCACACCCGCCGCTGCGCCTCGGTCGGCCCATTCAAGAGTCGTAATACCAGCCAATCAATCCATAGACTCTGCAAGGGGCGCAGTGCCTCTCGCTCAGCGGGCAGCGAGGTGAGAAAGATCCACCCTTGCCGCTTCTCGGCCCACTCCGTCGCCGTCCAGGCTCCGGTACTCTCCTCCCGCTTGGGTAGCAGGCGGAGGCTATCGGCGACCAATCCAAGCGAGGCCAAAACACCGGCGCGCTGCTGGTGGGCTCGTGGGTCAATCAGATGCGCGTGCTCAGTACCTTTAAGCCTGCGGTCGATCTCATCGGGATTCGCCATCCACGCCACGAGCTCATCCGGCGTTGGACCGTAGGCCATCAGAAAGGCAAATATTTTCTGCGGCGATTCGATAAAGAATTCGCCCTTCTTGTCCTGGGGCGGTTGGAACAAGGAGGCTGCCAACGCCTTGGCTTCGGAACGGCTTCGCAGCTCCTCGGCTGGCCCCCAGTAGGGGCAGCGTTTGTCAAGCGGGTTGAGGATCACATCGCCACGCTCCGGCTCATAAAACCGCTTCACGAACTCGCGTGCCGGGTCATAGACGATTGCCGAATCTCCCCGGCTACGAACCTGCCGGAGCACCTGAAACATCAGGGCAGACTTGCCAGCGCCCGTATCGCCAATGATCTGCATGTGTTGCGGCTCAGCCCGCGCCGGTATGCGAATCATCTCCTTCATCTCATCGGTCTTGAATCCGATGCCGTCGCCTTTGACGGTCTTATTGAACTGGCGCGGCGTCAGCATCTCCGGGCCTTTCAGCCTGCGCCCGTACTTCAACTGTTTCTGTCGCTGCACATCTTTCAGCGTCGTGAACGGAAGGAGCACAAGAAACACAGCCGCTCCTGCGAGAAGCGGCGGACGGAAGAAACCGGACAGCGGGGTGCCGTACACGACAGCCTTCAAGTACGCGCTCAAATTTGCATCAAGGTAGATCCGCTGCGGACCTCGAAAGAGCAGCGTGTAACCCTGCTGCTGGGCATTCAACGAGAGCGCAAGGGGGATTTCTTGGCGATCTAGCTCTAGCGTTCTGCCGAATGCCACGTCGTCATTCACCGCAGGCCGTAGCGCAGTCTTTGGTCCACCGACGAAGAGCACCCTGTAGCTGCTCCGATGCGTTGGCATAAATGTCGCGATAGCGGATGTGCGTTCGTAAGTCGGCAGATAATACCGTTGCAACGGCGTTGCGATATGGATGCGAATGCATAGAACAACGAAGGTCAATGCGACTACACCGAAAGTCAAGCCATAGGTGTAGATCGGGACATGGCGCGGCCAGATGATCGACTCTTTGCGTCCCCACGTAGTCTTTGCCATCGGCTTACCTCCTTTTCTCGGACGTCAGCTTTCCGGCCAGTTCATGCTTGGCAGTACTGATTTCATCCAGCAGTTTGTCGAACGCTTCGGGCGTGAGCTTCTGGCCGGCAGCGAGCGGGCGAAGCACGTTGACCAACAGCAGGCGCACGCCAAGAATCTCCGCCAACGGAGCATTTTGGATTGCGGCGCCGCGCAACTCTGCCAGGATCACGTCGCGTATCCACTGTCCCCGCGCGAGCCCGTGAGACTGAGCGAACTCCGTGACTGCTCTGCGTTCCTTTCGCGTGAGCTTCGCGGTCACTGGAAACACACGTAACGCCTCTCGGTCGCCGTCCGCTTCCGTATCGTTTTTTGTTTTCAGGAGCGCCATAGATGTCCACATTTCGCAGGTGCACCCAAGTGCACCTGAAATTGCTATGTCATTGAAAGAGCAATAAGTGCACTACGGTGCACCTGCACGACCCTACTAGGGATGGAGTGTCAAGATTCTTCCGGTGCGAAGCACCGCTGTGGCATTGCCACAAGCTTCGGGAGCGGGATCATGCCTTCGATCCCGCTACGTTTGGTGCTGTTTGCGCCGGTGATGCTGAGTTGGAAGCCGGTTTGCGAATTGCCGGCTCGGCTACCTCATTTGCTCCGGCTTTCCGGATGCGCAATGTGGGCGTTACTTTCTGAGCATTTGGCGACTTGAGGAACTCCTGGAAATCGCGGTCCTTGGTGAAGACATACGCAAGCGCCTGCTCCACAACATCATCAGCAGAAGCACTGATGAAAGCCGCGTATTGATCGACCTGAGCTGCGGTTGTATCAGTCAGCCGAATGGAGGCGCTGATATGACGGGTTTGGACGACTTCGAGTAGAGGCATTTCCGTTCTCCTTGTATTCAGAATCAAGCAATATTTCTGCGTACAACCATGCGTTGTGCCGTGGCGGCAATCTCCCGTGCCCGGGCAGAACAAAGCGCGTCTGGAAGATCAAAGCGGCGCCGCTCCATGATCATCGTGATGACAGCGTCTAGGGGCGCCCCTTCAAGAATCCAGTGACGGGCGGAAGCTACGTCAACGGTGCGTTGCGCGTAATAGAGAGGGTTGGATTTGTCCGCCCTGCGAGAAGCCAACTCGCGCGTCAGTTGGACGGCGTCTTTTCCCTCAGAAAGTTGAAGACAGACCCATGACCAATCCTGCTCAGAGCGCGTGTCCTTGTGGGAAATGGAATGCGCAGAATTGTGAACCCGAACTGCGGCCGCAAAGGCGATGTTTTCGAGGTGGAAGTCTGCCGGTGTCCACACCCGCTTCTCGCCGTATTCGACCGTGACGAAGTGTGCGGGGGAATACTTCCGATTGAAGAAGCCCGGCAGGCGCAGCACCCGGTTCCGATCGGTGCAAGCGGGGTCGCCACCGAAGGTAAAGGCGAGGCGCTTGAGGATGATCTCCTGCTCCTCGAAATCAAAGCCTTCTACATGCCACAAGACCTGGTATTTTCCGGGCGACGTGCAGAGAACAGCGGATGTAGGAGGCAGCGCACTTGAAGTCCGGACGGCGGCGCACCGCGCATCGCCCTCCGAGTCGATATCTATATATACGTGGCGGATGGATTCTATGGACTCCTTGGTCCGCTTCCGGCTGCCAGAACGAAGCGGATTGGCGGCTACATAGACGTTTGCACCGTGGTAATTCTCGTGCGCCAGCCAGGCGAGATAGCGACGTGCGAGCGCCTGTTCGAGCGTCACCACTCGTTGCTGCGTTTTGGCTGGGTTCTCGCTCCGTAGCAGCAGAGCGATCGTCGAGCCCGACGCAAATATCCGGGAAAGAAAGTCTCTGGCAATATCGTTCATCGAACTCCTTCCGTCGGTGCTTCATAGCGAGCGCGATATCAAGCCTTCAGCAGCCGAAGAAGTCCGGCTGCTGCCGGACTTCCGAGCCGTAGGAACATCCCTAGAACGGGATGTCCTCGTCCGTCGTCACCGGCTCCGTCTCAAGCTCTTCCGGGGTAGCCTTCTCAGCCCGGTCCAGCTTGAGGATCGAAGTCACCCGAACGCTATCGGTGCGCACCGGCTTCTTCGCCTTCTTCGGCGTGTATTCAAGGTGGCGGATCTCCCCCTCGACCTGGATGTGTGCGCCCTTCTTGAGCGTGGCGGCAAACTCGCTGAACTTGCCGAAGACGATGCAGCGATGCCATTCGGTGTGCGAGACGTATTCGCCGGTTTCCTTGTTCTTGTACGAGGTCTTGGTGGCGATGGAAAACGTGGTGAAGTTCTGTTCGTTCTTGCCGGTGCGTACTTCCGCGTCGCTGCCGAGGAAGCCCATAAGGATTGCTTTGTTCTGGTACATGGTGGTGATCTCCGTTTCGTTGAGTTTCCCGTATCCTGCTCGGGTCACACCTAGCGAAGCGAGCGAGCGGGCCCGGCTCCCAAGTGCCAAGGAGTGCTTTCTTGGTGGGTGCCCGGAAGAAGTTTGTGCGGCGTTCTTTGCCGCGGCTGTCAAACTTGTTCTGGGAGGTGCCGGGAAAGCAGAACGACGCCGTGCCGCAGGGCGCCGGAAAGGCCCCGAAGCGTGATCCCGAGAAGAGGACGGGATACGAACCGGATGGCACGCGAATGAACCAAAAGAATCTCCACGCTTCCCGCGACCGAAAGCCCGGCTGAACGCCATGCCAACGCTCAGAGCCTCCATTTCGGTAAAGAAACGGGTTGATCCACCGAATCGGCATCTGCACGCTGCCCGTCGCAGGTATGCGGTTGCCACGCTGGGCACATTCAGAGACGAGTTGGGGTAGACAGCTACAGGAGCCGTGGGAGGAAGCATGGAACCAACCTCAGTTCGAATTGAATTCGTTAGCTGACGGCCCGCGCGTCAGGCATCGGAGACACGGTAGACCTCCCTAGTGACGAAGGACTGTTCCGCGCGGCTATACCCGGAGACGGTGATGAGTTCCCGGACTCTTCGGCGGCCGTTGGCATCGCGTTCGCAATGCAGCACAAAATCCACGGCTTTTCCGGTCTGCGAACGGATAAATGTCTGATCCAAATTCGCCCTTGCGCTCAATGCCATGTCCGCGAGTCTGTCGAGCGCATCGAGAGCGGAATCGGCGTGCAACGTCGAGAGCGTTCCGCCGTGTCCAGTGTTCATGGCCTGGAGCAAATCGTAGCCGCATTCGTCCCGAATCTCGCCCATGATGATGCGATCGGGCCGGTGGCGGAGAGCTGCGGCTACCAACTGGCTCGGCGTTATGGCAACTTGACCTGGAATGGCTGCAACGGCCTCCCACCGAACCGCGTTGGGATGCGCTATCTTCAACTCTGCCGGCTGCTCAATCACGACTAGCCGCTCGTTCAATGGAACATGGTCCAACAGAGCCTTCATCAAGGTGGATTTACCAGATCCGGTTCCACCGCTGATAATGCCGTTCTTTCGCTTGAGGATCAGGTTTACCGCATCATCGCGAACAATGGCTGGAAAACTACCTGCATCAACGAGCTCGTCGGTGGTGAACCAGCGATTGAATTTGCGGACAGTTAGTGTCGGGCCATCGATTGAAGAGGGAGAGCCAACTACAGCCACTCGGGAGCCGTCCGGCATTCGTGTATTCAAGATGGGATTCTGTTCCGTTAGGTCTTGCCCCAGGATGCGGGCGACTCTCTCGATGGCCGCCTGCAAACGCTCATTCGTGTATGGCGTGGCCAGCGGAATCCGCTCCACTACGCCTCCCTTGTCGGCGAACACTCCCGTGGTCCCGTTGATCATCAAATCCGAGATGGTCGGGTCGAGCAACAGTGCTCGCAGCTCATCCGGAAAAAACGGAAGTATCAGCTCGAAACTCATCGCACAGCTCCTGTGACGGGCTGGGCAATAGCGTCAGGATTAGCGCTGGCGGTCCCTGGCGCAGCGATGTCCACGGAGACGCGGTTCTCGTGGAACTCGGTGATGGTCAATCCGAGGGGATTGATGAACTCATACTGGGGATAAATCTTGGCCTGATCGCTGACTTGTTTCGGGTTCAGGTAGTAGGTTACGGATAGCAACCAATGCTCGGTGCGAGGCTCGCGGGAGTGTTCTTCGGAGAAGATCCTGTCAAAGGTGACCAGGGCTGTGCCACTGGCGATACGAACGCCTTGCACCATCTCCTCCGACATCGCGGTAATGGTGACATTGCGAACCTGAACATCACTTGATTCCACCTGTCCACCCGTGACTTGCGAAACGAGGTGAGCCTGGTTGTCTGCACCCATGAGCCGCGAGGCTAGCGGTCCAGACAGGAAGTAATAGTTGAGCGGATACTTCTTTGCAATCGTCTCCCGATTGATCGTGTAGCGGTAGTTCGCCCAGTCGGTGAGATAGGTCCTCACTTCGCCCTCGCGTGGGCTGTAGTTCAAGTCGGTGTATTGGATCGCCTGAGCGCGCCCCATCTCGTCGATACGGATGTAGCGATTTGCGATGGGACGGTGGGCCAATGAAAAGTTAAGCCACATCGAACCGCAGAGGATTACGGTGCCACAGGCGATGATGAAGCGATAGGCCTTGCGCTCTGCGTAATGTGAGGAATAGACCTCATTCCCGATCTGGTCGGCGACCATAGCGTGCTCCGGGGATAGAGAGGATTCAATGTGAGCTGTGCGTGCTGACATGGTGCCTGTTGCTCCTTTCCGAGACAGCTTTCAACACGATAGTGACGTAGATAGCCCCTGCGACAAGAGCTCCCGCTATAAACAGGAGGAGCAGTATGCGCATGAATCGAGATCCAGCTGAGCGCGCCAAGAAAAATCCAGTAAGGAAATCCCACATATCAAGCTCCTCCCGACATCATCGCGATCGATCCAGCAGCTCCAGCGGCTGTCTTCGTCGATGCGGAGACGAGCCCTGCTGCACCTCCGAAGATCGCCTGTGTCATGCTCGGAATGAACAGCATGTTGATGATGAAGGCGACGAAAACCATCAAGCAAGGGATAAGATTGGCAATCCACATCTCCATCGAATAGTTGCCGTTGAAGGTCTGCTGCAGGAAGCCGTTCATGAATCCGGCCCAGACGTAAATGAAGGCCGCTGCCACGGCGCGGATCATTGCGAAGCTGATGAGGACGTCGAGAAAGTGAAAGAACTTGGCTTTGAAGCTCTGGGTCAAGAGGAGAGGCACGAAGACCGGACCGAAGAGAGCTGTAACGCCGTAGAGAATAAAGGCGCTACAGTTGATGACAAAAAGGATCGCGGAAGCGAGTCCGAGCATGAGCTGAACCAGGACATAGCAGAGGATCTGCACGGGCGCAGTAAAGGAGGGCATCGCAGTCCCATCCCCGGCTGTTTTTAGTAAATTGAGAAGCTGGTCGAGCGAATTCTGGTCGAACGCTGCCACCATTGCCTGCGCTATGTACGAGAAGAAGTGATTGATGCCGAAGCTCGCGCCTGGAAACGGATTGACCCAGTAGTTGATGAGCAGGCTGCAAGTGATCAGCTTGAGAAGAAAATTGGTCAGATCTCCGGCGCGGACGGGCTGCGTGTGGAAGCGCAGCGTCATCGCGCTCGTATTCCAATTCACAACCATGCTCACCAGCTTGAAAAATGCGATTGCACTGAGTTCGGTGATGCCAAGCTGAGTCAGCGCACCGCCGTTCTGCGTGGTGAGATTCGTCAGGTTGTTGGTGAACTGGTAGAGCCAGTCCATACCCGAGCTTGCGGACGGGAGTGCTTGTGCGAGAACGATGGCGGCGCCCATGTTGATCTCTTTTCCGGACGGGGTTATGGAAGGTAGCTCTTCCAGGTCTTGCTTTCATTGCCTGCGGCGGAGTTGTGCTTCATCTTGTTGTCCTCGACCTTCTTACGAAACGCTTCATCTTCCTTGCGGCGTTCCTCCGCGTCGCGCTGCTGCTGCTCCAGAATGGCTGCCGCCTTCGCGATCTCATGACGTTGGTAGATCGCGGCGCTGGCGATGGTAGCCAGCACCGCAAGGATTGCAATCAACAGTTTCGTATTGAGCATTTTCAGCATTGATTGTTCCTGTCAGGGCAAGTAAGTTTGCCAAGTATTGCCTTCATTGGCTGCGCTTGTGTCGTTGACCGCATGTTGCTGTTGCACAAAGGCCGCGGTGTTGAGGTCCGTCGCGGCAGCATTGCGGCGTTCCATGTTTGAAATCGCCATCTGAGAAGCGAGGCACGCCTGAAGCGTTCCCTGGCTTTGCATCTCAGACATCTTCTGTGCCTCGGCGGCGTTGAGAAGATTGAGCTGCTGGACCTCGCTGTTGGTCGTGCTGGTGCCATCGAGCTGAGAAGCCATCAGGCTGATGTTGGCGGTTGAGTTCTGCGCACGGCCAGATCGATAAGCGCCGACGGCTGTAATGCAGTCCGGTGAGATGGCGTCGGACATTTCGACCATCGCGAGCTGGGACATCTGTGGACTGCCGAGAGGCTGACCTTGAAGATAGGTGGAAACATTGGTGCTAACCGGAGTGGTCGCCGTCCTCCAGGCCGTGATTGACGTTGATGGCGAATTGCTGTTCAACGAGACACTCAGACCAGCCGACTCGCCAAACATGTTCGCTACGTTGAGGTTTTCGAGTCTATTGAGCGCAGTTTGCCATTGCTGTTTCACCGAAAAGTGCTCGATGTTGCTTTTCAGCATGTTGTACTGCGACTCGATTGTCGTCAGCTGCGACACAAGGCTCGCGTAGCTCGTGGGATCGAAGACAATGTCCCCGATCCCAAAAAGGGCGAAGCCCGGCGTCGCAGAGATCAGTAGGAGACCTGCTCCGACGACCCATTTACTCCGTTTTGTCATGTGGATTTTCATAGAGCGCTCCGAAACAGTTTCAAAAGCACTGAAGACACGTCGGATCGAGCCGGTCCAAGGAGATGTGGTGGACATTGCCGATGAGGTTGCCGACGAATTCAAGCGAAGATCCGCCCGCATGCTGCAGCAGAGAAAAGCCATCCGATCTGACGGACAGAACGCCTCCGAAACATACTGCGGCGACGGCGAGTAGCGGGTGCTTGCGGGCGAGAGTCATCATTCCTCCTTTCTTCACAAGGTGGGATCCACGCGATGTTCTGTGTAGGAGGGAACAAGGATGTCTCGGCCGATGTAGATTCGTGCGCGGGAACCTTCTTTAAGTGTGATGATGGGGAGCCGGTTGAGGAAGTGATTCAGCACCTGTTCCCCCTCGGCGGCCAACTGCTCGGAAATGCCATTGCGGATTTCTGTCGAAGGCGTGAAGACGCTACCGGTATTCCCTATCTGCGCGAGGCCTCCGATGCCCCCAATGGCGGCGGCAGCGCCGAAGGCAAGCAAGTAACCGTGATCGACTTTAGTTGCAAGACCGGTTGTACCGATTTGGTCAAGGCCAAGGTACTTGTCGAAATCCAGAGAAAATCCGTCCGGGCATACCGCTCGATGGAAGGTCACGAATATCTTCCTCTGTTGGGCATTCCCGACACTCTGCACACTCCCGATCAGACGTGTACCTTGGGGCATCAGGAGTTGCTGATGGTCGTGTGAGTAGTAATCCGTCGTCAGCATGACGAGGATCGGGCCGGCTAGCCCTCCATCCACATGATTGGTGACTACTGCTTCGAGAACCGTTCCCTCGAAGATTCGATAGAGCTGACCTTGAAACTGATCGAACGGGTATGCCGACATCGGATCGCTCGTGAGCGCCGTGCCCTTCGGTGCTTGGCTGCCACCGATGTCCTCACCGGTTGCTTTCTCAACCGCCTCCGATTTAGCTGCCTGCACAGCAGCGGGCTGTCCGGAAACTCCCTCACGGGAAAAGTCAATGGCGACTGTATCGCTGCTTCGCGCGTCCTGTTGCTGCTTTTCGGCAGCGAGCCGCTTTTGCTTCGCTTCCGCCTGAGCCTCGGACAAGTTGGAAGTACGTTGCGGGGCGTTTGGACTCGCGCCGTAGATGGTCGTCCGCTGGGCGGGCGTCATCGGTGGTGTGCCATCCGCTTCGGGACCTGGAATGCCTTGATCTTGTTGGAGCTGTTGCATGGCCGCCGCAAGTTCCTGCTGCCGCTGCCGTTCCTCCGCATCGCGACGTGCTTGTAACTGCTGCTGGCTCTGGAAGCTCGACACCTGTTGCGCGTTCGGGGTTGTCGGGCTCATGGTCAAGGCGCTCTGGGGAGCGGAACGCTTGTTGCCACTGAGGAGGCTGGAGATGTTGGCAATGCCGATCAAAGCAACGATGACGATCAGGGCGATGACAACCGGCATACTCTTGCGCAAAGGCGTTTTTGCCTCTGGCTGGTCGGGGACAGTCGCGGGAGCGTTCTCATCGTGGTCCGCCATGATTACCTCGCCTCCGCGTCGCGGTGAAAGTCTACGCGCTGCTTGCCGATCGCTAGGTAGCCCGCCTCAACCTCTTTCGGAATGGTGTAGAGGCCGTTCGAGAAATCAAAATTGATCAGGCTCGGCTTTTTGTCCTTGATCTCGTAAAGAGCGGGAGTCTCCTGGAACTGGCCACGCAGATAGGTGAACTTGTCGTCCCTCCAAATCTGCTGCAGACCGAGTTGCTTCCCCTTCTTTTCATCCCATGAGTAGTCAAAGTGGAGCGAACCTGGGTACTGGCCGCGATAGATTTCCTGTTTGCTCTGTTCGGCCTTAAGGGTGGCCGCTTGTGCCGCCTGGGCGGCGGCTGCGTCCTGCTTCGCCTTCTCAAGTTCGGCCGCCGGCACGAACACAGGCAGTTGGGTCAGCTTCTCTTGTGCAGTCTTGTCGCCCGGCTCGATCAGCACCTTGGAGTCGTAGTGCGCATCCGCGTCGGCGGAGATTTCACGAAGCTCCAGCGTGTATTCGTTGCCGTGATCGGAGACGATATGAATATCCGTCGAGCTGTTTGCCGTCTTCGGCTTCACGCTAATGAAGCGGCTTGCCAAGTGCCCCCCATCGAATATCCAATTCACCGTGTCGCCCGCGAACACGTTGGCCACTTTCTCCTCGGCGGGCAGAACGATCAGTGTCGATTGCAGAAGTCCCGCCCGGACCAGCGGTGGCGCCTGGGACTCAATCACAATGATGGTTCGCGGTGCGCTCGGCTGGAGCGCATGATCCGGAACCTCCGCGAAGACCGGCATCGCTCCGTGAAATAAACCGATGGCAATGGCGATGAGAATAAGTGTCTTCATGATGCATGTTGTCCTTTCGTTTGATTAGGCCGTTTCGCCTTCTGCGAAGCGGGCGATGCCTTCGGCTATTCCGTATTTCGCGATCAGTCGGGAGCGACGAACCCGATCCTTGGGCTTGGTGGAAAAAGTGGCGTAGCTGCGATTGTCAAGATTGAGGCGAACAACCTTGCTCAGACCATCTCGGCGGATATACAGTGCCTCGCGGCTCTGAAGACTCTCGAACAGAGCGAGTTGCTGATCGTTCATCTTGAACAGGTCGGCATAGCGCTTGCGATTGAACGTCGCATCGCGAAGGAAAAGAAATGACGTGCATGAGTTCACGATGCTGTCGGCATTTGTTCCGAGATCCTCGGCGGATTGGCCAATCAGGGTGACTCCGCCCAAGTTCTTGCGAACGGTCTTGATGGAGGCCAGCGCCGCTTCGAGAAGCTGCTTGTTCTTCATCGAGGAGAAGATCTCCTCGATCAGAATGTGCTTGGGAACACCCAGATTGCCAGAGTCGAAAAGTACATCGTTGATGCGTCGCAGCAGCCAGACCATCAGCGGTTCTATTAGGTCCGCGTATTGCGAGTTGTTGACGCCTTGAAAGTCAAAACACTGGATACGCGACAGGGAGAGGCTGTCTTCAACGTTGTCAAAGATCGCGCTATAGATGCCGCGCCCAATCCATTTCGACAGATAGCGGTCTAGTTTTTTCGGCAGGTAGAGATTCGCGAGCCTGCGGTTGGAAGGATCAAGCAGGTACATGTCCTTCACCGCTTTGTGGATCACATCATCGTCCTCCGGCTCCAACTCAGCTCCCCCATTTGTGAGCAAGAGCTTGATGAAGCTGTAAAGGAACTGAATGTTGCTTTCGGTAGGCTCCAGATTGAATGGGTTTATCCGAGGGCCGTCTTTGCCGATACGATCCACCCGGCCGCCATAGAGTTCCACGACACTCTCATACGAGCCGCCGATGTCGAAAATATAGGTGAACCCGCCATATTTTTGTTCGTGGGCGATGGACAGGTTGCCGCTCACCGACTTTCCGCTTCCAGTTGGTCCGAGGATGAGCATCACCCGCACGCCGTCCACGTACACATCCTGGAAGAAGGGCGTTCGGGTGCGGGTCTCAAAGATATTCAGGTACTCAGCGTCCAAGTCCTCTGAGCGTGGATGTCCGAGATTCGGCGCGTAGATGGAAGACAGGCGAGCATGATGATCTTCGCCAAGCCACATGGGGAAGACATTGAACTTTCCGTTCCCCGGGAACATCGCATAAAACGCCGAGAGATTCCCGAGAGTTTCTTCGACGATCTGCGCCCGAGCTTCCACGAAGACGCGATGCACAGCGGGCGCGGTTAAGTAGAGTTCTTCACGATTACGCGCCGCAACGAGCAGACGAAGCGAAAACTCACCCTGGGTTTTCTTGTCGAGTGCCCGGATCACTTCGCTTAGGTCGTCCACCGCGGTGTTCGCCGCCTTCGCTCCCGCCCCTGCATCGAGAGACGCCGTATCTTTTCCGGCCATGACGCGAGACAAGACACCCACCTTGAAGAAGCTGATGAATTTCTCTTGTTGGTCGATCTCGCGACGAGCGGTTGCCGAAGACTTCGGTCTCCACGTCGAGCAGAGAATGCTGTCGCAGTCGAGAGTCAACAGATCCGAAAAGAGGCCGGGGCGCGACGCCTCTGGCGTCGTCTTGAGCGAATACATCTGCACGAATCGCTTGCCGACTCGGAGATGGTCGCTTTCCCATGACACGCTACTCTGCACAATCTGCCGGTCTACGCCGGTGTCGCTTTGAAGTTCCCCAGAGTCTGCCCAATCTTCGAGGTTGAAGAGATAGCTCAGGAACCGAAATGCGGTCTGCTTGTCGAGCAGTTCAAGCCCGATTGAAGGGCTGAGGTTACCCATAAGGAGGGTCGCGGTCTTCTGCAGCTCGGCCAGCAGTCGTGTTGTGTGGGTGGCATTTTCCGGCGGCTTTCGCTGAAATGCTTTCACTTGAGACGGTTCAAGCGTAAGGCACCAGTGAAGATCAATTCTCCGGAACCCGGCCGACCCCTCCAAGAAGCGGAGGCGCTCCTCTACGAAGAGCTGCGTGACCGGGTTGGCATAGTTGGACTGGTGGGGAAGCGGAAATCCTGAGCGCACCCGCGCGTACTGGTATAAAGCGGCGCCTTCCGGAAGTCCGCGCAGACTGCCTTCGATCATCCGAAGCTGCGATTCAAGTTCCTGGTCGGTCAATCCTTCCTCATCGACACCGGCGAGCCGGAAGAAGCATCCGTACCCTCCGCCTTTGAGCGCGAAGATGTTTGGGCTGACGAATCGTGCGATGGGCACGATGCTGCACGCAGCGCCGGCTTTCGCGAACCACGGGACATGTCGGAGGTATTCACTGTTTGCGGGGGTCATAGTAGCTCTTCTGGTTGAGGCTGAGGCCCCACAGGTGAAACATCTTTGGGTGTTTACGGATGATGAGCCACGCGCCAAGGGCAAGGCTGGGGAAGGCCACCATCGCGAGCAGACGAAACCCGACGAGGAAAACCGCAACGCAGACGAATGCGATCGCCATCCATGCTGTGAGGTCCAGACCAAGTTTGGCTCTCGGACGATTCAGCGCTTGATTGATTGCTTGCGGTTCTCCTCTGCGGGACATAGCCGATGCACCTCCTACATCGACTGCCCAGTTAGCGAGCCAATCCAACCAGCTCCCCATCCGAGAACTCCGGCGCCGAAGAGCGCACCGAAGAGGCCAGGAATGGCGTCCTGAAATCTTCCCGACATCATGCGGATGCCGGCGAAAATGAGGCCGCCGAGACAGATCACAGCACCGGCGTACATCGCAAAGGTCTTGAACGTCCCCATGAGCGTTTGCGCTCCTGAGAAGTCCATTGTTCCCTGCGCTTGGGCCACCGTTGCGAATGACAGCGCGATAAGCGTCGGAGCCATCACGCGAAAGAATGTGTTGACGATCCGAGAGACTTGGCGAATCGTGAAGGGCGATCGAAGTTGCATTGGCATTCTCCTGTTGGCGTCGAAGCATCGCCATGAAGCGAAAAGTAAGCTCGCTTCGGAGTTCCGTCCAACACTTCGTATCGATTTCGCCATACCTTTTGCCTATGGCGCCGTCCGCGCTTATGCCAGCAATTGCATTTGTTCGGGTGCCGCGCCTTTGGCGTGCCGCTTGTGGATCGGAGGGTAAGGAGCGGAATCCTGAAAGAATCGCTCGATAAACGGGAGAGCCACGTGCCCTGCCTGTCGGGCACGAACGAATGCGGTATCTGACGTCCAATTGAAACCTGCAACAGGCCGTGTAATGAGACCAGGCTCAAGGGGTAGAAGTTGGTCGATGAGAGCCAGTCCGTATCGCTCCCGCACCATCCATTGCATCTCGGTGGGAGTGCGTGCTGTACATGTCGGATGGATTGAAATTCCTGCCTCAGTAAACATCTCGACCAGTCTGGAGTGAGCGGCCGGATGCAGTTCCGGATCTCTAAATACGCCGAGCCGCGGGCCTACCTCATGGATATCCAATTGCACATGTCCCGCCAAGGGATCATCCGAGCGCATGCATACAACAAACGGTGCTTGGGCGATTTGGAGGACGACATATTGCGAGGTATCAATGGGCATCGGAAGGAAAGCGCAATCGAGTTGCCCAGCATCAAGCTTGCCCAGACAGGGTAGAGGATCGCCGCTGAGCAATTGAATGCCACATCCCGAGAACATTGCGCCGTAAGCTTCGCGGAAATTCTCCAGGAGTTTCGCATTTATGAATGACGAAAAGCCGATCCGCAGCGGAGGAACTTCATTGCGTTGTACCGCCCGCGCCATCGTCACGGCTTGTTCCCAATCTCGGAGCGCATTCTCCGCATATGCGACGATGATTCGGCCGCCGGCTGTCAGTTTCAATCCATTCTGCTGCCGTTCAAATATGACGACATCTATGCCATCTTCCAGCTTTCCTATCTGATGGCTGAGAGAGGATTGTGCAACAAAGACTTGTCCCGCCGCGCGGGTGAAATTGAGAGTCGCGGCGGACGCAGAGATGTAGCGCAGAAGTCGAAACGTTAGGGAATCTGACATGGCCTTTACAGCTCCGCTGGCGTCTGCTGATTCCACGAGCCCGCGCACGGCTGAGGCTGTGGAAAATCCCGCTTTTATTCACATGGTTGGGGAGAGAATTCACTGTGTCAATAAGGCTCCCGGTGGAGTCCGGGTGCCAAGAGGAGTCAGGTTTCTCTGAGGAGCCCGGTGGCTCCCAAGCGGCCGTGGCTTCACGGAGCCATCGATAAAAACTGGGTCGAAATAGGTAAGAAATATTGGACTCCGATGGCGCTGTCCCTCACGCTCAAAGCTGACTGAGTCGTTGAGGTGATTCATGGCAGAACCGTCCGAGGAAAGGCCTTCCAAACCGCATCTGGCGCACTTGCGGAAGCCTCCGGCGCGAGCGACCGAATTGGAGCCGTTGCTGACAGCGGAAGATGTTGCCAGACGGCTCAATGTCAGTACGGATTGGGTCTGGGACCATTCGTCCCGAAAGAAGCCTTTGTTGCCGGTAATTCGCATGGGCGATGGAGCGCTCCGCTACCGCGCCAGCGGCATTGAGGCCTTTATCGATGAACGGGAACGGCTGAGCGCATTGCGACGCCGAGCATAGCTGTTCGCTAAATGCTGTTTGCGGTGTCGGTGCATCCGTGCGTAGCCGCTCTCAGCCCTTCGAAGGTAGCAGAATAACTGCTATTTTCCCTCCGCAGAGGCCGATAGAATGGGCGCAGGCCCCTTCCTTCCCGCCACAGAAACTGAGGAAACGAATGGGTACGACTTACCAACGAGGATATCTAACGCCTCGCGGCAAGCAGTGGTACGGGTACTACCGCAAGACGGTCCATGACCCGACCACAAACGAACCGAAGTCCGTTCGCGTTCCAGTAAATCTCGGGCCGAAGTCGAAGATGACGAAGACTGAAGCCCGTCAAGCGCTCGAACGTGAGATCACGAAACAATTGGGCCAGCCCGGTTCTCCGACGCGCATCATCAACGATGGTTCCGTCACCCTGGGATGGTTCGTCAACAACCGGTTTATTCCTCTCAAAGAAGCTGTTTGGAAGGAAGAGACCGCGAAGACGAAAAAGTTACTCATCCAAATCGATATCGTCGAACCGCTTGGCGATATCCCGTTGGTCAACTTCGACAAGTTCAGCTTGCAGCTTCATCTCAACAAGCTGGCTCTAACCAGGTCAAAGGATCGCGTCTTGCAAATGCGCGCGTACATCCGGGATATCTTCGCGGAGGGAGTCGATCAAGATTTCCTTGTGAAGGATCCTGCGCGCAAGCTGAAGGTTCCTGCCCAGCTTCGGGCCACGGACACTACGACGCTGACTTGGGACCAACTCCGGCTGGCGCTCTCCCGCTTAAGTCTTCGGGATCGCATCCTGCTCGAATTGGATATGACGAACGCTTTGCGGCCGAGCGAACTCTTCGCGTTCCGGTGGAAGCGATTCGATCATTCGGCGCAGACCCTCACGGTCTCGGAGACTGTCTATAAGGGCAAGATTCGGGACTGGGGAAAAACAAAAAAGAGCCTGACCGTGATTCACATTCCTCGCCACCTCGCTGACGATCTGCAGGCATGGCGCTCGGAGTGCGAAGCAAAGGCCAGGGAAGCCTTCTCCACGGGCAAGAGGAATTCGGCGGCATTGTCTCCGGATGACTTCATGTTCGAGAACGAAGACGGGGGCTTCCTGGACACGGACAACTACCGCAAACGCGTTCTTCACAGGATCGCTCGGGAGCTGAACTTGCCCAAACTCACGTTCCAGGTGATTCGCAGAACGATCGCAACACTTGCTCAGAAGAAGGGGACGGTGAAAGACGTTCAAGGTGTCATGCGGCACTCCCGCACCGCTACCACCACGGATGTCTATATGCAGGAGATTCCGGAGAGCGTGCAAACGACGATCAATTCCATCAATTCGGAATTGAGAAAATCGCAGGCGCGGAGCCGGAAGTCATTGAAAGAGTCGGCCTCAGCCGGAACAGTTGGCGGTAGTCGCCGCAGACCTTCGGCGCGCGTGACACAAAATGACACAAAGTCACGGACAGGAGGGCGCGCAACACTTCCGGCATACGCTTGAATTTGAGGGGGTTAGTTGGTGGACCTGATCGGGATCGAACCGATGACCTCTTCCATGCCATGGAAGCGCGCTCCCAACTGCGCCACAGGCCCACTGGGGTGGGGACTTTTCTTATTCTCTGTCAGGACCAGGCTTTCGTCAAACTTTACGGGAACATCTGCGGCGCAGCTGGTGTCTAAAACTAATAGAGTAAGGACTAATAGAGTAAGTAGAGTAAGCGAATCCTGGGCCGCTCAGGCGGGCGACGCTTGCTCCATGCCCCGTTTGTAGTGCATTTGCCACGCGTTCCACAAAAGTTTTAGTGTAGAGGTCACCCGAAATGCAGGTGGGCACGTACTTGGGAAATCTGACCAGCGCGATAGGCATTACAACGGAAGAGGCGGCGCTCGTTGCCGATCTCAAGGCCGGCAGTGAAGAGGCCTTTGGCATTCTTATTGCCCAATATCATCAGCCTCTTTATTCTTTGATCTCCCGCAGCCTGACCGATCCGGCCGACGCTGCAGATATCACGCAGGAAGTCTTTATCAAGGTCTTCCGCAATATTCGTGGTTTTCATGGAGAGTCCAGCCTGCGGACCTGGTTGTACCGCATTGCGTTGCATGAGGCTTCGAACCAACGCCGCTGGTGGTCGCGTCACAAGCGACAGGAGTTAACGATTGACTCCAGTCTTGTTTCGGCAAGCTCTGACGACGAAGGATTTTCGTTGGCGGCTAGCTTGGCTGACCGGGGTGGCTCACCCTTCGATCATGCTGCCCAGGCTGAGTTGCGCCGGCACGTCGAAGAGGCGCTGCGTCAGCTTCCGGAGACCTTCCGCACGGTCGTTGTTTTGCGGGAGATTGAAGGGTTCGCCTACGAGGAGATTGCGGAGATTCTGAACGCGAACGTAGGGACAGTGAAGTCGCGATTGACGCGTGGCCGTTCGGCGCTGCGTGCCCTCCTGACCGATCAGCTCAGGAATTCTGCTCCTTCCACAGCTTCAGTCCCATCCAATCTTCATATCCGGATGGTTGCAGGTCCGGAGACGGTGACGAGATGAACTCCCCTGATTGCGATAACGTACGGTCATCCTTCTCGCCCTATCTGGACGGAGCGGTCGATGGCCGGCAGATGCAGGCCATTGCGCAACACCTTGAGGAATGCTCCGACTGCCGAAGCGAGTTTGAGATGCTGCGGCTTATGCAAAACTCGCTGGTCTCGCTCGGTCCTGCACGGGCGCCGGCCGATATGGGGACACGTCTACGGGTGGCGATCTCGCATGAGATTGCTGCCAGCAAACGCAGCTGGAAGGATGTGCTTGCCCTGACGTGGGAGAACACGATTCGTCCATGGGCCGTCCAGGTCTCTGCCGGAGCGGCATGCTCCGTCGCTCTGGTCGGCTCTATCATGGTCCTGCTGGGTGTCTTTGGCGCACCGCAGCCGGTGATGGCGAATGACGAACCTTTAGGAGCGATGACCTCGGCGCACTATCTGTACTCCGCAGTGATGCCGCGACCGATAGTGACCGGCCACGAGGACGCTGCGATTATCGTGGAGGCCTTCATCAACGATCGTGGACAGGTCTATGACTACAACATCGTCTCCGGCCCTGAAGATTCCACGGTCCGCAGCCAGGTAGCGGATCAACTGCTGCTGAGCGTCTTTGAGCCTGCTCGCGTGTTCGGCGAACCAGTCCGGAGCCGGGTGGTCATGACCTTTGCCGGCATCTCTGTCCGCGGCTAGTTGTTGTTCGTTCTGGCTGACGTCGAGCTGGGATCTCTTCTGAAAGATGCGTTCGAGTAGAGGCTTTTCGCGCCGAACCTTAATGCTTTCGCTGTCGGAGGCGCGTCTGACGGGGTTGCGGATGGGAAGAGCTATCTACAGCCCAGGTCTGGGGCGTATGCCAGCGCTTCGTCGCGGTAAGGTCGATGTGGAACGGCTCGGTGGCGGGGCGATCGTCCGGGAGTGCTTTGAGGAGTCCCTCGCCGACGGGCGGCACGGCGGCGGCCAGCGCTTCCAGGCGAGGTGCGGTTACGCTTCCGCTGAGATGCAGTACGTACCCTGACGGCGTGAAGGAGCCTTCGAGAAGGGCAGGATCGTGTCCACCCAGCAGGAGGGGCGTGGGCGACAGGACGAAGCTGGTTGTTCGCGAAGCATCAGGGGACGAAGGGTGAGGGTGGAGCAACTGATCGCCCGCGTGCAGGTACAGGTCCTGCGAGAGCAGCAGGGCAGCAGGATTGGTTGAGCGACCCTCTGCGGCGGCGGCGGCTTTTTCCAGCGCGGAGAGTGCACCGAGCGAAGAATCGGCACGCGGCTGAGGTGAAGGTGCCTTAAGGCTGGCATTGGCAAGGGTAAACTCGCCCTTCCAGTGACCGCCGGACGAAGGTGAAGTGTCCGAAGACGGATTGGTCTCGCCGGAACTCCCGAAGATCATTGTTCCAGTGAGTGTACCGGCGGCAACAGCATCTGGAGACAGGTGAGGCGTAAGGACCCGCAGCCCGCTCATCAATGTGGACGCTGGGATCCCATTCGCTTTGACCTCCAGAGTTGACTCTGCGGGATGATGAATATTGGGGATGCTGCCAGTGAGCGTGAGGGCGGGGGCCTGGGCGGAGGAAGCTGGCGGCCAGCTGCAGCGGATGTCCTGAAAAGAGTGGAAGATGCCGGTGGCGGTAGCGAGACACTCTGCCTGGGTATTGAGAAGCTGCTCCGGGACAAAATCTGCGGGGCGGGCGTCGGAGAAGGTTAGGCGGGTGGTTACGGCGCTTTCGCCAAAGGTGCCGCGGATGTTTGCGGCAAGGTTCATCTCGCCGCGCCAGCCCGCATCCCGGCCAAAGAGCACGCGGCTGGCCTCGCCCAGGGGAGCATCGCGCCACTGTCCCTGCAGGTTGAGCGCGACCTGACGGAGTGAAGGCCCGGCACCGAGTATGGCTTCCAGTTCGATGGTGCCGGTATCGGAGACATTAAGGTCTGTCCGGGTGGGGTGCGCGCGAAGACGCAGGTGCCATTGGTGCGGATCGGGGAGCCAGAGAGCGAAATCGGAGTCGACGAGCGAGAAGGGGAGCTTCTCCTGTTCCTGCTTGAAGTTCAGCCGTGCTCCGTTCGCCTCGATATACGGAAAGCGGGGGGCCGGACCGGCGTGACGCTGTGCTGTGGGTGCGGTCTCGATCCTGGAAGCCTGCAGCAGGATGCCTTCGATGTTCCATTGGCCGTCCGTCTTGTGGACGAGGTTGACGCTGGGATCGGTGAAGCTGATGGTCGAGAACTCCACGTGACGTCGCCACAGAGAGGAGAGGCGCACGGTCGCGTGGACGGAGTTGGCCCGAATGATGGGCTCGGACCCGAAGGCCGGATCTTCCCCGACGACGAGATTCTCGATCGTGAAGCCGGGCAGCGGGAGGAGAGTGAGGGAGACGCGATCCAGGTGAACCGGCCTTCCAAGGCTCCTGCTGATGCTGGTGGCAATGCTGCGCTGGTAACGTCCGATGTTGACCAGAGGAGGAAGGAAGATGAGCAGCAGGACGGCCAGAATCGAGATATAGAGGAAGCGATAGTGGCGAAGATGTCGCCGCAGACGCGAATGGCGCACGGGGTTCGGTTCCTCTGGCCCAACCGAGGGCTGCGCCGGATGGGTGAAGGGGGTGACGTCTTGAGATGGATCAGTCTGCCGCATGAGCGAAGGTGAAGAAATCGGGCTGCCGGTTAACGAACGATGTGGAATGTTCTGTTCCAGCGCGTCTGATCGAAGATGTGGACCAGGATGTGTCCCATGAAGGCCAGGCGCTGGCCGACGCTTTGCTTGTCGATCTGGTCGGCAGGGGTCTCAAACGACCAGTAGACGAACATGGGGCGTCCTACGATGTTCTCGCGTGGAACAAAGCCCCAGTACCGGCTGTCGAGCGAGTCCGGGCGGTTGTCGCCCATGGCGAAGATCTTGCCCGGGGGAACGACAAGATCGCCATTCTGGATGTGCTGCGGCAACTCGTATTGCCAGGAGGCCGTGACCTGATACATGGGGTCAGGCGGGATGCTGGGGAAGTCGTCGCGGTAGGGGTTGAACTGGCTCTGCGGATCTTCGTCAGAGCCGGGCATCGCAGCATAGGGTTCATTTTGCGCGACACCATTAACGTACACAACCCCGTTGCGGAGATGGATGTGATCGCCGGGAAGGCCGATCGCCCGCTTTACAAGAAAAAGGTCGGGCTCGCCGGGCTTGAGGAAGACGATGATGTCACGGTGCCGGACGTTACGGTAGTAGGTGAAGGGCGCCCATTTGGTGGGCGGAGCCAGCGAGACACGGTCCACCAGCACGTGATCACCGATCAGCAGGGTCTTCTCCATGGAGGCGGAGGGAATCTCGAAGTTCTGAAAGATGAAGGTCATCACGAAGAGGCCGACCGCGAGCACGCTGGCGATCGAGGCCAGAGACTCTAGCGCGGTCTCAGTCTGCTTCTCCGCCTGGTTGACCGATTCTTCTTTTTCCACGGATTCCATAATCTTCATTTCAAAGCATTCTCCAGGGAGCGTTCCTTCAGTGTATCGCCGATGGGGGCCGGGAAGCTCTAAAAACCGGGATACTCACGGACCTGGCTGGGCTGGTCTCCGCCGTCCCGACGGCGAATAGGTCATCTGTCCGTTTGACGGACCGGCAGCTTTGCGTACAGTGGATCGGATATCCAAACAACATTCATCCGGGAGACAAGCACGATGGCGGAAAAGAGGATCTGGTCGCGCCGTGAGGTTTTGAAGCAAACGGGATTTATTTCGGCAGCAGGGGCGGCGAGCGCAATGGCTCCCGGGCTGGAGGCTGTGGCTGCTCCTTTAAAGGATGGAAACGAGGGCACGCTTAAGCCTGGTCAGGTCCTAACCAAGAATGAGGTTCCCTTTACCGAGGGTGATTTCTACCACAATCTGTATACAGAGATCGGCATACGTCCCCTCATTAATTGCCGAGGCACGATTACGGCGATCAGCGGATCGACCTCGCTGCCTGAGGTGAAGCAGGCGATGTACAACGCTTCGCTCTACCACGTCCGTCTGGACGAGATGATGGAGGCGCTGGGCGCGGAGTTCGCAAAGCTGAGCGGAGCCGAGTGGGGCGTCGCTACGACGGGAACCGCCGCTGCCACCTGTCTTTCGACCGTGGCGTGTATTGCAGGCACCGACGTCGAGAAGTCGCAGGCCATGCCTTACATCAAGAAGAAGGACCAGGTGGTCATCCCGAAGACCTCGCGGAATCCATATGACATCGGCGTACGCATGTGCGGGGTGGAGCTGGTGGAGTTTTCGACTCCGGAGGAACTGCGTGAGAAGATCAGCGACCGCACGGCCATGCTGTATATCCTTGCTAATCCCAAGTGGGACGACACCCCGATGAGCACGAAAAACCTGGCGGCGATCTGCCACGAGCACGGCGTTCCGGTGTTTGTAGATGCAGCGGCCACGGAGCTCGACCTGCCGAACCCGCATATCGAGGCGGGAGCGGACCTGGTGGCGTACTCCGGAGGAAAGAACATGCGTGGACCGCAGTCTTCGGGCCTGCTGATCGGAAAGAAGGACCTGTGCAAGGCGGCATACTTCCAGGGTGCGCCGCACCATAACTATGGCCGCGCCATGAAGATCAGCAAGGAAGAGGCGATGGGGCTGCTGGCGGCGGTGCGGATGTGGCGCAAGCGTGACCATGAAGCCGAGCAGAAGATGTGGATGGGTTGGGCGCAGTCCATTGCGGACCGTATGCAAGGGCTGCCTTCCGTGAAGGCGGTCGCGTTTCCGGCGAGTCCGAAGGGAACGATCGACCGGAGCCCGGGTGTTCGCATCAGCTGGGACGCCAATGTGGTCGGCATCACCGGAACCGAGATGGTGAAGCTGCTGGACGAGGGTACTCCACGCATCGTGCTGGGCGGCACGGGAACGCGGCCGGACCACATGGAAAGCTCGGTCTCGGTCAACGTCTACATCATGACCCCCGCCGAGGTGAAGATCGTCGCGGACACGATCTACAAGCACCTGAAGAACCCACCGCACTTTGAGAACCCGGTGGTTCCGACGGGCACTCCGGCATCGGTTGCTGGAACCTGGGCGGTCACGATCCACTACCTGCGCGGAACAGGCGAGCAACAGTTCGTTCTGAAGCAGGATGGAAATGCGGTCACGGGCGATCAGCACGGCGAGATCTACAACACTACGATGACCGGGTCCGTACATGCCAATGAAGTGGCGCTGAACAGCGTGCTGCCGGTGGTGGGCTATCCGCTGCCCTGCCACTTCACAGGCAAGGTGGACGGCAACCGGATGTCGGGCAAGGTCACGTTGGCGGAGTACGGCACGGCGGAGTGGGAGGCCGTGCGGGGGTAAGGCCAGGCCTCGTTGTTGGATCCGATGCCGCCGAACTGGATTCCATATCAATGGTCGGCATTCTCCTGTTCGTTTCCTTTGGGGGTGCGCTATAGTGTTGCGCACTCCCCGGGGAACTGAATATGCGAACTGCACGGCAGGCACGATGGTGTGGGTACGGCATGATCCTGGTTGCGGGTCTGTCACTGGCAACTACCGTGGTGGGGTGCAAGTCTGCTGCACCTCCTTCCGATACCCGGTCGGAGCCGCAATCTGCTCCGACGGTGGAATCGAAGAAAGAGTCGACGCGGGATACAGCCGTGACCGGTTCGATGGCAGGGTCGGTTGCCGAGCGTGGACCTGTCCATCGTCGCAAACCGGTTGCGCCTCCGAAGCCAGTGGAGAAGACCCCGGAAGAAAAGCTGGAAGAAGCCGTGAGCCGCCTGAAGGTGGGCGGTCTGGCCTATAGCTTCCCTGAAAAGATGAAGACGGGGCAGAGAGAGGATGTCGTTGCCAGCATCGGTTCCGACAAGGTCCCGATCGCGGTGCTGAAGGCGCACGTTGCGGGAGAAGAAGACGGGCAGGAGGTGAAGACTGAGCAGACTCCCGTCACGCCCAAGATGAAGATGACGCTGACGAGCGCGGACTTTGACATCACTCCGCAGAGCTCCGACGAACAGATGGTGGTAGGGACGACACCGACGACATGGCGCTGGACGATCGCTCCACGTCACTCCGGGAAGCTGCATCTGCATCTGGCAGCAATCATCGAGCTTGAAGATCTGAAGCAGGATTACACCACGGTCGATCGCGATGTGGCCGTGCAGGTGGACCCGCTCGACATGACGGAGAAGTTCATCCAGAACAACTGGCAGTGGCTGTTGAGCGGCGGTGGAGGGGTGGCCGTGGCCGGCGCAGTTTGGAAGTTGTTCAAACGCAAGAAGGAGGCGGGCGACGACGATCCAGTGTGATGGAATGAGCAGAATTCATGCATGGGAGAGCTGTTCTCCCATGGGTGTGGGCCCGTGCTGTTGAGGCTGGTTGTGGTGTAATCTGGCCGGTAGCAGGACGGTGGTTTATGGTGCAGATCGGGCAGAGAGTGCAGGGGCTGGCGCGAAAGTTTTTGTTGTTTTGTTTTGCGGGTGCGACCGTTTCTTGCTGGTGCCAAAGTGCGAAGACGATGCTGGTGGAGCCGCCGGCCCCCCTGCTTCCACAGCAGGCAGGTGACTGGATCCGCCAGGATGGAGCTGCGGCACCTGAACCTGCAGGTGATCAGAAGCTGTCAACCGTGATGAACGAGGATGGCTTGAAGCGCAGCGAGCAGGCCGCGTATCGACGGGGTTCTTCCGGACCGACTGTTAGAGTGACCGCGCGGCAGTTTGTCGACGCTACCGGGGCGCATGCTGCCTATGATTATCTGAAGCGACCGTCCTCGACGTATCGCGGCGTCGGAGTGGGCGACGAGATCAGCCAGAATGGCGATCATTATGTCTATCGCAGCGGCACAAGCGTGGTGGAGGCTGACGGACAGCATGGTTCGCAGGTCGAGGCTTTGCTGAACCGCATCCAGGTGGGACTGCCCAAGGTTGGCGGCCCGAAGGGGATCGCCCCAAGCCTGCCGACATGGTTGCCGCCAAAGGGAGTGGAGAGGGATTCGGTTAAATACGCGCTGGGTCCGGTGAGTTATGACGCAACGGGCGGTGTGCTGCCGGGAGAGATCCTTGGCTTCGATAAGGCAGCGGAGGCCTTGACGGCAAAGTACGCGGGCAAGGGGAAGTTGACGATGCTCCTCTACCCGACACCGCAGATTGCTGGCGACCGTTTGCGGGCCATCGAAGAGGAGATCCATAAGGAAGGCAAGGCCGCAGGAACGGTGGTGATGAGGCGCGCCGGAAATCTGCTGATCATCACGACTGGAGAATGGGGGTTGGCAGAGGCAAAGGCGCTGGTGCAGGGCATCCATCCCCGTTTGGAGGTGACGTGGAACAAGCCGATGCCTCCCGAGTTCCACACCGAGGTACGCAAGACCTACAGCCTTCTAAGTAGCATCGCTATCTTCTGTGGCTTCGGTGCACTTGCTGCCGTGGTGCTTGGCTTGTCGCTGGGTGCCGGCAGAGCTGCGATTCGTGTGCTGCAGGGCAAACCCGCGGCTACTGAACCGGAGTTTCTGAGGATCGACCTGAGCGGTGCTCCTGCTCCCATACGGGCCGATAGTCAAGGTAGCCACACCCAAGGATGAGCCCGCTGCATCAAAGACGGTGCAGCCGGCCAGCTAAACTTATGATTAGAAGGTCCTTGGGTAGAAATGGATGCCTTGCATGGCGAATATAAGGCGAAATTAAAAAGACCTAGTATCGATTTGATAACGGGTATAAACCTCTGAAAAGTAGCAGGTTGCGATAGCCCGGTTTAAACCTTGACACGCTATTTTGCCAACCATAGTATTTCGCCAGAAAGTTCTGATGGCTTTGCCTCCGTTGGAACTATTCTCCCTAAACGAAGAGGCCGCCCTGTTGCCGGGCGGCCTCTTCACGTCTGCAGGCGGCGGGCGGCCTTCCATGATGACTCGATCGGAACCCGGAAATGACCTGGAATTAAGCAGCGGGTCAGGACACAGGATGGATGCAAACTGCACACAGGGTTACTATTAGCCGATGCTGGTCCGATAGGTCAGACCAGCGTGTTTGCGCGTGGCCCAGGAGATTCAATCTCCTGATGAGCTGGCGGGTGGTGGCGGAGTGAGGCCGCCGTGGACTGCTTTCAGCAGGATCCCAGTGGTGTCGTTGGAGTACTCCCAGAACATGATGCCTCTCAGTCGGTGGTCGGTGACATACCTGCACTTGGCTGCGATCGACTGTGGGTCTTCATAGGTGACGAAGACTTTTGTGCGTGGGTTGTAAAGATAGGGCGCAGCCGCTACGGAATCCCAGTGACGAATGAAGCCGGTGGCGAGGAGACTGGGGAGCTCAGGGTAGGAGAAGTGCACGCCGCGTGCGGCCTTTCCAGGTTGAAAGAGGCCGTTATTGCGGTTCTCAACCTCGCCCCAGCTTCGCCCATAGAAGGGCAGTCCCAGGACGATCTTTTCGGGCGGCACTCCAGCCTGCTCAAAGTCGGAGACGGAGCGGTCTGCGGATACGTTTTTGGGATCTGAAGGGTTGTGGAAGAGAGGAGCGTCGTGACCGGTCGCCGGCCCGCCGACATAGAAGTCATAGGTCATCAGATTGACCGTATCCACATAGCGTTGAACCTTGTCCATCTCTGTATTGAGAAGGAACTTTGCCGAGGCTCCCGTCGCGATGGAGGAGTAGAGGTGGCGATGCAGTCGCGATTGCTCCTTGTCGAAGCGCTGACGCAGTGCAGCAAGGAGCAGGGTGTAGTTGTGTTTGTCCTCGGGGCGAAAGGTGTTGCCGGCGCCGGGCTGGCCGGGATATTCCCAGTCGATGTCCAGGCCGTCGAGTTTGTAGCGCTCGATGAAGCGAACAACGCTCGAGATGAAACGCTCGCGCGAGCTGGGAGTGAGCGCAGCATCTGAAAATCCTCCGGACCATGCCCATCCGCCGACCGAGACGAGGATCCTGAGCGAGGGATTGGAGCGCTTGAGCTTATTCAAGATGGCGAAGTTTTCTGCGTCGTGCGGGAAGCCCTCGACGATCTGACCATCCTGAATGTTTGCGAAGGCATAGTTGATGCGCGTCAGCCGACGGACGTTGATCTCGTCGGGCCCGAGGACGCGGTCCTGGGGGAAGACATAGGCGATGATCTCGCGCGAGGAGTTTGCAGGGGCGGAGGCGAGTGGCTCTGCTGAGGAATAAGGTAAGGGCATAGCTAGAAGGAAGAAGACAGCCAGACATGCTCTCAAAGACGGTGCAGCGAAGACACGCATGATGCATAGAGGTTAATCGATTCGTGATTGCGAGGCGTCAAGCTGCCGGCCGTTGCGTGGCCGGGGCATTCCCGGTAGACTTGTCTATGCAAGGCAAAAGGGATGTGCGGATGGGTGGTCTGCGCGGTTCCTCCAGAGTGCCGATGTAGCTCAGCTGGTAGAGCAACTGATTCGTAATCAGTAGGTCAGCGGTTCAAATCCGCTCATCGGCTCCATTCTCTCGGGAATTTTTTCAGCGCTGGTTTCGTGCGGGTCGCCTGCTTATGATGATGTCTGGTACATCACTAGAAGGCAAGAGACCCTGGCTCGAAAGCGATCCCTGCTGCTTCTGATAGTTCGATGGGCTGTCCTCAGCATTGCGCTGTTGTGGGCTTTGGCGGCGCTGACCCTTTTGGCCCTGCGCTGGATCGATCCGCCGACCACGGTCGTGCAGATGGAGCGGCATGTGCAGGCGTGGATCAGCGGCACCGCCTACCGCAAGCACTATCGCTTCGTTCCGCTGGAGCAGATCTCGCCCAATCTTCAGCACGCGGTGATCTCGGCGGAGGATGGACGCTTTTATCAGCACCACGGGTTCGACTGGCGCGAGATCAGGATCGCTGCCGCGGAAGATATGGAAGGTGGCCGGACTCGAGGCGCTTCCACACTGACGCAACAGGTGGTCAAGAATCTCTTCTTCGGGACGGGACGTTCCATCTTGCGCAAAGGCGCAGAGGCCTCGCTGGTTCCTGTGGCCGAGTTCGTCCTGGGCAAGCGCCGCATTCTGGAGCTCTACCTCAACGTTGTGGAGTGGGGGCCCGGGGTATACGGCGCTGATGCGTCCAGTCGGTATTACTACCGAGTTCCACCCAGAAGCATCAGCCGGGAGCAGGCAGCTCGGCTGGCGGCGATTCTGCCTTCTCCTCGAAGGCGCCAGCCTGAACGGATGAACGGCTATAGCGGAGTGATTCTGCGAAGGATGAGCCAGACGGGCTGGTAGTAGGACATTCGCGTTCAGCGCGATCGCGAATGTTCCACCGTTGAGACGGGCGATCCGTGTAGGTGATGCACGACGTTGAGCAGCGAGGAACAGAGGCGCAGTTCGGTAAGATCGCAATCGACTTCACCCTCGCGAGCGAGTTCTAATCCGGCCTTCAGCCGGTTCAGTAGACCACGATCGGCAGGATCGAGAGACGGAAGCGACAGGAAAGAGTTGTTTTCGACCTGCTGGGCGATCTCCTCAAGCAGTAGCGAGGAGCGCTGTTGAACCTGGACGATAAGGTCAGGCTGGCAGTGGCTGTCGGTGCTTCCCTGGTGATGGAGGAGGCCGGTGCGTATCAGCAAAGCCGCGCGCAGCTGGGGGAGGTAATCCTTGGCCCGGACCAGTAGCTGCTCATCGGGCGGCGTTTTGGGAAAGGCCTCGAAGAAGGAGGCTTCTACAAGTGCGCGGAGCTTCTCGAAGCGTCGCATGATCTCGCCGGTTCGCTGCTCAAGCTCGGCCGTTGGCGCGGTCGCGGGCAGGCGCGCGATCTGGAGGATGGTAGAGCTGAGCATGGGGCGGAGGCTTTCGACCGAGGAGGTGGCCCAGAGATGGTCGAAGATGAGCCACATTGCTCCGATGCCGAGGGCGATTCCGAGGACGGTGTCTCGAGCGGGCACGAGAGACGGGTTGATAGAGAAGCGGTTGAGATTGACGAGTTCGTAGGCGAGGACGATCTGGACGCCCGCATAGGCGATGCGCGGGCTGGAGGTGCCGATCCACGCTCCGATGAAGGTGACGGCAGCAAAGAGCAGCGTATAGCTGAGGATGGAGTCGATCTGCGGCAGGATGAGCATCTGGGCGGTGAAGCCGAGAGCGCATGCGCCGAGCACGATTCCGGCAAACCGGAGGAGCTGTTTATGCCTGGAGGCTCCGGTGATCGGCAGTGCCGTAAGGATGCAGGTGGCGACCGAGGCGCTGAGCGCGGTCCAGCCGACGCTCATATAAAACATGTAGCAGACGATGGCGCTGAGCCCGCCGCGGATGGCAAAGCGGATATGGGTCACCTGGCTGGAGGCGACGAAGATGCTGCCGGCGCTTTTGGATGCAGCCCGCACGGGCGCCTGCGCGGGACTGCTCCACATGGGTTGGGAAAGGCTCTCGGCGAGAAGCTCGACGGTGCGTTCGATCTCTGCCAGCAGGGGAGCGTGGGTATCAAAGCGATCGTCGAGATCGATCCATTCGGGGATCTCCTGGTGGGAGAGATTGCGGCTGAGGATAAGAAGATTGCGACTGACGGCGGCGCAGAGTTCGCGGTCAGCCGGGGTAGGAGTCTCGGTCGTCTCCATAAGGCTGGCGGTCAGGTCGATCAGCCTTCCGGAGAGCGACAGGGCGGTGGAGAGCCGCTGCTGCTGCTCGAAGCTGTAACCTGCCTCGGCAATGAAGCCGCGCAGCGTGGCCGTACCGCGGGCGGAGTAGCGATGTACGAGGTGGAGGTGTTTCTCCCAGTCTGGCCGGTCTTCGATGTATCCGCGAAGGATGCTGCCGGTAAGCGCGAGCCGTTCCTGGATACCGCCGAGGACAGCATCGGGTGCATGGGTGCGGGCGAGGAGGTATTCGATGACGATAGAGGCGCCGCAGCCGATGAAGATGACCATAAGGGTGAAGAGAGTCTGCCGTAGTCGCAGGTCGGCGGAGACGGGCTGGTCCCAGATGGTGATGGTATTGGTGAAGAAGAGACCGAGCGCGAGCGCGGCCTCATAGACCTTGAGAGAACTGATGAGATAGAACGCGAGGAACAGCGTTCCCCATACCCAGAGAAGGTGAAGAAAGGGCGAGCCGGCGAAGAGCATTGCTCCCAGGACGACCTCGACGGCTCCCGCAGTGCAGGTGCCGGTGATCCATAGAGCGGACCGCCGGGTGGACCTGAGATTATCGCGCGAGACGAGAAGCGGATAGTACGCGCCGAGTACACCTCCCGGGATACGGAAGACGATGATCGCGAACATGACCGTGGTGCATGCGAGCACGATGCGCAACACGAGCAGCGGTCGGCCGGGGTAGGAGCTCATCTCGGACTTGATGAGAGCCCGGAGAGAATCGAGCCAGGATGGTTCGCTGCCCTGCTGTTGCAACGAGGGCGACACGGTTGTGGAGGCGTGGCTCATGACCTGGGCCGCATCCCCACGATGGCAACCTCGCCCATCCGAAGGCCTCCAGGAGGGGGATCGGTGATGCGGATACGGACCGGGTAGCGAGAGGCCAGCCGGACCCAGTTGAGGGTTCTCTGGACGTCGGGAAGCCCCTGGGAGAGTTTGCCGACGACGTCCGGGTCAGGGGTCACGCCGAAGCCCACGCTCTCGACGGTTCCCTTTAGCCGATGGTGAAGATCGGCCATCAGGTAGATGTCGGCGGGAGTGCCTACTTTGAGGTGATCGATCTGGGTCTCGCGAAAGTTGGCGAGCACCCACCATGTACGAGTGTCGATCAGGGTGAACATCTGCTGACCGACCTTGGCGTATTCGCCTTCGGAGATGGTCAGATTTGTGACGCGAGCGTCGAACGGAGCTACGACGCTGCACTGTTCGTAGTTGTACCGGGCCAGGCGGACGGCGGCGGCACGGCTCTCACGTTGCGCCAGCAAGGGTGCGAGGACGAGGACGGCCTGCGAGGATTCCTTCACTTGCGCATCGGCCTGCGTGAGCTGGGCGATGGCCTGCTGCTTCTGAGCCGTGGCGGCGAGCAGCTTGGCCTTGGCAAGGGAGAGGTTCGAGCGCGCCTGTTCGACCGCGGCGGTCTTAGCCTCGGCGAGGGAGCGTGCGCGGTGTACGTCATCGGGTGTGACGAATTCCTTTGCGAGCAGGGGCTCGATGCGATGCAGATTGCCGACCGCGTAGTCCGCATCGGCCTGTGCCTGGGTGAGTGCGGCGCTGGCCTGCGCGATGGCGGCTTCGCTCACCTGGATCTCATCTTCTGCACGTGTCTGGTTGGCGACGGCGCTCTGCTTGCTTGCGCTGGCGACGTCGACGGTGCTGACCTGCGCGGCGATGCGGCGGCTCTCGTTCTGAATTTCGCCTTCAAGACGCTCCTGGGCGGCTAACGCGTCCTGCAGGGCGTACAGGTAAGGGCGGTCATCGATCTTGTAGAGCATGCTGCCTTTCTTCACGAAGTCGTTATCGTGGACAGGAAGCTCGACGACAGGACCGGCGACCAGGGGGGCCATGCCAATGACGTTGGCAACGACCTCGGCATCGTCGGTTCTGGGATAGTTGGTGACAGTATAGAGAACCGTCGCGGCGGCCACGAGGGCTGCAGCGACGATGATGCCGCTGATGATGTGTCCGCGCAGGGTGTATCGCTTGGGTTGGATCGTGTCGTTCAAAGCCAGGACCTCGTTATCGGAAGAAGACAAGCCAAAGGGTGCAGCTGACGAAGCAGATGAGGCATGGATAGAGCAATGCCGTGGGCCAGAGCTGGTCGAGCAGATTCCAGCGGGAGAAGAGCATATGCGCCCCCGCGGTGACTGCGACTCCGACTATGCAGCAGAGGATCCATGCAGGGAAGTAGGACCCCATGACGTTGACGGAGGGTGAGAACGAGCAGCCGGTGAGTCCTGCCAGCGAAAAAAGGGCACTCGCAGCGAGAACACAGTTGCCCATCGCAGCGCGGACGGAACGTGCTTGAGCGTGCGCGGGGTTCATGGTTTGTTTCCTTTCGGATGTTGCGTCAGGAGATCGCCGGTCCTGAACGCGAGATTCATAAAACTTTGAAGGACCTGGGTGCGGGCGGTGACGTCGACTGCTCGCGCATGCGCAAGGTCGCGCTCGGCCGAGAGCACGTCGAGGATGTTGCGGACGCCGTCCTTGTAAGACTCGACAGCGGCGGAGTACGACTCGTCGGAGGCGGTGAGCAGCGAGGTGGCTGCTCTTCTCTCCTGCAGGGCGGTGACGGCGTTGGCGTAGTCTCCCCAGACGTGATCGGCGATCAGGTCTTCGCGTTCGCGGACTTCGTGCTTGGCGGCATCGCGTTCAGCCTTGGCGCGGGCCAGGCGGCTTTCGCGTCGGAAACCGTCGAAGACGGTCCACGTCAGGCTGAGCTTGGCGTCGTAGGTGTAGGTCTTCCCGTAGGTGCCGTTGAATTTCTCCTGTTGACCCCAGGCGCGCAGCCATCCCTTGGAGCCTTCGAAGTCGAGCTTGGGGTAATAGGCAGAGCGGGCGTACTTCACCTCTTCATCGGCAGCTCTCACTCGCTCGATGTCGGCCAGCAGGTCGGGACGGGTTTGATAGGCGCCTTCGATGGCATCTTCAACGGTCTGGTCGAGCGTTTCGGGGATGATGAGGTCGCGAAGCTCCTGCACTTTGAAGGGCTTGGTGGGCGAGGCGGTCATGACTGTGGCGAGATCGCCGAAGGCGGTCTGTTCGGCTCCGAGGGCGTTCTGGAGTTCGTAGTCGGCTTTGGCGGTGGCGGCTCTGGCCTCAAGCAGGTCCGGAAGGGTGGCGAGGCCGTTAGCCTTGCGATCGCGTACGGCTTCTTCGACCACGCGTGCATCGTGGAGGTTGACTTCGGCGGCCTCGCGCAGCCCGATGGCGTTCAGCAGGTTGTAGTAAGCCGAGGAGACCTTTTGGATAAGAATTAGGTGCTGATTATTGAAGGTAAGATTGGAGGCGAGCAGCCGTGCCCGGGCTGCGTTGATCTCGTCGCGGCGGGCGCCGAAGTCAACCAGAGTGTAATCGAGCTTGAGCGCAGTCTCGAAGGCGCCGATGTCCTGAAGGGCAAAGCTGCTGTAGAGGAGTGGAGGGTTGAGGAAGGCGCGGCCTGCGGCGGCTGCGATGATCGTTGGGTAGAGCTCGCTTTTGGCGATGCCGAGCGAGGCAGCTGCGATGCGGGCCCGATCCCAGGCAGCCTGCGTTGCGGGATTATTCGCTTCCGCGATATCGATCAACTGGCCAAGGGTGTACGCCTGATCGTCGCTTAGGGTGGCTTCGTGACGGTAGAGCGGCGTTGGCTGCTTGCCGAAGAGGTTGTGCTCTGGCTGCCACGGCATGGACGGTGAGGCGGGGGCATGCTGGGCCTGGGCCGCTGGGAGCGCCAGAAGGGCGATTCCAAGGGGTACGAGGAGGCGGGATAATCGGGTGCTCACACGTTAGATTGTGGCGTGATAACGGCTTATGGATCTTGTACAAAATCGCTCTCATGCGCAAGGGACCAAAACTGGTATCCTTGAGAGTATGGCTGGTGAGTTACAGGAAGGCGACGCGTCTCCTTTGCCCAGCGCCGCATCTCAGGTTCTAAGTGCTTCAGAATCAGAGATCGAGGAAGACCATCGAGAGCGGCCGCTGGGAAGCGAAGATCGGGCCAGGATATGGCGACATAGCTGCCTGAATGGCGTCGAACTTTTTCACGGTTCCTACAAAAATTATGAGTTTGCACGGCACTTTCACCGGGTGCCGGCGATCGGCGTCGTCGACCGCGGAAGGATGAGCTCCTACTGTCGGAGGGGGAATCACGTCCTTGCGGCGGGGACGGTTCTTCTGCTGAACCCAGGAGAGATTCATGCCCCGGCTCCTGCAGGAACATCCGGCTGGAGCTTCCGGATGTTCTACTTCGACGATGCCTTCTTCGAGTCCATGCCGCTGCCTGCTGCAATGCAGACGCTCAGATTTCGGCAGCCTTTTGTGCAGGACAGGGAGTTGGCTTCGATGCTCCTCCATCTGCATCATGACTTGGAAGGGAATGGGGACCGCCTGAGTTTTGAGACCGCCTTTGTCTCGATCTTTTCGCGGTTGGCGGAGAGGTACTCGGAGATCCCGGCCATGCATGCCGGATCGAAGCCGGACAGGAATGTGATTGGAGCAGCGCTCCAGTACATGGAGGCGAACTACGACAGGAACCTGAGCCTGGGCGAGCTTGCGGAACGTTCTCCCTATGGCGCATCGCATTTTCTGCGAATGTTCCGGGATGTGGTGGGCCTGACGCCGCACGCCTATCTAACGCAGTTCAGGATTGAGCTTGCGACCGATTTTGTGCGATCGGGAGTTCCGCTGGTCGATATCGCCCACCTGGTGGGATTCACGGACCAGAGTCACTTCACCAGGAAATTCAAGCGAATTCTGGGGGTCACTCCAGGGCAGTATGCGCTTAGCTCGAAGATAACTGTGGATCGGCGGAGTTCGACGCCCGGCTGCCAGCGAGGCGGTCGTCGGCTTTCGCCGCTGCAGGCCTGATCGCAACGCGAAAAGTACGTGAGTTCGGGGAATTCCGGGAGCATACTCTTCTCCTGGCGTCGAGCGATTTCTGGTAAGGCCCAGTATGCAAAAGTCCGCGTGGAAGTGGCTCTGGGAGCGCTCTCAGGTGTGATTGACTATCGCTATTGTGACCACGTAGGATTGCGCCCATGAGACGGCGCGATTTTGTGAAGGGCCTGGCGGTCACGACAGCCACGGCGAGTGCTGCATTGGGGCAACAGGCCGCACCCCAGGCTCAAAACCCACCCCCTGCTACCAACGCTACCGACCAGGGCACGATGGCGGTTCAGCCATCTGCAGCGTCCAGCCCGCGTGCCATGTCGCGCGTGGAACAGATGGCCCGGTTCCACACCCCGGATATTCCGCTCTCGCAGCCCGATGTAGCGGCGATCACCGAGGCCCGATACTTTACGCCGGTGCGTTACGCCACGCTCGTTCACCTGTGCGAGATTATGATGCCGGCGAGCGAGGATCACCCGAGCGCGATGAAGACGGGAACCCCGGAGTTTCTGGATTTCTACATCGGGGCGTCCCCGGAAGATCAGCAGGCCATGTACAACGACGGCCTGGACCGGCTGAACGACGACTGCATGAAGCAGTTCAACGTTCCGTTTGCCAAGGCAAGCGAGAAGCAGGCGGATGCTGTGATCCGGCCGCACCTTAGGGGTTGGATGAACGACCATCCTCCTAAAGAGGGTCAGGAGCGCTTCATCAACCTGGTGCACCGCGACATCCGCACCGCCACGATCAATTCCCCCGCGTGGGCCCTTGCGGCGCAGGCGTCGGGGGATCGTATGCCGGGAGTAGGACTCTACTGGCACCCGATCGAGCCTGGTATTCAGACCTGGGTGGATCACGGCAAGCCGAAGTCGACCCCGACCCCGAAGCATAAGCATTCTTAGGACATCTCCGTCAGAGAAGGAAGTACAGAGAGACCGCATGGCACAGAAGAAGGTTGACGTTCTGATCATCGGATCGGGACACACGGGCGGAATGGCCGCAAAGATCCTGACTGAAAAGGGAATCTCCTGCACGATGTTGGATGCGGGGCCGATGCTCAATTTTGAGAAGTATCGTGAGATGAAGCCGGTCCATGAGCTGCCGTATCGCGGCTTCGACGCTCCGGGCAGGCTGCCTCACGTCTTTCAGGCCAATGAGTTCAATGCGAACCAGTGGGTAGACGAGAAGGTCGTACCGTACACCCATCCGGAGAAGAAACCCTATAACTGGGTCCGGGTGCGCAGCGTTGGTGGACGGTCCGTCTTTTGGGCGCGGCAGTCGTTCCGGCTGAGCGACTATGAGTTCAAGTGCAAGGACCATGACGGCTTTGGAGAGAACTGGCCGATCTCGCTGAAGGATCTGGCGCCGTACTACTCGCGCGTGGAGAAGATCTTCCGCGTGACCGGTCATACAGACGGCCTGCCGCAGTACCCGGACGGCAACTTTATCGAGGACAATTCGCCCTGGTCCGGCGCGATGCAGCGGTTCGTCGACGCGGGTAAGAAGCTGGGCGTTCCGGTAACGAAGCCGAGATCGGCGCTCGGCAAGGATGGCCTGGCCTCCTCGATCAACCTGACGATTCCCGATGCCGTGGCAACGGGCAAGCTGACCACCATTCCGAATGCGATTGTGCGTCAGATTACGGTCGACAAGGACACCGGTCTGGCGGATGGCGTCATCTTCATCGACCGGCACTCGCACCGCGAGATGGGAATGAAGGCCCGTGTGATCGTTCTGGCGGCGGGCTGCCTCGAAACGACACGCCTTCTGATGCTCTCGGACATCTGCAACTCGAGCGGCGTGTTGGGCCACTATCTTACGGACCAGATCTACGGGGCCGGCATCATCTGCTCGGTGCCGGAGGCGAGAGACGGCAAGGCTTCTCCGCATCTGATGGGGGGCGGAGCTCTGATTCCGCGCTTCCGCAACATTGATTCGAAGGCGAAGGATTTTATCCGTGGATATGCCGTGAACGTTTCCTGCAGCAACGGCCCATTCGACGCCCGCGCTCTGCCGTTCTACGGCAAGGAGCTGGAAGAGAAGCTGCGGAGCTATAACGGCAGCAGCTTCAGCACGAACATCATGGGCGAAGGCCTTGGGCACTATGAGGACCACGTCTCGCTGAATAAGGACCTGGTGGATGAGTGGGGAATTCCCACGCTGAACATCAATACGACTTACACCAGCAACGAGACGAACATGACCAGGGACTACATCGACACTATGGCGGAGATGGCTAAGGCTGCCGGTTTCGAGATCCTGGTAAAGAACTACGAGTTCAATCCGCCCGGATACTCGATTCATGAGCAGGGAACGGCGCGCATGAGCGACGATCCGAAGAAGGGTGTGGTGAACAAGTTCAACCAGAGCCACGATATGAAGAACGTGTTCCTCGTGGATGCAAGTGTCTTTGTCAGCGCGGGCTGGCAGAACCCGACCATTACGATGAACACGCTTTCGATGCGCGCCTCGGAGTATCTGGCAGAGGAGATGCGCAAGGGCAACATCTAACGTCGCGTTTGTGATCTGAGAGAGGACGAAGTGCCTTCCGGGTAGCGGAAGGCACATGCAGTCCCAGGGAGAGGTTTCGAGTGCAGAAGCTTTTATTGGTGTTCGTGATTCTTTTCGGCTATGCAATGGGTGCCCAGGCACAGGCTCCCGGCGCAGGGTCGAGGTCTTCTGCGCCGGACGTGACGGCCTCGGCTCCGGCACAGCCGATTCCGTTCAATCACAAGCTGCATGTGCAGACGGCGAAGATGACGTGCAACGAATGTCATGAGCCACGCGGAAACGGGGCGACGTTGGCTTTGCCGCAGCCTGCGAAGTGCATGACCTGCCACGTCTCGATCGCCACCGACAAGCCTGAGATCAAGCGCCTGGCTGAAGCGGCAAAGAATGAAGATCCCATTCTCTGGGTTCGGGTCTATCACGTTCCGTCGTTTGTAACCTTCAGCCACAAGACGCACGCGGGTAACAAGTGCGAAGAGTGTCATGGTCCTGTGGCCGAGCGCACGGCGATCGCACAGGAGAAGGACACCACCATGGGCAGCTGCATCGCCTGCCACCAGACGAAAGGCGCACCCACCACCTGCGATACCTGTCATTCGCTGATGTCCAGCCGGAATCAGTCCCCGTTCGAGGCCGCTCCTACGGTGTTGGCTCGTCTAGGGGTAATCCCGGCCCGGAAGCAGCAGCAGAACGCCGCGATTGCGGCGAAGGCTAGCCCGACACGGGGTCGCTCGCAATCGTCTATGCTCGCGACCTTCTTAAACGCGCCGTTGCTATAGCGCGCTGAAGGGGACATTCCGGTTTGTAAAAGAAAGGACGGCCTGCCGTCCTTTCTTTATGCCCGTCGAAAGCTCACTGGGGTATAACGGATGCGCGGAGATTGAGCGTGAATCAGATTGATCTGAATGGACGTCATGCGGTTATCACCGGAGGAGCGCAGGGTATCGGCTACTCGATCGCCGAGCGGCTGTTGGCCTCGGGTGCGTCGATATCGCTGTGGGACAGAGATGAAGCCATTTTGCAGAGTGCTTCGGAGGCGCTGAAGTTGGCTGGAAGAGTTACGACCGAGATCGTCGACGTCGTGAATGCGGACGCGGTCGAAGCTGCCGCTGCCCATACTGCGGAGCAGCACGGAGCGATCGATATTCTGGTAGCGAGCGCAGGCATTGCAGGACCAAATTTCAAGACATGGGAGTATCCGATCGATGCGTGGCGCCAGGTGACGGAGATCAATCTGACCGGTACCTTTCTCTGCTGTCGCGCGGTCGTTCCTGGGATGATTGCGCGAAACTATGGCCGTATCGTGAATATCGCTTCCATCGCGGGAAAGGAAGGCAACCCTACGGCTTCCGGTTACAGCGCGTCGAAGGCGGGGGTGATTGCGCTGACGAAGTCGTTAGGCAAGGAGACGGCTCAGTACAACATCGCCGTGAACTGCATCACGCCTGCGGCAGCGAAGACGCGCATCTTCGATCAGCTGACACAGCAGCATATTGATTTCATGCTGTCGAAGATTCCTCGCGGGCGTTTCGTGCAGGTAGAAGAGATTAGCGCGATGGTGGCGTGGCTGGTCTCGGAAGAGAACTCGTTTACGACGGGTGCGGTGTTCGACCTGAGCGGTGGTCGCGCGACGTACTAGCTGCTCTACCTGAGTACAGCAATCGTCGAGGACTCGAGGCTCCTTCCGGGATCTACGAGTAGCCAAGCCAGTGCGCCGAGCAGCGCGAGTCCTGCGGCGGTGAAGAAGGCTGCCTGCCATCCCATGCGAGCGGCGAGGAAGGGCGTGAGCGATGTTGCGATTGCACCGCCAATCTGCGCGCCCATGTTCATGATTCCGGAGACGAGGCCGGCGTATTCACCAGCGAAATCGGCGGTTATGGCCCAGAAGCAGCTCTGTGCGATGTAGAGCACACCTGCGCCAAGCGCGAGAACGATGCCTGCGGTGGCTGCCTTCTCCGCACGTGACCCGACGATGAGCAGCGCTGAAGTGAGAGCCATCGCGAAGAAGGGCAGGATGCAGCGACCGATGCGAAGGCCCGAGCGGCGCACCAGCGAATCGCTGGCGACACCGCCGCCGATGGCCCCAATGGTCATGCCAATGAACGGCAGGATGGAGTAGATAGCGCTGGTCTTCAGGTTGAGTCCGCGGGCCTGGGCGAGATAGATGTAGAACCAGCCGAAGAAGACCCAGGCGACGTATCCATAGGCGAGATAGCTGAGCGTGAGTGCGATGATCTCTTTGCTGGAGAGGATGCGCCGCCACGGGATGCTGTGCTTCGTATTCGAGGAGGCGTGACTGGAACCCCGTCCAGCCTCGATGATCGCGAGCTCGTGTTCGCTGACGTGCAGGTGTTCTTCAGGTGTATCGCGTGCAGCGAGATACCAGAGGATCCCCGCGACGATGCCGCAGACTGCACTGAACCAGAACGATGCTCGCCAGCCGAAGTGCAGGATGATGGCGGTGACGATGGGTGGCGTAAGGCCGGAGCCCACGCCGACTCCGCCGAAGATGATGCCATTGGCTTTGCCGCGCTCCGGAATGGGGAACCAACGTTCGACGAACTGGCTGGCGGCGGGGTACATGGTGGCTTCACCAGCGCCGAGAGCGAAGCGCACAAGAATGAGGGTCGCGACAGCGTGGCTGAGGGATGGCGGAACCAGCGTTGTGAGGACGGTAAAGATTCCCCACCACACAACCGCGAAGGTGAGCAGGCGTCGCGAGCCGAACCGGTGCGCGAGCAGTCCGGCAGGAACCTGGAAGAGGGCGTATCCGATCAGGAAGGCGCTGAAGACCCAGCCGAGTTGCGTGTTAGAGATTCCGTACTCATGCCCGATCTGGATTCCGGCGATGGAGATGTTGGTGCGGTCCAGATACGCGACGGAGCTGAGGACGAACAGCCAGAAGACGAGGATGTAACGCAGAGGTAGAGCGGTTCTGGCTTTGCGGGTAGGTGTCATACGCCTTCGAATCGTAGTCTGTTGTGGCGGCTGTTTTGTGGGCTGCCTACCAGTTGGTGATGGAACCATCGGGACGGAAGTAGGTCTGCGCCCGTGCAGTGACGGGCTCGGTAATCTCGGCGATCTTCGTCAGTTGCTTGTAGTCCACTTCCACGCCTAGTCCCGGTCTTTCGTTGGCGTACAGCTTGCCGTCTTTGAAGTCCAGGCAGACAGGAAGATGCGGCAGCGTGCGGCCCTGATAGTTGTATTCCATCAGAACCGGGCCTGAATAGGTTCCCAGGCAGTTGACGAGAGCGGCTGTGGCGATGGGGCCGGTGAAATGGGGGACGATTCCGATGAAGTGAGTCTCGCAGAGCGCAGCGATCTTCATCATTTCGGTGATACCGCCGACGTTGGGGAGTGTAGCTCGAACGTAGTCGATGCTATGGCTTTCGACGAGCGGATTGAAGTCCCATCGGTTGCCCCACTCTTCGCCTGCTGCGAGCGGCACGTTTACCTTGCTGCGCAGGATGGGAAGGTCCTGCAGGAATGCCTCTGCGCGGACGGGATCTTCGACAAAGAGCGGGTTGTACTCCTCGATGAGGTTGCAGCCGCGGATGGCGTCTGCCAAGTCGAAGCGTTGGTGGAAGTCGATGCACCAATCGCCGTTCGGTCCTACGCCTTCACGGACCTGCTCGCATTCTTCACGCACCTTATTGATCCGCTCACGGGTGTTGAAGGTTGTGTAAACGGGAGCGTCCGCCGCGCCGAAGCGGAAGGCACGATAGCCTGCCTCCATGGTCAGCCGTGCACGCTCTTTGATGGGTGTGGATTGAGTAATACCGGGGATAATTCCGGCGGTGTTGTAGCACTCAACGTGCTTGCGAGCCATGCCGCCGAGGATCTCGTGGACAGGCAGTTTGAGGACCTTCCCCTTGATGTCCCATAGCGCAAGATCGAGCGCACCGATAGCATCCGTCTTCTCGCGTCCGGCAGGGTAGAAGAACGCGCGATTCATGTCCTGCCATAACTGCTCGATGTACTGCGGGTCGCGCCCGATGAGGCGACCTGCGGACTGAGAGAGCGTATCTTTGGAGCCGCCTTCGCCGATTCCGGTGATCCCTGCGTCAGTCTCAATCGTGACGACGACGTCGCTCTGATTGAAGAGGGGGTTCGGATTTGGCGGCAGGTATGCACGAATTCGCGTAATCTTCATCTTCGGAAGGGAAGCGAAGGCCGGGAGGCTGCCAGTTACGGCGGTGAGCGCGGTCGCTGAAAGAGATTGAAGGAAGATTCGTCGATTCATAGGAGGCCCACTCCGCCGGCGTAGTTCTTGTGACCCGGAACTGCTTTCTTTGAAAGTCAATGTGATATGTGCTGGTGCTTTGCATTGAGGTCGATGCGCTGCGAGAACAAGATAAATGATGAGCACACCGAAGAGGAGTATATAAGCGAAATGACTGTGACGGAGAATAGTAAGAGAGCTGTGCTGCCCGGATGACTCGGTTGTTGAAGACTTGGTGCAGGGTGGGAGGGAGGAAGGATTGATCGGGGTCGACTGGGGCACAACCAACCTTCGTGCGTATCGCTTCGATGATGAGGGACGGGTGATCGAACGGCGATTGTCTGCGGCGGGGATCCTCAACGTCAAGGATGATGGGTTCGCAGCCACATTGCACGAAAACGTGGGAGATTGGATCGGAGCCGGGCAGAAGCGTGTGCTGCTGTCGGGCATGGTGGGGAGCCGCCAGGGATGGGTGGAAGCCGACTATCTTCCTTGTCCACTGACGCTCGACGATCTGGCTGCAGGTGTTGTGAGCATTCCATACGAGGGAGCTGAGGTGAAGCTGATCCCCGGGGTACGGGGTGAGGACGGCAGCGGGGTTCCCGAAGTGATGCGCGGAGAAGAGACCCAGGTGATGGGGATCGCCGAACGAAGTCTGCTTGGCGGGCTGGTCTGTATGCCGGGGACTCACGCCAAGTGGGTTGAGCTGAGGGATGGGACCATTGCGAGTTTCCAGACGTGTATGACAGGCGATGTGTTTGCCGCCTTGCGCAAGGAGACGATTCTGTCAAAGCTGATGCACGCTGATTCTGCGATCGATGAGAAGCACTTCCTTCGCGGTGTAAAGCGATCTGCCGACGCAGGCGGAGTGCTGCATCATCTGTTTGGCGTGCGCACGCTGGCGCTGATGGATCAACTGAGAGAAGAGGATGCTGCTTCCTATTTGTCGGGTTTGTTGATCGGGCACGAGGTTCGCACGATGATGCCGGCCCATGGTGGTGTTCACATCGTAGGAGCAGCGCAGCTATGCGGCTTATATCAAAGAGCCATCGAGAGCTGTGGAGGAGCAGCTACGATCGAAGAGGAAGACGCTGCGGCGAAAGGCCTGGCGGTAATTGGCAGGAGGCTGAATTGGAGATAGGAAAGAGCGAGCTGAAGAGATGGCTGGCGCAGTGTCCGATCATTGCGATTTTGCGCGGAATTAGACCGGACGAGGCTGAGGCGATCGGGAATGCGCTGTATGAGGCTGGCATAAGGATCGTAGAGGTTCCGCTGAACTCCCCATATCCTCTTGAGAGCATCGCAACGCTCGCACACCTTTTCGGTGATCGGATGCTGATGGGAGCAGGAACTCTGACGGAGATGGTGCAGGTCCGGGACGTTGCCGGCGCAGGTGGAAGACTGATCGTAACTCCGCATGCCGACGTCTCGATCGTTCGCGCCGCGAAGGAAGCGGGTCTGTTTGCGGTCCCCGGATTCTTCAATCCAACTGAGGCATTTGCCTTGCTGAAGGCAGGGGCGGATGCCATCAAGCTCTTCCCCGCAGAGGTGCTCGGTCCTTCCATGCTGAAGGCGTTGCGTGCTGTCCTGCCGAAGGATGTGACGGTAATCCCTGTCGGTGGAGTAGACGCAACGAGTATCCCCATCTGGAAGGCTGTCGGAGCAAATGGCTTCGGGGCGGGATCTTCGCTCTATAAGCCGGGCGATGATGCAGAGACCGTACGGCGCAAAGCCGTAGCTCTGATCGAAGCTACCCAATAGCCGCTGTCGGATAGCTTCGATCGCAAGTTGCGCCTTATTTAGTGATGCATATGCGATCCGGGGCCGGTGGGGAAGTCCTTTGACAGGTCACGGATAATCCCGTCGGCCTGCGTTCCGCCCTTACATGAGGGATGGCCGAATCCGCTGGGACTCATATTGTTCTGCCAGTCGAGAATCATGTTGTCGTTGTGGTCCGGGCTGGGCCCCATAGGAACTGCATCGAGATGCAGTTCGTGCCGTACCTTCCAGGCGATGACATGGTCTGTGCAGGATGTATCACCGCTGAGGCCAAGGCCGCCGACGATCTTTCCATCGGAGGAGTAAAGAGGGAGTCCACCGGCGAAGACGATGATCCCGCCGATCGCTTTGCCGACCATGGGATCGTTTGTGGTGCCGAACGATGCGGGATCGCCGATCAGAGCGGCCGGATTCGGAGGCTGACTGGTAGCAAGGCTGTAGAGACTCTGCCCGGGCTGCGATGCGGCATAGACGTTGGCTGTCGAGAGCGCGTAGTTCCGTCCGCTCAGTCCATTGGCGGTGTTCGCCTTTTCTGCAGCAATGGCGCGACTTCCCGGCCACTGGTCGGAGCGCGTGGTTCCGCTATAAACGATGGCGCAGACTATGCCGTCGCGGTTGACGACAGCGGCCCACTCCTGATTTCCCATACCGCCATTCTTTGCGGCTCCCTGACGCACGACTCCTTGCACGACAGACTTCAGGTGTGCAGCATCCGGCAGTGCAGAGCAGTCTGGCTTGGCCTGCGCATCGCAGGCGGACCCGACGGCGAGAACCGCCAGGGGAAACAGCCATAGCACTCGCAGTTTGAACTTCGCGGCAGCAGGTTTCGTTTGAGGCATGATTTATCTCCTGGTCATCGCAACTGGCGAAGGTACGCGACGAGATCTTGCAGTTGTTCTCCTGTAAATTGCGTCAGGTTGGGCATCTCCGCGCCCGGTTTCAACGACTGCGCGTGCGTGATCCACGCTTCAAGGTAGGCGTCATTGTTCTGGTAGCTGTTGGCGGCGATCATGCTTCGGCTGGCGAAGTGCGTCAGATCGGGGGCTACGCGGCCGCCCGCGACCGTGCCGCGTACCGAATGGCACATGGAACACGGGCCGCTAAGAAAAATCTGCTGGCCCGCGAGTGCCTGTTCCGTCGTAGGCTGCGATCCATCCTTCAATTGACCTTGGTACCACGCCTGGTACTCAACGGGGGATTGCGCCACCGCGATGAGACGCATGCGTGCGTGTTCAGACCCGCAGAACTCGGCGCATTGGCCGGCATAGTTGCCAGTCTGAGAGGCTTCAAGGCGGATGTAGTTGGGCTGGCCAGGGATCAGGTCGACCTTGCCATGCAGCGCCGGTATCCAGAAGGAGTGCATGACGTCTGCTGTTTCGACTTCGATATTCACAGATTTGCCGACAGGAAGATGGAGTTCGTTGGCGGTCGTGAACTGCAGTGAGGGATTGTCGTTGAGGTAGTGGATCTCCCACCACCACTGATGTCCAATGATGAGGATGTCGGGCTTCATGCTGTTCCGCATCTGGGCATGGTGAGCCGCGCCATGCATTCCATGAATTGGAAACGCGCGGAGGAGTTGCAGGCCGAGGACAAAGATAACGCTGAGAACGAGCAGCGGGATTGCGATTCCGCCTATGGCGATCCAGGCCTGGCCTCCACCGGAGGTGATGGGTTCATGCTCAGCCAGCGATCCGCGGCGCCGGTAGAACGCATACCCCACCAGCCCCCACATAATGAGAGTGATGACGAGGAAGAGAATCGTCATGAACCAGGAGAGCCCGGCGATGCTGTGCGCGGCGGGCCCGTGGCTGTCGAACGTGGACTGCACCGACCGGCAACCTTCCAGTGCAGGTGCGAGAACGATCAACGCGAGAATTGGTCGAAGCCGAGGCATCCTACTTCACCTCGCTGGCAGAGGTCTTCGTTCCAGTGGTGATCTCGTGACCCTGCGGATCAGGAACGGTCTCATCGGCAGGTTCTGTGGGAGGATCCGGTTCCTGGGGTGTACCCATGGTCTTGATGTATGCAACCAGCTCCCAGATCTGTGTCTCTGGAATCTTGGTGCCCCAGGCGGGCATGCCGTTTGAGCGGCCATGAGCGATAGAGTCGAAGATCTGATCATCACGGTTGCCATAGAGCCATACCGGATCGCGAAGGCTCGGCCCCATGCCTCCGCCAGCATGGCCGCCATGGCAGCCGGAGCAGTTATACCAGTTGAAGAGCCTGCGTCCGTCCTGCTGGGCTACTGCATCTGTACTGTAAGGGTTGGTGCGAAAGTGCACCGCCTGGACTCCACCGGGGATTGGACCGGTCACGCTTGCCATGGTGGCCTGAGCTCCGATCGCAACCGAGGTGGAGGTGGATGCCTTGCGGCAGCCGATGACGCTGGTGATGATGAATCCCGACAAGAGAGCAGCTAGTATCCGCATACTTCACTCTTCCTTCAGATCGCTCGATGACGATGAGGTGTTGATTTGAGGCACACCATAGGATTCGAGGATCTGAGCGATCTCCTTGTGACGGTGTTGCAGCTCGGCATTGAGGCTATCTCGAAGTGCGCTTTCTCCCTTGCGAACACCAATGCCGATGTCGAAGTGAAACGGAATCTTGTGATCCAGAGAATCCTCCTGGAGCGGTGTCAGCGTGAGGGGAACAGCGGAGTGTTGGGCAAAGTAGCCCGCAAGAGGTCCCCAGGCGATGGCGACGTCGATCGCGCCATTCACCACGGCATTCAGCAGGTCGGCTTGAGGGTCCTTCTCGGTAAGATTGCCAAAGATGCTGAAACCGACGACATTCCGGGTGATTCCGCGGCTCGTCAGAGCGTAGACGGGAGGAAGGCTGTCTCCTTGCTCGCTCAATACGTGGACACCGATGCGCAGAGAACGAAGCTGGGGATCGTCGAATGAGGAGATACTCAGATTGCGGTCGCGCCTTGTGACAAAAACGTACGAAGAGCGATAGTAGGAGTCTGTCGTATCAAGGCTCTTCATGCCCACCGGCACTCCCATCACAACATCGCAGAGCCCCTGCTGGATGGTCTTGCGGAAGAAATTTTCACGCTGAGGGAACCAGAAGTACTGAAGGTTGGCATGCATGTCGCGCGCGATCAGATCGGCGATCTGGTTTTCGAAACCCTGCCTCTGGTGATCGGAGTAGGGAAGATTGCCTGGATCCGCGCAGACACGAATGGTGGCGGCCCACGCCGGCTGCACGAGTCCTATCGAGAGCGCGGCGATGCACGCATTTTTAATAACTGAAGACATAGAGCGTGTCTCCCGGTTGCGTCTTCGCTTTAATCTGCTTCATGGCGCCTACGACGCCGAGCGCGGCATACGGGTCGTCCGTTGAAACGGACGGGAGTGCCGTAGCTCCCATCCATCCGCCAATTCCGGAATAGATGGCGACGTATTGCTTGCCGTCCGGACCAGTGAAGGTCATCGGATTGCCGACAATGCCCGAACCTGTCTTGTACTGCCAAAGGACTTTGCCACTGCGTGTATCCACGGCACGAAACCATCCTTCCATCGTCCCGTAGAAAGCGAGATCTCCACCGGTGGTCAGGACACCGCTGTAGACCGGAAGGTCTGGATCCTTGATGCTCCACACCTTCTTTGCATTCGCCACATCCCAGGCGATCAGCTCACCCTGATATCCGCCCGGACCGGGATACATTCGTACGCTGGCTCCAAGATAGGGAGTTCCCGCGATGTAGTTGACAGCAGTTCCTTCGTAGTCCATGCAGGTGTTGTGCGCAGGAATATAGAGGTAGCCTGTCTTGGGTGAGAACGACGATGGAACGAACTCCTTGCCTCCTGTGGAGGAGGGGCAGATTCCTTTGGTGTATTGACCGAAGTGAGTTCTCAGGGCCTGGTTCTGATCGACAATGCCGGTCTTGAGATCGAACCCATTTGCCCACGTGACCGGTTCGAACTTCTCGGCAGAGAGCAGTTCGCCATTCTCTCGGTCCATCACAAAGACGAAGCCGGTTCTGCCCGGATGGACCAGAAGCTTTCGCATCTTTCCGTGCCAGGGCATGTCGACGAGTACATTCTCCATGATCTCGTCGTAATCAAAACCATCATGGGGCTCCACCTGGTAGGCCCACTTCGCCATTCCTGTCTCGGGGTTGCGCGCCCAGATGGTGATGGACCATTTGTTATCGCCGGGGCGCATATCAGGGTTCCATACGCCGGGATTTCCGGTGCCGTAGTAGATGAGGTTTAGCTCTGGATCGTAGGAGACCCACCCCCAGATAGTCCCTCCGCCTAACTTCCACTGACCGGGAGTCCAGGAACTTATGCCGAGGTCTTTACCGCGGTCCTTCGCATAGAAGGGGCGAAAGTCGCTGCCAATAAGGACGTCTTTATCGGAGCCGGTGCTGTAAGCCTTCCAGAGAACCTTCCCGGTCTTCACGTCCAGCCCGGTAAGGTGACCACGAACGCCTAGCTCTCCTCCACTATCACCGACGATGACCACACCTTTGGCAACGATCGGCGCCATGGTTGTGGTCTCGCCGTATCGGATATCTCCCACCTGGGCCTTCCACACGAGCTTTCCTGTGTTGGCGTCCACCGCCACCGTATGCGCATCGAGAGTGTTGTAGATGATCTTTCCGTCTGCGTAGCTCGCACCGCGATTTACGACATCGCAACATGCGATTCCGACCGAAGTAATGTCAGGATGCGGCTCGAAGATCCACTTCTGCGGAAACCCTGGCTGCGTCAGATCCAGTGCAATCAGGTTATTTGGGAATGGGGTAACAATATACAGGGTGCTTCCCACTACTAGCGGAGCGCCTTCATGGCCGTGAGGAATTCCCGTACTGAATGTCCCTACGACATGCAAATTCTGAATGTTGCCGGTGTTGATCTTGTCGAGCGGACTGTATCGCGTGTTGCCATAGTCCCCCGCCGGCATCATCCACTGGCCGTCAGCTACGGGAGAGACGATATGCACATTCGGCAATGCGCCTGGAGTGCTGCTTGTCATCCCTGACGTCTGCGCAAGGACGGACGAGGCTCCCTGGAAAAATAGAACAGGCGCAAGGCAACAGGCCCATCGCAGGAGTTGTCTTATTCGGTCCATCGTGTTCCTTCCGGTCCTCGAAGAGTGTAGAGATACGCGGCGATATCGATCGCCTGATCCTCTGTCAATCCAAGATCGGGCATCGCGGTCTTCGGTTCGACCTGCCGCGGATGCTGGATCCAGCGAACGAGATTTGGAGGAGAGTTCGGCAGCTCGCCGGCGATCATGGTGCGCTGGCTGAAGTAGATGAGCGGCGGCCCAACAAGCCCGTGCGCCTCCCGGATGCCGGGTATGACGTGGCATGCGCCACAACCATACTGCTGGATGAGCTGCTTGCCATGATCAGCGTTGCCGCCTGTCTCAACCCCGGCGGGGCGAGTCGCTTTGCCGCCGCGGCAGCCCACTAAGGCGAGACCAGCCATAAGGGACAGGAAGATGGGCCTGGTCATCGCGCTCTCCAGCAGAGGTTGATCAGAAGAGGGGGAAGCGCAAACCAGCAGATGCTGAAGCCAAGCGTCACACTCATGATGACCCCAAGGAGAGCCATGAACTCCGGCCTCTCAATGGCGTCGGCATGCATAATGCTGCGCTGAGAGGAAAGCGATCTCCAGTTGCGGTAGGAGATCACCCCCGCTGCGATCGTGATCAGGAAGAGAAGCAAAGTCAAAAGTGCATAGATCACAGCGACGCTTTGATCCGACCTTGGCACGCCGAAGTCTTCCTGGTGAGTGCAGGCCTTCCACGTAATCAGGATGTCGAGACAGCCGAGCGAGATCCACGACAACGCAGCTCCCGCAAATCCAAACCAGAGTCTTCGCGGTTGTACCTTTGCGGTCGCACTCCTGACTTCATCGGACATGATGCCCTCCCAGAAAATGCGGCGCGATATAAAGCAGGGCCACGATAAACACCCACACGAAATCCACGAAGTGCCAATAGAGTGCTACGGCTTTGTAAGGTTCGTGTGGCGAGCGTCGTGTAGCGCCATACTGTGTCTGCGGCAGAACTCCGACATACATCAGCATCAGCAAACCGACAATGACGTGAGCTGCATGAAGACTGGTGATCGTATAGAAGATGGATCCGTAGGAGTCGCCCTGGACAAGTGGTATGGCGGTGCGAAACACGATGAACTAAATCTCCCCATGGATGAACGGGAACGATTTGATGGCGTCCTCAACGGATCCTCTCGGCCGCGACACCGTCTACAACTTCGGAGACCAATTTCTTGACGATCAAAGCCAGGACCTCTCACGAGATTACTACTCTGGCCACCAAGGAAGCAGCGGCATCATCAAACACATCGCACATACCTACGATTCTGCTTTCGGGCCATCTGCCACGTTGTTCAATGGAGCCCGAAGTTCCGGGTACAGTGTGCAGAAGTCAGAGGCAATTACGATTGATGGCGTCGTTACAAGTCAAACTGCTACTGACTACGATAAGGCGTTCATCGCAACGGCACCTTCCTGCATCGTAGCTCCGACGCCTATCTGTGACGAGAGCACCGCAGCGCAGGTACTCTCTAGTCTGGGGCTTCCTACGAGCGAGATGGTTAAAGACGGCTCCGGAAACCAGTTGCAGACCAAATCCACCAATTGGATGTGGATAACCAATCCCGCCTTTGCGGACGCCAACTTACTAGATGCGGTCTCTTCGGAGACCATCAGCGATGGGAGTACAACTGTAGAGACTGATTACATCTATGACGAGAGTGGCTATGGAGTACCGTCGGGCCATCTCGGTCACCTTACCACCACGAAACACGTCAACAATATAGGCGGTGATGTTTACACACATACCGCGTGGACGACGCTCGGAATGGTCGATCATGTAGTCGATGGGCGAGGAACGACCTCAGCGGCATATGGTTATGATTCAAATGGTATCTTCCCTGTTACGGATACCAGTGTTATCGGTACGACGCATTTTACCTATGATCTGAATACCGGTGCTGTTTTAACGCGTACCGATCCAAACGGCCAGACATTCAATTACTCGTATGACCAGATGGGCCGCCTTTGGCATGTGCGGAATCCCGATGTGGCCGATGGCGATTCGCAAGTCTATTGCTATCCGGAACACTATTCTGCATGGAAGTATCAGGCACTTACAACGCCGTTATCGTTGCCGGGTGATTCTAGTCAATGCCCCTCGAACTCAGGAGTGTTGGTTCAGGGTGTGTTGGTCGATGGACTCGGGCGAACTAAGCAGACACAGTTGTTGGACCCCGAAGGAACCGACTACTCGGATACGACATACAATCAGATGGGCCAAGTGCAGTCGACCTCCAACGCATATAGGGCCAAGAATGATTCAACCTATGGCGTTACCGGATATCAATATGACGAGATAGGAAGATTGAAAGTCCAGACTCAGCCGGATGGCACCAGCAGTCAACACTGGACCTACAGTGGTAACGTAACAAATTTCATCGATGAAGTAGGTAATAGCTGGCAGAGAACCAATGATGCGCTAGGGCGACTGACTAAGGTAGTTGAGCCGAACGGGGCAGTAACTGACTATCACTATGATGTGACGGGACTCAGAAGTGTGATTCAGAGCGGGCTTGCGGGAGAGGCACAGCGGACACGAAGTTTCACATACGACCTGCTTGGCAGATTGATTACGGCGACGAATCCCGAGACGGGAACCGTGTGCTATGGGATCTGGAATGGGGCGAACTGTCTGAATGGTTATGATGGCAACGGCAACCTGAAAACAAAGACAGATGCACGCGGGGTTGTAGTCAGTTACTCATATGACCTTGCGAATCAGCTTACGGCCAAAACGTATTCCACAAATGAACCTTCATCCTGCTACCAGTACGGGAACAGTGCCCCCTTCGCTGGCAGACTTATCGCTGAATGGACCCAAAATGGCTCTTGCTCCTCAGTTCTTCCTGGATCTTTTCTTACGATGAGGAAAATCCTAAGCTACGATCCTTTAGGAAGGATCAAAAGTGAACAGCAGTGTCACTTGGCCCTATGCGACCTTCCTTACAATCCCCGAATTTCATTTGATCTCGCCGGGAATCAAGTCGGGTATTCACCCGGGGTTGGCCAGGTAAGCTTCGGCTACGGATATAGTGCAGCTGGAAGGCTCAAAACTACCACTGCGTCGTTCATGGATGCTAGCCACCCTGGAATGATCTTCTCTGGTTCGTCTTTCACGCCAAGTGGTGCTCTCCAGAAATTCACACTCGGTTCAGACGTAAACGTGACACGAGTGTATGACAAGCGAAGCCGTCCTACTGGCGAACAAGTCCAGAAACCATGATAGGAGTGGTTTTCTATACCGTGCGGAGCTCTTGCCCATAGATATGCACCGAGACGAGGAAAGCATAGCACCTGAGAGCAGGAAAATCCCATCCGTCTCTTTCAAGTGCGCTCGAAGCAAGGTAGGGAAAACCTTTCAAGAAGAGTTAATTCGCCTAAAAAAAACCCGATCAGAGGTTCCGATTCCCTGCAACAACGGTTCTCTTGGAGAATATATGCCGGCTAGTGTGAAAAGATTTGTTGCGCTGCTGTTTTTCTGCTTTTGTGGCTATGCCTATGCCTCCGGTGCAGGGTCGGTCACAATTTTGGGCGGTGAAAGATTTAATGACTCCGTTGGGCTATGGGATTCTGGTACTGTCTCCGTTTCGATCAACGGCTATTTAAAGAGCGTATCTTATGGCCAGTTCTCAACGCCGGCATCGATTGCCTCAGCCATAGCCGCTAAGTTCTCTAGCGACTGTTATGGGCCCGCGAATGCGAAGGCGACTCCCGATGGCATGATTTATGTGAAGGTTAGAAATGGTGGTCAGCTCACGGATCTATCGGTCAATACGTATTCCAGCATGTCCTTTTCAGGGTCGACCAATACTTCTATTTCCCCTACGTCGATTGTCGCCACGATCGGCTCCACTCAGCTGTTACTCGGTGGCTCCACCAACATTGATGTCCAGGTAAGCTGCAATTCAGCATGTGGGCAGGTTGATTATCGTATTGACGGCAGTGAGTGGGGCATCCTGGGACTGGACGGCAATGGCCACGCATCGGCTACGACTCCCACAAACCTGGCGCCTGGTCTTCATAATGTCATTGTTAAGTTCGGCGGAAACGGCGCGTATACTTCCGCAGTGTCGAATCCCGTCAGTTTTACAATCAGCAACAGTTCGACTCCAACGAGTCCGATTGGACTTTATAGCTACGATATTAGCTCCTACGCTTCGAATGGCAATGTCCAAGCATATTCCGATTCGGTGAACGGGAACTGGTTCAACATAGGATATGACGGGCTCAACAGACTGAAGACCGCGAGCCAATCCGTAAACGGGACTACCCAATACCTTTGCTGGAATTATGATTCGTTCGGAAACCGCACTGCACAAGCGGTCTCCGGCAGCCCCTGTAGCGATCCTCCTCCAACGAGTTCTTATAACGCAAATAACCGCGATCAAGGATTGCAATACAATGCGGCGGGAGGCGTTCTGAACGACGGTCAGAACCAATATCTGTATGATGCTGAGGGCCGGATCTGTGCTGTGCAGTATCAGGTGATGGCTGGTCTGCAAGGGATGATTGGATACGTGTACGACGCCGAAGGCCGTCGGGTGGCGAAGGGTACGATTCATCAATGGAGCTGTGATGTGAGTAGCAATGGGTTCCAAGAGACAGCAGGATATATCGTCGGACCCAACAATGAGCAGATGGCGGAGACCAATGCTTCGGGAGAGTGGGCCCATTCGAACGTCTATGCCAATGGAGAATTGATCGCTACCTATACTCCGAGCGGAATGAGTTTTCATATCAACGATTGGTTGAGCACCCGGCGTATAGACATGGATCCCTTTGGAAACCTCGGTGCGAGCTATCAGAGTATGCCCTTTGGTGAGTTAGTTAATCCCGGACAAAGCCTCGGTTCCACTGAGCATTTTTTTACCGGCAAAGAACGGGATGCAGAATCAGGACTGGATTACTTCGGGGCTAGGTACTATGCATCGAGTATGGGTAGGTTCATGAGTCCTGATCCGGGTTGGTTCTTTGCAACAAACCCAAGCGATCCACAGAGCTGGAATATTTACGCATATGCTCGGAACAACCCTCTTTCGTTTGTCGATCCTGATGGTTACGATTGCGTCTACCTAAATAACGCTGGTACTGATGTTGATCGCGACAAGGACGGCAATCCGACAGGAATCGATCAAAACAGCAACTCTGGCGAGTGCGGGAAGAACGGCGGGTATTGGGTTGACGGAACCGTCACAAAGGTAACTCTCTATACGAATTCCAATGATGTCGGTCTTTCAGGAATGTGGGAGACCGGCGCTAATGCTGGCCAGCAGACCGACAGCTACTACAGCAACGTGTCTGCCAATGGCCCTGGTGGGGTGAATCTGTTGTCTCTAGATGACTCTGCTTTTGGGGACTATAGACCCTTGCAAAACGTCCTTTACTATCGTCAGCCAGGATCCCTGGCAAGCTCCCAGTCGTCTTTTTGGATCGCATTGGTGCGGACCAGGTGGTGGCGGTGTTCCGGTCTCGAACCTAGATGCGGCGTGTAAGGCACACGACCAATGCTTCGATGCGGCGGGCATATCGGCTGCCAACAATGTGGGAGGTGGCCATATGACACTTCAGCAAGCAGCCGCGGCCCAAGGATGTAATGCGGCACTGGCAGCGGCAGCCGCAGCAAATCCCAACGATCCGGGATCTTCGCGAGTGAGCGCTTGGTTGAAGCATGGCGATCAACTTTTAGTGATAACTGGAGGCAGGATCGATGGCAAACTTGCCGCAGGGACGGCAGTCCGATGAAGAATGCAATGAATTGGACTGTTTTAGCTCTCCTCGCCGCGTTGACGATCTTCGAGGGCCTTTTAATTGCCCTCGGCCAGTTTGGCCATGACTTCAATAATGGGGGGCCGAACCCTCCCAGCTTGCAGTATGGGTGGCTGTTCCTTGTTCTTAAGGTCGCAGCACTGCTTATATCCCGGCGAAGCAGTCTCCCGCTACTGGGGATTGGCATACTCAATTGGGCATACGGAATCTTGATGTTCCAAATGCATATTAGACATCTTTCATTCGTGCCTGCCTTGGGAGAAGGATGGATGGAGACGAGCTTTCTCCTCTTGGCCGTTGTCTACGTTATGACGACGAGCGCGCGGCGGTCTGAGCGTCCGTCATAGGCGCTGCGGGATAACGGTACGATGCACATGCGTTTAGCTACGACACAGTTCAACATTTGTGCATTCGCACACCACTTCACCGGCAAAGAACGGGATGCAGAATCAGGACTGGACTACTTCGGGGCCAGATACTACGGTTCCTCGAGGGGGCGCTTCATGTCGCCTGACTGGAGTGCAAAAGCCGAGCCTGTCCCGTACAGCAAGCTCGACAATCCGCAGACGTTAAATCTCTATTCCTACGTCGGGAACAATCCGCTCTCTCGTGTGGACCCTACAGGCCATGCGGATATCGCGGCTGAATGCAAAGGCCAATCCACTTGCAACAAGACGCTCGTTCAGACGGTGAACATCGTCCATCAGCAGACTGACAAGAGGACTGGTGAGACTAAGACCGTGGTCGATTCCACGCTGAAGGTCACGACGAAGTTCAGCCTTACCACGGATGCAAAAGGGAACGTGAGTGCGTTAGCATCTTCTACCGTTGAGAAGGTCTCTGGCCATGCCTATAGCGCGAGCCAACTAGCAACGATGGGAACCAACATCGGGGTTATGCAGCAGGCCGCTGTACTGATGGGCTTCGGCGCAAACACAACCCAGCTTGTGACCGGCATCGGTGCGGCGGAAACTCGCTTCGGCGTAGCTCCAAACGGAACAAACCATGCATGGATGGACCCCGCGATCAACCCAATGCAGCTCACAGGAGGAAACGGGGCCAATCTGAATCTCAACCACAATGTTGAGGGCGCGATGGGGATCTTGGACTGGGCCGGATCCGCGGTCGATTTCGATCCAACGCGAACATACTATCGCTACAGCGATCACAGCACGCCGACCATGTCGAACTGGAGCGGTACTTACGGCTCAATCTCGGAGAAAGAACAATGAAGCGTGGCGGTGTGTCGTTGATGAAAAACTTAATCGTTGTGCTCATGGTAATGGTACTGAGTCAGGGTGCCCATGCTCGCCAGTTGCAAGGCGATCAGAAGGCTGCGGAGGCGAATGTTCCAATAGTCAACTGGACAAGCCAGAAGACAGCAGTGACGCATACCTTCGTGAGGCCCGATCCGGCCGAATACATGAAAGCGAGCAATGAGAATAAACGTGTCATGCGCGGCAAAATCGTGCTCGATGGCTTGACGGTGGAGTTCTACGAGCAGCCGAAGGACATAGACTTCTACGACTCAACCCTCGAGGTAAAGAGACAAGGGGAAGTGAGCCGCAGCTACAACGTGGGCGAGCTGATAAAGCATCAGGCGCTCTCGCTTGTGCATGTCGCCCTCATCCCATCATCTGCCGGTTCCGGCATGTTGGTCTGTGAGTATGAAGGCGGGGCGACGGGAGCCAGGGAAGGGTTTGCAATCCTGCGCTTCTCTCCGGCAGGCGTTGAGCTGCACACTCTGCCGTTGACCGACTATGGGAAGGTGGTCGTTTTTAAAAGCAAACCGGAGCGGGCAGAAATCTGGTCGAGCCTTGAGGATGGAGCCGGAGCTGCCGCCGCTCCTAAGGCATATGCGACCCGTTCTTGCCGGTGGAGCGCTGAGGGGTACGCGTGCGGTCCGCCGAAGCGTAAACCCGGACACTTCTCTCCGACGGACATCAATGACCCCGGAATCGAAATCCGCCCCTGATCCCCTTTTAGCTGTCGGCTAGAAGCCCTCACAGGCCTCCGCTAGGCGGCCTGTGGAGCCTCCGGGGTGGATGGGTGGGGTGAGGGCGTAACTGCGCAGTGGGCGACGAGAGAGACGACGAGGGAGATAATGGCGACGATGAGCTGCGCCACGGTGACGTTGAAGGTGGAATGATCCATGAGCGACGGACGCCGTGGCCGCTGCATAGCCATGCTGCAGTCGAAAAACGTGGAATGTACACGAAATGTGGAGGGGCCGCCAGCCGGTGTGGCGTGGGTAGCGATAGCCCAAAGCGCGATCTGACTGACCACCTTGAAGAGGGAATACGCTAGCCGGGGGCGGGTTCATTGTCGGAATCCTCTATTTTCTGGGTGGAAGCGAGCTCTGTTCCGACACTGTCGCAGCGAAGTTCATGGCAGAGTAGTCTGCCTTGACTTGACTCTTTGCCCAAGCAGAGCGTCACTGGACTCAAATTATTCTTTGAGAGATGAATGAGTCCTACAGCAGAGATACTTGAACGCCTACCTTCGCTTGACCGAGCCGAACTGCTGGATCTCTGGAAGAAGAGATTCGGACGACCGGCATCACCTGGTCTTCGCCGTGAGCTGATGCTCCCAATCCTTGCCTTCCGAATTCAAGAAAACACCCATGGCGGCCTAAAGCCAGAGATTACGACAAAGCTTCATGAGCTGGTTGTCCCGAGAGACCCTTGCGCCCGGAAAAACGTGGCGAGATATAAATCTGGGACCAAGCTCGTTCGTGAGTGGAAAGGTAAGGTTCACGAGGTTGTCGTCTCTGCGGAGGGATTCGAACATCAAGGAAAAGGCTACAAGAGCCTTTCTCCGATAGCTTGTCATATCACCGGTACTCGCTGGTCTGGTCCAGCGTTCTTCGGCACGAAAGGTAAGCGTAAATGAAGGCTGTCCGGTGCGCGATCTATACCCGGAAGTCCTCCGAAGAGGGCCTGGACCAGTCTTTCAACTCTCTGCACGCACAGCGCGAGGCATGTGAGGCCTACGTTTCGAGTCAGAAGCACGAAGGCTGGCAGGCGCTCTCCGCGAAATACGACGATGGCGGATTCTCGGGCGGCAACATGGATCGCCCTGGCCTGAAGAAGCTGTTGGCCGACATCGAATCAGGCAAGGTCGATACGGTTGTGGTCTACAAGGTCGACCGTCTCACCCGTTCTCTAGCCGACTTCGCCAAGATCGTCGAGACCTTCGATGCAAAGGGCGTCAGCTTCGTCTCAGTCACCCAGCAGTTCAACACGACAACATCCATGGGACGGCTCACTCTGAACGTCCTGCTTTCGTTCGCACAGTTCGAGAGGGAGGTAACCGGAGAACGTATACGGGACAAGGTTGCTGCCTCAAAAAGGAAGGGCATGTGGATGGGAGGGAATGTACCTCTGGGGTATGATCTCCACGACCGACGCTTGATCATCAATCTGCAAGAGGCGGAACAGGTCAGAGCGATCTTTGAGCATTACATCCGCCTCAGGTCGGTCTTTGAGCTTTACGACTACTTGAAAGCGAATGGCTTTCGCAGTAAGCAGAGGGTGAGTTCCATAGGTCGGAAGATCGGCGGTGCAGTGTTGTCACGAGGCACTCTTTATCATCTGCTCAGCAATCCTCTGTATATAGGTAAGATCGCGCATAAGGGCAAACTTCACGATGGCCTGCACGAGGCAATCGTCAGCCCAGAGATGTGGCAAAAAACGGTGGAGACATTGGCCGGTAATCGGGTAAAGCGCAAGACCTCTCACAATGTAAGCTCCGGACGCATTCTTCTTGGCTTGCTGTTTGATGAAGCAGGGAATCGATTCACACCTACTCACTCTTCGAAGAAAAGCCGCCGTTACGCTTACTACACGCTTAAAACCAACGATAAACCCGCAACACGTCTGCCCGCGCTCGAACTCGAGCAGCTCATTGCCAGCAAAATTCGTGAGCTACTCTCAAAATCATTGGATCTCGCTGCTCATTACCCAGGTCTAGCCGTGAAAGATACACGGCTTTTGGTGACCGCGGGCCAGCATCTCGCGGAACAGCTCGTCGAGATTACCCCCGCAGATTCGGTCAATCTACTGCGGAAATTTCTTGTTCGTGTAGTGGTGGTCCCTGAGGATCTGCTTGAGATTGAGATTAATCGATCGGAGTTGAAAGCAGTTTTGCTGGGTAATGTTTCTGGCTCTTGTGAAAACGAACCCATCAAGCTGGTCGCTCCTTTGCTGATCAAACGCAGAGGCAGCGAGGTGCGCCTGGTACTCGAGAACGGAGCATCGTTAGAGCCAAAGCCTGTCTCCTCGCTCATCAAGGCAATTGCCTGGTCCCGGTATTGGGCGGATCAGATCGTCACCGGCAAGATGATTACTCTGGAGGATCTGGCGAAGTCCGCAGGAGTCAGCAGGTTCTATGCAAGACGCATGCTTCAGTGCGCAGCTTTATCTCCAGCCCTGATAGAAACCGTCTTGGAGGGGCGGCAGCCGGTAGAACTATCCTTTGACAAGCTCACCCGAAATCTTCCTTTGGAATGGGATAAGCAGAGCCTTGCCGGATAGGCGAACCCGCCTCAATCACCCACTCTGTTCGTCGACGGAGGTTTCACCTCTGGCGCCCAAGGTTTCTTCGGCCGTGACTAGGACGACGCTTGGTCCACAACCCAAGACTTATTCAATATTCACGCACGCTTTGTTGCTGCTACTTCCAGTCGGCCTCATCGATTTCAATACGCGGGCTCCGAGACAGAGCAGTGAATTTCGGGAGTTCGGGCGCCGAAAAGCAGGGTTGAAAAAAGGCACTATGCTACTTTGCTTCTGGAACACAGGAGCTAATGATGCAATCGTCGGCAACACCATTGGAGATCACTTACCTCCAAGCAGAATCTCTGAAACCGGACCCGCGAAACGCGAGGGTTCACAGCGAAAAACAGTTTCGCCAAATCGCTCAGAGCATCCAGTCGTTCGGCTTCAACGTTCCGCTCTTGATCGATGATCAACAGAAGGTCATCGCGGGTCATGGACGGCTCCTCGCTGCACGCAGTCTGGGATGGGATACCGTACCGACTATCACGCTGAGTCATCTTTCAGAGTCACAACGCATGGCCTTTCTGATTGCGGACAATCGCCTCACCGAGAACTCTTCATGGGATGAACAGATGCTCGGCGAGCAACTCAAGATCCTCTCCGAACTCGAGCTCGACTTCCACCTCGAGGCAATTGGCTTCGAGGTTCCTGAAATCGATCTGCTCATCGATGGCGTCAATACAGTGCCTGAGGCGGATCCCGATGATCGCTTGCCGGAGGTTTCCGAAATGGCGGTCACGGTCTCCGGCGACCTATGGCAGCTCGGCAAGCACCGTGTACTTTGTGGCGACTCGCTGAGCACAGCAAGCTACGAGCGCCTTATGGAGGGCGCAAAAGCTGATCTTGTGATCGCCGATCCTCCATACAATGTCGTGATCAATGGTCATGCCACCGGCAACGGCTCGGTCCATTATCGCGAGTTCGCGATGGCGTCCGGCGAGATGAACTCTACAGAGTTCACTGAGTTTCTTCGTAAAGCGATGATCGTAGCTAGGGACCACAGCACCCCGGGTTCACTTGCTTACTACTTCATGGACTGGCGGCACATGACCGAGATCCTGTCTGCAGGACGGCAAGTTTATACGGAGCTTCTCAACCTATGCGTTTGGGCGAAGAGTAACGGAGGTATGGGAAGCTTCTATCGGAGCGCTCACGAGTTGGTCTTTCTCTTCAAGAACGGAACCGGATCGCATCGGAATAACATTCAGCTGGGCAAATTCGGGCGATATCGAACGAACGTGTGGAACTACCCAGGAGCGAATACCTTCTCTCGCTCAAACTCCGAAGGGGATCTCCTCGCTCTCCACCCCACTCCCAAACCTGTTGCGTTGATCACCGATGCCATCAAGGACTGTACAGCCAGAGGTGATCTTATCCTCGATCCGTTTCTTGGCTCGGGCACGGCAGTTATTGCGGCGGAACGTTCAGGGCGCCGATGCTATGGCCTAGAGCTTGATCCGTTGTACGTAGATACCACCCTTCGTCGGTGGCAACGACAAACAAAACTTGACGCTGTCCACGTGGAGACTGGAGTGACATTCAACAGCAGACAAGCGAGAGGGAACCAATAATCATGAGCTACGAGGAAATGTCAGGTGACTACGAAGTCGGTTACAGCAGGCCTCCTAAGGAGACTCGTTTCCAAAAGGGCATCTCTGGAAACCCTAAAGGCCGCCCCAAGAAGATCCCGGACTTCGATACTGAATTGCTAAGAGAGTCAAAAGCCCTCATCACGATCACCGACAACGGGCAACGAAGACGTATATCGAAGTTTCAAGGCATAGTTAAGCAACTGCACAACAAAGCGTTGACCGGGAACATTACTGCCACCCGACTCTATCTTAGTCATTACCAACAAGCACTCGAGAGGGCTGCTCTTTCGGTAGCACAGCAGCCCAAAAGCCTGGAAGACTACGACGACGTCAGGAAGATTCCCGAGAAAGAACTGGAGAGGTTTATATGGGAGGAAATGGAGAGACAAAAGCGGGAGGCCGAGAGCGACACTCAATAGGTACGGAATAACATTCCGTGCTGGTGTTCTGCAGCGGCTGGCATCAAGAGAGCTCGATGCAGCCATGCGTCGCTTGAGCTGTATCAAAGAAAAGAGAACGCTGCGGCATTCCTGCCCGTAAAGCGCTGTTGCGAATAGTGATGGTGGTCGTTTGTCAAAGGCCGGCCACAGCGTCGCCCAGACGGCTTGAGGTGATGGGAACGCATGATTTCATGAGCATCAGAAGTCAGCTCTTTCCAATTACTATTCTGATAGGATCTGTGCCGTGACAGTTACGCTAACTGGTTGCATCTAAATGACTTAATGGGCGTTGATGGCTAACTGCAGCACCCTTAAGCACTCAAAAACATTGGGAAAACCGCAGTTTCAGAATTTCAGCACCCTCGCCAGCACCCTCGCCGAAACCAATGTGGTTGGGGCCTGACCTCTGCCGTGCATAGGTAGCGAGGTCGACTTGGGCAGAGGTCTGCCACACGTGCGGGGAATCGAATTTCGAGGGTGCGGAAGGGTGCTCTAGCACCCTCTCTTTACTCCAATTGATTCCGGCTCAACCACTTCTGGAATCGATTGTTTCCCAGGCGTGTATTACCAAACTGAGCTACGGACGACAACCGCGTTTGAACTAAGCCGTTGGCGCGGCGATCACTGCTGCGTGGGCTTTGTCCGGGTATTGTCCCCCAAGTACTAACCCGAACGGGCTACAACGAACTCCCGTTGGGCTGGCCAGCCCCTCGGGAATACATACCCGGCTCGCGGCTAAAAGAGACTGCCCTTGGGATTCAACAACAAAGGATGTGTTAGACGCTATAGCTCGTTCGTTAAGGCTCATATTATGGACAGCTTGGCAGGTGACAGGCGAAGATAAAGAGAACCTTCTAGAGGTCGTCGCTGACTCTAGGAGTGAAGAAAGCCGTTCTGGGCGAGGCGCTCCGATGGACGATCAAATCACGAGGGCAATCCGCATCGGCGAAGACAACGCCGTCATCGTTCAGCTCTACCAGAATTTTTGCGCCAATTTTCAGGTCGAACGGTTCGGCGGAACGGGAATGGTCGAAATAGAAACTGGGTTGCCAATCGGTTCCCGGTCATTCAAATGCCAGTACGCGAGTGCTGGAGGTATGGCTGGCATGAACCTGAGGATGATCGCTCTCGATTTTTACGACCGGAACTGCAAGGGCTGTGAGAACCGGATGCCGGTTCGCATGCCCAACCTGAGCGATGTCGTTGCCGAACGGGATGAGGAAATTCAGGAGCAAGGGCGACAGGCCAAGCAACAGCAGGAAGCAAGGGAGGCGGCGTATCGAGAGCGTAGCGACGCCCGCCAACGAGCGAAGCTGGACTGCGATGAACCAACTGCAGGTTTGATCGATGCAATCGACCGTCTGGACGAAGGTAGCACTCCCGAGGCCGGCGAAGTCCTTATCGAGCTGGCACGTGTAGCGACTCATGCTTTTGATCCTCGTGTTACCGATCTGCTTTATAGCCTCGCAGAAAGCTCAAATTCGATCCTTCTCAACGAAAGCGTCTTCAAAACCTTACGCATCGTCTCAAAGGACACGAGGAGGCTCTGTTCGCTCGCGCTGAAATTCCTGGCAAAGTATCCCAACTCGGTCGCGGCAGACATAGTTGCTCAATTTGTGGACGAATCCCAATCATCTCTGATTCCTCGAGCTCTTCCACATCTCATCTATCTCGCTGGCCCTGACGAGCATCATTTCCTCGGCCCACCGCGACCAGAGGAGCCCGCTGGATTGAAAGCCGTCTATCGAATTGCTCCGAAGTTGGTTATGGAGGCGTTTGAGAACGGTCTGGTCAGTCCGCAGAAGATCGCACGGATCAGAGTCGTGAACGCACTCTCAACTCTTCGCGACCTCGATCCGAAATGCGGAGTATCGTTGATACTGCTCTTGGTCGCTTCGACGGAGCTGCCAGATGATGGCTATTCCATTGGTTCAGCTGAAACATGGGTTCAGGACCTCCTCGCGGACATGCTGGAGACAAACTTCGAAGAGGCTGACGCAGCCCTGAGTGAGGCTTTTCGCAGGCTGGATTCCGAGAAATCGGATGCCGGACTCGATCAGGTCTACCTCCGGATGTTTCGTGGGTTTCGTCACCGCGAGCGCCAGGAAGGACGAATGTCTCCGGCACACGAAACGATCTTTGCTCGGCTGGTAAGCATTCTGTCGACCAGGAGCGCCGAGCAGGGTTCGACTGATCTCCTTGAGTTTCTTCGACACGATGCGATCCACTACATCGATCTGATTGAGCGCCATTTGGACGGGTTGTTGGGATCTCTTGCGATCCTGAATGAGGAACGTACCGGTGAAGTAGCCAGTTTCCTTCAACTGGAACTCCCGCCGAATCCGCTCGCCGCCCTTGAGGCGTCGCGGCGGAAACAACACCTTTATTGGCTCGTTTCGGCTGTGGCGAAACTCCTGGGCGAAGCGGCAGAGCAGAGGCCCGAAACCGTCGGCAAAGCGCTAGTCGAGACGCTTCAGAAAATCAGCGATGACCATGACAATCTTCGTGCCAGCCTTGTCGAGGCGATTGGCATCATGGGACGCAATCGTGCAGCCCTACCGAAAGTGCTTCCGCTTTTGTACGGAGCTCTCACGGGACGTTCCACGCTCGTTCGAGCGGCTGCCATTCGAGCCTACGGGGATGTACTGGGTCGCGCACCTGAGGATCTTCCTCCTCTACTTCACGAAACGTTCCTAACGTCGCTCACAGATCCATTCGTGATCGTCCATTCCGCCGCAGTCGAGCTATTGGATCACCACCGGCTTCCGCATGAGTATGATGAGCAGTTGGAATTTCACGTTCTGCTGCTGATCGAGGCTCACAGTCGAGCTTCGGGCAATCGGAATCTCTTGAAGACGGCTTTGGATGTCTACCTAGACTTCCAGCGCGGCAAGCCGGAGAGGATTCACGATACCCTGTGTGACTGGATCATCGAACGCATCGGACGCTGCAAGTGGTACGAGGCCGATGACATCTTGAAGTGGCATAGTGCAAGTCTGTGGCATCGACCGAAATTCTTGCAGCTTCTTCTTAGCTACCTCAAGAATCCCGAGATGAGCGAACACCAAACGGCGAACCTGTTGGAAGTTTTGGAGAAAGTTCCTTCGCCCACATTGCGCGACAGCGCGGCGGAAGTCCTGTCGGCATTCAAGAGTTTGGTTGATACCGGGTACTACGCCGTCGACGTCGGAATCGAAATTCTGACGTGCCACGGGCTGTGGGATGAGGCAGTGGCTCTAGCCGAATATGAGGAAGCAAAACTAGGTAGTAGCGAGTGGGACCGAGCTCGCAAGTTAGCAAGCCAAGAGCGGGTTCTCGGCTGCTCTATTGAGGCGTTCGCTCATCGTGGCGATGTCGAGGCCATGCGGGCAGCCATCGCGAAGCTCAGGACCGTACAAGATCAACGCAAAGAAGATGAGAAGAAAAATGCGAAAAAGCGGGACCCACTCTTCGGTATTGTCAGCCAGGACTAGTGCCCGCGAGGCGTTGTTCTCAGCGACTGCAGATTCTGCGGAAGCGAGCGCGGCTTTGCTCGCGGCATCGGCAGAAGTCCGTGATTTTGCCGAGCCGGGTTTCCAGTCGACAGAGGCAACGGAAGAGTTTCGTTATTTTGCGATTCTCCTGGAGGCCTGCGCTCGTCTTGTCGCCTGGAAAGCCGCTGTGCGCGACTGTGAGGCGGACACAGAACGCTACCTTCGCGGAGCAAAATTCCTTTTAAACGAAGCAGCCGCGAAGGGGCCTCAAGTTCCGATATCAATGACAAAACCTGCTCAGATGATCGCCGGGCTTTCCGACGTTTCAAAAATCGGCGAAGTCTTCCGCGATGTCTTGGCAGTCCCGCTTCCCATTACCTTTCCGCTGGAAAGTCCAAGAGCTTTCAGGGACCGAGTTGCAAGAGAACCACGAGAGGAAGTTCCGCCCGTAGGTTCTGCGCCCCTTAAGTTCCGTGCCTCGAAACGAATGCTTATCAAGCAGGCCGCCTCCTTTCTAGCGCGTCCCATGGCTTTCACATATAGAGCAACGTTTTCAAGAACGGACGACATCACGACCGAGGGCCAACGTCATCTGTCCGTTCGTTGCTTCGATCCAAAGAGTGACCCACAGAGCGGCTACGAACAAGTTGATCAAAAGCTTGTGGCGATTCGTGATCAGGCTCGCAGATATCCTTTGGGCTTGCTAAAAACGAAGGTCGGAAGACTATAGGTCTCGGAAGGGTCATAGCCTATGTTGAGGTTTAGCTTTTGATCTTTCTTGAACTGTTGACCGTTCACACTGAATGACGTGAACGCAACAACGTTGACCTGCGTTTAGAGCCTCTGTCGGTAGAACCTTCGCTCTCAGGCCATCGCGATAGTGCGATCTCGACCTCAAGGTAGACGAACCTATTGATAAGGAACTTCGTCGGCGTCGTTCCTTAATTCGTCGAATCGGGTGATGCTGACAGGAATGAAGGAGGCAGCGAAGGCGCTTGGCCTCGACATTACGTTTTTTTTCAAGAAGGAATCGACTTTTACAAACGGTGTTACCGCCTTGGATGGAAGCGACCCCAATCTCGCCGCGTATTGCCGGAAGGCAAGAATATGGGCAGATATGCTCAATTCGGTCCGTAATGACATGGAGCACAACTTCTGGTCATTGCCAAGGGTGCAATACAAGATTGAGCAAGGTCGTGTCGTCATGATTGAGCCCGAAATAATAGGACGCCCAGTGTCCAACTTCACTAATTTTGTGAAGGATAGAATACTCTGCTTCGTCGAGGAAATCTGTGCTCACGGTTTGCAAGGCAGGATGCCCAAAACTATTTCCGTGACAGAGATTCCCGTGCAAAAGAGGGCTATCGAGCGAGCCGAACGTTTCAGGTTATGTACGTCTGGAGGCGGAATGCCTTTGTGGAAGATCGATTACCACGAGACCACCTTCGATGAAAAATAGTCGAGCTCGAATACGGAGAGATCAGGCAGCAATAGGATTCGCGGCTAAAGGGGAACCGAAAAGGGCTGCGAAGCTTGCATGCCGCGGGCGGATTACAGACTATCGCGCCCGGCCTTTTTGGACACTTCTCAACCGTCCGCCTATATAGTCAGTCAATGCACGAGGAAGCAAAGAGATGAGATGCGACAAGTGCGGGCGAAACATGGTGAAGGTTGATCGCCGCGAAGAGATGACTGATCTTGACGACGATGCCACGGACGGCCAGATCGCTGATTTTTTCGCGGCCGAAATGTCAGGTGACGCAGGGGCATGGTCCGTTGGCGTAATCGAATATCATTGCGCGCGCTGCGATGCCTATCATCAAATCCAAGAGGACGAATTGACGAATTACAAATCTCTCATTGTGGGCTGGCACGAAAAGGCCGCAGTCGAAGGAGATTATTTCTCTAGATTTGTTTTCGAGTACCTGGCCTTCATTGCCCATCTAAAAAACAATGTCTACTTTGGTGAAACAAGGGACAGAAATGTTATTCAAAATCTCAAGCAGGATTTCAGGCGTCAAGATTTATACGTTCAATCCGTTCAATCGAACGACGACCTGTTGAAGGTGTTCGAAGCCCTCATCAGAGAATTGCAACGGAGCCCTCTCCGCAATAGTTCGATGGATCTTGATTATCCTGAAATCGACAAATGGTGGAATTGTAGTGGGCGAAAGCCGCTAGATAATGATCCTGGACAAGGAGGAGTTATCCGCACGCCGGATGATTGGGAAAACACTATCGAGTTTTGGTACAGCGTTAGAAATAACCTCTTCCACGGCGGGAAAAGCCCAAACATTCAAAGGGATCTTTTTCTAGTTGAACATGCCTACAAGACGCTAGCAGTCTTCATGAAATCAGAAATTGACGCTCTGGCCTAGCAGGTTGGATAAACCTGAGTTCATCGTGGAGTCTGTTTTTTTGTCTCATTTCAGATGATTTTGGCAATTATTAGCTTCATCATCTCTGCTTTCGAAAGGTTCGGATGCTTCGTCTCTCTAGGGTTCGACGCAAAGCAATCTCCTGCGGCATCCCATTGTTGCTCTGCGTGTTGCCCTCTATACAATCGAGCGGGCAATCAACCTTGCCTCCAGAGCTGCAAGGCGCACCTAAGCCGATGCCCGCCGTTACCGAAGATGATCGTGAACTCGGTAAGCTGCTCGACGGAATGCATGGGGAAAGGCTTTCCGACTCACAGCGCCATCTCATCGACGCGTTTATCGGGTCCCATCCCAACTACCCAGGGGGCTATGCCATCCGCGCGATGTATGCCTGTGGCGACGAGAAGCCAGGTTTACCCCGACTTGAATCCGATTTGACGCAAGCGACCGCGCATCCAGGCGGAATGAGTGCGACGCTGGTAGACAACCCTGCCAGTCTTCGTGCAAAGATCGCCTTTGTTAAAGGCGACTATAGCGCTGCGCTCGATCTCCTCAGTTCCGCGGCGTCTACAGACTGGAGCAGCGCTCCCCAGGTCTTCAACATCTCCGGGACAAAGCCCGAAGAAGAAGGTGGGGGGGGGGTGCGCGTGGACGCTCTCCAATCTGGACGTGCTGGCTGAGCATTTCCCCAATGACTGGCGCGTGCCTGCTCTTCGCGGAGCCTACTACGAATTTTTCACCACGTTTGGAGACGAGAGCCTCTACGCGACGGCAGCGACACAGTTTCGCTTGGCCGCCACCAAGGCACCCCAATCGCCCGTCCCGCCATATCTACTCGGAGAACTCCGAAACAAAGCCTCATTTTGGACAAAAAAAGCATGGACCTCCGATGCTGCTCGCATCGAGACACACAAGGAAGCGGCAGCATTCTTCACAACATCTCTGGCACGCGATCCGAGCTTTGCACCTGCCTATATGGCACGAGCGGAAGCCTATCTCAATACCGAGCAGTACGCCTTGTCGATCAAGGATTTCACGCGGGTGCTCTCGATCAGCCCCCAGAACTCTACCGCAGTCACCGACAGAGGCAATGCCTACATGGAGAGCGGAGCATACTTCAAGGCAATTTCGGATTTCACCACGGCTATACCGCTTGAGATCAAGAGCGGCGATTCGTATCTGCACACCCTCTATGAGACCCGAGGCGATGCTTATATGAAGGTCGGTGACCCCCGCAGCGCGATTAGCGACTACTCTGCTGCCCTACGTCTCGGCTTTGGGAATCTAACGATTCTTCTTAGCGTTCCGCAGATTCGCGCGCTGTATCCAGAGCTGAAGCCTTTGTCGGATGCTGACGTTGTGCGCCTCATGCACGATCAGTTTCATCCCGAGGTCCAGTACCAAGGCTTCTCTGATGAACTGCTGCACAACGATGGTCGCTATGAAATCTCTCTGATAAATGACGTTTACGAAAAGCGTGGCGACGCCTACATTCAAAGCGGTCATTTTGCCGATGGAGTAAACGACTTTCAGCGCATCTATCGTGGGATTCCAGCCTTTGCCAATTCTGTTGAACGCTGGCGGCCTCTTGACCAGTCACACGCTCCAATATCGTATTTTCTGGATGTGAAAGGCTCCGTTCTTAGTGGATCGCTCAAAAGAGTCTGGATGAAACGCTCCCAAAAGAGCGGCTATCAAGTGATCTCCTTCGAATTTAATTGCGCTTCGCGGGAGATGCGTACTCTTTCCGAAGCGCGGTATAACACGCAGGATGACCTACTCGGTAGCCCGATGTCCGATCCTGACTCATGGAGTGGAGTTGTGCCCGACACTATTGGTGAAAGGCTCTTGAACGGGGTTTGCTCGTCCAACTGACTTGCCCGTGACCTCTGAAGGGGCTCAGGAACTCTGAAATGTCTATTTCAGCGAAGGGCATCCAGATCGATTGGTAACGTGGAGGTCGGCTTGTCATCACAAATAACCCCAGTTTGCGTCCTCCCACAGCACTTCTCCTGTGAGTGTCTGCGCACCCTTCCGCACCCTTGGTGCCAATTCGGGCGCCGCAAGAGCCAATGAACAAAGGCTTTTACCGGGATATGAGATTTTGACCTCTGCCGAACTCCTGCAGAGGTCAAATGCGCCTGGTCGAAGATATCGTGTCTGATACAAGAACTATTCCTGACATATGCTTTCGGCGATATTTCCATAAGGGAAGAACACTAGGCCTTCATCAGGCCTGAGACATGAGAGAACCGGCCGGAAGTCGCGCATGATGCTTACGCTGGCACGTCAGTAGTTACGATCTCGGGCAGTGATTGGTTCTTGCTCTTGAGGTAATCGAAGAAAACTATCGGATCCCGGCGCAGATCCTCAATCGCTTGATCTTTCGTGTGCCCGTCCCCGATGATTGTGTGTCCGCCTATGACTGCGACGGCCGTATACGTCCCATCCTCTGGTGCTCGCTCTACAGTTCCCGTAAGTGTGATCATTTAGACCCCGCCCGCGTCAAAGTCGACTTCACTTCCCGCCTGTAACCTACAAACGCGCTTTCCAGACGCAAAAGCAGCATACCGTCCTTATTGCGAGCCGGTACGATCAAATTCAAAACCTACCTTTTTGGATTGGCCATGCCAGCCGGAGTAAGCCTGTAGGCAAAAGTCGGTAACGAGCTAATTTGTAGTGGCGAGCCCAATCGTGTCCTCTCCGCACATTTGAATCAGGACCAAAAACGATTCCTCTTACGAATCAGCTGGAGATCCGGAGAAACGCGGCTGCAGAAGAGGAAAATCTCAGCAACCGAAGATTCTCCATCGAAGTTTCCGCCTCGTGATACACAGTTCTATCGGGAAAATCTCCCCATTTTAGTTTATCTACTCGAAAGAATTTTGAGAAGAGACTGAATGGCGGAGGGAGAGGGATTCGAACCCCCGTTGGCCTTTCGACCAAAGCGGTTTTCAAGACCGCCTGTTTCAACCGCTCACACATCCCTCCGCGGCTGCAAGTAGTTTATCAGGATCTTTTCGCGGCAATTCCGAAGGCTTCGGACCATTCCCCGTCCCTTCAAATCAGCCATGCACTCGCCGGTTCACTCAGGCGCAGTATCGCTGGAGCCTTTACGCAGAGCAGAGTAGGCTGTTTAGCATCTCCGAAGGAGCGTTTCTGTGAAGAAGCTTTTCGTATATGCAGCATGCCTCTGGGCTGTGGTTGGCGTAATGCAAATCTCCGCCCAGGTGAAGACCAGCCGTCAGCAGATCCTTTTCTATACCTCTGACTGGAAGGGCGAACGTTTCCCGGATGGGAGGCCGAAGATACCTGACTCCGTGGTTCAGAGAGCCGCTGATGTAACGATTGAAGACCTGTGGGATTTCCTGCAGGGCAAAGGCTACTGCTGTCAGTACGAGAACGGGTGGCAAGCGCTCCATAAGGATCGCACCATGGTCGGGCGTGCTCTTACAGCCCAATATATGCCCGCCAGGCCAGACATGGTCTCCGCGATTAAAACCGAAGGAAAGTCCGAGGGCCGAGTAGGCGGAACGAACATGTGGCCCATTCACGAGCTGCAAAAGAACGATGTCTATGTAGCCGACGGGTTCGGAAAGATCGTAGAAGGAACGCTGATCGGCTCCAATCTCGGCAGCGGAATCGCTGCCCATTCGCAGACCGGGTTTGTCTTCGACGGCGGTATTCGCGATGCAGCGGAGAATCGCGAAATCGCGAATCTCAACGGCTTCTATCGCGCCAGCGATCCTTCAGCCTGGAAGGACATGACACTGACTTCCATCAACGCCCCCATCCGGATTGGCCGCGCTACCGTTCTTCCGGGAGACCTCGTCGTTGCAAAGCAGGATGGCATCATCTTCATTCCCGCCAGCCTCGCCGCGGCCGCCGTCACATCTGCCGAGTTCACAAAGCTGGAAGATGCATTCAACTTCCAGCTGAACGCTGCCGGCAAAAATGGTGCCGAATTTGAAGGTGGCTGGAACGCGGCAAAGTATCACGCCTTCGTCCAATGGATCGATCAACACCCCGAAAACCTTAAGATGACCCGCAAGGAGTTTGATGACGAACTCGCGCGCCGTAGCGGAAACGCCAACTAGACAGCAGCTGACGTCGGATCATCAGAGCTGCTGTTGCTCTCCGGGCTAAGGAGGGGAAGCCTCAGCTCTGCTCGGCAACCGCTCTGCCCGTCGTTCCGGTTACGCAACTCGACGGATCCCCGATGTGCCTGCGCAATCTGCTGCGCCAGCACCAGTCCAATTCCCGTTCCATTCGGCTTGGTTGTATAGAACGGAACGAAGAGATTGCTTTCGTTCGTGAGGCCAGGACCATTATCCAGAATCACGATCGCCACTTCATGGGGCATCGTGTTCCAGCCAATCTCAACGCAGGGGGAGCCCTGGTGATCCGTGTCCGGACCCAGGGCTGCTTCTGCTGCATTTCGCAGCAGATTTATCAGCGCCTGCTGCATCTGATCGGCATCAAGCCACAGAGTGATATAGTCGCCAGGCGCCATTTTGACCTTCACCCTTGTCTCCAGTTGAACCACGCGGTCGATGAGCAGGGCAAGTGAAGTTGGTGCGAGACTCGGAGCCGGAAGTCCCATCAGATGTCTATAAGCCTGCAGAAAACGGTTGAGCGACTCTGCGCGGCTCTCGATGACCTCCAGGCCTCGTGAGAAGTCCGCGCTGCTATCCTCTGAAATCTCGCGCGGCACGCGCACGCGCAAACTCTCTGCGATCGATTTGATCGGCGCCAGAGAGTTATTGATCTCATGCGCCAGCACGCGAATTAATCTCGCCCAGGCCAGGCGTTCCTCTTCACGAAGCGCCGAGCTCACATCCGACAGCACGATCAGCCGGTGGGGAACTCCGCTCAGACGAAAGGTAGCGCGCTTGACGATCCACCGGGCCGACTGTTGACCTTCCCCCAGCGAGAAAAGGTCATCATCCGCTGCTCTGACCAGGTACCCAAGATCGAACGTCTCCGCCGGAAGACCGAGCGCCTTCTCTGCCTCAACCTGAAGCATCTGCTCGGCCGCACGATTGATCAGCTTCAGGCGGCCTTCAGGGTCGAAGGCGAAGACGGGAGATTGCATGGAATTGAGAACGCGTTCCACAAGCGCCATCGCCTCGAGCGAGCCTGCGCGTTGGGCCTGGAGCCCGGAGGCCAGCGAGTTGATCTCAATCGCCAGATCACCCATCGCATCTCCGCGCGACGGCCAACGCGCCCGAAAAGAGTAATCGTCTTCCCGCAATGCCGCTACGACATTCGCAAGCGTCTGCAATGGGCGAGTGATCTGTTCCATCAGCAGCGAAACTACGAACCCCCACGCGCCCGCAGTTACAGCCAGAACAAGCCAGACGATTGAGCGGTCAGCGCCTTGCGTATGCATCCACCACCACACCAACGCGATCAGCGGAAAACCTGCTAAATAGAAGCAGAGCCGAAGCCGCCGCTCAAAGCTAAGCCAGCCGCGGACTCTCTCTCTCAGAGAGCGGTGGCGCCAGGATGAAGATTGCGGATGCTCAGAGGCCATACTTTTCGATACGACGATACAGCGCTCCGCGGCTCAGCCCAAGTGCCTCCGCCGCGTGGCTGACGTTTCCCCCGGCGCGTGCAAGAGCCTTCCGGATCAGAATGGACTCCACCGTCTCCAGATCCATCTCATCCAGGCTCTGCGCCGCGGTCGAGCGTTGCGCCTGCAGTCCCAGATCTGCCGCCTCAATGCGATCCCCGCGCGCCATCAGCACGGCCCGCTCCATCGTATGGTCCAGCTCCCGTACATTGCCGGGCCAGGGGTACTGCAGCATCTGCTGTAACGCTTGCGCCTCCAGACCTTGCAATTGCCTTCGATATCGTCCGGCGTGTCGAGCCAGAAAGTGCGCTGCCAGAAGCGGAATGTCTTCGCGGCGATCACGTAGAGGGGGAAGGCAGACCTCGACCGTGTTCAGGCGAAAGAGAAGATCTTCTCGAAATCGCCCCCCGGAGCATTCCGCGCGAAGATCCGCGTTCGTTGCGGAGAGCATGCGAACGTTCACGCGTTGAGTCTTTGATGAACCTACACGCTCTATCTCGCCCGTCTCCAGCACGCGCAACAGCTTTGCCTGCTGACGGACCGGAATATTCGCGATCTCGTCCAGGAATAGTGTGCCGTTGTTCGCCAGTTCGAAACGGCCAATACGGTCGGCCCGCGCATCCGTAAAGGCGCCCTTCACATGACCGAATAACTCGCTTTCGAAGGTGCCTTCCGGAAGAGCCCCCGTATTCACGGCGACCAGGGTGCGATCGGCGCGATTGGAAAGACGATGCAGCGTCTGCGCCACAACCTCCTTGCCGGTTCCATGTTCTCCGGTAATCAGCACGTTCGCATCAGATGGTCCAATCCTCGCGATCGTATCGACGACCCCGCGCATGGCCGGGGCTGTTGCGATAAAGTCCGGCGCTCCCGGTGCTTTCAGAATACGATTCTCGGCCTCCAGCCACTGCGCGCGGCGCTGGCTCCGATATAGCTCCATCTGCGTTCGAACGATGCTCAGAAGACGTGCATTCTCCCACGGCTTCTGAATGAAGTCTCCGGCGCCTCGACGCATCGCTTCTACCGCGAGCTCGATATTGCCCCAGGCCGTCATCACGATAATGGGGACCTGAGCGTCCCTCTCTCGGATCTGTGCAACCAGCTCCAGACCCTCCTGGCCGGAAGTTGTGTCACGCGTATAGTTCAGGTCCACGAGAATGCCGTCGTAGCTGTCGCGCGACATCGCTTCGAGAACCAGAGCAGGAGTACGGACCATCTCCAGTCGATAGCCTTCCGGCTTCAGCAAAAACTGTATCGCTTCCAGGATATGAGGCTGGTCGTCCGCTACGAGCAGTCTGCACGAAGCCTTCCGCGACTCTCTGACCGTGTCCTTCACCGTCGCATCTTCCACCATGCAAGCATTCCTTTATTGGTCGCCCGAAACGATCCCGGTCCTAGCCGATTCTACAGAAATCCTGTTGGCCTCCAAGGTCGTCCCGAGGGAACGGTCAACTTCGATCTTCGCCTTCTGATAAGCGGTCATCGCAGCTACCAGGGCAGACTCCGCTGCCGACAGGTCCCGTCGCGCCGTCAGTGTCTGCAGATTCGATCCCGCGCCGAGCTCCTGTTCTTTGGCGGTGATGTCAAAGGTCTTCTGCGCCAAATCGCGCGCCTTCCGCGCTGAATCCACTCGAGCCCTGCTCTGCTCCAACGCGTATTCGGCATTGCGAACCTCAATGCGAATCTGCTTCTTCAACTGCTGCATGCGAAGCTCGGCCTGCCGGCTCTCAAGCTCTGCGCGATACTGGTCGGACTTCGCCACCCGGTTGCGGATCGGCACATTGATTGCGAGTCCAACGTAATAGTCCGGGGCGGTGTTATTGAATGCATTCGTGACCGCACCTGACCAGCTCCCCGGAGAAGTGGATGGAATTCCGGCCGTGGGATTAGAAGGACCGGCAAGGCCCGTTCCTCCGTAGTAGGCGGTGAGAGCGACGCTGGGCAGCAGAGCATTGCGAGCCGCCCTGCGGCTGATCTGTCTGTTCTGCAGGTCTATATCGGACTCGCTCAACTCAATCCGGTTCTGGAGCGCTTCTGCGATGTTGTTTTCCGTCGTTACCGGAGCAGGCGTGTTATCCGATGCAATCGAATCGGTCGGGTGCACCGGCATCGCTTCCAGAATGGGATCATCCAGATTCTTGGTCAGTGCATTCTTGATCAGCAGCTCCTGAAACTGGAGCGCCGTCTTTGCGATGGTGAGGTCCTGCTCGCGGTTTGCAACCTCCGCCTCATCTTTCATGACGTCCATGGCTGGAATCGCCTGCAGTTGCAGCTGTTTGCGTCCGTTCTCCAGCGTCTGCCGTGCAAAGTCCAGCGCGCGTGTCTTCACGCCCTCATCTTCGTAGGCCGCTACCAGGTCCCAGTACATATCAGCAATCTGGGTAATCGTCGTAATCACCTGGAGCTTGAACGCCTGGTCCGATATCTTCTGGTTGTTCTTCGCAATCCTCAGATAGCGCAGGTTCGGACCAAAGCCGAATCCCGCCAGGAGCTGCTGCTGAAATGCAACATGGTAGTACGTGTTCAATGTCGGGTTCAGATAGCTGCGAGGGCTGTTCGTTGCTCCGCGATTGTTATCGAATTCAGCAGAAAACGTTGTGCCTGTAGGGAAGGACTGCGAGTAGAGCACATTGCCGTTCGTCGTGTTCTGCTGAAGCGTTTGGACCCCGTAAATCGAAATGTTCGAAAGCGGCTGGGTGTAATGTTCATTATCGAGATTGGCCTTGATAACCGGATCGTAAGACTGCACGGCTGTTCCGGCGCCCAGTGTGGATTGCACCAGGCCAGAGGCGCCCGAACCGGCACCTCCCGCGCCGCCTGACGTTCCGCCGGCTCCCGCGCCGCTCGCTCCTGTGCCGAAGCCTCCCACGCCTCCGCCTGGCGTGTTCTGAACAATACCCGTGTTAACTCCGCGAAAGGACGCGCCCGCGCGTGTGCGAAGAATGTCCGCCTGAGCAATCGGAATGTTGTACCGCGCAATCGCAAGGTCCAGGTTGTTCTCAAGCGCAAGTGCGATCGCGTCCTTCAGGCTCAGTTCAAGTACGCCGTTGCGGACCAATGCATCGATACGAGGCGTGTTCGCCAGGTTAGGTTCGGGAACCAGCGTCGCCCTGTACGTGTCCAGAGGATTGTGCGAATGAGGAATATCCAGGCGCAGGGTTTGGGCAGGCAGGTTCCCCGTTGCCTGCGCCCAGGAAGGACACGTAAGAAGCAGAACGGATGCGCTCACGAGCTGAGACAGGGAATTCCTCAAGGACGGACCTCCTCCTTCACGTCGGCTATATGGCCGACGGTATCGGAGTGGACCCATCCATCCCGCAGCTCAATCGTGCGCGTGCCATATGCGGCGTTTGCCTCCGAATGCGTTACCTGGACGATCGTCGTCCCTTCCTCATGCAACTGCCGGAACATCTCCATAATCTCCTTCGCTTGTTTCGACTGCAGGTTTCCTGTCGGCTCATCGGCCAGCAGCAGGGACGGCTTGTGAATCATGGCGCGTGCAATCCCGACCAGCTGCTGCTGCCCGCCTGAGAGCTGATGCGGATACAGGTCCTTCTTGCCCACAATGTTGAATCGGTCCAGTGTGTCCGCCACCAGGCTCTGCCGCTCACTACGGGGAATGTCCTTGTATGACAGCGGCAGATCGATGTTCTCTGCGACCGTCAGGTCATCCAGAAGGTGATAGCTCTGGAAGACGATGCCAATCCGTTTGCGGGCCAGGTCAGCTCGCTGTTTGCGGTTGAGCGTGTGTACAGCGACCTCATCGAAGAAGAAGTCTCCTCGCCACTGGTCATCCAGCATCCCCAGCACATTCAGCAGCGAGGATTTCCCGGCACCCGAAGGACCCATAATCGTTACAAACTCCCACGGGCGGATCGTCAGATTCACGCGACGCAATACCCACGTCTCCGTGTGTCCTGTCTTGTAGCTTCGCTCCAGATCTCTCAGTTCGATCATGCTCCCGCTCCGTTTGCGACATCCTGCTTCACCGACTGCTCAATTTGCGGCAACAGCCTGCCCAACAGCTGCAAAATCACAGCCGTGGTCAATCAACCAGCTACCTTCTAGCTACTCCGTTCGCAGCGCCTTTACCGGATCGGTCGAGGCTGCCCGCTGTGCGGGAATCAATCCTGCGGCACAGGCGGCGGCCGCAAGAACAGCAACCGCCACCAAGAGCACGGTCGCGTCGTGACCGCCCACCCCATAAAGCTGTGACTGGACAAACCGCGTGCCCATCCAGGCGGCCGGCACCCCGATCGCCAGTCCGATCAGAGCCTGCAGCATTGCTTCGCGCATCACCATGCTCACGACACTGCTGCGATTTGCCCCCAGCGCCATGCGTACTCCAATCTCCGGCGTTCGCCTCGCGACCGAATACGCAGTGACGCCATACAGCCCTACAGAGGCCAGTATCAGCGCAAGCAGACCGAACAACAGCGTCAACCGCGCAATCAGGCGCTCCTGGTTGAACTGACCGTGAATCTGTCCAGCAAAGGTGTTGAAGTTCGTTAGCGTAAGATTCGGATCGATGTTCGCGAGCGTGCGGCGCACCTGCGCCTCCAGGCCTTCGACCGGACCTTTGGTCTGTAGCATGATGGCGCCCGCATACAGCGAGCGGGTGTCGCCGTCCGGATCAGTGTGCGCCAGTTGTAGCAGAGGCCGGAAGTACATGGCCCGTGTCGGTTGCTTCAGATTGTTGTACTTGATGTCCGATACGACTCCGACAATCTCCCAGTCCCCCGCGCTCTTCATACCCGATATGCCAAAGTGCGCGCCGATCGGATCTTCTCCCTTGGGGAAGAACTTCTTCACAAAGGCCTCGTTCACCACAACGATTGGCGTTGAGGCGGCGGTGTCCTGCGGGGTGATGCCGCGGCCGCGAATCACTCGGTGCCCCACAATGCCGAAGTATTCTGGCCCTGCGCGCAGCCATGAGGCCCCGATATTGGAGTTTGCGCCCGGCTCCGGCCGCCCTTGCAGAAACACCCCTTCCCCCCAGTTATTACCTTCCAAAGGCGTGTAGAGCGAAAGCGAAACGTGCTCCACACCGGGCAGCGCATGCAGGTCCTGTGTGATCTTGTCATACAGTCCCTGGAGCTGCTCCGGCTTATATCCGGCATTTTCGGGGCTGAAGTGCGCCACCAGGCGATTGTTCGTCACGACACCGAAGTCCTGATTCTCCAGCTTGCTCAGGCTCTTCGCCATCAGTCCCGCACCCACCAGCAGGACAAGCGACAACGCCGCCTGCAGAATCACCAGCGACCGCTGCACCCACCCCGAGCGGTCATTGGTGGTTCGATTCGATCCGCGCAGAGCATCTGCCGGTTGAGAGTGTGATGTGACCCACGCCGGAGCTACACCGAAAGTCAGTCCCGTCAGCAGCGAAAGCCCGAACGCGAATCCCAGCACCGGTAGCGAAGGGCTGGCTTCGATCGGAAGGTTATGTGCGTTAGGAAAAGCCATCGCCAGCAGAATGCGCGTCCCCGCATACGCCACAACGAGACCTGCCAGTCCTCCCAGACAGGACAGCACAACGCTCTCGGTCAGCATCTGGCGAATCAGCCGCGTTCGCTGCGCCCCCAATGCCATCCGGATCGAAGTTTCTGCCTTGCGCGCCATACCACGCACCAGCACAAGGTTCGGAATGTTTGCGCAGGCTATCAGTAGAACCAGCGCCGATACGGTAATGAGCATCCGTAGTCCTGCTCCTGCATCCTGCTGCATGTTCTCAATCCCGGCGCCCCCTGGGCTGAGCTTTACGTGGGCATTTGCGAGGTTCTTGGCCTGGTCGGCTTTTTTGTAGACATCAAGCGTCGAAAGGTAGTTCCGCAGCGAAGCGCTCATCTTCGCCTGCAGAGCTGTAACGTTGGTGCCTGGTCTTATCCTTCCCAACAAATAGAGCCAATTCGCTCCCCGACTGTGCAGCAGGCTCGTCGGGTGCGCCGGCCCCAGCTGCGGCTCCAGCACCATGGGGATGTAGAAATCCGGAGGCGCATCTGTCATGCGGTCGCCATAGAAAGCGGGAGGTGTAATGCCGAGGATTGTGACAGGGTAGGTGTTAAGGACAAACGTGCTTCCCACAATCGAAGGATCTTCAGCATAGTCGCGCTGCCAGGTCTGATAGCTCATCACCACGCCCATCGGTGCGCCAGGCCTGTCGTCTGACGGAACAATCAGCCGCCCCGCATAGGGCTTCAGACCGAACACCTGGAAGTAGTTCCCCGTGACCATCTCTCCCCGGGCGGCTTTTGGCAGGTCGCCCGGACGGCTGCTTCGTGCGGTAATGCCTCCAAGGCCGTACCCTGCCTGCATCGCCGCCAGGTTCTCAAACTCCGGCGTACTGTCGCGCAGATGCTCGTAAAGCTCGGAGGCAAAGATGGAATAGTTATTGTCCTCCGGAACCCCTCCGTTGACGCAGCAGTCGCCACGGTCCCCGACACGCACCAGCATCGACGGGTCAGCAACAGGAAGATTCTTCATCAACACGGCATGCACCAGCGTGAAGATCGCTGCGTTCGCTCCAATTCCGAGGGCCAGCGTGATCACTGCTGTGATGGTGAATCCCGGCGACTTCCTCAGCTGCCGCAAGGCGAACTTTATGTCCTGCATCAAACGGTTCATCGCGTACTCCTTCTCCTGCCGGCTCTGCCGTCGTGTTCCTTCTCAGATCGCAACCCGAACATCCGGAACGAATCTATGGGACCCGTCAGGCCTCTCCATATGTACTAACGCCTGCAGACTCTGCGTCGGAACACTCAGCTCCAGGCAATAACTGCGCAATCCGAAGATCACCGTTACTCCTGGAACCCTCACCGGCGAATCAGCCTGCGCGTACATCCGGCGGATAGGATCGAGCCGCGCTTCCGTTCTGTGTGCAATCAATCGCAACTGCTCTCCGTCAGCCCGGCAAAAGACTGCTCCACGAACCCCAATGCACAGCGCCATCACCAACAGAACACTCGCGGTGAATGCCGGCATCTCTCGGCAAGTCTCTCTTGCTTCGTCAATCACTTCACGCACCATGGCTACGCCTCCGCCATCAGCTGGCTCAGCTCTCCCTCTGCAACTACCTTGCCGTCGAACAGGTGAATCTGACGCTCCGCATGCGCGGCAAACCGCGGATCGTGAGTCACCATGCAGATCGTCGCGCCCTCGTCATGCAGCTCCTTCAGCAGCTTCATCACGGCCTCGCCGTTCTTCGAGTCCAGATTTCCCGTAGGCTCATCGGCCAGCAGAATCGACGGCGAACCCGCCAGTGCCCTCGCAACTGCAACGCGCTGCTGCTGACCGCCCGAGAGCTGCGCGGGATAATGCCGCATACGATGCGCCATATTCACGCGCTCCAGCGACTCCTGCACTCTCTTCTTGCGCTCTGCTGCTGGCATACCGGTGCGATACGTCAGCGGCAGCTCCACGTTTTCGGCAACGCTCAAATCCCCAATCAGGTTGAAGCTCTGAAAGATGAAGCCGATCTCCTGGTTGCGGATCCGGGAGCGGTCGGCAAAGTCGAGATTGGCCACCTCCTTACCATTCAGCTGATAACGCCCTGCCGTCGGCGTATCCAGCAGTCCGATGATCGACAGCAGTGTCGATTTTCCGCAGCCCGATGGCCCCGACATCGCAACATACTCGCCGCGGCCGATCTGCAGGTGCACGCCAGACAGCGCATGCGTCTCAATCTCATCGGTATAAAAGACCTTCGTCAGCTGCTCGATCTCGATAATCTGTTCCGCCATTCGCTCTCTCCTTTTGATTGCGTTGCCTTACTCCAGGCGAATCCTGTCTGTGTTGTCCCACCGGCTCATGTCCGACAGAATCACCGTGTCTCCTGCCTGCAATCCTTCCAGCACCTGGATCGCATTGACTGAGGCCTTGCCGACCTTTACCGGCACCCTCACCGCTGTCTTGCCATCAGGACTCAGCTTGAACAGGCTGATGGTGCTGTTTTCATTTCCAAATGCAGGCCGGCCCACGTACAGCACGTTTGCCATGCGATCCAGGTCGATCGTCCCGTCCACACTCAGGTCGGGCCGCGCTCCCTGCGGCAAGCTGCCTGCCAGTTCTACGTCAACTGTCACCGTTCCGTTCACTACCGCGGGATCAATTCGCATCACCTTACCGCCAATCACACCGTTATGGGTGTCGATCTCCGACGGCTGACCAATCTGGATGTCCCGCGCCTGCGTCTCCGCAATCTTCAGGCTCGCCTTCAACTGGTCCGGCTGCACCACCTTGGCAAGAGTCGTTCCCGGTGCCACATGCTCACCCACCTGGTGCGGAAGATCGACCAGAACGCCGTTGATTCCCGCCTTCACGCTAAGAGCATCCTGTTGCCTCTGCTTCAGCGCCAGCAGAGCCTCGGCCTGCGCCACCTTGGTCTGCTGTACAGCGACCTGCGTCGCGATCGCCCTCTCATTAACCGCCAGGCGTTCCTTCTCGATGGCGTCGCGAGTCGTCAACTCGTCCGCCTTCCCCTTCGAGGCGTTGTAGGTCAATCCGCTGATCACGCCCAGCTCGTAGAGGGACTTGTCGGTCTGCGCCTGCAGCTTCGCCTGGTTGTAGTCCGCCTGTACCGTCGCAGCCCCGGCCTTCTGGGTCATCAGGTCGCTCTGCAGCTTCGCCTTGATATTGGTCAGGTCCGTCTGGGCGGCCTTCAACTGTAGCTGCGCGTCCAGCAACTCCTGCTGCAGCGTAGGATCCACCAGGTCCATCACCACGGTATTCGGTTCCACCTTGGCGCCCGGCAGTACGCGAATGCGAACCACCGTCGCCTCCGTCTCTGCCGGAATCAGCCGGATACGATCTTCGCGCGGAACAAGTGAGCCCGGCCCACGAACCTGCCGCAGCAGGGGACCCTGCTTCACCGTATCGGTCCACACGGTCGCACGATCCACCGTCGGGGCTGCAGGCTTCAGGCGCGAAACCGAAAACGCTGCCACCACCAGCACGATGAGAGCAATCAAACCCATCGCCCACTGGCGTCGAATCTTTTTCCGCTTGATATCAGGTCTCTGGATGTCCATCACATCCATAACAATCGCAAGCCAGGGGCCAACTCTCCTCGCCGCTTTTCAGTGACTTACGGGTGGAGACACTCTCAGAAGTGTCCATCCGCCGAACAACATGTTCGTTTCCGGACAGCCAGCAGTGCTGCTCAGGACAGCTGCTTTCTGGATCGCGTCTTCTTCGGAGCAGTTTCCGATAACGTCATGCTGCTCTCCTCGGTAACCGCTCCCATTGCTTCAGAGATCTGGCGGCTCGCCTCTCGCAGAACCTCTACGACCTCTGAAGCCTCAACCGTATCCTCAAGGCGCTTTACATAGGGCACCGTCAGGCCTGCAATCGCGTTTCCCTGCGAGTTCAAAACGGGGAAGCTGACATTCATCACCCCGGTCACCTGGTAGCTGGCACGGCGCTCATAACCTCGCGTGCGAATCTTCTCCAGATGCTCATCCAGATCGGCAGGCTTTTTCTTCCCGGTCTCCCGCATCCACTCCTGGATCGCACGGTCGCATGAGTCCTGCGTCTGGTGTGCCAAAATCACGTGCCCCGTCGCGGCATGCATCAGGTCAACCTTCGACCCCACCTTAACGTAAAAGCCGGTGGACTCCGGGGAATCGACCTGGGCCAGAATCACCACGTGCCCTCCATCCAGGACTCCTAGGTGGCACGACTGGCGAAGCTCATGCGCTACCCAGTGCATGACAGGTGTAGCCTCCATCACCATGCGCTTCGTCGGCGGATGCTCTTGGCCCAGACGGAAGAGCCGCAGCGTCAGGTGATACCGGTCCTTGCTGGCTGATTGCGCCAGGTAACCACGGTGCTCCAGGCACAGCAGCATCCTGAAGATCTCGGACATCGTCCGGTTCAGCCGGCGCGCCACCTCGCTCACCGTCATCCCCTCAGGGGTCGCAGCGAACAACTCCAGAATATCCAGCCCCTTCTCCAGGGCCGGGGTAGGATAGTAGCGTTTTCCTTCTGGTTTCCCGGTCACGGTACGAGGCACAGCGGATCGCATCTCAGACAAGGTAACAAAAGCACTTCTGCCTGTCGAAGATTTCTCCGGATCGAAATCCAGCGGCGAACTGCAGCTTCCGCTCCCGTCCTATAACGCCGGCCTGGTGGCTCCCGCAGGCAAAACAGCATAGTGCCTCGTTGCTCCGGTCCGGGAGTTGAACACATCGAAGCTTCCATCCCCCTGACTGACCAACTCAAGATAATGTCCTTCGTCCAGGCCTTCCAGATTGGCAATGTACTGCTCTTCAGCATTATGTGCGGGGCCGCCCTCCTCGGAAAAGTGAAGCTGCCACATGGTCTCTATGCCAGGAGCCTCTGCGATGGTATCCAGCACCGAGGTGGAGCCCCCCTTCCTGGCTCCGTTGTCCATGACGGCAATCCTGGCCCCCAGCGCATTCACCATCGCCGGACTCGAGCTGTGGTCCCATCCATGATGCGAAACCACATACGCATCCACCCGCCCCAGTTTGTTTACCGGACAAACCAGCTCCATCTCCTTGTCCCACGTCAGGTCGCCCAGGTCCAGCAGCTTGAACTTGCCGAAGGTGACCTCGATTCCAACCGAACGGGCGTTCTCTGTCGCATCCGCCGGCTTCGTCTCCGCCCCTTTGCAGAATGGATTTTGCCCCACGACCGGCTCCAGCGGATGACGAATCAGGTTCCCATCCGAGCTTACGACAACAGCCTTCATCCCCACGATGGGAAGAATGTCCCCCGGTCGCACCTGCAGCCTCCTCAACTTCTTGGCTTCAATGGCCTTCTCGTAAGCCGCATACCGCTGCAGCCCCGCCGGATCCGTCTCTCGGTCCGGGCCGTGATCAATCACGGCTCCTACAGGAATCTTGTCCAGCAGGGCAGGGAATCCCCCCACATGATCTTCGTGGTAGTGCGTAATCAACACATAGTCCAGCCTGCTAATCGCGGCGTCCTTCATGACGCTCGCGATCCGCTCCTGGTCGCGCCCATCGTTGTCCCCCCAGCCGGTATCGATCAGCAATGACTGACCTGCCGGAGTGATGAAGAGCGTGGCCTGGCCGCCCTCTACGTCAGTAAAGTAAACCTTCAACTGCCCGCCAGCGCCTTTAAAGGCCTGACCTCGGCAGAAAGCCCCCAAGCAGATCATTAAGGCGAAAAAACCCCACCAGCACCGCCATCTCATCCTGAGCAATCCTTTCCACTTCTACACCATTGTTGCCAGCCGGCACTATCCACCCATTCTGAGATGCTCTCTTCCCAGTCTCCTGGGTCAAGTGCCGGCACTCTTTTTGAGAACACCAGTAGGAATAGTCTTCCGATAACACCATCATCCGGAGTCTGCGACTAGTGCTTTCTTCAATTCCTTGAGTAAGATTCGGTACCTGCCTGCTCAGATGACGACTCATCTGCTGCTTTAGACTCGCAAGCCCGTCCATTCCGATATCATGGCCCGGATGCGAATTCGCGCTGCGCTGCTGCTCTCTGTTCTCTGTGCCTCGACCTGTTCCTTCGGCCAGTCTGCCTCATCCGCTGGCCGCTGGACCGAACAGGCAGCGAACGACTGGTACGCTCGCCAGCCATGGCTGGTGGGCGCAAACTATGTTCCGTCCGACGCCATCAACCAACTGGAGATGTTTCAGGAGGCGACCTTCAACCCCTCCCTCAACGACCGGGAACTCGGCCTTGCTGAAGCGATCGGCATGAACACCATGAGGGTCTTTCTGCAGGACCAGCTCTGGCAGCAGGATCCCAAGGGCTTCGTCCGCCGCCTCGATACCTTCCTCACCATCGCACAACGGCACCACATTCGCCCTATCCTCGTCCTCTTCGACTCATGCTGGGAGTCCAATCCCCACCTTGGCCCACAGCATCCGCCAATTCCCGGCGTTCATAACTCCGGCTGGGTCCAGAGCCCCGGCGCAAAAGAACTCTCCGACCCGTCCTACGAGCCCAAGCTGAAGGAATATGTCGTCGGTGTCGTCTCCGCCTTCGCCAAAGACGACCGCGTGCTCGCCTGGGACATCTGGAACGAGCCCGACAACACCAATGGCAATCGCTTCGGAGAGCCGAAGGACAAGGTGAAGCTGGTCGAGGCCATGCTCCCCAAAGCCTTCGCCTGGGCGCGTTCAGCCCATCCCGCACAGCCCCTTACCAGCGGAGTGTGGGCCGGCAACTGGAGCGACCCCGCCAGGGAGAGCGCGGTCACAAAGATCCAACTCGCCGAGAGCGACGTCATCAGCTTTCATAACTACGGATGGCCAGAAGAGTTCGAGGCACGCGTCAAATCCCTCCAGCCCCTGCACCGGCCCATCATCTGCACCGAGTACATGGCCCGCGGAAGCGGTAGCACCTTCGATACCATCCTCCCCCTCGCAAAAAAACTGAATGTCGCGGCCATTAATTGGGGACTCGTCGCCGGCAAGACCCAGACCTACCTCCCCTGGGACTCCTGGCAGCATCCCTACGTCCTGTCTCAGCCGACCATCTGGTTCCACGAGGTCTTCCGCCACGACGACACGCCCTATCGACAGCGCGAAGTCGATCTCATCCACGAGCTTACCGGTCGCGGCACGGGCATCGCACCAAAGCAGGACACAGGCTCCTAGCGCCTCCGACATACAGAACACAAACTTTGTCAGACCACCTCTGGTCACGAATCTTTCGGGATTTGTGACCAGTGACGTGTCCCGTCACGCCCGCGGCAATTTACGCTGTTCGGGTACGCCTGCGGTCCTATTCCAATCCCCAGGGTCGCCTACCTCCTCGTCCATGCAGAATTGGATCTGCGGATCTGAACTGCGAACCAGGGGGAGCAGCTCGACTTTCATCAGGTCTCCATTCCAGACCAGCTCGCCGGCGTACTCCTCCAGGAGGAGTCATCTGCAATGCATCTACAAAACACCCTGTATTCATCTCGCTGGTGCTTTTTGCTGCGGTCGCCTATGCTCCCGCCAGTCATCTCATCGCTCACAGTGCGGATTCCTGCGCGTCGTGCCCATCGGATATCACCCTCAGCACTCGATAGAAAGTAGAGGAACAAGGCACTGATCTTCGCTCGCTGGAAGAAAGAGACCCACGAACCCGTCTGGATGCACCCGCTCCTCTTCATCTCGGGTGCAACGGCGCTGGGGTTCCTTTTTGCCCTCCAGGAATGGAACAGCCGGATGCGGTTCTGGAACGAGTACAAGATCACTCTTCCTCTGCTGCTCGAGGCCTGGGGTGCACAGTACTTCCTCTGGGGTGTGCTCTGCTGGATCCTCTGGTGGACGCTGCGTTCCAAAATCTACACCGCCAACGTCAGGACCATGCTGGTCGTCTTCTTCCCACTTAGCCTCCTGGCATGCGTGATCGAGGAGATGATCTGGGTAATCCTCTTTCCCCATCTACCGCTGGGTAAGCCATTCATGCCGTTTTGGCAACGACTGTCGTTCCACCTCGATGCCGAACTCATCGACTCGCTCGTGCTCTTCTGGTCCGCCTTCTTCCTCTTCCGCGGCATCGGCTACTACCAGCGTTACCGCGAGAAGGAACGCATCGCCACCCAGTTGGAATCGCAACTCGTACAGGCACAAATGCGCGCTCTGCGCATGCAGCTCAACCCGCATTTCCTCTTCAACACCATGAACGGAATCTCCAGCCTCATGCGGACCGATATTGCAGCCGCCGATCTCATGCTGGAACAACTCAGCCGGCTTTTGCGTATAACGTTGCATCGCGGGGAGTCGCAGTTCATCCCATTAAGCGATGAGATGGAATTCATCGAAATGTACCTGGCCATGCAGGACCGGAGATACGCCGGGCGCGTAAGCCAGCGGATGTCCATCGACCCATCGGTACACGATGCCATTGTTCCAACCATGATTCTTCAGCCCATCGTCGAAAACGCCTATGCCCACGGTCTCTCGAGACTCAGCGCGAACGGTGTGCTTTCAATCGATGCCCGCGCCGAAGATTCCGTCCTCCGCCTCAGCGTCACCAACACCGGTGTCGGGCTGCATGCGACGAACCGCTCCTCCGACGGAAATGGAGTAGGTCTGACCAATGTCCAGGATCGACTTCGCATGCACTATGGAGACGATCAGAGCTTTACCATCACAGAGCTTGAGGGCAACCTCGTTCAGGTCGTCATCAGGCTTCCGCTACGTTTCGCCTCACGTTCCACAGAACAAACAACAGGATATGGTGTGTGATGATTCAGGCAGTCCTCGCTGACGATGAAGTCCTCGCACGGCAGAAGCTGCGACAACTGCTGCGAGAGTTTCCCGAGATTGAAGTTGCAGGCGAAGGCGCATCCGCTGCCGAGACCATCTCGCTGGTGCGCGCCACCAAACCCGATCTTCTCTTCCTCGACGTTCGCATGCCCGACATGGATGGCTTCGACGTGGTCGGCGAGCTCTCTGCCGCCGGCACTCCGGTCATGCCCTCCATCATCTTTACGACGGCATACGACAGATACGCTCTGCGCGCCTTCGAGATCCACGCGGTCGACTACCTGCTCAAGCCCTTCACGCTCGAACGTTTCCGCTCCGCCACGCAGCGCGCGCTCGACCACATCAAGGCCTCAAGGCAGAACCCTGATGCCACGGCGCCCAAAGGCCCCAATGGAACTCCCTACACGACGCGCATCGTCTTCAAGTCAAAGGGACGCATCCTCTTCCTTCCAGTCTCGGAGATTTGTTGGATTGGCGCGGAAGAGAACTACGTTCGCATCTGTACGCAGTCTGAGACACACCTGCTGCGCGAGACGATGACCCATCTTGAAGAGAAACTCGACCCCAGCACATTCCTTCGCGTCCACCGCTCCTCCATCGTCAACCTGCAGTACGTCAAAGAGGTGCGGCCCGAGATCGACGGCGAGTACGGTGTCCACCTCCTCAACGGCCAGAAGATCCCCATGAGCCGCACCTACCGCTCGCGCATAAAAAACTGGCTGGAGCGGTAAGCTCCAGCCAGCAGTTACATCGATTGCCATCCTCGCTTACCGATCGTCATTCTGAGCGAAGCGAAGAATCCCCGTATTCCGCTCGAACCTCCGATGATGTCATGAGCCAAATCGCCAATGCGGGTGCCCCATCTTCGGCGCGGTCTCATTGCGCCTAAGGTGGGCCATTCGAGCAAAGCCCGAACCACTTCACCTTCTTGCCATACCTCGATGCCCATCATCGGCATCGGTTGATCGCGCTGCAAGCAAGCGGTGTTGAAGGCCCGGCATCGCCGTACCAAGGTCTCGTTAAAGGCACGGCTTCAGCCGTGCCGCAAACCACTCCACGAGCAAGCGGCTTTAGCCGCTGAGGTCAGACAGCCTCTACCTTCTTGCCATCGCATCTGCCGACGGCTCCAGCAGCCGATCCACACAACTAGCCGGCTTATTCACCGGATTGCACCGCGCCACCAGATCGTCCGGAAACTTCACCACAAACGAAGTCCACTTCGACGGCTCCGTAGGCGGATAGTCTGTGCTGATCATCTGCGCTCCGGTCGAAAGCGCCAGGTCGCGTCGCGTCGTGTCATTCGTGCGGGCCTGTTCCGTGCCCTCATCGGTGCGTGTTCGCACCAGATAGCCCTGCTTAACCAGCGCATCGATCGTCTCCTTCGAGCCATCATTCTGCTCCGTGAATGCAGCATCCGGCTTATCCGGTTCACCGTTGGTAAAGAACACACGGCCCTTCAAAGAAGGGTGTCCCTCCGTGTACGTCGTCTCCACCTTCCGCTGGTCCAGCAGAAACACCACGCGTCCGCGAGCCTTCGCCAGCGTCGGCCAGCCATTCTTGGTGATTGCATCGTTCAGCGTCGCAGCGTGTCCGCGGACCTCATCGGGAGTAATGTACTCACCTGGCTGGAAGACCGACCGTACCTCAGCATCCAGCGCGTCGAACACCTGCGGTGTGAACGGCTCCGTCGCCGGCATGCCGGGCCGCGGCTTGCCGCCATCGTCCTTCGTCTCCACCAGGATGAAGATCGGCAGATGCTGCGGATGCTGTTGCGACCAATCCCGCACAATCGTCAGGCACTTCACAAAGGTGTGGCACGTGCTGCGCTGATCGACGCCCTGCACATGCATCACCTTGAAGCCCGGCTGATCCATCTCGTGATCCGGATCAAAATTCGGATCAGCCGGCAATCCCGCCTTCACTTCGGCATCGTCAATCGGAAGATGAGCATATCGCCCTCCCTTCGCATCGGCGAAGACGTCGATCTCAATCTGCCGCACTCCGCCATTCAACTGGTCGGGAAGAGGTGCGTGACTGTAGTCCAACGCGCGCAGCGCCTTCGGATTCTTCATCTCCAGGTACTTGCGCTCGCTTGGCGCAAATCCGGAGTGATAGCTGTTGTGCGACCCAATCACCTGGATCTCGTTCAGTCGCACAACTTTGTCCTGTGCTGCCTGCGTCAGCTGTTGTGCTGCTCCCGTACCCGCCAGCGCGGCAACAGCCACCCATGCCATCCTGCTCGTTGCACTTCCAAACATCCTCTGCTCCTTCATCCTCGGTTCTGCTTCTCAAAAACAACGGCGCCGTTCGTAAGGACACGGCGCCGATCCGATCAGGAAGTTCACCTCGCTTAGAAGATGATCTTCGCCGCGAGTTGAAGTTGACGAGCCGGGAAGGCGCTCGTGATCTGTCCAAAGCTCGATCCGCCAAACGTGCTGTTCGGCGCAGCGTAGTTCACCTTGTTCAGCACGTTGAACGCCTCTGCACGGAAATCAAGGTTCGAGCTTTCGCTCCACAGGGGGAACGCCTTGTGCAGGCCAAGATCAGCCTGGTAGAAGGCATCCGAGCGCTCGGCATTACGCCGCACGTTGCCCCATGGATAGGTGGTGGGTGTCGCCAGGTTCGTGCTGACAAAGTAGTTCTGCAGCGCAGTCGCAGTCTTCTTGCGGCCAGCTGACGGTCCCTTGATCGGCCCATTGTTGATGCGGTCCGGACGATACGTCACAAGGTTCGAGACATAAAGGCCCGACGACGAGGGCAGAGAGTAGGTGATGTTGACCGGAAGTCCGCTGGTCATCGTGTTGATCAGCGTAAGCTGCCAGCCGCCCAGCACCGTGTTCGTCAGCCGTCCCGTGTTTCCGCCCCAGCGACGCCCATGACCGTAGGGAAGGTCATAGACGATCGAGAGGGTGTCGGCCAGAGGCTGATCGTACGAACCCGGGCCGTAGTCGTTGCTCGGGTTGGCGTAGTTCACACGTGAGTTGTCGCCGTTCGAGGTCTCCAGGTGGCCACCCGAGATATCGAACGCGCGGCTGTAGGTGAAGGAGTTCAGCAGGTAGAGTCCCTTGGAGGAGCGCTTCTCCAGCTTGAACTGCAGGGAGTTGTAGTTGGCCGAGCCGATGCCGTACGCAATCTCGATGGGGCCGAAGTTCTTCACCGGGCGACGGGACTGCAGGCTTGGGCAAGGTGCCGTGGTGCAAGGCGTCGCCTGATTGTAATCAGCCAGCGTCTGCAGGTGCGTGGACTTGTTTCCGACGTAAGCAATATCGGCCACAAAGCCGTAGCCGAGCTGGCGCTGAACGCCAACCTGGTACTGCTGTACGTAGCCGGTCTTGAAGTCGCGCGGAATGTACCGGGACGTAGCATTCAGCGGGTTGAAGTAAGCCGGGCTCGTCAGGTTCTTGGCATAACCCTGTTGGGTCTGACGGAAGCAGGCCGACTGCAGCTGGTCATCATTGACGCAGAGGCTTGCGGCCGTCGGATTGTTCTGGGTGATATCCGCATTCACCACGTCAGGACCGTTATAGGTAAGGTTATTCTCGCCACCGGCACGATTCCACTGCGTGTACATAATGCCGTAACCGCCCCGGATCACCGTCTTGTCGTCCGCCGAATACGCAAATCCGAAGCGGGGAGCGATGTTGTTGAGCGGAGTGTGCACCAGCGCGCGGTCATAGATTCCGCCGCTCTTGGCATGGACAAGCGTGTTCGTGTTCGGGTCGAAGTTGGAGAGCCGGTTGTCCTGCTCGTACTGCGGCGTCACGATCTCATACCGCAGACCCGCGTTGATGGTCAGCTTGGGCGACAGCTTGAAGTCGTCCTGGAAGTACATGAAGTTGTACCGCTGGCGAAGGTGCACAATGGCATACGTCGTCAGCGAGTACTCGGACCGATTGCCAAACATGAAGTCGGCAAGGTTACGGGCCTGCTGCAACTGAGCGCTCAGGGTCGGAGCACCGGCCGCGACCGATGTATTCAGAGGATTACCGCCATTCGTGGCCGAATCCTTTGCAAACTGGCCATTGTAGTTGTCCTGACCGTAGCTCGGATTGAAGTCATTCACCTCGGTGTTGACGGCCTGGTACTCGTAGCCGAACTTCATCGAGTGCTTGCCCTTGATCCACGTGTAGTTCGCCTTCGGGTTGTAGATCGTCGGGTTCTGGAACTGGGGATTCGATGGCTGTGCGCCGAACTGCGAGTAGCCCGTAACCGACTGCGCATTCAGAGAACGCACCACCAGCGGATCGGTCGGCAGACCGTCGGTGATTCCGTTCTCCACCAGCAGCGAGCTCTGGCCCTGGCCGATCGGGAACTTGCCGCCTTGGTTGCGCGACCATCCGAAGCGGACGTCGAGCAGCTTGTTCGCCGAGATCGTCCAGGTCACGCCACCGGCGATGTTGCGGTTCTGTATGTTGACATTGCCGTTTGAGTTGCCACCCGCACGACCGGGAATTCCAGGAGGATCGAAGATCGAGCCACGATGTTCGCTGTACCGCCCGAAGACGCTCCAGCGATCGTTGAACGTGTGGTCGACGCGAACGTCGCCCTTGTCGTCATTGATCGTTCCCCGTGGCGTAATCGTGAAGTTGCTGGAGAGCAGGTTGTTCGTATTCGGCGCCGGCAGAGCACCGAAGACTGCACGTGCAAACGGCGTTATATCGCCCGTCGGAATCTGCCCCAGGTAGGTCTTGCCGGTAATGGGGTTCTTCAGCGGAATCGCATTGTTCGGATTCGAAGGATCGTCGTTCAGGTAGAACAGGCCGTTACGCTGGTTCACCGTCGGCAACGTTGATGATGCGCTCGGGTTGTTGAAGATCTGTCGTACTCCTTCATAATCCATGAAGAAGAACGTGTGATCCTTCCAGATCGGTCCACCAAACGTGCCGCCAAACTGGTTGCGGATAAACTTCGGCTTGCTCGCTCCCGTCGCCAGGAACGGTCCAATTGCATTGAACGATGTGTTTCGAACATAGTCCCATGCCCGCCCGTGGAACTGGTTGCTGCCGCGGCGAATCGACGCATTGATCACCGCACCGGCGGTACGGCCATACTCCGCCGAGTAGTTGTTCGTCTCCACCCGGAACTCGCTCACTGCGTCCGGCGAAGGCGGAATGTTCTCGTTCGCAAAACCCTGGTTCGACGTGCCGTAGTTGTTGTTGTCCAGACCATCCAGCAAATAGTTGTTGAAGGCCGAACGCTGTCCGTTGATGTTGAACGAACCCTCGCGGCTTGACGTTCCGTTGTTCTCGAGCAGTGACTTGCGCGCGCCGGGAACCAGCAGCACCAGGTCCGCGTACGAACGGCCATTCAGCGGAAGATCCTCCACCTGCTTGGTCCCGATCACGGTCGAATGCGAACTCGTCTCCGTATCCAGAAGCTGCGCCGCCGACGTCACCGTCACCTCTTCGGAGACCGATCCGGTCTTCAGCGTCACATCCACACGCTGACGAGCATTGGTCTGCACCACAAAAGGCTCCGTCACTCCGCGGCTGAACCCCTGTGCCTCCGCTGTGACGGTATAGTTGCCGATCTGCACGCTGGGAAACTCGTACTTGCCCTCAGCATCCGTCGCCTTGCTCTGCGAGATGCCGGTCGCCGTGTTGGTCAGCGTTACTGTGCTGTTCGGAATCGCTGCACCCGAGCTGTCATGCACGTAGCCAAGCACCGAAGCCGATTCGAACTGCGCCAGCGCAGGAGATGCCGCAAGCATCAGAACGAGTGCCGCCAACACCGAAAACCACGCCTTCACCCTCGTGCTCATCTGGCCCGCACGGCTCTTCTGGTCGCAACCTCTGGGAGAGAGTCGACGATTCCAGGCAGTGAGTCTGTTCTCTTCTTGATTTCTCATAACAATGTGCCTCTCTAGCATGTGTATTACCCGTTTCTTCCTCTTCTCACTGTGTTCTCTCGGACTCTTCGGTCCGCTCTTTCCCCGGCGGTAGCAGAGGCCATCCCCTTCAAAGGGACCGGCAAAAACACTACCCATCGCTGTCGTGCAATGTCAATCAAATTGCATTTACGGTATCGATAACGTAAATGCCACCCGGCACCGCCGACAATTTCAAGAAAATAAAGCGTTTAGCGAGTAATAACGGTATTTGGTTAGCGAAAACGCATATCGACGCAGACGATACGCGAATCCGCAAAAGTGAGCGCGTGAACCCATCATCACGCTTCTATGTAAATTGCTGGTAAATAAGCGGTAACTCTCCTCGCAAAACAGAGACCCCGGAGCCTCGTGCGGAGGACTCCGGGGTCTCTAGAATACCTTCTCGGACAACGATTCAGTACTGCGCATCTACCAGGCGATCTTTTCCGGGAAAAACTCCGCGAACAGATCGTCATAGTATGGCTTCAACTCTTTGAGGTTCGGCTTCGTGTGGCCCTTCGAGTAAAGGTCATATGGGTTGAACTTGTTGACCCAGTACAGGCTCTCTTTGTCCTTCTCATTCATCAGGTGCTGGTACGCCCCATGCCGGTGCCACGCATAGAACGAGTGGTACCGCAGCATCGCCAGCGACGAATCCGGCAGGTAAGACTTCATCACCTCGTAGATGTAGCCGTCGTGACCGAATGACATGTGCACGTTATCCAGGCCGCAGTTCGGCTCATAGATCCCGTACTTCGTGCTGTACACCGGATGGTTGTAATCCGGGTTCGCCTTGAAGTACTCCGGAAACACGATCTGGTCCGAGTACGCACAGCCGACCGGGAACGTATCGCCAACCACGCCCCACTGCGGCTCCCCGTACAGGCACAGCACCTTGCCCAGGTCATGGACAAAGCCCGTCAGCACAAACCATCGCGGGTGACCATCGGCGCGAATCGCCTCCGAGGTCTGCAGCAGGTGTTCAATCTGGGTCAGGTCCGTATCCGGATCGCTGTCATCCACCAGCGTGTTCAGGTATTCGGCAGCCTCCCAGATCGACTTCATGCCGCGCTTCAGCCCGAAGTACTCCTTCTCCTTGCCCATCACGTAGTCATGCGTCTGGAACTGGTGGTTCAGCCGATAGAACTCGGCGACTCCGGGATTCGCCTTCTCGTCGTACTGACGAAACTCCTCCTGGCTCTTACCCTCCTGGTAGCGGCCCTTCAGAAACTCGTCCCACTCCTCCATGTCTTTCCCGAGCGGAGCGTTCGTTGCAATTGTTGTGGCCATCTCATCCTCCAGGCGCAAGCCGTTCCAAGTTAGCGCTAACTATAGGATGCTCACAGGACGATTGGCAAGTTAAAAATCAGAGGCTTAATCTGAGCCAAACAAAACGCCCTGATACTTGTGCAGCATGCCTCACGTCTCTCCCCTACCGCGAAGCCCCATCCCTCTGCCGAGCCAACTCCTTCTCAAAAGTGGCCTTCCTCTCAGCAACATAGCTCGCATACCCCGCCGGATCAACAAACGCCATCCGGTCCCCGGCCTTCAGTCGGGCATACTTTGCCGTCAGCCCGAAATAAGCCCCATGCGCCCCCAGAAACAGATCGCAGTGCAGCGACTCCAGCACCCGAAAGGTCCTCTCGTAATCGGCGACGATACCCGGATAGCTCGGCCGCCCCGCCAGCCGGAACCCCGGGTTCACGTTCGGGCTGCCGACGATCACCGCGTCGTAGCTCCTCCCGTTATCGTTTACCTTCAGGGTCCACGTGGTGCACCCCTTGGTATGCCCCGGAGTCTTATGGGCCACCAGCACGGCTCCGCCCAGCTTCACCTCGTCGCCATCGTGAAGCACGCGGTCCACCCTCGCCGGCTTGTACCAGTTGCGGGTCTCCTTCCCGTAGGCGAAGTCGCTCCTTCCGCCGTCCTCCACCACACCCACGTCGGCATCCATCACCATGTACTTCGCCCCGGTCATCTGCTTGATCGCGGCACTCCCCGCATCGTGGTCCCAGTGCGCATGGCTGATCAGCAGTACCTTCGTATCGCTGAACCTGAACCCCAGCTTCTCCACGCTCGCCTTGATCTGCGGGACCGAGCTCTCCAGATTGCTGTTGATCAGGATGTTCCCCGCAGGAGTCACCACCAGGTACGAGGCCAGATCCTTGCTGCCCACGTAATAGAGGTTTCCCATAATCCGAAACGGAGGAAAAGCCTCAGTCCACTCCGGATTCTGAGCCTGCAGCGTCATCGCTGTCAGGCCGAAAAGGAAGCACATGGCAAGAACAGAACTCGTGCGCACCGACCACCGGATCATTTGTCTCATCCGCCCATCATGGCGCCCTTTGCCGAGAATTTCTTGGTGAAACTTAGATACGCTGTTATCTCTCCCGATCCCGGCTGTTCGTCACATTTGCCCGCAATGATGAATTGGCGAGAACGGCGTCACTCAGGACTATGACGGGTCAAGTGGTTGGATGAGCACTCCTACTGGGTAGGTGACCGCACAATAATGGTCCGATTCGCTAACAATCCGCGTAAATTGCGATATTGCAGTGTCGACACTTTCGCGCCCACGGCCAAAGATTGGTGAGAGAGTCTTCGGGACTCGAAAAGCGTTTCCCACAATGCGGGCATTGGAACTTGCCGAGTCGCTCTGAGACTAGAACAATGAGACCCAACCAACTGATCCCGACAATCACAGTCGAGACCGGAGCTTTCAGGTCTTGCGCTGCAAGGCGGTCGAAAGCCGCTACGCACGGAACGTACGCAAGCACCAGAAAGAAGAGAATCGTTCTCCCTCGGCGATAGTCATTCCACTTTGCTTTGCAGGCGCTCACGCCGCTTATGTTCTCACATTACCGGATTACGTTGATCTGTGTTCTCGCCATTGAGCAACGAGCAGTAACGAGAAGTCGGCTTGCGGGCAGAAAGCTAGAGCACCCGAAACAGATTCCGAAATATATGTGTATTTGCCGGAAACGATTTCGCAGAGACGTCGGCGATCAACTCAGCAGCAGCACTCCCTGAGCCGCCGGGTTAGCCGCACGGCTCAGGTCCACAGCGTCGATCAACTGAAGGGAATGCGAACAACAATCCCAGTGGTGATGCTGTTCTGATTCGCTTTGGGGCCTACAAGTCGAGTAAAGCTGTAGTCGATCACTCGCCAATCGATCCAGGGCAATATGTGGAGGTCAGCTCCCGCGGTTGCACCAGCAGCAAACGTTCCGCTGCTATACGTGCCGATTCCTCCCGAACCATACTGAACCTTGCCCCCGCCCAGCATGAGTTCGCCATAAGGGCGCAGGGGAATCAGAGGCAGATGAAAGACGGCCCGCGGGCCGGCGGTAACCAGCGTCACGCCTGTGTTGTCTTTGACTGGCAAGATAGTCCCGCGCATATCGATGCCGAAGTTGACAACGGGAAACCGCTGGCTGTCGTAGTACGCGCCGAAGGTAGCTCCGTTCAGGCGTGGGGTATTGGCGGTCGACAACTTGGAGGTTGTGAAACCACCATAGACGGCAAGCTGGGCGTGGCTGGGGACAGCAGTGGCAATGCCCAGCGCCAGGAGGGCGAGGATAGATCTCAAGAGGGACCTCTGTAAATGTTGAATGAGTTGAGGATACATGCCGTCATCCGTCCCCGGGTGTAGCACTTGTGGATAATCCGGCTACACTCGATATCCCGTCACAATATGCCTCAGGAGTCTGACCACTGCCACATCCAATCGTGTCGTCCTGAGCGAGCGCAACCCGGGTGCCCCATCTTCGGCGCAGCTTCATCGCCTAAGATTCTCTCCTGCTTTGCAAGTCATTTTTTTCTCTTTAGGGGTGTTGCGAGGGGATATTTCTCTTTGTCAGCTTGTCAAGAGA
>Ga0164242_10000019_pt1 | contig 203661 bp, 179 predicted proteins | sample OricomgcompostMG_FD_108783 | JGI IMG/M metagenome (GOLD analysis project Ga0164242, IMG submission 108783) | Miracle-Growth compost microbial communities from Emeryville, California, USA - Original compost - Miracle growth compost (MG) ...
CACGGCCTCTCCGCCGAAACGTAAATCATCCTTACGCCTCAGCCCGAAAGATACAAGGTGGGCATTCGAGCAAAGCTCGAACCATCTTCGAAACACATCCCAAAACCCCGTTTCCCCACCTGTGTCATCCTGAGCGAAGCCCGAAGGGCGCAGTCGAAGGATCTGCGGTTTTCACAGCAACGAGCCAGAAAACCAGACCCTTCGCCCTACTTCGTCCGCTCCACAATCCCGCCGGCCTCTGCAATCAGCGCCGTCGTCGCCATCCCCAGAAACAGCCCATGCTCCACCACCCCCACAATCCCATCCAGCTTCACGGCAATCGCTTCAGGATCGTCCATCAGCACGCCGGAGCAGTCCAGGATCAGGTTCCCCTCATCGGTGATGTAGTGCGAACCATCCTTGTTGGTCCTGATCTTCGGAGTAAATCCAAGCGCCTGCAGCTGCCTGCTCACCAGCGGCTCCGCCATCTGGATCACCTCGACAGGCACCGGAAACCTGCCCAGCTTCTCCACCTGCTTCGACCCATCCGCGACAATCACAAACCGCTTCGACGCGCTGGCAACAATCTTCTCGCGCAGCAGCTTTCCCCCGCCACCCTTGATCAGCGACAGCCCCGGAGCCACCTCGTCCGCGCCATCCACCGTCAGATCCAGCATCGGCGTCTCGTCGAAGTTGGTGAACGGAATCCCATAGCTGCGCCCCAGCTCTTCGCTGTCATCCGAGCTTGCAATCGCGCGTATCTGCAGACCCTCGGTCCGCACCTTCTCGCCCAGCAGCTTGATCCACAACGTCGCCGTCGACCCCGAACCCAGCCCCACCGCCATCCCCGGCTGCACCAGCTCCAGTGCCCGCTCCGCTGCCTGCTGCTTCAGCCGCGTCTGCTCATCCATCGTCAAACTCCCTCCCGCTCAATCTTTCATCTCGCCTGCTTGCAGAAGTCCGATCTGCTCCTCACAAGCATACCGCTCAGAACTCGTCATTCAGCGAACCCAGGCCGACCGGCGTTAAGCCAGAAAACGCGTCTGCAACGATCACCCGCTCGCTGTCGCTGGAGCCAACGCATGCGTCTGCTCCAGCCGCGCTGTCAAGCAGGTAAGGGTGATAAGTATCTCAAAAACCAGCCACATACATCTGCCGAATCCCTGCTCCCGACTTGCTACACTTGAATGAGGAGAGATTCGATCCGGGAGAGCAGGATCATCCAGGCGGCAAACCATTTATTTCCAATACTTTAGATACAAGTCTTTCTGAATGAAGACTTTGCGATTCAGGCCCAAAGCTAAACCCAATGTTATGAAGACTTTGCGCAAAACCAGCCGGGAGGGGAGCATCTCTGCCGCCGCGCTCGAACGCTCCGTGCGAAACCTGTATGGTAGCCTCCTCCTAGGGTCGCATCATAGGCAACCTCGGATCCCACATATATGGATGTAACCCCGAAAAGGCTCCTGCTGCCGTTCGTCTCGGCCGCCTGCATTCTTCTCTCGACCCTGCAAACCGGCAACGCTCAGACCTCTCAGGCGCCAAATGCAGTCATCGGCACGGCAGCCCTGCCAGATGCTCCCCAGCCTCAGGCCCCCATCAAGCCAACCGAGATGCAGCTGCGGCCACGCAACCAGGAGCCGGAAGACATCACCCTCGCCGGGACCCCGAAGCGAATCCTGGAAGATCAAAAAGGGATCTGGACCAGCCCCGCGCGCCTCAAGCCCTCGGACGGAATCTGGCTGGCGCCGCTCGGCCTCGCCACCGGGCTGCTGATCGGAAGCGATCATCACACCATGACGCAACTGGTTCACGTCAGCCCGGACGGCCAGAACAAGGCCAACACCCTCTCAAACGGGGCTCTGGTCGGAATCGGAGCCGTCCCCGCCTCAGCCTACCTCTGGAGCCTCTTCAATCACTCCCCGCAGGCGCACGAGACCGGCCTGCTCGCCGGCGAGGCTGGAGTCGACGCCTACGTCGTCAACGAAGCCCTGAAGATCGCCTTCCGCCGGGAAAGACCGCTCGAAGACAACGCCCGAGGCAAGTTCCTCAGCTCGCCGTGGAACAACGGGTCCTTTCCCTCGAACCACTCCATCCTCGCCTGGTCGATGGCTTCGGTGGTCGCCTCCGAATATCCCGGCTGGTTGAGCAAAACCGCCGTCTACGGCCTCGCCTCCACCGTCAGCGTCAGCCGCGTCCTCTCGGAGCAGCACTTTCCCTCCGACGTCCTGATAGGAAGCGTCGCCGGCTGGCTGATCGGCCGCTACGTCTACCACGCGCACCATAATTACACCCTGAACCCCTACGACACGCCGCCACTGCCCAGAAATTACATCGCGCACCGGCAGAGTTCAGCCACCGCAAGCGTTTCCGCCCCATCCGGCACCAGTGCCTCAGCTTCAATCAGCACTTCGTCCTCGGCGACCCCGCTTCCCACGCCGCCTGCTCCCGGTCAGTTCGGCGCTCCACCTGATCCCATCGTCCACCGCGCGCCCGCTCCCTTCGACGCCGACCCGGACACCATCGGCTCGACCAACGTTCCCATGGACAGCTGGATCTACCCCGCGCTCGAACGGCTCGCCGCCCTCGGCCTGATCCCGACCCAGAACGTGGGAATCCGCCCCTGGACCCGTCAGGAGTGCCTGCGCCAGCTGCGGCAGGCGCAGGACTTCGCTGACCGCCTCAGCATAGAAGACCGTGGCCTGGTCGCCGAAGCGAGCCGATTGATGACTGACCTGGATCGCGAGCTGGGACAGGAATCCAGCTCCAACCAGGAGCTCGCGCTCGAGTCTGCCTACGTCCGTTACGGCACAATCGCAGGCCCCGCGCTCAACGACAGCTTCCACTTCGGGCAGACGTGGTGGAACGACTTTGGCCGCCCGCAGGGCCGGGGATCGAACGTCATCGCCGGCTTCTCGACCCGTGCGCACTACGGCAGGCTCTTCTTCTACGCCCGCGAAGAGTTCCAGCACGGCCCCGGAAATCCCGCACAGACTCCGCAGCTGAACCAGCTCGTCAACCAACTGGACGGCACACAGCCCGGCATGACGCCCCTCATCCCGATCACGCCACAGCGGGCTGCTTTCAACCGCCAGCGACCTCTGGAGATGTACGCCGGAATTGCCTTTGCCGGAAACGCCGTCTCCTTCGGGAAGCAGGCGATTTACTGGGGTCCGACAACCATGGGGCCGCTGGCGTTCTCAAGCAACGCCGAGCCGACCTATAACGCCCGGTTCGTTTCGACCCGCCCACATCCGCTGCCGCTGTTCCCGTCTCTCGGAACCTATCGGTTCGACATTGTGCTGGGAAAACTTTCCGGATATTCGATGCCGGCGCGCCCATGGTTCAACGGGCAGAAGATCTCGTTCAACCTGGGCAACAACCTGGAGCTTTCCTTCACGCGGTGGTCGATCTTCTGGGGAGCGGGACATCCGATCACAATTCACAGCTTCAAGGACAACGTCTTCAGCTTCAACTCTACCGGGACATACGTGTATGGAGATCGCGCAGATCCGGGCGACCGCAAGAGCAACTTTGATTTCCGCTACCGGCTCCCCTTTCTTCAAAAGCTCGTGACGCTGTATGCCGACGGGTATTCCGATGACGATCCCAGCCCCATCGCGGCTCCTCGACGGGCCGTCTGGAACCCGGGGATCTATTTCGCACGTCTGCCATGGCTGCCTCATATGGACCTTCGTGTCGAAGCCGTCAGCTCACAGGGCCTGACGAAGGACTTCGGAGGAAACCACTTTTTCCAGAACAATCAATACCTGGACGGCAACACAAACAAAGGCTTCCTGCTTGGAAACGCGGTTGGGCGTGATGGCCGGGCGATCGAAGGCCGCTTGGGTTATTGGTTCTCAAGCCGGACCCGCATGGAAGGCGGTTATCGCCAGAACAAAGTCAGCCCAAAGTTCATCCCGGGCGGCGGAACGATCAGCGACGGCTTTCTGACGGGTTCTTACGCCATCAATCGTCAATGGACTGCCCAGATGTTTGTACAGCAGGAACGGTTTCTGATGCCGTCCTATATGCCCGGATCCCAGCAGAACACCAGCGGCTGGCTTCAGCTTACCTGGACCCCGGAGCTGAAGGTAACGCGCTAAGGGCGCATCACAACACGGGAAGTATCGTGGCGGCAGACGCTGGTTGATTCGTATCAGGAACCACGACTGACCATTCCCGCAACCTGCCGTGCGCACGATCCTCCAGAAGCGCATCGAGCTGCTGAAGTACAGCCGCAGGCGTGACCTGGTGCATACATCCATTGAATGTGCACGGAGCAAAGTTACGACCGTCATAACAGGGTCTGCATGCGAACCCGTGACCGCCCCACATTCCAATCACGGACGATCTTCTCGGAAGGAAGTTGGAGGGGTTCGTCGGCCCGAAGATTCCGATCAGTGCCGCATTGCTGAGACCTGCGAGGTGCAATGGTCCGGTGTCGTGAGAGATGACAGCATCGCAGGAATCGCAGACGCTGATCACCTCCGGCAGCGAAAGTGTTCCGATACAATCGGTCACCGGAAGCTGCTGGAACGATGGTCTTACCCACTCGTCGCCCGGTCCTCCTAACAGCACTACCTCCATATTGCGGCTTAGCAACTGCTGCGCGATTGCGACGTAGTGTTCGATCGGCCAGCGTCTCCAGGCCTGCTTCGCCAGAATGTTGCTTGTGCCGCCCGGCACGATGGCAATACGTCGTCGCTCTTTCGCCGGGAGTGGTGAAGCAGGAAGATGCAGGGGACGGAGCGGAGAGCGGCTCGTCTCTCGAACCGTATCTTCTTCGCCCAGAACCACACGAGCATACTCGTCCGTATGCTGACGTCCCGTCACCAGCATCGTGTCTCTTGAAGAGCGCGATAGCATGATCTTCCGATCGCTTCGCACAGGGGCGGCAAGGATGCGATAGCGAGAGTCGTAATAGAGCGTTGCACAGAGCTGATAGGGACGAAAGGCGATCTTCCTCCAGAGCCTGAGGATCTCGCGGAGGCGCTCCAAGGGTCTTCCTGCGAGGATTGCCTTGTCATCGACCGGAACCAGCTTGATCCACGGATAACATTCCAGCAGCGGTCGAACTGCTTTCCCGCATGCCCATTCGACCTGGAATCCCTGCTGGTGAAGGCCATGCGCAGCAGGTAGTGCCATGATGACGTCGCCGATAGCTCCAAACTTTACGATAAGAGCCCGTCGAGTGATATCGGCCTTCGATCCTGATTCAACCACGTTCGGTCCGTACCTTTTCAAAGAGAAGGGTAACAGACAGACCCCTGTCAGGGCCGAGTGCAGGAGCGGCCAAGCTATCATAAAGTTGCGCCGCACCTCGCCTCTGCAGGAGGCGCCCAACATGCGTTTGCGCCAGGAAAGAGAGACGTAACTCTGAGCAGCAGAACTTTATCTCCGTTGCGCTCGTCGGACCCAAATTCTCCAAAGGTAGCCTGCATTCTGGTGAACTGGAACGGCTGGCCGGATACGATCGAGTGCCTGGATGCTCTAGAGGAAAATGACTATCCAAACCTGAGCGTGATCGTTGTCGACAATGGGTCCAGCAATGATTCGATCAGCAGGATCCGGGCAGCACATCCGGAGGTTTTGCTGCTGGAAAGCTCGAGGAATCTTGGGTTCGCCGGCGGAAACAACATCGGGATTCGACGGGCCCTCTCTGACGGCGCAGAGTTCGTCTGGCTGCTGAACAACGACACCAAACCTGCGAAGAACGCGTTATCGGAGCTGGTGGCGAAGGCGTTGAGCGATCCTGAAATCGGAGCGGTAGGTTCGGTGTGCTATTACGCCGATCGTCCCTCCACGGTGCAGGTATGGGCCGGCGCCACTGCGAACATGTGGATTGGGTACGCGAAGAACTATACCTCACCCCAAAAGGACGAATCGCTCGACTCGCTATACGGCGCCAGCATGCTGATTGCCCGAGCGGCCCTTGAGCAGGTGGGACTCCTCGATGAGGGTTTTTTTCACTATTGGGAGGAGACCGAGTTCTCTCTACGGCTGAGACGAGCCGGATGGCGGCTGACGGCAGCGCCCGATTCGCGCATCCTGCATAAAGTGGGGGCTAGCACGGGTGGCTACAATCCAATTCTCGATCGCTATTTCACGACGTCGGGACTGAGGATTCTTCGCCTCCACTCGAAAGCCCCATATTTTTCCATGTTCTGGTTTGTGGCTGTTCGCTTCGCATCGCGCGTATTTCGACTCCGCTTAGCACGATGTACCTCCGTGTGGGAGGGTGTACAGGATTACATCAAATCACTTCCGATTGAGCAGAAGATCCACTGAACCGTGCCAGCAGGAGCACGATATCTTTTATGCATCGTGGACGGGAGCAAGTTGTTGCCAAACCTTCTTTGCCAGTGTGTTGTAGTGCTTTATCGATGCACGTTCGAGCAATCGCGGACGGTTGAGTCTCTTATCCGTGTGAAAACTCAGAATCCCGACCTCTGCGCGAGGATGGCTCTTCTGGTCTATGACAACTCGCCCTCTGAGCAGCCGAAGGTGCTGGACCACACAGGCTTTGGCCGCTTCATGTATGTGCACGATAGCAGCAATAGCGGGCTGGCTGCGGCCTACAACTCAGGGCTGAAGGAGGCCCATCGCTCGGAAGCAGACTGGTTGCTGCTGCTCGACCAGGATACTGAGATACGAGCGCAGTATCTCGAGTCTCTCTTTGCTGCGATTCAGTCTGGCCCTGAGGATTCCGTCTCGGCGCTGGTTCCCAAATTGATGCGGGCCGAAATGGTGCTTTCGCCGCAGAGAGTGGGGAGATTCAACAACCGAAGCGTCTCCCCCGGCTACGCCGGGATCTCCCGCGAGCGGCTCACCGCACTGAACTCCGCAGCATGTCTTCGTGTTCGCACAGTGGAAGCGATCGGAGGATTTCCTTCTGAGTATTGGCTCGATTTCCTCGATCATGTGGTCTTCCATCGGCTGCAGTCGGCCGGAGGCAGAGTGCAGGTCCTCGATTCTGTGATCGAGCATCAGCTTTCGCTGCTGAACCTGGAGCACGAGATGAGCCTGGCGCGATATACAGGAATGCTTGCGGCGGAGTGGAGATTCATTCGAGAGACTGGGGAGGGCGGGGGCACTTTTTGCCATCGTCTTCGGCTTTTGAAGCGTGCCGCGATCCACGCTGTTCGCTGGAAGAACAAGGCCTACGCGAGAGAGACTTTGAAAGCCTCGCTCACATAGGCCTGATCGGGAATCTCGGTTATTGACCGAGAACCGTATTTGCGGCGGCGATCGCGATTCCGAACTGGCCCACGATCTGCGCTATATCCACGACGAGACGCATGGTTTTGCCCTTGTCGAGGTTCAGCGGAATGATGACGGTATCGCCGGGATAGACGTGGAGGGAATTGAATCCGTTCCCGCGAAGCGATGAGCTGTACTGTTTGCTGATCACGGCTCCGCTGGATCGAATGACATACGCGCGTTTGGTGTCGGCATCGCGGGTCGCTCCGCCGGCGAGTCGGATGTAATCTCCCACACGGCGGTGGGGGTCATACATAAAGGAGTTCTGATTGTAGACTGCGCCGTATACATTCACGGTCGAAGGTACGCGGGGAACGATGAAGCGGTCTCCGTCTTCGAGCGGAAGATCGGGAAGCTGGTCAACGCCGCTGCTATCGACCGGGACCTCAAACACAATTCGCCCGGTGGCTCTGGCACGGCGCAGGCTCGCGACGATGTTCTGGTTCTGTTGCTGCGCTGCTGCTACGGCAGCGGAATCCTGCGGATTGATCGAGCGGCTGGCATTCGCACTGGCAACGGTGCTCGCCTGCAGAGCGATCTGGTTTACGTATTCGTTGAGGCGTGCCTGCTGGACGCGCCGGGTAGACTCGCGGGTGAATTCGGAGCCATACAGGTATGCCTCGGGGGTCAATCCCCCGGCCCGTTTCACGAGCTGGCGCAGCGTCTCGCCGGGATGAACGCTATAAACACCCGAAGAGACGAATTCGCCTTCCAGGCGCACGAATCTGGTCTGCTGCGACTGAGGCACGCGAATGTCGGCCTTGGAGAATATGGTAACGACATCGCCGGGCATCAGCTCAAGGTTCTGCGAGGCGTCTCCCTGCAGGATCACCTTGCCCAGATTGAAGGGCAGTAAGGACGTAGTGAGGGTTTCTTTGCTCTGACGCTCGATGACGGCGTACGACCAGTCAATATCCGGCTCGCTGAGTTTAACGTCATTGCGAGGCTGGAACTGACCGGCGGAGGCACTGCGCGAGCTGGTATCGACGCTGGCGCTGGCAGAGCTGGTAGCAGCGGAGTTTGCCATGGCAGCGCCCTGGGTTGCGGGCAGAACCGAGCCTGGCTGATAGTTCTGGTTGTACTGAGAGGTCTCCGGTGTCGTCATCCGCTGAATATAGACAGGCACCTCAGAGGTCTGGTCGCAGTTTATTCTCTCGGGAGAGAGGTTTCTGTCCTGGTCCGAACTCCTCAGAGAATTCGGGGAGTTGAGAGCGTTCGTCCTTTCGTCTTCGCTAGCGGTTTCAGTGGCGTTGATCGAGGGATAGCCATGCAGAGCGCGATACTCCGGAGAAGAGGAATAACGCCAGAAAGGGTCCTCGCCTTCTTCGCCGACAGGAATACCGTAGCGCAGATTGGGAACGCCATATGGCGTGCGCGGAAGGCAGGTCGGGACGTAGCTCAGCATCGGTTGACCGAGCTGGCTGCGCTTCAGCCAATAATCGCGGGTGATCAGAGCATCTCTGTTGGGAAGGAGATCTGTGATCCGCATGCCGGGCTTCCACATATATCGCCCGGGATTGGCGACGTTGCCGCGAAGAGTCACAGTATCTTTGAACTCTCCTGCGACAGCTACCATCTCGAGAAGGTCGCCGTCCTTGACGCGAGTCGCCTGTCCCTCTCCCGTCAGCGGGATCTCGAGGGTGCTGCGCATATGCCGGCTATCAATGCGCTCCAGCCGGATACTGTCTCCGGCGGCTACGCTGGTAAGGCCTGCCGCCAGATCAAGAACGTCGCCCACCGTGGTGCTGTCAGCTGATCGGAGTTCATAGATAGCTGGCACCTTTACATTGCCGGCGACTGCGACCTGGGGCCCCACTGGGGGGATATAAATAACGTCCCCGGCCAGCAGGGGCACGTCCTTGGATTTGTCGCCGCGTACCAGCAGGTCGTAGAGATCGAAGTCCACAATCAGATTGCCGCTGCGTTTCAGCTGGATATGCCGAAGGCTGCCCTGGGGCGAGGGTCCGCCCGTCACGAAGATGGCATTGACCAGAGTGCTGAGGGAACTGATGGTATAGGTTCCCGGCCGCCGGGCCTGCCCCACCAGAAAGATCTGGATCGATCGTAGCTGGCCCATCGTGACGTTGAGCTGGAAGTTGCGGAAGGTCCGGCTCATCTGATCCTTCAACGTGGGCTGGACCTGATCGAATCGCAGGCCGGCAACATGGACTGTTCCCACCTGGGGGATGAAGACATCACCCGAACGATTAACGAGAAAGCGGCCATTGGTCGTGACCTGGCCCCAGGACTGAATCAACAGCTCGTCCCCTGGACCAATCACATAGTCCGGTGTGACCGGGGCAATGTTTGCTGGAGCGAAGGTCGATGGGGGATTCCGAAACAGATTGGCTCCAAAGATAGGGAGCATCTTGCCAACGGAGTTCGCAACCAGCTGCTGAAACTCGGTCGGAGCGTCCAGCGGAAGCCGGGAAAAAGGATTATAGAGCTGCTGCTGTTGCTGCTGCTGGTTCTGTGTAGCCGTGCTCTGGGACGGCGATGTCAGGACAGGACCGCCTGAAAGATTGCTCCCTTGAGGCAATCCGCCCTGCAGAGGGATTCCGCCGGTGGAGCTGCCGCAGGTCGGATCCGCCGGGTCGCAGGTTGACTGCTGATCGGAGCTGGTGTCGCCTCCACCTGTTCCCAGGCTTTGGACGGGCAGTTGAGCCGCCCCGGTCTGAGCGACGAAAAGTACCAGGAGAGCTAAAGAAAAGACCTTACGAAGTGACTTAATGCATAACTGCATCCGACCAAATTTTCGCAACCTATCAACCTCTCGGGCGCACAACCGCACAGAAGACGCTCAGGGGGGAAATCCTGCCCATCGCCGGGAACTGCACCTTTTTCAGAATACCCGAATGGCATTGGAGCAGACCTCGAAAACGGGGCCACGCATCCGACAAGGCCCTATGCCTTCGGCTGCGCATCCTCAATGGCCTTGGCAATCCGAAGCATGGTGGCTTCACCAAAGTGACGGCTGAAGACCTGCACCCCGATAGGAAGATCCTGGGAGGTAGTGCCACAAGGCACGCTCATGGCGCAGATGCCCGCCAGGCTGGCCGCTACGGAATAGATGTCTTCGAGATACATCTTGACGGGATCATCCGTCTTCTCGCCCAGCCGGAAGGCGGGGGTGGGAGTGACGGGGGCGATCAATACATCCACATCGTGGAAGGCGGTCAGGAAATCGCGGGTGAGCAGGGTTCTGACCTGCTGCGCCTTCTTGTAGTACGCGTCGTAGTACCCCGCACTCAGGGCGTAGGTTCCCAAAAGGATACGGCGCTTGACCTCTGCGCCGAAGCCGGCATCCCGGGTCTTGCGGTACATGTCCGATAGGGACTTCGCATCGGCATCGCGAAGACCATAGCGTACGCCATCAAAGCGGGAGAGATTCGAGGAGGCCTCCGCCGTCGCGATCACGTAGTAGGTCGGGACAGCATAGCGGGTGTGAGGAAGGCTGACCGGCTTAACAACGCAGCCGGCTGATTTCAGGTCTTCCAGAACCTTCTCAACGGCTTTGCGTATCTCCGGGTCGAGTCCCTCGCCGAAGTACTCCTCGGGAACTCCAACCTTAAGACCCTCCACGGGCTGATCGAGTGCCTGAATATATCCGCCGGCGTCGCGGTCCGACGAGGTCGCGTCGAGCGCGTCCTTGCCGCAAGCACCTCAAGCATCGTCGCGGCATCTCTGACATTTTTAGTGAAGGGGCCGACGCGGTCCAGGGAGGAGGCAAAGGCGATCAGTCCATAGCGACTGATCCTGCCATAGGTCGGCAGGACTCCGACTACCCCGCAAAAAGCAGCCGGCTGGCGGATGGAGCCTCCGGTATCGGTCCCCAGTGTTGCCACAGCAAATCCGGCGGCCACCGCTGCGGCTGAACCTCCGCTTGAGCCCCCCGGAACGCGATCCATCGCCCGGGGATTACGCACCGGGCCGTATGCCGAATTCTCGTTCGAACTGCCCATTGCGAACTCGTCACAGTTCAACTTACCCAGAAGGACAGCTCCTGCATTCTCCAGCCGCTCGACAGAGGTCGCGTCATAAGGCGGCCTGTATCCCTTAAGGATGAGAGAGCCGGCGGTCGCCGGAGCACCGCGCATGGTGAGCACATCCTTGATACCCACGGGAACTCCTGCCAGTGGAGGGAGCGGCTCGCCACGTTGGGCCATTGCATCAATCCTGGCCGCCTGGGCCAAGGCGCGCTCGCGGCTGAGGGAAAGATAGCTATGGATCTCCCTGTCTTCGGCTGTAATGCGTTCATAGTGCATCTCGGCCAGTGCCGTGGCCGTGGTACGACCCGCCGCAACGGCGCCGCGGACCTCTTCAATGGTTAAATTCTTCAGACCGTCCACCGTCAAAACCGTCTCTCCACAATCCTGGGGTCGCAACTCTTTCGACCTATCGCTCAATAACTTTTGGCACCTTGAAGAAGCGCCCATCCGTCTCTGGAGCCGCGGCCATCACCTCGGCCCGGTCCAACGATGGCTGCACGATGTCAAGGCGGAGTTCCTCTCCGTGCCCATGAATGGATACATCGTCAAGCACCTCTGCCACCTGCGCCATCGGAGGAACAGAGCTGGTGTCCAGCTCGTTGAGCTGGGCGATATAGTCCAACACTGCGTTAAGGTCGCGCTGCATGCGCGGCTCTTCCTCCGGCGTAAGCTCCAGATTGGCCAATTCGGCGACTCGCCGCACATCCTCGATCGTTACAGCAGACTGCCCGCTCATTCCTCTGCTCCTACCTCTTCACTATAAAGTGTAGCTCGGTGACCGGAACGCCGGAGATGCGCGCCAGCTCGCGCTGAAGGTGATCCCTCATTCTCCTGACCTCCTCAAGCCACGTACCGTCGAAGACCTCGATCTTCACAATGCCATCGCTGTACCCGATTACGCTGCTCCGTGCGCCCACGACCCTGCCGCAGAGGATCATCCACGCCATCGACAGACGGTCCTCCTCGGCAAGTGCGCTGAAGCTTCGTCGGAGAGAGTTTTGGAGCAGCGCCCTCATTTTTTCCATCGCAGGAGTCCAGGTAATGATTTTACCTGCGCGGCACAAGCTATTGCGGTAGAGAGCTATGTGAAGGTGTCTCAATCTTCTTCACGGCAGTCACGACCATCTCCGGAGTAATTCGCTCCATACAGTCGGAAGGCCTGCCATCGAATTCGAACCCCAGATGCAGGAAGCCGCAACCGCTTCCCTGAGCTTCCACACCGATGGCTTGCGGCCCTATCGGGCCCCAGCGGCCATTTCGATTCGGACCGTTGATGGATACCGTTCTCGCACCTACAACCGCAGCCAGATGCATGACTCCGGTGTTGACACTTACAACGACCCGAGCGCGCTTCAAGAGATGAGCGAGTGGGTTGAAGCCCTTGGTTCCTGCAAAGGTAGACGCCTCGATCCCGGCAGCGCGGAGGCGCTCGACGAAGGGCTCAGCCCGAACCATGTCGCTGGGCGCTCCCGTGACGACGAATAGCGTGTCAGCAGCTTGAATCTTCTTCGCGACCGCAATCCAAAACTCTTCAGGCCATTCCCTGAGCCAGCTTCGCGTGCCCGAGGCCCATGGATGGAAGATGACGAGATCATTGTGTCCCGGAAATGCCTCTTCCGTCAGAGGCGAGAGCGATACTGCGGGGCTGAACGCTACCGGAATGTTCAGGGAGCGCAGCAAGGCACGGAAGTTGTCCACCTCGTGCCTGTCGGCACGATGCTCAACCGCGAGGTCATATCCTCTGCTTCGTCGCTGGCCCGCAGTCTGGAAGCCCACGGTATAGCGCGCGCCTGACATCAATGAATAGAAGGCAGTTAGCCGCTGCCACGACGTAAAGTCCAGGAGGAGGTCGATGCGTTCGGATCGGAGCTGCCGTATACACTCAGCAGGCTCGGTGAGATCGAGAATCACGTGACGGGCCTGCCATGGGATCATCTCGGCAGCAGCCAGATTCTGCTTCATGCAGAAGTGGATAAGCTCTGAATGGGGGTATTGTCGCTGCACATCTTGCGCTACGGCGGAGAAGAGAAGCGTATCCCCGAGAGCGGGGGAACATATCAATCCTATCCGCTGAATGTTCTCTGGCCATTCACGCGGACGGCCCGCTTTCATGAGGGTAGCCGTCAGATTAAGTAGGGGAATTCCGATCCAATAATCCAGCAGACGGTTCTTGATCTTACCTCGTTGCATATCTATCCAACAGGAATGTGACGCGCAATCGTACCCGCCTCAATATGCCCCGTCCTGTTTGAGCACCACAAAAATCGTTTTGAGAAGAATTTTCAGATCCCGCCTGAGGGACCAGTGATTGACATATTCGCAGTCCAGCGCCACGCGCTTGTCATAATCCAGCCCACTGCGCCCGGATACCTGCCATAATCCGGTCAGACCAGGCTTCACCATGCAGTAGCAATCGAAGCAGTCGTCGTATTTCTCGACTTCAGCGGCGACGATGGGACGCGGGCCGACCAGGCTCATATGTCCGACCAGCACGTTCCAGAACTGCGGTAGCTCATCCAGGCTGTAGCGCCGGAGAAACGATCCGATGGGAGTAATTCGCGGATCGTGGCGCAGCTTATGAGTACTGTTCCACTCTGTGCGGGCCTGCGGGTGAGCTGCCAGATATTCTTCGAGGACCTCGGCAGAATTCACGCACATCGTCCGGAACTTCCACATGGAGAAGAATGCTCCATTCTTTCGAATGCGCCGGTGCGAATAGAAGACGGGTCCCGGTGAACTGAAGATGACCATTGCCCCTACAATTCCAATGACGAGTAGGACAACGGGGGAGAAGATCAGAATCAAGGAAACGTCGATACACCGTTTGAGCACCCTATACCGGAAGAGAGCCGAAGGCCCTCGCTCCAGGGATGTCGTCGTGCGGAATACCGGCCTGCTGATGGTCTCCGTGTACGAATAAGAATCTTCGATAGCCGCTGCTCGCGACTCAGGAGATTGATATTCAGCCTGCATTGAAATCCTGTGTCTGTATAACGCTACCCTCGCCTGTTTGCGGTGGCCCCGATATACGGTTCGTCATGCGTCAAAAATATCGCGGCAGAGAATCGGAAATCCAAGCTGTGCTCAATGTTCCGAATCTGCCTCTCCTCGTAACAAGCTCAGTCTGGAAGGTTCGAACTTCTCCTAACAGGCCCGGTCGTCGAATCTGTTCCTGACACCTTCGAATATTCGATCACTCGGAGACAAATCCTTCAGCACTGCAGTCCGTTCATTCTAATCATGGAATCTCTGCTTAATACAGTCTAAACAACTCAACGTGACCGGCGATTATTCCAATCCGGGACCACCTGGGAGTCCGACAGTCGCTCAGATAAACTTGTCGGATGCAGATTTCTGATACTCCGCTGCACGATGTAAAGATCCTACGACCTCGACGTTTCGCTGACAGCCGGGGCTGGTTTGCCGAGGTCTTCAACGCAACGTCCTTCGCAGCAGCGCATCTTCCTTGTAGCTTTGTACAGGATAACCAATCCTTTTCAACAAGGGGAGTATTGCGTGGGCTTCATTATCAATTAGTTAAGCCCCAGGGCAAGCTCGTTCGTGTCCTTTCCGGACACATCTGGGATGTCGCCGTTGACCTGCGGGCCAACTCGCCACAGTTTGGGCAGTGGGCCGGCTTTCACCTGAAATCACGCACCGAGGATGGAGAGATGGAGATGCTTTGGATTCCGGAGGGTTTCGCTCATGGCTTCCTCGTACTCTCAGAGTCCGCAGAGGTGCTCTACAAAACAACCAATTCCTACTACCCGCAGGGGGAACGATCGATCGTCTGGAACGATCCCACTCTCAAGATTGAGTGGCCGCTCGGCGCTTTGGACGGTGCGCCGCTGCAGGTAAGCACAAAGGATGCAGAAGGCAGCCTGTTCCTCAGCGCAGATCTTGCCTAGGTTGAGAAACACAATTTCCTTATGGAGTAGCCGAATCAGGCCTGCGTCGATTCCGGTGCGGGCCCCTCCGCATGGGACAACAGCCAGCGCTCAACTTCGGTCAGGCTCGCGACCGCGAGATAGCTACCGCCGCATCCCGCCTTCTCGGTTCCATGAAGCAGAAACGCCTGCCGCAGTCCTGCGCTGTTGGCGGCGGCGATGTCGCTGCATCTGTCACCCACCATCACACTGTCGGCGAGGGATATCGCCAGATCTTTCACTGCCCTTCGCAACATGCCCGTCCCCGGTTTTCGATCCTCGTGCTCTCGCTTGTAGTCACCAACCCCATGTTCAGGATGATAGGGGCAGTAGTAAACCGCATCGAGCTCAACCCCTTCAGCACGCAATTGCTCTCGCATCCAATCCATAAGGCCCTCGAACGCAGCTTCGTCGTAGTAACCGCGTGCGATGCCCGCCTGGTTGGTGACGATGACAAGACGATAGCCCAGCTGCATCGCGGTGCGGCAAAGAGAAATGATGCCGGGAACGAACTCTACGTCTTCAACACGATGAAGATATCCAATCTCGACGTTCACAACGCCATCTCGATCGAGGAAAAGGGCCTTCTCGCTCATCCCTTCATCCTGTAGGCGTGCTCATGCTGCGGGGCTTCGATCAGCTCCACCATGAAACGCTGCGCCGTGATCCAGAATTGCACTCTGGCTCCTCCATACGCGACCGCAGGTTTCGCCGGTCCCGCCATGATGGACCCTTTCTGCTGCAGCATTGCGGCGTCACGATCGAGATCGTCCGTAAGATACGCAACGTGATTGAGAATATTAACGCCGCGTTTCAACGCTGTCGCAACCGGGCTAACCTCGCCGAGAGGAGCGATCAGCTCGTAGCACGGGCCATCCGCGGTTCTTCCAAACTGAACGTAGACGCCGATTCCCGGATCCTCAAATACCTCAGTCCAACGGTCCAGACCGAAGGTGTCCTCCAGAAACTCGCGCCCTTCGGCCATGTCCGCTACGACAAGGCCGATGTGATCGAATTGTAAAGCCGTCATAACTCCGCCATCACCTCACGCAGGGATTCACGCCAATCCATCATCTTCCAGTCGAAGGTCGCCGCCAGCTTTTCGCAGTTCAGGCGCGAGTTCGCCGGCCTCTTCGCCGGAGTAGGATATTCGGCTGTTGTGATCGCATCGACCTCTGCCAGCCTCGCTTCCGGTTCCCGTTCTTGCAGCATCGCAATCGCCTCGCGGGCAAACCCGAACCATGTCGTCTCACCTGCACCGCACGCGTGATAGATTCCGCCAAACCTGTCGAGAGCGCCATCCAGGTTCGGGCGTGAGGCCTCGCGTTCGAGCATCATGATCACATGTGCTGTCATGCGTGCGAGGTCGCGGCTCCAGGTGGGAGCGCCGTGTTGATCCGCAACGATACGCAGCCGGTCGCGTTCACGGGCTGCCTTCAGGATAGTCCGTAGAAAATTCTTCCCTTTTGCCCCATAGACCCAACTGGTCCTAAAAACGGCGTAATCCGCGCCTGTATCGGCCAAAGCCTCTTCTCCCGCGAGCTTGCTCGCTCCGTAGACACTGACCGGGCCCGCAGGATCTTTCTCGACGTAAGGGCTTTCACCTTCGCCGTTGAAAACATAGTCCGTGGAAAAGTGAATGACCCCGGCCCCGATCTCGCGAGCCTCAAGGCCAATCGTCCTTAGAGCTTCAGCATTGATCGCAAACGCCAGCTCCGGCTCACTCTCGGCCTTATCAACGGCAGTGTAAGCGGCAGCGTTTGCGATCCAACGCGGCCGGACGGTCCGGATCACGTTGCGGATCGATGAAGCGCTTGTGAGATCAAGTTCCTCGCGCGATGGAGCAACGACTTCGCCCAGAGGAGCCAAGGTTCGCAAAAGCTCGCCGCCTACCTGGCCCGTTACACCTGTCAGAAGTATCCGCGTGCTCATGCTCAGAACACCGGCTCCTCAAGCAGTCGGACAAGATACTGTCCATAGCTGCTCTTGCCCATCTTTGTCGCCAGTTCGCGAAGTTGATCCGAACTGATGTATCCCTGTCGATATGCGATCTCTTCCAGACAGGCCACCTTTAATCCTTGTCGCTTCTCAATCGTCTGGATGAACGAGGCGGCTTCGATGAGCGAGTCATGCGTTCCCGTGTCGAGCCATGCGATGCCGCGGCCGAGCACCTCCGTCTTCAGTTGTCCGCGCTTGAGGTACCAGCGGTTTACGTCAGTGATTTCAAGCTCGCCGCGCGCGGAGGGCGTCAATCCCTCGGCAATTCCGACTACCTGAGAATCGTAAAAGTAGATGCCGGTGACTGCATACCGTGACTTCGGCTTCGCGGGCTTCTCTTCGATCGAGATGGCCTTGCGATCCGCATCAAACTCAACGACACCATACCTCTCCGGGTCGAGCACGGGATAGGCAAAGACCGAAGCACCCTGGCTGATTGCAGCGGCCTGCCGGAGCGTCTTTACCATGTCGTGACCATAGAAGATGTTGTCTCCCAGCGCCAGGCAGCAGGATTCTCCTGCGAGAAACTCTTTCCCAATCAGAAAAGCCTGCGCAAGGCCATCCGGAGACGGCTGCACCGCATACTGCAGGCATATGCCCCACTGCTCGCCCGATCCTAGAAGCTGCTCAAAGCGCGGCGTATCCTGTGGGGTCGAAATGATAAGAATCTCGCGAATTCCCGCAAGCAGAAGCATCGAAAGCGGGTAGTAGATCATCGGCTTGTCGTACACCGGCAGCAGTTGCTTGGAGACGACCTGTGTCACCGGATGCAGACGCGATCCTGAGCCGCCTGCGAGGATGATTCCCTTCATTTCGCGCTCCCCGCGGCCGCCGTCTCGCGCGAACCGTAGTTCTGCTCCATCCAGTGCTGATAGGCTCCGCTGGTGACGTGATCGACCCACTCCGTGTTTGTCAGGTACCACTCCACCGTCTTGCGCAAGCCCGTCTCGAAGCTCTCCTGCGGGTTCCAGCCCAGCTCGCGCTGCAGCTTATCGGCGTTGATCGCATAGCGACGGTCATGTCCGGGACGGTCCGTAACATAGGTCACAAGCTGCTTATGCGGGCGAAACGCTGATCCCGGCAGCATCTCGTCCAGCAGCGCACAAAGCGTAGTCACTACCTCGAGGTTCGTCCTCTGGTTGCAGCCGCCCACGTTGTAGGTCTCGCCGATGCGGCCGCGCTCGAGTACGGACATCAATGCCCTGCAGTGATCCGCAACATACAACCAGTCGCGCACCTGTTGACCGTCACCATATACCGGCAGCGGCTTGCCACTGCGGGCATTCGCAATCATCAGGGGTATCAGCTTCTCGGGAAACTGATACGGACCATAGTTGTTAGAGCAGTTCGTGATGATCGCGGGCAAGTTGTAGGTATGGACCCAGGCGCGGACGAGATGATCGCTGGCTGCTTTCGACGCAGCATAAGGCGAATTGGGCGCATAGGGCGTCTCCTCGTGGAACGCAGGATCCTCAGACGACAGCGTGCCATATACCTCGTCGGTTGAAACATGCAAAAAGCGGAAGCTGGCGCGCCCGTTCTCCTCCTGTGAGTCCAGATATGCCTTCGCCGCGCGTAATAGAGCGAAGGTTCCGTCGATATTCGTGCGCAGGAAGGCCTCCGGCCCGATGATAGAGCGATCGACGTGACTCTCCGCGGCGAAGTGAACGATGGCGCGGGGGCGATGCCGTTCCAGAAGGTCCTTGATCAGATCGGCGTCGCAGATGTCTCCGCGCACAAATGTATACCCCGGATGATCGGCAACGGATGCCAGGTTCTCCGGATTTCCGGCATAAGTCAGCTTGTCGAGATTGATGACAGGGCCGTTCCTCGCTGCAAACCACTCGAGGACAAAGTTGGAGCCGATAAAACCAGCTCCTCCGGTAACCAGAATGGGCCTCTCGCGCTTGCCCTGTATCTTCATCACGTTCTGTTCTGCGCTCATGTATCTCCTGGGGCAACTGCGGGCGCGGCCTCGTCCGCTGCGCTCCGCAACCCCTTTATAGATGCTCCTATCAGGGTACAGCACAGCGTTTTTTAGCTTCTACCGAGCAGGCAACGGTCCTGCGAGGATTCCTCTCCAATCCAGAAGTGAAAGGACGGTATCTATGTCGAGCAAAACCCGGGTTCCGGGAACCCCTGTTCAGAGTGAATTACCCGAGACTCAGAAACATGCAGTCGAGCCCTCCGGCCCCCGAGGCGATAATCCTGCGACAGCGGGCCCAGGCCCAACCGGCGTACGCTCCAACACGCCAGAAAACTCGGCCGGACACATCAACCCTTCTCCGGAGGACAGCAACATCACTCCCGAAACCGCCCCTGAAAAATAGGAACCGGCAGCCAATTCTCCTCTTGCGCAGTCCCGTAACGCCTCCGCCTTACCCCAACCGCGCCTGCTATGCGAAACTGAAGACACCTATCCTTCGTTGTGCTTGACCATACCCTTCAGCACAACCATAGCGGGCCTGTAGCTCAACGGTTAGAGCAGGGGACTCATAATCCCTTGGTTGGGGGTTCAAATCCCTCCGGGCCCACCACTTCTACCTTCTTGGTTACTCACAGCTGCAGCCGTCCCTGCGAAGCGTGAATGCCCCTGCACGTCGCAATGGCAACTGAATCGGGATCAACCTTGCGCGGGACGATTGATTCTTACTCCTGCGCCTTGAATTCGAGCTGTCAGCGAGGTTTTTGCGCGCACGACTTCTCGAAACACAAGTTTTTACTGAAGAACGGCATCACATGGTTCTGAAAGCGGTCTGCAACTGCGCTGGTGTGTGTGCCGTGATAGACCTCGAACGAGTTCGCAATGCCATACCGGTCCAGCACATCGTGCAGCTTGCCTGCATCCACTCGCAGTCCGTCCTGGTCGCCAACATCGATGGAGATACCCCGATAGCGCTTGAGGTCACGAATATATTGATCGACAAAGTCTAAAGGCGCATTCGCCGCCCACTTGGCGAGTACATCAGGCTGTGGCACACCGTCCTTGACCGGCAGATCGAGATAAAGAGGCGGGTTCTTCGGATCTGGCGACCACGCCGCGGCGGAGGCAAGTTGTGCCCGCGCCGCGAAGGGCAACTTGGCCGAATCCCCAATCTCCTTCACTGATTCCAGAGCCTTTTCGATCTCCGGATTCGGTGGCGAAGCGCGCCTCGCCGACATGCAGCAGGGACTCATGATGTACAGGCTGCCGAAGACGTCGGCATGCTTCATGCCGATCCGGCTGGCTCCGTATCCACCCATGGAATGGCCCACGAGCCCCCGGCTGGCGCGGTTGGGCAGCGTGCGGTAATGGGCATCGATGTACTTCACCACATCCTCTGCGATAAAGCGCTCGAAGTCCCCCGTCGTCATCGAGCTGGAGTACATCGAACCGTTGTGAGCTGTCTTCGAATCCGGCAGCACAACAATCGCTTCCCTGGCCCCCTGTGCGAACGCGCCTTCAATCGTCTGAGGAACGTGAATCTCCTTCGACCACTGATCGGCCCCAATGGAATATCCGTGCAGGGCATAAATTACGGGAAAGTGCCGCTTCGGTTCCTTTTCATAGCTCGGCGGCAGAAATACCAGGACCTCGCGATCCACGGCATCTCCTTCCAGGTTGCCCTCGAGCGCCGCACCATGAACGACGATACGGTCCAGTCGAACCGGCTTTGCTCCCGTCACCACGGGCGGCACCATCGTCTGGACCTGCGCGTACATGGGTACGGCAAAAGCTGCCACGAACATCACAGCTATCGAACGAGAGAAGGTAATCCAATTCATCCGCATCTCCTCAAAATGGCGCCCTAATGCGCCTGCTCCAACCGATGTGTGCGTGCGACTCGGTTCCCTGCTCCTCACCCCAGCAGAATCTTTCTCACCTCTCCGTCGGGGTCATCGACCATTCGGCAGTGATTGTCAAAGATCATGGTCTGGCATCGGTCGGGATCAGACGGGGTCCACGCTAATCCAGGCTGGCTGGGGTTACCCGTGCGTGCAAAGTTCGCCCACGCGGTGCTCATCTTCTTCGCCAGCGCCTGCGCCTCGGGAGTATTCCCGGTGCCCTGCTCGCATCGCTTGGTGTTGTCAAAGCAGAATGCAAGCTCGGCGGTGTGCCATGCACCACACTGCCCATCCAGCATCGGCGATTGCCAGGTGAACCAGTACTGATACACCGGAGCCCCGCCCTGGCCGTGCTTCAGCTTGACCATGCGCTGCACGTTGTTCCTCGCATTCAGGCCCTGAACGCCATACGAGAGTGTTCGAATGCTCTTCTCAGGGTGCGCCTTCTTCATGGCTGCGATCAGCGCATTCGCCTTCTCCATTCCATAGGCCTTGGTCAGCGTCTCTCGCCACTCAGCCTCTGTCGGCTGCAGGTGGAACTGCATTCCCTCTTCGCTGACTGAGCCGATAAGGACCGGCACGTCCTTCGAGACATCGGGAGCCGCATCGAAATAGGACCGCAGGATCACCGTGCGACCGTCCACAGTGGGTCCCCAACCCACACGCGGCGTAGCAGAAGGAGCCGAGCCCGGACCGGGCAGGCCGTGGAGAGGAGGGTTGATCTTCGATATTGCGGCATTGCCGGCGGCGAACAGGCGCGACCACTCCATCTTCTGCAATGCAGCCAGATCATTGGGGCCTAGCCCAAGCTCTTTCATCACCTGCCGCGACAGTTCCTTCGATTGCTCCGCGCCGGGACTGTTGCCGCCGCCACCGGACTGTACCGCTGCCGTATGAATCAGCCCTTTGGCAGAGGGCATCCCAAGCAGGCAGGTCACCTTCGATCCGCCTCCGGACTGGCCATAGATCATCACCTTGTCCGGATTCCCGCCAAAGTTGGCAATATTCTCCTGTATCCACCGCAACGCCGCCACCAGATCTGTCATGCCGACATTTACAGAATCCGCGTACTCCGCTCCGCCGATCTCGGACACATCCAGGAAGCCAAGCGCGTTGAGGCGGTGATTGACCGAGACCTGCACGACGTCATGATTGCGCGCCATCTGCGCGCCCTCATGCGAAGGCAACTCATACGCTGAACCGAAGCTGAAGCCGCCGCCGTGGAAGTACACCATCACCGGTCGGCTCCCTGTCAGAGCCGGTGTCCAGATGTTCAGTTTGAGCATGTCCTCGCTCATATAGCCGTCATCCCAGTCGAACAGGAACGACATCTCGATGGATTTGTAGTTGTGAAGGGTCTGAGGACAGTTGGCGCCATAGATCAAGGCGGGATACTCATCGGACCATGGCTTTGGCGGCTTGGCCGGAAGCCAACGATTTTCCCCGCTGGTGTCCTGCCCGTAGGGCACCCCTTTGAAGGTGTACACGCCGCCGCTTACATAACCCCGCACCTTGCCGTACTGGGTCTTCGCTACGGCGCTCTTCGGCGTTGTGCAGACACCCGGATCCAGGTGGACCCCGGTCTTTGTGCTGTCGGAGGCACGCGCCAGCTGGGGCAGAGACAGCCCCAAACCCGCGGTTGCAGAGAGTAGCAACGCCTCACGACGGCTCACGATGCCTGTTCCTGGCTTTCCCTTCATCACACGCGTTCCTCTTTTCATTGTTCGAAGATGACAGCTGAATTTGGATCCAACGGCGTAGACGGTTAATTTTGCCCTACGAAATTAAGCACTGGGATGCCGCAGTCGTCAAGCACGGATATACGGCTCCCTACCAAAATAGTGACCAACGGAAAGCTGGGCCTCTCCCGTTCCGCACGCATTGTGCGCCGCAAACCCTCCGGATCGCGGCTGACCGCATCTCAATAAGCGGAGCAGATTGCGATCTGCGGCTGGCCAGATGAAAGTTCCCTCAACCGTGGAGGACACCTCATGGAAAACTCACTCCCACAACTCTCTCAAAGCGCAACCGATCGCCGCGATTTCGTCAGAACGGCAGCGGCCGCTCTCCTGCTTCCATCGTTTCTTGCCGGATGCCGCGAGAAGAAGGAAGAGGAGGGCGAAGAGAGCATCTCCGCCAACGAAGACCTGATGCGCGAACATGGCATTTTGAAGCGCGTCCTACTCGCCTACGACGAGATCGTGCGGCGCATCGAGGCGGGTCAGGACTTTCCTCCGCAGACGGTCATCGATGGCGCGACCATCATCCGCAGCTTCGTCGAGGACTACCACGAGAAGATGGAGGAAGATTATCTCTTCCCTCGTTTCCGCAAAGCGGGCAAGCTGGTCGACCTGGTCGACACGCTCAATACCCAGCACCAGGCCGGCCGACGCGTCACCGATCGCGTCCTCGCCACCGCTCCCACCATGAAGACAAAAGAGGATCAAAAGAAGCTGGCGGCAGACCTTAAAGCATTCAACCGCATGTACGCACCGCACGAGGCCCGCGAGGACACAGTCCTCTTCCCCGCGCTGCACAAGATCGTCTCGCCGCACGAGTACGACTCACTCGGCGAGCAGTTCGAGAAGATCGAGCGCCAGACTTTCGGCGGCGACGGCTTCGACATCTACCTCGACAAGGTAAGCGAGATCGAGAAGCAACTCGGCATCTACGACCTCAGCCAGTTCACGCCGCAGTGAGGCCTAGTGGGCTGAGCGTCCCTGCTCGCCCTGCAGCCTCTCGATCATCCAGGCTGCAAAGTCGCGCCTTCGCACAACGCCGCTGCGACCATTTACATCGTAGCCATTCAATTTGAGCACCTGCCAGGAGAGTGCTGCAGCACCGTTCAGATCGGAACGGCCAAGTGCGCGCGCTGCCTCTGCCGCTGTTACTGCTTCCTCATCACCGGCGTGCAGCGTTGCATCGTCGACCTTCCACCATCCCTGTGCGGCCCCCATCTGCATCGCAGCAAACGCAGGCGAGCCCACGGGAACATCGTCATACCAGAAGACCGGGTGGCCTTTCTGAACCAGCTGCATCTGCAGGCTGCGAAGCTGGCCGGCATCGTGGTCGAGCTTCGCCGGTGTCGTCCTGTGATCGAGCGACCATGCCATCGCCTGCCCGATCGCTTCGCCTGCCGCCCACTCCGTCGGATGCAGCCTGTAGGCGCCGTTCGTAATATGCGTGGTGCCGATCGCCTTACCCGCAGCGAGCAGATTGTCCGCGTCACGATCGATCAGAGCACCCAGCGGAATCTCATACGGCTTCGACTGCGAGGTGAAGTCCTGGTGATCGCAGCTGTGAATGTCGATGGGATACCAGCCGATCCCGACGGTGTCTGGATAGTGCACCGCACGCGCTCCGTGCTGAAAGTCAACCGCGAGATCTTCCTCCACGATCGTCCGCAACGGCACAATGCGGCGTGATTCGCGAATATAAGGATGTTCCGAAAGTCCGTCATCGCTGCCCATTGCCTTCGGGAGCACGGTCAGCTCCGGATAGCCTACGCCGTTGTGATCGTCACGCGGAACGCTGTGCCGTATCCACCACGCGAAACCAAGCGAGGCTCGCTTCGCATCCTGAAGCGCCTTCGCCTCAAGGGCAGGGTCTGTGCTCAACAGGTCCGCGTCGCAATGATCGTTGCTGCTCCAGTTGATCATGCTGCGATCGTTGGGAAAGGACTTCGGATCGAACTTCTCCGCATCGATCGAACGGCGGTACACCCAGAACGATCCCGGAAAGCCCGGCTTCGCTTCAAAAAAGCCGTAGGTCTTCAGGAGACCGTGTCCGTAGTCCACCGTCAGGGTGTAGTGCCGCAGGAAACTCTCATACGCCGGCGGCTTGGGCTCACTTGCATCCTGCGTGGTGGCGTGACGCTCCAGGATGAACGGATAGGTAAAGCTCTGGCTGGCGCGCGGATTCGCCTTCTCCGGCGCGTTCCGCTCGTGCGTCTCCGCCTGCGATTCCGCACCAGTACGATAGGGCAGGCCACTCAGCGGGAGCAGATCGCCAAGCTCACTGGCCTCCACAAAGAACTTTCCCTTCAGCCGGAACCACGCCGAATGTCCGAAGTCATAGACGTCCACGCTGCGGATTGTTCTTCCCTTGCGATCCACCCTGACAGGAACAGTGTGCAGCCACAATCGCAGCAGGCCGCTGTCCTCAAACGGCTTCAGCATCGACGCAAGAATCTCTTCCGCAGGCTGCGGTTCAAAGCAGAGCCTCCCTACCCAGCAGCCGCCCGGATTGGACATGTCTCCACGAATCGCCTGCTCGACCGACTCTTCTCGATTTCGCCGAAACCCTGCGTAGTACCTGCGAATCCTGTCGCTCAGGTCCAGGTAGCTCGCCGTGCCGCCCGTCGTGTTGATCCACTTGTTGTCATCAAAGGCTGAAACGCCCTGCGAGGTCGCCTGTCCCCCAACCCACATAGTGGGCTCCGTCATGCAAACGCTGTGATGGTTCTCCACCGTCGCGAGGGCCGCGCTTACTCCTCCCATCCCCGCCCCGATGATGACGACATCGCAGCTCACATCGTGCGCAGCGCCCCGGATAGGCGACACAAGTGCCTGCGAGGAGTCGCCCTCCGCCGAGACCTTCATCACATCAAGAAGCCTCTGCTCTGGCTCTTTCTTCTGGGCCCACACCGGCACGGCAGCCGCTGCCATCACCGCACACACAAGCACTCCATTCAACCTTGTCCGTATCACCCTCAGGCTCTCTCCTGTCACGCTTCAGTGCTGCTCGACCGCCGGTATGGTCAGGACGGCACGGTAACGGTCGCCGCGGTAGAGCGAATGCGCCACCTCCATCGGCTGGCCCTCTACATCCAGCAGCGTGCGCGAGACCTCCAGCAGGCTCGACCGCGGTGCAATCCGCAGCAGCCGCGCCTCTTCTGCTGTAGCCCCGCGAGCCCCGATGGTCTCCCGCGACGACCCGATCCGCACCCCATAGCGATCTCGCAACGTCTCGTACAGCGAGTGCTTCCCGAAGTCGATCTCCTCCACCCCGGGGAATCGGCTGCGAGGTATCCAAACCTCCTCAATCGCAATCGGCTCATCGTCAGCCAGCCGAAGCCGCTGCAGACGCAGCACCTCGTCGTGCACAGAGAGTTCCAGAGACTCGGCAATGGACGGCTCTGCGGGGATCACTGCCGAAGCCAGCACGCGCGTGCTCGCCTTCATGCCGAGCAGGCGAATCTGCGCCGAAAAGCCGAGCAGATGCGTGATCTCCTTCTCAACCTTCGGCGGGGACACAAACGTCCCACGACCCCGCTCCCTGTAAGTCAGGCCCTCGTTCGTCAGCCCCTGCAGCGCATGGCGAGCCGTCATCCGGCTGATCCCGAATATGCGCGACAACTCCGCCTCGCCCGGCAGCGAATCGTTGACCCCGATCTCTCCCGTGCGGATCAACTCCTTCAGGCGTGACTGAATCTGCGCATAGAGCGGTTCAAAGCTCTTCTTGTCCAGCGGACGAAAGAGGCCCTTCGGCAGACCCGCAAGGCTGGCATGGCTCGCCCCCTTCTCCGTGGCTTCCATCTTCGATGCGTGGACCTCCGCTGTACCCTTCAAAGCACCGCCTCGTACGTTCATTGGTTTGCCCTACTCAAAACAGAGATCGCGATGACAAGCACTCCGATGCCGGAGAACATCAGCCGCATTGCACTGCGAGATACACCCTTCCACTCGCCCAGCACCAGACCCACCACATTTGCCACCAGCAGACCGGTCGCCAGACTCAGCGGCCATCCAATCGACGGACCCAGCGCCCCTAGCTTGGGAGTTGCAAGACCGTACACAAAGATACTGCCTCCCCACAGCGCAGCCATGATTATTCCGAAACCAAACAGGCGTGTCCTCCCAGGCTGTGCGAACTTCCAGGCGGTACGGTTCTTAATGAGCAGAAAAAGACAGAATCCCAGGTTCGAGACCGCTCCTCCACCCAGCATAAGAATCCAGATCAGGTTGGTGCTCGCAAATTCGCTCAGACCGTTCGCTTGGCCAAACCTTGCGATAGGCTGCGAGAGCGCAAAGCCCACATTGAACACCGCCGACAGTAGGCCGGAGCCTGTAACCAGCAGAAGCGCAACGGCCAGGGGCCTCGCCTTGCCCACCAGATCGCCCCGCTGCTGCTCCTTATTGGCTGCCGCAGCCCGCTCGCGCAGCAGGCCGGCCCTTCCGCACAGCGCAATCCCGCAGATCTCAATCGCCACGCCCAGCAGGACCAGCTGCCCGGAGCGCTCATGAATCTTCCCCGGCGTCAGCAGCAACATGGGCAGCAGCGCTCCCAGCGCCGAGCTGATCGCAAGAACGAACGTATTTGCCAGCGCAATCCCGATCGCGCTCACGCTCTGCCCGAACATGATGGCCCCGAACCCCCAGGCAAAACCCGTCGCCAGCGCGATGGTCACGGCCCGTCCCGGTGCATCCAGCAGCAGCCGGTAACTCTCCGGTGCAGTGATTCCTACCAGAACCGCTGGTAAAAGCAGGCACGCACCAGCTATAAAGACAGTCCAGACGTTCTCCCACGACCAGCGCCCGAGAAAGCGCATCGGCAGCGTGAAGAGGCCGTTCATGACTCCTGAAATGACGGCCAGCAGGGCCCCTGCAATCAGCACATCGTGCATGCCATCCCTCGGTCTAAACTTGGCAGGCGGTTCCGGGGACGAAGCTCACACCGGGGTCAGGAACCCCGGAATTGGCGCTTCTATCCATTGGATCGACTACGCTAGTAGACTATACAACCGTACGTGTCGACGTAGAGTACCATCTTTCAGACTTCAGACACTCCAGGAACTCGTCCAGCTCATGAACCCCGTTCTGCAATCCATCCACCGCAAACTTATCGTCTCCTGCCAGGCGGCCCCCAACGATCCCATGGAGGACACCGAGACGCTGCGCCGCGTCGCCCGTTCCGCCGTCATGGGAGGCGCCAGCGGTATCAGGCTCAACAGCCCACAGGATGTTCGCGCCGTCCGGCTCGACACCAACCTGCCCATCATCGCCATCCAGAAGAGCTATGAGGGCGGCCAGCTCCGCATCACGCCCGACTTCGCCTCAGCCAAAGCTCTCGCCGAAGCGGGAGCCGATATCATCGCGCTCGACTGCACCGATCGCCCGCACCTCTACGGCGAGCCCTGGCGCGAGATCGTGCGCCGCATCCACGAGGAGCTCGGCCTTCTGGTCATGGCCGATATCGCCACCCTGCACGATGGCATCCTCGCTGCCGAAGGCGGAGCCGATATCGTCGCCCCCACGCTCCACGGCTACACCGAAGAGACCAAGGCCACGTTCGGCTTCCATCCCGAACTCGTCACCGCCCTCGCACGCGAGACCGGAAAGCCGGTGATCGCCGAGGGCAACGTCTCCACGCCGGCGCTGGCCCGCATCGCACTCGAGGCCGGTGCCTGGTCGGTCGTCGTCGGCTCCGCCATCACGCGCCCCGGAAGCATCACTGCTACCTTCGTTGAAGCCATCCGGCCTCTCTCGGAGCCCACCTCTAAGGCAGCACGCTACGTCATCGGCATCGATATCGGTGGCACCGCCATCAAATCCGCCGTCATCGACGAAGATGGCGCCGTGCACCTTCCCCAGCAGGTCCCCACCCAGGCCTCGCAGGGCCGCGAGACTATCGCCGCCGGGCTCAGCACGGCTCTCACTCAGACTCTCAAAGCCGCAGCGGAAGCCAACCTCGAGATCGCAGGCATCGGTGTCGCCAGCGCAGGAGCAATCGACTCAGCCAACGGCAACGTCTTCGCTGCGACCGAAAATCTACCCGGCTGGGCTGGCTTCCATCTTCGGCAGTACCTTCAGGGATTCACCGAGCTTCCCATCTTCGTCGAAAACGACGCCCATGCCGCCGCTCTCGCGGAGCTTCGCTTCGGGGCCGCCAGGGGACTCTCGAACTTCGTCGCCCTCACTATCGGCACCGGCATCGGCGGAGGAATCGTCCTCGACGGTCGCCTCGTCCGTGGTACGCATGGCTTCGCAGGAACACTCGGCCACCAGACCATCCGCTTCGACGGCAGACCCTGCAACTGCGGACGCCGCGGATGCCTGGAGGCCTATGTCTCCACCGCCGCTCTCATCGAGGAGTACCGCCAGCTCGAACCCGCTGCTCCCATCGATCAGCCCGCCGCCACCGCCGCTCGCCTCATCGCAGAGCGCTCCATCGCCGGCGACGCCAAGGCACGCCGCGCCTACAGCCAGCTCGCGGCCTACCTGGCTGAAGGTGTCGCCAACATCTACAACCTGCTCGACCCGGAGGCGATCATCCTCTCCGGCGGCCTCATCGAAGGCCAGCCGGACTTCCTGCGCGAAGTACAACAGCACAGCGGAGCCCTGCTCCACTTCGGCGCAAAGCGGCCACCGCGCCTCATCGCGTCTGCCGCGGGTCTCTACTCCGGGGTTCAGGGCGCAGCAGCAACTGTCTTCGATCAGCTTAAAAACTAGAGGGCCCCGAAAGGCCCTCTAACTTCTCTCCATCGAGAGCGTTCTAGTGCGAGATCCCCTTCGCCAGCAGCGCCTTGATGAACACCCCTCCCACAACCGAACGCGCCTGGAAGCCCATCTGCTTTCCACTGATGGTGTCGTACCAGTCCGTCGTGGGAACCCGCGAAGGCGTCTCATCCGCCCACACGACCAGCCGATGGATCAGGTCCCGGTACTGCTCCGGCGTGCTCGCCAGGCTCGCCGTCCAGACCTCCCAGTCCAGCTTCGTAATCGTCTTACGATTGTCGAGCGGCAGGCCGTATTTCTCCATGTGCTTGCTATAGAACGCCCACTCCGTCTGCATCACGCGCTTGGGGAACAGGTGCAGCCCCAGCAGGTCATCCCACACCAGGTTGTACTTCTGGCTCCACGTTCCCGGCTGATCGAACGCCAGCTTGTAGTGATCGCCGTCGAGCGCCATCTTCTCCCACTGATCCGGCATCGGCTTCACCGCAGCAGCATACTTATCGGCCAGCTTCGTATCGCCTACCCCGCGCGCGATCTCGACAAACGCTCCCAGAGCCTCAATCGCCTTGATCGAGAGGTTCGTGTTGTGCGCCAGGTGACCGGCAAAGTCGTCGGTGCTCAACTGGTTCTCCGGATCCATCCCCTTCTTCTCGAGATAATCGGCCCACTGCGTCAGCTGCGGCATAAAGCGCTTCGCAAAGTCCCAGTTCCCTTCGCTGCGCTCCATCGCGGCGACCATGATGATCAGGTTTCCGCTCTCCTCCACCGGCATCTGGTCTTCTTCGTTCTCTTCGCCGCCGCCGTAGACCTGCCCGTTGGCCAGCGGATACGTTCCCAGGTCATGCGGTGCAAACGGGAACCGCCAGCGCGGCAGCGCCGCATACCGCATCACCGGCTCCAACTGCGCCTCCAGCAGCTTCGGGTTGAATAACAGGAAGAACGGCGAGGACGGATACGTTACATCCACCGTGTCGATGCATCCGTTGCTGTCGTTCTCTTTCGAGAAGAACATTGGTGTGCCATCGATATCGGCCACCAGCTTGTGTGCCGCAATCGTCTGGCGGAAGAGAAGCGACGTCAGGTATTTGTAATCTGCGCCGCCAGCCTTCTCCATCGCAGCCATCGTCTCGTCGTCGAACTTCGTGCCGCGCTGCTCAATCTGCGCATACTCCCTGTCAGCCGTTGCAAGCAGCGTACCCTCGCTCATCCCATTGCGCTGCCAGTACGGCCGAAGCCTCCGCCCCATATATTCGATCGCGTACGTCTCGGTGTATGCCACCTCAACATGGCCCTCGACGGCAGTGCTACCTACTGTCCCCAGCGGCAGCTTCGCCGAAAGATGCGCCGCACGTCCTCTGCGCATTGCCGGCAGGGGCATCGACGAATCATCCACCTCCGGCAGGTTCCCCGACGTCACAAACTTCGGAATCCCATCGAATGCCATCGACGTCGAAGCCTTCGCCGCGTCCGGAACCGCCAGATGGAAGTACCCCCAGTCCACCCGCACCCTGTCTCCCGACTGATGGAGGTAAGCCTGATCCCGCGTCCCCACATTCAGCACCGTCAGACCCGCAGCGCGAGTCCGCGACCACGTCACCGGCTGGCTCGGCTGATCGACCGCAATCAGAGGATCGACGTCCAGTAGCAGGTCCGCCTGATGCTCCTTACCATCGACCGACTTCACGCTCCAGCTCACATACGTCACCGGGCGCGACATCACGTCCATATCCTTCGGCAGAAGCGGGCTGAAGAACGTGACCGCCAGCTCCAGGCCTGCAGCCCTGAAGTGATACCGCGTATGTAATGGAGTCAGCTCCACCGACGTCTGCTCCATCGTCTCCACTGCGGGCATCCCGAAGTACCTCGGCATCGCCCCCATCCAGCGATAGGTCTTCCCATCAATCCGAATCAGCCCCACGATCGGCTGCGCCACCTCGGTCCAGTGCTTCACCGGAACATCTGTCAGCTTGTTTCCCATCGACCACAGGCTGAAAAAAGGATCGTGGGTAATCAACGGGACTGCCGGTGGACGGTGCTGCTGTTGTGCCACTCCAGAAACACACATCGCCGCAAGCGCCGCGCAGGCTACGAGTCTCATTCGCATCAATTCAAGTCCTCAGCAAAAGATAGGTTGGTCTACCAGGCAGTATGCCGCACCGGCAGCGGATCGGTCGTCTCGATCATGCGCCCCACAAGGGTGTGCATCATCATCTCCTGAGCGTCGCGCGCATGCGGATCGCCCCACAGGTTGTTGAACTCGCCCGGATCCTTCTCCAGATCATAAAGCTCCCCTGTCCTCGGCTTGTCGCAGTAGTTCAGCTTCCACTTCTTCGTCCGGACACTCGTCAGCATCGGCGGAATCTCATACGTCGCATTCGCGTCGAAGTACTCCATGTACACGTTGTCGCGATGCTCCGTCGTCTGACCCGTCAGCAGCGGCATCAGCGAACGTCCCTGCACTCCCGCCGAAACCGGAATTCCCGCAGCCTCCAGCAGTGTAGGCGTCAAGTCCACCAGTTCCACCAGCGCATCCACCTTCAGCCCCTTCTTGAATCTTCCCGGCCAGCGAATCATCAGCGGCACTCGCGAAAGGCAATCGTAGAAATACGGCCCCTTCAGGTACATCCCGTGATCGCCCAGCATCTCGCCATGGTCGCTCATGAAGATCACGATGGTGTTATCCGCCTGCCCGCTCTCCTCGAGCGCCTGCATCATACGGCCCATCTCCGTGTCCACCTGCTCGATCATCGCGTAGTACGCCGCAATCACCTCCTGGTGAACCTCAGGCGACGTCTTCGCAAACGAGATGTCCTTCCCGCCGTACGCTCCATTGTGGTCAACCGTTTGGAAGACGGGCTTGTTCTTCAGCTCGCCCTCGCGATACGCAGGCTTCGGCATCTTGGCCGGGTCGTAGTGGCTCAGATACTCCGCCGTCGGATAGAACGGATGGTGCGGCTGGAAGATATTTACCGACATCAGCCACGGATTGAACTCCTTCTGCTGCCGCATAAACTGGATCGCCATATCCGCACACCACGCCGTCTGCGAGTACTTCGGATCGATCGGCATCCCCCACACCGGCCCTTTTGGAGCCTTCGGGATCTTCACGCCTTGCCGGTCCAGCCACACGTACCACTCGTTCTTCAGCGGCCAGTTGTCGCTAATGTCGTGGCTCCACTTGAAGACCTCATACCCATCGTCAATGCGCTGCTCCACCCTGCCGCCCAGGCAGGGCGAAAGATGCAGCTTGCCAGCCAGCCCGCAGGTGTACTCATAGTCGGCCAGCGTTCTCGTCACCAGCCGCTCTGTAGGACGAATTCTCTGTCCGTTCGCGCGCAAGCCGGTTACATGCGGATAGCGCCCCGTCAGAAAGCTAGCCCGCGAAGGCGAGCAGATCGGCGTCTGCACAAACGCATTCGTAAACGTCACCGACTCCGCCATAAACTTCTCAAGGTTCGGCGTCTTGATGACGGAGTTGCTCAGCCCGGAGATCGTGTCGAAACGCTGCTGGTCCGTACAGACCCAAAGGATGTTGGGCATGCGCTCGCCGTTCGTCTTCCGCGGGGCCGCCGGAAAACTCTCGTGCGGAGCCGGCTTTTCTCCTCCTGCCCTGCTCTCAACCTCCTGCGCCATGGCGCTTCCAGTTGAAATGGCCCCTGCAGACAGCAGGGCTCCCTTGATCACATCCCGGCGATTCATCCCCATGCCTTCCCTCTGCCCCAAGCTCAAACCACATCTGCAAACAAACGAAATTTACTGATCCGCGCCAACGCGCAGCCTACCCCAGCACACCACAGCTCTGTCGGCATCCTCAACCGCGCTGAAGTGTCATCCTGAGCCAAGCGCAAACCCGCGCAGTCGAAGGATCTGCGCTTTGCACACCAGGATGGGGCACAATCCGCTTCAGAATATGTCTTTGTAACAAGCCCGACGATGCTAAGGAATCGCAGCAACGGTGGTCAAACCGCAGCGCCCAGAAGAGGGGCTTTCTGCCACCTCAGATCACGCCCTGAGCAGTTCTCTCGGACGCGCGCATCCTGTCGCGCCGCCTTCGCAACACATATCCCGTTGCCTGGAGCACAACCGTAATCGCGATGCACAAGACCACCGTCGTCACAAAGGGGAACTTCTGCTTCTCCTGCACCTGGTAGCCCACCGCGTGCGCCGCCGACAGCACGAAGCAGGCATAGTTCCAACGCTGGAGCTTCTTCCACTGCGGGGTCCCCAGCCGCCTCAACGACCAGTCATTCGAGGTGACAAACAGCGCCAGCACCACCAATGCACCCGCCAGCCCCGTAAAGTTGTTGAAGCCGAAGAGGTCGTGCCGGAGCCCATGCGGGCCCTTCGCATGGCTGTCGTATATGTAGTACAGCCACGGCCTGCCGCGAAGGTGAACGTTCTGTCCCACCACAACGTGGAAGAGCGACAGAATTCCCGCCCAGATGCCGACATCGCGGCGCCAGTCGCTTGAGACCGGCGCCTTTTGCCCACGCATCAGGTTCCATGGCCCGATCAGAAGCGTCAACGCCAGCAGCAAAAGCGCCGGATAAGCCGTCGCAAAGCTCAGGCGCGTCAAAACATCCTTGTACGGCCGGGTTACGTAAAGCAGCATGACGCTTACCAGGCAGGCAAAAGACAATGGAAGATGATGCAGATAGATCCGCTTCAGGAATCGCGGTTTCAGGCGGTGGATCAACAAGAATTCCCCTCGTCAGCTTGTGTTGTTTCCGAAGGTTGCACCGTGCGGGCCTTGCCAGACTCGCGAAAGCAACTGTGCTGGATTATCACAATTCCACTAGAATCAGAACAGGAATAATTGCCCTAGTCAGGATTGGAAAATCTTTGGACGTCGAGACAAGACAGCCGGTTTTTGAGCAGGAAAGCTTGCAAGAGGAGTCGCCAGGGAAATTTGAGGTCGACCTGCTCGACGTGCTGCTGATCCTCGCAAAACGCAAGTGGCTCATCGTGCGGAATACCCTGGCGGCGATGGTAGTCGCGGCAATCATTTTGCTGATTATGAAGAATCGGTACGATGCCACCGCCGTCATTCTTCCTCCACGGCAGGAGCAGTCCATCAGCAGCCTTCTCTCCGGCCAGATGGGCGCATTGTCGGCCCTGGGCGGCGCAAACCTGAGTTCGGGGCTACTGAAGAATCCAAACGACATCTATGCCGGTCTGCTACAGAGCAGAACCGTGACCTCTCATCTGGTCCAACAGTTTCACCTCAAGGACTACTATCGCGTCAAGTACCAGCAGGATGCCATCAAGGCTCTCCTTGCACATACCAAGATCGAACTGACCAAAGACAATCTGATTCACATTACCGTCACTACGTACGATCCTAATTTTTCAAGCCAGCTGGCAAACGCTTATGTGAGTGAACTGCACGCCCTGAACACCAATCTGGCCCTCACTGACTCCTCTCAACGTCGCGCGTTCTTTCAGGAGCAGATCGATCGAGAGAAGGTCGCGCTTTCCAGGGCCGAAGCCGATTTTCAGGAGATGCAGAAGAAGACCGGCCTGGTGCTTCCGAACAGCCAGGCCGACATGATGGCTCGCAATATCGCAAGCGTGCGCGCAGAGATCACGGTGCGCGAAGCAGAACTGGAGGCGCTGAAGAACTATGCCACTGAACAAAACCCGAACTATCAGCGCCTGAACTCGCAGATTGGCTCTCTTCGTCAGCAGTTGACGCAGCTTGAAAACAATGAAAAGGCGATCACGCCAGGCGATATCGAACTGCCTACCGCAAAATTGCCCGCCGCCTCGCAGGAATATATGAGGCGCTACCGCGAGGTTCGCCTGCATGAAGCGGTCTATCAGCTTCTGGTGAAACAGTTCGAAGCTGCCAAAATCGACGAAGCCAAATCGGCCCCCATGATCCAGGTCGTGGACCCGGCGATCCCGCCGGAGCGCAAATCCAGTCCATTCCGCAGTCTCATCACGGTGGTCATCGGCTTCCTTACGTTTCTCTTCACCTGCGCCTGGTACGTCTTCTCGTACGGCTACGGCGTCATCGCTGAGAAGGACCCAGCCTTTGCCACCAAAACTTCGGAGTTGAAGTCTGCTGCACTAAGCCTACGCAGCAGATAGCGAATGTCTCGGTTGCTTCATCCTGGCCAACTGCCGACTCGTAGCAGGCCGCACCAGCATAGCCAGCGCGAAGATCAGGCTGTACGGAAAGATCGCAAAATTGAAAAAGTAGATCGCAAGAAATGTGCTGGTAAATGCAGCTGTAGCAATCGTAAAGTTGGACGGCACATCAATCGCCCTCTTGTAGAGTCTGGTCCACATCAGCCACTGCAGAAGGGAGACTAACGCCAGCCCGATCAAGCCGATATGAATAAGGATCGCCAGAAACTGGTTATCGATGACGAATAGGGCATCGTTGGATGCCTTGTCGCTCTGTGCCAATCCCAGGCCGAATATCTTTTCTGTCAAAGGAGCGTTCGAATACAGACTCGCATAGTAGATCCACTGGGCCAGCCGCATGATAAGGGAGGCGTTCGAGGTCACGCTATCGGAGGCGCTTGCGCTCAACGAACCACGCCACGTTAACAGAATCGAGCCCACTAGGAAGAGGAATGGAATATACCGGATAGATCGAAGCATCCGCCGCTTCGATAACAGTACGACTGTGACGCAGGAAAAAAGAAAGAGCAGATAGGCATTCCTGGTGAGTGTTGAGAGGCAGCCGATCGCCGCGCATGCGAAGACGATCATGGGCCATATCTTTCGTTCTCCCTGCCTTCCCAGCAGCGAAGCCAAACTGAGGGAACCTATCAAGCTGCAAAAAAGCCCATACATGAACCCCGCATCGAACAGGCTGAAGACACGCAGCTCTTCCCCCATCTGCCAGCTCATAACCGAGAATCCCTCACCCGCACTCTGGGTGTAGACAATAGGCTTTTGCGTGACATACTGGGCGCATCCCAACAGGAAACACACCAAAAAAACGGCGTAAAGCAGCTTCAAGACACGCCGCTCGTCAATTTCGTTGGCCACGAACATCGCCAGCGGACAGACAATAAAGTAGAAATAGTAGCTGTTGTAGGTATAGATAAGATCGACGACTGACGTCTGGAAATGAAATATGAGATAGACACCGTCCAGCGCCAAATAGACCATGCAGGCCACCCAGGCCAATGCAAAGCCCGTAAGCCGGATGGATCTTGGCTGCCAGACCACGGCAATGACCAGAAAGAACATCAAAAGTGCCTTCGTCACCGCCGGCGAGATCAATACATGCCCTCCGGTAGCGATCATCTGCACCTGCGGAAAAGCACCGTCAACGAGACCGAGGATCACCATGACCAGGGAAGCCATAGCGATCGATCTCGGCGTAATAAGAAGCTGGAATCGGGAGTGATTGGCCAATCTGGCAGTTCCTGTCTCGGAGTACGGCGCTTAAGCCCTGGGCGGCTCCTCTTATTCTATCGAAGCACAAGCACCATCAGACCGGCCGCAGGTGCGCTCCCTAATACTTCAACTCGTGTGGTGCCGGATACGTGAGGGTACCGTCCTTCTTCTCGTACCACATAAATATCTTCTGGTCGCCGTTCACCCGCACCGCCACAATAATGCCGGTGCCGAATGTGCCTGACCCGTCGGTCTTCGAAATATCTACATGGTGCGAACGGATGGGCCCCACCGGGCTCTCCGTGGTCCAATCCTCGGTAAACCGCTTCAGCGTGTAGTCGAACTTCTGGGGATGCTGCTGCCAGTCCGGATCATTCATCCAGATCGCGTACGCCTTGTTGTAGTCCTTCGCCTCCAGCGCGTTGAAGAACTGATCCACCCTGTGCTCGGCCTTCATATTCGTGAAGAACCATCCGTGGCCCATCAGGAAGCCCAGCACTCCAATCACGGCTGCCAGCACCACCACAACGATCCCACCATAGATCATTACGGCCTTGCGGCGCTCGCGGCTCGCATCGAACTTCGGCGCATTCAGCAGAGTCATCGATCCCCCTCACTTCGTCACTCGCCTATATTAGACGGTCACATGGGTTCGAAATGTTCCCTGCCCCTTAGCCGGCCTTCAAAGGCCAGTCCTTACGCGCTCGCAGCCACGACCCTCTGCAGTCCAGCGTGATCCGGCAAAGGCACGAGGGGGCGAATCTGCAAAGAGTCCAGCAGGGCTGCCTGGTGCCTTCCCACAAAAGCATTGCGATGCGCCAGCAGAAGCTCCAGAAACTCCTGCTTTCGCTGCTTCAACATCTCGACCGTCCAACTCGTCGCATCTTTCCCCAGATGCTCCGTCGCCGGATCGGCCCTCCGGGCCGCCGCCAGTAGCTGGTCCATCACCTCAAACAGAATCGCGTTGCTCTTCTGCGTAATCCACCGCACCATTCTCTTGTACTCGTCCATGCCCTCCAGCCCCGGCGTCATGCGTTCCATGATCGCGATCTCGTTCGAGACCCAGTTCAGCTGCGGCGACAGTGCCTCGAAGCCGTGAATCCATCCCCACACATCCACCAGGCTCGTCAGCGCACGATAGAGCGCATTCACCCTCGGCTCCAGAAAGTCGTACTCCGGTTTGCATACATCTCCCTTCAGCCTGCCCGCCTTCTCCAGCTCAGTCTTAATCGGAGTACCGTCATAAGGCAGCATCCGGCAGAACACCGCCGCCGCACATCCGTCCGCCAGAATCGTCCGCAGAAACTTCAGGTTCTGCTCGACTGAATCCAGGGTGCTTCCCGGATCGAACAGCATGAAGCCGAACTCAAACAGCAGTTCCGCCTCTTTCAACAACGCCACAGCACGAAGATTCTGCTCCACCGTCACCTGCTTGTGTAGCGTCTTTAGTCCTTCCTCATTGCCAGACTCCAGGCCCATGTACACCAGATACAGCCCCGCCTCCCGCAGTGCACGAAAGAGATCCAGATCCGCCGAGTCCGCCCGGCAGTTCATCTTCCAGATCACTTTTCTGGCCAGCCCCGTGCGATGCATCTCGCCTACAAAGTCATTGGCCCACCTCCTCCACACCGGCCCGTACAGCGGAAAATCGTCATCCTGGAACAAAAAAATCCGGATGCCTCGCTCCTCATACAGCGACCGCATCTCCTCCACCACCCGCGCGGGCTTCCGCGTCCTCACGATCTTTCCCGGAGCCGTCCTGTAGAACGTCTGGATCGAGCAGAACGAACACGTCCGCGCGCATCCACGGCTCGCCACCAGCGGCAGAGCCTTATGCCCAAGAGCCTTCTCCGGCTCAAAGTTCCTGTCCGGATACGCGAGCGAATCCAGATCGTCCACCAGCGCGCGCATCGTTGTCGTCTTCACTGCGCCGTCTTCACCTCGAAATGCCACTCCGGCAATGCCTCGCCAGTCCTCACCGCGGCCAATCACATCCGCAAGCTCCAGCAGCGTCATCTCGCCTTCGAACCGCACCACCGAATCCAGCTCCGGAACCATCCGCAGCGTCTCTTCATGGCTCAAGCTGGGAAAGTGGCCGCCCATCGTGAAGTGACACGTAATCCCCGCCGCACGCAGGCTGCTGATAATCAGCCCGTACTGCCGTATATAAAACTGGAAGATCAGCGAGAACCCCACGATCATTGGCTGCAATCGCTGTGCCGTGGCGACGATCTCATGCACGGACGCCTCGATATCGCAGATCGTGACGCTATATCCGTGCTGGCGCAGCGTGCTTGCCAGGTAGCCCAGGCCAAGATTTCCCTGGTGCTGAAATCCCACCAGCAGGACCGGACGCGAGGTATCCCGCATCGTGGCCGGACGACGCGCATTCTCCAGCAGAGTGAGACCCACTGCTTCCGCCATGGCGGTCTCCCTTCAACATTCATCTTCTCTAAAAAAGCTTAGCGACCGAGGAGCGCGCACAGGAGGGAAGTTGTGCGCGCTCGTTCGATCCTCGCCAGCACTCTTGCTCAGCGCTGGTGCTGGTTAAGTGCGCCCGCCATCTTCTCCAGCCCGTCTGCCTGCGTCTTCAGCATGGCAGCCTGCGTCTGCAGGCTTACCGCGATCAGCTGACGTTGCGCAACATCATTCAGGTTCTTGAAGATCTCCATGTCGATCGGGTCCCACCACCAGCGGCGGTGGAAGATCAGGTCAGGCGAAAGTTCCGAGGAAGATAAAAGATTCTTAAGGTCGGGCATAGACGAAATCTCCTTCAGGATGAAGAACAGAGGCCCGGGAGAAGCAATGCATCAGAAATCCTGCAGGACGCAGCGAAATCTGCCGAGATACTGCGCCCCGGTTGCATCCTTGTCAAGCTACTTTCCTTTCGCCCCGTCACATTCTTCACTCCACTGCAGCATTCCTGGTGCGTTCTACTCGCTCAGCCACTATCCTGATCGCATGCCCGCCGGCACACCATCTCCACCCAGGCCGCGACTTGCCACGCGCGCCTGGATTAACGCGCAGAGCTGGGCCATCCGCCGCCTCAACGCCATGCGCCGCACCCGCTCCGCGCCCCACCTTGAGATCGGCGCGCTAGGCGAACGCGAAACTCTCTTCCACCTCCGCCGCCACGGATACATCGTCGTCGCCCGGCGCTGGAAGACAGCAAAGTTTCGCGGCGACCTCGACCTCGTCGCGTGGCACGGTACCACCCTCTGCTTCATCGAAGTAAAGACCCGAACCCATCGCGACGCCTTCGCAGCCGAGCTCGCCGTCGACCACGAAAAGCAGCGCGTCCTTCGCCGTCTCGCCCGCGCCTATATCCAGCGCATCCCCTCGCCGCACCGCCCGTCCACCGCACGCTTCGACGTAGTATCGCTCTATCTCCAGCCGAAGACGGAGACCGCACCAAACCACTCCGCACCCGAATTCGTCCTCAATCAGGGAGCCTTCGAATGGGAATAACCTATACGCAACCAACTGATCTCAGCCTTCTCGATCCGGCAGAACTGAGTCAGCGTCTCGCCGCAGTAATCCGCTCTGTAATGCCTTGGCTCGTCACCCTCTCGAACACCGATGCCAGCCTGCCCGAGCGCGAAGGCAAGTGGTCAGCCAAAGAAGTCGTCGGCCACCTCACCGACTCCGCTAACAACAACCTCGCTCGCATCGTCCGCATGCAGATCGCGTCCGAAGACATGCCCGGCTACGCCCAGGAGTCCTGGGTCAATCTCCAGCACTATCGTGAACGCGAATGGGCCGAGGTCTTAGCACTATGGTTCGCTCTCAACGAGCACATCGTCTGGATCATCCGCCACATCCCGCAAGCCTCGCTTGCCAACCACGCCACCATTGCCGGTTCACCCATCACCCTAGGCTTCCTCATCGAAGACTACATCGCCCACATGCAACACCATCTCCGAAACATGCGCTCCTGGGTTCATCCCGGAGAAATATATGATGACTCCTCTGCGGACCGCAAACAGAAGAGCTAAAAAGCACCGTAGAACACGGAAAGAAAACAAAAAGCACATCTGGAATTCGCACGACACTTGAGAAGCAATATCTGACCTGTCCTGCTATTGATCAATTTTCACGTATAAAACAAAAATAATAGTTTCGAATCATGTAGACAGCACACTGCACAAATGACAGAATACTGTCATGTCACAAGAAGCTCCGAGCCTGCGCGATCGCCAGACAGCTGCCACCCGAGAGCAGATCCTGACCATTGCCATGCAGCAACTGGGTCAGGGGCCGCGCGGAACGTTCTCCCACGAGAGCATCGCCGAGGCCGCGGGCATGGGGGCACGCACCGTCTACCGCTACTTCTCTGATCGTGCCACGCTCCTTCAGGCCCTTTGGCTCAGGCTTCGCGAGGCCACCAAGACCCGTTTCCCCGAGGCTGAAGCCGAGATCGTTCCTCTCGCCCGCGACGTCTTCAAAGAATTCGAGATCAACGAGCTGCTGGTCCGCGCCGTCATCACTTCGCCCGCCGGAACCGAGGTTCGCGAACGTGGAGGCGCCGAAGGCCGCGCGGCCTTCGCAAAGAGCCTCGCGGACGCACTCGAAGGCCTTCCTGCAAACGAGAAGGCTCGCGTCGTCGCAGTCTTCGTCTCCATCTACAGCGCCCCCTTCTGGCAACTGCTTCGCGATCGCGGACTGCTCTCAGGCCCCGAAGCCGAAGAGGCCGTCGCATGGGCGCTCGACACGCTTATCCGGGCCGCGAAGGACCTTCCTAGAACAGAGCAACACCAGAACACGATAGAAAGCGATTCACCCCATGAACAAATCCGAGAAGGTAGAACTCCTGGGCGTCGAGCTTGAATGGAAGCTCACAGACGCCGAAACGAATAACCAATACTGCGTCCTCGAGGCCGTGGTTCCTCCCGGCGTGATGGTCCCTCCCCACCGTCATCCCGATCAGGAGGCCTTCTTCGTCCTCGAAGGCGCCCCGGAGTTCGCAGTCGAATCATCCTCCGGGCTCGACTGGTGCTTCGCTGTCCCCGGCGAGATGGTCAACATCCCGCCGATGAAGCTCCACGCATTCCGCAACCCCACAGCCTCGGACGTCCGCGTCCTCATCACCTGCACCCCGAACCTCGGCCGCTTCTTCGCCGACGCCGGCCTGCCCTTCGACCGCGAGAGCCCTTATCGCCACAAGGTGCCTCCGGCAGCGCAGATTGAGCGGGTCATGGAGATCAGCGCACGGTACGGCCACATCTACTCCGACGCCGAACCAGGAACCTGCAAACGAGGTCCAGGTCGATTCGCGGCTGAAAAACTTCTAACGCACCCGACCATGTCGAATATCAACCGGGCTTATCTTTTTTAGACAGGCTCGTATCGCCTCTGTCAGTCGCTCGCACTCATGACCGGGAACCCAGAGAAGCTACGAAAGGTAAGCTCAAAGCACAGAGGCGGTACCACGCCGGGACCGCCTCTGTTGTCTTTCATCCTCAAATTGATCTCTGGAAAGCCCGCCAGGAATCCTGCAGTCCCATTCTCCTCATGCGGCCAGTGCCTTCACCTGATCCAGGGTCGGCTTCAGGAAGGTCTCACGATCGACTGCTCCCATCATGATCTGGGCGACCCCGGCGGCAGTCACGAAGGACACGTCCGTGATACCAAGAAATCCGAGGACTGCACGCAGATAAGGCTCAACGAAGTTCATCGAGGCCCCGGCCGTTCCCGGTTCATACACTCCTCCCGTCGCGACCAGGATCGTCCCTTTCTTACCCTTCAGCAAACCCTCCGGACCGTTGGCCCCGTATGCAAATGTCTTGCCGCTGCGGGCAACCTGATCGATCCAGAGCTTAAGAACCGAGGGAATGCTGAAGTTGTGCATGGCTACGCCTATGACGATCTCGTCGGCCTGCTCCAGCTCTGCAATCAGAATGTCAGAGGCCGCCAGAACAGCCTTCTGCTCCTCACTCCTGGCAGCTTCGGGTGTATAAGCTGCCCCAACCCAGGACTGGTCGATCGGCTTCGCGGGAGACACTGCAAGATCACGATCGATGACCCTGCCCTCAGGATTTTTCGCCTTCCAGGCCTTCGTAAACTCGCGGGTCAGCTCGCGGCTGACAGAACTTTCAAGCGGACTCGAATCAATATGGAGAAGCGTGGACATGGTCAACCTTTCTTAACGACAACAGGTGTTTAGACAACATAAGTTGCCTTACACAGAGATAGACGACGCTTGTCGTCTGGAAGATTCTTTTTCTGCTCTGATAGCCTCTAATGGAGTAGCCATGCCCGTCTCAGACTGTGAAGTTCGCGATCCACGAATCCGGAGAACACGTCAAGCTCTTCAGGGAGCACTTCGCAACCTCATGCAGCAGAAGAGCTTTGAGGAGATATCCGTGCAGGACATCACTGATCTTGCCGATGTCAACCGTGCGACCTTCTACGATCACTACAATGACAAGTTCGCGTTGCTGGATGCCATGGTGGCCGGAGGCTTTCACAAGCTGCTGGCCGAGAGAAAAATCATCTTCGACGGAACCTGCCCCTCGGCAGCCAGCGCCATCATTCTTGCGACCTGCGATTATCTGACTGCCACACATGCAAATGGCGAGTGCAATCGAAACAGCGCCTTTGAGCCTCTGGCTGAGGCCGGTATCGTTGCTGCCATCCGTCGCGTTCTTCTTGGAGGGATGGAAGACAAGGCTGTACCGGAGCACATTACTCCGGAGATGGTCGCGACCACGGCCGCATGGGCCATCTACGGCGCGGTCAAACAGTGGTTCTATACCCCTGACCACACGTCCTCGAGCGACATCGTTCAGCCGATCCTGCAGATGGTGCTGCCCATCCTGATGACGGCAGGTCCTGGCGATTCCCACCGCCAAATCGAAGTCCCCGCTCTGGCTGAGTAAGTAATCGGCATGAGAGCCGTCATCCTGAGCGCAGCGAAGAATCCCTCTATGTCCGCCTGTGGCGCTACCGAGCCTTCAGGCCCGATTCAGGACCCCCGTATTCAGGATCTCGGCTCCCAACCCTCCTGAGCTCCGCTCAGCTACCGTAAGAAACCGCCTCCACCAAAGGCGGCCTGAATCTTTATCTTGATATCAAGCATCTTTATATCAAGAAATGGCAGACACACCACAAACCGGTCCAGATCTCAGCGCAATCCACCTTTGGCTGCTCCTCTGGAAGGCATCACGAGCCGTCGAGGCGCACTCCAGCCGCAGCATCGCCCGTTTCGACATGGGGACCACTGATTTCGCTGTTCTTGAGGCGTTGTTTCACAAGGGTCCGTTGAGCGTGACGCAGCTTCGGGAGAAGGTTCTGCTGACCAGCGGCTCCATGACCACCGCGATCGATCGACTTGAGACCCGCGGACTGGTCGCCCGTCACGACGACGCACGGGATCGCCGCGCCCGCATCGTCCGGCTCACCCCCGAGGGCAAGCAGCTTATTGAGTGCGCCTTCGCCGACCACCGCGAACAGATGGAGGCCGCGCTCTCAGGTTTCAGCAAAGAGGATCGTGCCCAGCTTCTGCCGCTACTGCGCAGGCTGGGCCGGACCGCCGAATCTACCTTTCATGCAGCACCAACAGGCGCAGACGAGCGCCGGGAGGAGTAACCACCATGTCCACCGCAACCAGCACACAGAAGAAGGTCCTCGGAACCTACGGCCCCGGCTCCACGCACTGGGTTGGAGATGGCTTCCCCGTCCGCAACCTCTTTCCATCGAATGGAATCCAGCTTGAGGTCAGCCCGTTCCTTATGCTCGACTACGCCGGCCCGCAGTACTTCAAGCCCGCGGCCCAACCCCGCGGCGTGGGAGAACACCCGCACCGCGGCTTCGAGACCGTGACCATCGCCTATCAGGGTTCGGTTGGTCATCGCGATTCCGCCGGCAACTCCGGGGTCATCTATCCCGGCGACGTCCAGTGGATGACCGCTGCCTCCGGCGTTCTGCACGAAGAGATGCACGAGGCCGAATTCACCAGGAACGGCGGTATCTTCGAGATGATTCAGCTCTGGGTAAACCTGCCCGCGGCCCACAAAATGTCGAGGCCCGGCTACCAGGCGATCACCAAGGAACAGATCCCGACCGTCAACTTCGCAACCGGAGGAAATGCTCGCGTCATCGCAGGCTCGCTGAACGGCAACCAGGGGCCGGCGAAGACCTTTACCTCGCTCAACGTCTGGGACGTCAACCTCAAAGCAGGCGAGCAGATCGAGCTCCCCGTTCCCGAGGGCCACAACACAGCCATCGTTCTCCGCAAAGGCGACGTGACGGTTAACGACACCGGAAAGCTCACTGGCGAAGCCCGCATTGCGGTGCTCGGGCAGGACGGCAACAGAGTCCTCCTGAAGGCGGAAACCGACTCCAACCTGCTGCTGCTGAGCGGCGAGCCCATCAACGAGCCCGTTGCCAGCTACGGTCCCTTCGTGATGAACACACGCGAAGAGATCATGCAGGCGGTCGATGACTTCCGCAGCGGGCGCTTTGGGCAGCTCTAATCGAAACCCGACGCAAAAAGGCCGACCCGGAAGGTCGGCCCTTTGCTTCCATCGGATCATCTCTGCGGTTCCTAAAACGCATGGATCGCCCCATCTTCCATATGTCAGCCGTACGATGGGGGAAGGATGATTACTTATTCAGGTCGTGGATGGTCTGGGCGACGGCGTTTCCAACCTCGCCGGCAGTGTCCTTAACCTGGCCTGCCACCTTCTGAACTGTGCCTTCGGCTTCGAGATCGGAGTCGCCTGTAAACTTGCCTACACCCTCTTTGACCCGGCCGACGACTGAACCCACCTTGCCTTCAGCTCGATTTCGCATGCCCCAGCCGAATGTCTTTCTTGCAGCGCGATCAACGGAATCGTAGCCGGTCGCGTACTCCGGCTCCTGCTCATTAAGTACGAGCACCGCGATACCCGCACCAATGGCCGCGCCTGCCAAAAGCCATGGAAGACTTCTCATACATTCACCTCCTGGAGGTGAGATGCAATTCATCGGAAACAGTTGGGGTGAAGCGGGCTGATTGCGGCCTACGGCGTCTGGACGGGTTGCCGGGCGGGCTCGGCGTTCAGGGTGGCGAGGTCCTGGGTCAGCATACGGGTGAGGTCGTTCGCCAGACCTGTGCCCTTCGGATCGGTATAGGTTCCGAGTTGGCCTTTGAGCTCGAACTCGGCCCTGCGGTAGGCGCCGACACAAGGGGTGCCGGTCACGTAGGAGGCGGTGTAGCCGATAATGCGCTTGCCGAGGGTCTGCTCCTGAATGACGACGTGGAGGGTGCGGTCGGCAGCGGCTGCGGAATCAACCAGATCGATGCCATTGGTGGCAGTGATGGCCTGACGGATCTCGGTGGCTCGCTGGCCCGAGGGATCGTCGCCGGAGACGGTAAGCAGGACGCGATACCTGCCCTGGGTCGCGGGAGTGGAGGGTCCGCAGGTAATGACGTGCTTGCGGGGATCGCCGGTAAGGTTCTGCCGGGCAACTTCGATGAGGGAATCGAGCTGCGCTTTCGAGAGCCGGTTGAGCCCAACCATGCGAAAACTGCCCTGTTCGACGCCGAGATACTGCTGGACCTCCGGTGTCCAGACGGCGCTTCCGGCCCGGTTTGCGGCGGGTGCTGCCTTCTTATGCGCTGTCTTCTGTGCCAGCCCCAACTGACCGGCAAGAAGCCCGTTCGCAACAAGCAGGGCGGCTAGGGATCTCTTCATCGAGGATCTACTCCAAAATTCGGATTGCGTGAAAACCCTGCGGAAATAGTGTTCAGCGAGAACGAGCGGCTTCAACGCCGGATAGCTCAACGGGTGCATCGACACCAACCCCGCACGCCTCTCAAGACGCCTTTCTAATCACGCTCCACCGAGGCGACCGGCTTTGTCAAGGCCTGCTGCCCGGCCAATCACGAGTAGAATGCTGAACACGACAAGAGATGGATCCGGTTAGGCCTCGGGGATCGGATAAAGGGCTCGTCACCATAGTCCTATGGCAGCTACGAAGACACTGGCGTTTCCAATTCGTTCCCTTCGTGAGCAGGTGACTGCTCTGGAGGCGGCGATCACGTTGTGCCTGGCAGAGACGAAGACAAAGCCTGTTCACCGTCTACGCACTACGACGCGGCGCATTGAAGGGCAGTTGGCCATGCTGGAGCTGCTGCCAAAGGTCCCGAAGCACCGCAAGGAAGCCGGTGAGGCTCGCAAACTATTGAAGAAGTTGCGGCGTGCAGCGGGAAATGTGCGCGACATCGACGTTCAAATTGACCTGATCGCGGAGCTCGCCCCTGAGGGAGCCTGCGACGATCTAAAGACCGACGCAGAGAAGCTGCGGGAAAAACTTAAGAACGATCGGGAGGACGATGCGAAGAAGTTGCGGAAGGTCCTTAAGAAGAGGCAGACAGAGGCGACGCTGGCGCTAGAGAGGTTGCTGGAGGCGCTGGAACCCGTGGAGAAGTTCGCACTGACCGCCACCCAGCTCTCAGATCTGGTGGAGAGCTGGTACAGAAAGAATGTGCCGCCTGAGACCGGAAAGACAAAGGATGATCCGGAGTACCTGCACACGATCCGGAAGGTGGCGAAGCTGGCGCGCTACATCGCGGAAAATGCCCCGGAGAGCGCGAAGGGACCGCGGAAGCTGGCGCAGGAGTTTGAAAGCCTGCAGCAGAGCGGAGGCGAGTGGCACGACTGGCTGGTTCTGGAGGAGATTTCACGCAAGACCGTCGGCAAATCGTCTCCGCTGACGACGGGAATGGCCCGCCGGAATCGACTTTCGCTAACGGCATATCAGCGGCATCTTGAGCAGTTTTCGGAGTAGGTTCCGACACGGGACGGCTTTGAAAGGACGGCCCGAGATCCCGTGACCGGGCCCGCCCCCGGCCAGATGACAGGTTCGTTGTAAATGATAGATTTAGATGGCTGAAGATGCGCTGGCGAACAGGTCGCCGAAAGCTTCCTGCGCGCAGCCGGTCAGCTGGATCTGGCGTTCGTGATAGGGACACCGGATTGCCTGGCGCGGGTCTTTCGGCGTACGGAGACAGCCTTGCGCTTGACTTTGCGCAGGATGGAGCGGGCCCAGACATAGTCGCGCGAGAGGATGAGCAGTCCGGCAAGCGCCAGCGGGATGCCGGGAATGATGGGAAGGACGCAGCCGGCGATGCCTGTCCCGAACAGGAACCATCCGCCAGCAATCCGGATCCATCGGCTTCGCTCTGGAGGTGGCTCGATCATGAACATTAGACGCCTGCCGGAACGGGGCGCTGGTTCTTTTTTTATCGGATGAATTGCTGAAACACATCACTCGTTAACTGAAGAGTATCGAGAGAACCCGTGTGGTCACTTTACACAGGCGAGGGACCCTCGGTAAGGTAGGAGTTGCTCTGGCGTTCCGCGCCTCCCATTTTTATCAGGATGCGTTTCAACGCCCCCATTACGGCTCTCCTGGCTTTGGCCTTGCTCTTTCCCGCCGCGGCGCTGCTTGCAGCGCCGGCACGAAAGGCGCGCCGCTCTTCTGCCCACCGGACCACCCACACCTCGACTACCAGCGCGAAAGCGCGGTCGAATAAGACACACAAGACTGTTTCGGCTCACCATTCAAAATCCAGAGCTGCGCGGACGGAGCGCGTCTCCGCCTCCTCCAGACGACGGCATGGATCGCGCCGCACTGAGACGCCGGCTTCGTCAGCTCGCCAGAAGGCGACCAGCGCAGATTTTGTGAAAGCAGCTGAATCTTCTCCTCGGGCGGTAGCCGGACGGCGACGAAAGGTTACCGCAGTCGCCGAAAAGGCCCGCAAGGAAGATTCGGTCGTAAGCGTGACGCGGACCGAGACGCCCCGCAAGCCGGAGGCCGAAAGTATTCGGGAAGAGGCGGCGGAGCCGATCATTCTGCCGACCATCTACAACAAGCATGGGCGGCTGATCGTTCCTCCACCGCTCAAAGGATCGCACGAGATCCTGGTGCGGCAGAATGTGGTCGCCGATCAGGACGGGCTTGACCGTATCCAGGACGATAACGACCTGGCGCGCATGCGGGAGCAGCGCCTTCTCGTGGCGCTGCCGGTCAATCGTGAGCTGGCGGTTGACGATCGGCTGCCGCTGGACCGGCGATACACGCGGCCCTGGACAGCGCGGTTCCTGACGACGCTGGCACGGGCGCATTATGCGCGTTTCCATAGTGCCATCCAGGTGAACTCGGCCGTGCGGACGGTGGAGTTTCAGCAACATCTGATTCGCATTAATGGCAACGCAGCACCGGCGGAGGGTGAGACGGCTTCGCCGCACCTGACCGGGCAGGCGGTGGATATTGCCAAGCACGGGCTTTCGCGCACCGAGATTGCGTGGCTCAGGGGATACCTGCTTCCGCTGATCCAGCAGGGCCGGATTGATGTCGAAGAGGAGTTTCAGCAGGCGTGTTTCCACATCAGCGTGTATAAGAAGTATGCTCCGGCAGGGAAGGCTCCTCGACGGGAGATCGCAGGGCATCATGGAAGTGGAAGCTCGGCGCTGGCTGCTGCGGTTCAGTAAGGCCTCAGGGGGCTGAAGCCTCTTCTCTTCACAATGCGATTGCGGCACGGAGAAGCCGTGCCCTTAACGAGACATCTTCGGGCGCGTACGTCGAGCTGCGCTCGAATGCCCACCTTAGGCGCGGTGAAGCTGCGACGAAGATGGGGCACCCGGATTTGTGGCGGTTTTCTTTGTGCTGCCTGGGTCAGGCTACAGGTTCGCGGTGGCCAGTCTTCCAGCTCCGGAAGGCGGCGTCCAGCGCGAGCATGTTGCGGACACCGTCTTCGCCGGTGGCGGCGAAGGGCTGGCCTCCACGCATGGCATCTGCGAATGCATCGAGCATGCGGGTGTAGCCGTCGGCGTTGGTGACGGTCTCGGTCTCGATGACTTCCCCGGCGCGGCGCAGGACCATCTCGATGGGGCGATCGACGGTGAGGCCGTTTTCGGCGATCAGGATGCCGTCGCTTCCGGTGATCTGCAGCAGAGTCCGGTAGGGCGTCCGGGCGCTGACGGTCACGTTGGCGAAGACATTGCCGGTCATCTGCATCTGCAGTGAGGCGGTGGCCTCTACCTGGTCGTCGGCGCTGGATTTTGCGGCGAGGGTGCTGATGGATTCCACATCGCGACCGAGGATAAAGCGCAGGGCATCGATGCAGTGGACGCCGACATCGCCAATGGGTCCGCCACAGGCCAGCGACGGGTCCTTGATCCATTTGCGCGGCGCGCGGTCGGCGGGGTAGTCGAACTCTGCATGAGCGAACTGCGGTGTACCGATGCTGCCGGACTGAATGCGTTCGCGAAGCCACTCGAGACTGCGGTTGTAGCGGAAGTTCTGGGCGACGCCGTAGACGAGGCCGGCCTGCTTTGCAGCTTCCGCCATCTCGCGGGCCTCGGCGGCGTTCATCGCGACGGGCTTTTCGCACAGGACGGCCTTGCCATGGCGCAGGGCGAGCAGCGTGTCGTCATAGTGCATGGCGTCAGGAGAGGTGATGAAGACGGCATCGACGTCCGGTGAGGAGCAGAGCTCTTCCGCCGAGGAGAAGCAGTGGGCGATGTTGCACTCGGCGCAGTTCTTGCGGGCGGCCTGCTGATCGCGTCTCCAAAGCCCGACCAGTTGCGTCTTCTTTGAGGCAGCGAAGGCGGGAACGAGGCGGCGAACGGCGTGGAGGCCGAAGCCGAGGATCGCAAAACGAACGGGAGCAGTCATGGGTCTCCTTGGATTTGGGCGGGCCGATGTGCTGGATGGAGTGAAAGGATCCTTGTATTCTTCCGGATGCCTTCTGGGAACTCCGGGCGAAATACAGGGATCCTTGGCGTTGCTCAGGATGAAGACTTCCAGAAGGTGCGCCTAGTGGGTCTCGTTCTTGAAGATCTGCTCGGCGTAGAAGTTTTCGACCTTGGCCTGATCGCGCAGCATCTCGAAGTAGGCGGCCTTGAGGAGTTGGGATCGTCCGTCGCGAAGCTGCTGGCGGATGGCCTGCTGGACGCGGGGATCGCTTAGCTCACGCTGTCCGGCGGGCTCGCGCGAGATGAGCTTGTAGATGGCGTAGCCGACGGGCTTGCGGGTCTGCATGTCCAGCACGGGCAGGATGTCGGTGATCTGTCCGGGCTTGAGCCTGGTGATGGCTGCGTAGACCGCAGGGTCTGCCTTCATCTGTGAGTCGGAGACGAAGCCGAGATCGCCGCCGCTTGAGGACGTATCTGGGCGCTCGGAGAAGTTCATCGCGAGCGCGGCAAAGTCTTCGCCGCTATCGAGACGGTTTTTGAGGGCCTGGATCTTCTTCTTGGCCTCGGCATCGTTCATGGCCTTGCTGTTCTGAAGATTTCCGGCCTGGTCGGAGGGCATGCCAGTGACCTGAATCTGAGCGAGATGATACTGGGTCTCGAGCAGATTGAACTCGGCCTTATGGGCGTTGTAGTAGTTGGTGACGTCGGCGTCGGTCACGCTGATCTTGGAGTCGATCTCCTTGGAGAGCAGCTTGTTGATGGTGAGGGTCCGGCGAATGTCGTGCTTGACGTCATCGAGGGTGTGATTGCTCTCTTTGAGCTTCTGGTTGAACTGGTCCTCGGTGTAGGGCGCCTTCATCTCGGCCAGCTTGGCGTCGACCTCTTCATTGGTGGCGGCAAGATTCATCTTGGCGGCGCGCTGCTCGACGATCTCTTCGTCGATGAGCTGGCGCAGCACGTTGAGGCGGAGCGAATCTTCCTGCTCGCGAGTGGGCTTCTGCTGTTGCTGCTGGGCATCGCCGAGCTGCGCCTGGTAGGCCTTGTCCATCTCCGACTTCATAATGGCCTTACCGTTCACGGTGGCCATGACATCGGCGTTGTGGGTATGGTTGCAGCCCGCAAGTGCGGTCACGACAACGAGCGCGACGGGGCACGATGCGCGCGCAAACCAACGCATCGGATTTGTCGTTCTGGTCTTCCCAGTTGCAGTCAACACATTCCTCACTCTCAGGATCTCCTCGAAAATTGCAGGTTATTCGCCGGGCTTGTGGTCCGCGGACTGGCCGCTCTCGTTGGAGGGCGCCTCGTTTGCCGAGGGCAAAGGCACAGGCGGCGGCGGGGTCTTCCCTGCTGCGACCAGCGCGTTGTCAATCATACGGTACAGGTACTCGATCGGGAGTGCGCCTTCGAACAGCTCGCCGTTGACGAACAGAGCCGGCGTCGCGTTGACGTTGAGCTTTGTGCCCATTGCCATGGAGGCGCGCACGGCGGAGTCGTCCTGCTTGGCGATGCAGGCGTTGAGGGTCGCCTCGTTGACCTTCTGGCGCTTGCCTTCTTCGCGAACCAGATTATCTAGATTCTCGTTGGCCCGGGCCTGGGTCTTCTCGGTTCCGCCCATCTCGCCGGCGTGCGCGTGGATGTAGTCCACTGCGTTCCAGTAGCCCTCGGGGCTCTGTGCGGCGAGGCAGTTCACGTCGATGGCGCCGTGCATGGCCCAGGGATGAATCTCAGTTAGCGGAAAGTCGCGGTAGACGATCCGCACCTGGTCCTTGTAGCGCATGGTGAGGGCGGGAAAGAGCTGCGCGTGCATCTTGGCGCAGAACGGGCACTCGAGATCGTCGAAGCCTACAATCACCACAGGAGCATTGGGCGGGCCTCCGCGAGCGGGACGGCCTTCGTCACTGACCATGGTCCTGGGATCGGCGCTGATGTCGAACTTGTTGAACTGCGCCATCGTCTTTCCGTCTTTTGAGACAAGAAAGTTCATCGGCTTGGAGGTTTTGCCCTCTGCCGAGAAGAAGACCGTGACCTGATCGTAGCCCGGGATATCGCTCTTCTCGCGCGGCCCGATGGTGACGTCATAGTAGGGGGGAACGTTGGCGCGAGTGCGGATGAGGATCTCGACACGGCGAGCGAGATCTGGCGAAAGCTTCTCCCCTGCCGCAGACGGACCCTGCGCGTGGCAACCAGCCGCGGCCAGCATAAGAGCGAAAACAAAGGGGCGAAACAGACGGGCTGCACTCAACACAATGCCTTTGATTATCTCACGCAGTCAGAGATGAGCCGCGAAAACGGGCAGTTTAGAAGAGCCGCTCGGCCCGGCGCAGATTGCCGGCGGTCCCGATGTTGGCGAGAGTGAAGTTGAAGCGGTAGGCGTTTTCGTTACGGACGGAGCCAAGCTGATACTTGCGGTACTCCACGCTGAGACCGCAGCAGTCCCAGTTGTACTGCACTTGGAGTGCGCCGTACTGGACTTCCGTACGGTTGAGGTCGAGTCCAGTATTGGCGGCGACGCCGAATCCACGCTTGGTGGGGCCACCGTAGCCGAGCAAAACGCGGAGCTGGGTGAAGTCCGAGACCGCTGACGAAAATCCTGCGATGTTGAAGCGGCCGGGAGCATTGAGGCGGGCGTAGCTGAGCCCGGAGAAGACCTGGCCCTCATGAAAGTTGACCAGCACATTGTTCGAGGTGAACTTGCGCGCGCCCGTATCCAGGTCGAAGTTCCACTCGACGTCGAAGTGGTCGGAGGTTCGCCAGCGCAGCCGGGAGACGAGTGGCGATATCTCGCGAGGCTCGGTGAGAAAAGCGATTCCGGAGAGGTCAAGCGTGGTCTGGAAGATGTTGCGGGTACGGTTGACGACCGCTCCCCCGAAATGGGGATCGAAGAAGTATTTTTGGGTGAGGCGCCAGCTGATGAGCTCGCGGCTTCCGCAGCTGGAGCTGGTGCCGGTATAGCCAGCGTCGGAGGCGGAGTTGTCTCTCGCTCCTCCCATAACGCCGGCTGCAGCGGCCCCGGTCCAGGCGGCGGTTCCCATGGCCACAGGGTTTTCGTCACTGCAGGGCTGCGACGAGCGGGACCGCAGGAAGAGCCTCTGCGTCAGGCCGTATTCGACCTCGTTGGTGTTGCTGACAACGTCGACATCGTCGAAGCGAAGCAGTTGGCGGAAGTTGTCGATGCCGCGTACAAGCCGATAAGCCGCCATGGGCTCAATCGTGTGCTTTACGTCGGAGTTGAAGAGTCGATGGACGAAAGGCGAGGTGAAGGTGCGCTCGAGGACCGGCGCCCGCGCCTCAAGACCAAGCTCGACGTCCCCGCGATTGACGGCCTCGCCGCTCTGCCGCGGTACAAGAGAGGTGGGTACGTGCTCGCGGCTGCGAGTATAGACGGTGTCACGGACCGCGATAGAAGGACGGAAGTTCCAACCGCCTGCTCTGATAGGAACCGAGAGCTCCGGGTGAATATCAAAACGCTCGGTAAGGCCGATGGTTGCAAAGTTGGGCTGCACCCGCTTGAGGGCGGCGATGGAACTTTCGAGCTTCCAGAGGACCGGCTTTGAGGCGAACCTGCGCTCGGTCGTCGAGAGATCGATCGATGGAGCATGGAAGATGCGGACCTGCTCTTCACGCTGGGTTGCGGTAGCAGCCTGCTTCAGTCCCTGGTAGCGATCGAAGCGCAGCCCCATGGAGTACCCGGAAGCCTGATGAACTCCATAGCCGATCGAGAGGATATCGCTCGAGACTGCCTGATTGAAGTTTTCGGTAAAGGCTTCTCGGTAGGGGTATGAACTGAGGTACTCCATGTCGGAGACCAGGCGGGTCTGCGGGCTCAGATCGTAACGCCCGGAGAAGACGACGTCCTGACCGCCCTGGTTAACGTATTTTCCTCCGGTGGCATAACCGCGGTCGAGCAGCCCGCTATAGTGCGCGAGGGCGAAGTTGTTGCCCAGTCCGCGATAACGGAAGGTCGCCGACTGCTGCCATCCACGTTTGGAGAAGTATTCGGCACCGACGGTCATATCGGCGCTGCGGCCGAGCACCACGTAGATCTGTTCGCCGAGAATCAGACCGCGCGTCGAGGACTCGCCGATGACAGGGATGAGGAAGCCGGTCTGACGCTGTTCGCCGCCGACCGGATGGCTGGCATAGGGAAGGTAGACCAGGGGAATATTGATTACGCGAAAGACGACATTGCGGGCCGTAGCCTTTCCAGGGGCGACACTGAATTTTCCGGCAAAGAGCTGCCAGTCAGGACGCGGGAGCGCACATGAGGTTACAGAGCCGTCGTAGACGTCGTAGGACTGTGGGCCGGTCTTAACGACCATGCGGCCTTCAAAGAGAAACGGCTGCCCGTTGTCATAGATCGGCTTCTGACCCGGGGGGCGGAGTCCGATGGTTCCCTTCACGTCGTAGAAACGCCCAGTCTGGGTCTTCAGATTCAGGGTCCCGTGACTGGCAGTGATGCTCTCATTATTTTCACTGCCGCTGATGCGAAGATGGCCGCTCGCGTTCAGCTCGCTGGTGTCGCTATCATAATCGATGTGGTCGGCTTCGACGCGGTGGTCGCGATAGGTGATGACGACGTCGCGATCGAGCATGTAGTGGCTACCGGTCTTGGTCTGGGGGCCGGAGCTTTCGATGACAACGGCGGAGTCATCCTCTGGCGCCGGGACGACGATAGCATCGGGATAAGAGCGCAGAGACGCGTTCGGGCCTTCGGGGAGCGAAGCTGGGGAGGGTGCAGGTTCCTGATTCGACACCTCCTGAGCACCCAACTGTGGATGACTGAGGGCCAGCGCCATGATAGTTATCAGAAGATAAATGCGGTGCAGCAATGCCAGCGAGGAGTGCCTGCGAACTGCGGCAGCGGCGTTGCCTGGCCATGCCGCGCTGTGCGACTCCGAGGACCCTGCAACCGATACATTTCGATCAAGATGTTTCAGGCTTACCACCACTCTATTGAGGCTAAACGAAGTTGACCCTGTACGGGTTCGAGGTTTTTGAAGGATGAGCGCCGAGCGAAAGCGAGAGACCGAAGGCGGAGCGGCTGTGACAGAAGAATCTGTGCTTGAGCCGTATGCCCTTCGCCAGCAGGTTACAGAACGGTTGGCGGCACACCGCTCGCGCCGTCCGCGAGTTTCCGACCAGGTCGAGGCGCAGCCGGTGAGTCCGAGGCACCGGGCATCGAAGATTGCCGCCGCCGTCGCCGAGCGATACGCGCAGAGCAAGAGCTATCAGGCCTACTTGGCGGAAGAGGCCGAACGCGCAGTCCGTGAGGCGGAAGAGGCAGCCCGGCAAGCCCAGGCAGCGGCGGAGATCGCCGCGCGAAACGCAGAGGCGATGGCAAAGGCTCAGTATGAGCTGTTGGCCGAACTCCAGGAACACGCCGAACCGTTACCTGCTTCAGATGCACACCAGCCTGTACCCGCGGCCGCAGGCCGTCGCAGCCGTGCCCAGTGGACACCTGAAGAACCTGAACTGGACTTTCAGGTGCCGGCACCTCCGTCGAAACCGCCGGTGTATACGGTCCGGCATGTAGCCGACCTGCGGCTTCCCCCGTCCCACAACGAGCCAGCCACGGCGCGGCGCTCGCACGACAAGGCTGCGGCAGAGGTGACGGTCGATCCTACAGATGCTTACTCGCTCGACGAGGAGATCGTCTTTCGCCAGGATCCGGTCTTTGAGACCGTGGAGCTGCCCACGCCGATTCCAGGCAACATTATCGAATTTCCGCGCGAGCTGATCGCCCCACGAAAGGCACGTCCACGCCTGGCCGAAGGCCCTCTGTTGGATGAGCCAGGACATACGGATCCGTCACAGCTCAGGATCTTCGAAGTGGAGGCCGACCATATCTTGGACGAGCCTGCGTCGGATGCAGCCGCACCTGAGTGGACGTCCATCCTTCTCGATGCGCATCCGCGGCAGCAGTCGGCCCGCTACGGCACCGCACAGCCATTAAGCGCCGAATATGCAAACGCAACCTATATGCCCGGCAACGATGCTTACGCAGCCCAGCACCTTCAGCTTTCGCCGGAGACGCAGCATCTGTACGCCACACCTCTTGACGTAGCGCCCGTGAGTTTACGTCTGATGTCAGCAATGGTAGACCTCTGCATTGTCGTCGCTGCATTTGTAATCTTCGCCGGTGTGACAGTGATGACAGCTGCGCATCTCAGCCCGGACGGACTTCAGATGGACGTTCCTTCCGCTGCAATCTCCACCGTGGGCAGCGTCGTTCTGCTGGGTCTGCTGTACCAGCTCCTATTCTTCACCTTTTCAGATGCTACCCCCGGGATGCGATATGCGCGTATTGGGCTGTGCACGATGTCGGATGAGAACCCGAGCCGCGCCGCAATGCGCCGGCGAATCGCTGCACTGGCGCTGTCGTCGGCTTCACTGGGCCTGGGAGTGCTATGGGCCCTCCTGGACGATGAGCGGCTCGGCTGGCACGACCGCATCTCGCGAATGTATCAGCGGAGCTATTAGAGTCTGTGACAGCTGGACCGGCTGAATGCCGAGGCTTTGTAGATTCGCCCGAAGCAGTATGAGCGCTTCAGGCAAATACGGGGAACCTTTCGCTCCAATCAGAGAGCGACGGGTTCCGCGGCGATAGGCTGAGTCAATCCTCCTGTGGTGCGGTCGCTTGGTGAATACGTGCATCACGTATCTGTTCGTGAATAGACCGGACGTTTGCAAAAACAACAAAGACCCCGGAGAAATCGGGGTCTTTGTTGTTTTGGGCCTTGAGCCGCGGCGTTGGTCTGTTCTCCCTGACGCCTCTGGGCTAGAAGGTAGTGCCAACGGTCAGGCGGAAGGTCTTTCTCGGTTCGCGGAGCGTGTAATTGGATCCGTAGAGCTGCAGGGCCTGCAGGTAGGTGTACTGACCGGCGCCGGAGTTGGGGAAGAAGCTCCGGAAGGTAGCATCGTCGGTCGAGAACGCCTGCGGGACATCCTTATAGAGGCGAAGCGGGTTGTACGCGTAGTAAATACGGAAGGGAGCGTTGATGATAGGAAGGACGACCTGGAGCTCCACGCCATTGGACATGCGCGGAACATAGTTGGTTCCGGGCACGATGCGCAGAGGATTCGGGAAGCCGATCTGCTTGCCGCCGTAGCAAGCTCCGTTGACGACGGTCGGACAGCCGTACATGGGGCTCGAGATCTCCTGCTGTCCTGCAACGCTCTGACGGAGCTGTCCCGGCCAGACGTCAAACGTCATATTGAAGTCGGTAAAGAACGCGAAGGCAACCTGGTTGACGATCGGAATCTTGTACTCGAGGTTGGCGGTGATGCTGGTATCGCCACCGATCGAAACCAGACGATAGACCGGGATCGGGACTTGAACGTTGCCGAGCAAGGGATTGCTGGGGTCTCGCGGAACAATCGTCCCGTCAGGATTGGTCAGGTTGAACATGACCTTCGTCGGAATGAATGTATACGGAGAAGTGGAGCGCACATCGAAGCCGCGAACGTCGCTTTCACCACCGGCGTAGATACGGTTCTGAGGGGGAGCGACTTCGCCGCCAAAGCCCGCGATGTGCGACGCCTGAACGCGGTACCCCAGCACATTATGGCCCTCACGGCTGACCTTGAGATTGTGCATGGGGAAGAACTGGCGCCAGGTCACGACTGGCTGAATGTACTTGACGTTGCCCCCGACACCGGCAATGGCGACGGCGGCATTGAGATCCTTACCCGAGTGAGGCCCCACGGCCCGATCGAGACTCGAGAAGGTGAAGCTGGGCGTAATGACCGAGCTGATGATGCCGTTGAGCTGATTCTGTCCCTGGACGCCGGAGCGGAAGGCCAGCGTCTGGAAGACGTTCCGGGTGTTGTCGTTGAACGTCGTGACCGAAGACCGCGAGAGGGCGTAGGAGACGCCGATGCGCGAGACGCCGGTACGGGCGAACAGGTGCCGGAGCGGCGAGCTGACCGAAATCGTCATGCCTGTCTGCGACTGGTTGTAGTTGGTCAGCAGCGACTGTTGCGCCGTGGTGAGGTTCTGGCTGAGATTGCTCGCAATGGAGTAGCCCTTGGCCGGATTGAAATCATACTTGCTGGTAAAGAGCTGGACGCCAAGAGAGATGGGTTTGTTGCGGAAGTACGGCTCAGTGAATCCGAAGCTCAGGTTCCTCTGCAGGTCGCCCACGTTCGCCTGCACTGACAGCGTTTCTCCCAGACCCAGAAAGTTGTTGGTCTCGTAGTTGAGACCGATGAAGGAGCCGGACAAACCGCTGATTCCGCCATTGAGCCCGATGGAGTTTTTTCCCTTCTCCTTAAGCTTCAGCAGCAGGTCGACGGTTCCGTCTTCGGTGTTCTGACGGCTTTCCGAGTCCTGGTCGACCTTGAGGGCCTCAAAATAGTTGAGCTGGTTCAGGCGCATGATCGAGAGCTCCCACAGGCGGGAGTTGTAGACTTGTCCCTCTTCGAGAAGCAGCTCGCGGCGGATCACCTTGTCGCGTGTAATGGTGTTGCCCTGGAACTCAATACGCGAGACGTAGAAGGGCTTGCCCTCATCAATATCAATATCCAGATAGATCAGCTTCTTCTGCTCGTCGACTCGGGGAACCGGGGTTCCTACGAAATTGATGTAGCCGCCCTCGCCATAGGCCTTGCGAAGCTGCTCCAGCCCCTTGCCGAAGAGGGTTGCATTAAACCACTCTCCGTCCTTCTGGGAGAACTGGGCACGCAGGGCCTTGGTGTTGGTGTAGTGCTTGTTGCCCGTGAAGGTGATGCCGCCAAGACGGTAGCGGTCTCCTTCTTCCACCGGCATGAGAATATCGACGCGCTTGCCCTTGGAGGGGCGCAGAGTAAAGGGATTAAGCCCCCCGGCGTCGCGGATACTGGTGCTGGGTTCACTGGTAATCGCCTTGAAGTACCCTCGATCCCGATAGGCCTGACGAACCCGCTCCGTATCTTCGTCGAGCTTGCTGGCGTCGAAGGTACGGGCGAAGAGATTTTCAAAGATGATGGAATGAGGAATCCCGATCGGCCTGAGGTTCCTCATGGCCCGGCGCAACGTCCGGTCAGAGACATGTTCGTTGCCGTCAAAGGCGATCTTGCCCACCTTGACCGTCGGACCTTCCTTGATGTTGAAGGTCAGAGAGACGGCTGCCGGGGGGATCGTCTTTACTTCTTCCTTTACCGTCGCGAACTGATGACCGTGCGCGGACAGCAGTTCCTTCAGCACAACCTCGGCGCGCTTGATCTTGGTGGGGTCGTACTGACTCTCGACCGACAGCCCGACCTTCGCCTTTTTGAGCGCGTCCATGATGTCGGACTGCGAGACAGAGTTGATGCCCTTGTAGTTGATCTCGCGAATGGTGGGCTTTTCGCGGACGTAGATCACAAGCTGAACACATTTGGGCGTGTCTACCCGTTCGATGCGGACATCGTCGAAGTAGCCGGTGTTCCACAGCGAGTTGAAGTCCCGCTCAACCACCTGGGGATCGTAAAGATCACCCTGGTGCGAGAAGAGGCGGGCAAGAACAGATTCCTTCGGGATTCTGCGGTTGCCGACCACCTGCGGCTGGCACAGGGTCTGCGCTTCGGAACCGGCAGTCTGCGCCTGAGACGACGGAACCATCGCAAAGGCAAAGGCGGCCAACAACACGGCGTAAGCGATGCGGGAGCAGCCGGAGCGCGTGCACACAAGCCTTGACATTCTCTTCAGGGAGCTTCCGCTCTCTCGATCTACGGTAAAGATACGCACACCCTCACTGCTCTGAAAATCATGCCCCGACGGTTCCTGAAGGGGGAATCTCGATTATATGGGAGCGCATGGCGCATTAGCGAGTTCCGGGCCAGCTTCCGGGGCGGCAAAGCATCTGTTTTCTCATTCACTTCGCCCTGCCGGGTCCTGGATGCCGGACTTTCAGCGGGATCTCGAACTCCTTTGACTGCTCTCCCTATCCATATTGCCTCACCCGGCAGCATTCCCGGGCTCGCAGATGCGGAGCGGACAGGCCGGAACCGCTCCTGGAAAGAGACAACGTGGACCCGCGACAGGTATCTGCAAAGTAAATGCAGATTTACTTTCGAAGCAATCGCGTCTAGGCCGGGATGGCGGGAGTGAGCCTGCGGACGTCAACCAACGTGGAGTAGAAGGTGGCGCCTCCACCGATGTCGGTGAGGCGCTCGCTGGTAAGCGCATTGATGTTGTTGCCGGCGCGGCTCAGTTTGTTCCAGTCGAGCCGCGCAGCCACGACTCCGGAAGGAACATGGCCGTTGACGTGGGCGCGCAGCCGGATAGAGCCGCGATCGTTGAAGACCTCCACCTCGTCTCCTTCTGCGATGCCCCGCGGAGCTGCGTCGGAGGCGTGCATCTCGAGGATGCCGGCGGTCTTCGCCTCCATGCGCTGATGCACGGGAATATTAGCGAAGGTGGAGTTCATATAGTTGTCGGCCTTGCGCGGAAGGAATTCGAGCGGATACGTGGAGGCGTTGGCGCGGGATTCGGCAGGAGCGTGGAAGGCAGGGACCGGCGTAAGCTCGGCGCGGCCTGAGGGGGTGCGGAACCACGCGGGAGTGGAGAACGGCAGGGTCGAGCCGTCTGATGCTGACATGCGGACGAGAGTGCGGTGCTCCACTTCGAGCCGCTCGCGGGTGATGCCAGCGAAGCGCGAATCGGTGGTTGTAAGGGCCTGATCTATCAGATCGTCTTCGCGGTCGGAAAAGCAGAGTTCGGCGAAGCCCATCCGCTGGGCGAGTTCTCCGAAGAGCTGCACGTTGTTTCGTGCCTCACCGAGTGGAGCGATGGCGGCTTCGGAGAGCTGGACGAAGTGGTGGCCGTATGCTCCCTGAATGTCCTTCGTCTCCAGAAAGGTCGCAGCGGGAAGGACGATGTCGGCGTAATCGGTCGTGTCGGTCAAGAACTGCTCGTGGACGACGGTGAAGAGGTCGTCCCGCTGCATGCCGCGCAGGACGTCATTCTGGTTGGGAGCGACGGCGGCAGGGTTGGAGTTGTAGACGAAGAGCGCCTTGACGGGAGGCCCGCCAACACCGGCATCGGAGGAAGTGAGGGCCTCGCCGAGACGGTTCATATTAACGATGCGCGCGGGACGGTCGAGCCGGCTTGACTGCATCAGCTCCGGCATCTGCAGGGCGGTCGAGTTGAACGGGAAGGTCCCGGAGGTGGAGAGCTGCAGACCTCCGCCCTGGTACTGCCAGGCGCCGGTGACGAGCGGAAGCATGGAGACGGCGCGGACTGCAGTTCCCCCGAATTCGCTACGCTGAACGCCGTAGTTGAGCCGGATGGCTGCGGGACGGCGGCCCTGGCGTCCAGCGAGAGCATACTCGCGGGCGATGCGTTCGATGGTGGCGGCAGGGATGCCGGTGATAGCGGCGACGTGCTGGGGAGAGTTCTGCGGCAGGAGCGCGTGGGCTTTTAGCTCGGCAAAGCCGTGCGTGCAGCGTTCGATGTAACCGGCGTCCTCCATATTATCGCGGAGGATGACGTGCATCATCGCGAGTGCGAGGGCGGTGTCGGTGCCGGGATGGATGGCGAGGTGCTCATCGGCGAGCGCAGCCGTGCGGGTCTTGTACGGATCGATGACGATGAGCCGGGCGCCTTTGCGTCGGGCCTCTTCGATGAACGGCCAGAGGTGGATATTGTTGCCGTGGATGTTGGCTCCCCAGGCGAGGATGAGACCTGCATGGGCGAAGTCTTCAGGTGCAGTGCCGAGCCGGATACCGTAGACGCTGACCAGCGCTGCCCCCCCAGCGGAGGAACAGATGGTGCGGTCGAGCTGGGAGGCTCCAAGGCGGTGGAAGAAGCGGCGATCCATGGAGCCGTAGCCAAGCTGGCCGATGGTCCCGGCGTAGCTGTAGGGCAGGATGCTTTCGGGGCCGTGCTCGGCGGCGATGGCGTTCAGGCGTGCAGCGATCTCGTCGAGTGCTTCGTCCCAGGTGATGCGCTCGAACGCCTCCGTCTCATGCCCGACCGGCCGGGGACCCTTGGGCGCGTCGGGACGCCGGCGCATGGGGTAGAGCAGTCGGTCGGGTGAGTACACGCGATCTAGGTAGCGCGCGACCTTGCCGCAGAGAAAGCCTCGTGTGACGGGATGCGTGGGATCTCCCTGAATTTTGGTGGCGCGGCCGGAGAGCTGCTCGACGGTGACCAGGACGCCGCAGGAGTCCGGACAATCGTGCGAGCAGACAGCGTGAACCACGCGGGTAGCCACATTTTCCGCCATGTATTTATTTTATGCCCGTCGGGAAATTTCCACTCTCTGCTGAGGTGCCACCTGAGCGAAGCGCATGCGCAGCGTCCGAGGGTATGTAACTGGAGATCTTCGCTGCGATTAACACACCGCAGATCCTTCGACTGCGGTTCTCGCGGTAAGACTGCGAGAACCTTCGCTCAGGATGACACTGTCGAGAGGGATAGCCAGTATGTAGATACTGCTAGGTGACAAGGCACAGGGTTTTGCTACAGTGGACGCCAGTCCAGCTCTTGAGGTGAACCTGTGGCGCTTCGTCTCCGTCTTGCACTCTGTTTCGTAGCGATTATTCTGTCAATCCCGGCTGAATCGCAGCAGCAAAACCTGACCACGGTGCCACAGCAGCAGCTGGATGTCATCAAGGTTCTGCTGGCGCAGGAGGAGGCGTGGAACCGGGGCGACCTGGAGGCGTTTGCACAGACCTACAAAGATTCGCCGGACACGCTGCTGATCTCAGGCACGGTCAGCCGCGGCTATGCGGGTTTGCTCGATGCCTACCGCAAGAACTACCCCGATCGGCCCTCAATGGGTACGTTGAGCTTCTCAGAGCTGGAGGCGCGTCCGCTGGATGAACGCTTTGCGGTCGTAGTGGGGCACTTCAGCCTGGAGCGATCGAAAAAGGAAGGCGGCAACGCGCAGGGCATCTTCTCGCTGGTGCTGGAGAAGACAGCAGCGGGATGGAAGATCATCGTCGACCACACGACAAGTTAAATGAAGAAGGCCGCCGATGAGCGGCCTCCTAATGTGTCCGTTTCAATTGCGGTCAGACCGTCATGACCTCTTTTTCCTTTGCCTTGAAGAGCTCCTCGATCCGCTTGATCTCGGCGTCGGTGAGCTGCTGGACCTCTTCGCTGGCGCGCTTTTCGTCATCGGCGGAGATGAGCTTGTCCTTGGCGGCCTTCTTGATCTGGTCGTTTCCGTCGCGGCGGATGTTGCGGATTGCAGTCTTGTGGTCCTCGAGGGTCTTGTTGAGGTGCTTGACGACGTCACGACGGCGCTCCTCGGTCATGGGAGGCACGGGAACGCGAATCACCGTGCCGTCGGACATTGGATTGAGGCCGGTGTTCGACGTGCGGATCGCCTTTTCGACCGCCGAGACCATGGCCTTGTCATAAGGCTGCACCAGGATCAGGGTCGGCTCGGGCGCGCTAAGCTGGCCGAGTTGCGAGATAGGAGTCTCGGTCCCGTAGTAGTCCACCTTGATCTGGTCCAGCATGTGGACGTTGGCGCGGCCCGTACGGGTGGCGGCCAGGTGAGCGCGGAAGTCGTCCACCGATTTCTCCATCCTGGACTTCAACTCCTGGTGGGTTCCTTTGAGTGCCTCAATACCTGCCATCGCGGATGCCATAACGCTGTTGTCCTCATGCGCTGTTGCGCCAACGAAAATTCTATCGGAAACGCCGCGAGACCAGAAGTTTCCCCCTGCCGCGGAGCATCGTCTACGGCAAGCTACGACTACTTCTTTCCCGCTGAAGGAGGGTTCCCGGCAAGTCGCAGGTTGACGGCCTTCTGAAGCAGATCGAACCAGAAGGGGGCTCCCTGCGAGATGGCGAGAGCAGTGGCAGCGAGCCCCGCAATCTTCCACAGCCACCAACTCCATTCGCCGCGGTCGACGAGGCGGGGATCGGTGGAGGCCAGCGTGACGTGCGTGACGGACGACGATGGGTGGATGAGATCGGGCCAGCAGCTTGCCTTGAAACCATCGGTCTGGATGGCCGCCTTCTCGCCGGGTTTGGGTGGAGCCTTGGGGTCGACGAAACACCAGCCGAGCGGCACGCCGGGAAGTTGCTCGCGCAGCAGATTGAGCCGGTGCAGGGACTGATCGAGCTGGCCCTGATCGTCGCCGATGGCCTGGTCGCGCGGCGTGGACTGAACGTACTGCGTGGCCTCGGCGGCGACGGCTTCACGGAGAGTCTGGTCGTTCCAGAAGCGCTTGCTGAGCGTGATAGCGTCCGCGTTGAGCAGAAGAGCAAGGGCGCCGCCGAAGATCCATATCCAAAGGTGGGATTTGCGCTTGTACCAGCCGGAGACGCGCTCCATCGACTGATTGAACCAGTGCTCAATGCGGATACGCTGTTCGGCGGGATCGTTGCAGTCTCGCAGCAGCGCTGCCAGCACCCTCTCGGTGTTTGCAAAGTTTTCGGGAGCAGGCGCCGAGGTGCCCGTAGCCTCGAGCCGGAGTCCCTGATCCTGCGCGGTCTGGAGAATGGCGAGTGCCAGAGTAGTCGCCGGGATGTACGACGGCTTGCGACTATAGGGGCCAGAGGGCCCCGGGCTGCAGAGGCCCTGGATCAGTGGCTGTTTGTAGACGAGGTCTTTAAACTCTGAGCTCATCAGAAGGCCGGCCAGACCGGTTTCAAGCGTGGCGGCGCGCCAGCGGAAGAGGTTGGCGACGATCTCCTGGATAGCGGAGGAGGCTGCGCTCAACATGAGGAACAGAAAGGCCATACTGATGGCGAAGCCGACGATAGTCGTAATCACACTGGGCTCTCCGGTACAGCAGAGGAACGACACGAACAATGTACTCGAAGAGGGTGAGGTGCGAGCTACAGGATTTTCGAAGACGGAAGAATGGGGGCACAAATAAGAAGTGGCGGCTACCCGCTGGGGAGTAGCCGCCTCGCAGTTTCATGGTTGATCTGCTATTCGAGGGATGTGCCCTTGTGGCCGGCGAGCCTGCCATCCATATCGGCCAGCACGTAGGCCACGACCGCCAGCATGGCGGTGTTGCGCTTGAAGGAGTCTGGATCCACCTTGTCGAGCGTGTCAGCCTCGGTGTGATGCCAGTCGAAGTAGTGATCGGCCGCCGTGCGCGGGCTGAGTGAAGGGACGCCGTCGGCAACGATGGGGCCGATGTCGGAGCCTCCGCCGCCCGGAGAGACGGTGTCGGTACCGATGGGTGCAAGCAAAGAGACGATGTCGCGCATCTGGGCGTAAGAGTGCTTCTCTTCCGGCGAGAGCGCATCGAGATCGAAGTAGGGACGAGATAAGGGCGCTGGCGCAGCTCCCGGGGCCGGAGGAGCGGGACGGCGCGGGACGATGAAGCTGCCGTAGCCCATGCCGACCGGCTTCTCTGCGCCTTCGTCCATCTCGATGGCAGCCACCTGGTCCTTGATCCTGTCGCCGATCCACTCCCGGTAGGCGCGGCCACCGGCGCCGCCGTTCTCCTCATTGACCCAGAAGACGATGCGAATGGTTCGCTTGGGCTTGAGGCCGAGCTTGTGGAGGAGCGAGACGGCTTCAAAGGTTCCCATAATTCCGGAGCCGTCGTCCTGTGCGCCCTGGCCGACGTCCCACGAATCGATGTGCCCGCCGAGGACGACGACCTGCTCGGGATGCTCGGAGCCGGGGATCTCGCCGATGACGTTCCCTGCCTGTACGTCGGGCTCCATGTGGGCGTCCATCTGGAGATGCACCTGGACGGAGCCCTCTTTCGCCAGGCGCTCGATCAGAAGTGCATCCTCAACGCTGATGGCGGCTGCTGGGATCTTCGGCTGGCTGGGATCGTAGCGAAGGGTGCCGGTATGCGGGACCTGCATCGCAAGGCCGGTGGCAGATCGCACGAGGACAGCGGCCGCACCCTTCGCTGCGGCGCGTGAAGGTCCTGCGGTGCGGTATACGGAGTTGACGCCGTAGCCGTGCCAGCCGGGGTTGTAGACGACGATCTTGCCCTTCACCTGATCTTCCGGCAGAGCATCGAGTTCCGCGAAGGTATGCACGAAGACGGCGGCCCCCGTGATGCCTTCCTTCGGCGTGCCGACGCTCATGCCGAGACCGAGCATGTGGAGCGGCTTGATGATGGTGCCTGCGTCACCCTTGTAGGTGATGGTGGCCGATTCCTCGCCGCGCACCCAGTGTGGCACCATGACGGGCTGAATCTGCACGTTCTGGAGCCCGGCCTTGCGCATCAGTTCGGCTCCCCACTCGACGGCGGTGTTGAGTTGCGGGCTTCCGCTAAGGCGTTTACCAATGTGGTCGGTCAGGTAGGTCAGGGCGGCGTAACCGTCGTTGTCGGCCATGGCCGCCTGGATAATCGTGTCAGCATTGGCCTTGTACTTCGCAGCCAGCGGGCCGGGAACGCCAGACAGCACCGTGGGCTGTTCTCCTGGGGCGCCCATCTGGGCTACGCCACTCTGAGCTGCAATCAGAGCGGCGGATGTCATCACTGCAGCAAAACGTCTCATGGCAAAGACTCTCCTTTGGAGGGACGACGGAAGAGCGGCTCCACAGATCTGCAGCTCGCAGAAGCCAGAAGATGATCGTGCCTGCAAACTGCACGTTGGGGTTTCCCAGATCCCATGCCGGGAGGACATTTTTGTCTCTTCCGCGTATTCCTTAGCCAACACCGGCAACCTTTAAAAATCTGGCTAAGGCATAACGAAGGCAGAGTCATATGGATGTCCGGCGTTATCTACAGACCAGGACAGCTCGACCTAACACGCCGGTAATCTGATCCTGTGCGGCAAGAGCGAGCTGAAAGTGAAGCCCTTCAAGGTTTCGCAGGTGATCGGCATACATCCAGGCGAGGTCGCGGGCCTTGCAGATATTCCAAAAGGCGAGCAGGCGGCCAGCTATGCCGGTATCCTGTGCGATCTGGCCAAGGATGCCGGTTGCAAGCACATTGAGCGCCCGCGGCATGACCGTGGCGAGGAGCTGGTTGACGGCCTGGTAGTCGGTGTACTGCGGGCTCGCGGTGGTGGGCCAGATGCCGCTCTGCCGGTTCGTCTCAATAAGCGCAAGCGCAAGGTCGTGATTGATGTGCGCATTCATCCCGGCGACAGCGAACTGGATGCGGTCGATGCCTGCACGGAAGCGTGACTCCATCAAAGCATCCCAAGCGTTGGGTGCGTCGTTGGAGTTATCGAGGAAGGCAGCGACTGCACGGAAGTAGAACCCGGCGAAGACGACGTCCAGCCGGTCGAGCCATGCGGTGTCCTTCCACCCGCCGTTGGGCGGACGCAGATCGACCTCTTCGGTGACCATGCGGTACAGGCGATTAAACCACTTCAGTCCGTCGTTGTCCGGCAGAGCACTGTCGATCCGATCCATCAGGGCCAGAACGCCATCGATGGTCTCGGGAGCTGCTTCGGTAACGATTCGATACAGTGCCTGATCGGCTGGCGCGGTGCTCATGCGAACAACTTCTCTCCCGGTAAAGGATGGGCTGAAGTATAGCGCAGCTGTTCCCTATACCGTGCTGGCACGGTAGCATCGAAAAGGAAGCTGGCTCGCAGGTTCGGGTCCGCAGTCATCGACTATGCAGACATTCTTCTTCCCTCGCCGGCTCCGTTCCTTTGCGCTTTCGTTCCTTCTCACAGTTCCCTTCTGCGCGCAGGCCCAGATGCTGGCCAGGCCTGGATGGGCTGGATTCGGAGTCGATCAGGGCCCATGGTGGAAGCACGCAGTCATCTACCGGGTTGATCCGCGCGCCTTCGGCGGGCTGCACGGGATTGCAGAGCACCTGGACTACATTCACTCGGTCGGCGTGGACGCGGTGCTGCTAACCTCGCTCAGCGGCGATGCGAAGCAGCCGATCGACGCTGCCTCCGGAACCATGGACGATTTCGAGGAGATCGTTCGCCGCGCCAGCCAGCAGAGCATTCGCGTGCTCGTGGAGCTGGACCCCAAGCAGGATCTGCAATCGGTGGCGCGGCTCTGGCTGGTACAGGGTGCTGCAGGCTTCTATGTTCCAGGCGCGAATGCAGAGCAGTTGGCGGTGGTGCGAAAAGTTGCGGGAAGTCTTGGCGGACAGCGGATTGTGATTGGCGATGCCGATATGTCCGGCGCGCAGAGCCGCAGCGGAGACGGGCCGCAGATGCTGGTGGACCGTGCCGCGGGAACGCAGGAGAAGTTCGAGGCTTCCCTGGTGCGGCCTGCGCTGGAGGCATCGCAGCCGTTCGCGGATCGCAGCGCGCTGCTGTTGCTGTCAGACGGGCCGAAGCTGAAGCGCAGCATGAGCCGTTACGGTGACGGAGCGCATAATATCGCCGTTGCGAAGGAAGTGGCTGCTCTGCTGCTGACCACTCGTGCGGGGGCGATGCTCTACTCCGGACAGGAGCTTGGGTTGGAGAATGCGGCTGAGGAGATATCCTTTGCGGTGCCCCAGAAGAAGGGCGAGCAACCGGCTCCGCTGACCGTGGCCGCAGAGAACGCCAGTCAGGACTCGCTGCTGAACTGGTATCGGCAGCTGAGCGCCCTGAGCCGCAGCAATCGCACGATCAGCTCGGGCGCGATCACAGTGCTGAACCATGACGATCAGAATGTGCTGGCGTGGGTACGTCGACCGGCGGCTGCTTCGCTGGCAAACCCGCCGATCGTGGTGGTCGAGAATCTTTCGGACCAGCCTGTGACAGTCTCGCTGAAGGCGGATATGCAGAGGCTGCATCTGCGCGGGAGTTTTCTACGCACAGTCCTGCGATCAGATAACGGCATGGGCGCCATGCATCTGGATGGGATGACGCTGGCTCCGCACATGGTCTTCCTTGGAGAGCTCAAATATTAGGTGGTGATCTCACCGCCCAGTAGAGTCTCCCAATGAACGTTCATACCGGGAGACTGAACGGCAGACCCTTTGCAACGGAACTGCTCTTCGATGAAGGGTCTACGCGCGGACCGACATCGAGTGATGGAAGATATTGTTCGGGTCATAGCGGCGCTTGACCTTCTGTAGAAACGGATAAAGCTTTTCTCCGTAATAGAGCTGAGGCCAGAACGGATAGGCGAGCATGTCCACATCGGGATAGTTGATGTAGCAGCCTTCGTACTGATGGCTGTGGTACGGAGTTCCCTTATACTTCGCATCGTTGGCGGGATCCGAGTACAGCTCTTCATAGAGGTCATGCATCCACTGCAGACGTGCAGCGTCGTCCGCCGGATTCATCCAGTAGGTTTGAAACTGCAGCTTCATGATGGATGCACGTTGAGACACGGCGGTCTGATGGGCAAGTTCGGGCCGGTTGGTAGCTCCGCCATAATTGTCGACGGCGACGATACCGCTCAGGTTTGCGCCTGGAATCTCTCGAGTGAGATGTTTGTAGAGCGTCCGGGCTTCGTATTTCGTGAAGTTCTGCTTCATGTAGCAGGACTTGTACTTTGCACGGATTCCTCCGCCGCCGCCTCCGCGCACCGTAGCCGAGTACCAGGACTGCCGGCTTATGTTGTGCGGTCCCGAGCAAGGAAGAGGCGAGCCGTCCGGCCCGGTGAGAACGTGTGCTGTACCGGTGTCAGAGCTGTGTCGGGACTCCACCGACTGCGGCTGTTCGACAACCGGCTTACAGGGCTGGAAGAGGTCGAGGAACTCATTCAGCACGCTGAGATCGTCGCAGGTTCCATCCGGATTACAAAACTGCGCGGAGATTCCGATGCGCCTCGAATTGCGATGAGAGAGGCCAAGGGCGGTAAAGAGTCCCCAGGTATCCGGATCCTTTGCACGGGTTTCCTGATAATGCCCGTAGGTGGTCATGATCGCTTCGAGCCGCTCAGGCGTCATCCCTTCCCAGGGGAAAGAGATGCGGGCATTCGCGACTTCTTTCGGAGCCTGCGGCAATTTGTCGAAATAGTATGTCGTCACGATACCGAAGTTATTGCCCCCGCCGCCGCGGCAGGCCCGGAACAGGTCCGGTTCGTGAGTGCTGTCCACCCGCCGCTTGATTACATGGCCTGAATGGTCGACCGTCAGAATATCAACCGCGGAGACCCAGTCCACGGTGAGGCCCTGCAGGCGGCTCAACACACCATATCCGCCACCGCAGATGTGACCTCCGGCGGCTACGCTGGTGCAGGAGGCGCCGGGGAGAGTAACCCCGGATTTGTAAAGTGAGTCGTAAGCATCTCCCATCCGGGTGCCGGCGCTGATCTTGTAGGCGTGTCCACTGCCCTCAGCGTTCGTATCGTTCACCTGCTTGACATCCAACAAGACACCGCCGGGATTGTTAGCGATGAAGTCTTCATAACAGTGGCCACTGGACCGAACGGTAGGCCGAAGGCCGGCTTTGACTGCCTTCTGAAGAGCCTCTGCGACATCGTCTGCACTCTGGCAAATCTCAATCCGACTCACGGACTCCGCTTCGGAGGCAGGCCAGCGAAGATTATTGCCCTTCCTCAGGCTTTGGAAGTTGGGATCATTCTGCAAAACGGTGGTCGACATACTTCTCCTAATCAAAGGCGAGCGGAGCCCGCAAAAGTACAGATCACATCTTAACAAAAGGACGAGCGTACGGGTCTGAAACCGCTGGCGAAGAACTCCCCCTTTTGGGATGATACGTGCCTGACGCAAATGCAGTCGATAAAGAAAGACCCGGGCGCGCTCTGCGCGAATGGCCCCTCTTAGCCGCGATGAAGCTGCGGCGAAGAGGAGGCACCCAGTGCATTGTCCCTTAGGATTTCGATGCTGCGGCCAGGACCTCGGCCAGGTGCCTGGGCCGGGCGGTAGTGTTCTGGGTGATCTGCTCGCAGCAGCTGAAGCCGTCCGAGACGATGATGGCCTGCGGGTTGTTGCGGACGGCGGGCAGCAGGACGCGTTCGCCGAGCTTCTGCGAGATCTCGTACTTGTCCTCTTCAAAGCCGAAGGGGCCGGCCATGCCGCAGCAGCCTGAGTCGAGCGCCTGCACCTCGGCCCCCGTGGCGCGGAGCAGTTGCAGCTCGGCGGTCATGCCGTGCTCGCCGATGCCAGTCATGGACTTGTGGTGGCAGTGACCGTGGACGACGATCTTGCCGTCGATTTTGGGCGGCTGGTAGTGCGGCGCGAACTTCACCAAAAACTCGCTGAGCAGATGGACCTGCGAGCGCAGCCTGGGAGCACGCGGATCGTCGGGGAAGAGGTTGCAGAGCTCGTCGCGGAAGACGGAGGCGCAGCTGGGTTCGAGCACCACGATGGGAGTTCCGGCCTCGATCTGCGGAGTGAGGGCGTCGAGGATCTTCTGCAGGTACTGCTTCGCGGTATCGAGCATGCCGAAGTCGTAGAGCGGACGACCGCAGCAGAGATGCCGATTGGGAAGGCTCACGCGAAACCCGGCATCGACCAGCACCTTATGAGCAGCGCGCATGGTCGCCGGGTGAAAGTAGTTGTTGAAGGTGTCCGCCCATAGAAACACGGCAGGAGCCTGAGCAGGCAGCGGATTGCGGCGGTCCTTGCGCCGCTGAGGGTCGCGGGCCAGACGCCGGTCAGGAGTGAACGGCCGCGAGAAGCGCGGAAACTGGCGGCTGGGGTGGATGTGCAGGACCTTCTTGATGATCGTCGAGATTCCGGGAGCGTTATTGATGGCGTTGACTATACCGGGAGCAATGGAGGCTAGGCGCGCCAAGCGATCGATGCGTCCAAAGGCGTAGTGGGCGAGCGGGCGGGAGTGATCCTCGTAATGGTGCGAGAGGAACTCCGCCTTGTAGGTGGCCATGTCGACAGACACGGGGCACTCGGACTTGCAGGCCTTGCAGGAGAGACAGAGGTCGAGCGATTCGCGCACCTGCTCGTTGGCCCAGTCGTTGGGAAGTACCTCCCGCTGCATCAGCTCCCACAACAGATGGGCGCGCCCGCGGGTGGAGTGCTGCTCTTCTCCCGTTGCCATGTAACTGGGACACATGGTACCGGCATCGGCCTTGCGGCAGGCGCCGACACCGACGCAGCGCAACGTGGCGCGAGCAAACGAGCCGTGGTCTTCCCTAAAGGCAAAGTGCGTCTTCGGCTCCCAAGGGTTGTAGTCCGCGCCCAGGCGCAGGTCTTCGTGGATCTCGTGGGGGTCGATCAGCTTGTTGGGATTCATGCGCAGGTCGGGGTCGAACAGGCGCTTGAACTGCCGGAAGGCATCCATCAGCTCCGGGCCGAACATCTTGGGCAGCAGGATGCCACGGGCCTGCCCGTCGCCGTGCTCGCCGGAGAGGGAGCCGCCGTGCGCGAGAGCGATGTCGGCTGCCTCATCCATAAACTGGCGAAAGTCGAGGATGCCTTTCTCGCTCTCAAGGTCGAAGCTGAGGCGCATGTGAACGCAGCCCTGGCCGAAGTGGCCGTACATCGGGCTGTAGTAGCCGTACTGCTGCATCAGCGCGTAGATAGCGCGCAGGTAGGAACCCAGCTGCGTCGGATCGACGGCGGCATCCTCCCAGCCCTCCCACCCGGTGCGCTCGTGGCCCGGAACGAAGGCCGTCGCGCCCAGACCGGATTCGCGGATCGCCCAGACGCGATGCGCCTGCTCGGGCGTGTAGATGCGGGCTTGGGTGATCTGCTGGAGTGCTTCAACGAGCTTGGCAGCGCGTTCGTCGGCCTCTGCCTGCGAGTTTCCGCCAAACTCGGCCAGCAGAAAACCCCGGCCTTCAGGGAGCAGCGGTATGTCGTCGAGCGCCTTCTGCTTGCTGCGCAACGAGTCCAGAAGAAGGCCATCCATGCCTTCGAGCCCGATGGGCTTGTGGGTCAGGACGAGCGGCACGTGCTCGGCGGCGATGAAGACGTCTTCGAAACCCACGCCGACCAGCGTGCGGAACTGCGGAGATTCAACCAGGTTGAGGGTAGCCCCAAGGATTACAGCGCAGGTGCCTTCACTACCCACAAGGGCACGAGCGACGTTGAAGTGGTTCTCCGGAAGCAGCTCGTCGAGATTGTAGCCGGAGACACGGCGCGGGATATTGGGGAACTTCTCCCGAACCAGACCGGCATAGTTATCGCGAAGCTGCTTGAGGCCGGCGTAGATTTCGCCCACACGTCCGCCGGCGGCGATCTTCCGATTCAGCTCGTCTTCGGTGGTGGGGCCCACGGTGAGGCGGGTTCCGTCGTAGAGCAGGATGTCGAGCGCCTGGATATTGTCGACCGTCTTGCCGCCCATCAGGGCGTGCACCCCGCAGGAGTTGTTGCCGATCATGCCTCCAATGGTGCAGCGGCTATGAGTAGCGGGATCCGGGGCGTAAGTAAGCGCAAACTTCTCCGCCGCCTCGCGCACACGGTCGAGCACGATTCCGGGCTGCACGTGCACTGTGCGGCTAGCGGGATCGACTGGCCCCATCTTGTTCATGTACTTCGAAAAGTCGAGGATGACCGCGGCGTTGGTTCCCTGCCCTGCCAGCGACGTCCCGCCGCCGCGCGAAAGCACCGGAGCGTTGAATTGACGGCAGACGGCAACCGTAGCGATGACGTCGTCCTCATCCAGCGGAATGACCAGCCCGATAGGGATATGCCGGTAGTTCGAGGCGTCCGTCGCGTACAGGGCGCGAGATGCCTGGTCAAAACGCACCTCTCCCCTGACCTTTTGCCGCAGAGCCTGTTCAAGCTGTGCGACGGAGGGGAAGGTGTCGTGGGCACGTTCGTGCGAACTGGGCAGAAGGACGAAGGGAGAGGCGGCTGGGGTCGTGGTGGACAACGGGTCTGTACTCTTTCGTCGGGCCGTCGCCGCGACGCCTTGGTCGGATGGCTAAGACCTTGTATTAGCTGTCATCTTAAAGATAGCTTGAGCATTGCCGCTGTCGAAGCTGAGATCGAGTGGACTCCTGCCATTTTTCGCGGGCATGCGCAGCCGGGTGATGAACTCATAAAATGACCCCGGCACCTCGCGGGAGATGCTGGTGCCATCGGCGGTACGGAAGCTACGCTGTATCCGGGTTGCATTCAGGGCCGTCTGGCGGACGCGACCCGATTGTGAAGTCTCAACCGTCTCCTTGATAGGCATATGCAACGCCTTCAACTCGGCAGCGAGCGCATCCACATCCGAAACGCGGTCGGTGGCATGGTTGAAGGCATTCCCTTCCGTCGAAATCCAGGCCATCTCCGACGATTCAGCCAGAAGCGCCTGGTAGTCGGCAAGTGCCGGTTCGGCATGTTGGCGATCGAACGCGGAAACAAGCACGGGAAGCAGACTCTGTGCCTCCTCGAGCGAAAGAGAGCCGGTCGCTTCCAAAGCCTTAAGCAGCGCGGCCGCTTCGGGAGTAATGGGGTCAACCGAAGTGGCCGTCACACGACGAACAGCCTGCTGAAAGCCATGCGAGAAGCGCTCCGGGTGCAATTCGCTGATAAAGAACTGCGCAATATCTTCCGGATAATCGGTCTGAGCATGGGAGCGCCCGGTCATGCGGAGACGCTCGAGCGGATAGACGCCGTTGAGACGATACCCAAGCGGACGCAGAATCCGGGTAATCGCTTCCTGCCCGGCGGGCAGCGAGCCCATCCCTTCCATAGCCACCGTCCGGACAGCGCCGTGATCGTGCATGATGGTGCGCTTGTGGTCGAGGCAGTACTGCACATACTTCTCCGCCGACGGAACCCGCCGGATCAGATCTTCGAACAGCAGCATGTTGAGCGCCTGAGCGACAACAGCACGCGAGACATGAGGACCCGGGTCCGACACAAGATCAGGATGGACGGTAAGCACTCGGAACAGACGATCGGTGCGGTCACTGCCGAGAATGGGAGAAAGAAGTTGATAGAGGATGCCATCTTTAGCTTGCATGGTCTGTCTCCTGGTTCTGCTAGCTCAGATGCTCAGAACGCTGCAACATCATAACCCCGTTATTTGTTGTGGCGATAAACGCCCATTGTCAAGCCAGGTTACCTGCGGTTGCCATCGGAAGTGGTTTACCTTCAGGCAGGTAGATGTGGCTGACCCGACGAAGCCCGCGCAGGCTATTGCCAAGAAAAATATCGTCAGCCCGCTCAAGATCGCGTACGGTGAGGACCGCCTCCGCGGCTCCCGACCGGGTGCCAAGGATGTGCCGCCGGAGAACTCCAGGCAGAACCCCGGATCCCAGCGGAGGCGTGAGCAGATGCCCTCCCCGGGCAACAAAAACTGTACTGATGGCCCCCTCCGTCAGCTCGCCTCGCTCGTTCAGAAACAGGACCTCATCCAGTTCGTCAGCTCGGGCCTGCGCGTACTCCTGATCATAAAGCTCCCTGAGGGTCGTCTTGTGGCGCAACATCAGATCATTGGAGCAGGTGCGACGCGCCGAGATGCGGACCCTCAGCGGCCCGGCATCCGGGCTGAAACCAGCATGGGTCAGACTGATGCCCCCGCCTGCATCAAGAAGAAGACGCACGCGCTGACACTGGCCGACAGGGAACGAACCCTCCAGTGCGCCAAGCTGCGACTCAATTGCCTCGCGGTCATACGGAAAGTCAAAGTATGCGGCCGACGAGCCGAGCCGATCCAGGTGAAACGGAAGCAGCGTCAGGCCCCGCCCGTCGAAGAGCACCGTCTCAATCAGCTGAAAGGGCCTCACGGAGCGGGTAAGGAACTGCGTCTTCAGCTGGCACTCGCGAAACTCCGACGCAGGCTCGGAGTCGGCGACAATGCCGCCGCCGACCCCCATTCTGGCGGTGCCGTCCCGCAACACCAGCGTGCGGATCGCCACATTGAAGGTTGCATCTCCTGCGGGGGTGATGTGCCCGATGGCTCCTGTATAGACGCCGCGCGGCTGCCGCTCGAGTTCGCGGATGATCTGCATAGTGCGAAGCTTGGGGGCCCCGGTGATGGAGCCTGAGGGGAAGATGGACCGCATGACATCTCCGAAGGTCGTGCCCGGATTGAGCTCGCCCGAGATGGTAGAGGTCATCTGCAGCAGCGTACGATAGCGCTCGATCGAGAATATGTCCTCAACCCGCACGGAGCCCATCCGGCAGATCCGGCCTAGATCATTGCGCAGAAGATCGACAATCATAATGTGCTCGCTGCGGTTCTTCTCATCCGATCTAAGACGCATCGCCTGCTGATCGTCTTCCTCGAGATCAAGCCCCCGCGGAATGGTTCCTTTCATGGGCCGGGTACGGATGCGGCCATCCCGGATGCGGAAGAAGAGCTCCGGAGAGAGCGAGAGAATGTGCTGATCGCCGACATGCAGCAGGGCACTGTAAGCAACGGGTTGTGACACGGAAAGCACCGCGAAAGCCGCGGCGGGATCATGAGAATTCGTGACCCTGACCGAGTCCGTGAAATTGACCTGGTAGGTATCCCCAGCCTCAATGTAGCGCTGGATCGCCTCGATCTTCGCCTCGTATTCCGCAGCGGTAATCTCCATGCCCGCGTCCGCGGCAAAACGCTCAGGCTCCGGTACCGCAGCCGTCTTCGGCGGTGCGGGGCCAACGAACCGTGCCTCCTGGTGGTCGAAGACGAACGGTGACGCGTAAGCACCGAACCAGGCCAGAGGGAGAGTGTCTTGCACATCTGCTCGAGATGCGGCAGCTTCCCTCAGCTTAGGCTCCAGCAGATAGCCGCACTCGTAGCTCAGATATCCGGCGAGATGAAGCCCGCGACGACGGCTCGCTTCCATCCACGCAAAAAGTGCGTCCAGCTCCGCCTCTGAATTCGCCCCGAAGACCTCCACCGGATTGAGAAACAGATAACTGTGGCGGTTCTGCGCGTCAAACCGCGATGTCTCCAGCAGCACGGCATCCTGCGAGTGTGCCGCAAGCGTGCGGAGATACGCCGGAAGTGGAGTCCACCGGAACATGAGGGTAAAGATGATTGTTTCATGTCGACGGCGGCCAACCTACTCGGTCGAAAGGCCGTACTTTTCCATGCGATAGATCAGGGTGCGACGGCTGATATCGAGATACTTGGCGGCCTTGGTCTGGTTACCCTTCGCCTGCTCCAGCGCGCGAAGGATCAGCTCGCGCTCCACCGCCTCGAGGCTGACACCCTCCTCCGGCAACTCAATCCAGAAGGCCGAGTTGTCCGGTGGTACGCGGCGAATCTCTTCAGGAAGATCGGACTCGGTGACGAGATTCGAGGAGCTGAGCACCAGCATCCGCTCCAGAACATTCTCCAACTCGCGAACGTTTCCTGGCCACCGGTAACGCGTGAGGTGCTGGATAACCCCGGGAGTGAGTTCAACATCGGGCATACCATGCCGTTCCTTCGCCTTCTGGAACAGATGCCGGACCAGCTCCGGAATGTCTTCGCGACGCTCGCGCAGCGGAGGAAGCAGCAGGGGCACGACCGCCAGGCGATAATACAGGTCCTCGCGGAAGGTCTGGTCTTCGATCATGGCCTGAAGGTTGCGATGCGTGGCGGCGACCACGCGAACATCGACCTTCTGGACCTCCGTCGCGCCGATCTTTGCGATCTCGCCCTCCTGCAGGACGCGCAGCAGCTTCACCTGTGCGTCAAGCGGAAGCTCACCCACCTCATCGAGAAAGAGCGTGCCTCCATTAGCCAGCTCGATCTTGCCGGGCTTGGTGGTCAGCGCCCCGGTGAACGAACCCCGTGTGTAGCCGAACAGTTCCGACTCAACCAGTTCCTTCGGAATAGAGCCGCAGTTGATCGTGATGAAAGGATGGTTCTTGCGCGGGCTGTTGTGGTGAATTGCACGCGCGAGCAGCTCTTTGCCGGTTCCGGTCTCACCCTGGATGAGCACCGTCGTGTCGCGCTGGGCGACGCGCGAGGCCTGGTCAAGCACACGTAAAAGGCTCTTTGCCCGCCCGATAATACTCTCAAAACCGTACCGCTGGTCCAGGACCGATCGCAGGTTCCGCACCTCTTCGATCAGGTTCTGGCGCTCCATCGCGCGATGCACGACAAGAACAAGTTCTTCGAAATCGAGCGGCTTGGTGACATAGTCATAGGCGCCCAGTTTCATTGCTTCCACCGCAGTCTCAACGGTGCCGAAGGCGGTCACGATGATAAGGGTGGGCTGAATATCGTCTGCAGCGATGCGGCGCATCAACTCAAGTCCGCTGGTCGGCATCTTCAGATCGCTGATCACAAGCTGAGGGTGCGACTGGCGGATACGCTCATGCGCCTCCGCACCGTCGGCAGCGAGAATCACCTCGTAGCCTGCCTCTTCCAGCTGCATCTTCATCACACTGCGCAGGCTGCTGTCATCGTCAACAACGAGAATCCGCTTCGGGCTCACACGGCACCTGCCATCTTGCGGCTGCGCGTCAGAGGAAGCTCGAGCCGGAAGGTCATGCCCTTATCTGGATTATTTTCAGCATGCAGTAGCCCGCCATGCTGCTCAACAATATTGGCCGCCACAGCCAGTCCCAGACCGGTACCGCTCTCCTTGGTCGTGAAGAATGGCTCGAACATGCGCTCAAGCTCCGACGGGGACATGCCGGGCCCCTGGTCGCAGACCTCCACGCAGAGGTCCCCGTCGTGGACGTAGGCTCTCACAATGACGCGCCCGCTCACGGGGCTGGCCTGGATCGCATTCAGCACCACATTAAGGAGGACCTGCTTCATCTGCTCTGCGTCGCACTCCACCAGCGGAAGATGCACCGGCAGATCATCGATGATCGTGACCTGTTGCCGCAGCGCAGCGTGCCGGGCAAGAACCGTGACCGACTGCACCAGAGCGCAGGGATCGACGCGTTGATATCGCGGCAAGCGAGGGCGGGCGAAGTCGAGGAAGTTGGTCAGCAGCTTGTTGAGGCGCTGCGACTCCTTCTCGAGGATCCCAAGGCACTCCTGCTTGTTATCCGGCGAGGCATTGCCGCGCTTCAGAATCCCCGCCGCGCCGGAGATGCTGGCAAGAGGATTACGGATCTCGTGCGCGAGACTGGCGGCAAGCTGCCCGGCTGCCGAAAGCCGCTCGGTGCGCTTCATCTTCTCTACGTTTTCGCGCAATTCGGTATAGACGCCCTCAAGCTCGCGCTTGGTCGATTCGACGCGAAGACGCTGCACACGTTCGCGATCGGCCAGCAGGCCCGCGATAATGCCCGCGCTGCCAAAAATTGCCAGCTCCAACAGTTGGTCGGAGGCGTCGATCGGCCAGCGCATCCAATGACGGACAATGATCGGAGATTCAACCAGAACACCAAAGATGAGCGCCTTGGTAGCGCCGCGCCAGCCAAACAGCATTCCCGCCATCATGAACGGCAGAAAATTGAGATGATGCAAAACGTTATGGAGAGCGATGGCCCGCGGTGAGGTGAACCAGGTGGTCAGCGCCACGGCCACGATCATGATCGCGATCGCAGCAGCCTTGACGCGCGGTCTGCGCAGAAATCTCAAGGACCTGGATGCTTGCCCCATCTCGCTATTTTCCCATGCGGCCGCATGCGCCTGCTCCAGCAGGGGCGGAAGGCGCGTCACCGTCACGGTTGAAGAGAACCAGGTATGCATCCGCCCGAGGAAGATGCAATCCTCCTTCCATCCTTGGAACTGCCCTTGCCCAAGAAGAATCAAGACGCAGCTTGCAAACGTGGACCATACGGGACAGGAAGCGGCTACGGACTGTACCAAATGGTACGATCGGCCCTCGAAAGCCATGCTTTTGCTGGCTTTACTTTGGCCTTCCGATTGCACCTTCCGCTGAATGTGTACCAGCGATGGCTTCCAATCGTACTTTTACTCTCGTTGCGTCCAGCGGCGGCCCAGGTAGCCGCGCCGCCGGCTGACGCTCTGCCGCAGGCTCCGGCGCCGAACCAGCCTCCAGCCCCAACGCCAACCGAGCAGGCCACTGCCATTCCACTTACCCTGGATGAAGCCCTGGCGATGGCCAACAAGAACAGCCCCCGCCTGCATGCGGCCAATGCTCTGCTGGCGCGCGCTACCGCAGCGACGCAGACGGCTCGCGCCTACACCAACCCCCAGGCGGAATACTTCATTGGCAATCAGAGCGCGCGTCCTGTCAAAACCCCCGGAACTCCAGGCCTGCTCCAGCACTACGCGGGCTATCAGACCATCGAGATGCCGCATGAGCGCGCAACCCGGCGCGAGGTTGCAGACCTCGGCAGGACCATCCAGAGCTACGACCGCGACACCGAACAGCTCTCCGTTACCTCGAACGTCAAGCATGCCTTCTACGAAGCCCTGCGCTGGAAGCATGAGGTGGGGCATGCGCGAGAGAACCTGGCACTGGTGCAGGACCTCCGCAACCGCGTGGAAGTCGAGGTCCGCGTCGGCGAAAAGGGCCGCCTCGAATTGACGCGCGCCGAGGCCGAGCTCGCTCGCGCCAACTTTGGAGTAAGAAGCGCACAGATAAACCTCGTGGATGCCGTCGCTTCTCTTCGTGCCGTCATCGCCGCGCCTCCGGATATCGCCATCGACCCGCGAGGAGATCTCGAACCCCCGGTGCACCTGGGGCCACTCGACGAGCTGCGCGCAATCGTTCTCAAAAACCATCCTGTCATCGCCGGGGCAAATGTGGCGATCGAGCAGGCCGATGTTGAGCTTGAACATCAGAAGGCATTGCGCGTTCCCCAGCCGACGTTCTACGGAGAGTGGGAGCGACAGCCCGACCTTACCTTCTGGCGCGTGGGCGTTACGGTCCCCGTCCCCTTGTGGGACCGTCGCAAGGGCCAGATTGCCGATGCGACCGCGACGATTCGACAGGCATCCGCAGTTCGCAATCAACGACAGCTGGAACTGACGGCCGCCCTGGAACGCGCCTACGAGAGCTATCAGCTCGCCGACCAGCAGACTAGATCGCTCGAGGCAGGATCCTTGCGCGAAGCCGAGAGCGCCGTTGAGGCCGCGAGAAACGCCTACAAGTTCGGCGAGCGCGGCATCGTCGAGGTGCTGGACGCACAACGCGTGCTCCAGACAGTTCGCGGAGACCTGCTCGATGCCCAGTTTGCGCGTCAATCGGCCCTCATCGACCTTGAAGAACTTGGCGTAGTCGCCACAGGAGAAAAGCATTGAAGATCGTGAAACGGAAAAGCTCCCTGGCTGGCTGCGCGCTGGCGTCGATTGCTGTCCTTCTATTGGCGGCCGGTGGTTGCAAGAAGAAAACCGCTCCTGCCGAAGCTGCTGTCCAGGAGGATGCGACTGTTATTACCGTCACCCCAGACCTGGCAAAGCAGCTCTCGATCGGAGAACCGAAGATCGAAGAGGTTGCCGGCTCGCTCCAGGTTGCTGCCCGCATCGATACCGATGCCAGTCGCATCGCACGCATCGGCTCTCCCGTCGCAGGACGCATCATCAAGCTCCTCGTGCTGGAAGGACAGTATGTTCGCCGCGGAGAATCGCTGGCCACGCTGCACAGCACCGATCTGTCGGACACGCAATTTTCCTTTATCAAAGCCAATTCGCAGGAGAATCTGGCCCGACAGGCTACGGAACGCGCTGAACAGCTTGTGAAGGCCGACGTGATGGGCCGCGCAGAGCTGGAGCGACGTCGTGCCGAGCTGCTCCAGGCATCCACCGAGGCCCAGGCGTTCCGCACGCAGCTGGGCGTCCTCGGCATGTCAGATGCCGCCATTCGCAAACTAGAAACCACCCGGAAGCTCAACGCCGACTATCCCATCATCTCGACCATCAGCGGAACCGTGCTTGAGCGCAAGGTCACCATCGGACAAATCGTGCAGCCCGCAGAGATCGCCTTCATGGTCGCCGATCTTTCCAACGTGTGGGTCATCGCGGACGTTCCGGAACAGAGCGCCGGCAAGCTGCACAAGGGGATGGAGGTCATCGTCAAAATCCCAGCCCTCCCCGAGCAGGAGATTCACGGCAAGCTCTCCTACGTCTCGCCCATCGTCGACCCCGGCACGCGAACCGTGCAGGTGCGCATGGACCTGCCCAATCCCAAGGGCATCTACAAGCCTGCAATGCTCGCGGGCTTGACCTTTGTCGATGCCTCCGAGCGCAAGAACACGATTCCGTCCACCGCTGTCGTGCGCGAAGAGAACAAGGACTATGTCTTCGTACAGATTGGACCCGCGAAATTCATGCTGCGCGAAGTCTCGCTCGGCCTGGAAGACGGCGATAGGCGCGTGCTGGAGAGCGGTGTAAGCCCTGGAGAGAAGATCGTTCTCGACGGAGCCTTCCACCTCAATAATCAGCGCAAGCAGAACGCCATCAAGGGAGGCGAATAGCAATGCTGCAGTCCATCGTTCACGGTGCGCTGAAGCATCGCCTCGTACTCATCGTCGTCGCCATCGCACTCGTGGGGTTCGGCATCAACGCCGCTCAGCATCTCTCCGTCGATGCCTTCCCCGATGTCACCAATGTTCAGGTGCAGATTGCGACAGAGGCACCGGGCAAGTCGCCGGAAGAGGTGGAACGCTTTATCACCATTCCCGTCGAGATCGCCATGACCGGTCTGCCCGGCATGACTGACATGCGCTCGCTGAACAAGCCCGGACTTTCGCTGATTACGCTGGTCTTCGAAGATGGTCGCAGCCTCTATCTCGAGCGCCAGATGGTCTCCGAGCGACTCAACGAGCTTCGCGAGCGCATGCCCGAGGGCGTCACCCCGGTTCTGGGACCGATTACCAATGCGCTCGGTGAGGTCTACCAGTACACGCTCGAGCGTCCCGACGACGGCAAACGCCCCCTGACGAAAGAAGAACTGGTCGAGCGCCGCACCGTGCAGGACTGGGTCGTTCGCCCGCTGCTGCGCTCCATCCCCGGCGTCGCTGAGATCAACTCCACCGGCGGCTATGTCAAGCAATACGAGACGCTCGTCGATCCGCAGAAGCTGCGCTACTACCACCTGACGATCCAGGATGTCACCAACGCGTTGGCGCGAAATAACGCCAATGCAGGCGGTGGCATCCTGCCGCAACACGCAGAACAGTACCTGATCCGATCCGTCGGCCTGATCCGCGACCTCGATGACATCCGCGGGATCGTCCTCAAAGAGACGGGCGGGACGCCAATCTACATTCGCGACGTGGCGGACGTGCGCATGGGAACCGCTGTGCGCTACGGCGCCATGATCAAGAACGGCTATACCGAAGCAACCGGCGGAGTCGTTCTGATGATGACCGGGGGCAACGCAAAAGAGATTGTCAGCCGGGTAAAGGAGCGCGTCGCCGAGATCAACTCCAGGCACATGATCCCCGGCGGCCTGCAGATCAAGCCCTACTATGACCGCTCCAAGCTGGTAGATGCCGCTATCGATACCGTGACCGAGGTCCTGGGTGAGGGTATCGTCTTTGTCATCATCGTGCTCGTCCTGTTCCTGGGTGATATCCGCTCCAGCCTGATCGTCAGTTCCACCCTGCTGGTGACACCCCTGCTGACCTTCCTTGTGATGAACAAGATCGGGCTTACGGCAAACCTGATGTCCCTCGGAGGACTCGCAATCGCCATCGGCCTGATGGTCGACGGGTCGGTCGTCGTGGTGGAAAACGTCTTCGCCAAGCTGAGCCATGCGCGACACCATGGGCACGAGGTCAGCTCCGTCCAGGGCAAGATGCATATCGTGCTGGACGCCGTAGGCGAAGTCGCTACTCCCGTGCTGTTCGGCGTCACCATCATCATCCTCGTCTTCCTTCCCTTGATGACGCTCGAAGGCATGGAAGGCAAGATGTTTGCCCCGCTGGCCTACACCATCGCCATTGCGCTTGGCATCTCGCTGCTGCTTTCCCTCACGCTGTCGCCTATCCTTTGCAGCTACATGCTTCGTGGAGGCTCGGAGGAAGATACCTGGTTTGTGCGCCGCCTGCGCAGGCCTTATAACGCACTGTTTCAGTGGGCAATGACGCACCGGAAGACCACCGTGCTGTCGGTCATTGCGCTCTTTATCTTCGCGCTCTGCCTCTTCCCCTTCCTGGGAACTGCCTTCATTCCGGAGATGGCAGAAGGAACGTTGTCGCCGAATGCGGATCGCGTTCCCAACATCTCCCTCGATGAATCGCTCAAGATGGAGATGGCGATGCAGAAGACCATGCTCACTGTTCCTGGCGTCGATAACGTCGTATCGCGCGTTGGCCGCGGCGAATCTCCTGCAGATCCCGCCGGACCAAACGAAGCCGACGTGCTGGCATCGCTGACCCCCATCGAGGATCGTCCGCGCGATCGCACCCAGGAGAAGATTGCCAACGAGATGCGCGAGAAGCTGGCTTCCATCCCCGGTATCAACCTGGTGATGTCGCAGCCCATCTCGGACCGCGTCGATGAGATGGTCTCTGGTGTACGTGCCGACGTCGCCGTCATGCTGTATGGCGATGATCTCGATGTGCTGGTGGAAAAGGCACGCGAGATCGCCCGCGTCGCAAACACCATCCAGGGCACGCAGGATACGCGTGTCGACCGTGTGGGAGGCCAGCAATACCTCAACATCGCCATCGACAGGCGTGCCATCGCTCGCTATGGCTTGAATGCTGCCGACGTCAACGACGTGATCGAAACCGCCATCGCCGGCAAGGCCGCAACCGAAATCTACGAAGGCGAACGGCGCTTCGAAGCCGTGGTTCGTCTCCCGCAGCCGCTCCGCGACAGTGTTCCCGAGATCAAGGAACTGCAGATCAGCTCACCCGACGGTCCGCTCATTCCTCTCGATAACCTCGCCAAAATCGAAGTTCGGGAAGGCCCGGCACTCATCAATCGCAGCATGGGCAAGCGTCGTATTGTGGTCGGCGTCAATGTCCAGGACCGCGACCTCGGCGGCTTTGTCGCAGAGTTGCAGCAGAAGGTCGATAAACAGGTGAAGCTGCCCCCCGGCTACTACATCGAGTGGGGCGGCCAGTTCCACAACATGCAGCGCGCCATGCATCACCTGATGATCATTGTGCCCATCACGATCGCAGCTATCTTCTTCCTGCTCTTCGTGCTGTTCCAATCGGTGCGCTTCGCCGCACTGATCATCACCGTGCTTCCCCTGGCCTCCATCGGCGGCGTCATCGGGCTCTTTGTCTCCGGAGAGTATCTATCGGTTCCCGCATCGGTCGGATTCATCGCGCTCTGGGGCATCGCCGTGCTCAACGGAGTTGTGCTCGTCTCCTACATCCGCAAGCTGAGAGCCGAAGGAGTCCCGCAGGAAGAGGCGATTCGTGAGGGTGCTCGCCTCCGCTTCCGCCCCGTCATGATGACCGCCACCGTGGCCGCTCTTGGCCTGGTTCCCTTCCTGTTCGCACGCGGAGCAGGTTCGGAGATTCAGCGTCCCCTGGCCATCGTGGTCATCGGAGGGTTGTTGAGCTCAACCCTGCTCACGTTGATTCTCTTGCCCGTGGTCTACGCAACCTTCGAAGGCAAACAGCGGGACGTTTAACGTCCCGCTGCTTCGCCCGGCGGCGCCCTACCTGCCGCCTGCGTAGTCTTTGTACGCTGGCAAATTCATATCTGGCAGGCTGGTCGCCTGCATAGCCGCTCTCATGATCGCGCGTGACATCACCGTCGCCGCAATCGCTCCTATGGCCGACACATCGGCCTTTACCCTCACCACTCCCGTGGACATCGCAAAGATCGTGTCGCCGTCAGCCATCGTGTGGACCGGGTTGATCGCACGCGCATAGCCGTCATGGGCCATCTGGGCGATCTTCGTCATCTCGGTCTTCGTGAACGGAGCATTGGTCGCCACAATCCCGATGGTTGTATTTGCGCCGTTCTCCATAACGACGCGATAGCCCTTCAGGATCTCTGCCATCGAATCGCGATAGCCCTTGTTGTCTGCCGTCCGCGCCCCCGCAACAATCCTGCCCGAGTGCGGATCGATCACATCGCCAACAGCATTGACAGCAACAATGGCCCCCACAACAATGCCGGTGTCGCCCACCTTCACGCTCGCCGTGCCCAGGCCGGACTTCATAGCAAACTTCGGTCCGAACATCTTGCCCACCGTGGCTCCCGCCCCTGCGCCAACGTTGCCCTCTGCGACTGGTCCCGTTGTCGCAGCCACACAGGCCTTGTAGCCATGCTCCTCTCCGGGACGAATCCTGAAGTCGCCTACACCCAGGTCCATCAGGATCGCGGCAGGAACGATGGGAACGACTCCCTTGCCGATCTTGTAACCAAGGTTGTGCTCTTCAAGCCAGCGGACTACCCCGGTGGCGGCGGCAAGTCCATACGCGCTTCCCCCCGAGAGCAAAATCGCCTGCACCTGCTGAACCGTGTTGATGGGCGAGAGCAAATCTGTCTCGCGCGTTCCAGGAGCCGATCCACGCACGTCCACTCCTGCAGTCGCACCCTTCTCGCATATCACGACCGTGCAGCCCGTCGGGCGCTCCGTCAGCGTGTGATGCCCCACCTTCAGGCCCGGCACATCGGTGATCGATCCACCTTCGGGAAGAGAACCGGGCTCCTTCGTGGCCGCGAACGCAGTCTCAATCGGCAGTGCAGCCGCTATGGGCAGCCCCAGCAGGTTCCGGGTAAACTCACGACGCTTCATGTTTGACCTCTTCATCTTCTAGGAAACCGCCTCTTCTGAAGCCGTAACGAGCGCGGGTGCGAAGATGCGAAACCCGATCATCACGACAGCCGCTATCGCAATGCCGATAGCCGGCGGTGAAACGACTCCAACACCAGCGCCGCCGCTAAAATGCATCACGAGCACGGTCCCCAACAGTGCCGCCACAATGCTGCTCAGCGCTGCGGGAGCAAGCACGCGTCTGCTGTACAGGCCGCCCAGGACCGGAACAAACAACGCAACCGCGATCAAACCATAGAAGATGGAAACCGCCTGGATGATCGACGGCAAAACAGTCGCAAGCAAAATTCCCGCAATGCCTGCGCATACCGATGTCAGACGACTGATCCACAACATCTTCTGCTGCGATGCTGCCGGATTCACAAACGTCTTGTACAGATCGACGGCCAGCGAGGTCGAAAGCATGAAGAGAATGGCGTCGGTCGCGCTCAACTCCGCCGAGAAGATCGAAGCCAGCGTCCATATGCCGAGCCACTCGGGCAGCAGCACCTTCATCGCAGATGGGAGTGCAAGCTCCGGGTTGCCCAGGTGGGGCATCGCCGCCAATGCGCAAAGACCAAGCACAGGTGGCACAAATGCAAAGATCGCCTGCCCGATGGCGTTGAGCGTCACCCCGGCGCGCACTGCCCTGACACTCTCCGCTCCATAAACCTTCTGCACCAGGCCCGGCGAGATCATGAACGACGGCACAAGAATGGCGATCCACGCGAGCAGTTGCCTCGATCCAGCCCCCGTCATGCTGAAGAGAGCAGACGTCCGCGCCGAGCTTGCCGTATGGGCGAGCACTAACTCGTGCACATGCGACCATCCGCCCAGCGCACCGAGCGCAAACGGAACGGCCAGCAGAAGCCCGGACATCGTCACCGCAAGCTCGAACATGTTTACAAATGAAGACGACACCATGCCGCCTGCCGTGCAGTAGACAATCGCAACCAGGCCACCGATCACGCAGCCCTGCCACTTGGGAATCCCCGCGACAGTGTTGAGGATCCACGAGATGGCAATCAACTGGCCTGCAAGAATGGCAAGCGCGCCGAACCAGAAGAGCACGGCAATGACCGCCTTGACTGCCTTGCTGTAACGAAACTCGAGGTAATCCTGCAGGGTCGCGAGATCATGCTTCTTCGCAATCGTCCATAACTTCGGCCCAAGGAACTGCGCCAGCAGAAAGCATCCAATCGACGCCGAACCCACCCACCACCACGCTGACATTCCCAGGCGATAGCCCAGCCCCGTGGCCCCCACAGTCGAGCCTGCTCCGATGTTCGCTGCCAGGAACGTCGCGAAGATGCGGCCTGCCCCCAGGCTCCGACCGGCGACAAGGAAGTCCGTCGAGCTCTTTACACTTCGGCTCATCACAACGCCCAGCACCATCAGAAAGATGGAGTAGAGCACCAGTGCGATGAGATAGACGTTCATTCCTTCGTTTCCCTTCTTCCCGTCCGTCCAACAGTATCGCAGTCAGCCACCGGTCCTTGCCGGTGGTTTGCTCCATCGCAACTAGAAACCATACTTGAACGCCAATTGCACCACCCGCGAGTCATTGCCGACAGTTGACGTGATGCGACCGAAGGTAGACGTTCCGTACGTCAGCCCCGGTTGAGCGAAGTGGGCCTCGTTGAAGACGTTGAAGACCTCAAAGCGAAAGTCCGCGTGCTGCGTCTCGGTGATCCGGAAGATCTTGAAGATGGAGGCGTCCAGTGTGTTGAATCCCGGCCCCACCACTGCGCCGCGCGACTCATTGCCTGACCTGCTGTTGTCTACCCGGCTGCCCATCTTTGGAAGCGAGAAGCAGGCTGTGTCGAAGAACGTTGCACCGGTGCCGACATCCCTCTTCGCGTAGTCATTGGGGTTGCACGTCCTATCAGGCCTAAAGGTCAGCGATTGCGCGGTCGTCGACGAGTTCACTACCGTAAACGGATTTCCCGACTGCGCCTGGAAGATACCGTTGATCTGCCAGCCCCCGACTAACAGGCGTTCCGCCCCCGGCCTGCCCAAGAAGCGCGGAAGCTCGTAGCCGAAGCTGAGCACAAAACGGTTGCGCGTGTCGAACAGCGAGTTCCCACGCTCGCGCTCCATCGCACGATCGATGGAGGCCTGATCGCCGATAGTGACGGGCAGAACCGCCCGCGCATCATTGCCAATGTTAAGGCCGGAGACATCGTCGATCGAACGGCTCCAGGTGTAAGCCGCCGTGGCCGTAGCACGATGCCAGCTACGCAGCGTCCACTGGGCCTGCAGCGAGTCATACCAGCTTCTGGCCGCTGAAAACGTCGGACGCGTCAGTCCCAGCGCAGGAAACACGGCCCGCGTTCCCGCCGTGTAGGCATTGATCGCGGAGTTCGACGGAACCACATTGGTGGGATTCACCTCGATGAAGACCGGAAGCTGGCTTGCTCGCGTTCCGACATAACCAAGCTCGAATCCCATCTCTGTCGTGAACTGGTGCTCGATGCCGAGGTTGTAGTGCTGAACCCGCGGAGCCTTGTAGGAGTGTGGCAGGCCCCATCCAATGAACGTCAGGCCGGGAGGAAAACCGACTGCTCCCGTTTGCACTCCGCGGTACGGATCCGAGAACCACGCGGAGCTTGCTGCGCTGCCCGGCCTCTGGTAGAAATCGATCTCCTGGAGCGGCTGGAAGGGCGGCGCCAGCGTGCCGTTCTGGAAGAAGTCCCCCTGCCCCGGTACCGTATCGAAGTAGATGCCATACGCTGCGCGAAGCACCGTCCGTCCCTCGCCCGTGGGATCGTAGATAGCCGCAAAACGCGGCGAGACGTTGTTGGTGTCGGCGTAGTAGGTCGCCGCCGGAGTGTCGCGGTCACCCGGATAGACCAGCCCCACCGGAGCGTTCGGCTGCACCGTCGACTGCTGCCCAGGGTGCAATGCAGCCAGATGTCCCTTCGCTTCGGTGTAGGGTCTGTTCACCTCATACCGCGTGCCGGCAACAATCGTCAGCTTCGGGCTTATGCGGAACTGGTCCTGCGCATACCCGGAGTAAGTCCACGAGGTTCCATTCATCGCCGGATCGCCGGATCCTTGCTGAAACATATATGGATAGCCAAGCAGAAAATCTGCCAGCGCATACCCGGTGAAGTTGGCATTGAAGGTAAACGCGCCATTGGGCCGGTTGATATAGAGCAGGCCGATTCCGTCGCGACGGACCTCGCCACCGAACTGCAAGGTGTGACGTCCCTTCGTCCAGGTGAGGTCGTCGGAGATCGTATCGACACTGTTGTTGCGCAGCGCAAAGGGCTGCTGGGCATCGCCCTGCGTAAAGTAGCCGGCGACCACAACATTGGGCAGACCCGCGGCCTGCGCGTTGGTGGAGTGGAATCTGTATCCCGCCGAGCTGACATCAACGCCGCTGGTCTGATTTGGCCTGCCGCTAATCCACTGCCGAGCATAACGAGCGACGTTAATCATGCGCGCGTTGATCACCCATGTGTCTGACCCCATCGCGTCCTGCAGCGTCATCAACTGACGATTGCCTGCAGGTGCGAAGTTCGAAGGCGTAATCGGCCCGAAGAGATTCTGGTGCGACCGCATATAGCGCCCAAGCACAGCGTGAGCGCCAGCCTTGAGGTCGACGCGAATACCACCCATATCGCGGTTATCGATATTCGCCGGCGCCGCCGTGTAGTAGTTATCGGGAGCGTTGGGGAGCGGGATGTAGCTCGTTAGGAGAAATGCGCTCACAGGGCTGATGCGCGCGGGATCGATCACGTTTGGATGCCCCTGATAAGAGAACTGCTGGCCCGTGGTGGGATCAATGATCTTCGTCGACAGCTCCGAAAAATCTCCCCTGCGCATCGCGGCGCTCGGCACCGGCTGATTCAGCACGTTGCTGGTCGCGTCCTTCAGCCGAAACCCTTCATAGAAGCCGAAGACAAAAAGGCGATCGCGAATAAGTCTGCCGCCCGCGGTTCCGCCAAACTGGTTCTGCTGATAGTTCGGCTTCGTTACTGCAAAGTAGTTCCTCGCCGCCAGTGCGGCGTCACGGTTGAACTCCCACACGCTGCCGTGCCACTGGTTGCTGCCGGAGCGAGTGACAACATTCACGATGGCCCCCGCACTCCTTCCGTACTGCGCGTCGTAGGAGTGCGTCATGATCTTGAACTCTTCAATCGCATCCGGAGGGGGCCGCATCACAAAACCGCTGTTGAACGAGTCATTGTTAGGAGCGCCGTCCAGCAAAAAGCTGTTCGACTGGTTCCGCATCCCATTTACATTGAAGCTGCCCGTCGTATTGCCGAAGCCGCCTGGCGTCGCATTCCCGTTTGCCCCGCCCAGCGCAGCCGGAGCAGCGATGACGCCGGGAATCAGTGTTCCCAGCTGCGCAAAGCTGCGTCCGTTGAGTGGAAGATCGACCACCGCCTGATGGTTCACCACTGTTCCCAGCGTGGCATTGCCGGTCTCCACCAGCGGAGCCGCTCCCGTGACCGTGACCTCCTCAACCACGCCGCCTGGCTGGAGATGCAGATCAATGCGCGAGGTTCCGTTGACCTGCACCTCAACTTTGTCCACACGTATCGTCTTGAAGCCGGTGGCCGTAGCCTTCAACTGGTAGATCCCGGGACCCACCAGAGGAAAAGCATACGCACCGTCACCCGCCGCGCTGGCCGTTCGAACAGCCGCAGTCGCCGCGCTGGTCAGCTCCACCTCAGCGCCCGATACAACATGCCCGGCTGGATCGTAGACCACTCCCGATACCTGGCCTGTCGCCTGCGCCAACAAGACACGCCCGCCCCACACAAACATCATCAACCCCACGATGGAGAGGAGCATACGAGTAGAAGCTGCAGGAATGTCTCTCTTAAAGCGGGCCGTACATGCGTCGCGCATAGCACCACTCTAGATGCAAATCGAGAGGTGCAAAGAGCTGTATCCCCTCCATGGCCACGCAGTACACGAGCGACGCCAAATCGGTATACCGATTGAATAGACCCGAATACCGCAGGCAGGCCTTTGCGGATTTATCCTGTAGAAGGCTGACACCTCAGCTCCTGCAGGGAGTCGGAATGGAAAGCATCGTAGAAACCCTCTACCGCAGGCTCCGCCAGGACATCATCGAGTGCGAGCTGACGCCCGGCCGCGCCTTCTCCGAAACCGAGTTTGGCCGCCTCTATAATGCCAGCCGTACGCCCATCCGCGAGGTCTGCCGCCGGCTGGAGAACGACGGCCTTATCCGCATCATTCCGTTTCGCGGCTACCGAATTGCCCCGCTCTCTGTAGCTGAATTCCACGATCTCGAAGAGCTGCAGCTCATCTTTGAACCGGAAGCCGCAGCCCTCGCTGCAGAACGCGCCAGTGACGAAGAGATCGCTGAGATGAAGAAGCTGGCCACGTACGAGTACCGCGTCGGCGACCGCTCCAGCTATCGCGAGTTCATCCAGACCAACTACCAGCTCCACACCCTGATCGCGCAGTCCACCCGCAACCTGCGCCTGCATGATGTAGTCAGCAACGCTCACGTACGGCTGATGCGCTTCTTCTACCTTGGCTTGCCGTTTGACTCCTACGGTCCCGCGCTGGTGACCGAACACATCCGCCTTGTAGATGCCATCGCCAGCCGGAATGCCTCCGACGCCCGGCACTACGCCGGGGAGCATATCCGCCAGGCCATGCAGCGCAGCGCCAGCATGTTGATGAACGCCATCCGCTTCGGCGAAGCTGTCTTTGGCGCCAACCAATCGCTGGGAGGCACCATCCCCAACGCCGCTGCGGGAGTCCGTCGCTCTTAGGCTCTTTCCCGCCCACCCTCCTACTCATCGCCCGGGCTTTTGGCGATAATTAAGCTGCTATGTCCAAGCAACAATTTCAGACTGAAGTCAGCCAGCTCCTTCACCTCATCGTCCATTCGCTCTACTCTCACCCCGAGATCTTCCTTCGCGAGTTGATCTCCAACTCCTCCGACGCGCTCGACAAGCTGCGGCACCTTACCCTGATCGACGACAAGTACAAGTCCCTGGTCGGCAATGGTATCGATTCGCCGCGGATCGACCTCGAGCTGAACGAGGAGGCCAAAACCCTCACCATCTCCGACACCGGAATCGGCATGAACGAGGAAGACCTTGTCTCCCACCTCGGCACCATCGCCCGCTCCGGAACAAAAAACTTCCTCTCGCAACTCTCCGGCGATGATCGCAAGGACTCCAACCTCATCGGCCAGTTCGGCGTGGGTTTCTACTCCGTCTTCATGGTGGCCGACAAGGTCGAGGTCACCTCGCGCAAGGCCGGCGAAGACAAGACTTTCCGATGGACCTCCGACGGCAAGACCGGCTTCGACATCGAAGAGGTCACTGGAGCAGCCGCACGCTCCTCCGCGGGCACGACCGTTCTCATCCACTTCAACGAAGAGGGCGCGCAGTACGCCAACAGCTACCGCCTGCAGGAGATCGTCAAGAAGTACTCCAACCACATCGCGTTCCCTATCTTCCTGACCTACGACAAGAGCGAGTGGAACGCCGAGAAGAAGGAGTCCGAAAAGAAGCGCGTCACCGAACAGGTCAACGCCGCCAGCGCCATGTGGCAGCGACCCAAGTCCGAGCTCTCCGACGAGGACTACAAGGAGTTCTACAAATCCATCACCGGCGACTGGGAAGATCCACTCTTCTGGTTCCACACCCGCGCCGAGGGCAATCTCGAATACACCACGCTCTTCTACATCCCGGCGAAGGCCCCGATGGATCTTTACCAGGTCGATTACAAAACCGGCGTCAAGCTCTACGTGAAGCGCGTCTTCATCATGGACGACTCCAAGGAGCTTCTGCCGCCGTATCTCCGTTTCGTTCGCGGCATCATCGACTCCGAGGACCTTCCCCTCAACGTCTCGCGCGAGATCCTGCAGCAGAACCGCATCCTCACCACCATCAAGACGGCAAGCGTCAAGAAGATCCTCTCCGAGCTGAAGGCCATCTCCGAGAACGACAAGGAGAAGTACGCCAAGTTCATCGCCGAGTACAACCGTCCTCTGAAGGAAGGCCTCTACGGCGACTTCGCCAACCGCGAGACGCTGCTTGAGCTCATCCGCTTCAAATCGACCAGGGTGGACGGCCTCACCAGCCTCGCCGAGGCGAAGTCGCGCATGCAGCCCGAGCAGAAGGCGCTCTACTACATCACCGGCGGCACCGAGAGCATCCTGCGAAACTCGCCCCTGCTTGAGATCTACAAGAAGAAGGACATCGAAGTCCTGATCCTCGACGACGACATCGATGAGATCGTCTTTTCCACCATCGACAAGTACGGCGATACCGACCTGAAGGCCGTCAACAAGGGGGCCGCCAGCGAGGACCTGAAAGACGAAACCACACCCGAGAAGGCCGCCGAAAAAGCCGAAGCCCTCAAGCCTCTGCTCGAGAAGATCAAGGCCACGCTCGGCGATGCAGTCAAAGAGGTTCGCCCCTCCGCACGTCTCGCCGACAGCCCTTCAGTCATCGTCTCTGACGAGGACGAACCCTCTGCACGCATGCGCCAGATGATGCGTGCCATGGGCCAGAAAGAGATGCCCGAGCCCACGCCCACGCTCGAGATCAACCCCGATCACGAGATTATCCAGAAGCTGCTGGCCGACCCCAGCAACGGCAGGGTAGAAGACGCGGCCTGGCTCCTCTTCGACCAGGCCCTCCTGCTCGAAGGCGTGCCCCTGAAGGACCCCGCAACTTTCGTGCAGCGACTCAACCGCGTGCTGAATCAGTCCATCTAATGCATCTCAGCACAGATAGGAACGCCTCCCGGGAAGGGAGGCGTTCTTGTTCGGTGGCAAAGCCCTACAACTCACCCTTCTTCATCTGCCTCACGGCATAATCGCAAGCTCTCGCCGTCATCGCCATGTACGTCAGCGAAGGATTCTGACACGCCGATGACACCATGAACGAGCCGTCCGTGATAAACAGGTTCTTCACGTCGTGCGCCTGGTTCCACTGGTTCAGGACCGAGGTCTTCGGATCGCGCCCCATACGCGCGCTTCCCATCTCGTGAATGCACTCCCCCGGCAACGACGGCGTCGTCATCAGGGTAATGTCTTTCGCGCCGGCTGCATCCAGCATCTCCGCTGCGCTGTTCATCGCGTCTTTGAAGATGGCAAGTTCATTCTCGCGCCACTTATGGCTGATGTTCATCGTGGGGATTCCCCACGCATCAACCTTCTCCTTGTTCAGCTGCATGCGGTTTTCCGGATTCGGAAGGCACTCGCCCCACGCGCCGAACGTGAACCGCCACGGCCCGGGAGTGCGCAGCTGATGCTTGAAGTCCGCGCCGAAGCCCGCCATCTCGCTGCCGCGTCCCCAATCCTCGCGCCCGGCACCGCCCTGGTAGCCGTAACCGCGCACGAAGTCCGGATGCTTCTCCTTAACGTTGCGGAACCGCGGCATATAGATGCCGTTGGGACGATTGCCAAGCTGCTGGCGATCCAGATTCCCAGGCATGATGCCGCTGGCGCCAGCGTGGAAGATGTGATCCATCAGGTTGCGCCCCACCTGATCGCTTGAGTTTGCAAGGCCGTTGGAGAACTCCGGCGTCGCCGAGTTCATCAGGATGCGCGCCGACTCCAGCGTCGATGCGCACAGGAAGACGATCTTCGCGTGGAACTCCAGACTCTCTCTGGTGTTTGCGTCGATCACACGCACGCCGGAGATGCGCCGCGTCTGTGGATCGAAGATCAGGCTGTGGACCACGCTGAACGGACGCAGCGTCATCTTGCCCGTAGCCTCGGCCGCCGGCAACGTGGAATGGATGCTGCTGAAGTACGAGCGCGTGATACAGCCGCGTCCGCACGGCCCGCAGTAGTGGCAGGCTGCGCGTCCGCGATGAGGCACGGTCAGGATCGCTGTGCGGCCGATGGTCAGGCAGCGATCGGGAAACTTCTGCGCCACCACTTTGCGCATATCCAGCTCGGCGCAGTTCATCTCGAACGGCGGAAGAAACTTGCCATCGGGAAGCTGCGGCAGACCCTCGGCCTGTCCGCTGACACCGATAAAATCTTCCACGTAGTCGTACCAGGGCTCGATATCCTTGTAGCGAATCGGCCAGTCGACGCCGTGGCCGTCCTTCAGGTTCGCCTCAAAATCAAGGTCGCTCCAGCGATAGCTCTGCCTTCCCCACATCACCGAGCGTCCCCCGACATGCCGGCCGCGAAGGAACAGATACGGCTGGTCCTGCGGTGTGGTGTAAGGGTTCTCCAGATCGTTGACGAAAAACTTGGCGTTCCACTCGTCCGCAATGTGGCTCTGCATCGGCTGGTACACCTTCTCGTACTGCCGGTTGCGCATGCCGCGGAACTTCACCTCCCACGTCGGCACATGCTCCACGTAGTCCCGCTCCGGCACAATCGTCTGTCCGGCTTCCAAAACCAGCGTCTGCATGCCCTTTTCCGTCAGCTCCTTGGCCGCCCACCCACCCGAAATGCCAGAGCCGATCACGATTGCGTCGAAGTTGTTCGCCTGCCCAATTACGTTCATTGCTGCACCACCTTCAGCGGAGCGCAGCCCGCGTGTTCGGGAGGGATAATCGACCTACCCAGTTCCTTCTGAAATCCAATCTGCGAGGTGTAATAGCCCGTCAGCGTCAGCTTCTTCATCGTGTAGAAGAAGTTCACCGGGATCGGCTTGGTCTGCTGCGGGATCGACACGTGGCTCCTCGTCACCCTCTTCCGCAACTGCGCGGCATACTGCATCGCCTCGGCGTCCAACCCCTTCATCAGCTCCGTCTGCTGTTCCTGCGAGCAGTCCACAAACGCCTTGCCGAACTTCTTCCGGCTGCGCGCATCCACATCAGCTAACCCGCCCAGAAACTCCTTCGTCTCCGCCGGCTCGTACCACTCGGTCAGCAGAAGGTCGATGAATTCGGGAACACCCACTTCCTTTGCTCCCGGAGTGTCGGTTGTGGGAATGATCATCTCAGCGAGCGTAGCTACCGTCTCATGCTGATGAGCATCCAGGGTTCTGAAGCGTATGGTGCCCGCCGCCTTCGCATTCGCCTCTTCCAGTACCGCCAGCGCCTCACGCGGAAACGCCGAGATCGCTGCTGCTGAACCTAACAATTTCAAAACATCGCGCCGTTGCATATTCGATTCCCGCTCCAGCGGAGCATTCTACATGCTCAGGCCAGCTACTCCGCAACCTGTCTTTTTTGGTGCAGGGCAAACCCGAATCACTTCAGCGATTCCTTCATCGCGCGACGTATCGTCCGCTCCCCATCCTCACTCAGGTACTTGCAATCAAGTTGCAGAAACACCGACGTATACGGCACCGTCATCCTCGTCTTCAGGACGAGCACCTTATAGGTCTTCGCAGTCTCGCTGACCTTATCAAGAATCTCCGCATGAGGCAGCGACTGAACCGGATATCTCTGGACCACCCTCTTCAAGCCCTCACGATACGCGTTCACACCCGCGTACTCGGCGGACGGGACATAGGGCAGTTCAGCATCCAGAAAGACAAGCGGCCTTACATGGATCGTGTGATCGATCTCCCAAAGCACCGCTCGCGTCACCGCCAGTTGATCCGTACCCGTCTCGATCGTCTCCACACCCGGCGAAACCTGCAGCGGATACGCAGAGTCCACAATCATGATCCAGTTGCGATGCCCCAGCAGCGGAAGCTCCCGTCTGACCTTCGCCTGCCAGTCAGATTTTGGACCTTCTGCGGCCGCATCTCCGAAACCGAAGGTCACCGCCAGCAACAGTACTGCAATCACACCTGTCTTCCGCATGCCAACCTCTCTCCGGGCAAACATCATCGCACACACCCGCTATTCCCGGGCCAGAACCAGAAGACCCCAGCCTCATCGTGTTTGGACAGACCTGTCCGTTTAGTAATCTGCTATGAAGCTCCAAAGCCAGCTTTTCGTTTTGCGCAACAATTTACTGGAGATTCGATGCAACGAAGGAACTTCCTCAAGATCGCGGGCATGACCACCATGTCGGCTCTCGCGTCACGGCCCTCTCTCGCTCAGGCCGCCTCTTCAGACAAGCCCAACATCATCGTCTTCATCTCCGACCAGCATCGCTTCGGGCTCAGCAAGGCGCACGGCTACGCCGCCGATACCAGCCCGACGCTCGATGCTCTCGAGAAGACGGGCGTCTCGTTCAATAAGAACTACTGCACCGCTCCGCTCTGTGTTCCCAGCCGCATCTCCATGCTCACCGGGCGATGGCCGGTCGCGCACCATGTCCGCATGAACCTGCAGGCCAAAGACGCCTTCTTCAGCAAGGACATGTACCAGGTGGCGAAGGAGCACGGCTACCGCACCGGCCTCGCCGGCAAGAACCACACTTACCTCAAGGAAGGCGACCTGGACTACTGGCGGGCCTACAGCCATGACTCCGGCCCCATCGACGCCAGCTCGCACCCGCAGTCGGCTGAGTTCGAAAAATGGCTCAAGGGCCTGCACTACAACGTCGCCGAAGAACCCTCGCCCTTCCCCGTCGAGACGCAGCTCACCTATCGCATCACCACCGATGCCATCCGCTTCATCGAAGAGAGCGGCGACCAGCCCTTTCTCCTGCAGGTTAGCGTCCCCGAGCCGCACGACCCCGAGCAGGTTCCCGCTCCCTACTGGAACATGTTTCCTCCCGAAAGCGTCCCCGCCCGTTGCGCCGGCCCTGAAGCGCTCGCCTCCATGGGCCCTCGCGCGCAGTGGGAATTCAAACTCCAGCAGGACAACTTCCCCGATACTGAAAAGCAATGGCGGCGCTACGTCTCCAACTACCTCGGCGCGCTGCGCATGATCGACGATCAGCTCAAACGCCTCACCGACTTCCTCGACCAGAAGCAGTTGACGAACAAGACCCTCGTCGTCTTTACCGCCGACCACGGCGACTACCTGATGGACTACGGCCTCGGCCGCAAGGGCGTGGGCCTCTACGAAGACCTGACCCACACCCCGCAGGTCTGGTGGGGATACAAGGTGAAGCACACCTCCGTCGGCAACTCCGTCTTCACCTCTATGGCCGACCTGATGCCGACGTTCTGCGAGGCCATGGGGGCCGAAATCCCCGCCGGTGTGCAGGGCCGAAGCCTCTTGCCTCTGCTGCAGGGCGAAGACTATCCCGCCCAGGAGTTCCGCAGCATTACCTCAAGCGCCGGTGTCGGCGGTCTCTACTATGAAGACGACGACCACATCCCCACCGCCATCGCCTCCGACAAAAACCACGCCGGAGGCTGGGATGAGCTCAACAAGGTGACGCAGAGCGGCAACCAGAAGATGGTCCGCATGGGCGACTGGAAGCTGGTCTATGACATGCTCGGCTACGGCGCTCTCTACAACCTGAAGGACGACCCCTGCGAGCTTCACAATCTCTTCGGCGATCCCAGGCACAAGGACATCCAGGCATCCACGATGGCCGAGCTCGCCATGTGGGACATTCGCCTTGAAGACACCCTGCCCACCGGCCCGCAGAACGGCAAGTATCAGACAAAGTGGCCGCGCCGTCATAACTGGTACACACCCTACCGTCACGGCACCACGATACCCAGCGCATTCATCCCGTAACCCGGTTCATGGTCCGGCGCAATCCGCCGATCTATCTCCGTAGTCAAAAGAAAATGCTCTTACCCTTCCACCGAGGTTCTATTCAGGCGGCCTCGGTTCTTTTTTCAAGTTCGGTTCCCTACATCGCGTACAGCCACAAAGCGGGTGCCCCATCTTCGCGAAGCTAAGGTGGGTTTGCAGAAAGCCTGCCTCCCGCATCGGACAGCGCCAACACAAGTGTCATCCTGAGCGAAGCTTCTCGCAGCGTCATCGCGAGAAGCGCCGCCGAAGGATCTGCGGTCCTGCTCGCACCTGTTCAGCTTCCAGACCGGACGCTACAAAGACCATCGAGCCTTTAGCGCTTTGGTTTCGCCTTGCTCTTACTCTCCACATTCAGTGCAACCGCCGCACGGATGAGTTCCTTCAACGCAGCCTCATCGATCACTTCGCCTTCGCGGATATCGATCGCACGCCTGGCCTTTCCTTCCAGGCTTGCGTTGAACAGCCCGGAAGGATCGTCCAGCGAAGCTCCCCTCGCAAACGTCAGCTTCACCACCTGCTGATAGGTCTCGCCCGTGCAGACGATTCCACCGTGCGAAAAGACGGGAGTTCCCATCCACTTCCACTCCTCGACGATCTCCGGGTCTGCCTCATGAATCATCCTCCGGACCCTCGCAAGCGTCTCTCCGCGCCAGTCCCCAAGTTCCCTGATTCTTTCGTCAATCAAAGATGAGGCGGACTCGGTCCCAGCAGGCTTTTTCATGCGATCGCTCCAGTCATCTCTCAGCCCCCCTCAGCATATCCGGCACCGGCAGCCGTTGTACGACGCCAGAAGAAGTAGGACGCGCACCACAGCACCGCCGTCCCCGCAGCCCATCCCCACGCAGCGAATCCATCTCCCGCGGCGAGATGGGCGATCAGCGCAGAGGCAAGCGTAATCGCAAAGCCCGCATACGCCCACTCCTTCAGCCGCGCAGGGACAAACGGAATCAGCAGGGCTGCCAATCCTGCAAACTTCGCCCACGAAAGTTCGACCCGAAAGTAGGCGGGAAACCCCAGGTGCTCAAAAGCCTGTGCCACCTGCGGCAGCCGCAACTGCGCATACGCCGTAAAGCCCATCTGCAGCGCAAACAACGCCGTCGAGATCCAGAAGCCCGCCACCACGCCGCGTGAGAGACTCTCCCGCCGGCTCAAGCCGCACCTCCATCCAGCAGACGCTCCAGCCCGTCGAAAAAGCGCTGCCAGCCATACTTCGCGCCGCCGTAAGCCTGCTGCTGATCTGCACGGAAGCCGGACTGCTCCATGCGAAGATGCGTGCCGCCCTCTGCCGGTGTCAGCGTAAACAGCACCACGCTCTCCAGTCCCAGGGCGTTCCAGCTATACGACAGCCGCTTCAGCGGATCGATCACCAGCACCTCGCAATCAATCACTCCATCCCACTGCGGCATCGGCTCCGATCGAAACTGGAACTTCTTCCCCGCCATCGGCTCAAAATCGTTCTTCAGCAGCCACTGTGCCATCAGCGGGCTCTCCGTCAACGCGCGCCAAACCTTCTCCGGAGGATGCGAGAAGGTCCTCTCCATCACCAGCGTACGCGTCAGTGTCTCTGCGGAATTGCTCATGGTTCCATCCTTTCCAGAAGTGCCTCAAGACGATCAAACCTCTCCTGCCAGAACACGCCATACAGCTTCAGCCAGTCCACCATCGGCGCAAGCGCCGCGGGCTGCGCGCGGTAATGCGTCTCCCGCCCCTTGCGCCGATGCTGCACCAGCTTCGCCCGCTTCAGCACCGTCAAGTGCTTCGACACCGCGGGCTGAGAGACGTCCGCATACCGCGTCAGCGCATGCACCGTCTGCTCGCCCTGCCGAACCAGCTCCTCGAAGATGGCTCTCCGCGTCGGATCGGCAAGTGCGCGAAATACAACATTAGCGGCGGCTGGCTTCACAACCAAAACCATAACCGTACGGTTATTGATTGTCAATCCCCTGCACGCCCCATCTCGAATCCCTTCCAGCCTCCGTCCTTCGCTAAACTGGAACAGTCCCACAGACCCCGCATGTCCGCCGAACTCATCCTCCAGCAGACCCCCGACCAGGCCGCACTCCTCGAACGACGCGAGCAGCTCGCCGCCGTCCGCAGCCGCCTCGCCGAGAGCGAAGCCGAGCTCGCGCAGCTCCGCGGCCAGCTCCGGGCCTTCGAGACCCGCTACCTCCGTCACGTGGGCGTGCTCTATGCCGAACTCGACGACCTCGAAGCCCGCATCGCCGAGCGCGAGGTCGAGCTCTACGACTCCGACTCAGCCCGTCACCGCGCCGCCGAAGCCCGGCGCCAGGCCCAGGAGACACACGATGCCGCCTTCGCCGCCGCCCACGAGGTCGAAGAGGCCGATCCACCGCCCAGCCTCAAGACCCTCTTTCGCGAGGTCGCCCGCCGCATCCATCCCGACTTCGCCCGCGACGAAGCCGAGCAGAAGCACTTCACCCTCCTGATGGCCCGCGCCAACCAGGCCTATCGCCGCGGCGACGCCGACCTCCTCGAGCGCATGCTCGACGACCATCGCGAGATCAACGCCTCCATCGCCGGCGAAGGCCCCGCAGCCGAGCTGCTCCGCATCACCCGCCAGCTCCGCCACGCCGAACGCGACATCGCCAACCTCGAAGCCGAGCGCCAGACCCTCCTCGCAAGCGAGATCGCGCAGCTCCATTCCGAAGCCGAAGCCGCCGCCCGCGAACACCGCGACCTGCTCGCCGAGCTCGCCACCAGCCTGCGCGACCAGATCGCCGACGCCCGCTACCGCCTGGACTTCGTCAACCGACAGGTCAACGCACAGCGCAAATAGCTCTTACTCCGAGAAGGTGGGGTATTTGAACCAACTTTGATCGCCCCATAGCCAGTATGCCGTCAGGAACACCGCCGCCATAATCAACCACACAACCCACTTCACCCAAGGGTTCAAGGTGTTATCTACCCCCGTGTTCCTGTCCGGATGTTTCGGGTCGTAGAAAATATCAAAGCTGTGACCCACTTCGGGTGGAGTACTCGTTGTGTACCTGCTAGATCGCTTTCGTCCTTCGGCAATGTAAGAAAAGGTGACAACGTAAGCCGTGTGAGAAATGTACCCGTCCAATTGCGGGAAGAACTTCTTTCTAAGAGACTTGACGGTTGCCTTCGCAGGCAGCCAGTCCTTGCCATATTCGAGAAGTCCCATGACGAGGATTCTAGCGCGCCGGTCCACACGTTCTGGCCGGGTATCAGATGCCGGGTGCCTGTAGAAGATTTAAGAGGTTGTTGACGTGAGGAGGCTGCTGGCGGGGTGCCCCATCTTCGCCGGCAAAGGCGGCTAAGGTGAGCTTCGCAGGATGTCACCGCACAAACGACATTCTCCCCGGAGCCGGATCCTCCATTCATGACGCGCAGCGGCATGAATGGGTTAACGCCCGCCATGAAACAATATCCCACAGGTACTGATGGACGACAAAGCGCAAGGCGGCCTCCAGCACACCCCCAACGGCTCCGGCCTGTCGCTGCACTCCGCACGCTCCGGCATCATCGCCCGCGGACGTCGCGACGCAGCCAACGCAGCCACCAATCCGCACTACCTCCAGGCACTCGCCGCCTACAACGCCGGCAACTTCACCAGCGCTGCTACCGGCTTCCAACTCGCCGCCCAGCAGGGACACGCCGAAGCGCAATACCTTCTAAGCACCATGTACGACGAAGGCCAGGGAGTCCCGCACGACCCCGTTCAGTCTGCACACTGGGAGCGCAAGGCCGCCGAGCAGGGCCACGCCTACGCGCAGGCGAACCTCAGCTTTCGCTACTACACTGCCGGAAACTTCGAGGAGGCCTTCGCCTGGTGCCAGCGCGCCGCCTACAGCAACCTCGCCTGGGCGCAGTACAACCTCGGCCTGATGTATCGCAAGGGCGAAGGCGTCGCGCCCAGCAACACCGAGGCCGCCTACTGGTATCGCCTGGCCGCCACGCAGAACTACCCCGAAGCCCAGCAGAAGCTGGCCGACCTCTACTACCTCGGCGCCGGAGTTCCCCTCAGCTACACCCAGGCCGCACAGTGGTATCGCCGCGCCGCCGAACAGGGCAACGCAGAAGCGCAGTTCCAGCTCGCGCATCTCTACGCCACCGGCCAGGGCGTGGAGCACGACTACACGCAATCCCGCCACTGGATCCGCCAGGCCGCCCATCAGGGCCACGAACAGGCAATACGCGAACTCAAGCGCAGGGAATACCGCGACCCATAAGGTAAGTGATCCAACGAGGTGTCATCCTATTTGAACCTCCATGCGTCCACACAAATTGGCGAGCGAGCCATCGGTGGACACGAATCCGCGAGCGAGAAAGTGTCATCCTGAGCGAAGCGGCGGAGCCGCGCAGTCGAAGGATCTGCGGTTGCCATATGCCCGGTGTCGGCGCCGAATAGGGTCCCCAGCAAACTTGTTTGGCGGGCTGGAGAAGTCGGCTCAGGTGGGTTCGCAGACTTACAACGCGTCGCGGTACCGATGGAAGCGGGTGCCCCACCTTCGCGAAGCTAAGGTGGGTTCGCAGCATTCCAGCACGGCCGTGAGCTGGGTGGCGGGAACTCAGCCCAGCCGCAAGATATCCAACAGACGCTGCGCTCACTCGCACTGCGTCGTCTGCGATTCACCTTTTGCTTCCCACAAGCCGACTTCCCTGTATCTATCGGTGTAGATGAGCGCGCTGGCCGTCTGTAATCAGTTCGGCCATTGGTGCTGCGATGCTCGGTACCAAAAGGAGTCCTTCTACAATCGAGTCGTGCACGTCGCTCGATCACCTCTCCGGGTTTGTTCCCAGCAGCAGGTGCACGCGGCGGCAATCCGAGGCGGCTTTGCATCGAAAAGCTTGTGACTCTGTTTGTCTCAAAAAGCTCGATCCCTCCGCGCTTATTTGCACCTGTGTCCCGATAAAAAAGTTACGAACAATGACGCTGAAGTGGTGTAAGCGCTTTTCGTCTGCCGAGCGAGTGTGATGCTTTCCTTCAGTAGCGAGGGATAAAGTCTGCATGGGATAAGAGTTTGTTTCGTGTCTTTGGCGTTGGGGTTGCTGTCATCGACAGAGAGCAGAAGCGATAGGCTCGCAGCTTCCGCTAGAGTAGATGCCGCCTCGTCCTGTAGTGAGCTTATTGCGGTCATGCGCTCTGCATCTTTCACCTGTGTAGCTTGAGTGTTTTCCGATTCCGAGCGCAGAAATCTCTCTTTGGTATGTACCTCCAAGTCCGCTACTGCGGCTGCTTCTTGGTTGTACGCAACGATGAGTAGTGTTCGCGTGTTGCTGTCGGCCTCATCTACGGGCGTGTATTTGGCGATGATCGAGGCTGCACATACGAGATCGTTATGGGCGTGTTCTGTGCCCGAGAAAAGGGCAGACATGCCCAACTCCGGGTTTCGTTCTTTCATTAACCCAGCTCTCGCGGCCTGAAGTGCGGAAACCGCCTCTTGTGCCGTCTGGAGAGCCTTTAGTTGAAATGCGAGGCGCTGATACGCTACCGGTCCAGGAATTTGACTAAGACCGGCGAGCGTAAGACCGCACGATGAGGGGGGAACCGCTGGAGGGATGTCATAGCAAGGTTCGGAGTTTTGTGCGAATACGGTTAGAGGCAGCAGCAGTAGGAATAGCGAACACCAGCGAGCTTGCATAGTTCTCCTATGAGAAACCTTAGTGTGGTCTGTTGGCGCACTTCTTTAGCTCTTCGTCAGCGTTTGCCACTAGGGCATAGGTCGCAAGTTCAAAATAGCTTTTCGTATTGAAATACTCTTTGGACATCGAGGTAGACCGTACTTTGTCTAGCTCTAGGGGCCGTGCCTCAACCGTGGTGTAGAGGTCGAACTGCTCAAACAGATTGATGAACATGCTGTACAGAGTGAACATTGAGGTGGCGTCAGGATCATTCCCGCGCCGTACCGAAGCGGAGACAGAATCCGCCAGATTGATGAAAGTAGCCGCGTCGTTGTGGTTGCGAACCAAGATTGACGAAGCAAAATTGGGTGGTGGATCAGCCTGTGCTGCATGATCGAGCTTCGCAATGATCGTTCGGCTCGTGTCGATGTTGTCGGCCAACTTGTTGCCGGTGCCTTGGGCCGATGCCATACAGGACACGAAGAGAGTTATCGGCAAAACAGAATAGATTCGCATGGGTGCAAATCTTTCATGTTGAGGGCTGTTTGTATCTGGAGAGGGAAAGTTTCGGGACTGAAGCGCGGAGGAAACCGGTGACGAGACCCAACGATAATCCAATGACATGGACTCTCTTCGGTTTATCTTTCCGAGCATAAGTGTCCATAACAAGCCCATGTACCCATTGACATTAGCCGCAGCTTATCTTTCTCATTGGTCCTGAGAAACGCCGATTTCAGAAGTTGCCACTCAGCGGGCCAAGTGATGCTTTGAACGGTCCTCACGGTACCCCGCCTTCTGATCAGCGATCAGATATATTGTCACCGTAGCCACCCCAATGCTACGATTACAGCCTCACTAAGGGTCCCCAGCGAAACTTGAGCACAAGGAGGTACATCCTCATGCATACGAGGAGTATTGTCCGAAGATTCGCAACCGCGTTCTTCCTTACCTTTGCCGTCTTCGTCCCAACAGGGCACGCCGATTCAATCGTCGTCTTTCAAGACCGTGTTGCGTTCACCCTTGCTCTCCAGAGTGATCCGACATTCGCCACGACTGTGGAAGGGTGGGACACCTATCCTGCTGGAACTGTTTTCTCCAATGGTTCGGCGGTGAATGGCATCACCTATAACGTATCGACTGGTGAGGCATTGGTCGTTAGTACAGGCATCTCTTTGAGCCCTCCAAATAACCTGTATCAGAATGCGTGCCCGACTTTGCAAGCTTGTTTGTTTCGCCCTCTGATTGACACGTTTACGTTCGGGTTCAGCCAGCCGATTCGCGCGTTTGGAATTACGTTCAGCAGCACGTTCGCCAATCAGAACGGCGATTACCTGCTGACGACAGACCGCGGCGACGTGATCCCGAGCTTCTTCGATCCGGTCTACCCGGGATTCGGTCTGGGGCAGTTCGCCGGTTTCATCTCCGATACGAACTTTACACAGGTCACTGTAAGTTCGACTGCCAATGCGCTCTATGGAATGGATGATCTCGTGTACGCTCGCCCAGTCCCTGAGCCATCTTCGCTCGTCCTCTTAAGTATTGCCCTCGTTTGCTCAGGTCTCTGTGTCGGTGCACGTTGGCGTTCGAACGCAATCTAAATAACGACGCTAGCGGCGCCACGATATTCCTGAGCCGATCACTGCGTCGTTTGCGAGATGCGCAGGGAAGAGCCTGCCCCTGAGCCGGATGCCCCATTCACGCCGATTCATAGCATGAGTGGGCCGTTCGAGCGAAGCTCGAACCATCCAATCCTCTGTACCAGCGCTCAAAACAATTCACGTCTCCGCGTCTGCGAGAGATGCGGTTGAAGCGCCTACCCCTGAAGCTGCCGGACAGGATCTGCGATTAGCCCGCCACAGAATCCTAGCCTCATACTCCGAACCAAACCCAATCGACTGGCCACTCATCACCACACGAGCCCACCCGCCCCGCCAAACCGCATCTCACTACCTGACACCGGGAGGGCACCTCATGGTCGAAGCCGTACTATGCGATATCGACGGCACACTCATCCAGAGCAACGAGCTTCACGCCGCCGCCTGGAAAGAAGCCTTCGCGGTCGCCGGGTTCGACCTTGACCTCGAGACCATCCGCCGCCAGATCGGCAAAGGGGGCGATCAGCTCATCCCCGTCTTCATTCCCTTCTGGCGCCGTCGCATCCTTGAAGAACCTCTCAAGACCTACCGCAAGTTCGTCTTCAAGACCCAGTACCTCGAACAGGTGCGTCCCTTCCCCAACACCCGCGAACTCTTCCATCGCATCCGCAAAGCGGGAATCCGCACCGCTCTAGCCTCCTCAGCCAGCAAGGACGACCTCGAAACCTACAAGGCGCTCGCCCGCATCTCCGACCTCGTCGATGTCTCCATCACCGCTGACGACGTGGACCGCTCCAAGCCCCACCCGGACATCTTTGCGGCCGCACTCGAGCGGCTCCGCTCCAGCCCGGCCAGCGTGTTGGCCATCGGCGACACTCCCTGGGACGCCGAATCCGCCGGAAAGATCGGGGTCCGCACCATCGGCGTCACCACCGGAGGATGGACCCCGCAGGAGCTCTACGACGCTGGCTGCATCGAGGTCTACAAGGACATCTCCGAGCTGCTCCAAAACTTTGACCGCAGCGCCCTGATGACCCTGCCCTCCTCTGTCAAGCGCAACTCCGGCCATCCTGTTGGCGTATAAGGCTTTATTTCTGCCGAATCGCACCGATCCCTACGTTATCCTTAAAAGTGACAGGATCTTCTCTCCTGCAAAGACGCCAAAGGCCCGAACCATCTCTGGCCGGGCCTTTGTTTTCAAGATTTTACCTGCAAACTCTTATATATCAAGACTTTGCAAAGGAAGTCCGGACTTAAGTCCTTTTGATGGAAGACTTTGCTCGGATATCTACCCCAGGGTAGGCATCGTCGTATCGACTCCTGCACGGATGCCCGTCGGCCAGCGCGCCGTCACCGTCTTGATGCGCGTGTAGAACCGGACGCCCTCAGGTCCGTAGATCGAGTGGTCCCCGAACAGCGACCGCTTCCATCCACCGAAGCTGTGGAACGCCATCGGAACCGGGATCGGGATGTTGATCCCCACCATGCCGACCTGAACATTATTCGCAAACTCGCGGGCCGTGTCGCCGTCGCGCGTGAAGATCGAAGTTCCGTTGCCGAACTCGTGTTCGTTGATCAGCTCGAGCGCCGTCTTGAAATTGTTGGCACGGACAAGCCCCAGCACCGGCCCAAAGATCTCTTCCTTATAGATCAGCATCTCGGGCTTCACATGGTCGAACAGCGTCGCTCCCATAAAGAAGCCGTCTCCCTTCGGCAGCGCTCCCTGCCGGCCGTCGACCACCAGCTCTGCGCCCTCAGCCTTGCCCTTGTCCAGATACCCGCTGACACGATCCAGGTGGACCTTCGTCACCAGCGGCCCCATGTCCGCCCCTTTCTCCATGCCGGGCAGAATCTTCAACTTCTCAATGCGCTCCATCACCTTCGCCCGCAGCGCATCCGCCGTCTCGTGACCGACTGCAACCGCGATCGAGATAGCCATGCAGCGCTCGCCCGCCGAACCGTAAGCCGCACCGACCAGCGCGTCCGCCGCCTGGTCCATGTCGGCGTCCGGCATCACGATCATATGGTTCTTCGCTCCGCCCAGCGCCTGCACACGCTTGCCGTGCGAGGTTCCCTTTGCGTAGACGTACTCCGCGATCGGCGTCGAACCTACGAAGCTGACCGCCTTCACGTCAGGATGCTCAAGAATGCCGTCAACGGACTCCTTATCACCATGCAGCACATTGAAGACGCCGTCAGGAAGTCCAGCCTGCTTCAATAGCTCTGCGATCAGGATCGCCGCGCTCGGGTCGCGCTCGCTCGGCTTTAGGATGAAGGTGTTGCCGCAGGCAAGTGCGATGGGAAACATCCACATCGGAACCATCGCTGGGAAGTTGAACGGAGTGATGCCAGCAACCACACCAAGCGGCTGGCGCATCGACCAGCTATCGACGTCGGAGCCAACCTTCTCGGAGAACTCTCCCTTCAACAGATGTGCAATCCCGGTGGCGAATTCAACCACCTCGAGCCCGCGTGTAGATTCGCCTTTGGCGTCGGAAAAAACCTTGCCGTGCTCTGAGGTGATGATCTCGGCGATCTTATCCATGTTCTGCTCAAACAGCTCGCGGAAGCGGAACATGACACGCGCGCGGCGCAACGGCGGCATCGCGGACCACGCAGGAAACGCCGCCTTCGCAGACGCAACCACCTGATTGAGCTCTGCACTATTTGCCAGCGGAACCCTGGCCTGTACCTTGCCGGTGGCCGGGTTATACACATCGCCGAAACGCCCCGACGTGCCCGCGACCTTTTGGCCGCCAATCCAATGCGTTATTTCGCGCAGCGTGGAGCTGCCCCCGCTGCTGGTCTCTGGTGCGATTGCGGTCGATGACATGCCTGAACCTCGATTTCTTTGAAATGTTGCGCGACTGACGTTTCGCGCCTACCAAAATAGACTCACAGTTGCCCTATAGTCAAACACCATTGCATAATACTCAACACTTCCGCTCCCCCTTGAAGGAGCGCACCGGAAAGCCGTGCGGAGAATATTCATTCCTACCAGTGGCTTACGTCAGATCAAAATAATTCTCGAAAGGCTCAGCCGTCGAGCCGGACAGAGCGCCGTTCGCAAGCCGCCATTCTTCCCGAACAGCCGATCCTTGCCTCTGAATCCCAATCTCCCCGTTTGGCTCGGGGCCGTTGCGATGCTCTTTTCGACAGAATGGCTCAACACCAGGACAGCGTTGCTGACGAGAGAGCAAGCAGGTGATCCCGTGTCCAGGCCCGATGTGAGTAGCAGAAATGCCTGCACCGCTGCGATACTAGAGATCGTCTAATCCTCCTGGAAGCAGTGATGGCCACCGCAAATCTCCCCAAACCCGCTGAACCGGCAAAACCGAGGGCGAGCACCTTCGAGCGAACGCTGCAGAGCGCGCGCTCGACGATGATGTTCAGCGAGGTAGTCAGACTTGCAATCGACAGCTTCAAAGCCAGCAAGGTTCGCTTTCTTCTAACCATGCTGGGCATGATCATCGGTTCTGCATCCATCATCCTGGTCTATACCCTTGGCCTGACCGGCAAGGACTACGCCCTGAACCTCATCTCGTCGATCGGCCCCAACATGATCGAAGTCATGTACAACGGCGGAAGCTTCGTGGGCCCTGACAACACCAGCACACCTGATTTCCTGACGCGCGACGACATGAACGCGGTGATGGAACAGGTTCCCGGCATCGTTGCCTCCTCTCCCATGCTCGAAGACCACGATCGGATAAGCATTCCGGGCGGCATCGTGAAGGACACGATGATCCTGGGTGTTTCGCCACAATACAAGCAGGTGCGGAATCTGGCCGTGCTGGCCGGACGCTTCTTCGACGATCAGGATGCGATTACTCACTCCAAGGTAGCAGTCATCGTGCAGCCCTTTGCCCAGATGCTCTTCGGTGGCGCACAGTCTGCGGTCGGCCGCTCCATCAGTATCAAAGGAGTCCCGTTCACTGTAATTGGAGTATTCAAAGAGAGCGTAGAGACCTTCGGCCAGTCAGAGATCAGCGATCAGACAATCCTCATTCCGTATCCCGTGGCTCGTTATTTCACCGGAACGGACACCGTAAAGCAGATCTTCTTCACGATGAAGGACTCCTCTATGGTGATTCCGGCCTCAGCAAAGATCCTCGACATCGTTAAGAATCGGCATCGCCCGACCTCGGTTTATACGGCCTTTAACCTCACCCAGGTCCTGAACGTAATGGCTCAGATTGCGACCATGCTGACCATCGTGTTGACCCTGGCCTCAGCGATTACCCTCATCGTCTCCGGTGTCGGAATCATGAACAGCATGCTGGCGAATGTGCAGTCTCGTTTTCGGGAGATCGGGATTCGCAAGGCCCTTGGGGCCACAAGCCATGAGATTCGCCTGCAGTTCCTCACGGAGGCCGTTTTCCTCTCGCTCAGCGGCGGCCTGATTGGAACTATGCTCGGGCTCGCGTTACCGCTGTCCGTCAGCCTGCTTACGCCGTTCAAGATTCCTGTATCGCCATGGTCCGCCGTGGTTGCGCTTGGAACTTCGGTCATCGTCGGAGTTCTCTTCGGCACGCTGCCGGCCAATCGCGCTGCACGCCTGGACCCAGTTCAGACTCTCAAGTACGAATAGTAGCGGCAGGCGCCCAGGGACGTCTGCCGGAGCTGCCTTTGCATCGTTCATGCGCAAACAGCAGATCTATTGAGCCGGTGCGGAAGCTGGTTGTGCCCCGATACGGCCGACCTTCCAGCCTTCATTCGTCTCGATAAGAGCGGCCGTTGCCGAATGCGGTCCGCCGATATTCTGACGAATCTGCGGATAGGCATTCTGGGTCTCTTCTGCCGTTGCCCACGCCGGTGCATCGTCTACGCTGTAGTGGAAAGCGACCTGCGTTGTGGCCCCGCGCTGATCGGTCGTGGGGGATGAGCTATCGATGCTGGTCACCTTGCGATGTCCATAACAGAAGTTTCCGTAGCCTGGCTGATTGACATCAGCCACCCATGCTCCCCGTCCCTTGTCGGAGATATCGTAGTTGTTGACCTGTTTGCTCGCGACGATCATCACCTTCTTCTCGGCCGTTGTACGAGTGAGCAGCCCCTGGTCAACAAGAGCATCGTATCCAGCGGTCTTGCTCGCGTCCGATGTATCTGCCTGGACCGGAAACTTTACCGGATCGTCCCACAGGCAGGCGGGATGGGCGGCGTAGTAGGTATCGATTGCATCCCGGAAGTGCATGGTATTGTCAACGTGCTTGTTGCAGCCTGTATTGAACATAAGCGTCGTCGCCACTGCCGCTGCGACCCAAAAAGGCCGGACAGTTCCTGAAGTCTTCATACGTGCATGCTCCTCACTGTAACTAGGAGTGGGATGCAAAACAGGCGGGGTGCGTCAGTTTGCGAACGCATTCCTGAAGCAAATTCCCGGGTCAGGCGCTGGAGCCCCGGCCAGCCTGACGTTGTCGCTGGTGGAGCGATTTCGCGATCATCGGGACCATCTCCGGAGCCACGCCCTGCTGGCGAAGCGTTCGAATTGCAAGGGGATCGTGGCGCTTCGCCAGACGAACGCCGTGCTCATCTCGCACAAGCCGTGTGTGAAAATATGCAGGCGATTGCAGAGTCAAGGATCTCTGAAGCAGTATCTGTCGCGCTGTTGATTTGAGAAGATCGGCGCCGCGTACGACCTCTGTAATGCCCATTGCAGCATCGTCGACAACGCACGCGAGTTGATAGCTGGGAAGTCCATCCTTGCGCCAGATGAGAAAGTCCCCGAAATCCAAACCAGGGATAAAGTTCTGCGGTCCGAGGTTTCGATCACTGAACCGGATCGTCTCGCCGTCAGGAACGCGGAAACGGTAGTTCACTCCGGCCTCGATGGTGTTTGAGGAAGCGCTCGCAAGAGGGCGGCAGCGGCCGGTGTACACAGGCTCGTCATCGGCGTCCTCATGCGGCGCCTGCACCATCTCCGCCAGGTCACGACGGCTACAGGTGCAGGGATATGCGTGCCCGCTCGCCAGCAGCTTTGCAAATGCTTCCCGATAAAGTTGCAGGCGCTGGGACTGCACGACCATTGGCGGGGCCCATTCGATTCCGAGCCACGCCAGGTCTTCTATCATCGCGTCGACGAACTCCTGCCTGGAACGTTGTGGATCGAGGTCTTCATTCCGCAGCAACAAGGTCCCGTCGTGCTCCTGTGCGCGCTGATACGCAGTCCAGAAGGTCGCGGCATGTCCGAGGTGGAGCAAGCCAGTGGGCGATGGCGCCAGGCGGCCAATGTATCCGGAGGTCACACCAGAAGCGTATCCCAGATGGCGGTCACGAACGCAAGGAGGAAGTAGCTTCACCGCTGGCTCGTTCGCAACGAGCATCGGGCGAATTCCTTGCGCGCGAGGCGGGTTGAAGCATGCAGCTCAGGAACTGGAACCCGCTGCGCAACCATCGCGCCAGAACTCGCGGCGAAGAAGGTGGAAATCTGTCCCATTCTTCCGCTTGACGCTTCGCTTGGAGACGTCCATAAATGGGTGAGGGGAGTCAGAGGCCGGCGCCTGCTGGTACGGCGCAGATTATCTCTCCGCAAGCGTAGGAGGCTCATTATGGCTGTGTTATGTCCTGAATGCGATAGTCCGCTCGATGTGGATGAAGAACTCGACCAGGGCGAGACCCTGGAGTGCGAAGAATGCGGTGCCGAGCTGGAAGTGGTTTCCACCGATCCGCTAGAGCTGGTGGCAGTCGAAGATGCGGGTTACGATGACGAAGATCTGTCACAGCCACCTGTCGAAGAGGACGAGTAGCTTAGCCTTATTCACGAGCGATCCGTATACTGAATCTATGAAAGGTCTCAAGCTGCGTGCTTCTTCGTTTGGCAAAGCTGCCCTCGCCTTCTCGCTGCTCTTCGCATCAGCCGCCATGCCTTCCGCATTCGGGAACTCCGCTGCTGCACAGCAGCGCGGCCCCGTTCAGCGCATTGTAGAGGGCAAGGTCCTTAGCCATGCCGACAGTCCCGTAAAGGGCGCTGTGGTGTACCTGAAGGAAGGTCGGTCGGTAAAGAGCTTCATCAGTAACGACCAGGGGGGATATCGCTTTGGTCAGCTGGCTCAAAACACCGACTACGAGATCTGGGCCGAGGAGAATGGAAAGAAGAGCGACGTAAAGACCATCAGCTCCTTCGACAGCAAGAACCACTTCTATATCGATCTTAAGATCAACGACAAGTAGACGACCCCAATTGCAGTACAGACCGTCAGGGAAGAGCGAGAGTTGCGTCTGCAAGCCTCGCTCTTCTCCGCTAGGTAGTTTTTGACGGCGCGGCTTTCGAATCGACCCGGTCTCTGTGGCTTTGAGGGTGGCTGGTTACGAGAAAGCGGACTGCACGCCCACTGCGATTCATCGCCTGGTGCGCCTCGCCGGGTGCGATCTCGATTCCTTCCGCCTGCCGCAACGTGAACACCTGACCCTCGATTTCCATGGTCAACTCGCCCTCGAGCACGAAGAAGAACTGGCGCGCGTACAGGTGATGGTGCCTGCTCTCGCTGGTGGCAGGCGGCATGCGCTCTTCGATGATGTTGAGTTCCGGAGTGCAGACGAGGAACCAGCCATCACAGTTGTTTCCCCATATGTAGTGCTGCGCGGTGTCGCGAGAGATCACTTGCGGCGGCATCTCACTTCGATGTGAAGGCGCAACGCGCAGGTGCAGAAATTTAGAGGGGGATATTGCCGTGCTTCTTCGGAGGGTTCTTCTCGCGCTTGGTTGCCAGCATATCGAGCGCCGTGTTCAAACGCCGACGGGTCTCGCTGGGAGCGATGACAGCATCTACGTAGCCGCGCTCAGCCGCGACATAAGGGTTAGCAAATCGCTCGCGAAACTCGTCAACTTTGGACAGCCGGGCTTCTGCCAGAATTTCGAGTTTCTGTTCTTCTGAAAGCGAGACTCCCTGTGGCATGACGGCTTCGGCGCGGCGCAGCGCGGAGTCGAACTCGCGTTTATAGACGATGTTCACCGCGCCTTCCGGACCCATCACGGCTATCTCAGCGGTGGGCCAGGCCAGATTGACATCGGTGCGCAGGTGCTTCGAGCTCATCACGCAGTACGCTCCGCCATAAGCCTTGCGAGTGATGACGGTCAGCTTTGGTACGGTAGCCTCAGCAAAGGCATACAACAGCTTGGCTCCGTGACGAATGATGCCGCCGTGTTCCTGGCGCGTCCCGGGCATGAATCCCGGAACGTCTTCGAAGGTGATGAGCGGGATATTAAACGCGTCGCAGAAGCGCACAAAGCGCGCTCCTTTCACAGAAGCATCGATGTCAAGCACGCCGGCGAGCACAGCTGGCTGGTTGGCGACGATTCCGACCGGCCTGCCGTCCATGCGGGCAAAACCCACCACGAGGTTGCGAGCGAAGTGTTCCTGCACCTGGAAGAGATATCCGTGGTCGACGATGCGCGCAATGACCTCGACCATGTCATACGGCTGATTGCTCTCGTCAGGAATAATCGAATCGAGCGACATGTCGGCGCGATCGGCAGGATCATCGCAAACCACGCGCGGAGGATCGTCCAGATTGTTGGAAGGGATAAAGCTGACCAGTTCACGAATCATGGCCAGGCACTCGCGATCCTCATGCGCCATGAAGTGGGCCACGCCGGAGATCTCGTTATGCGTGGTCGCACCGCCGAGGGCGTCCTTGGATACATCTTCGTGCAAAACCGTCTTGATGACATCCGGACCGGTGACAAACATATAGCTGGTCTTCTCGGTCATCAGCGTGAAATCCGTAATCGCAGGCGAATAAACGGCTCCGCCGGCGCAGGGGCCCAAAATTGCAGAGATCTGCGGGATCACACCGCTCGCAAGGGTGTTGCGAAGAAAGATGTCGGTGTATCCGGCCAGCGACAGTACACCCTCCTGGATGCGCGCTCCGCCGGAGTCATTGAGGCCGATAACAGGCGCGCCTACCTTCATGGCCATGTCCATGATCTTGACGATTTTGGCTGCGTTCGCCTCCGAGAGGGATCCGCCAAAGACGGTGAAGTCCTGGGCGAAGACGAAGACAACTCGACCATGGATGCGCCCGTGACCGGTGATGAATCCGTCGCCGGGAACCCGCTGCTGGTCCATCCCGAAGTCGCTGGCGCGGTGGGTGACGAATTTGTCCGTCTCCTCGAAGGTCCCTTCATCGAGAAGCAGCTCGATACGTTCGCGGGCGGGGAGCTTCCCTGCCTTCGTCTCTCGCGCGCGGCGCTCGGGTCCGCCGCCCTCTTCAGCAATGGCATTGCGAGCGGCGAGTTCCGCAAGTTTGCGCTCATGGGGTGTGAACGCGGACTTCGTGGGCGCTGGGGGTTGCGTAGCTGCCATGCTCAACGATTCTAGCAATGCTTCCGCAGACGCGGCTGAGAAGGTTTAGCCTCTCCGGAGCTGCACCAGTGCGCCATGGAATGCGGGCCGTTTTCCCGAAATCCGCCAGAAGTGTCATCCTTGTATCCATGACGTTCCGGACCTCGCATCTTCTTCTCGCCGCGGCTCTCTTTACCGCCAGCCTTTCAGCTCCCGCACAGGAGCAGGGTTACTGGCGAGCTTCCAGCAGCAACGCTCGCCAGATCACCGGCGACGTCGCTCTCGCACCCGAGCGGCTCGTCATCAACTTTTACAGCACGACGGTCTCAAACATCCGAGCACTCGAGCCCTCTGAGGTCAGCTCGATCTTTGATGTGGACTCCAATGCTCCTGCTACGGCTAATCTTTACCGCCTCAACATCCCGGCCGATAAGAAGTTTCAGCACCATAACAGGCTGTGCGGGTCCGAGAACGTTACCTGGATGGTCGCCTATGCCTCCGGCAAGACCCTGCAGCTGGCCTTCTTCTCCGGCCAGAAGCCGCCTGTCTTCTCCTTCGAAGAGATGTCGAACTCCACCGACCGGTGCGGCACCTTCAGCTACATCCGTTGAACGTCGCGGCGGGATAGCGTCAGCAGCGCCCAGAAGATGCTGATTTCGCAGAGGCTCAGGCAATCGCTTTTTTCCACTTCCGCATCTAAGCCCGCATGGTAGACATCGACCTGATCGTCAAGCAACTCCGCGAGAACGGCCACGAAGTCGAGGACGTTCATATGGTGCCGCCCAACGCCGGCGAGTACAACCTCATCGTCGACGGCGAGGGAGTCAACCTCGACGAAGCTCGCCTCATCCTCGAGCGGGATGCGGCCACAACCTAGAACCTGACCACTCTCCAACGCTAACGACCGTAAGGCGTCGTCGTGTCGACCATCGGACTCAGCGGCAACGTGAACGGCTGCTGCGGATGTGCAGGGTCAAACCTCGCAATCCCAGGCCGCATCCACGTCACCAGCCGACTCTTCTGATCGCGGAGGGACTGCACCACGCACAGCGCCAGCTCATATGCTCCGTAGCTGTTGAAGTGCGTATTGTCCGCCAGATCCATCGTCTGCCCGGGGAACGTGTTCGCCGGATAGTGCACAAAGGCCTTCAGAGTGCCCTCCGGGCCCATCGCCTCCCACATCACCTTGCTCATCGCATTCAGGTCAACCAGCGGCAGCTCCTGTTCTGCCGCAATCTTCCGCAGGGTCTGGGGATACGGCGCAAGCGTATCGATAATCTTTCCGGCATCGTCAAAGCTTCGGCGATTCATGCTGGTCACCAGAATCGGGTGCGCCCCGACTGCCTTCGCCTTTGCCACATACCTCTCTATCAGCTCCGTATACTCCGTCTCCGCGGGAACATACCCGCGGCCCGGCTTCTGATCGTTGTGCGCGAACTGCAGCATAAGGTAGTCGCCCGCCTTGATGGTCGAGAAGATCTTTTCCCAACGCTTCTCCGTCTCAAACGAACGAATCGTCTCGCCTGACTCGGCATGGTTGGCGATCGCCACCTTCGGACCGAAGAAGCGCGGCAGCATCTGTCCCCACGCCGCCCACGGCTCCTTGTCCTGATCGACCACCGTCGAATCGCCTGCAAGATACACCGTCGGGACGTTTGTAATGGCCTCCACCTCGATGCGCCGGACCGAAGGATGATCGCCGCTGAACTCAAGCGTCAGTTTGCCGTCCCAGTCCAGCGCGCCGATCTCGCGCGGTTTCAGGCGTACTCGGTCCCCACCTGCAATCGCCGGCGTGCGGACATTGACGACGAAGCTCTCGGTCTTGTACTCACCCGCCCCGGTCACCTCGTGCTCCACCATCAGACGGCGCGACTCCGCCCGGACCGTGGTTTCGGAAGCAGCATCTCCACCCAGTTCGACCATCACCCTGTAGTTTCCATCGACCGCAGGAAAGGAGATGAAGAAGGGCCCATCGCCTGAACAGCCTGATTTCGCCTGCAGCAAAGGCGGCGCGACCAGGTCGAAACCCGCTGCGAATCCGGAATATCTCGCCGAAGACGTCGTCCCGCACTCAAACTTCACCGCCCGAGCCGAAGCGCTCACCGCAGCAATGCACAGCATTCCGGCAATCCAAACAGCCTTCATCTCAACTCCCGAGGGCATAGTTCGCCCAGGACGAAAGCCTATCACCTTCATACAGAAATTATTTTCCCTTTGAACTATCGTGCTCCTCCCTGAGAGTCGCAGGGCCTGTGACGCAATCAGCGGAGTTGCGTCGCGCCGGCGCTCTCCGGTCTCGCAGGCGCACTCGATCGACTATCCTGTAGAAGACAGCTTTTATCGAGCGAACGATCCTGCTCCACGAATAGAGGAATTTTCTTGCCATTGAACTGCGGAATCGTCGGCCTGCCCAACGTGGGCAAGTCCACTATCTTCAACGCCCTGACCTCGGCCAAAGCCCAGGCGGCAAATTATCCCTTCTGCACCATCGACCCGAATACCGGGACCGTCACCGTTCCCGACGAGCGGCTCGACCGCATCACCAAACTCGTCGTCCCCAACCGCACCGTGCCGACCACGATGGAGTTCATCGACATCGCCGGCCTGGTAGAAGGAGCAAGCAAGGGAGAGGGCCTCGGCAACCAGTTTCTCGGCCACATCCGTGCCACCGACGCCATCTGCCACGTGGTGCGTTGCTTCGATGATCCTGAGGTCGTCCACGTCGCTGGAGGCGTCAATCCTCTGCACGATATGGACATCATCAACACGGAGCTTCTTCTGGCCGATCTCGACACGGTCGAGAAGCGGGCGCAGCGCGTCGAAAAGCTGGCACGGAACACTCAGGACGCGAAGATCAAGGCGGAAGCCTCCGCCGTGGCCAAGCTGAAGACTGTGCTCGAGGCCGGCAAGCCCGCGCGCACCGCCGATCTAACGGACGACGAGCGCACAGCGGCCCGCGAACTCTTTCTCATTACGGCGAAGCCGCAGCTTTATGTCGCCAACGTGGACGAGGCGGCCCTCACGACCGGCAACGCCTACACCGAAGCGGTTGAGAAGCGGGCGGCAGAAGAAGGCGCGCAGGTCGTCCGCATCTGCGGCGCGCTGGAAAGCGAGATTGCGCAACTTGATCCGGAGGAGCGCACCGAGTTTCTTGAATCGGTTGGCCTCAAGGAGCCTGGACTCAATCGCCTGATCCACTCCGCCTATCGACTCCTGGACCTGATTACCTACTTCACTGCCGGCGTTCAAGAGGTACGCGCCTGGACCATTCGCCGCGGAACCAAGGCTCCCGGTGCGGCGGGAGTCATTCACTCCGACTTCGAACGCGGCTTTATCAAGGCCGACTGCTACTCCTGCGAAGACCTGTTCAAGTATGGCAGCGAGCAGGCCGTGAAGGAAAAGGGCCTGCTGCGGTCTGAAGGCAAGGAGTACGTCGTCAAGGACGGTGACATTCTCTTCTTCAAGTTCAACGTGTGATCGATGCGATTTGTGTGCAGTTTACAAGCTGTCCAAACAACTGTCCAAAGAAAAGTGGACAGTCTTGGACAGTTCTTTTTGGACAGTTCCCCTTTTTGCACCTTCCAGTACCATCTAAATCGCACCGACCTTTGGTGTTGATGGCCAGCGGCGGCGGTGGACGGATGAGCGGTCACGTCTGCCGCCGCCGTCCTTACATGGGGGTGGGGGGTGGGTTTGTGCGGGCGCGCCCGTAGGGTGCGCCCGAACCGCGCCCGTCACAGCAGCCAGCACAGCCGAGAAGTAGGGCGCGGAACTGGAGCGTAAAACGCCTGCGTAGGGGGTTTCCGCAGCCGCATAGCGGCGAGGAGCAAGGGCGAGACGAGCGCAGCGAGAAGAGGCCGCGCCCCAAAGGGCGCGGCTGGCCACGGGGGGCGAGGCCGTGGCCACCCGCCGCAGGCGGGGAGTGACCAGCGCATAGCGCGTGCCCCGGCGCGCGAGCGCAACGGGGCGAGGGCGGCACGCCCGAGGGAACGGAGGCCGCCGCGCCGCTGCAAGCGGGGCCGCGAGCACCGCAGCGAAGCGAGGAGCGCATGCGTGCGCACCCGCAGGCGCGCAGGGGCCGTGACGCGGGCCGTATCGCGGCGCGGAACCTGCCGCCGGAGGGCGCGGCGGATGCCGCGAGCACGGAGCGGACGGAGCGATAGCGGAGGAGCACCGCGCGGAGCCACTGTTTCGCCACTGGAGCGCCTGCGTCGAGCAGGCCGGAAGAGAGCCGGGGCTGTGTATGGCCGCGCTTTTTGCGGCCATGCATAGCCCCATCCAAATTGTCTTCGAGGGACGTGTCCCAGGCGACGAGACATGGCCCGCCGCCCGGGGCTGTGGGAAGTGTGCGAGCGCCCATCCATAGCGACGTTCTGAGGCCCGCCAATGCGCTTGCACACTTTCCATAGCCCACCAGTCGCCCGAACCGGCAGGAATGGCTCTACGCGAGTCGCGCAGCGACGAGCACGACAAAGGCCCCGCCGAGATGATCGACGGGGCCAGAGTGGGAGGGCTAGCTACTCGCGACTCTGCTTCGCGGAGCCGGTTGGTTGCGCTGGTGCGGGCGGGGCAGATTCACCTTTGTCTTGCGGCTGGCTTCCGCCGCTGGACGGGCGACAGGCCCATCGTTCCGTGTGGACTTGCGGATTGCGACTGCTTTGCTCACAGCTATCACCCCCTTCCCATCGCTGGCTGCGATCAAAACCGTTTGTGTCGGAGTCCAATTGCGCCACGGCCAGCGCCAATTCCCACGCGGCCACGGCATCGCAGAGACGCCGCAGATCAGCCATGAAGGTGTAACTGTTGGCCTGCCGCGCGGAGCGAAGCGATTGCGCGGCCAGGACAACAGCATCGGTCGCTTCGCACAGCGCGACGACCCTTGGCGACAAGCCCAACTCGCGCAGAGACGCCATCATTTGACACCCTCCACGTCGAATCCGTTCGGCTCCGCAGCGACCAAGGTTCCAGGGATGGTCTGTTGTCCCGCAGCTTCGAGCACAGCCGCCGAAGGCGCTGGTGCGTTGTCGCCAGCGCGAAGCGCGGCGGGCTTTTCGACTTCGTGATTGTGGCGATGGCCGGGGACGAAGGTGAGCTTCGTGACGCTGAAGTCACGAATAGCCGCGCGCGTGATTCGCTCGATTTCCGCGCAGCACTCCGGACACCCAACGACGTAGTAGTCCGAGACGGTTACGGTCATTGCACCCTCTTTCGCATGGCCGACAACTGAAGTTGAGCGGTATAGAGCAGCAGCCGCGCCTGTGGCCCTGCGATGTAACCGCGCTTGACGCCAGCGGCCACAGCCGCGATGAAGGCGCGCACGGCAAAGATGTTGTCTATCTCCGGCAGACTGCCGACGTAAGCCTCTGACGCAGCTTCGTGCTGCACCCGCCCATCGGCTCCAGCCCGGTACGCCTCCTCCCGCGCCGCCTTCGCCCGATGGACGCAGACGCGCAGAGCCTCATTGATCGCATGGATGGCTTCGTAGTCCTGAGCCGCGCTACCGTCGAGGCGATTGAGCACGACAGGCTGAAGGTGCATGTGCGTGTTGGGTGGCGGCGGCGGGATATAGGGCATAGGCCTGCCCGGAAACTTCGAGTGTCTCTTCATTGAATCGTCTCCGTTTTTGTGTTCAACTTCGCTAGTTCCAACACGCCTACAGATATGGGCCGTAGACCGTGGTCGAGATAGTGCATTGTCGTGGCCAACCGTTTGTGTCCAAGCAATGCCTGAACGTCGCGCACGTCCTTCGTTACTTCCAGCACCCGCACGGCTGTTGTGCGCCGGAAATCGTGCGGCCTGATACGGTCATCGAGTCCGAGACGCCGCAGCAGATGTTTGAAGCTCATCGCATAGCTAACGCGCTGACGGCCTCTTCGTGTTGAGAGGAATGTGACATAAGGCATATCCACAGGACACCTCTTCGCGCTATCAAAGATGGCGCGGAGTTCATCTGTTACCGGCAGCGTTTGTGCAGACTGTTTCTTTGTAATGAAGCTCACCGTGCCCGCTTCCGGGTCGTAGTTCGCTGGTGAGATACGCACCGCTGTACCACTGCGGAGCGCAAGGTCTGAGCAGAGGAGAACGAAGCATCGCATCGCTGGCGATGCCGCGCTCAAGATGGCTTCTTGCTCTGCCGCCGTGACCGTGCGATTCCTTGGCGCTGGTTGATCGAGCCGGGGGACTTCGCGGTCGAGTCCGCGCGGCGCTCCGTATCCGTCCGCGAGTCGTCGAAGGAGTGAGCGGAGATAGGAGTGGTACTGGTAGCGCGTGGCGGGCGTGTACGTCGCAAAGTTCGCAATGATGTGCGGGATATCGAGCGGGATGAGGTCGCACGGTCGCTTTGAGCCAACGGCTGCGATGATGCCTTTGACGGCGTAGTGAATGGCGTTCGTCCGTTTTTGCGTCGAAGCGATGGCGAGCAAGATTCGCGCGACGGTTGGCCCGGAATCCGACGCGCCTTTCTTTTTGGGCGGTTGAGCGCCTTCTGTGTGAGTTCGAAAGTTTCGGCCTGTGCAGCAGTTGTGAACGCCCGTCGATGCCGGACGCCCTTCCTATCTCTCCAATCGGCATAAAAGCGATTGTGCTCTTGATACATTGGACACCTCTGGTCAGTTGCCTTTACGCGGAAAGTCCGCGTAAATCGCATCGACCACAGGCCCACTCTTCTTCAAGTTCAACGTGTAGGCCAACGAGCGACGCCCGTCTTTTCGAAAATGCACATATTATCTGCCGGGAAGCCTCGACTTGCTGCGCCCGGAATGACACAGGAGAGGGTGCGCTGTTCGCTCAAATGACGTTCCCGAGCTGAACGCGAGAGGGCCCGGCTGACCAGCAGCCGGGCCCTTTCGATTTCACCGGAAACAGCCTAATTCTTCGCCGCAAGCTGACGAAGAACGTACTGCAGGATTCCGCCGTTCTGGTAGTAGAGGATCTCCTGCGGGGTGTCGATCCGGACCGTCGCGGAGAACTCGGTAGTCTTGCCGAGGTCGGATTCAGCGAAGACGCTGATGATCCTTCCATTCGCAAACTTCGAGTCGAGCATCGCCTTCAGCTCGCCCGGCTGGCCGACCCGGAAGACCTCTTCGCCTGTCAGGTGCAGCGACTCGACATTCTGCCCGGGAAGGAACTGCAGTGGCAGAATGCCCATGCCGACCAGATTCGACCGGTGGATGCGCTCATAGCTCTCGGCGATGACGAAGCGGATGCCCAGCAGGCGTGGCCCCTTGGCTGCCCAGTCACGCGAGGAGCCCGACCCGTACTCCTTGCCCGCCAGAATCGCCAACGGTGTGCTGCGCTGCGCGTAAGCGACTGAGGCGTCGTAGATCGACATCGGGATGTCGTCAGGCAACAGGCGCGTGACGCCACCCTCGGTTCCGGGAGCGAGCTTATTGCGCAGACGGACGTTTGCGAACGTACCGCGAACCATAACCTCGTGATTGCCACGACGCGAGCCGTAGGAGTTGAAGTCTGCAGGCTTGACGCCGTTGTCCGTGAGGTACTTGCCTGCCGGTCCGTTCAGCTTGATGGACCCCGCCGGCGAGATGTGGTCGGTGGTGACGGAATCACCCAGCACAGCCAGAACGCGCGCGCCGTGGATGTCCTCGACGGGGTCGGGCTGCGCCTTCATGCCGTCGAAGTACGGTGCCTTGCGGATGTAGGTGGAGTCCGGCTCCCACCCGTAGGTCTTGCCCTCGGGGAACTTCAGGCCACGCCAGTTCTGGTCGCCTTCGGTAACGCGGCTGTATTCCTCCTCGAACATCCCTGAGTCGATGGAAGCGGCAACGACATCGGAGACCTCCTGCTGGGTGGGCCAGATATCGCGCAGGTAGACGGGCTTGCCGTCTTTGCCCTTACCCAGCGAGTCCGTCTCGAAGTTGTGCGCGATGTGACCGGCCAGAGCGTACGCGACGACCAGCGGCGGGCTCATCAGGTAGTTGGCGCGAACGTCAGGAGAGATGCGGCCCTCGAAGTTGCGGTTTCCAGAGAGCACGGAGACGGCGACCAGGCCGTGGTCCTCGATCGCCTTGGAGACGTCGGAGGGCAGCGGGCCGGAGTTGCCGATGCAGGTCGTGCAGCCATAGCCAACCGTCTGGAAGCCGAGCTTGTCGAGGTAGGGCTGCAGGCCGGCCTTGGCGTAATAGTCGGTGACGACGCGCGAACCGGGAGCAAGAGAGGTCTTGACCCACGGGGGTGTGCTCAGACCTTTTTCTACTGCTTTCTTCGCCAGGAGACCGGCAGCAAGCATGACATAGGGATTCGACGTGTTGGTGCAGGAGGTAATCGCCGCGATCACGATGGAACCATGATCGAGGTAAGGCTCAGGGTTGACGCCATAACGCTCTGTCACTGTGACATTGGGGGCTTCGAGAACGGCGACTGCGGAGTCCTTGGTGTCGGGAGCGCCTTCGCTGCTGGCGAGATTGCCATTCAGAGAGGCATGGCCGCCCTCTCCTTCCCAGCGCAACATCTGACGGACCTCGTTGCGATTGGCGTTGGGGCCAAGCAGGGCAGGAAGCTGCTGCTTGAAGCTGGGGCCCGCCTGCGACAGGGGAACGCGGTCCTGCGGGCGCTTGGGTCCGGCGACAGACGGCTCGACCGTGGAAAGATCGAGCTCGAGCGTTGCGGAGTACTCCGCCTCGGCGGCGTCGGCGGTGTGGAACATGCCCTGTTCCTTGTAGTACGCCTCGACGAGCGCAATCTGCTCCTCGCTGCGGCCAGTCAGGCGCAGGTAGTTCAACGTCTCCTTGTCGACCGGGAAGATCCCGCACGTAGCACCGTACTCGGGAGCCATGTTCGCGATGGTGGCCCGGTCGGCGAGCGGAAGCTGCGAGACCCCGGGACCGTAGAACTCCACAAACTTGCCGACGACGCCCAGCTTGCGAAGGGCCTCGGTGACGGTAAGAACGAGATCCGTGGCCGTGGTGCCTTCCTTCAGCTTGCCCGTCAGTTTGAAGCCGACGACCTGCGGGACCAGCATCGACACCGGCTGGCCGAGCATGGCGGCCTCTGCCTCAATGCCTCCGACTCCCCAGCCGAGGACGCCGAGACCGTTGATCATCGTGGTGTGGGAGTCGGTTCCCACCAGCGTGTCAGGATAGGCCAGTCCGTCTTCGGTAGTGAACACGACGCGGGCAAGATGCTCCAGGTTGACCTGGTGACAGATGCCCATGCCCGGCGGCACGGCGGAGAAGTTGCGGAAGGCAGTCTGTCCCCACTTCAGAAAGGCGTAACGCTCACGGTTGCGCTGGAACTCGAGCGCGGCGTTGATGTCGTAGGAGCCGGATGTTCCGAACTGATCGACCTGCACGGAGTGATCGATGACCAGCTCTGCGGGCTGCAACGGGTTGATGCGCTCAGGGTCGCCGCCCAGCTCGCGCATCGCGTCGCGCATGGCGGCCAGGTCGACGATGGCAGGTACGCCGGTGAAATCCTGCATGAGAACGCGCGCAGGCATGTAGGCGATCTCGCGCGAAGGCTCTGCCTTGGGCTCCCAGTTGGCGAGGAACGTGATGTCGTCGGCGGTCACCGTGCGCCCGTCTTCATGGCGCAGCAGATTCTCCAGCAGAATACGAAGCGAAAATGGAAGCCGGGCGAGGTTCACACCCGAGGACTTGAGCGCGTCGAGCCGGAAGATGGTGTAGTTCTTCGAGCCGGACTGCAGGTTGGCTTTGCTCTTGAAGCTGTCAGGATTATTGGGTGAGCTGGACATCTCTTTTTATCTCCGAGGGAGCGCGACGGGCGCGCGGGTTGGAGGCCTGAGGCTGACAAAACAGCCCCGGTCCGACGGGGAAAGCGTATCAAAAGAATCGGGAGAGAGCCGGAATTCAGTACAAATTCATCGTCCGCGATCGGGACGGCCGTGACGAAAACGCTTAAGAGTGGGACGACGTCGTGCCATCGCGTCCATTCTACGACCAGCTTTCTCTCTCCCTCAACTGTCTCGAATTTCAGGAGCTGGAGCGTATGCCCATTCCTGCGAAAGGGTTCCCGAGACGGCCTCGCTCGATACGCGTCCTTCGACCGGTTGCTGCCTCTGCATTCACGCCACGGGAACGCATCTGAAGTACTGAATTGGTGTTCATAGAGGATGAGGAGCCACGCGGGACCATGAACCAACAGGGACAAGGACCAATCCGAGCCTTACTTTCGAGGCGCTTTATCGCTATTTCGCTGGGCATCGCTCTTTGTGGCGGAGCGGCGTTTTTCGGCTGCCGCTCCTCCGCTCAGGCGGCGGAGCAGGGGCCTGACCCGGCGGATGCGAATATGGCCCCGATCCATGGGCCTTCCAGCGGACAAGATGAGGATCAGGCCGCGCAGGCCGCAAGACAGCCCGAAGAGCCGTCGATGGAGCAGCCACAGGCGCCCGCGCCGGCCAACGTCCAGAATGAGAGCATTCGGCGCGCAGAGGAGTATCACCGGACCGGAGCCCAGCAGGATCAGGCCCGGACCGACGACAATCGCCAGACCCAGGGCTACTACGACTCCAGCGAAGATCCGGACCAGGACGAGGCCGATTACGAGGAGCTGGAGGCAAGTGAGCCACCGCCGCAGTTGCCCCAGTACGATCAGCCTCCTGCCCCCGAGCCGGACTCCATCTGGACTCCCGGTTACTGGGCCTACGCTCCCGCGGGCTACTACTGGGTTCCCGGGGTATGGGTAGTGGCCCCCTGGCCCGGCGCTCTATGGACTCCCGGCTACTGGGTCTTCTATGGCGGCCATTATCGCTTTCACCACGGATACTGGGGCCGCTACATCGGGTTCTACGGAGGCATTAACTACGGGTGGGGCTATCCCGGTTACGGCTTCTATGGTGGCTACTGGCGCGGAAGCCACTTCTTCTATAACCGGGCTGTCACGCACATCAACATCAACAGGATTCGCAATGTGTATAGCCGTCCCGTCATCATCAATCGAGCCTACATCAACAACACTCGCGTCTCCTACAATGGCGGCCGTGGCGGACTCCAGGTGCGTCCGCGCCCGGCGGAGCTTGCCGCCCTTCGCGAACCCCGTCTGGCTCCGATGAAGACGCAACTCCAGGTGCGCCAGCAGGCGGCTCAGAACAGGCAGCAGTTCTACCGCGCCAACCGCGGCCGCCCAGTAACCTTCGCAGCGGCGCATCCGGTACAGGCGGACCAGGGTGTGCAGCGGCCGCTTGCAACTCCGATGCAGGGGCGTCCCGGACAATATCAGCCGCGCCCCGGACAATATCAGAACCGGCCCAATACCCTGCAGGTTCGCCCCGCGCAACCGCAGCAGCCGCAGGTCCGGCCGGGACAGCCGTATGTTCCTCCCAGCCGGCCTGAAGTCCGACCCGGCGAACCCGGCCGCCAGCAAATACAGCCCGTCCGTCCCGAACCGAACGTCAGGCCGACACAGCCCCAGGTCCGCCCCACACCGCCTGAAGGCAGCCTGCAATATCATCGGGGCCGACCCGACGTGCAGCCGGTGCGCCCCAACCCTCAGCCTGCTCCCGGGCCACGGCAGATGCAGGGCCGTCCTGCGCCCATCGAGCGGCCCACGCAGCAGCCACAGTACCGGCAGGAGTACCGCCCGCAGTACCGGCCAACACCCCAGCAGTACCCCCGTCCCGAATACCACCAGCCGCCCATGCAGCGTTCACCCCAGCCGATGCCGCAGCATGCAGCACCCCAGCCGCAACCCGGCGGCCACAGAAGATAAAGAGGAATATCCGCACCCCCCGAAGGCCTGCCGCTGGCAGGCCCTCCTCTGCCTCGTGTGCTTTGTCGCACTCGATAGCTTCAGTAGCCGATGTTTGACTTCAGTCCGCACGATGCCTAGCCTCGAAGATGTCAGATAAAAGCATTCAGAGAGTAAGGGCTGAGCAGATGAAGGTTCTGGTAATTGGTGGCGGAGGGCGCGAGCACGCCCTCATTTGGGCTCTCAGAAAATCCCCTGCGGTCAACGAAATCGTTGCGGCTCCGGGTAATGGCGGCATCAGCCGGATAGCGCGCTGCATTCCAGTCAACGTCAACAGTCTGGAAGCAATGGTCAATCTGGTAGCCATCGAAGCTCCCGACCTGACCGTGATCGGCCCCGAGGTCCCGCTGGCGCTCGGCCTGGTGGACGAGTTGGAGACCCGAGGACTGCGCGTCTTCGGGCCCACGAAGGCTGCCGCTCAGCTGGAATCCAGCAAAGCCTTCTCCAAAGCCTTCATGCAACGCCACGGCATTCCGACGGCGGAACACGCGCTCTGCACCACCCTTGATGAAGTTCGCGAGTCATTGTTGCGCTTCTCACTTCCGGTCGTCGTCAAGGCCTCCGGGCTGGCAGCCGGCAAGGGTGTGGTGATCTGCGAGACGCGGCTTGATGCGGAGACGACCGCCGCGCAGATGTTCTCCGGGGTGCTGCTCGGTTCCGTTGAGACCGAGATCGTGCTCGAAGAGTTCCTTGCGGGCGAGGAGGTCTCCTTCTTCGCCCTCTGTGACGGCAAGCACGCCGTTCCCGTCGCCGCTGCACAGGACCACAAGCGCGTGGGGGAAGGAGACACGGGACCGAACACCGGCGGCATGGGAGCCTACTCGACCGACGGTCTGCTGACGCCGGCCATGCAGCAGTGGATCACCCAGAACATCGCCCAGAAGGTCGTTGACGGCATGGCTTCAGAGGGAACACCCTTCAAGGGAATTCTCTTTATCGGCCTGATGATGAGCCCCCGTGGCCCCATGGTGCTGGAGTTCAACACGCGCTGGGGCGACCCGGAGACCGAGGCCATCGTACTTCGGTTGCAAACCGACATCCTGGATCTGTTCAACGCCGCTATCGATGGCGCCGCACAGGATCTGGCGATCCGCATGAAGCCGGGAGCGAGCGCAACGGTCATCGCGGCAAGCGGAGGATATCCCGGGAAGTACACCAACGGCCTTCCCATCACCGGCATTGAAGAAGATAGCGATGACGTGATCGTCTTCCACGCGGGAACCGCTCTGATCGATGGACATATAGTTACAGCAGGAGGCCGCGTACTTGCAGTCACGGCTGAGTCGAATGATCTGGAAGATGCGCTCGACCGGATCTACCGCAGGCTGGAACACATCTCCTTCGAGGGGATGCACTATCGCCGGGACATCGGGCATCGCGCTCTGCAACGCCGTTAGTCTCAAGGAGACCTATGGATCCGCAGCATGGCCTCACCGCAATTCTGCCCTGCAACGACCTGGACGCCTCGGAGGCGTTTTATCGCCAGCTTGGCTTTACCCGAGCCGACGGTTCCGGAGATCCTGATGCGACCTATCGAATCCTGAGTGACGGCAAAGGCGGACATCTGCACCTGGTCGACGTCGTAGAAGGATGGCTTGTTCCCGGACGCAATCCGTTCGGTCTGTATCTCTACACCCCGGATGTGAATGAACTGGCGGCGCGGTTTGCTGACAGAATTCTGGAAGCGAAGAAGCAGCCTGAAGACAAACCATGGGGTATGTACGAATTCTCCGTCAGCGATCCGGACGAGACGCTCGTGCGTGTCGGCTGGCCGACCCAAATGCCGAAGAACAAAGCGGGGGATCGATTATGGAACCGGCACTGACCGCAACTGAGGCGCTCAAGTGGAACCAGGCGACCAGCGATGCGTGGCGCATGCTACTCACCGAACATCCTGAGATTCTCTCACTGCCCTGCGACATCATGCAGACCTCCTCGGTGGCTCAGCTTTTGCAGCACATCGTCGCGGTTGAGCTGCGTTATGCAGAGCGTATCCTTGGGTTGCCGGAGACTGACTACGCAGATGTGGGATATGAGTCTGCGGAGGCGATCTATGCCACACACGATCGCGCCATGGAACTGTATCGGCGCGCGCTCGACTCTGTAGCAGACTGGGGAGAGCAGATACGGTTTCAGACCCGGAGCGCGGGCGTTCTGCTGACCTCACGCAGGACGACCCTCTTTCATGCGGTCTTCCACAGCGTGCGACACTATGCGCAGTTGGGCACACTGGTTCGCCAGCATGGTTACAAGACCGGCTGGTACGGTGATTATTTGTTTATGGATGTGACACCGCTCTAAGGCAAAAATCACTAGACCACGCGGGAGTAGACGTAGCCTCCCGCATCAAGTGCGCCGAGCAGCTCTTCGACTTGGCCGCGGCCGCGGGTTTCGAGCGTAATGTCGATCGTGGTGTCCCCCAGGTTCACCCCGTAGTAGGCGCGGTTGTAGAGCGTATCCACAATATTGACGCGGTAATTCGCGATCAGCTTCGTCAGCTCGGCCAGAGCGCCCGGCTTGTCCAGAAGGTGGATGCGCAGGCGGATCATGCGACCGTCCTGCACCAGGCCGCGCTCAATGATGCGGCTCAGCAGCGTGACGTCGATGTTGCCCCCGCAGACAAGGACGGCGGTGCGGGCATTCTTGAGCGAGGTCCGCTTCTGCAGCAGCGCAGCAAGCGCGGTCGCTCCAGCGCCCTCAGCGAGTGTTTTTTCCCGTTCCAGCAGGACCAGGATGGCGGAGGCGATCTCGTCCTCATCGACGGTTACGATCTCGTCGACGTAACGTTCAACGACAGGAAGCGTGACATCTCCGGCGCGCCGCACGGCGATACCGTCGGCGATGGTGGTCGCGGGAGGAATGGTGACGGGATGGTGCCGCTCGACGGCGACCGCCATCGAAGGCAGGCGCGAGGTCTGCACGCCGACGACCTTGATGTCGGGACGCGATTCCTTGATCGCGCAGGCCACGCCGCCAATCAGGCCGCCTCCGCCGATGGGAACGACGACCGCTTCGAGATCCTGCACCTGCTCAAGCAGTTCAAGCCCGATCGTTCCCTGCCCGGCCATCACTGCGGGATCGTCGAAGGGGTGGATGAAGGTCATGTTCTCAGCCGAGCAGATGCGGCGAGCTTCCTCGTAGGCCTCGTCGTAGTTGGCGCCGTGCAGGACCACCTCGGCCCCGAAGTTGCGCGTAGCCGTGACCTTGACCAGCGGAGTGGCCAGCGGCATGACGATGATGGCGCGGATGCCGCGTGAAGTTGCGTGATAGGCCACGCCCTGCGCATGATTGCCTGCACTCGCCGCGATGACGCCACGCGAGGCCTCTTCCGGCGTAAGCAGGGCGATGCGGTTGAGCGCGCCGCGCTCCTTGAAGGAGCCCGTCATCTGAAGGTTTTCGAGCTTGAGAAAAATCTCCTGGCCGGTCAGCTGCGACAGGACACGCGAGTGGGCGCAGGGCGAGTAGTAGATGGCGTCGCGCAGCCGCTCTCGTGCAGCGGTGACATCAGCCAGGCTGATGATCGAGGTGCTGTGTGCGGCTTGTTCGGTCAGACTCACGATGCTGCTCCTTTAAACGTTAGCGGTGCACGCGGAACTGGTTTGCGAGGGCAAACTCCTCACGCAATCCGGGGGTACGCAGGTTTTCGCGGACATGGGCCAGGCGCTGTTCCAGCGCAAACAGGGTCTCGGCGATGGGGCCGGTGTTGGTCAGCGCGATGTCGCGCCACATGCTGTAGGGGCTTGCTCCCAGCCGGGTGGTCTCGCGCAGGGCGCGTCCGCCGATGGCTGCGATCTCGGGGGCGTCGCCGAAGCGGTCCTCCAGCAGGGCGGCGAAGGCGGTGGAGAGCATCTGGGGTAGATGGCTGACCCAGGCGCACATCTCATCGTGACGCCTTGCGTCCATATCGAGCGTGCGGGTTCCGAAGAAGCTGACCCAACTGCGCCACGCCTTCTCCATTGCGGAAGACTCGCCGGGGCCTGGAGTGAAGAGCCACATCGCTCCCTGAAAGAGACTGGCCTCGGCCAGCAGAGCGCCGCCGGACTCCTTTCCCGCCATCGGGTGGCCGGGCAGAAAGCTCGCCTGGTCCTCGCGGCCAAACAGCTCCACGGCCAGCTCGGCGATCTCGAGCTTGGTGCTTCCTACATCGGTGATCAGCTGGCCAGGGCCGGTGACCTCGGCCAGCTTTTTCATCCAGTCCTTGATGGCGAGCACAGGAACTGCGAGCAGGGTGACGTCGGCCTGACGAGCAATCTCGAGGGCTTCGGCCCCGCCGGCCGCGGCGCTATCGATGGCGCCCATCTCGAGTGCGGCCCGCAGCTCCAGCGCGCTCTGGTCCCACCCGTCGATGCGCCCGGTGAACCCGGCGGCGCGCAGGGCCAGACCGGTCGATGCGCCGATCAGCCCTGTTCCGAGGATGAGAACCCGTTCCATCGTGCCTGCCGTCATGGACTAGGCCACCGTGCGTCCGACAACCGGAGCAATCTGCCGAAGCTGCGCCATGAGCTTCTCCAGCTGCTCGGGGTACATGCTCTGTGCGCCGTCGCTCATCGCCTTGTCGGGATTGGGGTGCATCTCCATCAGCAGGCCGTCAGCACCTGCGGCGACCGAGGCGAGCGCCATGGCAGGCACCATGTCGCGGATGCCGACGCCGTGCGAAGGATCAGCGAGGACAGGGAGGTGCGTCAGTTTCTTGAGGACGGGAATGGCGGAGATGTCCATCGTGTTGCGGGTCGCCGTCTCGTAGGTGCGGATGCCGCGCTCGCAGAGCATGAGGTCGTAGTTGCCGCCTGAAAGGATGTACTCGGCCGAGAGCAGAACCTCTTCGATGGTGGCCGAGATGCCGCGCTTCAGCAGGCAGGGCTTGCGGACGTGGCCAAGCTCGCGCAGAAGATTGAAGTTCTGCATGTTGCGCGCGCCAATCTGGAAGACGTCGATGTAGGGCAGCATGATCTCGATCTGCGAGATCTCCATGACCTCGGTGATGACCAGCAGGCCGGTCTGGTCAGCGACCTCGCGCAGCAGCTTGAGGCCTTCGACGCCCATTCCCTGGAAGCTGTAGGGCGAGCTGCGGGGCTTGTAGGCTCCGCCGCGCAGGAACTTGCAGCCTGCCGCCGCCACCTGCTTGGCCGAGAGAAGGATCTGCTCGCGCGACTCGACCGAGCAGGGTCCGGCCATCACGACGACTTCCTCACCGCCGACCACGACGCCGTTCGCGAACTTGATCTTCGTGCCCTCAGGGCGGAAGTTGCGGCCTGCCAGCTTGTAGGGCGAAGAGATGCGGTACGCATCATGAACGCCGTCGAGGACCTTGAACTCGGCCACATCAAAGTGATCCGGAGTTCCCACGCCGGCCAGAATGGTCTGTGCGGCTCCCGTGGTGCGGTGAACGTTGAAACCGAGCTCAACCATTCGCTCGATCACACGCTGTATGTGCTCTTCTGTTGCGGCGTCCTGCATTGCTACGATCATCGTCTTGTTCGCTTTCTTGAGAATGAAACGGAATGAGTTACAAAACTTTGCCTTGAAATCTTTTGCGCTGGTTCTATTTCTGAATGGCGCGCATCACGTCGATGATGCGCTCGTAGATGTCAACGATCTCCGGATTGGACAGCGGGCCCGGATTGACCCTGCGGACGTGCTCAAAGACGTCCTGTTCGCGCTTGGGCTCGTAGACGGGAAGGCTGCCTTTCTGCTTAAGCTCGCCGATGGCCTTCGCGGCCTCGGCACGCTGATTAATAAGGCGAACGATCTGCTCGTCCAGTTGATCGATCCTTTGCCGCCAGTCAGAGATCTCCATCGAATATCCTCGCGCTGCAGCCAGGCCCGTTGCTCCTGCTGCGGGTTTTTTGGGTACGACCCATCATAAATGGGCAAAATAGGCTGTTTTGCCTGCGCTGCCCTGCTGCTGAGAGCCGCTCTCACGCTCTCAACCCCGCTACAAACTTTCCAACTTCCGCAGCCGCCTGCTCCGGCGCGGTCTTCTCGATCAGCTGCACGATCGCCGAACCGACAATCGCGGCATCGGCAAACTCGCCGACTGCCTTTACGTGGTCCGCGTTTGAGACGCCGAAGCCGACCGCGATCGGCAGCTTCGTAAACTGACGGAGCTTCGCAACGACCTGCGAGGCATCGCTGGTCAGGTGCGACTGCGTTCCGGTGATCCCGGTGCGCGAGATCGCATAGACAAACCCTTGAGAGTTCTCCGCAATCGCCTTCAGGCGGCTCTCGGGCGACGTGGGGGCGGCGAGGAAGACCGGCGCGAGGTGATTCGCGCGCATGGCATCGAGGTACTCGGCAGCCTCTTCGACGATCATGTCGGTCAGCAGAACACCATCGGCTCCGGCCTCGGCGGCCCTCGCGCAGAAGTCCCTGAGCCCGAGGCGCAGCGCCGGATTCAGATACGAAAAGAGAATGATCCCCGCCTGCGGGCGCGCCTTGCGCAGCTCGGCGGCGACTCCCAGGACGTCGATGAGGCGCGTACCCTTCGCAACAGAACGCTCGCTGGCGCGCTGAATCACGGGACCATCGGCAAGAGGATCGCTGAAGGGTACGCCCAGCTCAATCACGTCGGCGCCATTGTCGATGGCGGCGAGCGCGATATCGCGGGTAGTGGCCAGATCGGGATCGCCAGCGGTGAGATATATAACCAGGCCCGGTTTCTGCTTGAACGCAATCGGCATCGTGCTATCCCTTCGCTCCTACGCTTGTCAGATCGAGTTCTCTGGCCAAAATCCCCATGTCCTTATCCCCGCGCCCCGAGAGGTTCACCATCAGGACGTCACCCTTGCTCATCTTTGGAGCCAGCTTGATCGCCTCGGCGACGGCGTGCGCGCTTTCAAGCGCCGGCAGGATACCTTCAGTGCGCGCCAGTGCGACCGTGGCCTTCAGGGCCTCATCGTCCGTCGCCGAGGTATAGGTCGCGCGACCAGAGTCGTGCAGCATGGCGTGCTCCGGACCGACGCTGGCGTAGTCCAGTCCAGCGGAAACCGAGTGCGTGAGCGCGATCTGCCCCGCGTCGTTCTGGAGAACGTAGCTGTAGGTTCCCTGCAAAACGCCGGGAACGCCACCGCCAATCTTCATGAATCGAGCCGCGTGCTCGCCAAGTGCGGTCCCGCGTCCGCCTGCCTCAACGCCGATCAACTGGACAGTGGTGTCGCCAAGGAACTCATAGAAGGCTCCGATAGCGTTCGATCCCCCGCCGACGCAGGCGATGACTGCGGTGGGCAGCTTGCCCTCCTGCTCCATGATCTGCTTCTTCGCTTCCTTGCTGATGACGCGATGGAAGTCGCGCACGATGGTGGGGTACGGATGCGCCCCCAGCGCCGAGCCGAGAATATAAAAGGTGGTGCGAACGTTGGTGACCCAGTCGCGCATCGCCTCCGAGATCGCATCCTTCAGGGTCGCCGAACCCGCGCTGACGCCCCGCACCTCCGCGCCCAGCAGGCGCATGCGGTAGACGTTCAGCTCCTGGCGGCGCATGTCCTCTTCGCCCATGTAGACGACGCATTCCATACCCAGCAACGCGCAGACGGTAGCGGTGGCGACGCCGTGCTGACCGGCTCCCGTCTCGGCGATGATGCGCTGCTTGCCCATGCGTCGGGCCAGCAGACCCTGGCCAAGCGCGTTGTTGATCTTGTGGGCCCCGGTGTGGAGCAGGTCCTCGCGCTTCAGGTAGATCTTCGCTCCGCCCAGCTGCTCGCTCAGACGCTTTGCGTAGTAGAGCGGCGTTGGACGTCCGCAGTAGTTGTGCAGCAGATCGTCCAGCTCTGCGTGAAAGACCGGATCCTTCTGGGCATCCGCATAGGCTGCCTCCAGCTCTTCGAGCGCCGCCATCAGAGTCTCGGGAACATACCGTCCGCCGTAGACTCCGAACCGCCCCGCCGCCGATCTAACCGGTCCTGCCGGGTTTACCATCGCTGCCGTCGTCGAACCTGTCGCCCCGTCCATCCCTGTGCTCCTTCCGAGCAAAACAAAAGCCGCAACCTTTCCGGGTCGCGGCTCGTGTGGATTTCGAATCTTGTCTGAACTTCAGCTTTACCTTGCCGAGCTAATCCGTCAGAAGACCCTACTCCGCCGATGCCGCTACCGGACGCCAGTAGCGGTAAATAAAGCTAATAAATCGGCTGGAATGCGAGATCATCTTGCCTCCAAGCATACATGGCCCTCCAGATGTTTGCAAATTCCGCCGTCTCATAATCCATCCGCCCGGACCAGATCTGGCTGGAGCCAACCTTTTTCGCTCTCTCGATAATTTATCTTTCGCCCCCATAAGTGCGTCTGTACAAAACTCCTGCGCAGGCGTGCATCACAGAGTGCTGAAAACGACAGTTTCAGGAGGAGCCATCAGAATGGACCTGAACCGTATCGCAGCAATGACAGTGATTGCGTCCGTTGTCAGCTTTCCGTTTGCCTCATCCACGCCGGCGCATGCCATGGTGCAGGACACGTCCAGCCAGCCCGCGCACGATCGCGCGGAGCGCGAGCAGACCGCACAGGATCACCGCAAGCACACGGGCGCGAAGGTCGTCGGAGGCACGGCTGGCGGTGGAGCCGTGCTGGGTGCGCTTGCCGGGGGAGGCAAAGGCGCTCTGATCGGCGGTGCAGCCGGTGCAGGCGCCGGTGCGATCGCAAACAAGGTCCGCAAGGACAAGGCAGTGAAAAAGCGCGAGCGGCGCGAGACCGAGCAGCCGGAATACAACAGCAGTCCCCGCTAGCTCTCCGGGGACTAAATCTTCTGGACGCGATGGACATCCCTCACCCCTGGAACCCGACGCAGCCGCTCGACCATCTTGTTGAGGTGCCGGACGTCTACCGTCTCCACAACGAAGTCCACCATCGCTTCGCCTCTGTCTGTAGCGCCCTTGGAGTCCATGCTGCGGATGTTGGTGCCGTCTTCAGAGATGATGGCCGTAAACTCCTTCAGCATGCCGGCGCGATCTTCGCAGACGATGGTGATTTTGACGGGATAGGTCTGGGCCTTGGAGGGGTCCTTGCCTGAGTCCGACGGCATCGGCGCCCACTCCACCTGGATGCGGCGGTCCGACTCGTACAGCAGGTTCTGGACATTGGGACAGCTTCTTGCATGGACCGCCACGCCTTTTCCGCGCGTGACGTAGCCGATGATCTCTTCGCCACGGATGGGGTTACAACAGCGTGCGCGGTAGACCAGAAGGTCGTCCTGGCCTTCGACCTGCAACGACTCCGACCCGCGGCCGAAGTAGACACGCTTGACCGCCTCCGTCATCTGGCCGACAGCGTTCGCGATGGCCCCATGTTCCGGCTGCGCAGGCTCCGGAGTCATGGTCGAGCCAGGCTCGAGCTTGTTGAGCACCTGCCGGGAGGAGTACTTGCCGAAGCCCACCCCGGCCAGAAGCTCGCTCTCGCTGGTCAGCCCGTATTCGCCCGCCACCCGCTCGTAGTCCACGCCGGTGTACTTGTTCAACGCCAGCTTGTACTTGCGAGCCTCGCGGTCCAGCAGTTTGCGGCCAATCTCCATGGCGCGCTGGCGCTGGTGCTCGTTCAGCCAGTGCTTGATCTTGTTGCGCGCTTTGGAGCTCTTGGTGAAGCTGAGCCAGTCGCGGCTGGGCGTATGACCGGCCTGCGTGGTGATCTCGACGATGTCGCCGTTCTTCAGCCGCGTGCGCAGCGGAACGATGCGTCCGTTCACCTTGGCTCCCACCGTGGTGTTGCCCACCTCGGTATGGATGGCATAAGCAAAGTCGACCGGGCTCGCGTCCTTCGGCAGAACGACCACCTTGCCCTTCGGCGTAAAGGTGTAGACCTCCTCCGGGTACAGGTCGATCTTCAGCGTCGACATGAACTCGTTGGGGTCGCTCATCTCCCGCTGCCATTCCATCAGCTGGCGTACCCAGGCGAGGCGTTGCTCGTCCTTGGCGCTGACGTTGTCGTCAGCCTTGTACTTCCAGTGCGCCGCGATGCCCTCTTCGGCCACGCGATGCATGTCCTCGGTGCGGATCTGCACCTCGAACTGATGTCCGCCCTCGGCGATCAGCGTCGTGTGCAGCGACTGGTACAAATTCGGCCGCGGCATCGCGATAAAGTCCTTAATGCGTCCCGGCACCGGCCGCCACATCGAATGCAGCAGCCCCAGCAGGGCGTAGCAGTCCTGTACGGTGTGGGTGATCACGCGCACGGCGAGCAGGTCATAGACCTGATCGACCGGAATCTTCTGGTCCTGCAGCTTCTGCTGGATGGAGTACAGACGCTTGATGCGCCACTCCACACGGCCCTCGATCTTGAACTCGCGCAGCTTCTCTTCGAGTCGCGCAACGATCTTTTTGAGAAACTCCTCGCCCGCCCCGCGCAGTGCGTCGACTTCGCTGGAGACCTGCTCGTAGGAGAAGGGATCGGTGTAGCGGAACGCCAGATCTTCCAACTCGCCACGCAGCTTGCCCATACCCAGGCGGTGCGCCAGCGGAGCGTAGATCTCCAGCGTCTCCCGCGCGATCTTCTGCTGCTTTTCAGGCTTCAGGTGCTCCAGCGTGCGCATGTTGTGCAGCCGGTCGGCCAGCTTGATGATGACCACCCGAACGTCGGTCACCATGGCCAGCAGCATCTTGCGGATATTTTCGGCCTGATGGTCTTCGCGGTTGGCGAACTTGATCTTGTCCAGCTTGGTAACGCCCTCGACAATGTGGGCGACCTGCTCTCCAAAGCGCTTGGCGATCTCCGCCGAGGTGACGTCGGTATCTTCTACCGCGTCGTGCAGCAGACCCGCGGCGATGGCGGTCGAATCCATCTTCAGCTCGGCAAGGACCTGACCGACTTCCAACGGATGAATCACATACGGTTCGCCCGAGGCGCGCTTCTGGCCCTCGTGCTGCTGCAGGCAGAACGCCCACGCCTTGCGGATGATCTCCAAATCATCCGCCGGACGGTTCTCATGGATCGTATCCAGCAGCCTCTGAAACCTGTTGTCGATGGATTGGACGTCGTGCTCCGGAAGTCCGGTCAGGTGAGCCGCCGAGCTCTCGCTGGCGTCACTGCCGCCCCTATGCGTTGCAGGCACTCCCCCACGCGCGCCAGCCTCGGCAGCCACCGCCGGAGCAGCCGTCTCGGGCTCAACCCCGGCTTCGGGGACTGCACTCGATGACTGGCCCTCTGGCGGCGCCTGGATTCCAGGCTTCGTGGAGGCCGAAGTAACGAATGCCATAGTGCATTATAGGCCGCATCGCTGGCCATCCGCTAAACCTTTCTCGGGATGCCTGTCCGTCAGCCGCGCGTTTCGAGCAGCGTTGCCTCAGCGATGAGCGACGTTCGTCTGCTTCCTGCAGGCGATCGGCACATTCGTCATCTGCTTCGCGAAGACCCGGTAGCTGACCGTCCCCGGCCGCAGCGTCGACCAATAGCTTGTGCTCGAAAGCAGCCGCTTGTGCTGGTCGATGATCTGGTTGTCCAGGATCTTTACCCCGCACTCCAGGTTGTTCTTCGGCTGCAGGATCGTCTTGTCCGGATCGTCCGGCTTCAGCTGCTTGTCGTGCTCCCAGTCAAAGTCGCAACCGTACCGCTTCTGGTCCTCATAGGTAAGCTGCAGCAGACCTTCGCTGCGCACCATGCGGTGACTTACCTTGTCGATCACCGCAACTTCGGGGTCGGTATGGCGAACTCGCGTGGTCGGGTCCAGTCCTGCCTCTGCACCGGCAAGCGCCTGAAAGAAATAGGCCCAGAAGGCGCGCTTATCCGCCTCGCCCAACCGGTAAAAGCGCGGGCAGAAGCGACGCACATCCTGCGGAACCTCGCGGGAGAGCATCTCGGGGGGCAGCGCCAGCTCTACAATCTTGTCCCATGCCGGGTCCCACGTCTGGCCGCCCAACTCGACCCGCTTGGTCAGGATCGGTGTCGCCGGAGCTGGCTTCAGCGCGGGCGTTTTGGCAGGCGTAGCATTCGCATGGGCCTCTTCACGCCTTCCACATCCGCTCGTGAGGTTCAACACAAGACCAAGAACTGCAGCAGAAAGTACATACTTCGTTGTGGCGAGCATAGGCTTCCGTTTCTTACATCCCCGAAGTGTACCCGGCACTTCACGCTCGCTCCACCCTTTTCTGGCCGCCTCTTTTCTGGCCGCCTCCAGGATCAGCCCGTATTCCGCAGTCCCGCGCTGATTCCATTGATCGTCGCCGAGATCGCCCGGTTCAGCTCCGGCGAGTCCGCCTCGCCCTTCGCAGCAGCCCTCCGCTTCCGCCGAATCAGCTCCACCTGCAGCAGGCTCATCGGATCGACATAAGGGTTGCGCAGGCGAATCGAGCGCTCCAGCACAGGATTCGTCTCCAGCAGCCGCTGCTGGCCCGTCACCGCGAGCAGCATCTTGTGGGTCAGGTCGAACTCTGCCTTCAGCAGCGAGTACACGCGGTCGCGCAGAGCTTCATCTTCCACCAGCGAGGCATACAGTTGCGCGATGCCGAAGTCGGACTTCGCCAGCGCCATCTCGACATTCCGAATGATGTCGAGGAACAGCGGGAAGTTGCGAGTCATCGACTGCAACTGCGCCAGACCGTCGGGATTCTCGCGTACAAAAGCAGCCAGCGCATGGCCCACGCCGAACCACGCCGGAACGAGCTGGCGCGACTGCATCCACCCGAAGACCCATGGAATCGCTCGCAGGTCGGCCATCGTGCGCTTGCCCGTACGCTTCACGGGACGCGATCCGATGCGGGCATTTTCAAGCTCTGCAACCGGCGTGGCCTGCTGGAAATAGGTGAACGTGTCCGGGTTGTCGATGATGTGCCTGCGATAGAACTCAAACGAGGTCCTGGACAGCGTCTCCATCGCAGCTTCCCATGCAGGCGTAATCTCGCCGGTCAGGTGGGGTGTCGCCTCGCCCTTCTGCAGAACCGCGTCCGGTCGTGCCAGCGCATCGAGCGAGGCCGCGATCATCAGCTCAAGATTCCGCTCGGCCAGCACCACGTCGGAGTACTTCCAGTTCAGCACCTCGCCCTGCTCGGTCAGGCGCAGCTCACCGGAGAAGCTGTCCACCGGCTGCGCAAAGATGGCGCGATGCGTCGGGCCTCCGCCGCGACCCACCGTGCCCCCACGACCGTGGAACAGACGCAGCGTAACCCCGCACTCTGCGGCCACGCGATGCAGCTCACGATGTGCCTTCCAGATCTCCCACGTGCTGGTAATCATCCCGCCATCCTTATTGGAATCGGAATAGCCCAGCATGATCTCCTGGCGGTGCCCCCAGGACTTCAGCAGCGGCTGAAACGCCTCGCAGGACCACAGTCGCCGCATGATCCCCGGCGCATTCTGCAGATCTTCAATCGACTCAAATAGCGGCACCGGCTGCAGACCGGGATCCCCCTCCGAACCATCCTCGCTGGCTTCCACGCGAACCCCGCCGAGTCGCGCCAGCCAGAGGACATTCAGCACGTCCTCTGCACTGGTCGCTCCACTGATCACATACTGGCTGATCGCCTCGGCTGGATACTTTCGCTTCAGCTCGGCGATCGCACGGAACGTCTCCAGCACCTCCGTCGTCTGCGGCGAAAGCGCCGCCGGAAGCCGCAGCTCACCAGGATGGGAGCTGCCCTGTGTGCAGCCCGCAATCTCCGCCACCGCGGCCGCATGCACCCGGGCATGCTGCCGAATATCGAGCGTCTGCAGGTGAAGCCCGTAGGTCCGCACCTCGATCAGCAGCGGATCGATCAGCATCCGGGCCAGCCGCTCGCCCCTGTTCTCCATCAGACTCGACCGCAGAACGGACAGGTCGGAGAGCAGATCTTCCTTGCGCGTATAAGGTCCCAGCGCAGGCTTTGCGGGCAGCGGGACCGCGCTCTGCAGTGTCCCGCCCAGGCGCATCAGGATGCATGCCAGCAAAAGCCGCACATACTCAAAGTGGAAACGATCTTCAAGACCAGCCTGGCCGGCAGTGCGAAGCTGGCTGAGATAGTGGTCGAGCAGCTCCTTCAGCTCCTTCGAGACCGGGACCTGCTGGGTCGAGCTTCCCAGCTGCTCAAAGACGTTCTGCAGCCTGCGCCGATAATGATTCAACAACAGCGCCTGTGCCATTGCCAGCGAATCCATCGTCGTCTGCGAGGTCACAAACGGATTGCCGTCGCGGTCCCCGCCAATCCAGGATCCGAAGCTCACCAGCAGGGGAAGATCAGCAATCGGGATCTTCACCTCCGGGTACTCGGACTCGATCGCTGCGGCGACCTCCGCATAGAGCACCGGCAGGGTATCGAACAGGGACGCCTCGTAGTAGTCGAGCGCCATGCGAGCCTCGTCGCGCACCGTGGGCCGGGCGCTGCGGACATCGTCAGTCTGCCAGAGCGCCGTAATCTCGCCCGTGACCTCAGCCTCAAGCGCCTCCAGCTCCTTCTCCGGCACCGCGATCCGGTCAAGCCGCTCCAGCAGGTCAGAGATGCGCCTGCGCTTGAACATGACCGAACGTCGCGCCACCTCGGTTGGGTGTGCCGTAAAGACCGGCGAAATCGTAATGCGACCCAGCATCTCCATCGCGCGCTTCGCATCAAAACCCGCCTCGCGCAGCCTGCGCAGCGTGCCGCGAAGATCCCCGCGCTGCGGTGGAGCATCGTTCAGCTGGCTTGAACTCCGTCTGCGCTTGCGATGATTGGTCTCCGCCAGATTGATCAGCTCGAAGTAAAAGCTGAAGGCGCGCGCCAGCCGATAGGCACGCGTCAGGTCGTCTGCATGCGCGTGAACGCGGTCGATGGACTGCTTCAGCTGCGCCGCTGCAGCTTCCGTATTCTCCGCCGCATCCGCCTCGCGACGCGCAATCGCCGTACGCCTCAGCTCCTCAACAGCGTTGTAAAGCTGCTCGCCCGATTGCTCTTTAAGAACCTCGCCCAGCAACATGCCGAGCGAACGCACATCGCGGCGAAGCGGAGCTTCTTTCAGCTCACCGGTAGAAGCAAGCAGCTCCGAGAGGCGCTGCGGCCAGTTGGAAGGAGTCCAGAGAGACGGCATCACTATTGATTATGCACCGTCCGGAGACATGTCCGTTGTCAAGCGGCCTGCGGACACACAGGAAGTACCCCGCAGCGCCCTTATGCCACCATCGCCAGTTTTTCGAACTCTTCCTTCATCCGCTCGACCGCGTAGCCTGTCGACTCCAGGCGAGACGCAGTGGATCGCGCCGCCCGCGTAGAAACGCCATAACCGCGCGTGACCAGGTACTGGCTGATCACGTCGGCAGCCTGCCAGGAATCGAGGTTGGCATGCCGCAGCTCGTCACGCAGGCCGGTGAGGTCGGCATCCGAGAACTTCTCCATTCCAGTAGGGGCCTCAATAACCATTGCGATCTACTCCCTCCGCCGTGCAGCTCTGCATCAGCATCTGGAGATTAGACGCGAAAATAGCCGCCGGGATGCGCCATCTCATATCAAAAATGATTCACTTTTGCAATAGCTGTCAGAAGACTGCCAGCTTCCTGCTCGCTTCAAAACCACGCAGCATCTCTTCCCGCGAATTGCAATCCGCGCTCGAACTCCGGCTAGCGTTCACCCTCGAAGCCGAGGACACGATCCATACCATCCGCGCTTGAGCCGTGACCGCTCCCCCTCGCGATACCATAAAAAACATGAACGAACTTCCTCACGTCCTCGATGGAGTCGCCATCGCAGCTGAGATCAAGGCCGAAGTTGCCCGCGATGTCTCCGATCTCTCGTCGCGTGGCGTCCGCCCCGGACTTGCCGTCATCCTCGTCGGCGAGGTTCCCGCATCCCAGATCTACGTGCGCAGCAAGGTCAAGACCTGCGGCGAGCTCGGCATCTACAGCGAGATGCTCACGCCCCCCGAGAGCATCACCACCGAAGAAATGCTCGATCTGGTCGCGCAGCTCAATGCACGCGACGACATCGACGGCATCCTCATCCAGCTCCCCCTACCCAAACACGTCGACACCAAGCGCCTCCTCGAAGCCGTCTCCCCCGACAAGGACGTCGACGGATTCCATCCCGTCAACGCCGGACGCCTGCAGAGCGGACAACCCGGCCTCGCTCCCTGCACACCCGCCGGCATCATCGAGATCCTCCGCCGCAGCGGCCTTCCCATCGCAGGACAGAATGCCGTCGTCGTCGGACGCTCCGACATCGTCGGCAAGCCCGCCGCCCTCATGCTGCTCAACGAATCCGCCACCGTCACCATCTGCCACAGCAAAACGAAGGACCTCCCCTCCGTCACTCGCAACGCAGACATTCTTGTCGCCGCAATCGGACGGCCCGGCTTCATCACTCCCGACATGGTTCGCCATGGCGCAGTCCTCATCGACGTCGGCATCAACCGCCTTACCGATGCCGCGGACGTCCAGCGATTCTTCCCCGGTGATGCCGAGCGTGCAGCGACCTTCGCCAGGCGCGGCTCCGTCATCGTGGGCGACATCGATCCAGCGGCCTTCGCCATCTCCGGCGCCTACACGCCCGTCCCCGGCGGCGTGGGGGCCCTGACCATCGCCATGCTGATGCACAACACCGTCAAGGCCGCGAAGCTCCGCCGCGGCATCTCCACGGAGAACAGCTAGCTCCATGCTGCGCGTCGGTCTTACTGGCGGACTCGGCAGCGGCAAATCCACCGTCGCGCGTCTCTTCGCCAAACGCGGCGCCCACATCCTTGAGGCCGATGCCATCGCCCGCGAGATGATGCAGCCCAGCCAGCCCGTCTATGACGCCATCGTGCAGCACTTCGGAAGCTCGGTGCTGCTGCCGGACAAGCTGCTCGATCGCGCCGCGCTCACGCGCATTGCCTTCGAGCAGGGCCGCGTCGAAGAACTCAACGCCATCGTGCATCCGCCAGTCATCGCCCGGCAGGCGCAGCTCGCCGAAGAGATCTTCGACCGCGACCCCAACGCCGTCGTCATCGTCGAATCCGCCCTCATCTTAGAGACCCGCCACACCGAGGCAGACTCCTCGGATGCGGCTCCCTGGAGGACCCGCTTCGACTGCATCATCCTGGTCATCGCCCCCGAAGACGTGCGCATCGAGCGCTACCTCCAGAGAATCTCCAAAGGCGCGCCCCTCTCCCCCGAGCGCCACGCGCAGCTCGCCGCCGACGCTCGCAGCCGCATCGCCCAGCAGGTGCCCGACGAGCAGAAGATCCCGCTCTGCGACTTCATCATCCACAACGACACGTCTCTTGAAGACTTGCAGGAACAGGTGGACGAACTCTGGCCCCTGCTCCAATTCGCATCCACCAACACCCACCGGCACGCAAACGCTACACCGCACTCCTAGGCGCCCGGCATTTATCATGAAAGCCAGAGTGACCTACACCATCGCAGCCTTCTACCGCTTCATCACCATCTCTGACCCTGCCGCTCTCAGAGACGAGATGCTCTCCCTCTTCCGCGACACCGATCTCCTCGGCACCATGCTCATCGCGCCCGAAGGCATCAACGGAACCATGGCGGCCTCTTCCCCAACCATCGATCGCCTTCTCTCCACACTCTCCGCTCGCGTCGGCCTCGACCGCAGCGAGGTCAAGTTCTCCACCTCCGACCAGCCGCCCTTCCGCCGGCTCAAGTTCAAGGTCAAGCGCGAGATCATCACCTTCCGCAACGTCAGCATCGACCCGGCCCAACCCGGTCAGTACGTCGAGCCCGACAACTGGAACCGCCTGATCTCCGATCCCGAAACCCTGGTCCTCGACACCCGCAATACCTACGAGAGCGAAATCGGAACCTTCGACGGAGCCGTCACTCCACCGCTCAACAAGTTCTCCGACTTCGTCTCCTACGTTCGCGAAAATCTCGATCCCGCAAAGCACCGCAAGGTAGCCATGTTCTGCACCGGCGGAATCCGCTGCGAGAAGGCCTCCGCCTTCATGCTCCAGGAGGGCTTCGAAGAGGTCTACCACCTCAAGGGCGGCATCCTGAAGTACCTCGAGCAGACGCCAAAGCAGGACAGCAAATGGCGCGGCGGCTGCTACATCTTCGACGAAAGAACCTCCGTCGATCACGAGACCTTCGAACCCTGACCTCCACGATGGAGGCAGTGCCCTTACAGCGGCACTCACTCCATCGTCATCACCACCCGGAACCTCGCCTTCCCGCTCATCATCCGGTCGTAGCCTTCCTTGTACTGGTCAAATTTGTAGACCTCGTTCATCGAACGCACCCCTTCCGTCAGGCTGAAGTTCAGCGTGTCTTCCGAATCGATCGACGTACCCGAGTACCAGCCCTGCGCCGTTTGCGACTGCAGAATCATCTGGATCGCGGGCACCTCCATCTTCGGCACCGCGCCCACAATCATGAACGTGCCCTTCACACCCAGGCCGCCCGTCACCGCCGCCATCGCATCCGCATTGGTCACCGTGGCAAGAATCACCTTCGCTCCGCCCAGCTTCTGCAGCTCCGCCGCCGGGTCCTGCGTCTGGCTGTCAATGTAAACATCGGCGCCCAGCTTCTTCGCCAGCTCGCCCTTGTCCGCGCCTCGCGCAATCGCCACCGTCCTGAAGCCCATCTTCGCGGCATACTGCACACCCAGATGACCCAGCCCGCCCAGACCCAGCACCGCAACCACATCGCCAGGCCGCGCGCCCGCGTTCCGCAGGCAGTTGAACGTCGTCAGCCCCGCACACATCAGCGGAGCGGCCTCCTCCGCGCTCAATCCCTCCGGCATCTCCGCCAAACCAATCGCAGGCGCCACGACATACTCCGCATAGCCCCCATCGAAGGTGACCCCGGTCGTCTGCAGATCATTGGTGCAGGCAAAGAAGTTCCCCCGGCGGCAGTTCTTGCAATATCCGCAGTTGCCGCCGTGCCATCCAATGCCGACGCGCTGACCGGTCTTCCAGCCCTTCACGCCTTCGCCCAGCTTGTCGATCACCCCAACCACCTCGTGGCCAGGCACCCGGGGATACTGAAGCCCCGGAAACAACCCCTCTTTCGTCACCGAATCGCTATGACAGATTCCGCACGCCTGCACCTTCACGCGGACCTTGCCCGGGCCGGGCTCCGGAATCTCACGCTCTACCATCTCCAATTCCCCACCGGCATGGGAAACCTGTACCGCACGCATCTTCGCCATAAAAATATCCTCCTATTTCTAAAAGAAATCGGTGAAACGAAATGCAGGGCCTGGATTCGTACCTGAAGATTCTATTCGAGCAGCGTCGTTCTACCGTCAACCCGCAGCAAACGCTCTCAGCGACCCGCCTCGGCAGACAGCGCCTGTACGCCAGCCCCGACCGGTCGCGTCATGTATCGTGCAGTCAGCCACCTGCGAAGCGGCTCGTCGTACAGCTTCAGACAAGCATAGGCAATCGCCACCGCGGTAAGGAACAGCAGCACGCCCCAGGCAATACTCGGCTCAAGCGCCACCTTCTGGCGCGTCGCCCACGCCGTATACACGTAGATCAGCGGATAGTGCGTGATGTATAGCGGGTACGAGATCTCCCCCATAAACCTGCACACCTTCTCCTCAAACCCCGCCGACACGCGGTCACCCGCACCCATCGCAACCACCACAGGGAAGACGACAATAATCGCTAGCGCCTCGTAGATGCCATTCATCCACAGGTGCTGCGGCCCTCCGATCCTCGGAATCGCAAAAACGCCAACCAGAATCAGACTGCACCACCCGAACGCCCAACGCACGTGAATTCGCTTTCCCAGCCGCATCAGCAGCATGCCCGCAAGAAACGGAAACAGCAGCCGCGCAAACCCGATGTGCAACTGCTCGGCGTCCACCGTCCAGCCTCCGATCACATCGCCCCTGGGTCCCCACACCAGCAGATGAATCAGCAGCCCTGCCGATAGAACCACCAACACCGAAAGCACCTTGTTCGAGACCTTCTTCAGACCCACCGCGTACAGAACGTTCGCAATGTATTCGAAGAACAGCGACCACGCAGGCCCGTCCAGCGGATGCATCTCCTGCCATCCCCGTATGTCCATCGAAGGCAGCAGCGGAATCATCGTGAAGCCCACCAGCATCACGACGACTACCTTCCACACCGGCGTCGTGCTTACCAGGTTGAACATCGGGCAGCTCTGGTAATAGAACAGCAGCGCCCCAATGATGTTGCCCATAATCACCATGGGCTGCAGGCGTATCAGGCGACGCTTGTAGAACTCCCACTGCGTCATCTTCCCCCATCGATCGTCGTAGGCGTAAGCCACGACAAAACCCGACAGCAGGAAGAAGAAGTCCACCGCCAGATAGCCATGATTGATGATCTGCCGGAAGACGCTTCCTCCCGCGTGGGCCTCAAAGATATGAAACAGCACCACCATCATCGCCGCGACGCCGCGCAGACCGTCCAGGATCTCGTAGTGCGGTTTCGTCTTCAGGTACTCGGGCTTCGATTTCATAATCCCAGCAAGAATAACCCCCGCCTGTCTCTGCTGGAGCATCGGTTCCACTTCGAAAAAATCCGCGGCCCGCTTCATTGCAAAGCACTTGAATAATGCCCCTGCGGACAACCTTTCGCGACAACTCCTTGAAGACAACTCACTCGGTTACGCCTGCCATCACAAGGCACAGTTCATATTCGACGGAGCCGCGTTCTATCGATCCTCGCGGCCCGATAAAACCGAGGCAGGCCTGCTTCGGGAAAGGTTCTGGATCACATGAGTCCTAAGCGATGGAAGCATGCAGCTTCGGCTGCAACCATGGTGCTTTGCCTTACAGCAGCGCCCTTCACTGTTGCGCAGATGCCCGACAACTCCGGTCAGAACAGGGACAAGTCCAACCAGACCTTGAGCGCCGACAGCCAGAGCAACAACAAGGGCGATCGCGAGATCACGGCCAACATCAGGAAGTCGCTGATGGCCGACAAATCTCTCTCGATGTATGCGCACAACGTCAAGATCATCACCAAAAACGGTGCCGTCACCCTCAAGGGCCCGGTCAAGTCGGAAGAGGAAAAGGCCAAAATCGCAGAACTGGCCGCCGGCGTCGTATCCCCCGACAGAATCACCAACCGGATCACAGTGAAGCAATAAGCCCACGGAGCACAGTTATGCAGGGTTTCCAATCATCAAGGAGCTATCATGGCAGGCAAAAACACAGCAGTCTACGGAATCTACGCTACTCCCGAAACCGCGGAAGCAGCCGTCGACCATCTCCTTCGGCGTGGGTTCTCGAACGCGTCGATCTCCGTCCTTCTCCCCGATGATGAAAGCTCCCGCGCCTTCGCCCACGCCAAGAGCACCAAGGCGCCCGAAGGTACAACCGCCGGAGCAACCACGGGCGGAGTCGTAGGCGGCGCGCTCGGACTGCTCGCCGGCATCGGCGCACTCGCCATTCCCGGCGTAGGTCCCTTCATCGCCGCAGGCCCCATCATGGCTACCCTGGCCGGTGTGGGCGTCGGCGGCGCCGTCGGAGGCATCGTTGGCGCTCTCGTCGGCATGGGAATCCCCGAGTACGAGGCCAAGCGCTATGAAGGCGCCGTCAAAGGTGGCGGCACACTGCTCTCCGTCCACTGCGACACCTCCGAACAGGTCGATATCGCTAAAAAAGCTCTCGATGAGACGGGAGCAAAGGACATCTCCTCGGCCAGCGAAGCAGGATCGTCAAACAGGGACGGAGCCCGCACCACCTTCGGAGACCTCTCCACCGGGGAGAATATCCGCGACCAGGACGCCCCCGACACCACCCCTGCCGATCCGCGTTTCACCGGCGATCTGCGGGCCGACCGCGACAGGGACGTCATCGTTACGGAACGAAAACTCTAAACTCCTCAACCCCATCGATGTCCATCCTGCAGAACGGTCCGCCTCCCGGGCGGGCCGTTTTCGCTGCATCGAAGGCGCGCACCATCGGCTGTCAACCCCTTTAGACTCCTAAATCCCTAAAAGCAGAGAAGATATATCTGCCGATCAATTCGCCTCCGTCTGTCACACTGGAAGTAGAGAGTCGGACCACGTGCGGGAGCAGCGCCTGACAGACCTGCGTCATCGATCCTCTTTATTTGGAATACTTTACCCGTAAGTCTTTACCCTTCAAGACTTTGCATTTCAAGTCCAAAGCTAAGTCAAGCAGAATGAAGACTTTGCGCAAAATCCCCACGGGGAGGGCAGCGACGAAGACCGGCCCTCTCTCCGCCGTGGACCTCCACGGCATCACAGCAGTCAGACGGAATGACCGTGACGGCACAATCTCCGGACCAGCCGATGCTCGAGAAGCTGGAACAGCGGCTCGGGCGAGTGCATGCCCGCCAGCGACTCGGAATTGAGGAAGACCACGAAGCCGTCTTCGGTCACGGCCTCAACTTCTTCCATCCCGAGAACTGGTACTCCGCACATGCCCTGCTCCGCGGGGCCCTCAAAGTCATCGGAATCTATGGTCGCGGCCAACGCAACGGCCGCCGGATTCAGGTCCGGCACAACCAGGTGGAAGTCGCCAATCTGCCACCCGTCTTTGAAGACTTCCGTCTTCTTCACATCTCGGATCTGCACTCCGACCTTCATCCCGGAGCCATTGACAGCCTGGTCGCGCTGCTGCCCGGTCTCTCCTACGACGTCTGCGTGCTCACCGGCGACTTCCGCGGCCAGACCTTCGGCCCCTATGCGGCCGCGCTCGAAGGGCTGCGCCGCGTGCGCGAGCAGCTCCGCGGTCCCATCTACGGTGTGCTCGGAAACCACGATACGGTGCGCATGCTGCCCCCGATCGAGGAGATGCAGATACGCATGCTGATGAACGAGTCCGAGGCGCTCTACCGCGACAACCAGCGCATCCATCTCTGCGGAGTCGACGACGCGCATTACTATCGCGCCGACAATATCCAGCAGGCCACCGTCTCTGTGCCTGCAGACGAGGTCGCGATCCTGCTGTCGCACACCCCTGAGATCTACCGTCAGGCCGCGCACGCCGGCTTCACCCTGATGCTGAGCGGACACACCCACGGCGGACAGATCTGCCTGCCAGGTGCGATCCCGCTGACCCTGGACGCCACCCTGCCCCGGTCGATGGGCCGGGGCGCGTGGACTTACCACCAGATGGCCGGCTACACCTCGGTCGGTGTGGGCTGCTCCATCGTCCCCGTTCGCTTCAACTGCCCGCCGGAGATTACGATTCACCACCTGGTACGGACTGCGAGCGCGCCTCAGGCACTGCCTAGTACGGCCGCTCGCGAAGGTGCCAGCGAAAAAACAGCACGGAAAGACCTATCTCCGCGACCATAAAAACAGCTGTGATCGCCACAACATCGGTTCCGCTCAAAGACAGCGCCTGACGAGCCACAAGCGCCGGCAGAAGCGACTCTGGAATCTGGTCCAGCCCGGTCGCGCGACTGCCGGCCTTCAGCCGCATCCTCCTCTTGCAAAAGCTCGACAGCAGATCGCCGGCCATCGCCGCCGCCCCCACCGCAGCTCCCAGCTTCCACCCCAGGCCGAGCGGGGAGGCTCCAACCGAGGTCACAATGACTGCTGTGAGGATTCCGCGAAGCGTCTTTGACGCCCCGAACAGCGGCTGCCCGTCCGGAAGAGTCAGCCCTCCATCCACTGGCCAGTTGCCTCGCCGACCCAGCAGCCGATTCACCGCGACCGGAGTTCCGTTCGCCAGACCCACCAGAATCAGCAGCTCGAAGATCGTATAGATGTGCAATCAGGACCCCCGGGACGCAAAGACACAACCCTGCTCGATCGATGCTGTTTCAACGCCTCGGTACTGCTCGCGCGCCCGGCCCCTTCGCCGTCATCTTCACAGGCATGATGTTGCCCTCAGCATCGAAGTTCATCCGATCGATCGCCAGCACGCGCTGGTTGGCGCCCGTCGTGCCCAGCGGGTGGCGATGATAGACGATGTACCACTCATCCGTTCCGGGAATCTGCAGCACGGAGTGATGCCCCGGCCCGTTCGCCACCGCAGGATCAGTCTGAAGGATCTTTCCCACACGAACGAAGGGCCCGGTCGGACTCGTGCTCTTCGCATAGGCGACCCCGTAGGTCGCGTTCTCCCAGCTGCCCTCCGACCACATGAAGTAGTACACGCCTTTGCGCTTGATGACGAACGGCCCCTCGACGTAGTGCTCGGGCGTGATCTCCCGATACATCGTGCCATCCTTCATGGGCGCGACACTCTTCAGGTCCGGCGACAGGCGCGCGACATTACAGTGACCCTGCCCTCCGTAATACATGTAGATCGCCCCGTCATCGTCCTTGAATACGAACGGGTCGATAGGTTGGGCTCCATTGTGAAACTCACCAATCAGCGGCTTACCCAGCGCATCCACAAACGGCCCGCCCGGAGTATCGCTGACTGCCTCGCCGATGCCTCCCGGGAAGGTATCGTTCTTTTGAATATCGTTCGCCGCGAAGAACAGGTAGTAGTTCCCATTCAACTCAATCGCCGACGGCGCCCAGATGGCATAGGCCGCCCAAGAGACATCTTTCACGTCCATCACGTCCTTGTGCTTCGTCCAATGCACAAGATCCGGCGACGAGAGAGCATCAAGCGACGTATGCAACAGATACACAGGATGGATCACGTGACCGGAGCGCAGCTTCTGCTGCAGCGGATTGAAGCTCTTCTGCTGGTGGTCCGGCTCCGGGCTCGATGAAGTCGGATAGATCCAGTACTGCCCTGCGAAGATATGGATCTCAGGGTCGGCGTACCAGCCCTCAGCCTTGAGGTTTGCGGTAGCCTGCGACCATCCGGTCACTGCAAGCGGAAGAGACGCAGCAAAGAGAAGAGCATTACGCAGAGATGGGTGCACGTTGCATCCTGTTCTTTAGACTCGAGTGGCGAGAGCGCACGCCTGAGAGACATTCTATGCATGGCAGCAACACTGCTCGATGTAGCATGAATCCCGTGCGCAGGATCGCCATGCTGGTCAATCCCGTCTTCTCGTCCTGGCGGCGCAGAACCATCCCGCGCATCCGTGAGATTTTTGAAGCCGAAGGCATCGATGTGCATCTCGTCGAGACGCCACCGGCGAGTTCCGGACGACGCATCCTGCCCGACCTCAGCCTTGACGCCGTCATGGTCTGCGGCGGCGACGGCACGGTCTTCGGACTCCTCAGGGAGATTGCCGGAACCGGGATCCCGATCGGCATCTGCCCGTTTGGAACCGGCAACATCCTCGCCCAGAACCTCGGCATCCCGCGCGATCCTGTGAGAGCTGCGCGAGCTCTCCTCAGTTCCCATCCGATCTCGGCACCGCTGGCGAAAGTGACCTGCGGGGCCGAACAGCGGGACGTCCTGTTTGCCATGTCCGCCGGTATTGGCGGTCACGCAGCCATGATGCGGGCAGCCTATCGTTACGGCAAACATCGTATCGGGAGGCTCGCGTACTTCGCCGCGGGGCTGGAGCTGCTCGCCACGCACACGCTCGAACCCTTCGAAGTGGAGATCACAACCACCCGGGGCGAGACAAGGACCCGGTATAGCTCCGAGATCATCGCCGTTCACGTCAGCAGCCTCAATCTTTGGCGTCCCGGCGGAGGATTGCAGTTTCCTTTCTTGCGGCTTGCCAGCGTTGAAGGCGCTTCGCGGATACGACTTCTTCAGGCGTCCGTCGAGGCGCTCGCCCTCGGCGCAGGACGACGCGATCGCGTGGCCGACTCTCGCGCTGCAGCACACTATGAAGACGTACTCCGGGTGCAGGCACGCTCCCTCTCGCGAGCGGGATACACTCGTCCTCCAGCGTTGCAGGCCGACGGCGAGATTCTCGACACGCTGACGCCAACGGCTCCCATCACTCTGGAGATGGCAGGCGTGTCCGTAGACCTTCTCCAGGTCGAGCCCGAGCTAGGACATTCCTTCTAGGGAGTGAGGCTGCAAGTTATCTATACTCCCCCTTATGGTTCGCAAACTGGTTCTCGTTCTCTTTGCCTGCTCCCTCTCTGTGCACGCCCAGCAGTACGACCTTGTTCTTCGCAACGGACACGTCATCGATCCCAAGAACAATGTCGATGCGGTGCGCGATGTAGCGATTCGCGACGGCAAGATCGCGGCCATGGAACCATCGATTCCTGCCAGCGAAGCAAGGAAGGCGGTCGATATCACCGGGCTTTATCTCACCCCCGGACTGGTTGATATCCATGAGCATGTCTTCCTCGGTCTGCGCCATAACGCCTGGGGGAACGGCGATCTCTCCGTCCAGGCGGATGTGATGGCGGTTCCGAACGGCGTGACCACGATCGCCGACGCCGGCTCCTCCGGCTGGAGGGACTTCGCCGAGTTTCGTCATCGCATCATCGATAACTCCAGGACGCGCATCTTCGCCTTCCTGAACATCATCGGTTCCGGCATGGTGAACGCCGACGACGTTGCTGAGCAGAACGAGCACGATATGGACATCGATGCCCTCAGCAAAGTCATCGAGCAGAACCATGACCTCATCGTCGGGATCAAGACAGCGCACTGGGAGCAGCCGAACTTCATCTCCGTAAAGACGGCGATCGAGGCCGGCAATCGCAATCACCTTCCCGTGATGGTCGACTTCGGCTGGTTCAACAACAAGTCCTACGAAGAGATGATCTCCACGCTGCTTCGGCCTGGCGACATCAGCACGCACGTATTCCGTATGCCTGCACCGCTGCTGACGCCGGACGGCAAGCCCGCTGCTTACATGCTTGCGGCCCGCAAGCGAGGAATCAAGTTCGACGTGGGCCATGGAGGCGGATCGTTCAACTTCGCTCTGGCAGAGCCGATGATCAAGAACGGCTTCTTCCCCGATTCCATCTCGACTGACCTGCACGTCGGCTCCGCCACGGGAGTGATGCTGAACATGCCAAATGTGATGAGCAAGATACTCGCTCTTGGCGTTCCTCTCACGGAGGTCATCCGTGAGTCCACTACCAATCCGGCGACCGAGATCGGCCACCCTGAGCTGGGCCAGCTGGCCGTGGGATCAATCGCCGACGTCGCCGTTCTTCGCGTCGATCACGGGCATTTTGGCTACGCCGACCTGGCTGGAGGCAAGGTGGATGGCACCGAGCGCATTGTCCCGGAGATGACCATTCGCGGAGGCAAGGTGGTCTTTGACCTCAACGCGCGAACCGCCGTTCCGTGGCGCGAAGGTCACCTGAAGTACGCTACTCACTGAGGGAGACGAGGTCAGCAAAGCAAAGTAGATTGAGCCTTCACTGCGTTCAGGATGACGAATCGGGAAGATGGCAAGTATTCCAAATCAGGAGAAAGAGTTCAGAGTGACCAACCCGAAGATGACTTCTTAGGGAAACAGCTTTGGCAGAGGTCCGCGTGCTACCATCACGACAAACACCGGGCCACGTTTCTCCTCTCTCGACTGGAGTTTTCCATGAGAAACAAGCTTCGCCTTCTGTGCCTCGGCCTCTTCGCTCTTACAGCTCCCGGTCTCGTTGCCACACCGTTGCCGGTGGGCAGCTATAGCCTTACGGCGTCGACACCGACCTCCGGTGTCCACTCCGGTTCGGACGTGGGTATAGTCACCGGGACACTGAACTTCGATGCCACCTCGAACCTTACGTCTGCTGACCTGACCTTCGACGACACCACCTCGGCAAAGCTCTTCACCTTCACCAATCCGGGCCCAACCACAATCGATATTCCTCCGGGCCTGCTGAGCGCAACCATCTATAACGCCAGCAATCCTGCCGAGTATTTTGCATTCAGCATCCGCATCCCCAGCAATCCTTCTGGAACCTTTACCCTTACCTGCGGGACCGACTGCGATAACTGGATGCTGGTAGACGACGGCGGTCCAAACCTGACCTATGTTGAGGTGACTGGTTCCATCGCCCCCGTGCCGGAACCTTCGGCAGCAATTCTTCTCGGAACAGGAGCAATTGCCCTCGTCCGGCTGCGCCGCGGTGGTTCGCGTCGTGCACGTGCCTGATCGAAAAAGGCGATGTTATGCCGGATCTGCGACGGCCTTTCGCATGTCATCGAAGACTGGCATCACCGCCAGCACGACCAGGATGGCCGCCAGCGGGAGCGTGAACAGGAATCCGACGTGCTTGAAGCCCAGGGCGCCGATCGTGCCTCCGACGAAAAACATCCCTATCAGGGAAGCGAGCAGGCGGATCTTTGCCAGCTCCATTGCCGCATCTTCGTCGGTCCGCAGCGTAGCCAGCCGCCCCATTGCGATTCCGATATCGGTCACCATGCCCGTCAGGTGGGTTGTCCGGATGACGGCGTTGGACAGCTTGGTTACGATGGCGTTTTGCAGCCCCATCGTGAAGCAGAGCAGCATCACCGTACCCAGCACGTGACCACCGGTGAAGATATGGCCGGTGCATCCGAAGGCAACCAGCAGCCCGGCTTCTCCCAGCAGCGGAAGTGCGTATTCGCTTTCGAGCGCACGCGCTCTCGCCCAGCGGATACCCAGGGTGGTGAAAAATGCGCCGAGCAGAAATGCCAGGATGGCTGCCACACCGCGCAGGACGAGCGACAGGCTTCCGAGCGCAAAGTTGTCGGCCATTGCCGACACAACGCCCGACATATGCGAGGTGTACTGTCGGACCGCAAGGAACCCGCCCGCATTCGCGGCTCCCGCGACAAATGCGAGATAACGGGCAAGATGTCGGTTGGAGGTTTCGGTGCGCCGGCTCCCGGTCAGCCGTCGCAGGTAGAAGAGCGGCATGTCTCTATCATCTCAGACTGCCGAAGGAAAACATATCCCTCTTCCGTCACACGCGAACGTGTCCGGCCTCTCCGATGGCAACCTTCCCGCCGGTCACAGAGGCCGCCACATATTTCGCGAGCATCACCATGCGGCTGGACGACGCCTCCCAGTAGTCTGCCTCTCTCACCTCCACGCGCAGAACCGTGATCTCGGGATCGTTCTTCCCCTTTGGAAACCATGCCTTATACATGGGATTCCAAAGATCATCTATTTTGGCCGGGTCATGGCTGAAACTTGCTATCCCCTTGACACTGATATATTTGGAGTCTTTCGGTTCCGCAAAGCTCAGAGTGATGTGGTGATCGCCCTCAAGCTCCTCAATCTTTTCCGAACTCCGACGCGTCAGGAACCACAACGTGCCGTTAAACGGCTCATCCTGCACGGCCATTGGCCGGGAGCTCATGGAGCCGTCCCTCGCCACCGTCGTCATCATGGCTATCCGGATCCCCTTCACCAGTTCGGCGATCTTCGCCATTCCCTGGTCGCCGCTCAGCTCCTTGTAATGGCTGTCATGATCATGCTTTTCGCTCATCGCATCGCTCCTGAACGGTAGGATGCTTATTGTGCTACGCCAGGCATCGCTCTGTGGGATTCAGCGGGAAAAGCAAAAGCCGTGGGATGGATTGTACGCAGCGTCTATCATGAGCAACAGTCATCATGTCCAGCCAAAGCCGATTCTTCTCCATCGCCCAGCTCGCCTCCACTCTCCCGGAGCACGCCGAGACCATGCTCACGGACATCCGTCTTACCGATGAGCCAGCCGCGAGCTGCCGCATCTTCCGCGTGCATCGCCCGGCCCCTGCTCACTTCCACACCAGCTGTGATGAGTATCTGTACGTCCTTACCGGACGCGCCGAGATCGCGATCGATGGCCTTGCTCCGCGCGAGATACACCCTGGCGAGCTGGTCTTCTTCAAGAAGAACACCATCCACGGTCTGCCCAGGATCTTCGAACACCCGTTCACCGTGCTGGCGATCGACACACCGAGGCGGCCACCGGAAGACGTCCACTTCGTCAACCCGGAAGACGGCACACCGGAAACATTTATCCGGACCCAGTACTGACGCGATGACAACGGCAAAGGCCGGATGGAGAGCGTTTTTCCGGCACGAGGCCGGCGGAGAACGGCTAAGCTTTGAAGAGACGCAATGAATAACTCCCCTGCCCTGACCTCTGAAGCATCCCCCGTGGTGCGTACTTCTGCTGCCAGTCCTTTGCGTCCTGGCTCGCGCATACCCCGGCTCGACTTCCTCAGGATGGTCAGCGCCGGAATCGTTGTCTTCTACCACAGCGGTTATGAAGCCATCCCCGCCGGGTTCGGTGTACTGACCTTTTTCGTCATCAGCGGCTTTCTTATCACCCACCTGCTGATCCGTGAGAAGGAGGCGACGGGAAGCATCTCTTTCCGCAACTTCTACATTCGTCGCTCCCTGCGCATCTTTCCTCCCTTCTACGTCTACTGGATCATCGCCATCGCGGCGTTGATGCTGCGTCATGCGAAGATCGTCTGGCCCCAGGCCATCTGTGCGCTTCTTTATGTCAACAACTACTATCAAGGCCTGCATGGCTACCCTAGCAGCCTGTTCAGCCACACCTGGTCACTTGGCGTCGAAGAACAGTTCTATCTGCTGTGGCCTGCGGCGTTTGTCCTGTTCCGCGATAGGCTGCGGACACTCGCAAACGGGCTTCTCATCGTCATTCCGTGCCTTTGGATCTATCGCAGCTTTCTTTATTTCCACGGAGTGAGCGATCCTTACATCTACACGTCCTTTGAAACTCGCATCGATGCCATCCTGGTCGGGTGCCTGTTCGCCATCCTGCTCCACATCGACGCCGCTCCCCGGCTGATGGAACAGTTGCGGCGGCCACGGTATCTCCCATTGACGGTAGGAGCACTCGCATTTTCCGTCTTCGGCGGAGGGCCGCTTGGCTATATTTATCGCGATGTCGTCGGCTTTGCCATCGATCCTCTGCTACTCATCATCCTGATTCTTCAACTCATCGAAACACGCCAGTCCGACTGGATGGATCACCGCCTCATCGTTTATCTGGGCGGCATCTCCTACTCCACCTACCTGTACCAGCAGCTGGTGATTCCGGCTGTGACCAAGCCGCTGCACCTTTTTCCCAAGCCCATGATCTCGCTGGGTTGCCTTCTTGGGACATGGGTGATCGCCAGCATCTCTTATGAGCTTGTGGAGAAGCCGACCCTTCGTCTGAAGGAGCGCTTCACCGCTCGAGCTGTCCGCGCGGATCGGGAAGATCGATAGCCGGTCTGCACGTTCTACACTATGGGCTCGGCATGTCGCTCCGCCCATAGTGGAACTCTACTAAGGAATGTCTGAGCCGCTGCTAGGCGCTCGCTGCCGGTGCGAATCCATCGCAACCGCTGATGGGCGTCACCTTCAGGTGCAGCGATGCGTGTTTTGGGTGCCCACACTCGTCCACCATGTTCAGGGGCGCCTCGTGACTCTTCATGATCGACACCAGAGCCGGCGCCGAGTGGTGGCTCTCGCCAAAATGAGTACAGAGACCGCATTGTCCAGTTTGTAAGTGTTCCATCGCCGCTGCTCCTCCTGCACTGTTTTGAGTCAGGAAACGCTGGACCTGTTGCCCGCGCAGTATACCGGGCTTACTCCGGATCGAGACGAAACCGTGCCAGGGATGATGCGTGAAAGATGCCGACGGCAGAGTATGCGAGCGCGCAGGGCGGATGGGAACTTCCTCGGCCTCCGCACCGTATCCCTGCACACGGAGGCACGGCCAGCTTGGACTACATCGATCCCATCTATACCGCCGGAATGACTGAATACCAGCGCAACTGGTTTTATGCGGAATACCAGCAGGCACGTCGCGAGGAGGTTGTCGGCGTCCTGCTCGCCGTCTTTCTCGGCAACTTCGGGGTCCATCATTTCTACCTCGGTCGCACCGGCTTTGGCGTGTTGTACCTTCTCTTCTTCTGGACCGGAATTCCGGCGATTCTTGGTTTCATCGAGGCATTCTTCATGCCCGGCAGGGTACGCGCCTATAACGCAATGCAGGCTGGCTACATCGCCACGCAGATTCGCGCGCTCGTCATCAACGGCTATCCGCCTCTGGTTTCGGTCTGTCCCGCCTGCGGTGCCGCTCTGACCGCCGGAGCGGGCTTCTGTCCGCGCTGCGGCGCCGCGGTCGCAGCTCCGTCGGTCGCCTGAATTCACCTCCCGCAATGAACTGGAGCCGCTCCTGCAGAGACACTCCTGAACTCAGCTCAACCTTGCAGCAACCGCCCTCGCCACCTCAGCGTGAATTGCATTGCGCTCATTGATTGGGATCTCAGTCCCGGTCAGGTAGGACGCAATCCGCACCGGCTTGCCAAGCGGCGGATAGAGCACACCGATGTCGTTGTTCGAGCCGTGTTCGCCGGAACCTGTCTTGTCCGCAACCTTCCAGCCAGAGGGCAGTCCAGCCACAAACTTTGTCTTGCCAGTCGTATTGGCCAGCATCCAGTCCGTCAACTGCGCGCGCGATGTCGACGCTAACACAGTACCGAACAGAATTTTCTCCACATTCCCCAGCATCGCATTCGGCGTGGTTGTGTCGCGCGGATCCCCGGGTGTCGCCTCGTTCAATGTTGTCTCAGTTCGATCCAGCCGCGTCATCGGATCGCCGATTGAGCGCGCAAAGCTGGTCACCGCCGGGGGCCCACCGAAACTGGCCAGCAGCAGATTCGCTGCCGTGTTGTCGCTCAGCGTCAGCGCAGCCTTACACAGCTCGCCTATGGTCATGCTGCCTCCGGCATGCTTTTCCGTCTCCGGCGAGTATGTCACCAGGTCTCTTCTGGAGAAGCTCACCGCGCGGTCCAGACGTTCGCGTCCTGCGTCTACCCGCTGAAGCACCAGCGAAGCCGCCAGAAATTTGAACGTGCTGCACATTGGAAAGCGTTCTTCTCCGCGATGATGAATCCGCCGGCCCGAGGGAAGCAGGACTGCGACTCCAAGGCGCCCCTTACTCCTGCCCTCGATTGCCCTGAACTCTTCCACAAGCTCATCGACCGGAGCAGCCAAAACAGTGCGAGGACTGACAGAGAGGGCCGCCAGGGAGAGGAGAGCTGATCTACGTGTGATCATCGGATTCGGCATCAGGGATGAGTGAGATTCTACGGAGCCCTCGGCGCGTCCGCCTGCAGAATCGGGCCGGCGGTATCCCGATGTGCAACTCTATCGCTTCACCCTGTAGCGAAGCTGTACGAGCCCCGTATCGAAGGGCCTGCAGTCGGTCAGCTCCAATTCGGCCTCCGGGTACGGCTCCGTGAAAAGCCCTACGCCTTCACCCAGCAGTATTGGATGAACGGAGAGAATGATGTCATCAATCAGATTCTGATCCAGAAACGAACGGACCATCTCGCCGCCCCCAACCACCCAGATATCCTTACCCTGGTGCTGGCGAACGCTCCACAACCACTCGCCCACATCGCCGGAGACGAATCGCGCTCCCTTCGAGGCTCCCTCCGGGATCGTCCGCGAAAAGACAAAGCATTCGATATTCGGGCCAAAGTGACGACCTGGCGCCAATTCGTCCACCTTTTCCCATGTCTTGCGGCCCATTACCGCCAGGTCGATCGACATGAGGAACTCCGCCATCCCATAGTCCTGGTCGGTAAACAGCCAATTCACATCGCCGTCGGGTCGTGAGATGTACCCATCCAGGGAACAGGCAACGTAGTACGTGGTGCGGCGCTTCGCTTCCAACATATCGCGGTCCTCTCTTCTGCGGATGGAGCCCACAAAATGCTGCCCACGATTCTGAGTTAGAAGTGTGCCATAGATTGGCCCCGCAGATTGATCCCTTGCGCAGCATCCAACCCCCTCCAGCAACTCTATGAGGACCTGGAGCGTCCCGGGATGAACTTTCCTGGAAGAGCTGTTAGAACGATGGAATGGGTCTTCGCCGCGCAGTCACCCTCGCTCTTTGTCTCGTCGCCGCTGCATCCCTGTGCCCTGCACAAAGCTCCATGGGAGCAAGGCAGCATGCTGAATTGGGGGTCCAGGCCCTGCAGAGGTGGTATGTGCCAGAGATGGGTCTCTATCGCACTACCGGCTGGTGGAACTCGGCCAATGCCATCACGGCGCTCACCGATTACATGCGCATCACCGGCACAAAGAAGTACACCGGCGTTCTCGCGAACACCTACAAGCAGGCCCAGATCACCATACCCAAAGAGCAGCGCACCGACCCTAAAAAGGAACTGACCGGCTTTCCCGGATTCGTTAATAATTACTATGACGACGAGGGCTGGTGGGCGCTCGCCTGGATTGACGCCTACGACCTCACGCACGACCCGCGTTACCTCGCCATGGCGCGATCCATCTTTGACGACATGGCCGCATCCTGGGATGACACCTGCGGCGGTGGCATCTGGTGGAGCAAGGACAGGAAGTACAAGAATGCCATCGCCAACGAGCTCTTCTTTTCTGTCGCCGCGCATCTGGCCAGCCGCGTGTACTCCGCTGACGGCCAGAAGTACGCCGATTGGGCATCCCGCGAGTGGAAGTGGTTCTACGCGACCGGCATGATCAATGGCGACCACCTGGTCAACGACGGGCTGACGATCGACGCTTCCCCCGGCAAGTGCAGCAACAACCAGAAGACCGTCTGGACCTACAACCAGGGCGTTCTGATCGGCGCTTTGGCAGAGTGGTCCAGGACAGGCGGAGGAGCCGATATCCTGACCCACGCCCGCCAGATAGCCTATGCCTCCATATCCCATTTCAGCGACAAGAACGGAGTCATCCACGAGCCCTGCGAGCCCCACTGCGGGGCTGACGGAATCCAGTTCAAAGGAATCTTCGTTCGCAACCTGCGCGACCTGAATGCAAGAGCTCCAGAGACCGTCTACGGCAAAGCCATCGCCACCAATGCCGAAGCTATCTGGACGAAAAATCGCACGCAGCAGAACACCTTCGGCACGGTTTGGTCGGGTCCAGTCACGACTCCGGATGCGGGAACGCAAAGCTCCGCGCTGGACGTCTTGAATGCTGCAATCACCTTGGAAAGGTAGATACGATCTGTCAGGAAGAGGCCCACGCGGACGTTCTGAGCTCAGCTCATTGCTGACACTGTGTAGAAATCGGTCACCCTACCGAGCGCCACACCACAACCATCGGAAAACCGATCCTCGTTGAGCGAGGTGTGTGGATCGCGGCAGGCGCGATTGTGATCGTAGGCGAAGACCCGGTCATCGCGCGGGTTCAGTCGCCACGAAAGATGTTTCGCCGAGGACCCTGGTTAGCGGAAATCCCGCGCGGGTCATCCGTCCACTGCGTGAGAGCTGAAGGACCAATACCGATCGGTTCCGGATCAACTCTGGTTGCGTACCGACTTCAGGGATTTGAGCGTAAATCGCCGGTTCTCTTCGAAGAGTCTTTACCGAGGCGGTAAAATAAGAGGGTTGCGGAAAATATGATCCAGGAAGACAGGCAAATGAGCACAGTAGCGCAGACGGCGTTGGCATCACAGGTAGAGGCAGCAGCAAAGGCAGCCGGGCTGGTCGTGGTCTCAGTTGAAGACGGCAAGGACTTCTCCGGTGGCCCTACGGCACGATTCACGCTTGGGCTGGCGTCCAATCCCGCGAAGAAGCAGACGCTTGAGCTGAGTGCCGGTTTTGACTTCTCCCAGGGCCCGCTCAAGGGCGTCGTCGAGAGCTACATGCAGGAGTCCGCCACGCGCCTGAAGAACCCTCGCCCGGACTGTTACCTGACCCTGCACGGTATCCCACTCAGCTTCGGCAAATTTGAGTGGCCCTTCCACGCCTCCACCTCCGGTGCCGACACCTTCATTGTGCATGGCGAAGCCCGTCTTGAGGATGGAACCGAGAGCGTTCTCCACGCCAAGGTCTCCGCATCCATGACCCGCACCTTCGCCGAGGTTGTTCCCGCGCTCGAGCAGCCCTTCGCGGAGTCCTTCATCTACAACGCTATTCGGAAGACCACCGATCAAGGCCAGGTTGAACTGGTCAAGAGTGGCAACCGGCAGCCGGTGCCCGTCACCACCCGCTACTACAGCACCAAGCAGAAGCGCTTTATCTTCAACGACACCACGGAATCGCAGCGCATGGAATTCCTTGCCGCGAAGGTATTCTGGCTCTCCGGAATCCTGGGAGGGGGCGAGCCCGTTTGGGTCACCGATCCCCGCGATGCCCAGTACCTTAACACCACGGTTGAGGATCTCCGCAAGGTCTCCCAGGCGGTCGCGCACGAAGGCATCCTTCGCCTTGCCGCCGACACGGATTTCGCAACCCCCACCGAAGCCCTGATGGGCCACCGCGACGGCTATCTTCAGGAACTGGATGCTGCGCTGAAGTTCCTGAAGCCCAGTTTCAATGAGGACATGCGCGCTGGACACACGAATATGTAGTCCGAGTTGCCCGCGAAGCAGTCAGACTACACGTTGTAAGGAAGAGGGCCCGCGAAGGGCCTTTCTTCCTTGGGTCCGGCAATCTCCTACAGTGACAGAGTCTTAGGATAGAGAGACCTCTGGCCTGCTTCGAAGGAGTTCCTTCTCATGAATGCTGCCGTTCTTCACGCTTCCTCCTCTGTGCTTACGATCGAAGACGTACCCTGGCCTCAACGTATCCCTGGTCACATACTCCTGCGCGTATTGGCTTGCGGAGTCTGCCGGACGGACCTTCACATTCTGGAGCGCGACCTGCCGCCGGTACGCGATCCCCTGATCCCGGGCCATCAGATCGTCGGGGAAGTGATTGATGGTGCGACGGAGGATCTTCCCCTCGGCTCGCGGGCCGGGGCCTCATGGATCGGCGGAGCAGACCTGACCTGCCCCTTCTGCAGGCGCGGGGAGGAGAACCTTTGCGACTCTCCGGTTTTTACCGGCTACACCGTCGATGGGGGTTATGCGCAGTATGCCCTTGTGCGTTCGGACTTCGCCTTCGCCCTACCGACGGACGCCGAACCCCGGCATCTTGCTCCGCTCCTCTGTGCCGGCATCATTGGTTTTCGCAGTCTTCGGGTTGCAGGAACCGAACCCGGCGATTGTGTCGGGCTGTTTGGCTTCGGCGCATCCGCATCGCTCGCCATTCAAGTGCTGCGACACTGGGGATGCCAGGTCTATGTCTCTACACGAGGACAGCAGCATCGTGAGCAGGCTGAAGCGGCCGGAGCGACATGGGTGGGCACGGAGAACGACAAGCCTCCGGTACAGCTGGATCGTGCTGTCACCTTTGCACCGTCCGGGAGGGTGGTGGTCTCGGCGCTCTCCAGTCTGCGCAAGGGCGGTGTGGTAGCCATAAATGCCATCCACCTGGACCAGATGCCGGCGTTCGACTATGACACCCTGCTATGGGGCGAGCGGCAAATCCGCTCGGTCGCCAATATGACCCGGCAGGATGCTCGCGATTTCCTGGCCCTTGCCCACGAGATTGGCATTCGGCCACGCGTCCGCACGTTTCCGCTGGACCAGGCCAACGAAGCCCTGCAAGCGGTGAAGCACGAAACTGCTGACGGTCCGTGCGTCATTCTCCCCTGAGCGGATCAGCGAACAGCGGTGGGCAGCGTGTCCGGAGCGACTGAGCCAGGAGGCAGTGCTCGCCTGACTCTGCCCGTAAGCGCGAAGAAAGAGGTCTCCCCAAGGGAGGAGAGATCGCGGACCATCGGTCGAGACCCTATCATAGTGACTGATGAAAGACCTTAACCTTGCCGCACTCTCTACCGAGTCCCGTAATCCGCGGACCGATCATATCGATAAGATCTCTACCCTGGAGATGGTGAAGCTCATCAACCAGGAGGACAAAAATGTTCCAGACGCGGTTGCGACGGAGCTTCGGCAGATTGCGCGGGCCATCGATGAGATCGCTGCGCGGTTTGAGAAGGGTGGCAGGCTGTTCTACATCGGCGCAGGAACAAGCGGGCGGCTGGGCGTACTGGACGCCAGCGAGTGCCCGCCGACGTTCTCCGTACCTCCGACACTGGTCCAGGGGCTAATCGCAGGGGGTGATTCGGCGCTGCGCAAATCAAGCGAGAAGTCGGAGGATTCGCGTGAACAGGGCGCGGCCGATCTGCTGGCCGCGGGATTCGGGGAGAACAACGCACCGGACACTCTGGTAGGGATCGCCGCCTCCGGACGCACGCCCTATGTCATCGGCGCAATGGAGCAGTCGAAGAAGATGGGACTGCTGACCATCTCCTTGACCTGCGTCGCCGGATCGAAGATGGCCGAGGTTGCCGATGTCGCCATCGCTCCCGTCACGGGCCCGGAGATCGTAACCGGCTCGACGCGCCTGAAGGCTGGGACGGCGACCAAGCTGGTGCTCAATATGCTTTCGACTGGGGTGATGATCCGCACCGGCGCCGTCTACGGTAACCTGATGGTGAACGTGCAACCCACCAACGAGAAGCTTGTCGACCGCGCTCAGCGCATCATTGCCGAGGCCACCGGCGTGGATCGCACGACGGCTGCAAAGCTGCTCGATGAGGCTGGAAGCGTTAAGGTGGCGATCGCGATGCAGAAGCTGGAACTGGATCGCGAGGCCGCCGAAGAGAAGCTGAAACGTGCAGGCGGAAGCCTCGCACGGGCGCTCACCTAGCCAGCGAAATCTGCAGAACGAACCAACTTCAAAGAGGAGGGCACGTCCATCGATGGACGTGCCCTCACTGTTACAGGAACTTGTTGGCTGCGTAGGGACAGGGCAGCTCTGCCGGGAATACGTGAATCAGGAAAGCGCCCAACCGGAGCGGTCCTGCCGCCGGATGAAGGGAGCCGCCTGCGGGCAATTCTTCGCAACCATCTTTGGTCCATCCCATTCGATCTTCTGTCCGACGCGCAGGGAGACGCAGCCCAGCAGCATGATCTCCGTGAGACGAGCGCCGATGTCAAAGCGCGAGTAGCACATCTCCGGCTTGTTCGCCTTGATTGCATCGAGCCATTCAAGAGCGTGGGCCTGGACCAGATTCCCCGCATGTCGGTTGCGTGGAATTCGCTCCGGATACTTCGCCATCGCCGGGTGGTCGAGATAGTTGACGAACTTCTCTTCGCCCTTGAGCTTGATGAAGAAGTTGGTTCCGTAGTCGTCCGGTGAAAAGACCGTGCCTCCGTCGCCAATCAGCAGGCAGCCGCTGTTGGGAACCTTGCCCTGCAGGGCCACGATATCGGCAGTCAGCTCGATCGGCGGTTTGTTGCTCAGGTCATGTCCGCCGCGGGCCGTGGGGTCCGGCTGTCCGCCGTCATACCACCACAGGGTGACCGGGTCGTGCTCGATCTTTCTGTAGTGGTGGAAGAGGTGCGGATGCTCCACCGGGATTTTGCCTTTGCGCTTGGGGAAGGCGAAGCGAATCTTCGAGCCGAGAGGATATGACTCCTTGTTCATCGGTCCGAGAGGTGCCGCTTCAATCTCGGTCGGGTAGTCGAGATCCAAAGCGCGGAAGGGCACATTGACCGTGTGACAGGCCATATCGCCCAGCGCACCGGTCCCGAAATCCTGCCAACCGCGCCAGTTGAACGGCTCGTAGATTCCAGTCTTCTCGTTCGGTTTGCGACTGGCCTTGTAGGGCCGTATCGGGGCAGGACCAAGCCAGGTATCCCAATCCAGCGTCGCAGGCACAGGGTCTGCTCCCTCTGGACGATCCATCGCCTGCGGCCAGATGGGGCGATTGGTCCAGACGTGGACCTCGTGCACCTGTCCAATGAGTCCGTCCTGAATCGTCTCCACCGCACGACGCAAACCGTCCGCAGCGCTGCCCTGGTTGCCCATCTGCGTGACGAGCTTTTTCTTGTGCGCCATCTCGCGCAGATAACGCGCCTCATAGATCGTCTGCGTCAATGGTTTCTGGCAGAAGACCGCCTTGTTCCTCTTCATCGCCGCCGAGGCGATGATGGCATGCATGTGGTCCGGGGTCGAAACCGTTACCGCATCGATCCGATCGCCCATCTGATCCAGCATCTGCCGGAAGTCTTTGTAAAACCTGGCTTCCGGATACTTTTGGGTCTGGACGTGGTAAGCCTCGGATCCCATATCGACATCGCACAGCGCGGCGATGTTCTCGCCCGCGCAAGCGTCGGTATCGCTGCGGCCTTTGCCGCCAATCCCGATGCAGGCGATATTCAGCTTGCTATTGAGGTTCTGTCCGCGCAAAAACGCAGGCGCACCCAACGCAAGCGCACCCGCGGCCAGACTGCCTGTTTTGATGAATTCACGACGGTCGACACGCGACGGGGCAGCGGTCTCGCCAGCTTTCAGAGAGAGCAATGTTTCAATTTTTTTGGACACGGGCCCATGATACATCGCCATGGTTGGCACTGGTGTTTGAGACCACTGCATGCGGCATGTGGGAGAGTTCGCTCCGGAACAGCCACTCCGGAGATCCTTCCCTGGTTCCGATTTCGCCTTGCAGCTCCTTGCCAAGGCGACGCGATCAGGCCGTCCGCTCCGTCTGGATCTCGAATCGTTCGACCAGCACCGGACGTCCGGGCAGGACGAGCGGTTCGTCGGTGAGGACGAGATTTCGTCCGCCGGATTTGGCCCGGTAGAGTAAAGCGTCAGCGCGCTTCAGCATGTCTTCCAGCGAGTCGCCAGCGTGCATCTGGGTCACGCCTGCGCTTGCCGTCGTCTGCATCATGCGACCGTCGTAGTGGACGCGCATCTGTTCCAGATTATGGCGGAGGTCCTCGGCGGCCTGGGCAGCATCGATGGCGTCCATGCCCGGCAGCAGCAAGGCGAACTCTTCGCCGCCGAGACGCACAACCATATCTTCTGGACGAAGCTGCTCTTTGGCCAGGTCTACGAAGGCGCACAGCATGATGTCTCCGCCGCCGTGGCCGTGGGTGTCGTTGACGCGCTTGAAGTTATCAAGATCAACGGCGACCAGTGCCACGGGCTGATCTCCGCGCTCGCAGCGGGCAAGTACCTGCGAGGCGTGCTTGGTCCACGAACGGCGATTCAGTGCGCCGGTAAGCGGATCAACACCTGCTGCATGGGCTACGCTGCTGTGCATCTCCACAACCGTGAACAGGACGTACATCAGCAGCAGGCAGTAGGACATGAGCATCAGGGCCAGCATGGAGTACATCCATGCCGGGTTGGCCCAGGGCGCGTCTGCGGAACGGGAGAGCTGGTGAAGCGAGAGCCTGCACCGGTAGGTCATCACCAGCGTGTAGATCCCAAGGAAGACGGCTGTCATACGCGATGGAATGACAAAGCGCGAATCGCTCTGGCGAAGAAGCATCCATGTCAGGCTTGCTCCCATCACCAGGATGGGCAGCGCAGCGACGACGTAGCTCCAGTGGCTGGTTGGCCGGTGGAAAAAGACGGCATAAAGCGCCATATAGCCGACCAGAAGACCGGCAAGGTCCCAGCGGCGGAACGGAGTGCGAACGATAAACCAGCGCAGCCCCAGAAACATGAGGGCGAACGACAGGATACTGAGTTCGTTAGCAAGGAACAGCGCGATGCTTCGGGGCGCTGCGCCGATCAGTCCCTGCACAAGGTGACGCACAAGCTCGATGAGTGTGGAGGCGGCAAGCCACCGCGCTCCCCTGACCGTCTTGTCGACGATGGCGAGCGAGGTAAGAGCAACTGAAAAAAGACCGAGCGAGACAATAAAAAAAACAAAAGAAGTTTTGTAGTCCATTACCGGGGCCCTATCTTGCAAAAGGCTTAGACGGAGCAGCAGCACACCTGTGCTCTGGCCCAACCTGCCTTAATATGGAACTGCTTACGTTCTGCGTTCTTATGGATACCTGGGGTTGCCCGAACCGCTCTGAGGTTCGTTTTTCGGATTGGCTAAAAGAGGCTGAGCTTGCCTGGCATCTCGATATTGAGATGCTGATACGCCAACCGGGTGGCCACGCGACCACGAGGAGTTCTATCTAAAAAGCCGATTTGAATCAAAAAAGGTTCATAAACCTCTTCGAGAGCGTCCTGCTCCTCGGCCAAAGCGGCTGCAAGTGTGTTTAATCCGACGGGACCACCGTCATACTTTTCGATAATCGTACGTAGAAGGCGACGGTCGAGCTCGTCGAAGCCATGGGCGTCCACCTCCAGCAGCTCAAGCGCCTTCTGGGCGGTATCGCGGTCGATCTTCCCGGCGGCACGTACCTGAGCATAGTCGCGCACGCGCCGCAGCAGACGGTTAGCGATACGCGGGGTTCCGCGCGAGCGCATGGCGATCTCCGCAGCGCCGTCCTGATCGATCGGAACTCCGAGAACCTCGGCCGAACGCTCGACGATATAGCGCAGCTCGTCGTCGGTGTAGAACTCCAGCCGCAGAAGAATCCCGAAGCGCGAGCGCAAGGGTGAGCTGAGAAGGCCGGGTCGCGTGGTTGCCGCTACAAAGGTAAACGGCTTGATATCCATAACATGGGTGCGGGCGGCGGGCCCCTGCCCGATCATGATGTCGAGCTTGTAGTCTTCGAGGGCGGTGTACAGCTTTTCCTCGAGTACGGGCTGCAACCTGTGGATTTCGTCGAGAAAGAGCACCTGCCGGTCGCGAATGTTGGTCAGGATGGCGGTGAGGTCGCCCTGTATCTGCAGCGCCGGACCGCTGGTCTGCTGGAAGCCAACGCCAAGCTCATGCGCAATGATGGTCGCCAGCGTGGTCTTGCCGAGCCCAGGCGGGCCGAAGAGCAGCACATGATCCAGCGCTTCTCCGCGGGAGCGGGCTGCTTCCAGCGCAATGGCGAGCTGCTCCTTTGCCTTGCTCTGCCCGATGAATTCCTTGAGGCGCGTCGGCCGCAGCTTCAGCTCGAACGCGGCGTCATCATCGACGCGCCCGGCAGAGACCAGCCGCTCGGATTCCGTCTTGGATCCGTGGTTCAGGTCAATCTTCGACTTGTTCTTTGGAAAGTCCACTCAAGGCGATGGTAAGGCGAAGCCTGATGGGAAGCAACCAGGCATTCGGACGAAGCAGCGCAGTTGATATACCGTAGACAAAATGAACCGCCGTCAGATGATTACAGGTGCCGCCGCAATGTCCGCTCTGCTCTCCTCCTCAGCCTCAGCAGCCAGTTCCACACGCAGCTTCTTCGAGATCACTACCTGGCGGCTTCATAACAGCGACGAGGACCAGGCGAAGCGGGTCGCGGAGTATTTAGAGCACGGGCTGTTTCCAGCGCTGACCCGCGGCGGCGCAAAGCCGATCGCTGCCTTCTCCAACCTGATCGGGCCGGACGGCCCCAGCCTCTTCAGCATCGCGGAGTACACCTCGCTTGGCTCCATGCAGGAGGTCCTTCGGCACCTCGCAGGCGATGCGGAGTATAACAAGGCATCGCAGGAACTCGCCGCTGGATCGGGCATGCCGTTTGTGACGATGGAGAGCAGCCTCTTCCAGAGCCTGGCGGTGCTTCCGCAGGTCGTGCTTCCGAACGATGCAGCAAGCCGCCCCGCGCGCATCTTTGAGCTGCGCACGTATCAGTCGCAGTCCATGGCCGCGCGCGAGAAGAAGGCGACGATGTTCAACAACGGCGAGATCGGCGTCTTTCAGCGCCTCGGTATGCGTCCGGTCTTCATCGGCGAATCCGTCATCGGCGGACGCCAACCGAACATCACTTACATGCTCTCTTTCGACAACCTGGACGGACGGGAGACGCACTGGAAGGCCTTCGGCTCCGACCCGGAGTGGAAGAAGATCAGCGCTCCGGCGGAGCTGAAGGACGCCAGGATCGTGGCAAACATCAGCAACATCATCCTGCATCCGCTGCCGTTCTCGCCGATGCGATAGGTGTAATCGCCCAACTGTTTCTTCAGGTGGCATGGCCGCACCCTGTCTTCTGCCTGGAGCACGTAGACGTCACAGGCAAAATACAGGGATACTTCGCGTTGCTCAGAATGACGGTATGTGGGGGTGCACAGGATCATGTTGCACTTGGATTAACGCATACAGGAGCGGCCTACGGCTTCAGCTCCAGCAGCATCGTTCCATGGGCCGGGATGATGCCGACGATCTGGCGAACCTTCTCCCATCCGTCGTCCGTCCACAGCTCGCGGGAGGAGCACTGAATGGAGTGAATCCCAAAATCGCTGAGCGGCTGAATCACACGGCGCGGCTGATCTCCCAGGTTGAAGAGGGCAACATAGAGGCTGCCGCGACTACTCTTTGAGGTCCACGCGACCAGGTCATCATGCTGGAAGAGCACGTGCTGATCGTGTCCGTGCTGGTTCATCGCGATAACCTCGCGATTGGTCAGCAGCCTGGTTGTCTCGTCATCCAGCGCGGTCAGGTTTGCCCCAATAAAGAGCGGTGACCTTGCTATGGCCCATAAGGTGACCAGCGTCCGCTGCTCGTCAGGGGTAAGCCTTGTCTTGCGGGCGTGGCCCCAGCCGGGGACTGGCGCCAACGTTCCCAGCGGAAGCATGTCAGCATAGGGCCAGCTTCCCGGTCTGACGTGCGGGATCCAGCTTGCAATTACGTCGAACTGATTCTTCACTCCCTGGGGAAAGCGCTCGTTCGCCGGCCGCTGCCAGAGGTCCCAGACGTCATCGGAGATTCTCCAGAGCTGCGCGTTCGCCGCCAGTTCATCGGCTTTGTCCAAAGGAGCAGGGCCGGGCGAGAGGCTCAGCACGATAGGGCGTCCAGATTTCGCGATCGCACGATGGATCATGCGAATCTCTTCGGCCTTGTAGGGGTGCGAGGCGATGCAGTCCACCTTGATATAGTCCAAGCCCCAGCTGGCGTACTGCTTCATCAGGGAGTCGTACCAGGCCTGACCCGCCGCATTGTCCCTGACGCCGAAGTTGTCGGGGTTCCAGGGACACGTGTCGGTTGTGTCTGCGGCGTCAGCTGCATGAAAGCTGCTCGCTGCAATGGAGGTATTCTGCGCGACCGCCTGCTTCGGAATTCCCCGGATGATGTGAATTCCAAATTTCAGACCGTGGGCATGGACGTAGTCACTGACCGGTTTCAATCCGGCCGTTCCCCTGGCGCTGGCGAAGCGGTTTAGTGCAGGCTGATATCGTCCGAAGCGATCAGTACGATAGACGAAGGCTTCGCTCTTTTGCTTCTGCGGATTGAGCAGGTACCAGCCTTCGTCAATCACGGCGTATCGGTAGCCGGCTGTCTTGAGGCGAACGGCAAGAACATCTACATTCTCCCGGAACTGCTGCTCATTAATTGTCAGCCCGTAGGAATCCCAGCTGTTCCAGCCCATCGGCGGAGCAGGAGCCAGCACTATCTGAGCCCTCGCGCTCTTCCCACCGGACACTACGGCGATCAAGACAGCAATCCAAAGGTATCGCTTCCGCAAAACAGCTCCTCCTGCAAACAGGCGACTCTGCAATGAAAGCCTGTGGCTTCTGCTCTCGGCGAGCAGACAGCTTTAGATTCGTGACATAACAAACAACCCGCCGGAGATTGCCAGCAGGTCCTCGATGACTGCAATAACAATGTCGGGAAGGTTCATGTGGATAACGAGTCCGTGACGGATGTTGTATCCCGCGAAAGCTCCCACGACACCCCCCAGGAGTCCCAGCAGTGCTCCAGCTCCGAGGCTTTTGCCGGCGCTGACTGCAAGCGTAGCGCCGCACAGACCTCCCGTGATCATCCGGGCGATCAGGCCCATGGGTGCGGTGCGCGGAGGCGTCTTCGGGAGCTTATCCACAATCAGCTCTCCAATGGCGAAGATAGCAAAGACCCAGAGCGCGCCCACGGTATCCATAAATGCGAGCGGTGTCGCCTCGGGATGAATCCACCGCAGGTATGCAGCCGCGCATACGATGGCGGGAGCAGTCATGGAGCGCAGACCCGCGACACATCCAATCAGGAAACAAAGCACCGGCACGGAAAAAACCATCGGCTCTCATCCTTTCCGCATACGACTTTAGAAGGCATTGTCGTCCAATCCTCCGGGTTCCGCCAAGATTACCAGTGTTTTGGGAATATCCTCATCTTTCATTAAGATGCGGCAGATCAGCAGCGAGTGAAGCCCTCCAGCAGAGCCTTGGGGACGGCCCCTGTTCGGGCCGGGTCAGAAAGGCCTCTGACCTGTACGTCCGCCGGACAGTTCAAGGACTGTTCGTCGGAGGATGGTGCTGAGTGGCTCAATGGCTCAACCATGACATGCGAGCCGGGGCAGAGATGCTAGGCTGAAAACCGATGCACGTTCGGCCCTACTTCTTTTCTGCAGCGCGAAGACAGCGCGTGTTAGCTGCACTTGCCGCCTCGGCTGCAGCTCTTCTGTTAAGCTCCTGTGCCAGCCCGGGAGTGCCGCAGCCCCCTTCGCTGCATCTGCCGCGGGTGGTCACTGATCTGACTGCACTGCGCGCAGGAAAGAGCGTTCATCTGCACTGGACAACGCCGGCGCGAACTACAGACGGGCTGAATGTGCCGGCTCCCCTTATCGCCGAGGTGTGCCGGCAGGAGAGTGCGCCCATGGGAAATCCCGCCGCGGCAAGAGCGGGAGCATCGAAGAGCGCGGGAGGAAATCCTCGGGATACTCAAAGGGCTGCGCCACAGTCCATCCCAGGCTGCGATATTGTCCTGCATCTGACAGTCAAGCCTGGTGCGACCGATGCAGATGATTCGTTGCCTTCTGACCTGACCAGCGACCCGGTGCGTGTGCTTGGCTACCGCGTTCGAATCCTGAACTCCAAGGGGCATTCTGCCGGCCTGTCGCTGGCGGCGTTTGCAGCTGCGGGCGATGCTCCTGCGCCGGTTACAGGCCTGCGAGCAACTGCCCAGCCCGACGGAGCGCTGGTGGAGTGGCAGCCTGCCGACGAGAACGTTGTTGTGGAGCTGGACCGCAGGCTTACAACACCCCCGGCCGCTAAACGTTCTGAAAAGAGACCCGGGCTTGGTCTTTCGGAGGAACAGCCGGCAGAGATCCGCCTGCGCACAGCAAAGGAAGACGATTCCACGAAAGACCCGGGCGGTCTGGTCGATCGTACCGCCGCACGTGGTCAGCAATACTCCTACCGGGCGCAGCGTATTCGCGTTGCGTATGTGGACGGCAACCGCGTGGAAATCCGGAGCACTCTCTCCGCTCCAGCAGATCTCACGATGAGGGACCGCTTCGCTCCGTCGGCACCTACAGGACTCGCCTCCATCATCGATATGCAAGAGGGGAAGGCCGTCATCGATCTTTCCTGGCAGGCCAGTACAGAGATGGACTTGGCCGGATATAACGTCTACCGCCGCCTGGGTTCGAGCGGGCAGTTCACCCGTCTTACCAACAGACCGATACCAGGCCCGGCCTTCTCGGATGCCGCAGTCAAGTCCACTACAACCTATACCTATCGGGTAACGGCAGTCGATAACGACGGCAACGAAAGCAAGCCCTCGGACGAGATCACCGAAACCGCAAGACCGCAGCAATAGACGACGAGAAAGGGAACGACGATGAAGTACTGCAGATATCTCTGTCCCTCCGGTGCGGCCCGTTATGCCTTTGTTGAGCCGCAGGACGGAACAATGTGGGCAACCCGCCCCATGATTGCCCCGGAAGAAGACCTTGCCGCTCGTCTATCCTCAATCGAGAACCACTCCACAGCAGCCTTCCACGCCGCACCTCTCGATAGCCTGACGCTGCTGCCGCCGGTTACGCCGACAAAGATCGTCTGCGTGGGCCGCAACTACAGCGAGCACGCCGCCGAGCTGGGGAACGAGGTTCCCAAAGAGCCGCTCCTCTTCCTCAAACCACCATCATCGCTGCTAGCAGCCGGTCGGCCTATTCATCTTCCGGCGATGTCGACGCGGGTGGATTACGAGGGCGAACTGGCCATCGTGATTGGGAAGCGTTGCCGCAATATCGCAGCGAATGAGGACGTCAGCCAATACATCCGCGGCTACACGATCGTGAACGACGTCACTGCGCGCGATATCCAAAAGTCCGACGGACAGTGGACGCGCGGCAAGGGATGGGACACCTTCTGCCCCGTCGGGCCGGTCGTGGCGCTGGCGGGAGAGGGCGAAGTCGATCCGCTCTCCGGAGAGCCGGTCACCGTGACCACGCGGCTCAATGGCGAGGTCAGGCAGAACGGCTCCACCAGCGACCTGATCTTTCCGATCGACTTCCTCCTGCGCTATATCACCGCCTTCGCAACGCTGGAGCCCGGCGACCTGATCCCTACCGGGACGCCGTCGGGCGTAGGGCCGATGCAGGCCGGCGACACGATCGAGGTCGAGATCAGCGGGCTCGGAACGCTACGCAACTCCTGCATGGCGGAATAGCGCCTGCTTCGCTGGTGCCCTTTACGGGCGTTCAGGAGCCGGCGCGGGCTGTCATCAAAGCCTGAAGATCATCGTGCGAGAGATACAGGATGATCTTTGGGTTCCCCGACGCATCTTCGATCAGGAAGGTGGATTCCGTGAAGATGGGCCCACTGTCGCCCCTATCCCCGAACTTCCACCGCGTCCGCGCCAGGACATAACGCCGGTCGAGCGACATGACCTCGACGGAGACCATCTTCGCCGTTCCGCAGCCTGCCCCCTTGAGCAGTTCCTTGCGGCGTACGATTCCTGCGGCGAAGGTCTCCAGGTCGAGCACCTTCGTTCCTTGCGGGGTGGCGATCTGGAAAGGATCAGAAAACTGATCGAGGAGCGGCGCCTGGTCATCCAGAGTGCAGTTGTACTCGTATCTCCGCAGGAACTCTTCGATGCGCTGATGCTGATATGGATTCATATTAGGTTCTCCTGTGTGGCGTCTGAAAAGCGACCGCATGCCCTATAGGGGCTGGAGCAATTCGGACTTTAGTATTATACCACATCCGGAGCATAAAATCAAGAAAATCAGTTACTTATAGTCAACGCTCCGCGCGACTTGTATCGTCCCGCGGGGTGAATTGTAAGGATCCGTTCCGAACGCAACGGCGGGCGTCTTGATAAAATCTAAAGTTAAGCAGCGAAGGAGCTAACAATGGCAAATATCCTCGAACAACTCCGCAGCATGACGACTGTGGTCTCCGATACCGGCGATATCAACTCGATCAAGCAGTTCCGGCCGACGGACGCGACCACAAATCCGTCCCTGATTCAGGCGGCAGCGGGCATGCCGGAGTACCAGTCCATCGTGGACGACACGTTGCAGCAGGCCCGCAAGGACGCAGGTTCGGGCGCAAGCGATAAAGACGTAGCGGCGCTCGCGTTCAAGTCCCTGGCAGTGGCCTTTGGCCGCAAGATTCTGGAGATCATCCCTGGCCGCGTCTCGACCGAGGTCGATGCCCGCATCTCCTACGACACCGAGAAGTCCATCGAGACCGCCCGCGAGATCATCGCGCAGTACGAGAAGGCCGGCATCTCCCGCGAGCGTGTTCTGATCAAGCTCGCTTCGACCTGGGAAGGAATCAAGGCCGCCGAGGTGCTGGAAAAGGAAGGCATCCACTGCAATATGACCCTTCTGTTCGGCATGCACCAGGCGATCGCCTGCGCCGAGGCCAAGGTGACCCTCATCTCGCCGTTCGTCGGTCGCATTCTCGACTGGTACAAGAAGGACACCGGTAAGGACTATGTGGGCGCTGACGACCCCGGTGTCCAGTCTGTCACGAAGATCTACAACTACTACAAGCACTTCGGCTACAAAACCCAGGTGATGGGAGCGAGCTTCCGCAACACCGGCGAGATCAAGGAGCTGGCGGGCTGCGATCTGCTGACCATCGCCCCCAAGCTGCTTGCAGAGCTGGAGGCGGACAAGGGAACACTGGAGCGCAAGCTGGATCCGGAGAAGGCCAAGTCCATGAACATCGAGAAGATTACGATGGACAAAGAGACCTTCGAAAAGATGCACGTCGCCGACCGCATGGCTAATGACAAGTTGAAGGAAGGCATCGAGGGCTTCTCGAAGGCTTTGGAAGAGCTGGAGATCACGCTTGAGAAGCGGCTCGTCGAACTGAGTGAGCCAGCAGTCAGCCGCTAAACCGGATCGGGCTTCACGCTACTGATGTTTTTCCCAGAAAGGCCGCGCGACCACGCGGCCTTTCTAGTACCCCCTCTATACGCAAGGCGAATTTTTACCTGGTACGATCGCGTTCTGGACGGCTATATGAAGAACGTTCTGGAAACAGAAGCTAAAGACAGGCCGTCCGGCGATGTGAGAGAGAAGGAGAGCGATGGCAGATCACGTCTTCCGAAGCTGCCTCATCTACCCGAGTTGGATGGGATTCGCGGCATAGCTGCTCTCATGGTCTTCTTTCATCATCTTTGCTTTACCGGTTTCGATGTTGGCCCCTGGAAGAGTTCCCTGGTACGAGATCTCTTTTGGCTAGGAAGTTTTGGCGATATCGGAGTCGATGTTTTCTTTGTCCTGTCCGGCTTTCTGATTACTGCCATTCTGATCCGGGATCGCGACAACCCCGATTATTATCGAGATTTCTACTGGAAAAGGGCCCTTCGCATCCTTCCCCTCTATGCTCTCTGTGCGATCGGGATTCTGCTCTTCATTCCTGGATCAGGGCGTTTCGTCCTGCTCTGTGCCTTTTTTGTCGCAAACTTTGCCAGCACCCTACATATCCCGTCGATCGGAGGTTTCTGGTCGCTTGCAGTCGAGGAGCAGTTCTATCTTGTCTGGCCGACAGTCGTGCGACGCCGGTCCGTTGCCACGTTGCGCCATTGGGCACTAGCAATCATCTGCGGAGTCATCGTTCTTCGCGTGATCTTTGCATTCTTTGGCCACCATAACTACTGGCAGACCTACCTGTGCTGTGACGGCCTCGCCATCGGTTCGCTGTTGGCCTGCATGCTCGAGCGCTGCCAGCGCGTGGGCGACGGACTGGCAGCCCGACGTGGAACTCTGCTGTCGATGGCCGCGGGCGGATTGCTCCTGGCAGCGATCTCGAGTGCCATTCCGGAGGATCCAAAACACATTGCCTTCCACGCTGCTGCTGGCGCTACGGCGATCACCTTCCTCTGCGGATCCTTTGTCGGGCTTTCCATCGCCTATAGCGGCAGAGCAGCGGTGGGGTGGCTGCGTTCGCATGTGCTGACGTTCTTCGGTCTCATCAGCTATGCGTTCTACATGTTCCACATCTTTGTGCGCGATGCATACGACCACATACGCGGGCCGCTCCGACCCAACGACATCCTCGGATATTTCGTACGAATTGCCGCCGTTATGACAGTCACAGTCGGCATGACCCTGATCTCGCGTTATGGCATCGAGCTTCCGATCATGTCACTGCGGAAATACGTCCTTGGGCGTCCCACCAAACCGGCTGTTGCCGAGCAACTTTGATGCCTGGCGTTTTCATACCGCATCTCCGGATTCTGCTAGTGGGAATGGCCGTGGGCCCCGACTGCCTCAGGCTCAGGCGGTGAGCTGCAGCCGTGTGTAGTTTCGCAGCCGGAGGTCTCAAACTGAATGGTCGTGTGGGTGATGTGAAACCGATTGTGAAGACGGCAGTTCAGTTCAGTAAGAATGGTCGCGCACTCGGAAGCAGGCATCTCGTCCACGATCACGTGACTGGCCAAAGCATGGGAGTGCGATCCCAGACTCCAGATGTGCAGATCGTGTACATCGAGCACGCCGGGCACCTCGGCCATGGCTTCGCGCACGGCGGCCAGCTCCATATTGCTCGGCGTCCCCTCCAGCAGGATATTCAGCGTCTCTCGCAGAATTCCGACAGAACTCCAGAGAATCATCAGGGCGATCAGCAGGGAGAGCGCGGGATCGACCCAGTTGACGTGAGTGAAAAGGATTGCAGCGCCCCCGGCGATTACCGCGGCTGTCGAGAGCGTATCCCCCAGCATGTGCAGGAAGACGCTGCGGATATTGACGTCGCGGGAAAAACGCCACAGCAGCGCAGCTACCGTACCGTTCATCACGACGCCGCCTGCGGCAACCATCATCATCAACTTTGGCTGAACGACGACGGGGGCGTACAGACGCTCAATCGCGGTGATAAAGATCCAGATGGAGAGTACGACCAAGGTGACGGCGTTGACAAAGGCTGCCAGGACCCCGGCTCTCTGGTAACCAAAGGTCTTGGTGTCGGTCGCTGGACGATTCTGGAAGTAGACCGCAACGTATGACAGCACGATGGCCAGCAGGTCGCTAAGGTTGTGTCCTGCCTCGGAGATCAGGGCCAGCGAGTGGGCCTTCAGGCCAAAGACAAAGGTTGCCAGCACATACGCGAAGGTCAGTCCCATGGATGCCTTCAGAACCTGCTGCATCCGCCGGTTGGGAGTGGCGACCATGTGCATATCTAAAGTGTAGTCCTGGTAATCCGATCCAGCTAGCGGACAGATCAGCTGGTGCGCTGCGGCTCAGAGCCTCTCTCCGGGTCTTCATGATGATGACCCAAACGAAGTCCACTCCACTGCTCGGCCACAACGATGCTGTTGGCAGGATTGTGAGGCTCGTAACGCACCTGCACCGGAAGATCCGCCCGGATATCCTGGACCAGTTCGCCTAGGGTGCTTACATCCTGTGCTGCCTCGTAGGTTACGCCGGCGATCCTATAGTTATAGAGGATGAGCCTGGGAGCGTCCGGCGATGCATCGCTTGCAGAAGTATCGGTAATACTGCCGTCGGTGATGCGACCCTGGGCCGCCAGAAGATTTCTCCTCGATCGCTCAATCTCCTCAGGGGTGGGCCGGTGTCGGCAAAGGAGATACCAGGTCAGCCCGGCGGCGGCCACGACTGCTCCGGCAGCCATCACGGTATTTCGAGGCGAGCGCAGTGGAACCGAAAGGTACTCTGGCAAAGTTGTCAGCACGGCGGTATAGCAAAAGCATAGCCCAGGTGGAGGGGCATGCGAATGAGCCATTTGCGCCATTTCCTGATTCCTCCCTTTCGTTGCATTCCCGGGTGTGCTTCCTTTCTCGCGTGTTAGCTGGCGATATACTGAGATGTGAGCAAAAATCGCGCAAATCCGTTATCCCGAACCACTTCGATCCTCCTGAACCGCGCTTCAATTGCCCATCCGCTTGATCTGGCCGAGGGCCGACGCATCCGATCCACCACCGTGGTCTGCGTTCGCCGCGGAGATTCGGTCGTAATGGCCGCCGACGGGCAGGTCTCGATGGGCTCGACGGTGATGAAGCACTCGGCAAAGAAGATTCGCCGGCTCTACCAGGACAAGGTCCTCGCTGGGTTTGCCGGTTCGACCGCGGATGCCTTCTCGCTCTTCTCGCGCTTTGAGTCGAAGCTGGAGCAGTACGCTGGGAATCTGAGTCGCGCTGCAGTGGAGCTGGCTAAAGACTGGCGCACCGACAAGATGCTGCGTCAGTTGGAAGCTCTGCTGATCGTGGCCGATGCAAAGACCACCCTTATGCTCTCCGGCACCGGCGATGTGATCGACCCCGATGAAGGAATCTGCGCCATTGGCAGCGGTGGAAGCTTCGCCCTGGCCGCCGGGCGCGCCCTGCTTGAAAACACCGAGCTCTCCGCACGGGAGATCGCGGAAAAATCCATGAGGATCGCTGGTGATATCTGCATCTACACCAACCAGAACTTCACGATTGAAGAGCTGAAGGCTATTTCCTAGGTAGTTGGTGGTTCGCTTCGTCGATCATCAATCCTTCTATCGAAAACCAGGCGGTGACAAAACGCCAGGAGTTGGCATTATGGCAATCTTTTTACCCGGAACCGCAGAAGATCAGGCACTCGCTCTCGACGTGATGACGCCCCGCGAGATCGTCACCGAACTGGATAAGTATGTCGTCGGACAGAAGGCCGCCAAGCGCGCCGTCGCTATCGCTCTGCGGAACCGCATGCGCCGTCAGAAGCTCTCGCCTGAGCTGGCCGACGAGATCATGCCCAAGAACATCATCATGATCGGCGCCACCGGTGTCGGTAAGACCGAGATCGCGCGCCGCCTCGCCAAGCTGACCAACTCGCCGTTCCTGAAGGTCGAAGCCTCGAAGTTCACCGAGGTCGGCTATGTTGGCCGCGATGTCGAATCGATCGTGCGCGATCTGGTGGAGATCGCAATCGACATGGTGCGCGAAGAGAAGCTCGAAGAGGTGGAAGACAAGGCGGAGCTGGCCGCCGAAGACCGTCTGCTTGATCTTCTGCTGCCTCCCACGCCTGCAGCCGCTACAACTTCCGCACCTGTAACACCGGAGCCCGCCAGCAACGTCATTCAGCTACCTGCGAGTATGTCTGAGGTTCCCGCCGCGAGCGGCGAGGATAAGCCCGGAGACCGAGAGCACCGCACCCGCGAAAAACTGCGCCAGCAGTTCCGCGAGGGCAAACTGGACGACCGCATCGTTGAGATGGACGTGCGTGACCGGAATCAGCCGAGCTTCGAGATCATCACCAACCAGGGCACCGAAGAGATGGACATCAACCTGAAGGACATGATTCCGGGACTCTTCGGTCAGCGCACCAAGAAGCGCAAGATGAAGGTCTCGGAAGCCTTCGAGTATCTGGTGCAGGAAGAGGAGTCGCGCCTGATCGACATGGACCAGGTCACCCGCCTGGCCGTCGAGCGCGTGGAGGACTCCGGCATGGTGTTCCTCGACGAGATCGACAAGATCGCCGGACGGGAGGGCGGCCATGGCCCCGATGTCAGCCGCGAAGGCGTACAGCGCGACATTCTGCCCATCGTGGAAGGCACCACCGTAAACACGAAGTACGGCATGGTCTCGACGGACCACATTCTCTTTATCGCGGCGGGAGCCTTCCACGTCTCCAAACCGTCGGACCTGATCCCCGAGTTGCAGGGGCGCTTCCCCATCCGTGTTGAGCTGCAGTCGCTCACCGTGGACGACTTCGTCCGCATCCTCACCGAGCCCAAGAGCTCACTGGTCAAACAGGCAGTTGCGCTGCTGGAAACCGAGGGCCTCAAGCTGGAGTTCACCAGGGAAGCGATCCAGGAGATGGCGCAGTTCGCCTTTCGTGTGAATGAGACGACAGAAAACATCGGCGCTCGCCGTCTGCACACCATTCTTGAGCGGGTGCTGGACGAGATCAGCTTCCAGGCGCCAGACCTGATGAAGGCCTCCCGCGGGCAAGCCACCGAAGAAGGGGTGGTTGCGCAGATCGCCGCGTCCACAACGACCGAAGGTGCAGCCTCAGCACCGCCGCTTCCGGTGATTGAACGCGAGACCGCAGGCGTTCGCGAGAAGGTCATCGTCGTCGATCCGGAGTATGTCCGCCAGCAGGTAGCCAGCATCGTCAAGGACCAGGATCTTTCGCGCTACATCCTTTAATCCTGACAACGGATCAGATGGCGCAAGAGCCATTTGAGGATCGGATTTTCGTGTCGCCAAGTGGCCGATTCATCGCGCCGTGTGTCGCCTTGCGCGACAGGACCCGAGCCACCGTTCCTATGGCTTGTCTTTCTTCTGCGAACCGCTCGATGCATCAGCATCGTCAAGACTCGTGATAATGCGCGTATGCACGTCGGTCTTGTGGTAGTTGCGGTAGCTCGCGCTGAAGCTCCATACGATGCGGCCGTCCATGGATTCTGCGTTGGAGGTAATCTTCTTCGGCATGAAGTACCGCTTGCCATCGAGCACCACCGGCGCAAAGTCGACGTTCCAGCGCCACGGTCCCTCGATGCCTGGCACCTCAGGGTAGCGCGGTACATGCATCTGAAACCGAAGCGTATCGAAGGTATTCGCGTCGATAACCGCTTCTCCCCTGGCTCCGGGCCATGGGAAACATCCCGGAATCTCAGGCGCGTTCGGCTTCATCTCGTACTCAATCGTGAAGGTGGGAGCATGATGCACGTCTCCATGATGGGTGATGCGGAAGTTAAAGCAAAGGCGCTCCTGCAGGGTCACCATCGCAAGTCCATTGCTGAAGGCGCCGATCAGAATGGACGGCCCCTTGAGCGCGCTTCCGTTTACCGCGACACCATTGCTGCGAAGAACGGTGCGGGTCTCGATCAGTTCTGGAGGGAAGATGTCACGCTCGCCGCGCCGCAGACGGAAGACTGACTCGGAGACGGTTTGAAGCCTGGGTATTTGCGTGCCGTGCACCTCCGAGACCGCCCATTCGTCTGCGAAGAACTCGGGAACAGTTCGTTCGTACTCCCAGTGATGGATCTGGAGCCGCATCAGGATCTCTTCAAGCGACAGCCCATCAGCTCGTGTTCCCGGCGGCTGTGCGCAGGCCAGGCCGGAGAACATCACGAAAGCGAAGAGCAGCGCTCTGGAGCAGAGGCGCATTTGAGCCTCCATCGGACCGCAACATCATCGCCCAAACTACGATGGCCCTGCAACCGTATCCCGGCTCGGGCCATCACTTAGCTTCCATACGCCTGCCTGAACCTCAGGCCGCCGTGGTCTCTGCCTTCATCTTCTCGGCAATGTCATGCGCAATCAGCGCATCGATCGTGGGCTGCAGCATGCCTTCCATCACCATTGCGAGTTGATGGTTCGTAAGGCCGATGCGGTGGTCGGTAAGGCGGTTCTGCGGGAAATTGTAGGTGCGAATCTTTTCGGAGCGATCACCGGAGCCGACCTGCGATTTGCGAGCGGCAGCCTGCGCGGCGTGCTGCCTCTCCATCTCCACCTCATACAGTCGCGAACGCAGAACACGCATGGCCTTCTCGCGGTTCTTGATCTGCGACTTTTCGTCCTGGCAGCTGACGACCGTGTTGGTAGGCAGGTGTGTGATGCGTACGGCTGAGTAGGTCGTGTTGACCGACTGTCCGCCCGGGCCGGACGAGCAGAAGGTGTCGACGCGCAGGTCCTTCTGCTCGATCTTGACATCCACCTCTTCAGCTTCTGGCAGAACCGCGACGGTAACGGCTGAGGTATGCACGCGCCCTTGTGTTTCGGTGGCCGGAACACGCTGTACGCGGTGCACGCCGGACTCGTACTTCATCTGCGAGTAGACCTTATCGCCTTCGAAGATGGCGGTGACTTCCTTCAGGCCGCCCACGTCCGAAGGTGATTCGGAGAGCACCTCCACCTTCCAGCGGTGCTGCTCGGCAAAGCGGAGGTACATCCGGAAGATCTCCGCGGCGAAGAGCGAGGCCTCGTCGCCCCCGGTTCCGGCGCGAACCTCGATGACGATGTTCTTGTCGTCGTTGGGGTCTCTGGGGAGCAGTATGATCTTGAGCTCGTCCTCGATCTCGGAGAGGCGGGGTTCGAGAGCGAGCAGTTCCGCCTCGGCCATCTCCTTGATCTCGGCGTCGTCCTCGGCCAGCATTGTCTTCGCATCGCCAATTCCCTGCTTCACCTGACGGTATTCGCGGAACTTCTCCACGACCGGCTCAAGCTCCCGGTGGGCCTTCGCTACTTCGGTGAACTTCTTCTGGTCAGAGACGAGCGCCGGATCGGCAAGCTGCTGGCCGAGCTCCTCATAACGCGCTTCCATCTGGTCGAGACGATCGAACATGGTGACTCCTGGGGTACTGAAACTTATGAAAATGAACAGGAAAGAGTATGAGGTCAAGCGCGGCTTGCGGGATCCCCAACGAGCTTGCCCGTTGGGGCGCAGCTAGGCGAAGTCGTGGCGGGGGGCCACAGCGGGAATGAACACCGGAATCTTCGCTGCGAATCGCATCACTTCTATAAGTTTACTCCTGTTTGGCTGGGTTCAGATACATCAGACCTGTTCCGGCAGTCAGGATGGCAATCCTCTTGTCGAGGAAGGAAGGCTCATACAACTTCACGGCTGCGGATAGTGCTGGATTACGGTAGCCTCCTTCAGGATCTGGAGATGGAACCGCTCGCAGATTCTTCGGGCCGCCTCTGCAGGATCGACCGCACTCGTATCGATCGAAAGATCAGAGGGAATCGGCGGAAAGTGATCTGCGCCCATTCTGCGCAGCTCGCGAAAAGTCTGAACCGAGCGCAGCTTGAGGAACTGGGCACGCGATGGGTCTTCCACGCGCTGCTCCAGCACGTCGATCGGGCACGTCAGTTCGACGAAGCAGATCTCGCCGCCTTCCTTTTGAACGGTGGTAATGGCAGACTCGATGAACCTCGGATTGACGGTGTTTTCGGGTGCGAAGGTAAAGATGAGCGAAATGTCATCGTTCGCGGCGGCCTCAAAGACGGAGAGCCAGGTCTGCTCGCGCAGGCGCACGAAGGAAGGTGTGCCGAATTGAAAGACAGCCAGCAGCGTGTCTACCACCAAGTGATTGTGAAACAGGAGAAAACCCGTCATCTGCTGAAGTGCTTTTCCAACCGTGAGCTTTCCGGCGGCTGCAGGTCCGTAGAGAAAGATCAGCTTCATCGACCTATTTGGCCGCCAATGCGAGCCATGCGCTGGGAGTGGACTGCATGATGTCGATCTCCTCTTCCGTCATGTCGGCGGCAACTTCACCAAAGAGGGGGGTCGAAAGATAGCGCTCGCCCGTGTCCGGCAGCATGGCGAGTATGGTTGATCCCTTTGCCGCCTTCTCGGCAACTTTCAGTGCGCCCGCGAAGGTCGCGCCCGACGTTATGCCGCAGAAGATGCCCTCCTTGCGGGCGAGCTCGCGGCTCCACTTCATTGCTTCGGTGTTCTCAATCGTTACGACCTGGTCGATCTTGTTCTGCTGCACGCCGTCCTCCGCGAGCTTGGCGATAAAATCCGGGCTCCAACCCTGCTGCGGATGTGGCTTCCACGCGGGATGGCCGCTAGTAGGATCACCGTTCGCGTCGCGCTCCTGCGGAATTCCGCTGGCGACCATGGGAGCATCCGCCGGTTCGCAGACGACGATTTTCGTTTTTGGGGACTCTTTGGCGAGGACCCGGGCGACTCCCTTCAGGGTTCCTCCAGTGCCGAATCCCGTTACCCAATAGTCGAGCGATCCATCGGGAAAGTCGTTGAGAATCTCGACCGCGGTCGTCCTGGAGTGAAAGTCGGCGTTAGCCTCGTTGGTGAACTGCCGGGTGTAGAACCAGCCGTGCTTTTCTGCCAATTCGGCGGCCTTCGCGGCCATGCCGACGCCGCGGCTGGCGGCAGGCGTAAGGATCACCTTCGCGCCGAGATACCGCATCAGCTTGCGGCGCTCGACCGAGAAGGTCTCCGCCATTACCACGACCAGAGGATATCCCCTCGCCGCGCACACCATGGCCAGCCCGATTCCGGTATTGCCGCTGGTCGCTTCGACCACCGTTTGACCGGGCTTCAGCTTTCCGGTGCGCTCAGCATCTTCGATCACGCCAACTGCCAGACGGTCCTTTACTGACCCCAGAGGATTGAACGCCTCTACCTTGACGAAGAGGTTGACGCCCTCAGGGGCAAGCCGATTGATCCTCACGGTCGGGGTATTGCCGACGGTTTCGATGATGCTGGCGTATTGTCGTCCCATAGTCTCCTCCGGCGATCCAAACTCTTGCACGTAACGATAACTGTTTTGGGGGAGAGATTGCCAAATTGCCGGTCAAAGGGGTAGCCATCGGCATCCATAGAAGATGTATCGGGGGGAGCGGGGATGGCGTCGTTCCAGGAATTGGCAGAGCTTGCAGAGACACTCGCGGGGGAGCCGGGGCGTTTGAAAAAGCGCGCTGCCATTTCGGCGGCGATTCACCGTATCTACGAGGCAGCGCCGGAAAGCGACGATGCCGGACTGTTTGCGCTGTACCTGGCAGGCACCCCGTTTGCTGAGTCCGATCCTCGCAAGTTAAACGCGGGCGGCGCGCTGCTGTCCAAGGCACTTCTGCAGGTGTCCGGCGCCACCCAGGCGGAGTTGGCAACCGCCTACAAGCGCTACGGCGACCTGGGCGCTGCCGGATTCGACCTATTCAACGCGAAGCACACGGGTGATAGCCGGCTGACGCTGGCTGAGGTAGCCGACACCTTCGCAGCGATGGCGGTTGCGCGCACGACTGCGGTTCGGGCTGGCCTGGTGGAGGAGCTGCTGCGTCGGGCATCGCCGCTCGAGGCCAAGTACCTGCTGAAGCTGATGCTCGGGGACATGCGCATTGGCGTGAAGCAGAGCCTTGTCGAGGAGGCGATCGCCGTCGCGGCGTCCTGCTCTGCCGCAGAGGTGCGACACGCCGTGATGCTTGAAGCCGACCTGTCGCTCGCCGTAGAGCGCGCCTTCGCCGGCACGCTTGCTGAGGCTCGCATGCGGCTCTTTCATCCGCTGGGCTTCATGCTGGCCTCCCCCGTGGACTCACCTAAGGAAGCCGTCGAACGGTTCACGTCCAAATCCTCGGAAGAGGCTTCCGAGATCCATATCCACGCCTTTCTGGAAGACAAGTACGACGGCATGCGCGCACAGGTGCACTGCGGCGATTCGGGCAAGGTCGCGATCTACTCGCGCAACAAAGAGGATGTGACGGAGAGTTACCCCGAGCTCGAAGAGGCCTTTGCACACGTAGGTGATGCCGGTCTGGGACCGTTGATCTTCGATGGAGAAATTCTTGGCTGGGACCTCAAGGAGGGGCGCGCCCTGCCGTTTGCCGTGCTCGGGCAGCGCATCGGACGCAAGCGTGTCTCCAACGCATGGCGCGAGCAGGTGCCGGTCATTTTTATGGCGTTCGACCTGATCTATGCCGATGGCGATCTGCTGCTTGGGCTCCCGCTGCGCGAGCGTCGCAACCGCCTGGAGGCCGTGGTGGAGAAGCTTGTGAAAATCGCCGTATCGCCGCTGACTATGGACGAGCGAAGGAAGGCTCCGCAGGGGCTGATGTTTGAAGAGCCGGAAGACAACGTCGTGGAACGCCTGATGCTCGCACCCTCGCGAACCGTGGAGTCCCCCGAAGATATCGACCGCGCCTATGCGGACGCCCGAGCGCGCGCCAACGAAGGCGTGATGCTCAAGGCCGCCGAATCGACCTATCAGCCCGGCAGACGGGGTCTGGCGTGGCTAAAGCTGAAGCGCGAGCTGGCTACGCTGGATGTCGTTGTCACAGGAGCGGAGTTCGGCCATGGCAAGCGCGCCGGTATTCTGAGCGACTACACCTTCGCTGTCCGTGGACCAAACTATGCGAAGGATGGCGAACTCCTGAACGTTGGGAAAGCCTACTCCGGCCTGACCGATGCCGAGATCGCCGAGATGAGCGCGTGGATGATGGAGCATACGCTGGAGGATCACGGCTTCTTCCGCACGGTGGAACCGTTGCGCATCCTCGAGGTCGCCTTCAACAACATCATGCGGAGCGACCGGCACGCCAGCGGATTCGCTCTGCGCTTTCCGCGCATCGTGCGCATCCGCGATGACAAGCCGGTGGAAGAGATCGACGCGGTGGAGCGGGTCGAGGAGATCTACCAGTCGCAGGTAGACAAGCCTGTGGAGAAGAGCAATGGAGCAGGCGAAGCCCTGACGGAACTGGCATAAATCTTCTAAAAGGATGTCCAATTCCATTGAACCTACGGCAAGCGCTGGAGCATCCTAGACCCATGGAATACCGTCTTCTTGGCAAGTCAGGACTAAAGGTGCCGGAGCTCTGCTTCGGTGCAGGCACGTTTGGTGCGAACAACGAGTTCTTCAAGGCATGGTCGGACACCACGCAGTCCGAGGCCGACCGCATCGTGGGCATCTGCCTGGACGCCGGTCTGAACTTCTTCGACACCGCCGACGTCTACTCCAACGGCTCGAGCGAAGAGGCGCTGGGCAAGGCTCTCAAGCCGCACAGACGCGAAGACCTTCTGATCTCGACCAAAACTACCTTCCGCTTCGGCGAGGGGCCGAACAACACGGGCTCCAGCCGCTATCACATGATCCAGCAGCTCAACGGAAGCCTGAAGCGACTGGGGACGGACTACGTGGACATCTACCACATGCACGCCTTCGACGCGCTGACGCCGGTCGATGAGGTTCTTTACACGCTCGACCACTTCGTGCGCGAGGGCAAGGTGCGTTACATCGCCTGCTCCAACTTCTCCGGCTGGCACCTGATGAAGTCACTCTCTGTGAGCGAGCGCTATGGATGGGCAAAGTACGTCGGCCACCAGGTCTACTACTCGCTGGTTGGCCGCGACTACGAGTGGGAGCTGATGCCGCTTGCGCTCGATCAGGGGGTCGGCGCGCTGGTGTGGTCACCCCTCGGCTGGGGACGCCTGACCGGCAAGATTCGCCGCGGTCAGCCGCTGCCCAAGGACAGCCGCCTGCAGGCAAAGGTTGTTGTCGATAACGGACCGCAACCGGACGAGGAATACCTGTACCGAGTGGTCGATGCGCTGGACGAGATCGCGAAGGAGACCGGCAAGACCATCCCGCAGATTGCGCTGAACTGGCTACTGCAACGGCCGACCGTCTCCACACTCATCATCGGTGCTCGGAACGAGGAACAGCTGAAGCAGAATCTTGGCGCCATCGGCTGGAAGCTCTCTGCCGAGCATATGACGAAGCTGAACGCCGTAAGTGTAACGCAGAAGGCATACCCGTACTGGCACCAGGTCCAGTTTGCGGAACGGAATCCGCTGCCCGTGGTTTAGGTGGTTCCATCATGCGGCGCAGCCTGTATAAGGCTGCGCCGCCGTTTTGAAGTACCTTTTTCATTGCAAGTTTTTTCTGCTCTGCCTCTGTTACGGCAATTGTCCTAGCTGTTACACTTACTCCGTTCTGCAAAAGGCTCCGGATTCCGCCGCAGGAATCAAGGTGCGAGCCGAGGAACCACGGAGAACTACCCCCTTGAAAACTCAATGCATCACCTGGGCCCTTTGCCCGGGTCTGCTTCTGCTGTCCGGATTGCATCGTGCGCCGGCGCAGGATAGAAACTCGAACTGCGCCTCCACAGGTGCTGGCAAAACGACGGTTGCGCAGGTAACCGACGGTGCCCCTACGCCTTCGTCGGGCCTTCTTGCGACGATAGCGAACGGCAACGTCCAGCAGAACGACAGCGTATGGCACAGGCTCTCGGCGTTCTATGTCAAGGACTGGACAGAAGCAGCCCCCACGGCATCCGCACCTGTTCCGCGACGGGGGCTGGAGGCACCACTCGATTCTCCTCCGTTTCCCTCCTCGGACTGGGCGTATGGAGGCTCGTCGGCGATCGGTCTTCCCGACTCCAACGTGTATCCGACTATGTCGGCTCTCCGGAAGGAGAACAGCCGCCTCCATCTGTATGGATGGGTGGATGCTTCGGTCAACGGCACGACCTCATCCGACACAAACTATCCGCTTACCTATGGATTCATCCCCAATCGCCCCGTGATGAATCAGGCCGTGCTGACGCTGGAGCGGCTGCCGGATACACTGCAGCGCAATCACTTTGATTGGGGCTTTCACCTCTCCGGCTTCTTCGGAACTGACTACCGCTACACCATCGCCAAGGGTTATGGCAGCGACCAGCTGCTCAAGGACAACCGGCAGTACGGCTTTGATCCGCTGTGGGAATCCGTCGATCTCTATTTCCCCGTCAAGGATGGGCTCGTTCTGCGTTTCGGCCGCTTCCCTTCTGTGCCTGGTATCGAGACCCAACTGGCTCCAAGCAACTACACCATCAGTCACTCGCTGGTCTTCTCGGCCGCGCCTTCGACTGAGACGGGAGCACTTGCCACGCTCAAGCTGACTCCGCAGTGGATGGTGCAGCTTGGCATCTCCGCAGGCCACGACGTTGCACCATGGACCGAAGATCGTAAGCCGTCTGCGATTGCCTGCCTGGATTATTCAACGCAGACGAACCATGACAACCTGTACCTCTGCGCCAGCGGCATCAACGATGGCCGCTATGCGTACGACAATGTGCAGCACTTTGACATGACATGGAATCATCGCCTTAGCGCGACCTGGAACGCGTCAACCGAGGTTTGGGGCATGTACGAGCGCGATGTGCCCAATATTGCTCACAATGTCGCGGATCCGCTGCCGCCTGAGACCGGCGCCAACGGGGCCGACTGCGCTGCCGGGCAGCTGACATGCCTGGCTCCGGCGTATGCCGCGATGAACTACCTCAACCACGAGATCAACCCAAAGCTGTACATTGGGATGCGGTCCGGCTTGCTGAACGACAAAAAGGGCCAGCGCACCGGCATCGCTGGCAAGTACACCGAGAACACTCTGTATGCGACGAAGACCTTTGGCACTACGGTGATGCTTCGACCTGAGCTTCGCTTCGACCACTCGTGGGATCGACCCGGTTATAACGGCGGCAAAGCGCGCAATCAGCTCTTTTTCGGGGTAGACGTCATCTATAAGTTCTAAGCGCTGCACTGTTGTATATAACGAAGCGTGGTCTGCGGCCGATCGCCACTGCGGTTGCGTGCAGATCAACATCTTTGCGGAGTGTGCCAGCCTTGCGTCAGCGACTACTTGCTTTGTCTCTTCTTCTCGGCCTCGTCTCCTGTGCACCGAACAAGCAGGCGACACAACAGCCTGCACCGCAGCATGTGTTTACGGTGAGCAACGGCCAGTTCACACTCGACGGCAAACCCTTTCGCGTCATCTCGGGCGAGATGCACTACCCGCGTATTCCGCGTGCCTACTGGCGCGACCGCCTGCGTATGGCGAAGGCCATGGGCCTTAATACCATCACGACCTACGTCTTCTGGAACGCCCATGAGCTTCAGCCCGGCGTCTATGACTTCAGCGGAAACAACGACGTCGCAGAGTTCATTCGCGAAGCCCAGCAGGAGGGCCTGTACGTCATCCTTCGTCCCGGCCCTTATGTCTGCGCGGAGTGGGAGTGGGGCGGCTACCCCGCGTGGCTGCTGAAGGATCACGCCACCGTGGTTCGCTCCACCGACCCCAAGTTTATGCAGCCCGCAGCACGCTGGATCAAGCGCTTAGGGCAGGAGCTGGCTCCGCTGCAGATCGGCAATGGCGGCCCCATCATCCTGACGCAGGTTGAGAACGAGTATGGCTCCTACGGCAGCGACCACGCCTACATGCAGCAGATCCGCAAGCTGCTGGTCGATGCAGGTTTTACGAAGTCGCAGCTTTACACTGCCGACGGTCCTGAACAGGTCCCTAACGGTTCGCTCCCCGATCTTCCCGTGGGCATCAACTTCGGCGGCGAGAAGGTTGGCGATGCCCAAAAGGCGTTTGAAACCCTGAAGAAGGAGCGTCCCAACGGCCCCTTCTTTAACAGCGAGTACTGGGCCGGCTGGTTCGATCACTGGGGCGGAAAGCATGCTCACACCAACGCGGATGCGCAGGTCGCAAATCTGAAATGGATGCTGGAGCAGGGCTATTCGGTCAGCATCTACATGTTCCATGGCGGAACCAGCTTCGGCTGGATGAATGGTGCGAACACCGACGGCAAAGGGAGCTACGAGCCGGACGTCACCAGCTACGACTACGACTCCGCCCTGGATGAGAGCGGCCGCCCTATACCGAAGTACTTTGCCATGCGCGACGTCATCGCGAAGGCCACAAGCGTAACACCGCCTGCCGTCCCGCAGGTCGCTCCGTCGATGAGCGTGCCCGCCATCTCGCTTCCTGAATCGGCGTCCCTGTGGGACAACCTGCCGCTCGCCATCTCGTCGGATCAGGTCCAGAGCATGGAGGACATCGGGCAGGCCTACGGATACATCCTCTACCGGACACATCTAACGTCCGCCGCCGAAGGCCAGCTTGCACTCGATCAGATTCACAGCTACGCGCAGGTCTACCTGAACAAGAAACTGGTAGGCACAATCGACCGCCGCCTCAAGCAGGAAAGCATTCCGCTGCACGGAACCGCAGGAGCACAGCTCGATATTCTGGTCGAGAACACTGGCCGCGTGAACTTTGGCAAGACGATCGGCGGAGAGCGCGCCGGCATCACCAAACAGGTGACGCTGGCCGGGAAGCCGCTCCTCGGATGGGAGATCTATCCACTGACGTTGACTCACGTGGAGCAACTCCCGTTCGCGAAGAAGCCCTGCGAAGGACCATGCTTCTATCGCGGCAGCTTCGACCTGACGAAGACTGCCGATACCTTTATCGACACAACCGCTTTCGCAAAGGGACAACTCTGGCTCAACGACCATGCGCTGGGAAGAATCTGGAACATCGGCCCGCAAAAGACGCTGTACGCTCCTGCACCGTGGCTGAAGACAGGACATAATCAGGCGATCGTCTTCGACACGAAGGGCAGGATAGGCGGAACTCTGCGTGGGCTCGATAAGCCGGAGCTCTGAGGGAGGGATCGAAGGCGCTGGAGAGGTCAGGAGCTGATCCTGAGCAACCCCAGAGGGCTTAGCGGTTCGCTCGTAACTCTAAGCATCCCGGCATATCGGGAAAGAAAGGGATATGGAAAGCACCCTAGACTGCTTGGAAAATAAAGAGATCTCTCACTTCGTTCAATGAAAGCGATCGCCCTAGTGACCCGCACCCGGATCGAGATGCTTCGGCGGCTTCGGAATGAAGAAGAGCAGCGGAAGCATGCAGGCGCAGAAGATCGCGAGGTACTGGATGATGTCGAGGTACGCGAGCATTCCGGCCTGGCGGTGCAGCTGGTTGTAGATATAAGCCTGCGCGGTGTGGGCGGCCTGTCCAAGCATCGGATTTCCGTCACCATGGCCTCCGAAGGCTCCTCGCAGGCGCTTTACCTGATCGACGAACGCCGGATTCCCCGTGGTGAGATTTCGCACCATGTGGTTCTCATGCGCAGCCGAGAGACGTGTCAGCATGGTCGCCATAAACGCCGTGCCGCACGATCCGCCCACGTTACGGGCCAGGTTGGTCAGGCCGGAGACGTCGTTGTTCTCAGACTGCTTCACCCCGATGTAGGCGATCGTATTGATGGGGATAAACAGGAAGGCCAGTCCCGAAGCCTGGAACATGCGCAGAAAGACCAATCGTCCGTAGCTAATGTTCAGGTCCATGGTGTGCATGGTGATCAGCGACAGCGTCAGCATGGTGAAGCCGTAGGCGATCAGCTTGCGCGGATCGACCTTGCTCGAAAGGAAACCCACGACGGGCATCATCGCCATCATCATGAATCCGGCAGGTGACAACACCATTCCGGCAAGCTCAGCCGTGTAGCCTAGCAGGGTCTGGACGAACTGTGGGATCAGGATCGTCGTTCCGTAGAGCGAGAAGCCCAGCACGAACATCAGGGCGAACGAGATGGCAAAGTTTCGTCGCTTAAAAAGCGTCAGGTTGACGATCGGTCGGTTCCCCTGACGCAGTTGTCTTAGTTCCCACCAGATCATCGAGATGAAGGCCACAATCATCGTGACCACGAAGAACGTGATGATCTTCGATGAGAACCAGTCGTCTTCCTGGCCCTTGTCGAGCACAAATTCCAAGGAGCCGAACGTCAATCCCAGCAGCGCAAACCCGAGCAGGTCCAGCCGGATTCCGCCCTTCTGCGCCTCCTTCACCTGTTCGTGGACATACGGCGGGTCTTCCACAATGCGCGAGGTCAGGAAGAGCGAAAGCAGGCAGATGGGAACGTTGAGGAAGAAGATCCACCGCCAGTTGTAGTTGTCGGTGATCCAGCCGCCCAAGGTAGGACCGATGGCTGGAGCGACAACAACGGCAAGGCCGTACATGGCAAACGCCTGCCCGCGTTTCTCCGGCGGGAAGGTGTCCGCCAGAATCGCCTGCTCGGAGGGTGCAAGACCGCCTCCCCCAATTCCCTGCAGGATGCGGAAGAAGACCAGCAAGGGAAGAGACGGGGCCAGTCCGCACATGGCGGAGCTGATCCCGAACAGCAGGACGCAGATCATGTAGAACTTCTTGCGCCCAATGAAGGTCGTCATATACGCGCCCGCCGGCAGAATGATGGCGTTGGCGACAAGATATGCGGTCAGCACCCATGTGGCCTCGTCCTGGGTCGATCCCAGTCCCCCGGCGATGTGCGGCAGGGCGACGTTGGCAATGGAGCTGTCCAGGACCTCCATGAAGGTAGCCAGCGTGACGGTCATGGCGACGATCCACGGATTGACGCGAGGCCGCCATGCTACCTTCGAGGCAGCTGGTTTCTCCTGGGAATGCTCGGGCAGTTGGCCGGGTAACTCTAGGGTGCTCGAAGCCATGGGTGACTGTTCGATTCCGGCCTAAAGCCTGGGGATGCAGTTTTTATGGGAGGTTCGTCTTGACTGCACCGTATATGGTGCAGCCAAGACGTTCATGGGGTGATTCGCAGCTTCAGCGCGAGTAGTTGCGGGCGTATGTGTCCCGAGGCAGACCGGCGTTGCGGGCCTTCGTCCGGAACGCGATTGCCTGATCGCGCGTCATCGCTCCACCTACAGTAACGAGGTACGGAGCGCGTCCATGGGGCGAAAAAACCTCCGGATTCAGGGCGGGATGCTTTGCCCTCAGCTCGTCTGCCTTCTTCTGCGCCTGGTCCTGATGGTTGTAGGTGTAGGCGACTACGCGCCACTCCGTACGACCGGTCCTGACAGGTGCAGCCGTATCAGGAAGGATGGGAGCCGGAGAGGACGACGCGACAGGAGCAGTTGGAGCAGCAGAACGCACCGGTGCCTCAGCAGGTGCCGCCACTGCGGTCTCCGGAGCCGGCTTTGATCCGCTGCGCAGGAAATACCAGCCCACAACCAGCAACACCAGCGCCGCAATGGCGATCACCGCAATCATCTTCAGGCGGTTTGGTTCCTGCTCTACCGGTCTGACAATCCGATGTCTCACATCCGGAGCCTGGATCGGCGTCAGTGGCCTTGCAGCAGCCGGCGCGGAAGCCGCTGCCGGCGTGCTGGCGACTGGTTCGGGTGGGGCCGCCGTCTTGGCCGTCTCCACTCCATTGAACAATGGCTCCGCAGTTGCAGGCTTCTGCGCCTCCGTAGTTCCAGCGGTGGCAACGGAAGGTTGCTGCCGGACCGCTGGCTTGGGCGCCTGGGGTGAGGGTGTTGAAGACTTCTCGGGTTTTGCGACAGGGCCCAGAGCAGCGGCCATCTCGCTCAATCCCCATTTGCCGCTCAATCCATTGCGAATAATCCCGTCGAAGGGCGGCGTGAGCATCGTCGCGGAGCCCTGCAGGCTGCGCCTTCCGGTCATGGCCTCCAGCAGCAGGGCGGCGAGTTCCTGTACATCGGCTGCCTTTCTGCGGTTGGCCTCTGCCTCGTCTCCGTCGGGGGACGCTGCTTCGCGCACGCAGTCACTGCGCAGCTTGACGGTCTCTCCTGCGGCAAGAACGTTGCTCGGATCGAGGTGCTCATGCACCAGCCCTCGCTCATGCAGTGCCGTCAGCGCGGCGATCAGGCTGGCAGCCAGTTGTTTGGTCTCGTCCACTGTCAAGGTGCGGTTCTGCAGCACCTCCGCCAGGCTCATCTCGGTCGGTTCCATCACGGCGTAGACCAGGGCAGTCCCGTCGAGCGAGGTCTCGCCGAATTTGCGCATGGCGACGAGGTTCTCCTGGTGGATCTCGGAGATCGTCTTCCAACGCGTCAGAATCTCCGACTCATCGAAGTGCGCTTCGATCAAACGGACCATCGACGGCGTTCCGGTGCCGTTGGTGGTCAGGAAGAAGGCGCTTCTTCCCTCCGGGCGGATCAGTTTCTTGAGCGGATACGCCTCAGCAATTGTTCGTCCTTCATAATCATTCCAAAGTTGCATAAACAGACCAGTCCTCAGAGGGTGTTTGCAGGAGGATGCCCACCGGGCAAGTGATACATCGGACGCTCTCCCAAGGTCCCGGAACGTGCACACAGGCGGAGACGCGACTCGTAACGATCTTCATTATCCTCCAAGGACACCGGCGGGCTCAACGCGCAGAGCTTTGCATGTGCCTTCGCTGGTTCGTGTCCTCCGCTCATGCTAGACTGCGAACTTTCCGGCGCCGATGGCGTTTGTGCGTCCCGAAGTTCTGGAAAAGGAAGGTGCTGATGCATCCAGATCTTGAAAAAATGATCGCTCTCCAGGCGCTTGACCTCGAAGTTCGGCGGCTCAACGACGAAATGACCGAGCTTCCGAGGCGAGTAGCCAGCATTGCGCAGGAGCACGAGAATGCCATGAAGAATCTGGCCTCCGTCATCGGAGATATGTCTCGAGAAGAGTCTCTCCGGCGCGGCCAGGAGCTGGAGATTAAGGATCATCGGCAAAAGGCAGCCCGGCTCCGTAAGCAGATGGACGTAGTGACCACGACCGCCCAGGCCTCTGCACTCGAACATGAGATCAGCTTCGCCGAGGCTGAGATCAGCCGGCTGGAAGACGCCGAGTTGGAGAGCATGGAGCGTACCGAGCAGCTTGAGGCCGCCAGGGTCACCGCAGAAGAGACCGTCGCCAATCTGGCTCGGACCCATGCCGCAGCAACAGCAAGCGCGGCCGAATCCATGCAGCGCGACCGCACCCTTCTGGCAGAGGTCAACGAGAAACGCAATGCGTTACGTCCCACAATCGGCGAAGACGCGCTATCGATCTACGATCGCGTCGCCCGCTCCCGTGGAACCGCTCTGGCAGAGGGAATCGATCACAAATGCTCCGCATGCCAGATGATGGTTCGACCGCAGCGCTGGAACGACCTGCGCGACCGGAGTAACAACGAGATCATGCTCACCTGCGAATCGTGCGGGCGACTGCTCTACTGGGACCCCGAGCGCGACGCTCCGCAGAAGAAGCCTACGCAGACCGAAAGCATTGCGGCTTCGATTGTGAGAGCGCTGTGAAGAGAATCGCTGTCGATATGGATGAGGTGATGGCGGACGCGCTGGCGGAGCACCTGTTGCGCTACAACCGCGATCACAATGAGAACCTTACGCTCGCAGATCTTGAGGGCAAAAAGCTTTGGGACGTCGTTTCCATCGATCGCCACAATGCGCTTGAGGCCTACTTCCGCTCCGAAGACTTCTTCGAGAGCCTGGCCGTCATGCCGGAATCGCAGCGCGTGATGCGACTGCTGCAGCAGAAGTACGAGTTGTATATCGCGACCGCTGCCATGGAGGTTCCAACCTCCTTCCACCAGAAGTTTCGCTGGCTGGAGCGCCACTTTCCCTTTATTCCGCCATCGCACATCGTTTACTGCGGCGATAAGAGCATCATTCGCGCCGATTACCTGATCGACGACAATCCCCGCCAGCTGCGGCGCTTCCAGGGCGAAGGGATCATCTTCACCTCGCCCCATAACATCGCCATCACGGGCTACCGGCGCGTCAATGACTGGCTGGACGTGGAGAAGCTTTTCCTCGGCTAGAATTCTTCTTCGAAGCGCAGCGTCACGAAAGCTCTCGCGCGCCACCTCGAAGAAGGGGCCCTGACGACGGCAGGATCTTCGCCGGCATAGAACGCTCAATATAGCTCCTTATGCGCCAGCGTCCTGATAGAAAGAAACAATATACTTGGACGTATGATGGGGCCGCCCCTAGCATCCAGGCAGAGGAGCCGGTTATGTCTTCGATCCTTTGTCTTTCCGAGCTACCGATCCACGAGGAGTTCATGTCTTCAGCCTCCATCGAACTGCGCGCCTACCAGCCTGGCGATGCCCATGCATTTCGCGAACTTAACGAGGCATGGATCAGGAGACACTTTGGCCTGGAAGAGCACGACCACGAGATGCTTGGAGATCCCGAGGGTTACGTTCTTGCACAAGGAGGCCACATCTTCTTTGCAATTGCGGATGGAAGGCACGTCGGCTGCTGCGCTTTGCTGGCCATGGAGCCCGGCGTCTACGAAGTCGCAAAGATGGCCGTTGCGGAGTCCTGCCAGGGTCGCGGAATCGGACGCCGCCTGCTGGCCTTTATGATCGAACAGGGCCGCGCCCTGGGCGCAAGCTCCCTATACCTGGAGACGAACAGCAAGCTCGCCAACGCCGTTCACCTGTATGAGTCGCTCGGGTTCAAGCACCTTCCACCACGACCATCGCCTTACGTCCGCGCCAACGTTTTTATGGAACTGCGCTTCTAGTTCTCCCTGCCGCCGTCCTGCGGTCCAGTCAGGCCATAGAGCTCTGCCTCAAAGCGCTGGATCGCAGATTCGGACCAGGCGTGCGTTGACTTGCGCCACGTGTCGCCCTTCTCCTCCAGAAAGTTCGGGAAGTTCATCCGGCAGTAGCCAGCTCTCTCTCTGAAGTCGTAGAGCGCCTGCGGGATGCCGTCCAGGTATAGGACTGCCTGCATCCCGTCGCGCGACCACTCGACGGCGGCGATGCGCTCCGGCTCAGGACGATGATGCTCCGCATCGCTCTTAGTCAGTGCGTCAACGTTGTAGATCAGCATGGCGTCCAGGATGCTCTCTTCATGCGTGGTCTGAGACCGGTCGCAGGCGTAGAAGTATCCCGCGATGCCCTCATCTTCAAAGACAACCGTCCACGGCGGCGCAGGCGAATCGGAGGAGAGGAAGGCGAGGCCGGGGGTGAAAGTAAGCGACTGCATATCTCTCTCACGATACGATAGAAGTTGCGACATATGGCAATCGGTCGATGAACGAGAGGGCGGTCCGCGGTTGAGGGTTCCTGAATTTAAAATGGGCTGGCCGCAGCGTCTTGCAGCGCTGTTGCTTTTTCTCTTTCTTGCACAATGCACATGGGTTATCTCACGACAGCAGCTCTCGACCGATGATTACCGCTTTGCCCGCTGCGGCCGCGAGATGTGGGAGAACCCCTCGCCTCTGGCCGGGTATTTCACCTCCTGCGGAAACCTGAACGGAGACGGGACCTTCGGGTATCGCGTCGCCGGATTCCCGCTCACTGCGCAACGGCTCGTGCTCCTTGGAATCGATAAAATGCGCAGCCCCGAGAACCGTCTCTACGGCTCCGGCAGCCTCAATGGCTCAACCTGGGAGGCGCGTCACGAGCTCTCTAGCGTCAAGTTCCTCCTTCATCTGCCTTTTGTTTTCTTCGCCATGTGGCTCGGAGCCGGGCTCTGGTGGGTGTCGCGCCGCCTCTTCGGAAACGAAGGCGGATTCCTTGCGCTGGCACTTTATTGCTTTTGCCCAGAGATCGTACGCTACAGCATCTCCCCCAACAATGATGTGCTCGCCATGTGGGGACTCTACGGTCTGGTCTACACGGCCATGGGAGTAGCTCACGCGATGCAGGGTCCGCGGCACAAGTGGCGTCCTCGCATTGCACTGCTGATCGTGGCGCTGGGCCTGACCGCAGCCGCGCATCTTCTGGCCGCCATCGCAGGATTTACGGCTGCTGTCATCTTCATGATGTATCTGGCGGAGCGCCGCCGCAGCTACGTGCTCCAGACGCTCATCTTCTCCGCCATCGGAGCGCTGGTCGTTCTGTTCGCCTTTTACTCTTTCCGGCTTCAGGCCTTCACCTACGTCTTTACCGGAGGGGGAGCCCGCTTCTGGTTTTCGCTCGATCCGCTAAAGACCTTCTTCACCACCCCGGCGAACGCCGCCATCACGATAGCCACAGCCGTTTGCCTCGTCCTCTATGCAGGAATTCGCCGCTGTCGGTACTTCGGAAACACGGCTCCCTTCCTGATGGCTCTCGCGCTGTTTCCTCTGGTAACCACCCAGACGGTCTCGAGGCCCTGGCTATGGGCTCTACCATTTCTGTTTACCTTCATCGGCGGGGTCTTTGCGGATATTCTGGAGACACGCTACCGCAAACTGTTCCTCACGCTCACCGGCCTCATTCTGGCTACGCAGGCCGCAGCATGCATCTCAGTCTTGAACGCGATTGCGCATCAAACGTAGCGGTCAGGCCCTGGGTGGCCTGCAATTACGGGACGGGTCCACTTTGATCAAATCTGCTCTTCGCTCCGCCAGCATTCTCTCTCTTTTGGGACTGGTTATCTCCTTCTCCGGGTGCCATCGGCACCGCAAGACTACGTCTGCGCCGAATACCACCGATTACTCCGACGACCTCCAGCCGCTGGTTGCATCCAGCAGGCTGAGCTTCCTGCGCTGGCCCAACATCTCCGACTATGAGCCGCTGGTAAAGAGCTTCTACGAGGATCGCAACTTCGAGATCGCCTGGACACGCGACGGCAAGCCCACCGCCGCCGCACGCGGATTCATCCAGGCGTTCGCTGACGCTGCAACAAAGGGCCTGGACCCTGAGGACTACGATGCCTCGCGCTGGCCTGCTCGCATCCAGTCGCTCTCCTCTGGCCATCAGAATGCCATTGCGAAGTTCGATGTCGCGATGACCGTCAACGTCATGCGCTTCATCTCCGACCTGCGCATCGGACGCGTCAATCCGCAGCACTTCAACTTCGGCATCAACGTGGCTGACAAGAAATACAATCTCGCCGAGTATGTCTCCGATAACGCGGTTGACATCACCGATGTACCCAGGCTGCTCGCGACCGTGGAGCCGGATTCAGACAACTACCATCGCACCGAGCAGGCGCTGGCGCACTACGTCGAGCTCGCGCACCAGGAGTCTGCCGGCCCCGCAGCACAGCCGCTACCCATTGTCACAAAGTCTCTCAAGATTGGCGATCCCTATCCGGCAGCAGCTGAGCTGGAACAGCGCCTCATCCTGGAAGACGACATGTCTTCACCTGCAGAGTCGACGAACGGCGAGAAGTCGGATGAAGCTCCACGCGTCGTGACGAAGGCCATCAGCGAGGGCCTCCGGGCCTACCAGGAGCGGCACGGCCTGACAATCGATGGAAGGCTTACTCCCGATACGATCAAGAGCCTCAACGTGCCCATGTCGCAGCGCGTTGCCCAGCTGCAGTACGCTCTCGAGCGCTGGCGCTGGCTGCCCGATCCTTACCTGAATCCCCGGCTGCTGGTGAACCTCCCGGAGTTTGTCCTGCGCGGCTACAACCCCGACCACCAGCTCCAGTTCAAGATGAAGGTTGTCGTCGGAAAAGTCCTCGGCCAACACCAGACTCCTGTCTTCGCCCGAACGATGCGTTATTTAATTTTCCGGCCCTATTGGAACGTTCCGATCAGCATCGTCCGCAAAGAGCTGATCCCGCACATTCAGAAAAACCATAGCTATCTTGAAGCCAAGAACTTCGAGGTCTACAACAACAAGGGCCAGGTAGTCCCCAGCTATACGATCAAGCAGCTCGCACAGGGTGGCCTGATGGTCCGGGAGAAGCCCGGACCAAAGAATTCACTCGGCCTGGTGAAGTTCATGTTCCCCAACCAGTACGACATCTACCTGCACTCGACGCCCGCGACCGAGCTCTTCAATCGAACGCGCCGCGACTTCAGTCACGGTTGCGTCCGTGTGGAGAAGCCCGCGGACCTCGCAGCCTGGCTACTCGATGGCCAGAAGGACAAAGACGGACAGGAGTGGAGCCTCGAGAAAGTGCAGCAGGCCATGAACTCAGGCCCAAACAACTACCAGGTGAATCTGAAGACGCCGGTGCCGATCGTCATCTTCTACGTCACCGCTGAGGTGGAGGAGGACGGCCACGTGCACTTCTTCGACGACATCTACGGCTACGACGAAAGCCTGCGCAAAGTACTGGAGAAGGGACCGCCTTACCCGATCCGGCCTGACGCCGTAGCCTCTCGCCCGAAGGCGGACAACACCGTCTGATCCGAAGTCTCCTTCTCCTCAGAGATCCGCTTTTTCTTCCAAAGCCGTTTTGCTTCGGGAATCACTTTACATCCATCATCCTGAGCAACGCAAAGAATCCCTGTATTTTGCCTATGGAGTCTGTATTGCTTCAGGCAGAAGGCAGGATCCTTCACTACGTTCAGGATGACGAACTCCCAAGCAATACACTGCAGCGGAAACTGCTTCTCAAGCTACGGCCAGTTTTTCGGTTGCTGAAAAAGAAACACCCCGTCGCGTGGACGGGGCGTTTTTTTCTTGGCTAGTAATGCGGTTCGGAAACTACTCAGCGGAGCCGCTGGTGACTGCCTCAGCCTCAGGCTGATCGCTCTTGACCGTTACCTTTACGTGGCTGGTGACCTCGCGGTGCAGCTTGACCGGTACGTGGTACTCGCCGAGGGTCTTGAGGGGCTCATCGAGCGAGATCTTGCGACGATCGATGGTGTATCCCTTCGCCTCCAGCTCGTGCGCGATGTCGCTCGAGGTGACCGACCCGAAGAGGTGGTCGTGCTCGCCAACCTTGCGCTCGAAGACCAGTTCGACTTCACCCAGCTGGGTGGCAAACGCCTCGGCGTCCACCTTCTCGCGTGCTGACTTGCGCACGGCCGAAGCCTTCATCTGCTCGATGACGGCCTTGTTGTTCGCAGTCGCTTCGATGGCGAGCTTCTGCGGCAGCAGGTAGTTGCGCCCGTAACCGTCAGCGACCTTGACGACGTCGCCGCGATGGCCGAGCTTGTTGATGTCTTCCTTCAGAATGACTTCCATTGCAATGTCTCCGTTCCATGGTCAGGCCCTGCGCTAGAGGGGCATGGGCCTCGACGAAAAGTTAGTAGCGCGTAGCAAACGCAAGCAGGGCGATGTTGCGCGACTGCTTGATGGCCTGCGAAAGCCTCCGCTGATGGCGGGTGCAGACGCCGGTCAGGCGGCGCGGAACGATCTTGCCGCGCTCGGCAACAAACTGCTGCAGCAGGCGGACATCGCGGTAGGAGATAGCGTCGATCTTTTCGGTGCAGAACTTGCAAACCTTCTTGCGCCGGAAGAACTTGCGTCCGCCGCCGGGGCCGCCGCCAGGACGGGAGGGCCGGGGGCCGCCAGGGCCAGCCGAGCTGGGACGGGGTGCCGGGGCTTGCTGTTCGGTCGATGGAGTGCTGGTTGTCTCGTCAGCCATGAGTCATTTCCTCTTTCGTAGTTGGTGCCCTCGTCGCTCCAGACACGCGGTGGAGTCTCTGGACATGCCCTCCATCAGGAGGAGCATGGAAGCGTCTTCAGGCGAATGATCTTGCGTTATGCGACGATCCCTCTGGAACGCCACAGATCCTTTTCATCCGCGCAGTTAAACCGCAGCGGTCTCGGCAGCGGAGCTCTCGGCAACCGGGGCCTGAGCCGCGGGAGCTTCGGTATGTTCGACGGCGCTGCGCTTCACCTTGCTGTCGCGGATCGCCTTGATCTTCGCCAGCCGCTTGTCCTCTTCGTCGATACGCACAGTGATGAACTTGATCACCTGCTCGGAGACGCGCAGACGGCGCTCGATCTCGCTCACCAGCGAGCCCTCGGCGAGAATGGTCATCAGGACGTAGAATCCGTCGTTAAACTTGCGGACCGTATAGGCCAGACGCCGGCGACCCATCTTCTCGGTCGACTTCACCTCTCCGCCACCGTC